>Ga0207886_10021_pt1 | contig 559791 bp, 592 predicted proteins | sample LinPmetageLP35_FD_184048 | JGI IMG/M metagenome (GOLD analysis project Ga0207886, IMG submission 184048) | Marine viral communities from the Pacific Ocean - LP-35 (SPAdes) | ecosystem: Environmental > Aquatic > Marine > Oceanic | place: Pacific Ocean | collected 2009-08-31 | reverse complement strand
GGGCTCTGAGTGGCTACTTACCCTGAGCTGCCTTGAAGCACAGGCCAAAAACTGGTCAGATCTGAGAGCAAGGTATCCAGAGAAGGTTTAAGGAGCTTGTCGGTGGTTTACCGTAATACTTTCTACTTGTACTGGAGAAGTTCCCTGGTACCCTTACCCACAAAGTATCCACAGATTACCCACGAAGTACCCACTCTTACAAGTAATTAGGGGGGGGGAAGAGTATACAGTCAAGCTTACGAAGTTAAAACATGGGCGCAACAGGGTGCGTTCCGATTAGCTGTGTCAGGTCAGTTCCCCCTGTGTCGTGCATCCGCACCGCTTGCCGCCCACACAGAAGACCCCTGAGCAATTCAAACCAACGCCAAGGTGAGCTGGGATAGACTGCCCTTGAATACCACTCACTCCACAGCGATCACTTATGGTTCAATCCCAATCTTCTTTCTCTCATGGCTGAAACTTTTCATCCCAAATTTCGAGTCGTCGCTGAATACAAGAAAGCCACCGGTATTGCTACAGGTAATATCTCGGTCAATTTATATTGCTAGCGTCGATCCAAGAATGGAGCTCTCCTATTCTCGACTGCTGCTGTTACTGTGCTTGGTAGCACCAATTGTATATCATGTACACAACAGACGGAAAGAACGTCAGGTAAGTAAAAGTACTCTGGCATTTTGACACTCTCACTGACACGATCATTTCAGGCTGACAGGATTCTTGCACGGCAACATGGGTGTCTCCCACCACCACGACTCCAAAATCAGAGGCCCTTCGGAGTCGATCGCCTCGAGCAGATTTTCAGGGCAAACACAGAATCGCGGCTCATGGAATTGTTTCTTTTCCATTTCAGACAGACAGGCAACACCTTGGAACAAGTTTTCCTTGGTTCCCCAGCCTTCGGAACTGTTGACCCCGCTAACATGGAAGCAATCCTTTCGAGCCATTTCAAGGGTCAGTTTACTCAAGCTCCTTCGGAAAAAAATTTCTAACTCTTGTTATAGATTTCGCAATGGGCCCCCGTAGAGAAATAACATTTCCCATGTTTGGGGACGGCATTTTCAACCAGGACGGGGACGCCTGGAAACAATCACGAGAACTACTGAGACCGCAATTCCATGTCAAGGAATACTCGGACTTGAATATGTTCAGAGATGCTACTGACAATCTACTTAATGCAATACCGAGAGAAGGCGGCATAATAGACCTCCAACCTCTCTTCTTTCGTCTGACCCTCGACGTGACGACCGAATTCTTGTTCGGCGAATCAATCGAGAGTTTGAAAGTTCCCGAATCAACAGGCGAAGACACCTTCGCAGAAGCGTTCAACATCGCACAGGAATATGTCGCGAAGCGTTTCCGTCTGCTTGACCTGTACTGGCTCATTGATGGAAAGAAATTCCGAGATGCATGCAAGAAAGTCCATTACTTCGCAGACAAGATCATCGATCATAATCTCGCCGAAGACTCACTCGAAGGTCAAGGGAAATACGTTTTCCTGCGGGCAATGAGCGAGAAGACACCAGATCGGACTGTGCTTAGAAGTCAGATTATCAATATCTTAACAGCGGGGCGAGACACAACTGCTTGTCTACTTTCATGGGCTTTGTAACTTTCCCTTCTGTATATTCAAGCTTACTTGCTAATTTTGTTTCCTCTAGCTTTCTTCTCGTCAGACATCCACATATATTGGAGAAATTGAGGTCAGAAATTGCAGCTCAAGGCAACGTCGAATGGACCCGAAGCGGCCTTCGAAACATGAGATATCTTCAGAACATACTGAAAGAGAGTAGGTGAACCAGGTCCTCAACCTTCCACTGTCCCTGACAAAACATCCAGCTCTCCGTCTCTATCCTTCAGTACCAGTCAACACCCGCACAACGGTACGAACAACTATCCTCCCAACTGGCGGCGGACCAGACAGGAAATCTCCAGTCCTCATCCCCAAAGGCACCGCGGTAGCCTACAGCGTCTACACCATGCACCGCCGCCCCGATCTCTACGGTATGGACGCGGAGCTGTTCCGACCAGAACGTTGGGACGAAGACATGCCGCTGAACCACGACGAAACGAACGCAAAATGGGGATACTTGCCATTCAATGGCGGACCGAGAATCTGTCTTGGTAGTAAGTCTTCTCTCCAACGGACATCAACAATAGTTTACCTATATTACTTGTGACTTACAAATTCTAGTGGATTTTGCACTCGTTGAAGCAGCATATACGATTGTTCGAATCGTCCAGAGATTTCCCAAGATCAAGCTTCCTAAAGGAGAGAAAGTCGAGCTTACTGGGGTGGAGAAACAGAGAATAACCCTAGTAATGTCTATCACAGAAGGGTGTAATATTGAGCTGGGATAGTGCAATCAGGACAGGAAGAAAGTCCCGTACCGAATCACAATTCTTTCTTGAGTCTTGCATTTTCAATCCGAATGCCACCTATCAATGAAAGATTGATCCCAAAGTCCTTCCCGGACGCCTCTGGAGCGGCACAAATCCATTCTCGTCTACAGAGTACAATCACTTCACCCGCTCACCCCACGTACACAGATCAATGACGTGTTTACAAGCTCAGTTATGTATCGTGATGAGTTTTTATGCCCGACTCTTGTCTTTCAGGCTTCTCCGCATCTTCACCGTCATGCTCTTTCCAATAGAGGAGCTGAGTTATATGACATGGACTTTCGTCAGGTCGTTCGTACCGCTCAGGCATCTTTGGCGAGTATGTCGCCCATGAGAGTGATCATTTCAGCAAAAGTCTTCTTTGCACTGGTACAGAGACCTGTAATGACTAGGCGACGAACTATTCACCGAAAGAGATTTTCCGACTCCTCTTCCCCTTCAATCTATCTCACTTACTTATCTCGACCAAACAAATCTGCCCCTTGGCCCCCTCTCAACCCACTAAAACATCCCTCTCCCTGGCCCTCCACCTTTCGACTCCCAAGTGCCTCGTTCCTTTCATTCTCCTATCTCAATCCTCCCTACATTCTAAGCCTTTCCCCCAACAGTAACAGTCGGCAACGCAATAGTCTGCGAAATCGTAGTCGTGACGCCAGCTGGCGCTGCAAGGGTACAAAGGCGTGTCTGGTACGAACTCGCATTAGTCTTTTTCCACAAAATAAATTTTCAACGAGTATCAAGAGAAATTAAGGGGTCCCATTATGGCGGAGACGAATGAGGGAGGCGGAGGCGGAGGAGGAGGAGAAGGAGCAGAGAGAAGACTTACAACGCCACCACTAACCAAACAGCAATACCCCGTCGTCGGAGCAGCGCAAGTGAAATCTGTGAAAGGACCGGTTATTGATCCACCTATTTCGTGTATTTCGTCAGTATGCTATCATTTTCATATCAAACTTAACGTGATATCGAGTAAAGTACTCAGCAGCGTCGGAAGAGGTGCGGGAGTTGGGTAGTACAACATACATCCAGCACCAGCCGAAACGCAGCATTGGGCTGTGAGTTGACGAGAGCAGGAATAGTGCGCGTCTTGTCCTGATACAAGGGAAGAGAAGATGAGCGCGAGAGCGCTGATGGTGGTTGAGAAATGCATCCTCTTTTCTGAAGACGAAGCCTGGTTTGAGTTAAGAGGTCGAAGAATGAAGTATCAAAAGTGGTAGTAGTAGCCAATGGAGTAGGAATAAGAAGACGATTGATCCTGGGAGCAGATACTTCTAGAAAAGGCCTTGAGGGATGAGGGGAAGGTACTTTATATACATCATCTACTCCACTTTCAGTGCTTCTATAATAGGTCTTGCTCTTGGAGTACTCGTTCCACAAGCCTTCTTCCCCTCCTCGAAAAAGCCAGAGGGGCAAATACAAGAGCTCGAATGTCTGGTATTCACGAAAGCAGAGTTCTTACTGGACGTACCTTCCCCTTAGACTTGTTTACCAGCAAGGTCACTGAGGCACAGGAACTGAAGCGAGACCACAGCTGGAAAAATCTCCGTCCTTCAACCAATCCAATCCCTCCCAAATGCAAAGGAAAAAGTTCTATGAACGAGTCGGAACCTTCCATTCCAGACTTCCTAAGTACCTTTGATCTTAGCAAGACCTAACGCTTTGACAACCAACCTTGCGCGATACAAGGCGTAACTCGCTAACCCATCCACTGACCACCACGCCTTCGTGTCTCGGCCTTCCCTCCTTCCTTTTCGAAAGAAATACTTTCACGCTTGAGTAGTGGTTTGGAGAGGCACGATGGTACCACGTTCTGATGGTACGCTGACTGGCCCATACGGCACGGCTTCTCTAGTGAGCAACGAAACAGATTATGCGGTGAAGTCTAGGCTGTCGTGTTTCCCCTTTCGGCTTCGTTTTGTCGTGTTGACGTATAGGTCTCATAGGCGAGCTCGGCAGTACTACCTGTAAGCCTACCTAGATAGACAGAGCGTAACTCCTAGTCCCAGTGAAGTCCGTGGAGAAAGGGCGGGGGGCGGGGGGGGGGGGAAGATTCTGTTTCTTGTCATTCCGAAGTGTAGAGAAAGAGACAAATTGGGGGTCCTTTTGAGTCATTCTACTTTGAACGATGTATTGGCTGAGTTATTTTGGCGGTGATTGAAGTATATTCTTGACATTGTAGTACTGTACTTTGAAGAGAGCTGTCAACGCATGTACAACAGTTAAGAGCAGGCGTGTAATCGTTACACATATGAAACCACCAGTCCTTGAGCTGGACGCCCACTTTTCGTATAGTTGCCTAAGGACCTTCCTTCCTTTATAGTCCGATCCAATCCACCCAGAGTCCCTCCCTCCAGTCAAACCAAAACGCCAACGCTAAATCCCAGACTTTCCCTCTCATTCTTTCCCATTACATTCCCCATTACCCTCATTAGATTCACAAACTCCTCTCTTCATTCCCCGAAATCCGCTCCTCTTCCCAACTAAACCTATTCTCCGCCGGCTGCGGCACATGCACCAAATCCTCGCCGTCCAATCTCCTCCTACTCCCCCACGGATCTAACATCGACATATTCCGACTCAACATCGTTGCTCCGTTTCCACTCCCACGCCCACTTCCGCTGCCATTGCCATTACCATTCTCGTCTCTGAGCTGCATCCTCGCTTCCGTGCTATTACTATGAAGTGAGGGGACTGGATCTATATTTGCGCCTGCTGAACCACCATTTCCTGAAGTGGGACTTGAAGCGGGGTGTGAGCCAGAGCCGGAGTTGGAGCTCAGAGCTACGGGAGACACGAGGTTGGTCCCTCCACTGCCGTAGAGGTCTTCAGACTCGTTTTCAGTGAACTGGCTGCCTAGAGAGCTGTTTGTGCCGACACCAGGTTCGGTCGCCAATGTCTCCTCTGCTCTCACCGTCCTCCCATCTGGTCCTATGACTCTCGGCACCACGCGCGGAAGTTGAACGTTATCCGGTAGACGACCGGCATAGACGACGTTTGCTGGATCGAGATTGAAGCGGCGGTATGTAGGCGGTGGACCTGTAGGCGATGTAGGCGCTGATACGAAGCCGGGACTTACGGGGGACGTTTGGCCACTTATTGTGAGAGAGCCGTGGGAATGCGAATGTGAGTCGTTGATCGGGCTGACGAGGGGACTTTCGATGGCTGGTGAGTCGGGAGCGCGGTAATGCGCTACTTGGGAGATGTCTGCGTCGCTTTTCTCCACGGGATAGGTTTCTCTTGGTGGGGATGAGGTGAGTGCAAATGCGGCGGCTTGTTGGCGCTCTAATTTCCTTCGGGCTCGCTCGTAGGCGGAGAGGTTGGCGGAGTCTTGGGTTGAGGAGCCGTGCTCGGTTGTGCCATCTAAGGAGTCGGTTCCAGTTGATTCGGAATCGAGTTCTGCTGGTCCTAGAGGAGCGGGAAGTTCGAAGCGTTCGTGTGTTGCGTCGGCGCCAACTTCGGTAGGGTATGAAGAGGAGCCGCTGGCCTCATGGATCCCGGCGGGAAGAGCGCGATTGCGGTGTAGGAGGCGAGAGAAAAGACTTCTCTGAGGCTGATCGTGAGAGAGTGGTTTCTCGGAGTCGGTGTCCTTTCCTTTACTCTGTCGTTTGCGACGGCAGAGGAAGAAGATCAAGAGGGCAAGAATGGCGACAAGAGCGACAGCCCCGATGGCTATACCTGCAATGGCGCCAGCTGAGAGCTTCGATCCTGATTTCTGTGGAAGGCCAGAGAAAGTGGTGTCTGGCGGTGGGGTGATAGAAACGATGCTTGTGTTTCCCACCGAGTCAGTTGGATGGATGGCTTGGTGGACTGAGAAGGTATTGCGTTCGTAATCTGTGATTAAATATGCTTCTTGTAGGAAAACTCGCCCGATGGTGTACTGAGCCGCATTCGCTGCCTGACGAAGAGGAAAGTAGTATTTCGTCGCGTTTGCGTCCCCAAAATTAGTAAATGGTATTGCCGGATATGTAAGTTGTAAATCGAATGCTGTATATGGCAGCGTGATATCAACAGAAGCTGGCGTTGACGAGATATCCGAAAGACTGAATGTAAATGAGAGTGAAGAAGCACCGAGAGTATCGTGCTGAGATAGATTGCCGTCGAATGTGTAGAGGTTGAGTGTAGTGTTGTAAGTCAAGCCTAAGCTCTGAGCGAATCTCTCACAGACAGCTTGCGGAAGCCATAAGTATGGCGTTGAGCTGTCAATGATCGCAGATACCCGGTCCGTAGCGCTGAGAAGTTCTACTGGTTGAGTCCAATTGTTGGAAGCTGCTGAGGAAGCAACGGAAATGGAATTCACGAAAGTCAAGAGCTGTTTCGCTGGATTGAGGTTGAAATCTATGTCGTGAGGAATGAAGCGGTTCGAATCGTATCCTCCGAGCGTCAAAGAGTTGACCACTCCTTTTTGTTCTACATCCATTAGTACAGTACCAGAAAACTCAACAAAGACCTAATAACTCACGATACTTCGCTCCAGCAGTATATCCCCAGCTGTGACTAGGCACAACCCCCACTTCTTCAACCAAAGCACTGAGAGCACTCAATGGAGAAGTGTTATTGAATCCTCCCGGAACCACACCAAGACCAAACAGTCCAAGCAGGTAAGAAGTTCCACTGATCGGGCCAGTTCCATTGAAAGCACCTATGATCGCGGACGGTATCATAACTCCAGTACCCCCGAAAGTCAAGTTGTCTAGACCATATTGAGCGTATCCTGTGTTTCCCAATTGCTTGTCTGCTCCCAGCTCGAAGAACCCTTGATTTTGCCATGTTGAAGATTTGGAGGGGTCGAATATGCCGCCTCTTGTGAAAGAGCATGTACTGTCTGGTAAAAGTCAGGACTGTAAATTACAATATGAACTTTCCCAACTCGACAATGCCGAGAAATGGAGGTCTTTTCCCAATTACAGGACCCCAAAGTATGAAGTCATCTTCGCATAGTGCATTCCTCCAGCATTTCGTGCACAACGAATATCAGAAAGAAGAGTAACTCACCACCAGCACCACACCCCCCAGGCCCAACAACCCAAGTCTCCGAGCTCACAGTACTAACCATAACATCCACCCACTGCAGCGGACCCCCCAGTCGAATCGAAATAGCAGACCAAGTCCCATCGTCGCCATACCTGTAAATTCCATTTCGTCAGCAAGAATTCAAAGAAGAGTCCCCCTTTCCCACTTAGAAATACGGTAGAAACCCGCTGCCACACAAACAAACTCACCAATTCGCAGAAGGCGGAACACTCAAAGCCTTCACCGTCGTCCCCGCCGCAGAGGTGGTATCCGCGCCCTCAACATTGCGCAGACATATCGAGAGCGTGAATGCCGCGGCAAGGAGACTTTTCCGCCTGAACCCCGATTCCATGGTCGCTTAAGGGGAGGTTTTAGAGACGCGCATTTCACGGTACGGTACGGTAACTGTAGGAACGAAGGAAGGAAGGTATTTCGCGACGTGTCGAGTCGTGAGGTTCCTCTTCCTCACATAAAATTGTACAAGTGAAGTGCAAATCGAAGTTGAAGCCGGCCAGATTCCGGGGTCGATCAAGTTCCAGGATGGATGGACAGGGACAGGAGAACGCTGGTGCGCTATCCACCACTCCACCACTCCACTCCACAAACCTTACCTATGGCGTACAGTGGACTGCAGCCTGTAGGCAGTAGCCTGAGAGGGGAAACACGGCGCGCGCTGGAAAGTTTAGTGGCAGAAACCCTGTTCTAGCCTAGAGCACGAAAGTGTGCGGATTACTTTTTCTGGGATCGGATTGGTTTAGTGCTTGAGCTGGCTGCGATGATCGGCATCAGCGAAAGGCTGTTTTGTCTTGGGGTTCTTGGGGCTTGGCTGCGATACGATGTCTTACAATGCGGCGAGTTTTCAGCCCTGTGATGTGTGGTTTCTCACTTTTACGCCACGGGCTTTTGGTGGTGGTGGAGGGGAAGGGGTGTGTGACCCTGTGTATGTTGAGATGGGATGATTATCAATAGGGAATGAGAGCTGCAACAGTGCCGGAAGTCTCGAGATTTCGAGATCGGATGAGAGTGCACGGTCTACGCAGGCCCGCAATTGAAGCCTTTCCAGGCTGGTACTTTTAAATGTCTAAAGATCCGGGGAGGTGGGCTGGAATCAGATCACGATTCCCCCTCTGTAGGTTGGTAGACTTCCGTCGTGGGGGCTGAATCTGAAAAGCAGATGAGGGGAAGAGGGGCAGGCACAGGTTGACAGGACACGACAGGAGAAATCAAGATGTCCACGCGAACGCTGCAGGGCAGAATAGGTACTTGATGCAGGGTTTCGGGATGCTGGTTCCCCGTATGGAAGGACTACTGATTGGAAGAATAACGAGATGGGATGGGATGGGAGGGTATATGAATGGTATTGGATATCTGGATATTCGGAAGGGTAGTTACACTGAAAGGTAGGGCCAAGACAGGCCGAGAGGACCTGACTTGACCTGATTTCTAGGCGGCGTTTGTCTAGCAAGTACTAGCTACATGTACATATCTTCCTCACCTTTACGTAGCGGCTGTCTCCGTGGTTCCGAAGTCGTATGAGCGTGTACACAAGAAGGATCCTTCACGATCATTTCATGTAAAAGACAATAAGAAAATCAGAAAGTCTCTGTTCCTCTAATCAAACGACGCTCTACTCAACCCTAAAAGTACAAGCCTTGACCTGCGCAACTTTCTTCCATTCATAGTCTAAAACACGAGATCCGGTAGACTTGGCATTGTGGTAGCAGGTTGGTAGTGAGAGCTACGTCAAAGAAGGCCCGGCAGAACATCATCTGGGTATGCTAACAGGTAGGTTTACGAGGGCCAAGATGTCTAGTTTTATGCCTTCTGATTGTGCTATCTCTGCCGCTGGAGAGAGTTTTTAGTTGATTAGGAGTGACCCTCAGTGGTCTCACTGGAATTCAGAATCAAGTTGGACGGAAGGCTGGTGTTTCGAGGATTGAGTATTGATTCACTCTGAAGTTTGCGGGGGATCTTCAAGTTCCGAATTTGAGGGTCAGGGGGATCGCCATTTAGACCTTCGGGGCCGACTCTGGTGTTGAAAGTACCTATGAACCAGGATGGCGGGGTAAATGAGCAGAGGGTTGTTTCGCGCCTCTAGAAGTATCACATCGCAATCTTCTAATCTCATCTCATCCAAATCTTCTTTTTCTCCCGCTTCTTCAATCGTTCATCTGAACTCCCAAAAGATCTCCCTTCAACAACCACGCGAACTACTGCAACGAAACCTACATCTCGGAGCCCAAGTACCGCGCCGCGGGGAAATCGACGGCGGAGCAGAAAAACGTGGACTGCCTGTCATCTAGAGAATTGCCATATTAAATGCTATAAAGCCCATGCAGCCTATCGGCGTGGTCGCGACCACTGCCAGTAGAGTAGCGAGGCAATCAAATGAAGGCAGGATAAATATACCGGCTGTTCAGATATGGCGAGATGGCCAGACAGCCACAATATAACAAAAGGACCCAGGAGGGGCCAATGAGGGGAGAAAGAATGGAGAGAGGGACGAACATGTGGTTGGAATAGGGAGGAAAGATTGACTTAGTGTTTAGGGAAGAAACATTAAACTGGTGTCGAAAGGAGAGGGCAGCATTGATAAAATGCTTCTCTGTTGGTCATTCTCCATGTATTTATCCTTCGATAGAGAAGGAGCATTTTGTTCGTTGATATAAATCCCTAGCTGTTACCTTCAGTGCGAATTGCATCTCATGATCATGCGCGGGGTGGCGGCGGTCCCGTGGAGTGGAAACACTTTGATACAGCTCTTATATTGCACTGCATGGAGGGGTTGCTCTGGAGGCGTGGTAGTAATTGTGGTAGAGATTGGGATGTACCCTTCGTGCTTGAGGTCGAAGCATGATAATCTGGAAAGTCGCACAGGATGGCCGGCGGACGGTCTGGTCTGGTCGAGAACAACAGAAGGATAGGTAGAGTTACATGTCCGGAGATACTTTCGTACAGTACTCCAGTCCGCGTGGGCTGAAGAGGATGAACGAGAATTGTGAGGCTCCGAGTGGAAGGATTGATTACTTCCGTGGGACAATACTTCGGCGAGGACGTACCTGTCGTGATACTGAATGCGATGTTCGCGTGGTGTCTCCTCTCCCCTTGAGCTACGTAGCACTGCTGTGTTAACCTTCAAGAGACGAGACCGCTAAAATATGATATCAGATATAAGCTTCGGTTTGGGGCAGAAGACGATTGGTGTTAAAACTTCATCCAATGTCCCCTTTCATCTCGTCTGATGATATCCAAGCTTCGATCTTTCATGCTCCAAGCTCAGCTGCTGAATGTTAAGATAAGGTTGACTGCATTAAGGTTGTTTGATTATGGCAGTTGTTTGACGAGGCCAAGACCGAGACTTCTGTACCGAGATGACACGACTCCCTGCCCTTGCTCTTGAGCTGTTCCCACATGCTGGGATTATGGGGAAGGCAAATCAGCCGGCGATCGCTGGCTCCGGATTGTCCAATTACAGTGGACAATGGCTTGATGTTTCTCCGACGTAATGGGCCGGTGCTGACATGATGGGACAAGGATACTGCAGACACACAGAGGTTGAACAAGGACCGGGTGAAATCAACAGCCGCGCCTCGGTGTCTCCTTGGACTTTTTCACTGCGATGGCGATGATGGCTGCCAGCCGTTTGCGATGGGCCGCTTCTGAGAGGTTGGATCCTGTTTTCGGGGTCAGCCACTGCCGTTGAAAAGACGCAACTTCTTCAGCCCGAGTAGGAGTAAAGTTTCATTTCCCCTCTTTTTTGGCTTTTTGGTGGGAGACATGTGAGGTGGACGTGGACGTCTGTTTTGCTGTTTTAGTTGTAGGCACTGCACTGCACTACCTCCGAAGCCGGGACTGACCAAAAGGAGTGTGAGCACAGGCAGGCTTCAAATCGCAAGACTTCAACTTCGCGGAGTACATACCCGGCAGGATGGGATGGGATGATGTTCTCCACTAGAGTGCTTCTTCGTGACACAGGCACAAGTTGTACAGCACCACTCAGCACCCACAGCTGTTATTTTATGCTGTCTCTCGGGCCTTGGCCCTGCAAGAAAGAAGGCAGCTAAAACTCAAAGATGCCTGCTAGATGACCTGAATTTGCGGTTCTTGTCATTAGCCCCCCCGGCCACCGCCTCCCCCTTCAGCTAGAAGCCCAGCTTTAGTTCCCCTCTATTTGCTGCCTCTGCATCCACCTTCCAGCCGGACCTTTAATATGTACATCATATACTCGCTGCCAGGTCAGGGTACGAGACTTCATCCATCTTCCACCTCCATATCCCCTTTCAGCTTTTTTGCTCGATTCCTCTCTTTTATCCAGTTACCCAGGAGGACAGTACCATCTTCAAGGTGCCTGGCCGATATTCCATACCACTGTCGTTTTCGCATCTTCGCCCCGTTCCTCCTGTTCTAACCTATCTGACCTGTGGCTTTTGGTTGAATTTTACCTTCCTAGCTACCAAAATTACACATCTTCCGAACACCTAAACACGCGACTATCAATGTTTTGCTGGCTATGAGATCTGCTAGGTCTCCCCCACCAAATGCCACTTCTCAAATCAACCGCTCATTTGCAACCAAAACGCTGCTCGACCGTCACTGCATGTGTCGCTCAAAGATCGTGAACCGTTCATTTTCGTGCTGGTGACAGCATAAAATCCAGCCATGATTTACTCCTATGGAGCTTTGCTATGGATGCCTATCCTGTTTTGTCCTTGGATTGAGGCCGTTGGTGCGTAATGCAGAAGAAGAAAAATACAGGGAGATTTTGTTGACAAGTCGTAGGTGTAATACCGCAAACTCGTGTGTTCCAGAACTCTTCGGATGTCACGAAAGTCACTTCGACATATTCGTACCCAACCTTAACGCTTGGGACGCACTCTTATACTACGAATTACTGGATATCATACACGAAGTCTGTCTCGAGACCAAGCAAAACGCCTTACGACACCAGCCTTGATAGCAATGGAAATCCGAGCATGTACACGACCTGGTACATTACCCCAGACTCTAGTTCTTCTTACGAGGCCACCGCTAGTGAAGATGCACAATCTACTTTGAATTCATGGAAATGGTCTAATATATCGAGTACATATCCTACGAAAACGGCTCCTCCATTGGACTTCTCATATACCAGGTCTGAGAAATGGCCTATCAAGACTGAGGCACCTAAAATCGAGTCGTCGTCAACGTCAAGTTGCTCCAGTCTAGAGCCATGGGAGCCTATTACAGTGTGGTCGATCGTTCCAAACACGACAACAGTAACGGTCACCATTACAGGAAATGCTTCAACGTCGTTCTTAGAAACTCCTGAGTTTACCCCTCCAATTTATTGCTCAGAAACTTCCCCATTGGCCATCCCAATGCCTGTCAACCCATCCAAACATTCCACTACAGGTCCCAAGGAGTCAACAGACAGCGCTATCGCATCGTCGAGTACGTCGTACGGATTCTCTCCACCAAAAACACAGACTGTGCCCGCCTCGGCATCACTACGTCCGACAGTGACTGTCATCACTACGAGTAAAAATGCTGTCACTATTACAACTCAGGCCACTCTTCCCACATTCCCAGGAGAGAAAACAGATAAACAGACTGTGGATCCTGGGACGTATTCAGATACCCATGTCTGGTCACCTTTTCCTAACCCGCCCCCGCAAACCAATCCACCACTTGAGGTTACGACCATTATCAATCCTGATCGGTCAGCCAAGACCCGAGTCACTTACGTGGTGGATGGCGTCACGCTTGTTGTTTCACCGAGTCAAGCAGTGATAGGAGGTCAAGTCGTGGGCATTGGTTCGCCACCAAAGACAATCACGGAAGGTGGTGATGTGTTTACAGTTGGCCCTGATCAAGTAGAGGGACCTTTATTCATTATTCTTGTTCCTAACTATACGGGTAATGGTGGAGTGTTTGAGGAGCCACCAAAGACGACTACGGTGCAAGGAGTTCCTGTACAAGTTGGGCCAACAGGAGTAGTGATTGGAGGTGGAGGTGGGGGAGGGAGAACAACGACAATTCCAATTCAGCCCGGTGCTAGACCCACGACGCTTGTGGTCAAGGGGCAGACTATTTCGGTTGGACCAGGAGGAGTCGGATTCTCAGGAACCACTATCACGCCGCCGCCAAATTTGCCAACGAACATTGTTGTGGTGGGAGGACAGGGGTTTTCAGCGATTGGGAGCTCAGTGGCTGTCATTGGAGGTACTACGTTCTCGTATGGGCCTGGGATCGCAGCTCAGACTGTTGTTTTAAATGGAGAGGCCATTACTGTGGGACCACAGGGTGTTGTTTTCGATGGCACCACGATTGGAGGACCTGCTCGTGCCTCTGGGATTCAATATGCAGTTGCTGGTGGACTATCGATTTCAGAAATTGGATCTACTTTGGCCGTCGTCAACGGACTGACACTCACAGTCGGTCCAGGAACAACTCCAATGACCACAGTGATCAGTGGCCAAACCATCATCGCAGGACCAAACGGCCTGGTAATAGGTGGCGCTACACTGACTATGCCATTCAACCCAACCACGCAAGCGGTCACAGCAGGAGGCATTACATTCTCCCAAGTTGGCGCATCTATTGCCGTGATTGGAGACAAGACGTACACTTTCGGACCTGGGGTTCCACAGACCACGACTGTGATCAATGGCCAGACGATCAGTATTGGACCAGGCGGGATAGGATTCAAGACGACGACATTCACGGCCATGACATCGAGACCTACCGGGACTGCAGCCGCTCAGACTACGAGTAAGAAAAAAGGCGGCGCTGGGAGGCTCGGGATTGGGATTGGCGTTTGGGCTTCAGCGGCGGTGGCTACGTGCTACTTCGTCTTCTTATGATGATTAGAAAAGGAAAAGAAAAAGATGGGCGGGAGGCTGGATGAAGCTAGGGAAGGAGGCAGGCAATCTGGTTTTGAATGGCGTTTGTGGGAAGGAAAGGATATCTTTGCATATACCCCGGAGTTCTGGGCCTTCTGATGATGTAATGAAAATCACAGAAATCGTACCTAATTATGTACTTGTATAATATATAGAAACATGAATGAACAGAACAAAAGCCGAATACATAACTTTTCAAGGGTCTGGGTCATCCGAAGTCAACAAATGACAAAAGTGATGCAGACAGAAATACGCTAAGCCCATCTAGCGCTAATTCACTTTTGGACGTCCAAGCAATCTCCAAAAATCGTCGCGTTACCAAGACCTTCTTTCAACATCACACAGAACATCACGCAGCTTTCACAACTCCCAAAGCCCCAATTACCAAACACAAGACTGACCCAGAATCACCTGGCTCAGTCAAACTACGCAACCCGAATTTTCCGCACCCAATTATATGCAACCAGAGCCTATTGAGTCTTCAACATATACCCCCGAACTGAACGCCTCCGAGTCCTCTTCCACCCCCCAATATGGCATCCATGATCTCCCCCAGCCTTCCGCAGACCTGCGGGACTCGCGAGAGCAGCACAGTGATGAGCCTGAGTCTGCAGCTGGTGAGCGGTCTGCAGATGTTGAGTCTACTGGGCTCGAGGAGCAAGTGCAGGAATTGCGAGGATTGAACATCCACAATGAGAATGAGAATAGACCTAAAGCATCCTTCCAAGTGATCTCGGAATATGAGAATGCCTTGTCACCTTCATCGGCCAGGAAATCAAGTGAGGTCCTTGGATTCAAGGTTATCAAGAAGAAGGGTCATCGACTCGATGGTCCTCAGCTTGAGAACTTCCCGAATGGTATGCTCCTGAAGAACCCCCACTCCACATAGCCTCAGAGCGAATAGCTAATTCGTATCTACAGAGGTCCTTACGCATATACTGTCGCATCTCCCAGCAGCTTCCCTCTCCGCCGTTTCTACCGTCTCCCGCCGCTTCTACAGTCTCGTCACCACACCTCACGCCTGGCGAACAGCTTTCTCGCGATTCTTCCCGGGCCAAGATGCGATCGAGGTACCAGTCGCCACGAATCGTCGCGGATCAGATCTTGAGGCTAGAGAACAGCTTCGATCAGAAACGCGTCTCTTCACGCGATTGACGGCTCTCGCATCCTGGCGCAGCGAATACATTCTCCGCACACGTCTGTTGAGAAGTCTTGGAAGAGGGAAGCCAGCGCAGATTGCTCCTGGTCATGGTGCTTCTTCGAGGTCGAATAGTGCGGCAAATAATGCGAATGCGGTGGTTACGTACAGCTCGCAGTTGTTCGCTACGGTCAATCATATTCATGCCGTCTTTGGAAGTGGCAGGAAATCACCGAGGTTTATTCATGGAACTGATGAGACTGGCACGGCTTGTACAAGTGATCCCAATATTGGCAAGATTGATAATTGGGGTCTCTCGGACCCTCAAGCTCTTCCACAATTTTCCGAGCTCTTCGTTGGCGATCAGCCATATGGTGAAGGCGATGGACCAGCAGGATTACCAAACACCATGGACGTCAGCCAGCCTTACGGAATGATCTATGGTGAAGGGTTTCCCGGAGGTCAGGCATATTTTCGTTCTTCGGAAGAGATGCGTGGTCGGTTCTTGAGCCTGCCAAGTGATGTCACAGTACCGGAAGCTGGTATCCCCAAGGTTCCAGGGCTGATTGAAGCTATCTCTGCGGTGTGGATCGCGAAGTCTCCATTCGTCCCTAATATGACAGATGGACTAGTTGGAGTCTTGACTGGATCAACTCTGGGCGTCGTCACTGCCTATTCTTTGGGAGCTGATACTACTTCTGGACGTCGCATCACGAAAGGCCAGATGACTGCAAAATGGGTCCTCAGTCCTGGTGTCCCTATCATCTCTATTCAGGTCGACGACTCTTACAGTGTAAAGCGCAAAGCTTCTGGTCGTGTCTGGGCTGTTGCTCTGAATGCTCTTGGTGAGGTCTACTACCTTACTGAGACCCCTTCTTCGGCTTTGCTCGATGCCAAGGTTGAAGACAATGATGCTGGACGACATGCTTGGGTCACTGGTCGAACGGCCTATTGGAATCTCGCTGAGCCGTCTCGACGAGTTGCTCGAGAAGATCCTTACCACGAAGCTGAGATTCATGGATCCTACTCGCCAAGATCATCTTCAAAGCATCAGCGTCTCTCGAGAGCACAAATCATTGCCGAAACGCTTGAGATTGAGAAGTTCCTTGGATATCGCCCAGCTCATTTCCGCAAACTATGTGAGGGTTGGGACATGCGCCGAAGACTTGAAGTGGACTTTGCTGGTGATGATGGGAATGGAGCTGGCGAAGCGCTATTCGTCATCAAATGTGGTATCGGTGAAGGTGAAGCTGCTGAGATTCGCCGACACACTAGATGGAAGTCTGAACAAGCTTCTCTTGATGAGTATCCCCTACCAAAGACGCCACCGATGGCTTCCAGAACGACTACGATGGCATCATTGTTCGGTGGAGGTACTGTGATAAGCCCTCCTCGAACTTCCTCACCAGACCGGTCACAACGAGCCTCAATCTTCGGAGGTAGTACAACAATCACGCCCGCTAGAATGTCATCGCCTGAGCCAAAGACTCCTAGCAGTCCAGTCAGAGCATCTACTGCACTTGTTGAAGAATGGCGATCTTCCATCTTGTCACTTAAGGATCACCCAAATATCGAGATCAATACGACTGCGATCGACATGTCCACATATGCCTTGTTGACGGTCGAAGAGGATCCTTTGAGGACAGTCAATGGCACTTCGAACTTCTCGTCTCCATTTGCCACTCCATCTGACCACCTGGATACCTCCTCCTCGACCCATATTCCTGGCCACAGAGCTCGATTCTTGGCTGTTGGGACCAAGACTGGTAGTGTCATCCTGTGGAATATGCGTGGTCCTCAATCAACCAACCCGTCGATCGTCAACGAGCTTCATCCTCTGCGCACTATCTTTACTGACTCGCCTGAGATTTCTTGTCTTGCGGTATCTGCTCTGTACCTCGTTCATGGTGGCAATGATGGTCTCGTACAGACATGGGACCCTCTGGCGTCAACACTACAGCCTATTCGAACCCTGAACTCCAGATTCTCATCTCGTGCTCGCCGTCGTCTGGTCCAAGCTCAAGCCTCGATCTTCGGAGTCGGTATTAATCTCTACGCTGCTGGTGCTATCGCTATCGACCCTGATCCAACTGTACTTCGTGGCATGGTCTCATTAGGAACTCATCTCCGGTACTGGTCATACAGCTCGTCGGCAGCCGATCAATACCAGAGCAAGAAGCGTCGCGTCCGTCGCGGCGAGCGTGGGAGCAATGGAGCATCCGATCGCTTCACAAACACTGGTCGAGGTGCACTCATGGACTACATCGCAACGGAACAAGACGAGCTCAAGAAAGAGAAACTCCGCCGATCTCGCGAAGATGCCAGACTGCAGAATCGTTTCGGCGTCGGTATCGCCGGGCTATCTGAAGAGGAAGCCATCCGCTACGCCGAAATGGTCTCCGCCGAAGCCTTTCAGAAAGAAGAGGAAGAGCGCCGCTCAAGCGACGTAGGCTATCTTGGCGACATCAATGAGAGTTCAACCTCTCAATCAGCTTGGTCCAGCAGCGCAACAGTTACCCCTGCCTCGTCTCCCCCTAAATACAAGCCAGACTCCGACTTCGAGTCCGACCTCGAAGAAGCGATCCGCCTCTCTCTTCTCGACGGCGTCGATGAAGGTGGACGTTCGCCCAAAGCGTCTGGTGCTGGCGAGTACGATATCCCGATCACGTACAAGCCGGCAGGCAGGAAATCGAAGAGATCGCCGTCGGCTTCGCCCTCCACATCGAGGAATCGGAAAGGAAAGGGGAAGGGCGAGGGCAGTCGGAAGACGGAGGTCGCGGCTGATGATCTGGATTATGCGCTGCAGTTGAGCTTGGCAGAGGAGAGGAGTCGCTTGGATGCTATTGCTGCGTCTAGTGGTGCTGAGGATGGAAGTGTGAAGGATGAGTTTCCGGTTCTCGAGGCGAAGGAGGTGCAGGGGAAAGGAAAGGGGAGAGCGCTGTAAGAAAACTTGGATGAGATGCTGCGAATGTGGCCCACTGGTGCGTCGGTTATCCTGGGTGATTTTCGAGGGCGAGGCTCTTGGTTGAATTCTGCCTTTTCGTTTTCGTGCTTACTTGGCCTGCTTGTTATCATTTTTTCTTTCTTCGCCCTTAATAGCGCGCTGGGCTCAATATCTTAGATAGCTCTACTTCCTGCTCGCCGGATTACGTACCCAACTACTGGAGTAGTTGGGGCTAAGGTTATTTCAATGACAGATTCTTTTCTGCTTTGCTTTTCTTTGCTTTGCCATGTCTTATTGATATCGCGACACCAAGATTTTCGTACTGTGATTTGATAAAGAAACTTTGATTGACTGTCGAGTGGCTTTAATCAAAAGCACAGCATCGCAAAGATGAAGATCAAGGAATTTCTTCCTTCTCATCTTCTTACTGACTCCTAAACTAAACAAACACTCGATCTTCGCTTACTATCCAAAATACAACATTAATCTCAATACCAATCTTAATTATCATCAATCAAAACAAAAACCAAAACAAAAAGGCAAAAATACTGCATCTACAAATACAAATAACCACACCGTACACAAATGCAAACACAAATTAAATCCCGATGTGCGGCCACGGCCCCACGTGCCTCATCCCCATCTGAGGGGCAGCACAGCTTTGGCTGAATGTAGTCTTTGATGGCATTTAAGCTCTTTCCGACTGGGCCAGACCAACCCAGGAATTCCTGGCGGGAGAGAAGGATTCATTTGGATTTATGGCGAGGGGTGGGTTTTTCGTAGCAAGGGCATAAGATGGAAAAAAGGGATATTGATTTTGAAAGGAAAGTTTCTATCCAAATAATGAAAATAAGTTAGAAAGATCAAGGTAAGTAACGTTGTATGACTTGTAATGTACCGAAAGATTCAGGTGAAATAAGTAAAATGAGGGATAAGGATGGTCCGCGACTAGAGAATTTGGTACGCTAATCTTAGACCATTAACGATGCATGAAGCCCTTTATTCTTGACTCTTGGGTTAGGGGGAGCCGCGGGCGCAGTGGATTGAAGACATCGAATCTTGTCATTGACAACTTTGTGTATCCCATGGCGCAGATTAGCATCCGATGTAAGCACCTTCTAGAGTATCGGTGTCCGTTGCAAGAGTAAATTGATCGGGTCTGCTGAGACTTCTCTTGTCATCTCCTCAATATCTTCTCAAGTTCTCATTTCAGTATATAATTCAAGGCAGCCCAGCTTCATCTCCTTCCCCACTTCAACCACGCCCTTTCCGGTTTCTTGACAGCCATCTTCTGATGCTCACCATCCGTCTCATAATACACACCAGCAACACCATCCCCAAGTTTCTGCATCTCAATCTCCTGCACCTCAACCCCGTCCTTCACATCAGTACCAACCTCCAATCCATTTCTCTCAACCTCGTACTCCCTCTCCCTCCTATTCCACCTCTCCAACACACCCTTATCAACCTTCCCTTTCAACCCATCCTTCCACTCTCCCTTTTCCCTCCCTCCTTCATCACCCCTCTTCCCCCTCCCAGGTAAGCTGCTCAGCCAACTGTCGTCCTTCCTCTCCTCCCTCTTAGCATACAGCCCCGGTGCGAAAAACCTCGCGTTCCGCCCATTAATCCTTGGTCTCAACTGTCTGTTCTCCCGCTCCTCTTTCGCTCTTCTCAAGCGCCGGTTCTTGGCCCGTCGTCGCTTGATGCATATGTAGCAGAGGCAGGTGCTGAAGAGCGCGGTGATGACGGTGAAGATTACGATTAGGGCGATGATTTTGGCGGAGAGTTTGGCGCCGTGAATGTACATTGAGGGTGGGACGTAGCGGAGTGCGAGGTGCTGGGTGAGAGGTGGTGGTGGCATTATGCTTGATGTTTTTTAGAGGAGTTTATTTAGGTAGTGATGCTCGGCTCTAGCGAGACGAGAGGAGGGTTCAGATTGTTGACCTATTTCGAGGGAGTTGGGTTTAGGGGCGAGGTGATATGAAGAGAGATGAACTTCCACGTAGTCTGATCACGACTGATAAAACGACTTGACGGGTTTCAAGCATTTCGCAAGTATCGAAGGGGATTCCCAAGGTATTAAATGGCAGCCTGCTCGCCCTCCTCCGGGCGGTACCACCTCCGCCCTACATACATCCAAGCCTCAAACCTGAACAAGCAGCCATATCACAGCTATCCGAGATACGAGTTACATAATCAGGATAAAGAGCAAATAGAGTATTGGAGAGGCGAGTTCGCGTTCACGCGGACGCTCGGCGTTCTTGATACGTGATGACTTGCGAGCTCTGTGTAGTGTTGATTGTGGCTGAGTGAGAAGGTTACGCGGATGCCTACGCTGCGGCGCGGAGGGGTTTAGCGAGCTCCGATGTTGTTTACGACCGTCACGTGAGCGTCGTTTGACAATTTTCAAGAGTGTTTGCGACGTAAGCGTCCTTGTATTGGAGGATGACGGCAAGTCTTGGCATCTGGCATTCTATAGATACTCTGAATGTTCAAAGAAATTTAGGGAAACCAAGAGTCCATTTACCTGATTAGCACCAAAAAGGGTTCTATTATCTGAAGGGAGGTAGTCAACCAATGTGAGCTATTTCAACAAAAGAATTTCTCTTCTCACCTTCTCTTTCTCTCTTTGCTATGTCCAATCACATTTGAGGCTCAGACTATAGTTATGTACTCTCTCCGAAAAGCCCCGTGCTCATACCAAGCAGGATCGATCTCCGCGAGGCCAATCCTCTCATATAAACCACTCTCTTCGTTCACAGCCCTCAATACCAGTACATAACCGCACTCCCTTAAAACCCACAAGCACTTAACGTTCCCTGTCGAAGTCCCGGTGCTCATTGACGCTTTATCCAGATCGTCCAAATAATCAAGATCGAAATAGCACATGTACTTTCCATCCCCAACAAGTCGCATCGTCGCCACCTGACTATTGGCCTCACCTTCCGCCCTCTCCATCCAAACATCTTTCACCAAGCCACTCACGCTCAATAGACCTCCTTCCTTGATTCTGCCGAACGGTGCCTCTACAAACTCGCTCCTCAGCTCAAATTTCACGTCCTCAAGCACACTCTCCAATCCGCTCAGCGCTCTAAGGTCCCTCGATCCGCCCGGCTGTTGCGGCGCTACCATCTTGATCCAACCATTCGGCCTCACCCAACTCCAACTTGGTGCAATGTATATTTTCGGCTTCTGCAAACCACCCGGCATGGTCGGCCTCCAAAGCAGCGTCTCTGCAATTGCGCCACTGAATATTCCCGCATGGTATTCCTGTTTGTGCAACTGGCCAAAGTGAGTAGCGAGACCGGATAAGGCAGGGAGCTTGTCTGATTCATAAGTGAGGTCACGCTCAGAGTAGCGTTCAGCGAGACCGAGCCAGTGATCGATAAAACCCTCGTCTTTTTGCGATCCCGTGACGTCACAGCGGACTTTCCTATTCATTTCCTTGATGGCCATTAGGTTACAATGCTAGTAGACGCGGGTCAGCAAGGCTTCCGTGCGATGTGGACGAAAAAGGGCGAAAAACAGTATGGAAGTATCAGGAATGAAAGACCGTACCCAAATCAATTGATCCGGCGTATACAAGATCCTCCTCCTCGGCAACATCTCCTCCTGCATAACCCAGCCCCTCGTAAACAATTCCATATTTCGATCTACCAATTCCAAACTCCCTCTATCAACCACGTCCCAATAATCTCCCGTTGTGTTCCATTGCTCATCCACGTATTCCAACTTCACCCTCACTTGTTGCTTCGACCCATGTCTCTTTCCCAGGAATCCATTACTGGAATGCTCCACGTTCTGTTCCGAGCCTTCGATCTCATCCTTGTGTTTCTTGATACTAGTAGCAGCCATAATTGTCAATGTCGAATTATGGTAAATAGACCCCATCAACGCAGCCTCCCTCTCCCAATCTCCTACATCGTCCTGAACGATGCACAAACTATCAATCCACAAATATCTTACCCCAAGCCTCCTAGTGACCGTAACAGCATCCTTGTAACTAGCCGGCATATCCTCAAGCCTGATCAGCTTCTTCCTCTGCTCCAGCACTGGCCTCGTAGTCATGAAATGCTGCTTAGGATCAATAGGCCACCTATGACTGAGCGCAATGTACTGTCCTTTTCTCCGAACACCAATATCGCTTTCCGTCTCAACCAGACGGACAACGCCCTCATCCCCACTGACGGCCTCAAGATCCAAGACCCGATGTGGCAAGTCCACCACTTCATCTCCCCTTCCCCCTCCCTCAACCAAACTCCCCTCCCCACCAAACCTACAGCTCCCATGATCCATTACACAGGCTTTAAACCACTCTCCGACGGTCTCAAACGCCTCCTCTCCCCCCGCCTCATCACCCGGCATCCTTCCCGCCACCGCACCATCCCTCGCAGCCCTACTCCCCTCCTCAGCAACCGCATACAACATCACGAAAACCTCCCCGCAACTCAGCACCAGCTGGGCCAGCTGCGGCTCCGGAAGCTTGCGATCTCTATAAGCATTCAAAACCAGTGCTAGGAAAACAGGCGCGTCGGGGTCCAAGCCCGTGGGTTTGGGGATACGATGGCTTTGGGATAGAGCATTGTAGAAGAGATTGCAGAGAGGGCAGTTGGTAGCTGAGTTTGAGAGGGCGCGGAGTGTTTTGTGGTGTGGGTTACAGAGGTGGGGAGAGGGGGAGGCGATCCCCGGGAAGGAGAGCCGTTTGAGGGACCAGGGGGTGATTTGTTTGCAGAGTGTGCAGAGAGCCATGTGTAAAAACCGAAAAGGTTACGGAATAAGGGTAGGCTGATTAATGAAGGTTCAGAATTCTTCCTTTTCGCGTTCCGTGCTCTGTAGTTAGTATGTAGTGTGTAGGTTAAAAGACCTGAAATGAAATGAAATGGAGACATGTAAGAGTGGTAGCGATGCTTACATAAGATATGCAGTAGAGAATGCACATGATGGCTCAGCAGTGGGCAAGAGTTGGGCACATACCCGATCTAAGAGTAATGCTCTTGTGAGTATCTAGATGTAGGAACATATATTACTGCGCTAGGATAGACCTTTCGTGTCGGGGAAATGTACACTGTGGGAACTAATTACCACCCAGTGCGAAACTGTTGTAAGATCTTACAGTATTTACTTTCGAACCGCAGACTGAACTTCGATGATCGAGTAGCACTCGATCCGGTGACGCGGTGAGGCTTCTCAGCCATCTCAAACGAGCTATCGATTGAGGATCTGTCTCTACAATATTCGTTGGGGATATTCCCATTCATCTGAGCTGAGCAGTCTTCAGTTTAACAAGACCAGAAAGGTAGCTCAGAACACCCGTGAATGATTAAGATTTTCAGTGTGATAGGTACCTGCGGTCGCAGTAGAATAGAGGTTACTGGTATTTTACATTCAAGAGACGAAGCTGTGTCTAGACTTTGAAGTGATGAAGGATTGAAATTGTGTCCTGACTCCTGAATCCTGTTAGCGAGATACATTGTCTCTTGGTCCCCACTTATTGCAAGATAGAGACTCTCTATATCACTTTCTGTAAGTCTCATATAATTTCATATAATCCCCTGTATTTAACATGAATGGGAAATTAAAGCCCGAAATGTCTGATTGCAAGCACAGAACAGTACGCATTGAATGCCCATTCATTCTCAAGCTCGTCCTGCGAGTACATATTATTTAATCATCCGACTAACCTACCCAGAACAACTCAAGCACCACGTGCACTTCCTATTGGGCGCCGAAAATACTCCTCGACCCGCACCTCTCCCTCCAGTATACAAATCCCACATCTTCACCGTAGACTCATGAATCATAGTAGCCGGATCATCGTCTCTGTTCCCATCACACCTCAGATCCCCTACTCGTCGTAAATCCTCGAAACATTGTTCAGCTGTGGGTCTGTCGTAGACGGCCATTCTTACCATGGCGTTGATAAACTTGCCGCGCGTGGGTTGTGGTGTTGCTGAGGCTGGGGTGGTGGTGATTGAGACTGGTGATGGTGCTGATGCTGGTGCTGGTCTAGCAGGCTATTGAGGGTGTTTGATGTTGTGGGTATTAAGCTTGCTGCTAGGAAGGCGGCGCTTGAGGTTGTTGTGGACAAGGCTGTGTCGTGAAGCCATATGGAGGTGGGTATGGATGAGGATATGGTTGCTGCTGGGGATATTGAGATTGTGGGTACGGCTGGTATGGCGGAGGCGGGGCAGGGTACGGAGCTGCTTGACCTGGTTGTTGAGGGTTTGGCTGCTGAGGACAGTTCTGGGGAGGATACTGTTGAGTGTGGTATTGGGGCTGAGGCTGTTGTTGTGGAGGGTACCGGGAAGGATATTGATAACCAGGAACCGGAGGCGGAGGAGGGGCTGGCTGACCGTACTGATTTGGTTACGACATCCTGTTGCTATTAGGCGTGAGAAGATGATAGATTGTTTTGATACTTTATAACAGGACCTTGGACCTATTCAGTTGCAGCGTGCCACAATTAGTGTTTGTCGACGATGGTGGAACCTACCAAGCTGGAGGCGCAAGCAATATAAATACACAAGCTCTCCTTTCTGAACCCGCTTCTATGTGGTAGATGGTTCAAATATTGTTCGAAACTTATCAAAACCTTTGCCATTTTTGATTGATGAGTAGTCAAGGAAGCCCTCAAGCACACCCCCTCAAAACAGGCCGCCTGGTTACTTCTCAAATCGGCATGTATGTGATTGTGCAAGAGACGCTTTTTGGCCCCTGAATATCTAGAGTGTTACAGAATAGTCAAAATACTCTTTAGAAAGGCTAGTAAGTCAAATTGTCCGAGTCAAATGCTCATTCACGCGTGAAAGTCATACATGATCTCGGCGCCCAACAGAGCTCGCTTAATGCTAGAGAAGAAAACAGACCTCCAAGGCTTATCTTTGAGGTATCTCTTGATGTATATTGCACTGAATAGACACTGTCACGCCCACTGCTAACGACGCAACAGAATCAGATTTGCCAATGTCATGCATGGTTTTTTTCTTTTCTTTTGTTTTATGGATATCCAATATTGCGCGATGCCAATTGTCCTCCAGGAAACTAGGTAACTCTCTCACCAAATCGCAGATATCATGTCTTCCTCTAAGCAAGCAGCCCGATATATACTGCTTATGATGATCCAAGTCCCTCCTGTGGATCATTCTAACAATAGCGCCCATTCATCAAACGCCTCAGTCGCCCACTCCCCTTGGTCAGATAGAAACACCACACCCGGACCAGAATATCAGCACATACCTTTATCTCACTCTGATAGTTCTACAGCCCCAACACAAGCTTCCCTATAATCAATCAGCATCCTATCCGCTCTATGATCTTTCTTCCTTGAAGCACGAAGGGCGAAGAAATCAGTTGGGATGCCAAAATGAATATCGAGTACGGAAGAGAAATCAAGATGAGCACAATTCATTCATCTATTTGTACAGCTAGAAACAACGCTAGCAAGCTTATCTGAAGGACCTTGGGTATCTAATCTGACACACGTACAGTTATTCGTTATTTATCATCGCACTTTCACAGCCAGTAACACTTTTCCACCAACGCCATCTGTATCCGCTACTATTACACGATCCCTTCTCTTTTCAAACTCCCAGTACACCACTCAATTTCACCCGTAGAACGGTTGACCCATATTCATGTACTGATTCTCCGATCCAGGCTGCTGGACAGGAAATATGTCGTCTGCAGGATCACCAGCCAATCCTCGACTGACCTTGAAATCAGCAGGTACAGCTTGCCCCAAAGCATCGGCCCGATTCTTGCGTCTCTGATTGGGAAGCTTGTCTCCGTCGAGTCGAGAATTCATTGCTTCATTCACATCCTGGAACTTCCCGGCTGCTGCATCTTGTTGGAACCTCTGCACGCCAGCTATTGTTGGCAAAAGTGTTCTGGTATCGTACCAACGACCTTTGATATCGGTCAAGGTCTTCTTGGCAAGAGGGTCAAGAAGTCGCCATTCATACCACATCCCGGTGTTTGCTGCATCGGCAACTTCGTTTCGGAATCGAAGATCCGCGACCATTCGGGGAGGGAGATCCGGGGTTGGCCATTCGGATCGGTTATTATATGGGATAGGCATTTCAACCCATTTGTAGACTTCACCGACGATCGTGACTGACGATGATGAATCTGGTAAGGTTTGCTCGATGAGCTTGCTGATGATGAGCACCGAGATGTCTGGTGCATTGCGTCCCATAGCTGGCGGAACTTTCAACCGCAATGGCTCTCCGACCCAGACCTTTTCGCCGCCCAAGAACATGCCATTGTAATGTACTTCACCCGGACCTGCCAATGCCTTCTCATTCCGGTCAAAGAATGAATAGCTGGCATCAATGCTCCTTGCTGCCAGTATGCTGCCATCCACGACAAAATCCCGAACATGGCCTGGATCAAATTGTCCTTGGCTTACAACGCGATCCCATGGTACAGCTTCAAATGTCATGTTCTGCAATTGTGGCACAGTAGTGTTGGGCAGACTCCAAGCAAGCCATGGTCGAAGTGAGCTCTCCTTGTCCAAGATCCTGGTCGGCTGAGGTTGTAAAGGATTAGATAAAGGCTGTATGAGATATCTCGGCTTGTTATTCATCAATCCTCGCTTCGCAATTACGCCCAGCCGCCAGTTATTTGCCGGCTGATTTTCCCACCAGACAAGTTCTCCAGGTCGGTACAAATATGGCCCACCAGCTTGACTATCGTATTGTTGTTCTGGAGATTGTACTGTAATCTTGGCGGGCGTCGGTTTTGGCGCAGGTTGTGGCTTTGGGGTAGCTGTTGCAAGAGCCTGAGGGTTCGAGTGCGGTATGATGACCTGGGGAGTCGTATTTGGCTTGAACTGCGGGTCTATCTTGATCTCATCGTTCTTCAGATCAGCTGGCTGCTCATCGTCTTTATCTGGACTGCAGAGCTTGCATGAGCAATTCGCCCTGTCGCCATCTTTATCCGATTCAAGCCATAGGAGGTGGGGTACGAAATCTGCTGGGCTTCGGAACCTCTTCTTACGTCCTTCGGGATGCCCATACAAGTAGGCGTCTTGTCTCTCGAATATTCCATTATGCGGCTTGTACTTCTGACTGTCCATAGCCTTACTTGCCAAAACTTTGTACTTCAAATGCTCCCAGAGCTCGTATCCTTCTGGGAACTCCTTGAGAATCCATTTTCTGCCTGTAAGGCGTTAGTGTTCAGCACGCCATTCTCAAATTCAAACATACGCTTCAAGGCTTTATTGTCCTCTGGCACCATGATAGTCATCATCATTCCACCAAGCTTTCTCCTCCACTCCACTGCCTTTGCATCTTTCGGATCCAGCCTCTTGTAGTAGTCCATGATGAGGAATTTGGGAGCCGCTTCTTTGGTATTCTTCGGAGGTTTCGGCGTATCGTCCATCTGCGCTGCACTTGGCTGGTTCAGCTCTCTGGCGCCATCTCTGCCTGTGAATGTCTCTCGACATCCATCAGATCGTGTCGCCCAACATTGATACCAAGTGGTGGAGGTAGCCATACTGTTTTGTGGGCGCCACGAAGGGCCGTTGGAAGGAGAATATCGTAACGACCGTACGATACACAGATCTAAGGACAGAGACTCCTTAGTTGGGTAACATGAAGGCCATGACACCCATGACTGGCCTCGTTGACCTTTGGCGGGCAGAGTTGTGAGAGAGCTTCGAAGCGGCCGCCGGAAAATTGTGGGGCCGTCCTCCGACTACAATACCCCTTTGAGACGCCTGTGATCGTCTGGAGAAGGAAGTCTGGAAATTTGCCTGTGAGTGAAGAAAAGAGCTGAGTCTAGAGGATGCCTTTCAATTGGATGTTCTATAATAGTCTCGCGCAAAATCCATTTCTGCAAATGTACATTAAATCAATAGGCAATTCTTTCGCCGAGCCGCTACATGTCAATCGTGAACTAGCTTTCAGATAAGGAGGCTCTGCAATTCCCCTTTGTGCCTTTTTGAACAACTCAGAGATGCTTGTTGCCATGAACGCCACATCTACAGTATAATGGACATCTTCAACCTGGCCGTCATAAGCTCCTGAATACTTTACAGATGGGTTGTAAGCTGTACTGCGAGACTTTTGCTATATGGACTAAATAATTAAGTAACATGTCACAAGAAAGGTTCGTGTGGTAGCTTTTAAGCTGCCTGCTGTGAAAAGTAAGGTATTTCGCGATATCTGCTGCCTCTGGAGCTGAAATAAATCGTAGTGATAAGAAAGCCTCTTCACTGGCAGTAATCGCCTTGATACAAGAGTTTGAATAAAGACGACTGATGTACTGATTCCAACCAACTTGGAATTTATCTAAATCGAATTAAGTGAGTGATCGCGTGAATTTTGCTTATATGATTTTGAATATATACCACAATGAGAGTTCTCGTATGTCACTTAAAAAGTAATCAAAGACATCTCATTCCCTGAGCTCCACTGAGCTTAAGATGTAAAATCATAGCGCCTTTTCACAGGGCCGGGGTAATAAAGCGTCTATTTTAGCGTCCATATCGAGATCTGATGCAGGGACCTGGGCACCGACAGCCAATAGATAAGGGCTGATAAACATGCGCCGACGCGGGAACTAACTCCATCGGTTAGAATTTACAGAAGACTCGGATCAGGGGCGCGCTCGTGAGGCAAACTTGACATGTAAAGATGGTTATGACAACTCTGCAAAGGAAAATAAACTGATATGACATGTTGAACACGTAGCAACCCCCCAGGTTCTATTTGCGTCTGGTAGTTGCGAAACTCGGCTCGTCTACGGGCTTCGCGCTCGATCTAAAGCAGCCAAGTGAGATTAGAACCGCCTGACATCCTTTCCGTTCTTTGAAATTCACCATCGCAAAGCTTCACCACCTGCGCGTCACTTTCTTTCATTGCAGGCCCAAATCAGTGCTTAGAGACATCTCCAAAGTTTCAAAGATCTCGGCAGATCAATGGAACCTCATTGATCAGCCTTTTTTGTCGCATGCGCATTGTCCTGATCTCGTCGCCTCGCCCTCAGCCTCATCAGTCACCAACGTCCGAATTTCCATTCCAGCGCCAATCTGCATTCGGAAGCTCTTCAAGATGCAGGCACCATATCACCAGTATCCTGAACCGCCCGAATATTCGATAGCTGACCAAGCCTCCCTTGCTTCTCAGCAGCGGCCAGCGATACCAGAATACTCATCGTCTACTTTCCCACCCCTCGCTCCCCACCCTCCACCTCACCAACAATACTCAACTCCAGAACAGCAAACATTCACTTCGCGATCAGAACAAGACCACTCGTTTCGCGAGCAACAATCCTTCGACCCACGATTTGCGAACCAAACCCAGCACCTCCATAATCAACAAATCTTCGCACCAAACCCAGCTGCTGCCCATAATCCAAATCCTACTCAGCAGAACATAGACCTTCGCCCTGCAAGTCTGCCACAATACACCCTACCAAATGAGCAGCCAGTAGCGCCAAGTCGATCTGCCGCTTCAGATCTTCTTTCCAAGTTTCTCCCGGGTGTCAGCACAGTACATAAAATGGACCAGATCAATCGCAGCCCTCAAAATGTTGCCAGAATCCAACCCACGTATACAGACCCTGTTTCGACGTACCCTTCTTTCGATCCTTCTCCGAAGCAACGAGCTTCAGAATACATTGACCTGGTCGGTGACAATAATGATACCATAACAGTGAGCCAGGGGAAGCAGGGAAGCCAGGAAGATGGGGCTGAGATCGAATATGCGCCGGTGAGGAGCTCGCGTCTCCGAGCCAGAAAGCCAAACATGTCGTTGAAGGCATTAGAGAATACCGAAAATGCCACTCCGCAGAGATCTCGGTCAAAGAAGGGGAACCCTCTTAGCGATCTGGCTGGAGTGAACCTCACACCTGTTGTTAGTAAGAGAGGTCAGATTAGACAGGAAATTGCGGACAAAACTGCCGCATACAGGAATCACTTCTTCGTGGAGAAGAAAGATCTTTTCCTGCCTCTCCTGCCGATTGAACACAACTATGTCAAGAAGTTGGTCGAGAAGCATGAGCGGATGACCCCTGAGGAACTGGCGCAACTCCCCACAATCACTCCATACAAGGAGATTGAAACACAGCCTCGAGGCATCACCGCTACCATGAAGCCGTACCAACTATCAGGTCTCTCGTTCATGATGTACCTCCATCACAATGTATGTACTCCTGTGCCATTTCTTGTGCTAGCTAATACTTTCAGGGTCTGTCCGGTATTTTAGGTGATGAAATGGGTCTAGGCAAAACCTTACAGACCATTTCACTTATCCAACATCTAAAAGAGAACGATCCGAAGGCTGGAACTGGCAGGCTGCAAAGACCTTTCTTGGTAGTCTGCCCGCTCTCTGTTCTGAGTAGTTGGATGTCTGAAGTCAAAAAGTGGGCTCCAGGGCTAAAGGCAATAAGATTCCATGGACCTCTTGGAGAACGTCAACGGCTGAAGAAGATTGTTGTCGGTGAAATTGACATGTACGGCAACTTGACGGCGCAGGCAAAGCAGAAGATGAAGGGCCGGAAGAACGTCGGCAGGATCATTTCCTTGGATACCGACTCGGAAGACGAAGACGATGTTGGTGTCGATGTTGTTGTTACAACCTATGACTGCTTCAAGGCCGAGCAATCCTGGTTCAAGACTGCATTTGTGTGGAGATATGTTGTCCTCGATGAGGGTCATACAGTCAAGAACCATGCAAGTCTTACATCAAAGGCTCTTCATGGCATCAAGGCCGAATATCGCTTGATCCTCACCGGCACACCTCTTCAAAATAACCTCTCCGAGTTGTGGTCTCTTTTGCACTGGCTCTACCCTGAAGTGTTCATTGACAAGACTAATCATTTATTTGATACATCTTTCAACTTGTCGAAGGGACAGTATTCCAACACGGTCCTGGACGATTCGAGAAGACTTCTGGAGCTGATCATGCTTCGCCGCATGAAGAGTTCTCCTGGAGTTGATCTCAACCTACCACCAAAGACTGAAGTCCTGTTATTTGTCCCTCTTTCGTAAGTCTCCTAGTCCGCTCTTCCTCTTATCTGCTAACAATTTGAAGTCCGATGCAACGCTTTTGGTACACCAGAATGATTACGAAAGCTGATCAAGGTCTTCTTGATGAGCTGTTCAAGGGTGCCAAGACCAAGGAAGAAGAGAACATGCATGCATTGAAGATGGCCGAGGAACGTGAAGCGGAGATCATGAAGATTGAGTCGGAAGCCCTTGCCGTCCTGGAGAATGACGCACTTATCGGCAGTGATGCATGGAAGGAGACCAAGGCTATCTTGGAACAGACTGTCCAACGTGAGCAGATGGAGAACCAAGACGAAGGCAAGAAGTCTGATTGGCAAAAGCTCATGAACTTGCTCATGCAATTGAGAAAAGTTTGTAATCACCCCTATCAGATCCAAAATGCCGAGCCAGACCCGTACGAGTCTGGGGACCATGTTATTACAGCATCTGGGAAGTTCATCGTGCTGGAGAAGCTTGTCAACGAACTTGTCGTCAAGCAAAAGAAAAAGATCCTCATCTTCTCTGGATTTACCAAAATGTTAGATCTTGTCGAAGAAATGCTTCTGTTGAGAGGAGGCGACGGATCAAGCTTTAGATCGATGCGTATTGATGGTGCAACTGCTCGAGCTCGCCGAAACCTGGGAATCCGACAGTTCAACAATCTGGAAAGTGACTATCGAGTCATGCTCATCTCTACTAGGGCTGGAGGGCTTGGCATCAATCTTGCGACTGCTTCTGATGTCGTTCTTCTGGATCAAGACTGGAATCCTCAAATTACCCTTCAAGCTGAAGCACGAGCTCACCGAATTGGACAGAAGAACCCAGTCACCATTTACAAGCTCGTTTCTCAAGGTACAGTTGAAGAGCAGATGATGGGCAGAATACAAAAGAAGCTGTACCTTTCGGCCAAGGTCACCGAAGCTATGCAAGATATCCATACCAAGTTCGGCACAGGCAAAAAGTCGAAGAGAGGTCCTGCCAAGGACGACGATAGCATGCCTCAATTGAACACCAACCAGTTGATGACCCTTGTTCGTCGAGGTGCTTCTGCCATTTCTCGACCTGAGGTTGATGTTAATGAGATGCTCTCGTGGGATTGGGAGACTACTGTTGCTAAACGTAAAGATCAACCAGCCGATGTCAACGTCAAGAAAGATGCAATTCCTGATGCGAAGGTCGACGAAGAAGCAGAGCGGAAGTGGTTGTCCGAGATGGAACGCGTCGAGTCATCAGTCTTTGATGGCAAGAAGCTGTCGAAGGGTAATAAACACAAAAGCCATAAAGAGATCGCCCAAGAATTTTTCAACAAGGAGGATCGAAGGATTGGCAAGAATACGACAGTCATGGTCGATGGCTTTGCCGTCTCCAAGGAATCGATGAACTGCGCTTGGGGAGAGGCTATGCCTACTATGGCCGGCAAGGATCCTCGCCTCGCAGAGCCGAAGCGTGCAAAGAAGGCTGCTGTGGTGCCTCAAGAACATTGTCAAGTTTGCATTGATGGTGGCGAATTACACTGCTGCCAGCTATGCCCCCGTGCTTACCACTTGGAATGCTTGAATAAGGAATATCAGGTCAAGGCTAGAGGTTGGCAATTCAATTGCCCGCAACATCAATGTTTCGATTGTCACCAGGGTACCTCAGACGCAGGCGGTATGCTCTACCGGTGTCGATGGTGCGAGCGGGCCTTCTGCGAGGACTGTCTTGACTTCGAGGAGACTACTTTGATTGGCGACACTCTCATGGAGTACGAGCTGCTTGGCTACCCTGCACAAACTCAAGCATACTACATCCAATGCCCGGCGTGCACGACCAACTTCAAGGAGAATCCCAAAGATGTTGAAGTGATCGATACGCTGGCCGCAGGTATTCAGTCGCACTACGAGCACCAGTTCGGGGTCGGTGGCCGAGAGCGCGAGATGAGTACGAGAGCAGGTTCGCTGACTGATGCCACTACCATCGAGACAAACGGTGTCAATACTCCTATCATCATTGATGATGACTATGATACCAACAGCTCGTCCAAGAAGCGCAAGATCAAGCTTAAGCTCAACGATCTCAAGCCAGCGAAGAAGGAAAGACGAGGCGTCTAGAACTTCGACGTTGCTGGCATGGCTGATTGCATGATCGGCACGATAGTTTACTTTGGTTCTTACTGCTTGGCGTTAGATGAAGGGAAGGATGGATGGGTATACTCTCACGCCATTCGACGTCCCGATGCCATGCTTTGATTTTCGATACTTGATTCCCTGTGTGCATCTCAATTCTCATTTTGCGTTTCCGGAGTCTGAGGCTAGATGAATGGAGCAACTGGACACGCATCTGCTTTCTCTTAGAGAGTCTTTACCACAGACGCTTCAGCTTTGTATTGTATTATTAGTTAAAAAATGCGGCCTCCGGGGTGAGGAGTAAGGGGCGGGCTGGCTACTCTGCGTGGATGGATGGATGAGTGGACAAATGGATAGAGAGTGAGCGATAACACTGCATCGCCTGTAGATTTGTAAAATGAGACTATTTGAGTTGACTTCCAAACAACTGCATGAATCTCTATTTTTGAAATCATATCTACCAATCCTCTCATGCGTTCTAAAATACGCCTGATTTATGGGGTCAATCAGGGCAGAATATGAAAACACAGATCTACCATATCTTGATTGCGGAATATCAATTGATACTAGTCATACGATTCTGTGTGTATTGGTTATTCATATGATTACAAAAACATTCTTTATAATTGTAGTCACACCTCCAGCTCTCAGCGTGAATTTGAAGACGTCAAAACAGGGTGAAGATATCGCAGGATAAAGCGAAGTAAAGCCGGTCGGTCAAACTCTAAATATACGTCATAATTTCGAGCTCGGATTTCACGCTCGCGCTGTACCGGGTGAGTAAGATGCGACATCAAGTCCACAATTGCGTAAAAGCCCAACAATAATTTCAGATGGAGTCTCGAGTCATGATTGCGCAAGAACTAGTCGCATAATAACCCTTTTTTGTACTGGACTCCTTTATTTCGTAAATTCTCCGTGACCGTTCGAGATTAGTGCAGGGGTGGCTAATTATCAATCAACTCTGCCGCATTTGTCCCAAGTCCCCAGGCCAGCCCTGTTCCCTCGGCACATCTCGATCTGCGCACCCGAGCTCGAACACCCGACTCGAACAGACACTTCTCAACGCACCTCCGTTCCCCTCCCTCCCCGCCCTCCCCTCCCCCTCCAATGCCACCAAAAGTAAACATGTCGACACCACGACGAGGCGGCGGCAACAGCAGCACCAGCAGCAGTACAGGAGTCGGCAAGGCCTGTCGATTCTGCTCGCGCCACTTTGCGAAAACCGAGCACCTGATTCGTCACGAGCGGTGCCATACCAAGGAGCGCCCGTTCCAGTGCAGTATCTGTGGCAAGAACTACAGTCGCAAGTAAGTCCGACTCTGCATCTCTTTTTCTTTTGGCGATTGAGGCGGAGGAGGAGGGGGAAAAGGGGTAGATAAACAAACAGACGAGTGGATACACGATGCTTAGTGGCTGTTTCCCATGTTTGATGGGTCGGAGGGACCGCACTGCACGCACAAAATACACACCTGCCCCGCATCGCAGCACATTTCCCCACCATTGTCACGGGGCAGGGCATGGGATGGTGGGACGGAGGGGCAGGGAGGAGGGGAAGGCATGATGAGTGCTGGTAGTGATGATGTTGATAATGAAAGAAGGGATGGGTGAGGCGGGAATGATGAGGTGGAACGGTGTGGTGTTGACGGATGGAGAGGATCTACGAATGTCTCTTCCAGAGGCACTCAGAATGCTGACACTTCTTATCACCATGTAGTGATACTTTGATTCGACATCGAAGAACTCATGGGAACAACACTGCCGTCGTCCCTCAAGATGTTTTCAACAATAACGATGCGGCGACGACTGCCGATGGCACAGTCCATCCTCCAGCTACGCCCGTCTCGAGCCGCATGCCTGGCCATCAACCGATGTCCTCTATCTCATCCTCCATCACAGCCTCAGACTACACTGGTCAAGACTTCGAAACTAGTCCCGTTGACTTCCATCCTATGGGCAGTGAGATATACGGTCATGACATATACGCTCAACCGGAACTCGGACCAGGGCCATATCAACACATGAATGGTGGAGCTGCTGCTATGCCTCAAATAGACCCAAGTCTGACCGGAGGACGAGAAGACTCAGGTGCTGGTCCCAGTATGGACTTCACTTCCACATACCTTGACCCAGCTCTACAGCAATACCCTCCACCATCAGAGGCGAACGGCTATCAAATGCCCTACACGGCACCTGAGATCGACCAATTTCAGTCATGGTATCTGACTAACGACTTTGATCTCGTGGCCTTCAACAAATTCTTCAAGGCTCCTACGGCTGCTGAATTCCTTGGTACCAATGGATCCTTGTCCGATCATCAGTGGAAGAATCATGATATGCCTAGTCCTGATACGGGTGGGGATCTGTCATTGCATGTGGAGTGGGAGCAAGATCTTGTGCCTTCTGTTGAATTCATGGTGAGGTCTCTTCCCCTCGTTCCAGCAAGTGCGAAAGATTGACAAGTAACAGAACATCACCATCCAATTCTTTCTCACCAGATTCAACCCTATCTTTCCTATCTTCCATGGCCCGACATTCCGACCCGCTGATCATAGCTCCTTGCTCCTACTTTCTATCTCCTCGATTGGTAGTTTGTTGATCAATTCCGATCAGGCGTGTCTTAGAGGCGCGAAGATGTTTGAGACGGTTCACAAGACTGTTTCGGAATCGGTAAGATATTATGGTTGGATTTGTGCGGGCTCTTTGCTGATTATAACCTTAAGTGGGCTACTGCTGAGCAAAAATCTCTGAAAGAACGAAACTCGTTCATCCAAGCTGCGCTGATCAGTCAATTCTTTGCTTACTTGTGTGGTGTAAGTGCCTATCGCACAGACCCATGGTATATATACTAACGTTGAGTAGAGCCCAAAGTACTTGGCTTTGGTCAAGCCTTTCCATGTCAACTTGACTGATGTAAGATAATTCCTTGACTCAGCTATCATGATACTGACTGGGCATAGCTTGCGAGACGATGTGGTGTTCTTGACATTGTGCGTACCCTTCCGGACGTAAGTGGTAAGCCTCAAGAAGAGCTCGACGAGGCTTGGAATACGTGGGCGAGAGATGAGGAGATTTCGAGGTATGTCTTGATAGTTGACACATCAAACTCTGTGCTGACTTTAGAAGAACCGCATTGGGTCTGTACATACACGATGCACAATTCGCCAGTACTTTCTGCAATGCCCCGATCCTACAACACAATGCTCTCCGCCTCTTCGTAGCATCAACAGACGAGCTCTTTGGTGCGGCTACTCCTACGCGCTGGGCACATCTTCTTCGACTCTCGCCAGATCCGAGCAAGCTGAGCACACACCTACATGCCAATCAGCCCGAACATGTCGACACAGCACCTCTTTCAAAGGAGCTCTCGTGTCGCGAAAGCCGTTTTTCTTGCTACGTCATCCTCCACAGCATCGGTGCATCCATACAAGCTAGCCGAGTTGCTGGCACACTCACACCTAAGCAAAAGCATAGTTTCGAAGAGGCTCTCATCTGCTGGTATCACGCCTACGAGCAAACTCGCACAACACAAGACCCCGACCCACTCTGCCTCATGGTCCTGTACCACGAGATCTTCATGACCCTCCTAGTCGACTTCTCCCAACTCGAGAGTGCAATCGGCGGTCTAGCGAAAGGTGCAGACGCCATCACCTATGCCCGTAACTGGTCCACCAGCATCGAAGCCAAGCGCTGCATCATCCACGCGTCGCTCATCCATCGCCAATGCGAAGGTATACCATATCACAGCGAACCCGCACTCCACGTTCCCCGCTCGATGTTCCTCGCTGCCAGAGCTTGGTACTGCTACATCCAATTCGACCCCGCTGTCACACCTGCTCCTGTCTCTGCCTCTTCCGCATCGTCCCAAGAACCAACACAGCAGCAACAGTTGACATATGAAGAATCCTTTAACATCCCTGAAGTCAAGATGTTCAACATCGATCCTATGCAATACCTACCTGCTGTCAATGGGTTTGGGACTGGCAAGCCGCAGTTGACGGAGGCGGCTACTTTGTGTAGGTTGGCGGATTTGTTGGAGCAGAGTGGAAGGTGGGGTCTCTCGAGGCGCTTTGCGAGGATTTTGAGGGTTCTGATTTTTGGTGCTGGGAATGGGAGTGTGGGTGATGGGCAGGTTGTGGCTGCTTGAGATTGATAACCGGAGAGTCAGTGGGATGGACTGGGCAATGATAGGAAGGAAAGGTATGTAAGGTAAGGTTTCGCGAAGGATGATGGTAAGTTGCTTGGGCTGGCTTATGACGGAGCTGTTCTTCGGTACTTTTTAACTTGATACCTTCGCTACATGATTTTGGTTACGGAAGAAAAGCATCAAAATACAAATAGAGCATGAACATTACATTACTTCTATTTATCGGGATCTCTGTTTCCTCTCGCGTATCCTCCTCATATCTATGCGTGACCTATTAATCTTTTCAAGAAATTCTCTACCCACACATGTAGATCTTCACCTCACGACTCGATCTGGCGGTTGTTATTTGATTTATTGTTATTTGATTTATTGTTATTTGATTTATTGTTATTTGATTTATTGTTATTTGATTTATTGTTGGATGAATATTGTTGGATGAACAAGGAAGATGAGGGCTCAGGCCTCCAGGCCCCGCTTCACACGGACGAACGAACTGAGGAACTTGGAGAATGATAAGACGAGAGTGCGGGAGTAGACGTTATGGAATATGCTGCGCGGTGTTTGTTCACTGCCGTGATACAAAGGGCTGATGTGACCGGTCATCCTCCTATCTAAGGTAGGTAATTGATTTAGCAGACATTCTTCTTCTTCAAGAATATAAGCGACGCGTAGGGAGAAAAACCCCCATAACAGTATGGGAAAGTGTTTGATTTATACTGACAAATCTTAAAGTAGTGAAAAGGGAACAGTACTTTCAAAATCCATTACTGAGTGTTGCTCGCAATGTCAGCCTTGACTTACAACGCCCAGGTTCGCCTATCGGGCACTTGTACCGCTAAAAACTCGCCATGAGGGGAACATAGGAAAAGACCAAAAGAGACACGCCTACACGTTTTGCAACTGCAGCAAAAACCCAACTTGAACCGAATTCAAAAAAACTTATCCATTATTTAATATTGGAGGTCGGATCAAGTCCCGAAGGTGGTTCGAACACCTGACCTGAAGATTTCTTGCGAGGCTGCAATCTTCCGCTCTACCACTGAGCTATCGAGACTGTTTTGTGCACGACAAGTCGTTATTTGATAATATATAAACGTTTATAATTGGGACACTTTGCAGGATTTGATTGGTGTTGTGTGGGACGGGCTTTGTGGCGGTACTCCACATCGCCGGCATTGGACTAGGGTCAAGGTTCAGGGATGATTAGGTAACTGCTTACTCCTATGATTGAAAGAAACAATTCATTTTCTGCTGAGGTCTACTACAGTACATTGTAAATTATTCACGATATTACCAAGAGGCGTTGCTCGACTGTATACATGCTCAATTGCTATCAGGTGAAGACGCCTCGAATAGATTCCAACAAGTTTCACCAAGAGATTGAATTCATTTGAGTCTCCCAGAAGCTTTGAGGCAATCTTTGTCCAACCAACAGTACTTGCAACACCCTTCGGTTTCTGACACGAAAGTGTGACAGTCTGACAACCCATTTCCAGCGGGACATGCGAAACCTTCAGGCATCCCCGAGCAAACAGCTTTGGCCAATTATGTCCAAATTCACTAAATGAATCCGTTCCAAAGTTCACAGCGTCTCTCCTTGAAAAAGAGAAAATAAATTCCTCCCATCCTCCGCTGTCCTCACCCACCCACTTCTCCCAATCGGCTCCTTGGAACAACTTGACAATTGCTGCAGAGTACTGTCGTCTGCATGATTTGCAAGTAATCGATGGCCATTGCTCTTCAATCGGCCAACAACATAAGCCAGGTTCGGTGTTCCATCTCGCTCGAATTGGACCGTGTATGTCTATTTGTGTCAGCATAGGACTTTACGAGAATGAGATTCCTACCTCAATGACGGCTTCTCCTTCTGCCTTATCGTCGACTGGAGGTACAGGGTCATCTTTCAGAAGGTCTGGGAGTGGGTTGCGGTCGGGATATGGCGAGTTTCGAGGCTGTGATGAAAGGCACACCACATATTGGTATGTCACCATTCCGCCATTTGCAAGGACAAGCCCTTTCTTGGCCTCTCTTTTCCTCAACTTTCGGACCATTTCTGTCAGAGCCTAGAAGTGTCAGTGGCGTCAAGATACTCCTCGAGAAGTACTCACATGCATCGAATAATTATTCCCCGCTCCACCGAAGGAAGTCAATCCTCCCAAAAGCGTGATCGGCTTTGGCTGCTTCGTCAGAGGAAATCCAAGATGTTGACATGCTAGTTTCGGTACGATGGGAAAACACGAGTAGAAGTCAAAGATATCAATCTCGTCTTTCGTGACACCAGATACCCGTATCCCCTCATCTAGTGATTTAGAGATGGCAGGACTCGAGTGGAAATTTGGTCGTTGCCAGACTACAACCGTCAGCGGGAGATCTAAATGGTGATGTGGCACATACAGTCAGTATCATCACTTGAGCCAGCTCCTCCTAGCGGGTATATCCATTTGCTCTCCGGAATTCCGATTTCTCGCGCGTACTCAGTAGAAGTCAGAACACATGACCCCGCCAAATTGATGTTATTGAACGCATTCATCAGAAGCGGATCTATACAGTCAGCAGGAGCTTTAGAAACAAGTTAAGTTAGCAGACATACACGGAAAGCAAATCATCCTATTTTTCTTCGAAACAGTCCCAATATCCTTTTCAGTCGCAGCTGGCTTGCCATAATTCCATGCAAGCGGATTTCCCTCCGCGACCTTCGCAAAATCCGCATACAACTCAGCCGACTCTTTATTATTATCCTGAATAGACTGTCCTCGATGGGCTCTGAATGCATTCTCATAAAGTGGATAAATATGGATCGGCAATCCAACAGAATGAAGTGTCCCAATGCCTTTTTCTCGGTTAGCGAAACCAGTACCCAAGAGCGGGGGCATCCCAACCACCAACTCACTTTCTTTCATTCTCGAAACGTCAGAAACTGACACAGACTTCACACTCTCATCAGCTTCAGTCCAAGGTGGTGATTTTCCAGCTGCGGCATATGCGCCCACTTCCCGAAACTCAGCATTTCTCTCTTTTGTGATATGGCAAAACTCAAGATACTTACGGGACGCGAGAGCTTCCCCACCAGTTATGATGGCGACTTTACTCTCCCGGAACGATATCCTCCTTGCAGCTTCATCGAGGAACTTAGCTGGAGAATCTCCTCCATGATGACTGAGCCCCTTGTATTTTGGTTTGATACCGAGATTCTCTGATATCAATCCTGGCAAGTCTGAGTAGTTCCATGACCAGGTGTTGACGACGCCTACGCTATCAATGCTCGCTTGAAATTCTTTGCCTGCAGAGGATGAGAGGCCGGTGTCTTTGATGGCTGCTTGGATGGCTTGGAGCATCAGTTTCATGGGCTCGATGGCATCTTCTATTTTTTGAGAGCGGTTCTTAATATCGCCTACACCAACCACGATAGGGATTGCTCTGCTAGAACCCATGCTGGGTGAAGTTATCCAAAATTATGGAGTAAAAAGAGAAACAAAAAAATCAGCCAGTCTATTAACGAGAAGATATTTTGATAACTGAGAAGAATATCGCTTCGATACAAACAGAGCCTCCTTGCCCCTCCGCCAACATTATTGAGTTTGCCGGACACTGTTGATCTGCCGTGGAATGATGCCTCGGCATGTGGATGAAGTGCGGGGAGAACTCATCCGACGGTCCTGACAGCTGATAAAGACCTACCGCATTTCTTGTACCTTGAAATTTCGAAGAAAGTAATATTCGGAAGAGGTGTCAATAAAGACGTTAGTGAGCATCACCAGATTTTGTGCTGAGTAACACAAAATTCGGCAATTCAGAGGGTTGCCGAAACTTTGGGTACTGGGTGAGATTTACGTCTTGGCAAATTGCCCCTCAACGAGAAATATTCCCAAACGCAAAACAGCAACTGGAGACAGGATTCTCTCAGATGGATATCTTCCCCTTGCAATTGACTTCGGGCGTGTTTTGCGCCAGTTTTCCGTGTCCATTTCCTTCGCATTTTCGTTTATCCTTTCTCAGCATGCCCAAAGCATGATCCCATTCAGTGCGCGTCTCATTCTAGCCCTGTTCAGCACGCGTCTCTCTAGCATCCTTCACTGCTAAGTTACGCATGAAGAACACAGAAAGCAAAAACATGTGCGGAACGTCGGAAAAAGGATTGTCTGCATGTCGGCATTTCGTTGACCATCCCAAGTGGACAAGTCCAGTCCCAGTCGTCAACCTCGCTGCCGAACTTGTCCACCAATTCAGCCGCATTCTCTGTCATCGGAACTTTAAAACCAAACATGCGTACAACAAAACTTGGCATCTATAGGGCTGAGTCTCAATTGGAGCGCAGTGCTGTCTTTATGATGTTCTGTTCGATTACACTTTTGCCAAGCCAGGACTGCGACATCCTCTGTTTCGACGACGCGTGTTTGGCTGGACGATCACGGCAAACGGACTTCTTTATCGGGCCGTCAACAAGCTACAAGCTTTGGGATGATTCAGATAAGAGGATGTCGATGGCGTAAAGCATGAATACATGCCTACGTCGAGGCACCTCAATGGTGCAAGATGAACCGTTCTTGTGTCAAGCTTCGAGGAATGGCATGTTGCTCTGGGGTGAAGACCACTCTGTGGTCCTTGCCCCGTCCAGCTGTACTCGAAACGGATCTACTTACATTTTGAGTCTGCCAGAACACTGGTGAGAAGTTCACGCAGGTGGACAGCCAGAGATCCCTCTCTGAGACGGCATCGTCAAGCGTTTGTTCATCCCCAGACTTCAAGGACGATTATAGTTGCGGCATGTGGTCCCGGTCTCAGAAGAACCCACTGCGCCCGTTGCTCGTGCTCTCAAAATCTACATGATATCCAGCCCTAACCCCGCGAGCCCAACTTTGAAAACTGGGGTGCTGGCTACCTGGATTTCCTCCTTACTCTATTCTCGACGAACCTACCACGGCCTCCTGGAGAGAGCCTTCCTCGCCACTCAAAGTCGAAATGGCCATCGGAACTGGAAATGGAGCGGTGGAGGAGAAGCTGGGTCGAGTTCAGCTCCGTACTGAATCTGGGGAGATTATCTTGGTTCCAAAACCGTCAAGCGATCCGAATGACCCTTTGAACTGGTCTCAACCTTTCAAGTACTATATTGCGATTGTGACATGCGCTGGTATGCTCATGACAACTTTTCTGGCTGCTGGTCCAACCGTCGCACTTGTCGAAATTGCTACTGATTTTGCTGGTGGCGATCGTTCGAAGCTGGCAGAACTGATCCCACAAGTCGCATACTTCTTCACAGCTTCGGCCCTGACCCAAGGAACCGGGAATCTTATCTGGCAACCTCTCATCAACAAGTATGGTCGGCGACCTATTTACATTATATCGTTCTCTGGTTACCTCGCGACAGCAGTCTGGTCTGGTTTGACATTGAATTATGTCAGTGAGCTCGTTGCCAGGATTCTCCTTGGATTTTTCTCGGGAGCTGGAGAATGTCTTGGACCAGGAACAATCTCTGACTTGTTCTTCCTTCACGAACGAGGGTCTATGATGGCGTAGGTACCGAGCTTCTATGACCGACCTGTTGCTGACTCCTGCGCAGTATCTACAGTTTTGCTGTTGGATCTGGAGTCTCTATTGGTATCATTGCCAGTGGCTTCATCGTCCTGAAAAACTCCTGGCAGACGATTTACTTCGTCGGAGCAGCATTGATCGGAATCTTACTTCTCCTGATCATCTTTACCATGCCTGAAACCGCCTACAATCGCTCGTACGATGATCAAGATGACGACGACATTCTCAAAACGAAGGGTGCCGACTACCGCCTGTCCCTATCCATCATCCTTGATGATGCTGAAAAGGCCAGGGTGACGCGTTACTACGAAGAGAACGACCGATTGGCGAAGATGGCTTCTTCGGAAGAGTCCTCGATCATCGAGCGCTTGGAAGAGAGGATCCGTAGACTTGAAGAAGCTGTTCTTGGCAACAGACAGTATACTCCTTTGTCCTCAGGTATCCGGTCAGCAAAGAAATCCTACTGGAGTACGCTAGCTCTGTTCACTGGAGAGAAATATACAACCCAATCGCTTTGGACCATGTTCGTGCGTCCTTTTGGGATGATTCTCCTGCCGCCAGTGTTTTGGGCAACTCTTGTCATGGCCACTCTTGTTGGTTTCAGCGTCGCCATCTCGTCAACATGTAAGATGGGAGGCTCATTCTTGATTTGAGTTTCACTGATCACTTCGCAGTTGCAAATGACTTCGCTGTCGCCTACAACTTCACCGCATTTCAATCTGGATTGGGTTTCTTCGGTAGTCTGGTTGGAGGTCTTCTCGCCAGTGAGTAATATCTTTCATGATCTCTCATCCAAAAAGCATGCTGAAAATGTTCAAGTGCCTGCTGGAGGCCCGGTCGGAGAAGCCGTAGCAAACTACTTCACAGTCCGGAATCGAGGCATTCGTGAACCCGAGTTCAGACTGCCAGCAATGGCCATCTCCATTATCACCGCACCCCTCGGTCTCATTCTCTACGGCGTGGGTTTGCAGAACAAGATGCACTTCATGGTGCCTATCACTGGTATTAGCTTGCGTGAGTAGCACCCCTTGCACAGTTTTGAGGTTGGGTGCTGACATTTAATTAGTGTCCTTCTCCGCGGGCCAAGCGATGAATATCTCATTCGTTTAGTAGGTCAAACTGTTGGTCTTGAAATGTCATCCAGCTAACGAGTGCTAGTACCCTTGATGCGTATGGACCTGTTGCTGGAGAAGTTACGATCGCGCAACTCGCTTTCAAATGTATGTTACCTCTCACAACACACTTAAACCATGTTCAATCAAATCTTCCTTCCATTTTCGACTGCTAATACTGCATAGCTGTCATTGGATTTGGTCTATCGGCGACAACCAATTCATGGATTGCCAGCTCTGGACTAGTCGTCGCACTCAGCGAAATGGCTGGGATCACCACCTTTGTTCTTCTCCTCTCGATCCCGATGTTTTTCTGGGGAGCGAGGCTGAGGAGATGGAGTCTGGGATGGCCAGTCGTGAAGTTTGTGAGATGGGAAGGATTGTGATTGCACACATGTTCTGGAAGAAATCGGCCAAGTACACAGGTCAAGAAGCATTGCCCTCTGAGCACAAGAAAGAGAATGTCGTCGATGCTAAATCTAACTCGAGATTACGTGGGAACCGGCGCATGCGACGGACACCTTGCTAGGCTGCACGGCCCTTCGCTATTGCGCACTCCATATGATAAGCACCTTTGACATGTATACAGCTTGCGTTTTTAAACCATTCGACTGTATTGCTTAGAGCAACCATTAATGTCGTAGCCATCTCAGTCAGCTGACATGCCTCGATAGTCAGGGGCTCGCTTGTGGTGGCTTTCCCCTTTTCCCCTATGCCGTTTGGTCAAGGCTTGTCTCTCTTCCAAGACCTTCTTCAGCTCCTGCACATCCCTTCCAACCAGAAGCATCGTAGTCAGCCACCAATATTCCAAAGCCTCATTGACATTCCCAGCGCGTACCACGTCTTCCATATCCGCATTCTCGTTGCAGTCTTGAGTCCAAGGCTCAGCAGAGGGCAGAATGGCAGAGCTCCTCCAATTCAATGAAAGTGCACCTTTTATACAAAGAAGCAAGCCGTAATGAAGGTGGTAAAGGGAGCCATGCAGACTGTGAGTCTGTGAACCATATGGCAAGGCTGGAGAATGCCTAACAGCTGGTACGTGGCACAAGCCACTTGCTCTGTCACCGTGATGAAGCGGGTCCAGATGCGCCATTCATAGATAGGCGGTTTGGGCGACAAGCAGTCACACAACGCTGGGAGTTTGGTAGCCTTTAAGAGCTGCTTCATTCCCAATTGAAATTTCCCGTTTCGTTGCCCCCCTTTGCGGTCAGTACAACACTGTGGTTAGACAGAAGTTCCAGACTTCGCCTATGGCCCTAGCATCGCGCTTGAGAGGCATCTAGTATGTACGTTCCACCGATCTCATCATTCATAACCACTGATTGATGACCGGATCAGGCTGAGCAGCAAAATCCCTGGACAGAAGATCGACCTTCGGCAAGATGGGGTTCCTCGGCAAGAGGTTCTCCAGCAAAAGCCGACTATCGTTTGATTGATGAATTCAAGGAGCCCAATATATCAGAAGGGAATCGCCTTAGCAGATCAAACACACTTCGTCAGCAAAATCTTTATGGGGAAGACTCTCTTTTACGGGCCACGATACAGGAAAACGAGAGTAAAATCCAGGAACAGGAACATACTGCGAATGAACTGACAAAAGTCATTGAGCGCATGACAAACGAGGAGGAGCTCCTCCACCCACAAGTATGGAATCTCTCGGAGCAGCTCAGCAAGGCCAAAGTGGAAATCGACAACTTTAAGCTCCAAGTCACGACACTTGAGGAGCAGAACCGGAACCCGAACTGGCAATATCAAGTCGCTTCGATCAGCATGAACGATCTGGAAGGCGCTTCCAATGAGAAAGATCACGAGCTGTCAGCCAGGTCCAACACAATCCATGTTCTGAGTGGACATAATCAGCAGCTTCAGAGACGTGTCGCTCACCTCGAAAGAAGCGTTTCTTCCACCAACCAAAGTACAGGAACCGACATCCAATCATTCTTCGACCGGCACACCGAAATGGAAAATGCACACAGGGACTTGTCGACAAGACTTGAGGCAGAAACACAAAAGAGAACGGAGCTGCGTGAGACGTTCGAGGCAATGGAATCGGACAATGCTTCACTAAAGACAGTCATTGAAGAATTGCAAAAGGATGCATCTGGCCTCGAGATCTGCCAGCCGCAGACGCTGCGATCGCTTTTGACAATGAGACTGGTCGATCAAGCTCTAATCAGTGCCGATGTTGGGAGTTCACTCCAAAATCAGAACTGGTCATCTACAGGACTGGCGCAGAAATCGTTGGACACTAAATGCAGCCCGGCAGGAATTCAAGAACTGGCGAATCTACTACCAACCGGGCCCGACTACGTCGCTTTCTACAAGAGAATGAGTTTAGATTTTTGCTCTTTGTGTACGGAACCGAAATTCAAGCTCAAGAGCGGGCCACATCAAAATCCCTCGTCATCAAAATGGTTAAGCGAATATCTTGGAAACACTCGATACTTCCCCTGCTGTTACGATTGTTTCGCAAAACACGTACTTGAGAAGCTACAGTCGAAGTCGTGATACAAACTGGGAACGCTGCAATGGTTTTCGTGTCCCAGGGAAGGATGTAGGGAATTTCTTGGTATACGCTGTGAAACGGACTTGGAGATTTGCTTGGAGAGAAATTGTGATATAGAAGCGGAAAACCATGTGAAAATGTAAGTGGCAGTCGGCGAACTTTTCCTTATGCCTTGTACTGACCATGTACGCAGATATATCAAGGCAATGGTTTTCCGACAAGCATTAGAAGCACTCGAACCAAAACCAGCTTACGAGACGTTGAAAAAGGCCGCTGAGATAATGAATCGATTGGTGGAGGCGAATCGGATATATAGTCTGTTCGATCCCAGATTCGATCCGGCCATGGTTGATGAGACGGGATGCATACCAGAGTTCAACGCGGGAACGATATTCAATGCCGTACTGGAGAATACATCATCGCCAGGACCCCTTTTTCTACGATTTATCTGCCGCCAAAGCCGTCCCAAGTCTTGCATGGTATGTAGCAAGACCATGTTCGAGATCGATTATGGGGATGTGAGGACATGGAAAGCCGCTTGCCAGGGATTTGAAGGTTCCTGGATGTGGAATATCCTGGTATTTCCCACGAGCGAGATCCAAAAATGCGACCACGACCTCGAGGTGTGCAGAAGCTGCACAGCAGAGCATCTCCGCTGCTCCTTGACCAGTGGTGGGCCATCGGCCTGCGACAATCTTTCGTGTCCCCAATGTAGCAGGGTACTCTCGTACCAAGAGATCCATCAACTTGCTGATACCGAGACTGTTACTAAGTAAGTGGGGCCCAAGTTCCTCAGGTTCTACCATTAATCAGCGACAGGTACGAGAAATTCACTTCAAACCTTCTTGTCTCAAGATCCCAACTTTCGCTAGTGTCTAAGTCCCCTTTGTGAGACGGGACAATTGTATCAAACAGCTCCCAGAAATCGCAAAACCTCATGCGAAGAATGCAATTTCGAAATGTGCTTCAAGCATGAAATGCCTTGGCACAAAGGATTAACATGTGATGAGTACGACAACATCAGAGAACACGGAGATACAAGCTATGAAGAGACTCAAGAGTGGATCAGAACCAACACGAAGCCATGTCCAGGCTGTCAAGTCGGTATACAGAAAGGTGAAGCGTGCTTCCACATGACTTGTAAGTTGACTTCATATTTGTGCAGGATCTTGGTGGCCGAGGTGGACTAATTTTAATAGGCTCTCAATGTAATCATGAGTTCTGTTGGCAATGTCTTGCGAACTGGGCTGAGATTAGAGCTAAGGGCCAAGATGGACATGCTGAAGGGTGTTTCTTCAGGACGAATGATGTTCGTCCTACTGGTCTCAGGGGCGAAAACGTCGAAGATGCTTTACGAGCTAGGAATGGATATATCAGGAGAGAATGACTACATAAAATGGAAAGATAAGGACCCTCTGGTCATCAATGCCAGGACTGGTTACGAAGCATTTGTGAGGGGAGAGGACAATCGGCGGACAAATCAAGCCGAACACTTTACAGGAATCTTTAGTCCTCTAGATCGTATAGATGTCCGCAGGCGCGTAGCACGCACGAGTCTTCCAGATGCAGCGTTATGCTGCGCGAAGTACCAGGAGGGGCTGATACCTGTCGTTCGGTTCTGTATCTAGGCGAGAGAACATGTGAACGCGGGCTCACGAGACCGACATAGAACAAGCCTTTTTGGCAGCAAAGCTTCGGGCGGCACGTTAACATGTGATGAAGCCTTGTCAGAATACCAGACACTATTCCTGAGATGCAGCTCTGCTGGAGTTGCGTTGGACTTTTGAAGTGTTTTGTGCGACCACCCTTCCCGATCCTGCAGTTCTCGGCAGCTGAACTACGACAACGGTCATAGGTGAGAGATCCTGCACAGCCGCGCAGTGACGCGCAAATGATCTAGACTCACCACAATTTCGAGTTGCAACTGGTCGAGGCGCTTTCCGGTGGCTTTCCAGCCTTATGTGTCTCTTCCTCTAGACGCAAGCTTTCGGAAGCTTGTGACAGACTTGTTCATTTGATAACATGTTCGCGCCAGGACAACAGAATGTGTCTTGCCTGTCTGTTAACAGATACTTAAAGCTCCACGATGCTTTACTGTCACTTCTTCTGTCGCTACGAGCGTTAATAACATATTCCTATCTCCCACTTCACACAGATTTTCGCTTGCAAAGATGCCCGACACGCACTTCAGCCGTCTCGTAGGCAGCGATTCGAACTGGGACAGCATCGTGTCACAGGGTCAGCTTTTCAGACTTTCCACTATCCAATACCCCATTCTGATAGCTGCGTATACATCTGCACTCACGTTCCTCGTGGCGCGACTTTTTCGAGTCTTCGGGCTTTTCATTTTCTGGATCTTTCTTCGCGAGAAACCACTCGAACATGGCATGGAAGATCTTCGAGTTGCTGTCGTAAATTTCCGGACACCTTTTCATGTAATTGGCGAGACTGTATGTTGGAGAATGATAATCACCGGAAACAAGAAAGAAAGAAGATTCGCTTTGCTTTTCCTGATTGGGGCAATTGCATTTCTGCTTGTGGGCATGGGCTTGCCCTTCACTCTTTCCTTGTTTCCAGTTGCCAACGGCAAGTGAAACCATATTTACAAGATATCACACTAACAAGATACTATCAGGCTTCTCGGCTGGTTCCAATTGCTGGTTCGGACCAACGGACAACAATGGAGAGAGTGATATATTCTTTGCATATCTTCGACTCGAGCAGCAGACAGCGCTCTCCGAGACAGATTCAATGAACTATGATTACAATGGAGACAACGCGTATGATGTCGGGTATTTGGGAAACGAAGATATTGTGTGGAAGTCACAGGACTGTCCTGAACATGCTATGCCTACTGCTTGTCAGGATGGGGATGCGATGGATTTTCACGGACAGTACACGATCTCGCCCAGGGATTTGGGTGTTGGAAACCTGGAGGGTCTAAACTTCACAACGATTGTTGATTGCTACAAAGTCATTGACTCTGAAAGACAACTCACAATCCAGCAAGTCCAAAAAATGCAACCCTTAGGTCTCTTTTACGGACCCAGTCGCCATCTGGCGAATATACCGGAGCCTAACCTGACAGCGGTCATCTTCCGAGTAGACGTATATGGACGAGGTTATTATGTCCAAGCTTTTAAGATGGCGGAAGACAGTGACTTCCTTGAAGGTGGCCAATTGCCCTGGAAACCAAGGGAAGATCTACGTCATGATGGCGATCTGTCATTGCTCATATACAACTTGGGAGCCGTGAACGCCCTGGAACCAGGAGATGACTCATTGTTCGCCACCATACCACTGAATACGACTAAGGATCCGGCGGCGGAAAGCTGGGCGGACCAGAATCTAGAAAACAGCACGGAATGGAACGGGAAACAATTGTTTAAATCAAAGAGGCAAACAGTCTCGGTGATATGTAACACAACCTACAGAATTTGCGACCAGGTCAATGTCCCAGAATATTCCGGAAACTGTGAAAAATTCGCAGGGTGGAAGGCCGTCCAGGTGTTTGCAGACAGGCTCAAAAATGATTCAGAGGCGCGGAATATGTCCGTTTCTGCGAGAGTGGGCTTCATCTACTTGTTGGCAGACATTGCTCATTATTCTGGGATGAAGGAGTCTGCAGAAGTTATGAATGGTGTTTCTGCAAACGATATTCTCCAGGCCGATTTCAAGATCCAGCCGTTCCTCGACCAAATATCCGGTCATCGAGAACTGACGCGACTTTTCCTTTCCACACGTACCCGTTTTATGCTTGCCGCTCGAAGAGCAGTCTTGAATGAGTGGGGGCATAGGGTGTTGCAGATGGGATTCCATGCGAATGATATTGATGGGACATTGGTCGGTAGAGACATTCTGCTGGAGATGTGCAAAGCAACCTTGATACCGAACCCAAACTTCAAGACTACGACAGCGAGACCGTGGATCATAACAGCATGTGTCTGGCTGGGAATTGTTATGCTGACATATTCGGCGCCGATAATACGAATGCTGCGGTGGAGGTGGGTGGAAGACATCGAGCAAAGTTGGTCTTCGAAAAGAGCCAATAAGCTTCATCATCAGTTAACGAGAGGGAGAGCTCCTGGATTCGGATCAGATTTGAAGGAGTTTGGATCTCAGAGCGGACAGGCAAGCAGATCGCCTTTGTTGACACCCGCGGATCCGTTCAGGACTGCCTCTCCAATCAGAGCTCATGCGGGAGAGGAAGCGACCTTGGTTGGGACATCGGTGGGAGCCACGGAGCCGATGAGTTACCAGTCTCTAAGAGTCTAAAGCGATCATCTAATGCGGCGAAATGACTAAACGAGAACTGATTACGGCAAATCTTGGACGGTTTAGTGTGCTTTCTTTGCTTGGCAAAGGGATGGCGAAGACGGAATCCAGATTCTGGTACACTCCTGGAAAGATGAATAGCTTGCTACAAATTTGATTCGATTACTCCATGGTGTCATATACGTTGTATGTATTCCCCGTGCAGATAGCAGAAAACCTACCTACCTGTTTCGCGCGAAGAAAGTATGTTTACTGAGCCAAAAATGGGGCGGGGTAATTAAGCGAATGGCCTTGGCACTCGTTCGCAGATATACAATCGTCAGCCTCTAAGACGGTGCCATTCTTTGAAAGGAGTAATGACAGCTTTGTGGTAGATCGTATCTGACTTCACACGAGACCACTACAGCTAATTGCAGTTAAAGATGTCAGACTCCAGCAATCTCCTTGATCACTGACTCCATATCCTCCTGTGGTAGCCTCAGTAGCTCATTCCCTACAATGATATCCTTCCCTGCTGCTCCATGACCGTTTCCATCTCTACACAGAAACCATCCCCAGAATCGTTCAATACCTCTAAAGTCCCCTTTCTGCAACATTTCCACTCCCTCCATTTTCCAGGCATCGGCATCCACCTTCTTGACTTCGAATTTCTGACTTGTGGCACGTTCCACAGTCTCGAGGATTTAATTCTGAGTAGTCTTGAAAGAAGTGACCAGAAGGTATTTGTTCGCTGTGTCAGCAGGCTTTTGGAGAGTGCTGACTACGGCGCGAGCAAATTGTTGAATGGTGGTTGTGAGGTAGGACTCGTTACCCGAGTCAATGATGGTGGAGGTGTGGTTTGGAACTGAAGTACCCAGAAACCCTGATTTGAGAGTCTGTTAAATGTAAGTCAACAAAGTGTGGTCATCAAGGTAGTTGAGTAATTTACCCAGTCGAACAGCGGCGCGGCTCCGATAGCCGTCCATGAGAAGTCAGGATTCTGCAGTGCCTTCTGGGACAAATAGTCTAGGATCTGCTTTTTCGGCTTCAGTCGTTGGTATAAGGCTGGAAGATGATGCTCTATCTCTGACATATCTGGCGTGTTGAGAGCAAAGTCACTGGGAATGAAGCGTTTTACGCCGTTGGCGACTGCAGCATCGATGATCTTCGTCTGGGTCATTGTAGCTAGTGCACTTATTGTAGAAACGATCACATCTTGGCCTTTGCAGGCTTTTGCAAGAGATTCTTCTGAGTAGTCTGTCTGCACAATATTGATGTTGGGAAAATCACTGTTTGTGGAGCTGTCACGGGACAAGATGCTGACTTCGAGGTTTGCGGCAAGGAGATGCTGAACAATTACGGGGCCGACATTCCCTCTGGCCTTCCAAAGTTAGTATTATTTCGTGGATGAAAATGCATTTTGCTTACCCCCACAAACAGGACGTTTTGGATAGACGACATTTTGAGCCCAGTCAACCGGAATTCTGTGGTGACAATATTCGAAGTTTTTCTGGTTCTGGTATTCGTTGAAGCTGTGAAGTCAAATATTCAAGCTTTATGAAGGACAAATATGATAACTTGGCGAAAGCTTGGTTCCCTTTCTACATTATATCTACCTGAAGTGACCGGTCGAGAATTGGATGTTCTGATGGATCAGCACGTTCACAGACCGCGACACGGAATTAAGCGGGGGGCCTACAAGGCTTAATGCGTCCATTGGATTCAGATGCAAATGATTCCAAATGGTACAATCATGTACGTAAGCCGCAGATCACAGTCATACTGCAACATTTCCCCGCGCTAGTCTCTCTTGACCCCGCTATTCATCCTATTTATTTGGAGAGCCTCCATACCAACAAAAGCAAATTCCCCCTACCCTGTGCTTTTCAAGGAGGCTTCTCTAGTGCCTGCGCTGTACTTGGGTACTGCAAGCTGTGAAAACACGAGGACACACTAATGATTGTTTAGCTTGTGAAGGTGTTCAAGACAATGTCAAGGATCAAAGCCTATGACAAAATCTCCGAGGAAAAACATTGAAAGCAGCTATGGGCAAAGCAAGTCTCGCGATAAAAAATAAAGTGTAAAAGATTTGAATAGTGGAAGTTTGAGCAATGAGCATTTCTCTACAGCTACTCCCGATCATGCCAATGTCTTCTAAAACTGTCTGGCCTGAGTTGGACCCGAATGCTGCCCATTTAGTGGCTGAGCCCCTTTGCTCTCGCCTGATCAACCCATCTCCAATACGTATCCGCACTTCTCATCCTCAATTTCTTACCCCACATGATCATAGGGAACATAGTGGCGTTACATACACCTGCAATGACAGCCACAGTGATGAATGTATCCCTCTGTCCCATAGCATTGATCCATGGTGTAATTCCATAGTTGATCGCAAAACTCAACGTATTTCGGATGAGAATGATTGTTGTGATATGCTCGCCTCCCAGATCTCGGTATGATGAAGTTGCATACTGAATTGCAGTCGAGAGACAGAGGGTGGAGGAAATGGCAAGGACTCCTTGGGCGAAGACCATACCGAACCAATGGATCTTTGCTGCGCCCCCGAGGCCCCAGAGGAGCATCGCGAAAGGTACTGCGAACAAAGAGGCCAAGAAGAGCCACAGGATGTGTTCAGGTTCAGCTACTCCTTTGTTGCGACGAGCAAGGCGCATGACGAGTTGCGGTCCTGCAAATGCAACCCAAAGAGACCTGGGTATTAAAGTTAGAAAAGGTCTTGACGGGTCTATTGAATTACATACCCAACAACCATGCCCACGACAGCTCCGAAATACGCAAAACCAACATCATTACTTCCGAAACCGTATACCTTCGTGTAGGTTGGCGAAGCCGTGGCATTGAGAATTCCTGGCCAGACAAGAGCATTCGTTCCATACATGAAGCCAGCCCAGGTGATGACAGGAAATGTGAAAAACTTGAATGGAGCCCACATGATTTCCAAGACACGATTGGGGCGCTTCTTGTCGATCACACTGAGCTTCTGCCAGTAAGTCTTTCGAGGATAGATGACTTGGCCAGCTTCGACTGCGGCAGGGTCAGAGATGACAGCTGGAGTCTTCTCTGAGGAGTCCTTATCGGATGCAGGAGAAGCATCATGGGACGACGTGACGTTCTCGGTACTACCTCCGGCACTGGTTGGTGAGACTTGGAGTTTACGATCGTAGTTGGTTTCCTCCATCAGGAAGAAACAATAGACAAAGGCCACCGCCATTCCGATGGCACACCACCAGAGTGTCCACTTCCAGCCTTGGCCGGTGTTGATGAACGCTGCAAACACCGGAGCGAACTTGCCTGCGAACGCGAGACTCAAGCCGTAAACTGCAAGATAAAGAGGCCGTTCATGTGAGAACCAAATATCGGTCATGCTGATCTCACAGAGAGACTCAACTGGTGCACCAAAGAAGCCCTATGTCTATCAGCGAGGATGTTCGAGAGACTGTATAATGGAGCCGAACCTGAAGAATCTTGGTTGCGAGATAGGGGCCATTGGTTGTGCAGAGCGGAGTCACGCCCATCAAAATAATAGAGACCGCCATTGATATAAGATATGATGGTCTCTTGCCGTATTGTAGGGCTACAGCTTGCCAAACGATACATCCCCAACCATAGAACAGGAACATTGCACCCGTACCGGAAACCAGATCGCTGACCTTCAGGTCAGTCGCTTTGGAGATAGGTGTGGTGACGGAATAAACAGCCGAAGATGGGAAGACCATCATGACGGTATACATGACCATGCATGATGTATGAAGAAGCTTTCGCCGTTTTGACCAGTTCAGGGGATCTTCCGGGTCATCTTCGTACGGTCAGCATAAAGAAAGTCACGTGGCTAAGGAACCCAACCTGAGGGCATGGGGATTAAGACAACATCGTGAGCTGCTTCTGAATGCTTGACATGTAGCTCTCCTGTCGCATCAATAAGCTGAAGCGTTCCTGGCGCAGCTTTATCCTCAATAGCAACCATGATGTGATGTTCTCAACGAAGAGGCTGAAAATGGAAATGACGACTGACAAGGTTCGAGGCGCAAGCCATAACCTTAAGTATGAAGCCATGCCAAGTTGATGTTTATGCTGACAGTCGAAAATGGTAGACTGATAACCAAAGAGATAGCTGTATCGAGATACGGCGGGCGAGCGCGAGATAGGGCCTTTAGGGGAACTTGCCCGCGAGGCAAAGGTGGGATGAAACAAAAGTGGCGGCTTCTTAGCCTGCAGGGTCGTTGAATACAATACGATCTTGACAACATGTAATGGGAATTTGATTTTTGACAGCATAAGGCTTGCCAATGCCCAGACCTTCTCAACAAGATCAAGAGAAACAGGAAGGAGACGGCGGCAAGTATCCTTGTAATCGCCCCGGTTAGGCTGGCTACCAAAAGAATATCGCGGGTTTTCCGAGACATGCTAAAATCATATTTCAACGACAGCTGTAACTCGAAGGAGGTTGGAGGTACCGCTTGGGTCCAGATCACCTTAGGGAATCGTCTTTCTAGATGAGGCTCGAACTGCAGCAACCACCAGATCACATAACTCCTTGCCCTCCCTCGAAATGGCGAATAGAGGTCATACAGAAGAATGGCTGGACTTTGAGCAGACCCTAGAAAAAGCGACCCATCAAAGATAGAGATGATATGATGATCTGCTCGGCTAGCAGATCAAAGATGGGATCATACGTGGAGGTAGATCTCTCGTCGGGAAGGAGCTGCAGTCGCAGAGAGGCTCCACTGGGGCGATGATAGGATGATGGATCAAAACAGAGATATCGGATGTTAGATAAGGCGTTCAGTTGCTTTCAGTCACCAGCGACGACAACACGTCTCGCCCCCGAAACATGGACAATCAGCGCAGATGACGAGATCGGTGACTGCAATGCGAGTGAAGCCCACGATACCTGCAGTTGTCTACATCGAGCAGCATTATGGCTGACGATGTGAAAGTCGGCATCGTCAGCATTTGCGTTTGGACATTTGCAAGCAAAAGATATCATCAGAGTCCGCGTTGTCGTGTCGAAGTCAGAATAAAAGCCCCGCAATCTCAAGACGACATACAGCACGTGAAAATCAAAGACTAAGTAAATGCTCGCTGGAGTATGCGCATGTAGTTTACAGTATAGTGAGACCCCTTCAGTTCGTTCCGATGGCTTCGAGTCAATCTGGCGAGCATCAATTGGACATCTGCAGTAGCTAGCCTAGGATTTCACGTGCACGTCATGTGAGCACTGTGGAGATGTTTCCTATAGCTTGTCCTTCATCACTTGCGTACACTCCTAACTTGAGGAAGTGATTAGAGAAGGGGTTCAACTGGTTCTTCCTTCTTGTGGCCTACCGGCTCGTAGATTTTCTTCTTGGAGAGTGCCTTTGAGTGAGGCTACTTCAGGATCTGGAAGGACATCAAAAGTCTATATTCGCTTGTAGTGAGATGTCAAGTAAGTATCGCCGCTAGGTAAGTGATTAATGAGTTCATCAAGAGAAAACCCGGATTTCTCTAATTCAATCCACAGGATGCCATCGCGAAATAACGTCCACCTGACCCGGTCATCAAAACAAAAAAGTCGACGAGGCGGAAGAGACGGAAAAGAGGGTAACATCTTGGTACTAGATTATCCGAACTGTACAAGGCATCGAACATGTATTTATATTAAAGTAGCCAAACATAGCCCCCAGAAGCTCGTGCAGAGACTAGAGCGCGGGGTAGGGGTTGGCTTCTTGGTTTTGGACATGCATACTGAGACCACATGTTAGAAATGTCTCGACAAAACCAAAAATGAAGGAGGTCGAATAAAGGTGCTCAAGTGAGATCTTGGTATCCGTATTACTGCAACAATACGGCATGTTGAACATAAGCACTCGCTATAACTTTCTGACCGGTCGTTCTTGAACCTGAAGAACGCGAAGAGTGATTTCATCGTCGTACTTCAGTCCCAAAAGCATTTACTGCTTGAAATCTACAAGAGAAGGATTTGGCGTTGAAAGCGATGCTGTCCAGCGAATTGCTCGCAGGTGATGGGGTAGACTAAAGCTGTGAAGAGCTGTGCAATCTAACTTTGAAGTGAACGAGGATGAAGGTCCAATGAAAAAGACCATCGAATCCTAACTCAAAGAAACAAAAAGAAGCTTCTCTTTCAAAGTCTCCACTAGCTCAATCAAAGTCTAGCTGCGGGAAAGGGCAAAAGGTCACGCAGTATTCCCTCCTCGCTTAGACTGCGTCTGAGAAAGGGGCTTTTCGTCGACTGAGGCAACACAAGAGCATAGGAAAAGGGGAAGAGAAAAGGATACAACAGCAAAAACAAAAGACATGCAACAGCAGGTATTCGCTGGTGGTCACCCACCCAACTACTAATCTGCCGATCTGAGGCTTGTGTATGGCAGAGCGGACGGGATGCCCAAATCCCCTCAGTCTATGGTCGCATGTACTGCCCGAGGGTGTTGTTCAGACGTATATAGCAGGCAAAGTTCGAGGAAGTATACGGAAATTCAGGTCCCACAAAGATGATAGAAAACTCCAAAGATGTTGCCGAATGAGTCAGGCCGCTGGCATTTAACCTTCCATTTTGGGGCCGGGATGTACACATCACATGACACATCTCTTCAACCTTGAACAATTGGTGCTTGTTACCTTCTCGTCTCAAGGGCACTTAATAGACAGGTCGAAGCCGTGAAAATCTTACTGGAGACTTTGCACTTATTTCACCCTTATATCTCTTCCCACTCGGAAATCGAGCGTCTGCCACTTGAACTACCAAGTCCAAAATGACTCCCCCATCTTTGCAGACCCATCCGTCCGAGATTCAACAACAAGAGAGAAAGCCATCGCGGATTCACATCCTTGGCGCTTCTGGCAGCGGAGTAAGCACACTCGGCACCAACCTTTCCTCCACCCTCTCCATCCCCGTGTTCGACGTCGATGATTACTTCTGGATGCCAACAAATCCACCGTTCACCACTAAACGACCCATTCCCGATCGTATCGCCCTGATCAAACCTCTCCTTGCAAGGGCTCAGGAGAAGTATGGAGGCTGGGTGCTAGCTGGGTCGATGGGAACTTGGGGTGGTGAACTTATGGAGGATGTCGAGCATGTGATCTTCGTTGATACGCCGACGGTGAGTTGAATGCTTTTGCCCATATGGCCTCTTAATTTCCATTGCAGCCTTCCTTGCTAGGCACAGTTCATTCTTGTTAGGAGAACATGTATGTTGATGTTCTTGGCAGGAAGTGCGGATGGCTCGGCTACGGGCCAGGGAGTACAAGCGCCACGGTGAGAGGATCAGAGAAGGCGGAGACATGTATGAGGAATCGACAGCATTCTTGGTCTGGGCAGAGAGATATGATGATCCTACTCTGGATGAAGGGAGGAGTAGGAAGATGCATGAAGACTGGTTGAAAGAGGTGAAGGTGCCCATCACGAGGTTACAGGGGAACAAGGAGGAGTCAGTGGTGATCAAGGAGGCTTTAGAAGGACTGGGACGGAAGCAATGACTTGTTGGATGGAGATCTTCTGGATGCCAGAGGCCTTGAAATGCTTCTTTCGACAAATTACCGGAGCGAGCGGGTTCCCACTCAAGGTTCGTAAGTGGAATTCGTAGAAGATTCCAGTGTACAATGCATGGAATACCGGACAAGAAAACAAAAACTCGTCAAGAGTGCCCGATTGATCAAACCTAGAGTTACGACGGAGAAAAGGGAACCAAATGGGACATTGTTTTATCATCGAAATTTGCCATGCGAGGAGTTGAAAGGTCGGGGAAGCTCCCTTGCTGATACATCGATATAAATTACTCGTCAGCATTTTTCCTCGGGGAAACATGTGAGCAGTCTAGGAATTTTCAGGGATTTTGGAGGCCTTCATTAATGATTGAAATAGATAAATAGGGCAGTGATAGTTCATACTGGGATCTCGCCCTGCAGAAAATCAGTCTCGTTCTCCTTTCCCCATCTCCTCAACACCTCATTATCCGACAGCAAGGCGGCCAAGAGTTCCTCGACCGTCTTGCAGCACTCCGTTCTCTCTGTACTAAAGCTCAGGACTACCTCGAATGTATGCGGTACTACTCCAATAATCAGGAGCTGACGTATGCTCTGAATAGCTCAGCTCTGGTCTCGCACAACTGGCCGGGCATAATCCGGAGTCTTCCGAGAGACATCACCTTAAGAAGAACGATACATGATCGAGCACAGCAACTCAATATACTTCGAATGCGCTGTTGCAGAAAGTTGAACATGGAAGGTGTGTATGGGCTCGAGAAATTGAGCAGCGAGCTGTACATATGACGTGCTACGGTAAAGAAGTAGCGAAATAAATCCTCCGTGAAGTTGAAATCGAAGCGTATATGAAAGATACGAAAGGAGCGTACAACGAGTAAATGACGGATAGTTTTCCTGGGTCCTGGATGGCCATGAACATGTATCAGATCGGAGGATCGATTTAAAGATCTGTAGAGTATCAGATAACTGACCGGATCCTAGATGCATTGGCTTTTAAAACGAGCAAGTGATTTGAGAAGACGGAGAACTTTCAATGTATCAGGCCATTTTTGATAGAAATTGAAGTGAACGCAGTGGAACAGGACTTTTTCAGGTGACCAAGATGCCAGAATCGTACGATACAACATTCCTCTGAGGAAGGCGAGAGACATGGTCTGGGGAACAGCTCGAAGGCTTATCGAATATGTCTCACGAAGAAGCTGGGCAAAGTCCGGAAATAGAACAACATCATGACATGAATAGCACACCAGACAAATACATTCGCATTTCTCAGAGTCATGGCACCACTTTCATGAACGGTATCTCATCTCATATCTTCTGCCCTATGATGTTGTCGAAGTATGATGTATGGAAAGCCAGGAGGAATGTAAAGATAGCTCACTCCCGTCATCTCAGAACAGCCTTCATCTCCACCAAAAGCCATGCCATTCTTATCGAATCATCAAGAAAGAACCCAGAGCAGAGCACGATCCTATTGCACTCCTTTCTTTCATGCCCTCAACCTCCACATTCTCAAACACCACCGCCTCTCCTCCCGGATAACCTCCTCAAAACCAACAACGCAAGACCAAAAGTAAGTTCAATGTAATCTCAAACCATTCACCAGTACGGTGTTCCAAACCTACCTCCCTCCCTCCAAAGACGCAGCTCCCAGTCTTCCACTCCCTTGGCAGTGCAACGCAATAACCACAGCTCCTCAAGCTGAAGCATCTAGCGATTGAGGCTCCAACTCACTCTACTCCACTAATTACCTTGGCATACCCGTCGGTAATTGTATCGGTCTATGCTGATCGGCACGACTTACTCACCACTGTGCAAAGATAGGTCAAGAACAGGCCAAGATCGATACCAAGAAGTCTTGATTTCGAGAATGAGAAATCCCCAAACCTCAAACTGCCCAAGCACATGTCTCATTTGGGTGTCTTCTTCTCACGAGAATGCTCCGATACGCTTGTAGACATGCGGGGAAATGGTGGGAGGACTGGGGCATTGGGGTAGTGACAAGGCATTGAGGTTTTGACCGACTGACTGTTTACCGGCATTTGGTTTGCTTACTATGCGGAGAGGCAAAGACAGGCAAAACATGATAGAACAGACAAGAGCAGCCAAGATGAGTAAGAGATGCGTTAAGAGATGTGAGGAGGGACATATCATTGCTTGATCGAATCTGACCGAGACAAACTCGCCGACTGGGCGCCTAGGCGTGTTCTGTCTGTGTCTGTGGATAGATAGGGTCTGGGCAATATGGGGTATGGAGTGTGGCATATGACATGTGGCATGGGGAGAGTTGAAATATGGGGTTTGGCTTGCGAAAACACACTTGCCGGTAAGAGCACAAGGAATACAAATACAGAACGCAGAACGTAGCCAAGAATAGAAGCCAAGTCCAGGAAATTGCCTGGAAGAGGCAGTGGCGTGAATGGAAAGTGGCGATATTGATTTTTGGTTGGCCAAGCAGAAATAGAAATCGACGAAAGGTCACGACAAGAAGAATTGGCAGTCACAGATGTGCCGCAGTGTTGTACTATACACCACACACAGACTGTGGGCTTATGCGGAGAGATGTCAGCCAAGGCCAAGAGGTACAAGACAAGACCAGACAAGAAGACATCTTGTCTGTAAGAAACAGAGATACAAATCCGAGGAAACGGAGTGGAGAGCAAACTATTTTTACGGCTGAGGCGAGGCGACCTGGTTTTGTTTCGAGATTTCAATTTTCCATTTGAGGAATAATGGGCTTAGAGTGCCGTGCCGGGCTGGGTATTGGATTCGGTAGTTGGGACAAGAACATTGGCAGAGTTGCAACGTCGTTTGAGAGTCATCTGGTCTGCGCTTCTGAATCTGTCTAGACTCACAACTCACACGGATTAGGCTGTCAACGAGTAGCGAAACCAGTAGGGCTGTCACGTCAAGGAACATATGAAGCAAACCTAATTAACTTACTCGTGGTAGAAAGAATCAGGTTATTTTGAGAATATGCACGGCAGGAGGTGCTCTGAGTAGGAATTGATTGTCGAGTCGAACCGAGTCGCGCGCGCGACAGAGTGACTATCAAACTGTCTTCCTTCAAGTTCTCGAACATGAGGCTCGACTCGAAATCAATCTGGTACCTGAGCCGAACCATCCACGGAGAAATAAACCTGGTCGGGTTGTTTTGCGTGCGGCTCCTTCTCCTGTTTGATCAGCTGTGATAGGAGGTTGGTGGTTCATCTCGCATCAAGTTGCCGATTAATTCCCATTTTCTTCACGCAGCCCAACATGTTGACTTCCCTTCCTCCACTTCCTCGAATTTGTTTGGACTCGCGGCTGCGTACGCAAGGTAGAGAATTAGATGTAAACGTCCTCGTCTCCGTCCCCTACCATCTGTCCATCCGTTCTCACTGACTTGCGTTGCGTTCTGACATAAAACCGTGTTTTAAGTCCCAGCACCATCACAAGCTTCGCAACAGAGCGGAAGGGATCCCCTCCCCATGTCCAGTGTCCATTGCACATCCCCAGCCGGCAGTGGAGCACTGGAGCAGCACTCATTCGAACTCACTCGAGCGCATGTTTCCTCACGGGTCAGGTTCACAAGCAAAATTAAAAAGCCTGCCCTGGCCTGGCCTGCTCACTGCCGGCTTGGTAATTGGCTCGGCGTGTGGAGGTTTCATGCTTATCTCTCTCTCATCTCACGACCCTGCCCCTTTCCGCGCTGCAGAGAACAACAATAGTCACGATATAGACCAGGGCCATAAATCCCATATCATATGATCGACCACAAACAAATCTCCAGAGTTATTGCCAAGCCTGCTCATCTGGGACAAGGGCATATCTCTGTGTATCTTCTCGGTGGCTTGGTATTTCTTGGTCCAAATGCGGAGGTTTCATGCGAACAACGAGACAAGAAAATAACAAGGCCGAGAATGCCACGGCAGGATTTTCTCCAGACAGGCAGAATAGATCTGTGGAGGGGGGAAGGGAAGAAAGGAAATGGCGTTTCAATTCCTACAGTGTGTACTCTTGGACGAAGATGAAACGGAATAGGATCGAGGGAAAAAGCTCGACACAAGCCTGCAAGCCCACTCACAACCAAGACCCTGAGCGATAAGCGAGCATGAAACTGTGGTCTGGTCGGTGGTCGTGCAGATTGAACTTGGCAGCGGGAACTCTTTATCCCCTGTGCCTGCTAGGTCAGGGAAAGGAGAAAAGTCTGTTTTGCGGGATTATTTCTTTCGTTAGTCGCTCGCTGGCTTCTTCCTGGTTTGATTATATCTGTCCACTTTATTTTCATATTTTGTACATATGCACTGAGTGCACCCACCTGAACAAAAAGTGGAGAGGGTTTTATGTTTTATGTATTTATATGTGGGGGTTACGCCTATAACCTGCAAGCTCGAAGTGGGTGAGTCCCTCCGGAGAGAAAGTGGAGTAGGAAGTGGATAGGAATGAAATTGTATATCGCGGCTTTCGTATAGGTTCGTTCGCGCTGGAGGATGAACTGGATATATCTCGGATTGTATGCCGTCATAAGGTCCAGGGCTTCATTTTATGTACGAGCACGCATGAGTGTCCGCCCGTACAGTAATGGGCCGAACCGAGGACCGACCTGCTTGCTCGCTGTCGGTACTGTACGTATGGGTACGACTTTGAGATTACTTCAACTTGACAGCGCAACAGTAATCAAAAAAGTGACGTTGTGATGATGAGTCTGGTTACGCGCGCAACACAAGCTGGTCAGCCAGTCAGTCGTAAAATAGATACGAGGCCAGCGAGCCCAGAAAAGCAGTGCTTCGGCTCACTCGCCAGCGCAGTACCGTACAATATTGGCAGGTTGATCCTTTGTACTTTTTTCTTTGTATTGTACAGCAGGCAGATCATTTGATTTGATTCCATCATGATCTACCAAAGTGCCGAGAAAAAGAAAGACAACAAACCCTTAAATGCCGTATCACTGATTGAGATTGACGTCTAAAAGTTCTAAAATTGTGAGCGACGCGAATACAGATTGCGAATTACTCGCCTTGCCAAGAGGGATCTGAGGTCTTTTTTCTATTTTGCCTACCTGCCTGTCTCAATTGAGCCATTTGTTTTCACGAAGCCGTCTCACCGCATCGAATTGGTCACTCACTGCCATGGCTTGCCAACCCTTCTTATTTCTCTTGTCTCTTCACTTTTTGCTACGCTGTATGGAGGTATTGCGTTGCGGTCAGACTTTGCTGTTCCTACTGTACAGTGGGTACGTATGGAGTAAGCTTGGCCTGTAACGAGAACTGGGGACCACGATAACACCCCAGCGATAAGCGAAGAGAATAACAAGGGACAAGACTCGACGACAGACAAGACATGCAAAATAAATATGGGGACGATCCAAAAATGCACTTCTACCTTCCTACAGTAGGTATCCCTTCGTCCTTTCCAAGAGTCTAGAGAATAGAATGGATAGTGAAATGCCTCAGATACCTGCAACTGCAAGCAGTGAATTGTTATTCTGGGGTCCCCAAACAGATCGGGCAAGCCGTTTACCAATTATGTAGGCAGGGAATTTGCGGAGGGAATGCGACACGCCCAGGAATCTCCAGACTGCAGCAGATGCAGATGCAGATGCATCCAGCAAGCCAACCCAAACCAAAACTCTCCTCAAAATTATCTTCCTTTCGCTTGTTGAGGGCTGCAGCCTGCAAGGTTGGAGAAAAAAATCATCGAGGACGTTTCAAAACAACCGCAAATGCAAATTTTTCTAACTGGGTCGGTCGCCCGAGATCTGCATTTCAAGATGGGGGTGTGCTGAAGTTTTGGAGCCCTGTTGCTTGCTTTTCTTGGGTGGGTGGTGATTTGCGTTGCTGGGGGCCAGGGGAGTGGAGGGAAGGGGATTGTTTGGACGAAGAAGCGAGAAACGAAACGCGGGATTGAGCCGCTGGCCTTTTCATAAATATTTCACAATTTGAGATCTCGAAGATACTTTATGAGATGGACAGGGGATTGAATTCGGGGGGCTCCTTGTATCCGTCGCGCTGGCAACGGCGCTGCATTCCTTTGTTATTATTGTGATTGTGGTGCCGCATTGGGGCTCGCATGCGACACAGCAGGAAACAGTACTCGTACAGAAGTGATAGCGCTGAGCGAAGATCATCTATCACAAGGCAGGCTTCTCGAAGGAAATCGAAGTCTAGAAGGATGAGAAACGGGTTACGAAAGTCTGTGCCTGCCAAGAAGTGTTTTATCCTTGCCGAATCATCGAATCAGTTGAAACGCCCTCCCTCCGTCGTTCATTGCCCCCAGGTCTTGATTCGTGCCATGTTCATGTCATGTCAGTCAAGTCGTCTCGTTGCGGCGGTCAGAGAAGAAGCCGTGGAGAAAAGAATACCTCCGTGAGGAAGATCTCACTTCAACCAGGAAAAGATCGTAGCGAGCCTTAAGCAGACGCCGACGTGGGCCGGCTGTGACGCGCAAAGACGGAGACGGCGAGCGTGGACGAGCCCCAGGGACTTTGTAGATCAGTCACGTGACTCAGACGAGGATTTAAATGCCGCATAGAAAAATTGCATCCGTCTGCGTATCGGTCGGCGTCGCGTCGGTCTGTCGGTGTAAGAGAAGAGAGGTAATAATAAATGTCGGAAAGACCGGGGCAGAATAGAACAGGCTGGGCTGGCTACGAGGTTCCATAACATGGAATTATTACGTGCGGAAGGAAGAGTCTCACGGCAGACTGGATTGAGGCAAGCCGGGCCAGAGAGAGGGACGGCTCTTGTACAGTCAGGTAAGGTTTGGTTGACAGATATGTGAGATAAGCAATATCAATGCGGTAATGATGAGAGATAAAGAAAAGTGAGTTTTTTCTTCCTTACATGCCGCTCGTCGGCACAGAACTTCCGCGCAGATTCTGTAGATGGGTGCATGCAGATTGGTCGCAGGAAAGGATGGCAGATGGAAAAACGATGAAGAACATGCGATGCGATGTGATGCGATACAGTTGCAGCTGCAGATGGGAGATGCAGGTGGCGTGTATGGGCTGCATCAGGCCGGTCCAGTTGAAGCCACAGGTAGGGCCACAGCATTCCACAGTGACAGAACACGCTGGAGAGGAGGCTGTTGGGAGTGAAATTGCCTGGAGTGGGCTTACAGAAAGGCTTGCCTGGGCCTGGGGCAACGAGGGCACGACCTGAAAACAAGAGCTTGGTCGCAGAGGAGGGAACGAACCTGCACAGTCTGCAGCTCCTCCATACAGCGTTAGCTCAAACGTCAATCGGCTGCTAAGCTTTCGAGGCCCTCTCCAGACCGCCCAGCCTAGCTGACTCGCGTTAGTAGGTGGGTAGGGAAGATGATTGAGGCTTGAGCTTGCTACGGTGGCTGTTTCTCCATATCACACTCTCATCCATCTGGTGCTACGGTGAGCAGAGGTACAATCATAGCAAGAAGCATTGGAATGATGGGCGTGGGCGCCCGCTTCGCTGCCGCCGCATGCATCCAGGTTGACAATTTCAGCGAATCTGCGAGCAATGATAGCGAAGATTAGACCAGACCACCAATGTTAGTTTGGCATTTGCTAACAGAAATGGAAAAGAAGAATGGGAAGATGATCGAAAAAGCAAGCCACCGCTTGTCCTTGCCTATCAAGCAGCTTATTGATTCTGTTACTCTTCTGCCTTTGTTGGAAATAATGGAATTGCTACTCTTCAGCGCATACAAGTCATATCAAATCAGGTCCACCAGATAGGCCAGTGAAGCCATATCGGGATGCCAATTACCTTTTGCGCCAATAGTGCACTTGACACTCGCTCATGCAACTCAGTGGTCTAGTCCCTTTGGGGTGTATATACCGTGACGGGTCGAGTATTGCAACTGCAAGCAGCCGTGTGAGCCGAGCTAGATACGCATGGTTGAATTACGGTGTCCACTGGGGAGTCGAGTCGACGTCGAAGATTGGAGACTTTCCTTTCCGACTCAGACCGAGGCGTGATACTGCTGGAACGTCGAGGAAAAAGAAGGATGTATAAAGCCGTGATGTGAAGCTTTGAACCACTCCAAAGAAATGGCTCTTTTGTATGGGGAATTGCAGGGAAGTTTGAAGGACAACAGGGCAGACAAGGCAGCTGTCCGAGCCGAGCCTGAGCATCCAGCATCCACAGGTCTCATCGATACAGCGCGGAGATTTTCTATGGCGTGCTGCATCTTGCCCAGACCAGTGTGCAGCACAATACGGCGACCAAAAGCCTCTTTCACTTCACTTTCCCTCATATCTCATCTCTCACCAACAGCCAGAAGCCATCCCACATGTAGCGCAGTTCCTCCGTTGATGCGCCCTGTGCCTTTGCATCTTCCACCACGGCCCGTACTACGGTACAAGCGGCAGAGCGCTAGAAAGGGAAACATCTTGCAGCCAGATAGACAGATAGACAGACAGACAGACAGACAAGACAAGGGCATGGCATCCGAGGAAACAGAGTTCGTTCTAGTGGAGTCCTGGACTCCTGGTGGTCCACTGAGGTGCGTGCAAGATAAATTTGAGCGAGCCGCCATTGGCCAATTGCACATCGGGAGTATTTCGCCCAGCAAGCACCGTTCGCCTCGTCATCCTCGAGTCGTGCGCCAGTGGGCCATCAGGCATGGATAGCCCTTGCTCAGACTGGAGCTTCTGGTTGGTGGGCTTCGGCCTAGAAGGGATTACCCAGGGAAGAGCTGGGATCACCCCCATTCAATCACCGTCATCTTACGCTGCTGTTCCCTGCTGGTACAGGGCAGTCTACGGTAGCCGAGGGTTGGTAAGGCGGAATGGTGGATGCTGGGTTTTGATGGGCCACGGAAGTCTGTATTGCATCACAGTCGTATTCTAGTGCTGGAGGACTGATGCTGAATACGAATGGTGATGGAATCAAAGTTGCACAGTCAGCGAGTTCGAGATGGGCTTTTGCGGCTGTCATGATGCTACTCGGAGACTCGGTGCACACTGTGCAGGATGAGTGTGTTTAGTCAACAGTTAGGATGTCTCAATTTGGTTGTGTCTGAGGATGACTGTAGATTTCCACACGCAGCGAGCTACTGCAGTACGAAGAGTGGTGCAGGACGAGGTATTTTGGATGCGACAGCAGGCTAAGTCGTGGGGACTGCAGCCAAAGCATTTAGGGTACCTCAGCCAGAATTCCAGTTGTCTCGGGGCACTATGTTGTTCTTTCAGTGGACTCTCAAGCTTCTGGAGCCTGTATCCAGATCGCTCCAGAGCAATTTTACGGCACTATCAGTTTACTTTTCTTTTCACTCTCTTACCTCATACAGTACCCCCACGAATTGCCTATTACTCTGTTCCAAATGATCTTTGTTAGTACAGTACTATTGGTACGCGATCGATGCATCATTCTTATTATTTTTGTTATCATACCTCATTCTCGCTATCAAATCTCCTGTTCTCATCCACAGTCTGATTTTACATTCCAGGCCAGGCCATGCGCCAGAGCTCCCTCCACCCGTGCACTCCACGGAGTGTCCACTGGGGAAATTTCACCGCAATGCTCTCTCTTCCCTGCCCCATCGCTGGCTGACACACTACTGACTCCTCCGTTCTCAAACCCACAGCATCATCTGTGTGTTGCTGTCATCCCTACAGTTCCCCCTACAAAGCCCCGATGCCTTCATCCCTACCATACCCACCCTACCCTACCCCTACCTCCATGCCAGCCAAGGGCCAAGCGACTCAGGCCTGTCTCTGTTTTCCGTGCGTTTCTCCATTCTGCCACTTTGGTTGTTTATCACTTACCCCCACTAACGCGCCAATTCAAAATGATTGTTTTGATTTGCTTTGAACCGTGCACTCACTGTTGCTTGCTTGCTTCCTCTACCCTGCCCTGCCCTACCCTCCCCTACCTCAACTAGCTAGCTCCACTCGTCTGCGAATGGGTAAAGCCGCTTGCTACCTATGTTTTGCGCTCGCTCGCCTGCCAGTGCCAAAATGCCTCACTCAAGCTCGACCAAAAGTCCAGTCCACCTAGAATGCCCACTACCACACCCCTCCATCCCACGGTTCCAATGACCCCCCCAGGCCAAGTAGCCACCTCCAGCCAGAACCCTAGTAACTAGACAGAAAAATCCACCCTACACCCGGTCAGTGGCCATCCTGAAAAAAAGCCAGATGCCGTCAAGTCCGAGCGAGAGTGACGCCGTTACAGCTTGACTCCCGCAATGGCCGTCAAAACCGATGTCGCTAGACCGTAAAGACTTAGCTGTTGATCCTGCCAGCCCGTCGCGAGCCTTAGATTAAATAGAGAGCTCCCACCCCCCCGAGCACAACTTTCCTTCCAATCCTTTTTTCTCTCGTCTTTGTGCAGGTGCCGTGTTGTGGTCTTCTCTGAGCTGTCGTCCCCTCCATCTCCCCTCTTCCTCCCATCACAATGGCTCCTCATCAGGACATTGAAAACGGCGACGCCGAAAAAGAGCTCCGACGCGATGCTCAACCCAACGACGGCGGCGATTTGGGCGAGTACGGTAACCTCGTAAAGTACATCTCCAACTACAGAGATGGTCGTCGGGCTTCCGTCGCTGGCTCCATCTACGACGATGTCCCCAAGAAGAAGTGGTATCAGTTTGGCAAGAAGAACAAGCTACAACCCGGTGCCGATGGCAGCTTCGAGGCCCCCGAGGAGTGGATGCAGACCGACTGGAAGAAAGGTCTCACGACACAGGAGGTTGAGAGCAGACGAAGGAAGACTGGGTGGAACGAATTGACCACGGAGAAGGAGAACTTGTTCCTCAAGTTCCTGGGTTTCTTCACTGGACCCATTCTCTATGGTAAGCTTCAATTGACGCACATTGCGCAGCGAGAACAATCACCTAACCATCACTAGTAATGGAAATCGCTGTCCTGCTCGCGGCTGGTCTGCGTCAATGGATTGATCTTGGTGTTATTATCGGTATTCTGTTGCTTAATGCTGTTGTCGGTTGGTACCAAGAAAAGCAGGCTGCCGATGTCGTCGCCAGTTTGAAGGGTGATATCGCCATGCGAACAACTGTCGTCCGTAATGGTGTTGAGGAGGAGATCAAGGCTCGTGAATTGGTTCCCGGTGACATTGTAAGTTGCGCTCACTCAATTCAGTCCACAGCTATCAATTGCATTTCTAACGTTTATTACAGATCATCATCGAAGATGGACAAGTCGTCCCCGGTGACGCCCGAATTATCTCTGCCTACGACAACCCCAATGGTTACCAAGAATACCTCCGCGAATTGGAAGCTCAGGCTGGTGAGTCTGCTGCTGAGAAGAACGAGGATGATGATGAGATGGAACACAAGCACGGATCGGGATACGCTCTTCTCGCCATCGATCAATCTGCCATGACTGGAGAGTCCCTCGCTGTCGACAAGTACGTCGCCGATGTCATCTACTACACTACTGGTTGCAAGCGTGGAAAGGCATATGCCATCATCACCCACTCTGCTAAGACTTCTTTCGTCGGTCGCACTGCTTCCTTGGTCTCTGGTGCCAAGGATCAGGGTCATTTCAAGGCCATCATGAACTCCATCGGCACGTCGCTTTTGGTTCTCGTCGTTGGCTGGATTCTCGCTGCCTGGATTGGAGGTTTCTTCCATCACTTGCAAATCGCTACCCCAGAGGACAGCTCCAACAACTTGCTCCATTACGCTCTTATCTTGTTGATCGTCGGTGTTCCCGTCGGTCTGCCAGTCGTCACCACCACCACTCTCGCTGTCGGTGCTGCTTACCTCGCCAAGGAGAAGGCTATCGTGCAGAAGCTCACTGCCATTGAATCCCTCGCAGTAAGTTCATCCATTTCCCCTCATTTGCACGTTTTTGGTGTTGCATGTGGTCTGCAGTTAGTGCTGTGACGGATCGCTTGGTCGTGCAGCCTGCCCAGTCATCATTGGTCGGATTGTCTTATCCGACGCCGTATATATCCCGCTTGCTTCGCATTGGATTACTGTGAAGCCTGCATCAGACTGCCGGCCTATAAGCTCTAATACCAATAGCATGTGCAAAAACAAAAACTAACAAACAATTCAGGGTGTCGATGTTCTCTGCTCCGACAAGACCGGTACGCTCACTGCCAATCAACTCTCCATCCGTGAGCCATTCGTCGCCGATGGCGTTGATGTCAACTGGATGATGGCTGTCGCCGCTCTCGCTTCTTCCCACAACGTCAAGTCCCTCGACCCAATTGACAAAGTCACCATTCTCACTCTCAAGCGTTACCCAAGAGCCAAGGAGATCCTTTCTCAAGGCTGGAAGACAGAGAAATTCACTCCTTTCGACCCTGTCTCCAAGCGTATCACTGCTATTGTCATCAAGGATGGTGTTCGTTACACTTGCGCCAAGGGTGCCCCCAAGGCTATCCTCAATCTGTCCAACTGCTCCAAGGAAGACTCCGATATGTACAAGGCCAAGACCACTGAGTTCGCTCGTCGTGGTTTCCGTTCCCTCGGTGTTGCCGTTCAAGAAGGTGATGGAGAATGGCAATTGCTCGGCATGTTGCCCATGTTCGACCCTCCCCGTGAGGATACCGCCTCCACCATCGCTGAAGCCCAGGTTCTCGGTCTCTCTGTTAAGATGCTTACTGGTGATGCCATCGCTATTGCCAAGGAAACTTGCAAGATGTTGGCTCTCGGTACCAAGGTCTACAACTCTGAGCGTCTCATCCACGGTGGTCTCTCCGGTACTACTCAGCACGATCTTGTTGAGAAGGCTGATGGTTTCGCTGAGGTCTTCCCCGAGCACAAGTACCAGGTCGTCGAGATGTTGCAACAACGTGGACATTTGACTGCCATGACTGGTGACGGTGTCAACGATGCCCCATCTCTCAAGAAGTCTGACTGTGGTATCGCCGTCGAGGGTGCTACTGAAGCCGCTCAAGCCGCCGCCGATATTGTCTTCCTCGCCCCAGGTCTCTCCACCATCGTCTCTGCCATCAAGATCGCCCGTCAAATTTTCCAACGTATGAAGGCATACATTCAATACCGTATCGCCCTCTGCTTGCACTTGGAGATCTACCTTGTCACTTCCATGATCATCATCAACGAGACCATTCGCGCTGAGCTCATTGTCTTCCTCGCTCTCTTCGCCGATCTTGCCACCATTGCCGTCGCCTACGATAACGCACACTTCGAGCAACGCCCAGTCGAGTGGCAACTCCCCAAGATCTGGATCATCTCCGTCGTCCTCGGTATACTCCTTGCTCTCGGCACCTGGGTCATCCGTGGCGCTATGTTCATGCCAAACGGAGGTATCATCAACAACTTCGGTTCCATCCAGGGTATACTCTTCTTGGAAGTCTCCCTTACTGAGAACTGGCTCATCTTCGTCACTCGTGGTGGTGAGACCTGGCCATCCTGGCAACTCATCGGCGCCATCTTCGGTGTCGACGTCCTCTCCACCCTCTTCACCGTCTTCGGCTGGTTGACCGGTGGCCGCGGCGAGCCCTCCGACCCCGAGACCGTCAACAGACTTCTGTCCACCGACGGCCGCACCTCCATCGTCACCGTCGTCATCGTCTGGGGTTACTCCATCGGTGTCTCCATCGTCATCGCCATTGTCTACTACCTCATGAACCGCATGGCCTGGCTCGACAACCTCGGACGCGCCAAGCGCAGCCGTGCCGACACCCAGATGGAGAACATCCTCTCCCACTTGTCAAAGGTCGCTATTGCCCACGAGAAGGACGACCTCGGAAACAGCAGATGGCACCTCACCCCCAAGGCCACCGAGGCCGAGGAGGACGACTAGATTACCTATCCTCTCTCATCACATCTCGCCATCACCACCCAAACACCAGACATACTCCCTACCACTCACTAACGTATCTGATTGGATACGGAGCTGTTGCTTAGATGGTCGATGGCGGGTGTTTTGATCTTGGATAAACATATTTATGTTGGGGTATTTCTTGTTGTATCCTGTTGGTTGTGCAATGATGTGCGATTTTTAGTGTGTAATTAACTCTTTTTGACATATGTTGTGTTGTCTAGATTTCAGGGTAATGGTGTCAGGGTTGATACCACAAACAAATAAATTTTTCTATGTTAATTAATTCACTGTGCCTATCTATTGCAACGTGAATAAGTGACATTCTGTGACATCTTCTCCATGCCTCCATCTCTTCATTACTTTCGAAGCCTCGACTTTCTTGTCTCGCGACATGTCCTTTGCTCCACTTGAAGGTATCCTGTCCCTGCATCTCAACACCCCTCCTCTCCATATCTCCATGCGTCTCCAGCTCTTCACCTCCTCACTTGACCGCTCCCAAGACAAAGCCAGATCTCTAACGTACAAATGTCAGGGTCCACTAGAACAAAGATCTTAACCTTTACTAACCACTTCCATCTCCACAACCTCACATATTAAATCTCCCCAAGTTCCATAATAAATCTCCAGAAACCCTCTACGGAGTCTACTCACTCAACCCCACTATCATACATGATCAAATCTCGGCCAAATAATCTACTCTACACCCGCATCCCCATTCGCATTACCAGGCGCCAACTTTCTGAGTACTGTGATAAACACATTATTGTTAGCTTCATTCACCTGCTTGTCATATCCCACTTGTGCATTGTGCATTACATCCACAATTTCACAGAATCTCTCGGAAATAAATTTCCTGTCATCAAAACAATCATCTCACCGCCTTCGGTCGTCGGTGAATCTTTCACCTCTTTTTCTTCCGTGCTTTTCGTGCGTGTTGTGTGTGCCCTGCAGTAGCCGCGATATCCACACAAGCTCAAGCTCTCCACTCTTTAAAATCGTCTTGCATCATTCTCCAGTTTAAACATCTCCACATAACATCTTAGTCCGGTGTAAAATTCATTGACGAAAAAAAAAATACCGCACCAAACCAAGCGAGACCGAAAAGAAAGCCGGGGCCGGTCCGATACAAGACAAGCACTGTTCAACCCACATAACTGTTTGACGAAGTGTTGAGATTAACTACGGAGGTACGCTATAGCATGTAGGTACCGGTCTTGAACGTTAGAGTGATAGTCTCGAGTCTCGAGTCAGACCGCCGGTTTCAAAAAGCAGAGGTAAGTACCGGCGGTAAAACAATGGTTTTTGAGGTGAAGCCTGGAACGAGTCTTCCAAGGCAAGCAAGCTAGGGATAAGTTCGTACGGAGGGGACAGAAAAGCGAAGATGAGTGTTCAAATCCAAGTTCAAATTCAAGTACCGAGTCTCGAGAGCGAGTTTCTCCGTATCCAAGATGCTTGTGTGGTCTTGGAGAGCTTGGAAGACGAGGGGGATGTGTTCTTCCGGCCTTCTAGAAGTTCTAGAAGGACTGTTAGGTGGGTTTGAAAGATTTTATTTTACCGCAGATACTGCGGCGTTCGTTCCGCTGTTGCTTGGGACTTTTTGCGGAAGAAGTCTTGGAGGTTCTTGGAGTTGCTTGGGAGGTATTATTGTCAAGAGGCGCTGGTCCGGCTTGGTCTTTTCTTTCTACGGAATGTAAGATTAGGGCAAGGGAAGGTAATTCCCTCATACAATCCATCCTCTCGAATATTTATTCCCGGAGTATATGGTATTACTTTGCATGACTTTTTACTGGATGGCAGCATGGAAGGATGACAATGCGGCTATTCGGAAGTTGGATCTGCCTGATGCCTGACTTGTCTGCCTGTCATGCATCCATGCAAGCATGGATACTTCCGGTTTTCTAGAAGGATTTTCATTTGTTCTAGCGCCCTTCTTCCTTCCCCATCTTTTCCGGGATGGGAATGTTCTTTGAGTGGTGTGAGTGGTGCGGGAAATGCCTCATAGCAAACTGGTTGAGTCTGAACCTGAACCTGAACCTGAAGTGGGACACCGGTAATGTTCTGGTGGGGTCATTCAGTGCCAGAGTGGGATAAGAGGTGATGTAGACATGAAGTAGAGTGAAGTGCGGTGAGATAAAGAGAAGCAACGGGTGTTCGAGACGTTTTCTAGCGTTCCGTTGTTTGAAGGGTCTTGGTGGCGGTCTGGCTGGCTAGTTTGACAGTCGGTGATCATGGTGAGCTAGCTGCTAGGCCTGGCAATTGCCTCGTCAATTCTCCGGATGATCTCGTTTGTTTCGGATGAATGAGGGAGTGGAAAGATTTGTGAACTTACTCCTTTCTTGTTCAGGGCAGGATTCGAAGGTGTATGGGAAAGGCCCTCTAGATGGTCTCCTAAGTTCTAGGTGCATGAAGGGATGGATTTTGCTGGTGGGCGAGAGAGTAGGTACTACGCATGAGTGCCGCAGCTACTCAGTGTTTATGTTATGGACGCAGACGAGAGTATTCTAGATTACTTCTAGAATACCCTTTTGGTGGAATGAAGTTCGGCACCGTCAGTCTCTATGCTTTATGTCTATACTTTCAAGTTCATCATTTTATTCGAGATTATTTGAGCTGCCTTGAGCCTCGTAGACTGAGGACTCACTGCGTCGATGCTACCTGATATTTTGGCTCCATCATCAATTTTTGTTTTTGTTTTCGGTGCTCGAGAATACTGCTAAAACACGACATGCTGTCATTTCGAGGCTCATACCGCTTCTTTGTCTTTATGTCGAGTTGAATTTCTCATATCTAAAGTGGCAACACCGTTTCACTGCTCGAGTTTTGTACCCGTCATGCTGCCGAATACAAACCCCCCCCCCCCCCCGCCAATATCATGATCCTCTCTTTGATCGTCAATATTCGTGAAATTTGGTCATTCGGTGGTGTTCAAGATGTTGTGCCATGTAGACTGCAGTCAGTCATTCAAGCATTCAGACCGCTCATCCTGTCCTGATCATTCTATTCTGAACGAATCTTTGCAGTATGCGTTATCAACAATTTGAACATAACTTCCGTATTTCTATCGTGGTCCTCAAGTACGAGTGACAGATTCCACTCGAAGCTCTTTGGTTCCACTGCCTCCTAAAGCTACACAGCGTGTGCTGCATGTACATCTCAACTCGAGGAACCCATACATCATCTCCCACGTTCAACATCTAGCTTATCACATCTTATATAATTCACCATTCTTTCATGATGATAGATCTTGACAGACTCGTGATCATCATGGACCGGTGCTCAGCGCTATGGGTGAGTTGGCTCTGCGGCTTTGACATCTGTTGTGAAGCACTCTGTGTACCGTATTACTTATTAGCATTTATGGCAATCTCCATTGTATTGTTCTCGTTTATTAGTTTTTATCAATTGTATTAGCTTGAGTGATATGCAATTTTGTTTTGGCCTTCTGTAGTTTTGCAGGACCCAGTGGTAAGTACACGGTGGATTTGTGAACATTCATTCAAGTTCGACAACTTCATAGCCGAAGCAGCTCTAGTCAATCCTACTAGATTGTAGACTCAGTCTTGTATCATCCCAAAGATAGGGGATGGTGGAGCACAACCGTCTCGTGACGAGACAGAAGGTAAAGGTGAGAGAGTCTTGAGGGTCACTTGTCTTCGTCAAAATTGCCAGGCCGCTGGCTCGAGCAGGACATTCACAGTACTGTCGTGCCTACTTTTATGTATAGACTAATAGAGCAAGATGGTTCCTATCCGTTATCAATAGACGTAGACAGCGACCCGGAAAAGCCCAGGAACAGGCAAGAAGTCTTTTTCCCCCGCAAAGAAGGACATTACGATCATCCTAGAAGGATCAGCAGAGTCTAATGGCTCTGTAATTATGTATGATCTATGGCCTCTGCGTATAACTCATCTTTCACATTACCGCCAATTGGAAGGTGAATTAGTCTTCAGTCGGAACACATCGATGGATTTATGGCCCGCCGCTTTGTTTAAATTTCTCGGTTCAGCCAATCACCGAATATTTCGATTCTACATGCTAGGCCGCCACCTTGTTTTCATCATATCTTGGACCATGAAGATTCAATATCCAGGACAAGACTTTTTCAGAACAGATCGACCGGAATTTGCAGCGCCTGAGCACACCCCAAATAACACTCGAAACGTCCTTCTTGCCTCACCAAGCCACCCCTCCTCTGCTAATTCGAGGTGACCTCGACCATGAACGCCCTCGTCCTGCTCGCCTTTATGTTACTCATACTTCTTGCGAGAATTCCCATCTTCCTTGGAAAGCGAATCGCACACCCAAACGTTCCTCTAGAGCGTGTACAGAACCCCGCGCTTCCTGCAAAGCGACCGCTGTTTTACAATGCGTCTTCCGATATTGAAAAGACGGTAAATTATTGGTACAAGCACCCCTACTCGGTACCAACTATTTGCAAACCTTACATGAAGCCGAAGGGCTATCTAATAAGCTTACTCGCAAGATGTGTAAGTTTCGTGACCTCATCAGATGTTGAATCTTCTGACGTCTGCATAATTGACATAGCACTCCTCATACGACATCCCGCCCTACACACCCTTCCAGGTGTATTTGGACCGTGAGGACCTTCCAGCCGGCTCCAATGGCTTGGCTTCTGTTGTTGAGCTTCATCAGCGAATCAGCTGCACTCACGACGGAAAATGGACAGTCTCAACGGCATCCCGTCACCTGGTCACAGCAATCGAACACATATCGTCAATTGCAAGATCTCAGAAGAGGATCTAGACCTTGTTATTCCATTGGACGTGAAAGAGATTGGTGGGAATACTATTGCGCATGCCGAAGGCCGCCGTCATTTGAGGCCCACGCAAGCAGCATCATGCACAGCTGGCTTCAGGAAGTAATCAAGCCTTTCGCATTGCAAGTAACCACAATACCAACTAAGAAGCTTTTGCTAATAGCATCCCAGGGACATGTTCTTGAAGTTCTGCGCGGAAATCGATTTTTATCACCGCACTTAATGCTGATTGCACCGGACCACTTCTCGAATGGTTCCGGAAGAAACTCACCGAAACATAGGAACAAAGCTATACCACTGTCTGCGAAAGCCATGGGGAAAGGCCATCTGCATTGACTCCCTTTTCCACCCAGAGTCTGGAATCACGGAAGCGGCAAATTATTCTTGGATGATTGTCGGACTTGGGCCACAACTCTGGTTGCGACCGCATGTGCATCAGTCTACGTTAATGCCTTCAGATGACCAGTCAGCAAGCAAAACCGATGGCTTCATGGAATGGAGTCAAGAAGACTGTCAAGGAATTACCGACCTCTGAAGATGGAGAGAATATCAAAATTGAATTGATGAAGCCCCCATTTGCCGCTGCTTTTGGTAAACAGACTCGAGTCATTGGTCGTCGGGCCACGAATGGCAATGATGATTGGGACAACTTCGATAGTGACGACGAGATGTGGCAGGATCTTCCATGGTAATAGTATAAAGTAGAGAGGCTGTTTCAGGGCAACGTGACGAGTGTGGATGGAATAGATCATAAGTTGGGACACCATACGTTCAGTTCGATCGGGGAAGATCATTGGTGGGGTAGGGTGTTATTGGGATGGAGCTGCAAGAACACCTTGAATGCGGGGGTTTTAAAGTTCGACCTGAAAAGGTCTAAGTAGATTTTTGAACATTTCCCAAGCAGGCTGGGTTAAATCTTTGAAGCTTCGTGTGCCGTCTACCAAGTGTTTTTTTTCTTTCGACTTCAAGATATTCTGCAACACCCACGTACATTCGGTGCCCTTCTCGACCTATCAGAATGACCTACTCACCGACTCGCCATGATTCAATTAAGACATGATCAAGAAGCTGAGAAACGTTCAAGTCGACGAGCCGTTCTCAGCGGTTGTGTCTAGTTCAGTGACGGGGTTGAAATAGACTTTGTCTCAGTGCCTCACTACTCTCACCGTATCTATGAAATCTCGCAGTCTCTATCTATACGGCTGGAAGAGAGTCTTGACAGAGATATGAGGGTAACACGGTCTCAGACGATTTACCGATAAACAGAATAATATATAGTAGGTCGGCCATTCGCCTAGCAAGCATGTGTCGATCAATCAAAACCTGACCTCCTCCACAGTCGGTGCACTCTCATTGTACAAGTCAGTATTGTACTTCCTGAACTTTCTCGCCGGCACTTTGATTGCGAATAGAATATCGATCTCTCCAAATGTTCTGTCCTTCGTCTCGGGCAATCGCATGAAAGCCCAAATGAATGTCAACAAAGCCGTCCCACCCCAGACGAAGCCGGTATATCCTTTCAAATTCCACTCTCGCGGATTCAGAAAATAGGGCTCGAGAGTACGCGCTGCGAAATTGATGATGTAGTATGCGTCGCGAGCCAGGCATATAGTTTTCTGGCGCAGGCGGGTTGAGTCGACTTCGGCTGGCAATGCCCAGCCAAGCTGGCCCGCAGAAAGTTGGAAGACGAAGGTCCAGATTAGAGTCAGTGCTGCTTGAGTGATGATGATGTTATCGTCTCCCTCCTTGATATTGAGGAAACCGATGAGGAAGAGGATTATTGTCATGGTTCCCATTCCCCACAAGTAACTTGTTCGTCTACCAACGTACGGCATTATGGCGAACCATGCACTGCACAGACTATCAGCATCTCCCAGAAGCCATCAAGAAATGAGAACTTACATCAGCGTTGCAGCTAAAGCCATACCCGTACCGCCAACATTCATACGATACGTCGCCTTAGTACCCAATCCGATCTGTTGGAAGAAGTATGTGAAGTTATATGCGAAGAGCGAGCCAGCAAACACTTGCCCAGCAAAAGCCATACACGCAATCTCTGTCCGTCTCAACTCCACACCTTGGAAACAATCCAGGTAAGATGTGCCAGCTTGGATCTCGCGTTCCAAATCGTTGGTGTGGACAATGTATGCAAGCGTCTTCTGGGGATCGATGTTAGCAGACTTTCGCACTAAGCGAGTGAGAGACTTTTCGGCTTCTTCGAGCTTTCCGTGTCGAACCAGATGCCAAGGACTTTCTGGAGCGAAGAGCAAGATCGGGAATAGAGCCACAGGCCAAGCCCATTGTAGCGCGAAAGGGATTCGGTAAGCCCATTGGTCGTTGCGGGTGCTGAGAGAGGAGAGAACTCCTGCTGCGATGAGTTGGCCCATGATGAAGCACCTGTTGGATCCAGTCAATACACGCCCAGAAATTATACATACGATGCTTGATGCTTACATGTTGGTGTACGAAGTCATATATACCCTCAACGAGAGAGGGAGGACTTCGGAAGCATAAGCCGGCGCAGTAGTGGCGAATACGCCCCAAGGAAGACCACACAACATTTCCTCCAACAGCAAAATGACTTTCGTGTCGGCCTTGAAATTCATGGTGATGAAGCAGGAAAGGACCACCAAGGAATAAAGCAGTAATTTCTTCTTCCCAAAAATATCAACCAGATAGCCGTTGGCGAGGACACCGAAAAATGCTCCGATTCCAGAAGCATTTCCGAGGGCGAGCAGGGTATCATGAAGGGAGACAGACCCCTGACGTCTCGGAAAGAAAATTGGAAAGATTGCTCCTCATGGAGACCTGAAGGCAAATGTCAAGAGACATTCTATTGAAATATTCAGACTCCGAAGTCCGAACAAAGGTGTGAAGAAGGAGGCATTGGCGACAGATAACATGGAGGAGAAGCATCAACATGAAGAGCTGTAGACTTTGCGAGAAGTAAATTCTGGTTTTAGATGGAGGGGAATCCAAGTAGTGGGCCTTAAAATTCATGGAATCGATGAATGCATCCTCACATACCTGGCATCATGAATAGTGAATCCCGTGAGCCTTTGCCATACTTATTCGCTGCGAGTATAGATTGCGAGAGGCCACTCTTCACACATCTGTGTTATAGCTTTGCGTGAATGTTTCATCACGATATCGTCGTACCAGATGCAGAATTTCTCGTACAGGGAGGGAAGAAGTCTGGCCAAGTCATCGGAGTAACCCCTAAACAACCCCGCATCCCACTTTTGACGGTACCCCGGACCATCTAAAGCAAATGCATCTAACCACCATCAAGTCCATCCATGGAAATATGAGAACATCTACGGCGTGTGTTGCTTGTCGGTACGTGTTCCTGAATCCCAGCTTGACTTGTCTGATTACCCTCGATCTGCGTCAGGTCTCGGAGGAAGAGATGCATATTTCTTGGAAAAGATACTGTCTGTACTCACTGCAAAAATAAGCAACTCGAATGCACAGGGCCACGTATTGGGGGGCAGCTGATTGCCCGACATGATCTCTCTGCTCGATTAGCAGTGGCAGGCAAGTCTAGTTGTCCAGTTATTCGAGATCCTCTACAGCTCCCAACAACAATTGTCCTTGAAATCGTCGAACTGTATTTCGACCTTATTCACGACCAGTTTCACACGCTTTTTCATCGTCCCACTTTCACAGAAACAGTAGAAAAAGGCACAGCACCTCCGGTAATTCTATATGCGATGATAGCTTTGTCAGCACGGTATGATTTATACCAGTCCTTTCACTCAACAACAGCTGATTTTCTAGCTTCTCCACGAGCATTGCCTTCAAAGACCACTGCTATTGGGACAGGGGGAGCGAATTTGCCAAAGAAAGCGCAAGACTACTAGATATCAAAGATGTCTCTCTCTGTACGATTCAGGCTTGCATCCTTCTTGGCACTGTTAGTCGATCAGAAGGCGATGCAGCAGCCGAGTCGGTATATTACTCGATTGCTAGCCGAATGGCCAACTTACTTGACTTGGCGAGCATTCCTGCCAGTAACGCTGTCGAAAGGGAGATAAACGTCAGAGGTAAGTTTACTTTCAAGAAGCGCAAGATATTGACTGATTGAATGCAGTCTGGTGGACGATCTGGAAGCTGGATACCTGGTCATCAGCTGGCGTCGGTTTACCGAGACAGATGATCGAGAAGAACGAAATCCCGCTGCCCATTGAAGAAGGACAATTTCTCGGCCTTCGACTCGACAGTACTCAACAATCTGAGGCTGGTGTGTCTTTGACAAGGAATTTATCACTTTTCACCCAGATGATCATACTGAATCGAATCCTGATAGAAATCAACGACTTCCACAAATTTTTGATCAGTGCACCCGGCACTCCTACCAACCTGGACCAGCATGAGCAGACAATCCTACACCTCTCTCACAAACTCGAAACGTGGCACTCGTCCCTACCTCCACAGATGCGAAACACACCGGAGAACTTGCACCTCTATGGCCGCCAAGGCCTAGGCAGGGTTTTCGTGGCTGTGCATCTAGGATACTTTCATTTTGGACAACTTCTCTTCTATCAGTATCTCCACGAATATCAGCATTCTGCTTCGGGCGAGGAAACTCCGATCCAGAAATATGCAAACAAGTGTAAATCATATTCGTCAGCACTCTGCGACCTCGTCGACGAAGCTCATCAAACTCCTGGCTGCAAAATTCTCTACACAATGGTCGGACATAATCTGGTCGTCGCCTCGACCATCCAGATCCATACACTTCTTTTCAGTGGGTCCGAAGCTGAGATCAAAGACGCAAGAAGGCGCTTGGAAAAGAATTTTGAACTTCTGCTGCAGCTCAGGAACTTCTGGCCAGTACTAGAAATCAGTTTCGAAGCCTTCCGGACATTCAGAGAGGCATGTCGGAGAAATATGGACACAGCATTTAAGATGGATGCTTGGATGCTACGATTCTTGTATGGATTTGCCAACAAGGTGGAGGATAAGCAGGTCTACGAAATGGCTGCTGGTGGTACCTGGCCTGTAGAGAACATTGGCTTCAGCCCCAGCGAGTGGATGGACTGAGAACCAGTGCTGCATCACCAAAAACAAACCCCTGAACACAATCGACACGAAATCGGAGCTCAGGTCACACTTCCCACTCGTAAAATACGTTAAAGTCATTCATATTTACATGGCCAATGAAAAGAGCCCTGTCACACCGCCTCTCAGATCGAGTTCCACATACCTACATAGTCAACTTCCATTGCCACAGCTGGTCCGTCAACAGTTTGCGCATTTGGAGCACCTGGCCAATTACCACCTATCGCGACGTTCAAAATGAGAAAATGCTCATCATATGCCAACTTCTCCCAGGCCGCTTTGTCTCCAACTCGTGCACCTGTAAGCACAAAAATGTCTTTCCCATCAAGAGACCAAGTCATAGACTCTGTGTTCCAGTCCACTTGTCCGGCGGCATTGTTTACAGTCCTATCAACCAAGAGGCTGACGGTATGGAAGTCGCCCCTTGAGAATGGAGCGCCAGGACCACCGATCCCATTGTCTTCATTGCAGGGACCACCAGGACGTGTACCACAATGTGCTGTCGTGTACATGATGGATTGGCCATTAATGACCTCGAGGATATCCCATTACGTTGCAGCCGGCCAATTCCAGTAATTGCCTCTGAAGTCTTTTCCTATCGCCCAGAATGCGTTCCAAATGCCCTGCTGCTGGGAAGCTGGAGCTGTACCGAGCTTGATCCGAGCTTCGATCAACAACTTTCCTCGAGGAGCAGCTCCAAACCCCTTCTGCGTTCGATGCGAGCAGAGGTCCATGATCCATACCTGAGTCGTGGGGTGATCATCAAAGTCTTATCGCTTGTGATGCGAATGTTGTCTATCGAGTCGGTGTAGCTTTGGAACTCATTGTTAACCCATTGTGCTGGTCCGCCAGGATACGATGTTCCGAGATGAACGATCCAATCTGAACGAGATACAAGCGAGCCACTTGGGCCCTCGAAGCTGTCTAGGAAAGTTTGGACAAAACCTGGTTTGCTGGAGGCTAGATTATTGAGATTGGCGTAGGCTTCAGGCTGTATTGACATAGCACTGGCACACAGTGCGGCGCTCGCTAAGAGGAGAGAGAACATCGTGACACTCGACTGAACTTCTTGAAAGTGGTCATCAAATAGTCAAAGATCAACAGTAATCGTCGGAGAATGTTGCGCGCGGATGCTGCTGTCTTAAATTTGGGAAGGAGATGGGACGTTCTGTACATCGTTCCTGCAGTTGCAGTCCTCTGTGCCTGCATAGGGAAGGCGCATTCATCCTGCACTGCGCCTCGAAGTCACAAATCCAATCTAAGATCATACAAGCATGATCCAAAGCAGACCTTACATTGATATCCCTTACGAACTAGGTTCCCGAGTTTGCAAGAAGAATATCTTCGGAAGTAAGTCTGAGCATGAATTGCTCCTAACAAACCTATGGCAAGCTCTCAAGCCCGCTTCCACGAGCCTGGAACGTGAAAAATGAATCAGTAAAGAGATCTCGCTACAGAGTCCTGTTCATAGTGAGAGGTATCTACATGTATTGAGGCCCAAGAGAGTGAGAGAATGGGATGAATGAGACATTGGTCAACGTGGGCCCCAGAGCCTGAGCCGGGTAAAGTGGTAACCGCGTTGGTTCATATATTATGCAAATATGCCTAATCAACGTACTTGCATGTTTTCTAGGGATCGCGTATCTCAAAAATAGCCGATGGCTCGGTTCCCGTGCTTTAAAGCTCGAAGCAACACTGTGGCTCATATTCAGTCGGTGACTTCAAGGCACCCCAGCCCAGTCTACGCGCAAGGAGGAAAGCATGTCCCAGTCCTCAAACGCACACTACTATACATCCAGCTCATACCTGAGATACTCATTAAGTCCACCACGCAATATAAATGGTATTTCACCCGACTCGAGCGCGTACTCGTGAAGTGAAGAGTAAATGATTTGGCCAAAAACGTGATCTATCCCAATAAGCGATGATGGGTGCCAAATTAGGTTCAGTGTCACAAGAGCATACAAGCACGATTGTTGCGTCAAAATTCGCAATCGATAAATAAGTGCCTTACATGTGCTTATCAGAGAATCGGATAAAGGTCAATGACTTCTTCGGAATCTCTCTTTCGTAGCGCTTCACGAAACAAGGACGCCGGAAAGTCGAAGAAACACCACTGATGGATACTCGTGGGATAAATCGCACCCATTCGCAGTCTGCCATAATGTTAGCAACGTCCAATGCAACAAAGTTGGAGAGACTGATCCATCTAAGATCACAGGAGCTACGATATCCTCAGACTTCGCTTCCCAAATATTCCACCTCCAAATGATCAATTCGCACCCAAGAGCAGAAAAATCACAGTCTAAGACCTTGCCATCAGCCAAGGTGGTTGAATTTGACGTAGGGAGTGACTTTTTGGTAAGTCTAACACTCTCGAGCTTAGCGTTTTGGCCGGGATGGGTTCAGCAAGTTGAGTGACGCTCTCAGAAACGACGAGGACGAAAGCTGTGACGTGCCGATTGGAGGAACGGAAGTTACGGAATTAAGTCGAAGTCATGAGAGCGAGTAGAAGAGGGAAATTTTCCCTGTGTGACAAGTGGAACCAAGGTTAAAGTACCAACTGGGACCATGAATATAAATCAAACGAATGGGCGGAGCTAGCGGGCCGCTCTGAAGAGCTTCAAGCTCTGGAACTTCGGCATGAATTCCCCGAAGAGGGAACAATTTTCCCTCGCATGTTAATCTTGGTGTACTGTTCCGGGACTTGTTCGAGTGCTTGTGTCTACTGGGCTGTCACAAACAAACCTCACGTGGGTAGCGAAGCAGTCTCCATGGCATATTCCGCAAGGTAATTAGTACTTAGTGGATGAAGCAGCTACTTAAGATCGTGTGGGATCTTACTCTAGGGGTCTGACAGTTTTTTCTCAAAGCATGGTTCTCGATGCTTTGAGAGGTGCGGAACACATCTCCGTACGCTGGTACACATGCGCTTTGAACTGACAAGATAAGCCTAGACAGAATGAGATCACTCCACAGCTCGTTTGGTTAATAGGCCGAGCTTGACCGCTGTAATCATCATAGAATTATGTGGGAAACCCCATGCTGGTTGGACGTGTTTGCAGTGTGTCTGCAGTGGGCCAACTTCATCGACCTCCACATCGCAGATTGCTCAAAGGATACCCCACAAGTTGACTAAACTTTCTGTGTACTGACTCCAACCAGGTATAGAATTGCATGGCTGCCAATCATCCACCATACATCACTACACTTAACTATCTCGTCAATTTAAAAGTCCGGCAGTCTGTTCTTAGTCTCGGCTCAAGTGCTGGGGCCATTTTTCGGGGCTAATTTGGGCATAAGCTCACCGGTAGGGCTGAGCTATCACTCCCCGAACTCCCCGACCCCCACGCTATATGGGAACGGTCCTAAGGTTAGGACCTTGTGAGAAACCTACCATCTTGAATGTCGCTTTAAACAGACCGCTTTGTACCGAAGCTTGAGGCTCGTGAACCAATGGTCAGCCTGGATGAGGCGTCAGCAGACTCAACATTGCACAATTGAACGATTGGAATTCCAATGATGAAGCTTCTGCAAAAGAATAGCAATCTCGGTTGCCTTACATCATGTAAAAGTACGTTTTGTGCTGGTGAATATCGTTACGTCAAAGAGAGATCAGCCAGAAACGAGGACGTCATCGTGCGGGTACCTTTTCCATTCTGTTGTGACGACATTGTCTATCCGATACGAAGGGGGTGTTGGGATATTCGAAATGGTATTGCCTCGGTAGAGATATCTTCAGAAGTCAGGCACCAGTGCTAGGACATTTGAGATCGCCATGTGTGCCAGTTTCATCACCAAGATGAGGGGACCATGTGTGCATTAGAAATTGAGTATATTGAAACTAAAAGACTGTGTAGCGACAGTACTGCTTTGAAGAGGCGCATCTTGCTGGGGGTATTCTTCCATCCATAACAAGAGGGTATAGCGAGTGACATTCATAAGTCGTGAAAAGTCGACATCCAAACTCAGAACACAACAAACATAATTCCAAACAAATCAAACATTATTCCCACCTTCCACTAACCCATCTCTATTCCTCCTTGCCTCTCTCAGCTCCCTCTGTTTCCTGTTCGCAGCTTTCACAGGTGATTCATCAGCAGCAAAGATCTCCTTGATATCCTCCAGCGGCAGCCCCTTTACTTCTGGGTAGAAGAAATACGCGAAGATCGTCCCCAAGCCCGAAAGTCCAGCGTAGATGCCTGAAGTAGCAGGTGCGCCAGCATGTTCAAAGAGCGGCAAGAACGTTCCAGAGACAAGAACGTTGGGTCCCCAGTTGAACATGTTCATGAGCATGGTTCCGTAGGCGCGCAACTCGACTGGGAAGAACTCGGAAGAAGTCCAGGCCAGGTTCCCTATGGCTCCGGCGTAGCCTACGACCATTCCGATCATGGAGGCGATGATGATGAACGAAGCCTTCTCCAGTGGGGGGCTTGGTATTAATCCGTCGAGAATCTCGTCGGCTAGATCGTCTGCTATGGAGGTGTCCAGGGTCTTGTTGAACTCCCAAGCAACGATGCTGACAATCAGGGAGACGAACTGGGGAATCGTTAGCTCGGAATTACTGTCGTTAACCTTGCTCAAGGCCACGTACCATGATCGGAGATGTCAGGAGCAGAATTCGACGTCTTCCCATACGGTCGACAAGGTACATGTAGACTACAGTGACTAAGAGATTAGTTCCCGGGATAGCAACGGCGGTAGCAGGTGGGAAGCCCAATGCGACAAGAAGAGTAGGTGCGAAGTACATCAGAGAGTTGAAACCACTGAGTTGTGAGAGGGCCATAAGACCACAAGCAGCGAACGTCTTCCATCTGTTCTCTTTCTTGAACAGTTGGCAGAATTGTCGTATCTTGCCTCGATCTCCTCTGGCGAGCCTGGCATCCTCCATGTAAGTTTCAAGCTGCGCGACATGTTGATCAACTTGGTACGGAGTCGCGTTTGAACGTAGCTTCTGAACAGCAGCCTTGGCTTTGTTTCGATCGACGGTGACCAGATACCGAGGAGACTCGGGACAAAATGGTAGAAGAACCAGCCAGAGCAGAGCAATTCCAGCTCCGATTCCAGTCATGATTCTCCATCCGGCCAGAGTCTCGCCCAGACCAACGCCGATTCCATATCCTACCAACTGTGTTCCTGTGATCGCCAAGTTGAATGTGCCAGTCATGGTGCCTCGCGTTTTGGCCGGAGCTACTTCACCGATGTACATCTATTGTATTCGTAAGACATCAGTCATGTAACAGTATTCAGCGGAACACGTACAGGAGATACCGCAGACGCGCCGCCAATACTCAAACCAACTATCACCCTTGCAATGACGATCTGAGGGACGGACCTAGCCGTTGATTGAAGGACAGCACCAATGATATAAAGTACATCACTCAGATACATGACGGCTTTCCTTCCATATTTGTCCGCTAGGAGTATGAGGAGACCTCCAAAGAAAGCGCCAACAGGGGCCATTGCTACAATCAATGCCTTCTGATCCGTTGTGACGCCGCCAGCTAATGCAGAATGAAGCTGAGGAAGGACATGGCCAATTGTGCCAGTGTCAAAGCCTGGGACCAATCGTGAGCGGCAAGCTCTACACAAGAATTCTGCTAGCCGTGTTTAGAACAACGTACCGAATAGAGCCCCTCCAATGCCTGCCACAGAGGGAGCATACCAGCTCCAAAAGGTGGGGTCGATCTCTTCGATATCAACGAGGTCTCGCATGTCGCCTGATCCAATGTCGACAGCTCCTCCGCCACGACTTGGTTCATAAGCTGGCGGAGGACCCGCTTGTTGATCTTCCTTCTCCTCGCGACGTGGTTCGTTCGAGACTCGCTTTGCGAGCCTCCTTGTCCACGTAGTGACCATTCTTCGTGGTCTCGATGCAGTCTTGTCTCGACTTGGTAACAAGGTGGGCAGTATTCGATGTAGAATACTCGAGTGCGAATTTCAAAGGGATGGCGAGCTATGTGACAGTTGGATTTCTTGTGTGAGGCTGTGTAGAGCGAACTTGGGGATTTGCACAGGTTCCATGGGAAGTCCAGGACTTATAGACGTTTCGGTACCTGTAGACAGCGGGCTGCCCCGATCTGGGGAATCCGGGGCTCCATAGACTCGTCATTGTTGCAATGTTTACTTACTAGAACCATTTGGTGCTGAAGCATTTTAGCTTAAGGGTCCCAAGTCTCATGACACTCAAGATATGGCCCCAGTGTTCATAAGTTACCAGACTTTGGGATGACTTAGCTGTTTTCGAAAATTCTGATGCATCTGGGAGACCGCATCAATCCAGGCACTCGCTTGGCGCTGTCATCTTTCCTCATTCTGGTAGCTGGACCTACTAAAGTGCATGATGTGTTCATGTTTACTGTGATGTTTACTGTACAAGCCACTCGACGTCTTGAGAAGATGGATGTCTTGATTCGCGTGGGAGGCCACTGACTAATCATCGGGCTGTGACGGCAACTCGGAAGCAACAAAAGCTGGGCTCACCAGTCAGGTGCGAGATATTACCCCTATGCTCCACAAAACTTCATGGTTGGGCCTTCGAGGCTTTTAGCGAGCTTCTAGACCCCGCACTCTGTGCTTCCCTATCACTTGACGATGGACACTTGCACTTGCACGACATCATCTCTTCACTAACATCTCCGACATCAACTCGAACCTAATGTTGACATCCCGACAACTTCTCATACTGCTTATTGCATCAGGTTAGGCGAGACGGAGAGCAGGGATGGTAGCAAGGAACAGATCGGGATGGTATGTGTTGATGCTGCCGACCCTGCTCGGTCGTGTTCGGCTTCAATTTGGCGAGACCATGCTGACTTATATCCATGATCATAGCCAGGAATGCCGCGACAAACATGTGAAATGTAAGTACTAGCCTCTTCTTTCTTCATTTGACTTTAGCATCGGGTGATGCTGCGGAATTCGGACGGAATACAAAGCCAAGTTGAGATCAAACCTGCTCACTTCATTTAGGTGACAAAGTTGAACCTGTCTGTGGCCGATGTGAGTCCACGGGTAGACGATGTACTCGAGGCTTGGTGTTTCGAAGCCACAACAGTATATTGACTCGCTCTCTTCTTCCATTTAAAGCAGCTGACAAACCACAGAAAAGTATTCAAATGACCATGAATGGGTGGCATTGAGAACCGCTGAAGAATGTAAGTCTTCAAAAGTGATTGTGCCTTATTAGACGAAAACAATCCCCTGGAGATTACAATGCCCTTCGCGAGGCGAGATAGTGCTCCTCGGATCCTGTGATCAGTGTAGACCAATGAACAGACAGAAAATACTATTCGAATTCAACCCTTCCTTGGGTGGAGGTCAAACAAGCACTGACATCATCACAGATCAATGGATCGATGAGACCAACAATCGCATGGACAATTCAGGTGATTCTGCCTCGGAAGATGAAGATGAGAATGGAAGTGGAGCCAGGGACCATGACAACAGTTCACCTAATGATACACCTATGGGGAACAATGTACCTCTGCCATCGCCCATTTCGTCTTCAGTAATAAGTCCTCACCAACGCGAGCTCACTAATTCTCCATGGCAAACGAATTTCAGTGGAACACCTGAGGCTGCTTTCAACACACCTCCATACGGACCCGTTGAGCCTTATGTTTCTCACACTATCCACCATGTGTTTTTACCAGCAGATATCCCGCCGCCAAGAGAGCTTTTCAGATGTGAGTATTTTTATGGCCCTTCAGGTAAGAGTGCTCTAGCTGATCGACCTTGCAGCCGAAACAAATCAAGCGCCTTCCCTCCGTACTGACGATTCTGTCTGGCCTCTCAAAGATGCCACAGAAGCCCGTCTGTTTCGTCACTATGTTCTGGACCTCGCAAAATGGGTAAGTAGCTCGGCTGTACCCGGTTGACAACTCCAGCCGTGGAAGTTCTGACAGAAAGGGATAGCTCGATCTATGCGACCCGAATCAGCACTTCCAAGTCGAGGTCCCGAAACGTGCGGCAAAATGCCCCGTTCTACTGAGAGCCATTTTCGCTCTATCGGCGAGACAATTGCTGCTCACCAATCGAGCCAACGAGTCCAACGAGTTTGCTGCTCGGAAGTATTATGATGAATGCATCAAGTTGCTCATTCCTATGCTCGACAACGTCGTCACGAGAGCAGACGAAACTTTGTTTGCAGCGTTAATCATCCTCCGTGTCTTGGAAGAGATCGACCGTCAGCTAATCTATAGTCACGAGTGGATACCATGTTACTGACACGGCCATAGTTCTCGAGACTGGCTCGCAAGACACAAAACACATTCACGGGATCCAAAGTTTCGTTCGTGAGCATGGGGCGAACGTCATGCAGGGCGGGCTAAGCGAAGCAGCCTTCTGGGTAGGCTTGCGGCAAGAAATATACGTCGCTACAGTCACTCACAGAGCTGTACTAATCGAAATCGGTCACATTGATCGTACCAATGATCCCATCACGGATTTTGGCTGGGCCAACCGAGCAGTGGTCCATTTGGCAGACGTCTTGAACTGCTGTTTTGGAGTGAGGGGTGTTGACCCGGTCCATTGGTCGAAACTCCAAGTCGAAAGTGATCACTGGCAAAATCACAAGCCGGATTCTTTCACGCCTTATTACCACAGACCCGCGGATCGCAGCCGACGGGAGGTCTTCCCCGAAATTCTGCATATTCATCCATGCCACAGTCCGTCGCAGACACTGATCCAAGTTGCAGTCACTTGCTGATTATGCTTCTAGTTATTGGTATCCAGCATCACAAACTTGCTCAAATCCTGCTTTCCATATATAACCCCAAGAGGCCACGTATAGGCAAAGACAGGCAAGAAGCAGAGGAAGCCATGGTGGTAAGCCGTTCTCGACTCCAAACTTGCCTTGCTCCATGTTCGAAACACTCAGACTAACATCTCACAGACTGGAATACAAAACAATCTTCGCGAGCTTTGCGGTATAGGATTGTATAACCGCTCGACTCCACCAGGAATGTTCACGGCTTGTATGGGCATTGCGCTTTGTGAGTGTTCAAGTCCCAACCCTGGCTAGCGATACGAATTTTGCTAAGTTTCGTCTAGGCGGCGATCGCTTCAAAGAAAGACTTGAACAAGAAGCGCTGCTTCAACTACTGATCGAAACTCAGAGGGATCATGCACGGCCTACAGCTGCGATCCAGTCGCAGATGAAGGCGAATTGGGGATGGTCAATGGATGGTGTCACGTGAGGGCAATTTTTGAAGCCGGATCTAACTGATATATCTGTTCTTTCTAGCGTCGACTCACGAGTTGGTTTCTCGAGCGTACATTTTCGTTTATCTATATGGCGTTTCGGTTGCATTATCCTACAGCCTGCCAGGCTTGCAAGGGGAGATATGGCGTCTGGACTGGCTCATCTTTTGTACGATACATGGTCGAGCCTCTTCCTTACAACTCAGATGCCTCGCATAGTCGAAATCCTGTATTTTGCAGAGCTTCATAGAATGTAGCCCAGACTCGGGAGACAGGAACGGTTGGTCACATGTACACATCAGCAAAATGCGCGGGACGTGATTTTGCATCTCCGAGCAAGACAGTAAGTATACTCTTTAACGGATAACAAAACGTCTTTTCGTATCTTGCTTTGTTATTTCACTCTCGTCTCGCGAGCTGTCCAGGCGAGCTAATTTCGAGAAGGCAAATTTGCAAGCGAGAAGGCCGAAGACATTCACATCAACACTTGCACAAACCCCACGTCCCAAATACCAGATCAGAACAAATCCAAGGCAAATGCTGACTTACATGCTCTAATACTCCAACAGGCGTGCCAAAGACGTCCTAAACCAACACCAAATGCTCCACTCCAAGTCTCAACTTCCAAACAGGTATCAACAACCAGACTTCAACTTCAATCACTCAAACTCCACGAAACCGTCCTTCCAAACTACAAACTCAATCAATCATTCAAATCCACTCCATCCAACCCCTCCACCTCCACAACCCTCACTGGCCACCCCATCTCCCCCCTCCACTCCCCTCCAACCACCCCCTCAATCCCCCTCACCTCCCTCCCTCCAATCCCCCCAACCCACCAAACTCCCCTAAAATCCACCAAAAACGCAAAGAAGTGCGCCAGCACCACCAACGCCCGCGGTCTCTGCTCCCCAACCAAAAATATAAACTCACTCTGCACCATAGTCGGGAATAGCACTAATCGTCTGAATATTGAAGCAGGAGGTTCCTGAGCTGCGATAGCGAGCTGGATTGAGCTGATGTAGCGCAGTGTGCTGGAGTATGCTTCTTCGATGCGGGGGTTCCAGGGTTCTGTGTGGATGTCGTGGGGGGTGCGCCGGAGTAGGTGCTGGAAGGGGGTGCAGTTGGTGGGGTGGAAGATATTGCTTTCTTGTTCGGTTTCGAGGTCGGAGTGGAGGAAACTGCCGGTTTCTCTAGGGTTGAGCTGCATGCATGGGGATGAACGGATCATGGAGCGCATGATGGAGTTGGGGTCATCGGCGATGTATTTCCAGGCTTCGACGTTGAGGCCGCGGCCGGTGGTGCTGGACATTTGGAGCCATTCTATAGGAGGCGTGTAGGGGGTTAAAGGGCGTTCTTGCAGGAGAGCGAAGGTGCAAATACGCAGGCAGGAGGATGTTATGCATGCTGCGTCGGCGTTGGAGCGGTTGAGTTTGCCGACTTCGTCGCGGTGGGAGCGGAGGGTCAGACCGAGGTATTTCTGGTAGGTGGCGATGTGCGAGGGGGTATTGGGTTCCAGTTTCGCGATGTGAAGGGCGGCGAGGGTGTATATTGAGTATAAGAGGGAGCTGTGACGGAATGCCAAGTCAGGGATGGCGACTCCCCATTCGTGTTGTTGTCTGTGATCGTCCGGGAAGTTCAAGGTCATGCAAGTGAAGGCCATGTATTGATGGAGGAGCCTGAGCTCGGTAACGCGTCGTTGACTTGACTCTGGGGGCTCATCGCTCTCTGTTAGTTCTGTTTGTTGAATTAAACGGATCTTAGGCCTAATCTCATATGTCTTGGGTTTGGTGTTCTGAGTTAGTGATGGCGTCCCTTGCCGGCCCCAGACACAAGTTGTCTTGTGTCTCGCACAACTACCACACGTCGGATGGACTTCATTACACTGTCGTACTGTCAGGACAATCTAGAAAATTGTCTCAAGCACTGCATCTCGTTGTGGGGAGTTGCTCGAATTTTATGACCTCAAGAAATTGGAGCTCAGAGAAGCTTGTGATACGGTGATACCTATCTGGAGAAGTCTCCGAAACAGGAGACGAAAGAAGTTGAACTCAAGAACGAAAGCGAGCCACGTACCTTAACCCGTCTCGCCCTGCATTGTTGGCAGCCCGTCCTACTCTTCTTGTGATGCAGCCTAGGGGCTGTCTTGCGAACCTCCTTCTCGGCTCCCGGTGTCCAACCAACAAACATGCCATCCATTTCCGGAGTCTGGGAGCTTCCACTGCCAGACATATTAGGAGAGTCAATATACTCTTGAGGCATCTTGACTGGGAAAAATAAGCAGGTCGGCACAATGGGCACTTCTTAATAGACATCTACTTGGCAGGAGGTCATCTGAAGATGTATGAATGTATGATGCACGGGGTGCTCTGGTCTGGCCAGATGACAAAGAGTCTTGATCAGCCAGCTAAAAAAGACTTCGAGCACGTCGGAAAGCCCTTTTCCACTCAATGTTATGGGTTGGCGGTATTTCGCTAGGGACTTAAGAAAGTGTCTTCGCTTTAAGAAGGCTCAGCCCTACGGATCATGGGCAGAAAGGCTGCAGGTGGAACCCCACCTATCTCCCCGAGGTCCATAAGCAGCAGGAGGATATCCTAATTCAGGATGCAGAGTCCAGTGACAATTTGGATGTAGATACTTATTACCGAATCCACTTCGAGGGCAGATGCATGCGGTGTGTGGGATCCTGATAGGCTCCCTCGGGTTCTGCGAACCTGGACAAGTCCTGATTTGCCGAAGGCAGCCTCGACCAGCGAGGCTAATTGTCAGGGGTTTAGATACCTTAGGGCTAGATCGCTGTCTGTGTTGTACTCCCCCGTACCGTGTCTTGTCTGGATCCAGGAGAATCTTCTTGTTTGCCGTTTTTGTTGAGATCTAGCAAGCGGATTGCCGTTCCCCGCTTTCAGCCCCTGGAAAGATAGCATCCACGATCAGCCATCAGCCTCGTCTTCAGTTCCATCTTCATGCTCCTCGCACTCCAACGTATCAATCCCTTGACAAGGTCGCGAACTCCGTGGCGACAGTGGACGAATAGGCCAACCACGTAGCCATGTGATTTCCGAAATATAGCCCCCAGTCTTGCTGGTCAGATATCCAAAGCCGCAGCCAATGAGACGGAGGTCCTCGTGTGGGTAGCCAGTAGATAAAGGAACAGCAAGTCATATTGAGCAGCCGCTTCGATAATTGTTGACGGGACAGTATCCGGGCGTCCCTTGTACATGCAGACAAACATCTCACGGAGCTGGTCAATGCCCTGCAGATACACCCATAAGCACCACAGATCTGATCTCGCTTGCTGTTCCTTGTCATTTTGGCAGCAAATCGAGAAGGTTAACTGGCTACATGTTACGAGTGTTCTCTGAGGTACCCCTGTGCCGATAACTTGCATGGCCGGCCCGAGGCGCAGGGTCTGTTGCCGAGAGTAAACATCGGCTGTACTGCTGACGGGAATTCCTCGATCCATAATACATGCGGGAGATCTCTTGTATCGAAGCAAAAAACTTGAAAATCAAGGCAGCAGCGTAGCTTCTGGATGTCCATTGGAGCCCACCATGTAAGCATGAAGCAGCACGTGTCTTTGGGGGCCGGGAGATTCGACAGAACAGCGCGTGAAAGTGTAGCGAGGATGTACAGTGACTGTACGGATCGTCGACGCAATTTACGAATTGTTTAACACTGCGACGTGTAAATATTTTATCGTCGATTCATTAATTGACAGAACTGATTTTATTTCCTGACAGCAGTATCGCAGCACGTGCAGCGCACGCCTTGTTCTTTAGCAGGTATGGAGTTATGGTAGAGGCGTTAGTTGATGACGACAAGGTCATATTCAAAGGTATCGAAGTGGATGAACACGTTAGCGCATGAAGGTTTCGAAAATTGAATTATAAGGAGAGCTGGCAATCGATGTTACACCAAAGCACTGAAATCCGGCCGCCAGCCAAAGGAGGAGTTCAGGCACTGTGAAGCCTGTAAGAAGTGCCCGCAAACCCTGTAATTAAGCGAGCACATGCTCAAGCTGGTCCGCCCATTAAACCGTCATGAAATCAACCATCTTGACAAGTGTCCACGAAGTAGTTTGATAGCTTCAGATATACGTAGCGCCGGACTTTGGAATATTCGCATTAGTTGGTGGTTCGAAATGCTTAAGTGATGACAGCATCATTTCCCCCACCAGCAGACCTGCACCAAATCATACCTGAATAAGAGCTCAGCAGTCTTCATCACACCAGGCCAGTACACAGAGCTCTTCACTAATACCAGATAGTTTTCAACTAGCATACCTCTTGTATCATTTATTGACGATTATTCTCCAGAAACCTTACGAATCCAGCGCAAAGCACCTCTCACTACTTTCTTCTCTATTCCCCCACCAATGCGGCATTGTCGTTATCTTCCCACTCCCAAAACACAAAAAGATCAACAACATATTCAGATTGAATCCAGCATCAAACGCCGCGGCCAAAATATAATTGTACTTCGCCCACAACCTATACCTGTACCTGAACGCCCAGTACATGACGACGAAACTGCCGATAAATTGCGACGTATAGCCTGTGCTGATATTTCCGTAGAAGTTTGAGAGGCAGGAAAAGAAGATTGTGGTGTTCCAGAGACGGAATTTGAGTTTGGAACTCGGGAAGATTTTGTGTAAGAGGAAGATTAGGAGGGGGACGATAAGACCGGCGAGGAAGCCATAGGGAACGACTTTGAAGAGGGGTTCTTGGAAGAGTTTCTTGGGGCCCTGGAGTTGTGTCAATCTTGCTGTGAAGTAATAGGAGTACTGCGAGACTTACCACAAGAACGTATTGCACGGATGTCGACAGACTACTTGCGAGAGATTGGCCAGTCCACTGATGGGTCGGATCGTCTTTCTCCCCAGTGAGATAGTCGAACTTCGTGTCGATGACCCATCTGATGACTGCATAGTTGATCGGGATACCGACTGTAGCGCCGAATATCTGGGAGAAGAATGTTGCTCGAGGGGGAATGTGCATGTAATGCCCAATTTTCTGGTCCTGTAGCATATACTGAGCTCGATACCAAGCATCACCAGCAATGGAACTGTAGACAGTGGCTCCGGTAGGGTTCTTATGACCCTTGAGGGCGTTGATCATGAGACCGTACAGCAGCTCGTTCGTCGTTCCAATAGGAAGCTGAAAGTTCGAGATCGCGTACAGCCAGCCAAGGGGTGTGACAATTATCGCTCCAGTAAGAAGTGAGACCAGGTATGTCCACCATGGGATGTACAGATTGTCGCTTGCAACCATTGCAGTAATAGCAACGAAGGAGCAGAGGAAAAGTGCAAGATACCACCATAGTGGGACTTCTTTGTAAGATCTCTGGATAATGTTGAGTCGGTCGTTGTACTGGAAGTTGATACTTTCACTGTTCTTGCTGTTGTTCCGTGCTCGAAGCTTCTTAATTGTAGCGCGAAGCTGTGAGAAGCCGAAGAGTGCCATCCATGCCAATGCTGACGTGTATGAGGCATAATCGAAGAACATGCCCCAAAGCATCTGAGTGCCGAGGTACAGTGGGCCGTTCTCCTCATAGGCAGTCTCATTGAGAGTTGCTTGTGGAGTAAGCAAGCTCGTCAAAGGATACCTGGTGCCGTTTGCTGTAAGAAGTCAGTAATCGAGACTCATGAAAAAGAGGAGGGCAGTATACCTGTCAGAACATGGTTGGACATGAGGCCATGCTTGTAAGAACCGAGACTTCCCCATTTCGCCGCAGGAATGAGGACCCAGCAGTTCACAGCAAAGGCTAAAAAGATGATAACCTGGGTCCAAAATGGGGTCAAGAAGAGACTCCCATTGTTCCCCAAGCTGGACACATTGGACCAGTCGAGACTCAGATTCAAGAATCCCATACCACCGAAGCCTGCTCCAATGAAGTTCGCAGTAGCGTTTCTTGGAGCAACCCAGCAGAGAAAAGCTAAGGATCCTAGCATGGGGAAAGCGAACTCGGGAAGGAATTGCCAGAATGTCACTGCGCCTAGAACTGCCCAAAAAGTGTGCATCTGCTTTTTGGAAGTTGTTGATGGGAAATCCCTCTGTTTCTTCTGCGTCTCAAACAATGCTGTCTGGCAAAGGGCTTGGAACCTGAGCTTGTGTCAGTCGAAATGGATCCTAATCTACACAAGAATATTTACCATGGATATTGGGGATCATATAGAAGAAACTGCCGAGAGATGGCAGCAAAGGAGTATCCGGTAATCACAACTGCCCACATGAAGAAGATGGCAACGGCGGGGTTCATTTTCTGCCCAAAGTACAACTCGGCAATAGAGACAGGTGCATACGCCAGGTTGTATGTCGCTCCAGATGCAGCTGAGATGGTGACCAAAACGTGCTCTTTCACACCGAAGGGTCCTGGGTTGAGATTAAATCCATAAGACGTGAATGGGACTCGAACATTCCAAGCTGGCAGGACTTTTGCAAGCCATACTCCGACATAATTGGAGGCTATCTGCACAAAGAAGACAGAGTATGGCGCATAAGTCGTCCGATAATGGCTCATCTGGGAGAGAAATGCTCCGGGAATGATGAATATGATGCAGAGGATGAAGTATCGGAAGGTCAGAGTCGGTAGAGTTGGGTCATCTTCGAAACTAACAATTCGCCTGACGTTGATGGGAATGTCTCTAATCGCGGGATCGTCATCTCCAAATGACGATGCGCTCTCATCGCCCGAAGTTGAGCTTCCTGGGACGGCTTTTTCGTCTCCAAGCTCGATTGCGGCATGCTTCGAATCTTTTGGCTTTGGATCGACCAGCACTGCATCTCCCTCGAAAAGCGGTATGGGAGTTATAGGATCACTTGTCGCAGGTTCCTGTTTGCTCTGCGAGCGGAATCGACTGACAAGCTTCGACGCCATCTCGTGCGCTGGAGGAGGAGGACTGAGGCGGGGAGCTGCCGGAAGTCCTTCTCAGGGAACCTGTCAATGTATACTAGTTTGCAGACCCTGGACTGCGCATAATTCTCCTACCAGATTTTCTTCCTCTTATGGCAGCATTTCTTCCCAAAAGCACGCAATTAATGTTGGAGATGAAAAGGTGGTGGAGACACCCCTCGCAGATAAAGTCAACTGGCTCCGGCGCTCTCTTGATATTTCCCAGCGAATACTAATTGCGTAAATCAGAAGTGATTTGCGTAAATACAACCTGCACGGCATGAGTTGGTACGACAAATACAGAAATTTGTGATGAAGATCTGAAGGCGTGATAACACCTGCCGAACTAAGCCTAGGTCAAGCATTCGGAGGGGGCGGGAAGCTGCAGCTCGGCGGTATTGGCAGTGCTTAATCTTTTCGTTGGCCCACTACTCCCCACTATCAGTGCCGTGTCGCCGGGACTTGTAGAGCCACAGATGGGTTGGTCATTGTAGAACTGCTGCTGGGTATCCATATCTTCGTAATCGTTGGCTCCACAGCGAAGAAAATTCTGCTGTTATTCAACAAAGCCTTTTTAAGTTCACGGACGCAATCCTTGACGAGCATCCGAAAGGAAGAACTGCAAATGAAGGCTCTGCTTCTTACAGCTGCATAATCAACATATTCGATTACCTCTAGACAAACGAGAAAGATAACTTGGTTATCAATCATTGGAAGAACCTTCGTGATAAGGGATGCGGTCAGCGTAACACGACTTTCAATATATTAGAGCAGGGGCTAGTGCAGCTGTGTCTGCAGTTGGTTTCTCGATCTGGCCTGTACATTATCCTGACTGTCAGCCTATCTGGAGCGTTGTTGAACTCACATATAAGTATTTCTCACATTTGTTTGTCTCATACTCAAATTACCCCGCACCACCCCTCCACGCGATCAGGGCCTCGCGCATTCTAGCGAGGTGCCAGGGATTATCGAGATTCTGTTTTCCCTGGAATACTGCCATCATGGATATCTTGGATATCCTGGATATCGGACTCAACGCTTCTAAGGAGGATAGCTTTTAGTGGCGCGTCAGAATTGTCAGAACTTGGTTAGGGCCTACTTCAAGATATGAGAGCCCCAGAGAAATGCTCAAATGCTCGATGAGATGAGTCGACAAGATCGATTCTAAGCAAGTCCACGAACTGACGACTGTTGAAAGAAGATTCATCATGGTAACTTCGTGCCAAGTGCTCATAATCAATTATTCGCTCCACTGACTCCAACAAACACCACCAAAACCGCCGCATAAGTAGCCGTAGCAATAAACACATTCTCACTCTTCGCCTGCACAATCGCTCCCAGCACAAAACTAAACAACACAACAGCGACACTCACAACAATCAAGCTCTTTTCTTTACTCGGATCAAAACTCATCACGATCATCGGGACGATAATACTAGCTCCACTGCACAAGCTCAGAATCGTGCTGGAGATGACCCGGACAGCCGTGGAGACTTTGGTGGGTGCCTTTCCCTTCGCGTAGTATGCTGGCTGGAGTTTCTTTTCCGAGGACAACCAGGTGATCCATTTAGGGAGGTGATCTTGGAGCGCTTTTTGTAGTTGGCTGCCGAGAGAGCGGGTGCTGGGGGCGCTGTAAAGCCAGCCGTTGGAGCGATGTCCTGCGGAGAGCTTGTTGTCGCGGAGACTTTGTGCGGTCTTGATGAAGATCTGTTCCGAAGCACCGAGCAGGTGCTCATTGATATACTCGAGATCTTTCATTGCAGCAGCTGAGTTCATTAACGATGGCCTGTCTGAGGTGTGGGACGCGTACCTTGCTCGCGAAGGAGAAGCCTCATTCTTTCCAGGTCATGCCATGATGCATTGGCCTCATCTAAAGTCTTTCTGCTCAGGTGGTTCAGCTCTTGGCACATATGCTGAAGACTATACACTCGAAGGGTGCCATAGTATGGTATTGATGGACTACTGAGATCTAAGCTGGGGTCGAGATTATTGGCGTAGGCTGCCAGCCCCGCGAGGTAGCGTTCTGAAGGCGGCCATGCTCCATCAAAGGTAGGTTGAGCATCTCCCAAGCCCCTGCCTTGGTACTTTCGATCGAATTCCTCTCGGACGATATTGGAGACTCTGTCTTGCTGCGTTTGTTTCTCCATTGGCGATGGAGGACAAGGTGAAGAGGTTGGAAGGAAGTGGTTTTCAGCTGGGTGCCAAGGCTCGGGTATTGAGCTGAGTCCTTCGGCAGCCGCCAGCACAACAATGGAACCCCAAGGAGGAAGAAACGAAAAGGCGTCAAACGAAATAATGACAGGCTAGTACCAGCTGCAGCAGCTACAATCATTGGAATAGCTGCATTTCATATCTCGTAGAATGGATGCCCTGAGCTCATTCTTCTGGACTTGACACTTGAGTTGAGTGGCGAAACACGTGATATTATGATGAGATCGCGGTCTTGATGCGTTCCAATTCGCGGGGAGTATTCTCAACGGTCATAGATTAGAGAAATCTGTATGCAAATTAGAAGAGATCAGCTCAAAGAATGGCCCTTGCCCATATACTCAATATGTTCTTGAGAACTACGAGAACAGTGACGACGTGAGATCTTCTCGCCACCCCTTCAAACATTCAATACAAAGGCCCCGATCCCGAAACTTATGAGAAACTGTTCTCTCGATCTTAGGTATTTATACAAGTAGGTTCGAGACGAGAAGCTGCCTATTTAATAGACTCCAACTTCGCCGTTAAAGCCTATTACAAACTCGAGAGCTGCATGCTACAGCTACATCCCATACGGAATCGTACTGATAGTCCCCTCCGACATGGTCCAAGCTGGCACTCCCATGTCCGGCGTCGCCCTCGTGATCTTACTCTTGCTCCTCCGATCTCCCGCGCTCTCAACTCACCACCCAACCACCTCTGCACCGCCAAGAAGCTCCTCAAAGTCCCGACAACCGTGTCCCAATCCACAACCCCCATCGCCATCATCGTCGCCGGCATCAAAGCTTTGAAGAATCTTCCCTCAGACATGTCTCTGGCATATGGGCTCGCCACTAACAGGATCCATACGAAGATACCAGGGATTCGTTTCCATCGTTGAAAAGGAATCCGCCACATCGATGTCCAGAGGGCGTGGAAGAGGGAGGGCGTGCACGATAGAGAGAGTGATGTGCAGGTTAGAATGGAAGTGCTATAGACTAATGCTGTGGAGCGGCAGGCTTGGTAGGTGGAGTCCTCTGGTGAACTAGTCGGTGGCGATGAGGTGTGTCGCTGATGAATGGTGTGGATGTTTTTCATGATTCTCTGCCTCGAATGATCGTTCTCACTCGATCGCAGGGCCAACACTGTCAAACATCTTGCGTCGTCTAGAATTCTCGCTGTCTCGAGACTGATCTTGTGGACTGTGATGAGATCCGCAAATAATGGGATGTGCGACTGCAAAACGGGACTATCTAACTCCAACGGGAACGACTTCAGGACCAGAGCAGGATCTCTGCTGTAATCTAGGAATACTTCGCATTCGTAGGTACTTGCAATTTGGTAATCGGCTCTGTCTGGTCAGCTACTGTTGCAGGGATCCATTAGGGGACATACCTCAGAAGCATTTTTCGAAAAAGAGATGTTATGTATTCCTCCTCTCGTCTGAATCATATCTCGAAGACCTCGCATATGAGCCTTCGTGCTCCTCTGATCGGAATAGATCGACTGCATGATCAGAATATATACAATGAACGCGGGAGGGTACTCACTTCATTTGAGGCGAGAGACATGACCGCCGCTATCGATCCATCACTGACACCATTTTGCCATGCTCACCGATATGCTTATCGATGAGTGTAATCAACTTCACCTTTGATGATATGGCATCTACCGACTTCTCAGCATCCAAAAAACCGCGACGCAGCTTCGAGATAAGCAGCAGACAATATTGCAACGTGTATCGCTATCGGATATTGAATCACGAAAGGCATCCATTGACGTGTGAAGGAAGCAGGCGGCTCACTGCCATCGATCGATGATATGAACGGGGAGAGTCTTTTGATGACTGTTCTATGTCAGTATGAGGCTCACCGGGTAACCGCACTACTTACAGAATTTGAATAGTTGGGTGTTCCGTCCTGTTGCCTCGAGAGGTAGGACCTCCAGGGGCTCCATTGCTACACCTCCACAACATATACTTCGTCCTTCCGTTTCGTCATATTCCGATTCTTCGCTGTAATGGGGAGGCCTGATAGCCGCAACATCTTGACTGGATGTCCCTCCCTCCAGAATCCTTTCACTGGGTGGAACCAATTCCGCAAAATCTCGAAGCCTAAAAGGTACCGTCTGGCTAGAACTTTGTAGGTTCTGATCGTCAGGCAAATCATGTTGGGGAACCTGATTCAGTGTATTTTCTATCTCATAGAAAGGAGAGACGATCTCTGACTCGTCCGAATCCGAATTGTCGACATTCGCCTCAATGACCGTCAGTTCAATAATACTCTCCTTGTACTTTGATACCCTCCTATGTATGATTAGTCTTCCGGCTGTCACTTCTTCGTGAGACTTAGTACAAACCTGAAACTTTCATAAGCACAAGGTACTGGAGGGAATCTTCTCGCGCACTTGTTACACGGTTGGTCTTTGGCTTGATTACACTGACGACCGCGTCAGCCACGACATCACGACCACGAACAAGTACACACCTTCTGTTTTCGTCTCCTACACTCTTTACACGATGTCGAGGCTCGTTGACGAGTCCGAATCTCTCTCTTCTGTGAACCGTCGGAGGTAAGTCCCGGATTGGACTCCATGTTGGAGGTATGTCGATGTTGCAAAAGCCGGCGGCACGCATACTTGTGAGTTCTGGTAATGCATGACACAGGTTTTTATGGAAGAGGTCACACAGAAGTCTGTGTACGCGAGAGATCGGCCTTGTACTGAAATGGTTTAGGGTGATGTGTACCAACAGCTCGAGGCTAACGGAGCTTGCGAAGCTCAGCCATCCATAAAAGTCCGGCCACCGAGGACAAGTCGGAACAGGTCACCATCTCACATATATCGAGTTGCCAAGTTGATGCGATGACCTCTTGCGTGTTTCTTGTCAGCATCGTTGCCATGGCTTCCATGACTGCCATATTAACATGATCTAGGTGAAGGCTTCAGGAGCGCAGCTTTTGACTTTACCCCAATTCGAGCACGGCCGCCAGCTTGAGCTCAGAGCGGTCTCATGTCGAACTCTAAGTCTGAGTAGACGACCCAAATCGATTAATGGTATACTTCTGCCAAAATTTAGCTCCAAGTTCAACAAGATTAGGGAAGAGCTACCTAGTCAGGAGGCTGTACACCTAGTGTGTACCACGGTTGAAGTTCTCCACTTATTTCGGGGACCCCGCATAGGGCCATGGATGGAGTTTGGAGCAGCTGCAGAACAACAACACGCAAGCAACGAAGGAAAGCTGCCTTTCATTGGCTCAATCAGACTGGTATGTCACCTTTGTAAGACTATGCGGCTGACAACAGGTACCGAGACATAGTGGCATGGTCGTAGGCTGGCCTCGGGGCGAGGAGCCAAACTCTGAACAAGAGCCATCACATTGATGCTCTATCGATCGACAAAAGTTTTGTCAGGAGGATGTACCTGAAGATTCGTCTCCTTGTTCCAAAGACCGACCAGGACATTCGAACTCGCAAACAAGTGGGTATAATGGAGTACCTCCACTGGGAAGAATGGGAATGCGATAGTGACAGCGCGGAAGGTGTGAACCAGAAGGCTCACCGACTTGCTTGCTCATTGACCAAAGGCCCAATGAGGTGTTCCACCGTGCGGCTATGGAAGTCTGAACCGAAAGCCTAGTTAGAAAAGAAGGAATGTTATGTTACTACTCAAGGTGGTCGCCATGAATGAAGAAAAATGTTCTCGATCTTGAAAGAAGCGAGGAGGAAACTCCACCTACAGGCTGTTTCGCGCTAACTTCAGCGGCAAGTCGCTAAAGCCAGGGGCTCTGGCACTAGTTCAACCTCCCTAAACTCTTCATAAGTCTCTCTGGGATCTCCATCACATGCAGAATACTTGGCCTATATTTAAATTTGACATGAAAGGAAATCACAAAGCGATGTGTATCCTTCCGAGTATCTACAACCAATCTTTAAACCATTCCACAGCTCCTTTGAAAGCACGCTCCTTTGCCAATCTCACCTCCTTGACGCTCAAATCCCCACGAACGCTGAAGCCATGCTCAGTCCCACTGAAGACTGTACTCATCCAAGTAGCTCCCATCGAAGTTAACACATCCTCAGTCTGTCGTCTCTTCTCAGGCGGCATAATATCATCTGTCTCCGCAGCATACATCGCAAGCTGCTGGCCCTTCCCCAGCTTCGCGACTTCTTCCATGGTGAAGAACGAAGGATGATTTACAACGCCTACATCGATAATTCCAGCTCCCATCAAGCGCATCACATATCGCCCCCCAAAACAATACCCGATCCCTCCGATTCTGACTTTTTCCCCATACGTCTTATGAATGTACATGATGACAAGCGCAAGGAGTGGATCGGTGACAGCAGGTTCGTGTCGCATCTTCCATTCTTCGAATGCCTTGGGTCCTTCTTGTACCCACCATGGAGGCTTGAGAAACGGGTATGCATCTGAAGTCTCAACTTTATTTTGTAGCGGTGTTGCGAGACCTCTGAGTTCGTAATTGGGGTCGTTCTCATCCTCGATCCATGGTACTTTGGCTCCTGGCGGGAAACTTGGCTTGATGCCTTTTGGAAGTCGACTTTGTCCGGCAAATTGGTCTGGCATCAGGATATCGCAATTGAGGTGTGATGCGAACGAATCGGCCAGAAGCTGCGCGTTGGGTAAGTAGATTCCATGGCCTTCAGTCAGGAAAAGAATAATTCTCTTTGAATTACTAGTGTCCGCTTCCGAGTGCGACACTTGGGTTCCTTCCGATTTCGAGGTGGGTTTTGCAGCTCGAGAAATGTATGTCTCGATTCCATCGATATTGATGACTTCCCCCCTTCGATTCCCCTCCCAGATAGGACTCGGAGACGTCGGATCACAGCAAGGATGCAGAGCTCCAGTCATGATTCCAGGATCACGTATGCATCGGTGTCGATGGAGTTGTAATGAGATCGGAGAAAGAGTATAATTATACCTCCGGCTGTCCTCCTCGATCTTACGCCTTTCTTACGACAATCGGCACAATGTTGTTTCTGCTGACCAGTCGAAAGCCAAATCCTTCCCATCATTGTGATTGGGCAGTTGGTCTGCATGCTTTCCGGATCATCACGCAGAAAAAATCTTGTTCTTTTATCAAAAATTGCTACCTAAGTCCACAGACTAATACCAAGCAATCTTTCTAGTAAGGTTCCAAAAAGCCTGCATGTATCAACGAGGCAGCACAGTCTTGGCATAACCCAGTACGAGAGCTTCTACGAGTTTTGTAGAGCCACGGAGAACCTCATACGGAGCGAAGACTGTTCAAATCTTAGGTTCCGATGAAATCTCCAATCCTATCTCGCCCTTCACCATACATGGCAGTTCTCGTCTAGCAGGAGTCGTCTGCCACATTTCCGCAGGTTGCAAGACTTCTCGATAGAGTCATCAACATAGAAGACCCAACGCTTCTAGCCTTCTCGGTCCTCAATATTGCGAGAGATACTGCACTCAAGACTTATGATACCTTTGACGAGCTGAGATAGACCGAGTACTTATCGCAAATCTTTCCATAAAACGGCATCGTTTGACCTGAACCTCACGATGCAGTTCCAATCTGCGATTTGCCATACCGATGTCGTCGTCCTGCAAGTCTTCATTTGAAGGCAAATGAGCAAGATCCATCGACGGATGTCTACTTCCTAAATGCAATACCAAGATATTCGACAATACGACTGACAGCGGCTATGAGGATCCGGGGTAGACCTTCCTCCCCGCACTTTGTGGGGCCCTCTCCCCGAGAGATCAACATCAGGATAACTACAACACCTCCACAGCTCGAACGGGAACATGAGAATTATCTAAGAACATCAAAAGCGGTTCAGAACAGAAATCATTAGCTTAAGATTCAAGTCGAGCACTCAAAGTACAAAATGCCGGGTCTTCTCACAGAACCTGACTTCAAGCACATCACAGTCAAAGAACTCCACCCAACCTTCGTAGCCGAGATCCAAGGAGTTGATTTCTCAACACCAGTCGATCCAGAACTATTTTCTGAGATTAAAGAAGCGTTGGCAATAGTACATCTCTCCCACCTCACCTGTCCTCTCACACCCCGTCCTTTATCTATCCGTCTCGTCCTTCCTTTTCACAGTGTCATCACCCTTCAAATCCGGAAAATATGACTGATAACTAGCTCAGTACGGCGTTTGTGTATTCCGATCGACAGGCTTAGATGACACACGCCATGTCGAGTTCTCACGTCTTTTCGGCGATCTAGACGATATCAAACCTTATTTGACTGGAGGACGGAAACCTAAGTTTCCGTATCTGGAGCTGTTTGATGCGGGAAATATTGATGATAATGGGGAGGTGGTGAAGCTTGATAGTCAGAGAGCGCATTATAACAAGGCATGTTCATGCTTTTCGTTCTTCCCCTTTCATCTGGCTTCGCTTGAAACGTTGATATACCTTTCTTGCCTATTATTCTGCTTATATTTTTCTCCTTCGCGTGTTCCTTAGGCCCGAAAGCTTCCGCTTCCAGAGAGACATTGGTGAATATTGGATCAAATATTGACGCACTCCCAGGGCAACACCCTCTGGCACATCGACTCCTCCTTCAACCCCCGCCGCGCCTCCTACTCCCTCCTCCTCGCCCACACCATCCCACCCCCAGGGACAGGCGGCTCCACCTTCTTCGCCGACACTCGCCACGCCTATTCTACTCTGCCATCCCCTCTCAAATACCAGCTCGAGTCCAATAACTACACCGCGGCCCACTCCCTCTTCCACTCCCGCAAACTCGGCTCCCCAGCTTACTTCGCCGATCTCGACCCAACGCAGCATAAAATGGCTCTGCATAAAGTGATTCAGAAACACGAGCCAAGTGGAAGAATGAATTTGTATGTTGGTGCACATGCGCATCATCTTGTTGGGGTGGGGGACGAGGAGAGTAAGAGGTTGCTGAAGGAGTGTATGGAGTGGGCTACTAGGGAAGAGGGCGTTTGTGAGGTGGAGTGGGAACAGGAGGGCGATCTGGTGATTTGGGATAATAGGTGTGTGATGCATCGGGCTGGGGGAGGGAGTTTTGAGGGGTTGTGGAAGAGGGATATGAGGAGGACGACGGTGCATGATGATAGTAGTACTGCTTGGGGTGAGAATGATAGACGGGATGTGAAGGTGGGTTTCAACATGACTTCCTGAGATTGAGAGCTAGTAATACACTTTCCAGCACTTCATTCATATTTCATATCCTCTCTGACAGCTCTGATACCGGACTTTGAGTTCAAAGCCATCCGAGGACAGCGTGTCCCCCTGCTTCTACTCCACCCTAAACTCCTCCGGCGTATCCTCCTGCCACCTCCAACCCCCCCTCTTAAACGCATCCAATCCCCTCAACTCCCCAAAAACCCTCCACACAGTCCCGAACCCCAACCCCTCAACATCGACCCCATATCTCAACGCTCCCTCCACCGCCGGCACCAAACAAACATCCGCCAACGTAACCTCATCCCCCACACTATACCGTCCCGCATACGCCTCCGCAACCCTATCATACGCTTCCAACCCTTTCCCCATAAAATCTTTAGCCCAGTCTTTCATAGCTTGATCGCCTCCTCCTCCTCCTCCTTCGTCGCTCAACGTTTTGACCTTTTTGAGAATTCGGAGATTGGTTACAGGTTGTGTGTCGCAGGATATTATATTGACTAGCTCTCGGACTCGTGCTCTACCTACTGGGTCGCTTGGCGGTGGTAATAATCTCATCATCCCGTCACCGGTGAAGTACTCTTCTAGAAACTCTAGAATCGCAACAGATTGCCGGATTATGATCTTCTCATCTGAGTTTGAGTTTGCTGATGGGGTGACTGTGAGAGTCGGGACGCTGGCGCTTGGGTTGAGAGATGTGTAGGTGGGAGAGAGCTGGGCGGAAGTGAGGAGCGGGATGAATGTGTATGTTAGATTCTCGGGGGACGAGAGGCCTTTGAGGTGGAGGGCGGTGCGGACGCGGGCGCTGCATGAGGAGCGGAAGTAGGTGTGCAGGTGGAGGTGTGGGATGGGGGTTGCTGCAGAGGAAGGCATTTTGGTGACTGGAAACACTTTGTATTCTTGTGATGGGTGTTTTTCATCAATAAGGAAGAGCATGGATATAGATGTTGGGAGATTATTATAGAATGTCATGTATTTGAAATGTTAAGTTAGTAAAGGCACGTGCTGCCACTCGATATATCATTTTGGCTGCAGCGGAATTCAGAAAACATCCGCGGAGTACAATTCTAGGGAGAGGATGCACGAGACAATGCCGTTGCAAGCCATCCGATGGCATTTTTGTTTTTCGTGAAGAGAAAGTCTTGTGGTGTGATGCGAGCTGTAGGAAAAGTCCGGATAGAGCTGTAGAGAGGGGGCGGGGTCGTCCCGGATGGTGGATTGCGGGGTACAGTAGCGTGAAGGAGGGCGGAATTAAATCCTCCCCTTCATACATGGTGAGTAGGGGGCACATACTGACTGAGGACACTGAAGAGATTCGCAAGCATGATTTAAGGTTGAGCAACTCTCGCGATCTTAGTTGAAAGATACTCTGCCTGTTGTGCATGAGATGGATCTTGGCTAAGCGAAGCGGTCGAGCTTTCGGAGAAACAGGACGCCAGACAGAACAGAGGCTGTCTTGCTTCAAATTCAAGTAGAAAGTCCTGGCCAATCTATCTCCTTGTCAGTAAAATCGTAGCCAACAAAGATGCACCGGAAACTCACAGAATCTCGTCCTCTCCTCGTTCTTCCTACTAACCACGACTTCATCCCCCACACTAACCACTCTTCCTTCATCTCCCTTCTTGACAAACCCATACCGTCCAAAGATGGGACTATACTTCGTCCCTAGGTCAACTCTTCTATCCTTCTGCAAAAGCTTTAACACCTCGCCGTCTCTCCCTGTTCCACTCTCTCCCGTGTTGTAATCCACATTCAGACTCTTGCATCTTCCGCAATTACCTGTCAAAATGATCTTCGATTCTCCTCTTTCTCCTACCGCTCCCTGCTTCTTTTCGCTCGCGTTGAACGTCAACTCGCCCCAGTAGTCTTCGGAGTACGCAGTAGCTGATGAGCCGCTGACTACAACATTCGCCCGGAATTTCGAGATATCCATTTCCACATCCTCAGGTAGTCGAGTCGAGACATCAGCCACGGAAGACTCGTTGATGACAAGGTAGGGTGCACAGTCGTTAAACGCTATCACTCCATCATCTGCCTCAAGCATCGGTCCAATGACTGGAATTGAGCTGAGGACTTTCGTAATAGCATTGTTAGATCGTGGACCTTGGTCTGTCGGTTTACCAGGGAGGTTGCCTAGGACGGGTCGAGGATTCCCGCCCCAGTAGGCGAGGACGACTTTGAAGCCGAAGCGTTCGGAGAGCCAGTCATTGTATTTTGGGCCCATGTTATATCCCGTCGTGGGACTAGAATGCATGACCACGGGCACTTTCTCCAACTTCTCCAGAGATTCCGGCTCGAATGGGATTTCTATCGTGTCTGCTTTGTCGCTGGACTTTGATCCGGGAGGGCGATAAGTGACGATCAACGTGTTATTGTCTTTGATAGATGGGTGGAAGAGACACATGCTGGGGAATTTGGTGATGTGCATGTTCTCGAGCTTTTGAGGTGTCTCCGAGTGATCTTTGAGCAGCATGAAGCGTCGGTCCAAGTAGAATCCTTCTTGGGTCAATATCGCACTGGAGACTTGACATCCTCGAATCGATTTGATGGGGTAGATCCAGAGCTGTGTATTATAAGAAATGTTCTCACAATGGGAAAGCGTTGCTCACCTGGCTTATATTTAAGATGTCGGTGTTCTAGTATCATCGTCAGTCCTGCTAGACACTTTGTTGTGGACTCTATACCCGGCTTGCTGCAGCTTTCTTGGTAGATCCATTTTGTTTCTCCAAAGACTTGAAGACTTCTCTCATAGCTCTTGCCTGTTGAGCCTTCCTCGAAGAAGGTCCGGTGTTCTTCGAGCTAGTGAGCCCGAGATAAGAGATGAGACCAACGATGATGGCCACGCCAGCCCAGAGATAAGCCATATTGAAGGTATACAATTCTAGGAGGATTGAAACTGATTCCGGATCAGCCGTGATCCCAGAAAGTCATCACGACGAACAAATATGGGAACTACCTTCTCACGTGTCGGGGCTGTCAGAGAGCGGGAAGAGCGGGGTAGTCTCGGGACAGAGGAGCTTTTTTGCTTTCAGGTCTGACGCTTTGTGAGAAGAGAATTATACAGAAGAGAGATGCTACCGGCCAGATGGTGTTGAAGGGATCTTAAACTCTGTCAAGAAGATAGCTTGATAGCTATGTGATGATCTCGAGCTGGGGCATTCGAAGCCGGAAGTCAAGACCAGTTTCGGAGATCGGGGTCCCACATGGCGCGCCATCCGTAAGACCCAATGACATGGTTGAACCACCATCCCACTCTCGGTGATAGTCAACATGAATTTGAACGCCTTGGAAATTTATGATAGGCTATTCGATTCGATAGAAGAAAAGGAAAAACCAAACATTGAGCTCGAAAGAAAGCCAGACCATGGTCTGGGCGAAGCGGGATTCGAGCCCCTATTTCAGAAGCAGCGTATACGCCTGCCTGCCTTCAATTTCATTCGATGTAAATAAACTCTGGTCCGAGACCTCGAGCTCCCTTAATGAGTAGAGTTTTATCATCCGTCAGACAGTGCATTTTTCTCCCCTTGACAAATATTGTGCTGACTTTTGGCAGATACCGCAAGATACAGCTTATTATCAACTGCACGTCTGCTTTTGCATGTAATAGAAGTAATCCAACAAATTAATCGCACAAATCCAACGCCCTCCCCGAAGCAAAATCATCCCGTCCTGTCAATCATACCGTCGATGTTTAGGTGTGAGTAGGCAAAGCCCACTGCCACTTGTTCTGTCCGGACTCGATAGTTCGACGAAAGAGGTCTTGCTTGTAATCGTATCGTGGATCTGTGCCAACATACGCTCAATAATTACCTGACGAGATACTCTCTCACCAATGGGGCTGCTACTACCACTGTCTCCTGAGTAATTGTCGTGGAGGAATCTCTGCTCGCCGATGTCGGTGAAGCCATAGCCACCGGGTGACGGTTCACGTAGAGATACAGCATTAGCACGTGCATTCCACTTTGTGTTGATCGTGTGGTAGGACTCGACGCATGTGTAGGTGCAATGATGGTCGTGGTGCGACAGGACCCCTTGAACATTGTCGCTACGTTTGTTAGCACGAGTTAGTACTGGCTGCGAAGAATCTTTATGCATATTAAGGAAAGTTGTGCCGCAGTATTGATGGCTTGGCATGAGATTGAGCAGTTCAGGCAATGGATGTGTTGTAACTTAGGCAGTCATGGGCCATTCCTCAGAGAGACTACCCTTCACGAAATCCTCAAAGCGCGCCGTAACGGCTACGGTACTCATGCCAGACAGTGTCGTCAGGCGACGCTTCTCGGCGAGAAATTTTCCAAGTTGCTCAGACAACATCGAACCTTCCTCGGAAAGAGTCGTCGAAGCCAGAACCCAAGCATCAAATTTAGTATGCAAAGCTTGCGCGAAACCCGAGATGCGGAAGTCCTTCAGATTCAAGAGCTCCCTCAATGAAGTCTACAAACCTTTGTAGCTGCCTGACCAGAGTCCGTTGTCGACAAGTTCTAAGTTCCGAAGAGTTCCAGCATGTCGACCAAGCAGATGCATCAAACCGGTTTCGCAGACCATCAAACATCAAGCTGCAATGACCCAAGCGCGATTCATGTGTGCTGACCGAATATCTTCCATAGTGGAACGTAATACATGCCGGGATCTCTTCGCGAAGGGCGCTGGTAGCCAGTGATCCACTGGGGCTCCTGGCACGACATCTCCTTATCGAAGCCAAATCGCAACACCTTCAGACTCGGGATACTCTTGAGGACGTGACCGAGTCCGTTCCAGAATTTAGCGAATGGTGCGGCGTTATCCTCCTTCACATGAAAGTTGAGGCGGAGGCTGGTGAGGGAATCCAAGAGCTCGGTGAGGCCTCTGAGACCGATGGGATTCATGAGGAAGAAGGATTGAGAGAGTTCATCGTGAGAGAGGTTGGCGATATTGAGGGTGCAGCCATTCAAAGCGCGGAGCAGACCAGCGAACTCGAGTGCGACGCGATCTGACTCGGAGTCGTGATTGCGGGTCCAACAGTCTAGGAGGAGGGGATTGGTGAAAGTACAGTCTATATTTCTTGTCAGCAAGATGAAGCAGGAAGTGTCCTATTGAGTTGCGGCGAAGCAGTGAGATCAGGACTCCAGCAAGTGCTTGTGCGTTGACTGACTGACGTACCTTCTGGCAGATCTCAATTGTGTCCAACGAACCTGGGGCACTCTGAAGAGACGCATGCAAAGCATTTTGGCTCTGATACAGGTCACTCTGGCCACTGTGCCACTTCAAATTCCACTCAACGTATTCCTTGATAGCAGCATCAAGCTCCTGTCTGAAACCACCCAGTAGCACTTCTCCCATTGTACCCGCAAGGCTATCACCACCAAACACAAAGTTATATCCGAGCTTGTATTGTGATCCAAGAATACTGGCGGCTGATCGAATTCCAACTGTACCAGTTGCGAATCGCAGCTTCTTGACATTGGCCTTCTGAAAGCCTTGATTGAAAGGCGAGGCAGAGTGTAGGTGGGGACGGAAGATGAAGGTGCTGAAGAACATCGGAGTGGCAAGATACCTGAGACCTTGACAAGTCAGTCTGACGGGTGCGAGATCTCGAGCTTCAAGATTCGAGAGGATCTTGTCCCAAAGCTCAATGGGCATGGAAGTTAGTCTGGTTTCAGGTGTTGACAAGCTGGTTGGGGTAGTTGGGGGAGTCGAGGCTGCTTGTGGCATGTTGGTGAGAACAGCTACGAGACTGCGGACGTCAAGTTGCTCTTCTCCTATATTCGACGCTGTTAGTATGACGCCCTGTACGAGATCGTCTCGTCGAAGGTGATCATAGATGCGTATGGTTGTCAACTTCCCGGGGGAAACTTCTCTATCAGCCATTTCAGATGTTGCGAGCGCAGCACTGGTGACCTCGTCGACGCTGGTCGTATCTGCCATCTCGGGGCAAAGACAAGGTACAATACTGGTAACGATTCGCCGAGAAATGGCGAAAGAGGGAGTCAATGAAAATGTAATGGCCTCTGTCTCTGTTGGGACATCATTGTCTTGCAATTTTACGTTATTGTCAAGTGATTGCATTATAGCTGTTTCTGCAGTATCAGAAAGCATTGGGCAAGAAATATAACAGCTTCTTCAGAGGAGGCTTCTGCAATTTACCAAGAATCCAGACAATTCTGAAGCTCACTGAGAGGTTGTACTTCGTGCTACCACAGAGCTGTCAATTAGTGAAACTCAGGTTGATAACCTCAATTCTGTAGACGACATGTTCACAGTTCGCTATGTACTTGCGCATTTCCGCTTGTCATTGTATCAAGAGTCGATGCATTTGCGGAAACCACAGATTACAGTGTCACGTGCAAGACACCAGAACCTCAATGTCAGCCAGGTGTTACATAGTAACATCCAAGCAGTATGTGCCATCTAAAAAAACATTCTTCCATTTGTAGAATCATCTTGCATAGTTGTATCTTGGCGACGCTACTATCTACGGTATACGACTCGATCAAGGACCCTGGAATAGTGAAAAATCAGCTTCATGTGTCAATAAAAGATAAGGCAGATGTGGATGCGATGGGAAATCTGGGCCACTTACAGCTCACGACTACGAGTCTGGCGATCGGAACGTGCGGTGCCCCGCAGATCCATTGCAACACCAGTCAGGCGAGACTGCTCCCGATACCTAGACGTCAAACCTGGGACGCCATCTAACATGCCCCTATAAGCAGCTACAGCATCGATACTGACATTATCGCGTCTATGGATTCCAAGGGCACTATTCTGGAGTTTGCTATAATGCCTCGAGGCACCACCAGTCTGTCTCTTTGTCGCATAGCCATGGTCGTTCAGAAGGTGCTTGCTTCCGATCATCCCATTGGTATCGAAACCAAAGACATCAACATGTTTTTTTCTTCTCGGAATTGGCATCTCTGTGGTCGGATGTAGCTGTGGATTGTAGAAAGTTGCGAATTCTGGTTCGCCTACAACGGGAACATCTGGGGTGTCAAAGTCGCCAGTGGTTAGGTTGGGCATGACGATCAATTGTTCCCATATAGCCTGCAGTGCTATGGGTTGCAAAGAAATGCATCCAGTCCAACTATTGTGCGGTACGGTGCTGCAGTATTGATTATGGGTGCTTCTATGACCAAGGTGTGGCACATTACGCTTCAGAATGCCATGCTCTGGAGAGATAAGCCAAGGGCCGAGTCCGTAAAACTACGAAAAAATTCGTCAGTATAAGTAAGGTAGGTTGCAACACAATTCGAATTGGGTGGCTTGAAGGTACTTACCTTTGGCTTTTGATTGGCATAAGTTTCGAGACCTGACCGGACGGAGTCAACAGACAGGTTATTTTTACACTCCATATCTTATATCATCTATAGCACGCTGACTAAGGAAGTCCCTAAATTGCTTAGACCATGACTGAAGATCGATGTCATCTCCAGTGTCGAATCTCCATGATTCTCCACGCGCTTGAAAGGCGGTGAAACACCCCACATGCGTACCTCAACCAGTGGCAGCTCAGCGAATGTTGTAAAGAGGCCTTGGAAGGCTCCCTGCCACAAGGCAATATTGTGCAGTTCGAGATATTAGAGTGTAGGATGTCGTTCAAGCAGACCTGCTAGACCACCCTCGCAGTTGAACATGCCATCCAGACGGAGGATCTGCAGATTGTGCCAAGTATGATTGCCGAACATGTGCTGAAGGGGAACATACCACTCGGCCGCATTGTCAGAGTCTTACCATGTACCATGGTCTACAAAACCTGATTGGAATGGGGCAATTCTATGCGAATTACACCGAGTTTTGGCATCAACTTGAGAGCAGATCCAAGGCTTGAACAGAACTTCGCGGTTGGAGTCTGTGTTGCGTCGAACTTCAGACGAATGGACTCGAATTTCTCGAAAGGCTTGAATAGCTCTCTGAGTGTAGCTGAATCTTGTGTGAATCGGATCCACGGTGTCAGGCACATCCTATTCTGCCAAGCACTCCATATCTGCTATCAAGCTACAGGATCGTTGAAAAGAGAGCTTGGGTCATCACAAAAATAGACAATACTTAGCCAAAATCAAGAATTTCACTCAAAAAATACATTGGACACGGATAAGTTCGGCAATAGCACAGTTTACGCTGAGTAATGCATCTAAGTTTCAGCCACATGCACAAAAGCGGTTCGAGTAATGCTTCTAAGTTCTATTTCCATCGGTGCCATTCCTAGTCCTCGATTTCTCCCTTGAATCTAATGTAAACGCCCAAAGACCTCATGGACTAGAATGCATTCATGACTTCAAACCCCAATCTGAACACCATCCAAGCGTGGTATCTTGTTTTTGATCCGTCGAAAAATTCTTCTCTTCATTATTGTAAGGGATACCTGACCAATGTTGCTTGCTCTCAACAGAGAAGGATCAGAGTGGAAGATTCCTGCCTGATTGTATCCATCGATGTTGAAGCCATGCACATCGTAGATGGTGCTTGAATTCAATAGACCAACGAGTAATAGATATTTCCTGCAGGGCAACAAACTTTTCCAGCAAAGCTTTTATGGTGATAACGTTCGTGTAATCCTGCACGGCCACGTACGTCGGTATTCCATATCCCGTTTTCAGTGGCTGCTGCTTCAAAAGCCGGATCCAGTAATTCGCCTGGATAGTCAGATTGGAGGTGCGTAGATGGGATATGCTCCATACTAGCATTATCAATCACTTTCTGTAATTTTTCGATATCTTTTCGGCTTCAACGGAGTGTAAATCCAGATGGAAACACATACCGTGAGGCAATGTTGGTCCAATCTTTCCAGGCGATTCGCACTGATTTGATACTGTGGGCATCTAGGAAGGAAAACACTTTGTCCCACAACTCGTTCGGTAGCTTGGGAGGAGCCCATGATTTTGTCGGTGGTAGATGCCTCCAAAGAAGATGCTCTGTCGGAATGTTGAATGCTGACATCCGACACTGTTGGGCCAATATCAGTCAGTGATACTTAGACAGAGAAAGAAATATACTTACTGGCAGAGACCATGTGATCCATGGCTTGATCTTCGGCACAGTTTTTCGCTCTGTGAGGGCTGGGTGCAATCTCTTCCTGTTCTCGAGTCGAGCGGGCACGATAGATGTCAAAACACGCATTAGCAGAAATTACGCGAGAGTCAAATGCGCTTCATTTATGGTAACATCCACAGTTTGACGGAAAAATGACCCAGAGAATCTAAAACATTAAACTAAGCCGGAACAGTTGCAAATTCAATTGAATCTTGCGACTCATATGTACCGGAACCAGAGCATGGGCCCTATATGTCCACACCGAATAGCCAGTCTAAGAGGTCGCATAATTTGAATCTCGCCCACGGAAGGTAACTTAATAGGGAGTATCAAGGGCCTAGAAGTCAAATAAAGGACAATATATCGAGTTAAGGCCATCTTACAGTCTGAGTAGTTCTGCCAAGAAAGTGGGCATTAGAAATGTAGCGGTCTTGTTTGTCTGATACACGAAATCGAACATGTGACATGCTCAGGCCGTTGAAACGACAAATCACATCCAATGTACTTCCCTAGCTCTATACGATTCCATGTCTGCACTTCTCCAGGGCCATTCTACTGACCAATCTTACTTCAATTATTTGCCTCATCTAGCATTCGCCTGGTCGCTGCCATACCCATGGCCCAGTCATCCGCTTGGAGATGGAGAAGAGTGCTTTACTCACAATTATATGACATTGCCAACAAAGCTGGATCAAGCTCGTATGATGTCTCTCTAAGATACTGATCACTACCTGTGTCAGGATATATTTCTTTGCAACGCTGGCTTCCCGAAGGCTGCAGATTTTCTTCTCTGGAGGCTACACTAGTCAGTACGATCGCAGTTTCCTAACAGTAAATGCATCGCGCGCGAATACTTTCAATCCCTCACCATCAGCTAGCTAATAGAAAACATTTCATCTCACTTGATTGCTTCTTTGCCGTATCATGTCTTGTTATTGGTAAGTCGAGAGCAGGTTAGCGCCACGCTAGCCGTAAAAGGCGATTTCCGTCAGTCGGGGGCAAAGACCATTCACCTTAATGCACAGCAGCGCCCGATACTTCTGGCCAGATTGAGCATGTCAATGCATCATCAGGGAGTTAAGGGATTACTTTCTCAAAAGTCGCCGTGGCCATCGGATTTAAAATTTGAAGGCAGAAATGAGTCGACCATAAAAGACCAATTCCTCGTCCGAACTTCACAAGAACTTCATGACATTCTTTATTCAGCTTTCACCATTCTCAAGAAATACAATCAGCAAAAAAGCTGTACCCCTACTTCTTTGGTTCAATTCATCTTACTCAACCATGGCCGAACGATACATCGAAGCTCACAAGATCGAGAACCGTCGCGGTCCAGGCGATGCTCGTCCCACTGCCCTCCAAATCATCGAGGATTATGGTCGCAAAGGGACCATGACAGACAAAGTATTTATTGTTACCGGTGCATCCTCCGGAATCGGAACAGAGACTGGACGAGCTCTCGCAGCAACCGGTGGGAAAGTCTTCCTTACAGCTCGAGATCTCAAGAAGGGAGAAGAAGCTTGCAAATCCTTCCTCGAGCCTGGCCGTGTTGAATTACTGGAAATGGACAACAGTTCTCTCGCCAGTGTCCGAACAGCTGCGAAGAAATTTCTCAATAAGAGCGGTAGACTGAACGTTATTGTCAACAACGCGGGGATCATGGCAGCTCCTTGGGCGAAGACAGAAGATGGGTTCGAGTCGCAGTTTGGGACGAATCATCTTGCGCACTTCTTGTTCTTCAATTTATTGAAGGATACTCTGATCGCTTCTTCAACTCAAGAATTCCACTCACGTGTTGTCAACGTTTCATCCATGGGTCACTTGACTTGTGATGTCTTCCACGGAGACTACAATTTCGAGAAGGAAGAATACACGCCGTGGAAAGGCTATGGGCAGTCCAAGTCTGCAAATATCCACATGGCAAACGAGATTGAGAATCGATACGGGGCACAAAGATTACATGGAATATCGCTACATCCGGGTGGGATCTGGACCAATTTACAGATCCACGTCTCACCAGAGCAAGTAGATAAGTGGAAGTCAATGCCAAACGTCCAATACTTAATGAAAAGTGTCGAACAGGGTGCAGCAACTTCAGTAATGGCTGCTGTTGGGAGAGATCTCGAAGGAGTTGGAAGGGTCTACCTGGCAGATTGTGCCATTGAACCGCCCAAGGTTGATGCAAGAGAAGGACAAGACGGGTACGCGCCGTGGGCATTCAACAAGGAGAGCGAGGCCAAATTGTGGGAAGACTCGCTGAAGATGGTGGGACTAGATGCATAAAAGTACCAAGCTATAATTCATTTATATAGGATAATTCTCATCACGCTAAATGAATGAAATGCGGGTTTGCCTCATTGATTCCCTTTCAAGCACATGAAGCGCCGAATCTTCTCCGCCGTATGTCATTCATATCGATTCGTTTGTCATCTTGCTCGCTCTATCCGATGTCAACTGGAAGCATTCGGGAAGTCCAGTATCACTCCATTGGCTGCCCAAAATCAATTTGACGAGCCCAGGAGCACAAGTGAAGATGCGAGCCATCCCATGACCTCCAAATCCAGCGCACACCCACTGTCCCTCCAAACCCTCAACTGGCCCGACAAAAGGCACGAAGTCACCCGTCATCCCAATAATACCAGTCCAAGCATGATCCATGCCTTCGCCATGAATATCACTATCGATGTCCTTATCCTTAGCAGGAAAGATGATCTTCAGTTGCTTCAAAGCATCTTCAAGAGTCTCTTCATTATACCGACTGTCGTCAAAACAAACACAGCCCTTTCGAGTCTCGATACTGAGATTTGGATTCGACCGTGATACTCCAAGGACAATTGTTCCGTCCCCTCTGCGTTGGATGATCGAGTAAAAATGTTGCAAGCTGTAGCGAAGCGAGAAAGTCTTGGTCAGAGCACCGGGTCCGGAGAATGCAGGTGGAGCAATAATCGAATGGGCCTGTGCTCGATTCGGGACAAGATGTGGCTCCAACTGAGGCAATAGCAACGAAGCATAAGCGTTTGTGCAATGGATGACTGTTGGTGTTGTGATGCCACCTCTTGGCGTGTAAACATCCCACAGTTTCTCTCCAACATCTGATCGCGAAACCTTGGAGACCGGACAGTGAGTATAAAGTTGCACCCCATTTCCTATCACGGAAGTGAGGAGCCACTGTGCTAGTTTCGCAGGATGACTCGATCCGGCTGGCCATTCGTAAGCTGCAACTGCATCTTGGACACCGGTTTGTTTCTTGGCTTCCTCTCCGTCGTAGAATGTGATGTGAGAGACATCTCCTCCTGCTTTCTCGAAAGCTGCAAGACTTTCCGCCTCATGAGCAGCAAATTCTGCATTCATACAGACGTCAAACGTGGAGGTGAGATGGAAATCACACGACACTTTGTGTTTCTTGACAAACTCATCAACTTTCTCTAGCACTAGTCGTTCATTCGCAATGATCTTCAAAGCCTGTTCGGGACCGTGGTGCTTGGAGTAATGCCCGAAGCCTCTAAACGCATCTTTGGAACATCAACGAGAGAAAATATGTAGAATACTGGAACACCTACCTGGTCGAACATGCCCAGCATTTCTTGAGCTCGCCCCACTGGCCGCTTCTCTCGCTTCCAAAATCACAACATCTTCACCTCTCACCCCATTTTCAAGGAGCTCGAAAGCTGTCAGCGCACCAGAGATGCCAGAACCGATGATAACATATCTCTTGGAGGCTGGCAATGGAGTGTTTCTGTTGATATTCAGATACGGATAAGCTCGTGTTGTGCGCTGCCAATAACTCAAGCATGGCTTCGGAAGTGGCGCCGTGGAGCGCAAGCTTCCTCTGGAGTCCTCAAGGATTGCAACCATTGCTCGATTTTGGTGTGTGTGAACTTGGCGTGCGGAGTTGGGTAGAGAACAATTATCGTCAAAATATTCAATCAGAAGTATCTGTGATCCTTTCCAAGCTACTTCATTGAATTTCGAGTTGTAGCGTTGAGCGAAAGATGATATCTTGATAAGTTGGTGAGGTTGTCGTCAGCGAAAGTGGGGGATTTACTTGCATTGCCCATGGCCAACAGCAGCACTTTTCTTGTAACAATTCTTCGACACCACTTTTGCCATTTTAGATTTGAGTTCGCGAGCATTACAGCCCTTATTAATTTAGCGAGGGTCGCCCCTATCTCACTGAAGGAAAGGCCTGTCCACTGGTGCGGAAGACCGGATCAATCATCGCTGACAACCAGAACTCACATTGAGCTCCAAGGAAAGAGCTGGACCCAAATATTCGGGAAGCATTAGTTAATCAATAACATCCCAATTGGTGTTTATGAACCGTCTCTCAAACATTTTCCCTTTTTCTCAAATCTCATCATTGCTTGACTGGCTCTTTCTTCGGCGCAAGCTTATTCCCACCAGCATCCATAAACACCTGCTCCTCCTTCGCCGTCACCCTGCCCAAACACTCATGGCGATGTGGAAATCCCCCAAATTCCCGAATATCAAAAGAATGTGCCCTTGCGCCCTTGATAGCCATGTCCACATAATCCAACGCTGGCTGGTCACCTCTTCCCACCACCTCGTCTCTGAACGACTCCATGACTTCTTGGTACTTGTCTTGATCTTCATTATACTCGGAATGCATCAGTGACATGTATAACTAGAATCTATGAGCGGGAGAGAACCTGAATGACGGATGCTGATCGGCACGAGGTGATCGTTTGAGAACGGTATACAGAAGCGCTCGCGCGATTCGATCGTACTGGTTGTATATCTGAGCTTGGTCTACTCGAAAGATGTTCCGTGAAATTTGATCCAGAAGCAGAATAATGCTTAGAAAGCTTGGTCCGTACTCGTTGTCTTCGTCAGACCTTTTGGTACAGTCATGCAAGAAAGGCCCAGCAACCTCCTCCGCTTCTGCTTGTTCCGAGTCCCAGGATCCGGCTGAAGAAAGTTTGTATTTCGAGGGCCCAACTGAATCTAGAGCAGCATGGAATGTTGAATAACACAGCTGGTCATATCTGTCCTTTTATTCTTGGCTACTGTGATGTCCGAACCATTTCTTGATCACGGCTGGCGGTGCTGCGGTGGCATTCTCAGGAAGGTCTTCGAACGAGAATTCGCGAATTTGGGCATGTAGTTCTGGATTGAAGATAGTTCGATCAAGATAAGAGGAAGACATGCTGATTCTGCTGCTGAAAAAAAGGAATCGAACCTAGGCAAGGCAGTGAGTATACTTATGTATTATAGTCATGCAGCGAAAACGTGCCGAGTGTAAGACGGGAAACGGCAAGCCATTGCCGGTCCCTTGCTCAAGACCCAAGGCTGCCGAAGCTACTGCTGAGGTACAAAGAATCGATCAATTATTTATTGAACATCGGTTTTCGTATGCCGCGACCTCCTGATTTTTTTTTGAAAAGATCCAATGGTATATTTTCCGACTTGTTCGTGAGACAGAGGTGATATCGTGTAAGAGACTACATGTACGCATTTGTGCTTGGAAGTACGCATCCAAGCGGCGGTATGATTCTGTACACTCATTCTACATAGGTACATCACGAATAATTTGCTGACTTTTCAGTAAGAAATCTTAGGCATTCACTCTACTAGTAGACTTTTCCATTGATCGCTGCGTGCACACAAAGGGATTGCGGACTACAGATTCTGCGAAGAGCCGTGGAGTACCCGCAGCGAAGCGATGTATACAAGACAGCAAGAGCTTCTGGGACATCTGCAAATGTCACCACGAGATCGATCAACTGGAGGGTTGGAGAACGTTCGTGCTGTTTGATACCAAGGGTAAGATGGAATCTTAGGGATGTGTATCCCATAGAGCGAATCAAATATAGAACCATGTCCAAGAACGATAGAAATATTAAGTGATGATGACCGTTCGAACATTGCTAGGATAGATGCCTGAGCCGGACGCACGACACACCACAACTTTACTATTCTACTTCCTCCCTTGATAGTATATTGACAACTCCTTCGTGTCACGTTCCACAATACAGTTGAGTCCAGGTGCCGGACACAGCATATCACGAGCAGACCAAAGGATGCGCGTCATGGACCTGTGCTCGTTAGCTCTTCATCTTGCACTTCTCTACCAAAACACTATCTCCATCTCAAGCAACATGCGAGATGCAAGAAACACTCACCACCCAAGGCGCATAGTGACAGCATTTCCCGTACTCGGTATTATTAGAGCAAATGTACTCGCTTTTACTCGCGACAGTGGTTGCATTTTGGCCTGGACGAAAAATGCATCAGTCAGCTGCAACGTCCGAAACAAAGAAACAATCAGGACAAAATCAGAGCTTACAATTATGCCCGCCTCCATACTCATCTACTTCCGCACAGCATCCTCCCCAACTTTGGTCCGGACACGAGAACCCTATATTTCCCACCGCAGCAGCGGTAACAGCTGAGACGAGTAGAGCAAAGACTGTGAGATTTTTCATATTATTGAGAACGTTAGAGAGTATAAAGAAGAATTGTGGAAATGCGGAAATCTGTCAATTTATAAGTTGAAAAAACTCTAGGGGATGGCTTTGCTGTCCTATGATGTAACGAGCCATCTCCTGAAGTTTATGGGGGACAACCCAGCATCGCGGAAGTCTATATATATTATTTATCTGGCGCCCCACCAATCAAAGAACAACAAATCTAAACCTACATATACTGGCATTGAGATCCTTACCTCATACCTGAGAATTATTTTTAGTGTATCTCGCAAGTTCAACCTCGGAAATGGTACGTTGCCAGCCCCGACGTTGAGGGCCGAAGGACCCGAGGAAGAAGAAATAAGCTTTACGAGGTCCTGTACCCCACGAGATAATACCAAATAAGCATTAAGGCTGAAGACACATTCAGCCAATCGGTATTCAGCTGAGAATAGCAGATTACGAGGTTACACTTGATGCCTTTTGTTACGTGGCCTTGGAGTATCTGTTGACTGTTGGTAAGCTCATCGTCTCCTCTATTCAGCCGGACGATGAGTCTGGGCGTGAATGTGGCGAGCTTGAGAGCGTGGACTGAAAAACAGACGAGAGTTTGGTTCTGGACAAACTCGCAAGACGCACTGCTGCGTAATTAACATCGGAAATCGACATCTGCTTTCTGTTAAAGATAATAAGTTAATAATAATTCATGAAAGAGACAACAAGGCTGATACGAAGAATCCACCCCGCATCTCAGCCTTACCCCGCCATCATCGCCACCCCTAAGTAAACACTACCCACGACTAGCGAAACATAACATGCATGACATCACCAAGTCTCTTGCGCTCCTCCACCATTCTTTCTCTTTCAACCTTGATCGAAACAAATTATATAAAGAGACTGTTGAAGGATAACAAGAAAACACCTCAGGATATCAAAATGTCTGCACCAAACTCCAACAACAACCAAGCCAGCATGATCGGCGGACATGCTCAATACGCCAAGGGATACGTTGAGGAGTCCGTACGTCTTACATTGTTCTACATACCTGTACAAGTATTCCCTGCCTGAAGAAGTGACTTATCTTCACCCAGGTCGGAAACCTCACTGGATCAAAAGAATGGCAAGAAAGTGGCAAGAAGGATGCCGAAGCTGGGATCGGAGAGATGAAGGTCCGCACCCCTTTGTCTCAACCCACCATCAGACATGGCCATAATTATTAAAGAAATACTACACGTACTGATATGCTTAAACATGCAGGCAGCGAACCAAAATCGCACATCCGAGCCAGCAGCCAGCGGAATTGGGGGCAGAGTCGAGGAGTTGGCAGGCAAGGCAGCAGGATGTGAGGGTATGGAGAAGGAGGGTGCTGAGAGACAGGCGAAGGCTTCTTGAGGATTCAGATGGTTGACGATCGTTTTCGTGGCTCATACTGTATATAAGGGAAGGGCGATACATGTATTTATTATGTATACCCCCGATACAAATGCCATGGTTCTTCAGTGTCCCCGGATTCCGTGTCGGCTGTAGGATTATCTCACCATTTCGCCGGCAGAGATTACACTTATCTCTCGAATGCACTGTGCCTTCGAGTGCGCGTCTACTTTCCGTTATTCCTGCAGATCTCACTCGACGTGGCTTTTGGTTTGAATGTCGGCGTTGGCCACCAGCTCGGAGCGGTCATTCATGGAACGTGCCCATGGCTCAATGGCATTGCTAAGCTCATCAGATTCTTCACATCTTCTAAAGTCTAGCTATTGAGCACTACCTCTAGCTACCAGCTTGGTAAAGGGTAAGATACAGACTCATATCACATCCTAGCTAAAACATACCGCTGCAAACAGTCTAAATGACTGGCCCGTGTGATGGAACGAATTCGAAGCGGATCCTGGCAACGCCAATGCTCTTCGCAAACAGAAATGCCAGTCGACCTTTCATGATAAACTGCCAGTCAGTAAGCTTGGATTCATCAGCCGCACTGCTCCTCGTGAACTTCAAAGATATCGCCATCATAGGCATCAAGGCTCTCAATGGTGTCTTCGTCGTCAACTCTAGATCCCTCGTACATCATTCGAAAATGTTTCCTCTCCTTCTGTAACTTTTCACCTACAACCTTTATGACCTTACTGAGCCTCACTTGAGGCTCAACTTTGAATACGATGTCGCCCCTGAATGTCTTCACAGTAATCGAAGTCTAATTATGACCAGAATACCCGGCCATGTTTATCGGGGTAAGCTGAAAAGAACCCGCAGGAGGTGTAGGAGGACGGCGTTCGAGTGGATTCGTAGAGAAGAATGTCTTCTATACGCCCTCCATGACCGACAGCCTCTTCGTTCTCTGTGCAGCCTCCTTGTCACTGGCACCCTCAGGTCGGTGGTGTATAACGACGCCCAAGGCTTCCTGCAGACTCGCATAGAATTGTGTATCAAGTATAGCCGCATGCCAGATTTCGTCCATTGCAAAAGTCTTCTAGTCAGCGATGTACTTGAAATAGGTCTGATGCATTCCTTCCTCGCGTACTCAACGGCGTTGGGCTGATCTTGCTAGCCTTCTTATCAGACGTGAACGCCTTAATAGCAAGAAGTTGACGGGATTCCTCGGTTGCCTCATCTTCCGCGACTCTGTACTCGGCAGCAACTCTCGAGGCAGTGAAGTGCTCTTCAAGGTGGAAGCGAATGCGGGGTCGAACAGAAACTTGATGCCGGACTCTGGCTTTGGCAGAAACTGCTCGTAGATGCTTCGAAGAGCTTCTGAAAGTTTGACTCCTGTCTACTGTTCGCGTTATCGCTTTTCTGGAGCCAGAGGACCATCGTCAATGCTGTATAGATCCGAAGACTGTTCTCGTTCGCGCTTGATGCCGCGAGAGCTGGAGGGGCCGGACATGGCGCTGACTTTGTCCTGTCTGCTGGGAAGCTCGACGGTACGGAAGCTGAGGAACATCTGCTTGAAGCCGAGTCTTCTGAATGCGGGGGAAGAGGATGAAAGGCTGGTGCTCGATTGTCGAGAAGTATGCGAGTACAATTCGACGTTATTTGGTTATTAGAATCACCCTCGGAGATGGCGCGGCGGTGGATGTGTCTAGCGCCATCTGATTGGCCAAGCGGCAACGCGCAGAAACGTGACCGAAAAGAAATAAAAAAAATACCTACTTACCCCGGCTCGCCTGGTGGGATATTCCAAAGAATGCTTTTCTTGTTGCACTACCTTTTCCATGTTAGCAGGACCGGATGGTCAGACTTGACTCTTCAAGATGCCGTCAGATCGTCGATCGAGAGACTCTAAAGTGGTGTGTTGGCATTGCCGCGGCGCCAATGCACTGCGGCGGCACTATCTTGTCAGTAGCCCATACATCAGTCTCTTGAGAGCCCAGTAGAAATCCTTAACTACAGTATACTCTATTTGTGTCTCAGCTGGCCCCCAAAAAAATCCTCACAAAAAAGCCCTCTGGTTTATAGCACTGTTTAGTGGGTTGTTGACATCGCTCTCCTTAAGCGACAAGTGCCAAATATCCGCTCGCACCACTTTGCTGTGTTTACTTACCTACCATGGAGGAATTACACTTTGAGGCGAGTCTCCAGCGCTGCAAGAGTGTGACCGAGGATACTACTTAGAAATGTTCTTCTACTCGGTAAGATTCTTTGATCAAATCTTCGCCCTGATCAAGTACAAAACTAACAAGAACAGGATTCAAAATACTATTCGATTGAGGAACGTCCACTAACATCCGACGAATTTCGAAATTTCATATATGGCAGGGTATTTGGTTCGACAGAAGTCCCATCAATATGCTAACCATTCGTAGGGTGGCTTCGCACCCCTTGCGCCAGACGGTATGACTTTGCAAGGTGGGCTTCGGTTCATGTAAGAAGAAGCTCTAACTTGATAGTCCCATGACTTTATTGATACAGACGTTCCTTGGATTGCGGGGATGTATTGTCGCTATTAGTATGATTTCTACCAATGACAGCAGCTTCTCAGGGAAACAGGCAATAACACTAAGCCGAAGAGACTTCAAAGAGAGCATCCGCCGGTTCTCGCCACGATACTCTCAAGGCTAACCATTTCTGTAGTCTTCAAAATGATGCGAGGCACCTAGAGAATTTCGCTCCGCTTGTGCTCAGTACTTCCTCCACGGTGTGTCTAAGTCAACGGTAATAGCGAAATGAATAGGCTTCCATAATCCCCGAATCTTCATATTGAATGGATTTGTGAGTTGCCTATCTTTTTGAAGTCGGATTTGCACAGTTGGTACAGGAACATGCAGAAATTCGCCGTGGGTGGGACGGTCGAGGAGTTGGTTCGAGAAAAACGCATGGTAGAGTCCCTTCATAGCTTCGAATCTCTTCTTGCGCTGCTGCTTCCTTCTCGCTTGCTCCAGCAAGCCAATGGCGAAGGTTGAAGGCAAGGGCGACTTGAAGAACCTTGTAGAACTGTGTGTCCAGAATACTAGCGTGCCAAAGCTCAGCTACTGTACGTTATGTCAGCACTACCCGGAGCGATTTAGGTCTGACTGGGGCAGAGAGTGCCGCAAAGATAAAGAGAACGGCATTTTGAAAATAGGAAAATGGTACATGAAGAGTGGAGTCGGGCTGATCCTCGTGGCATCCTCGTCCACCGTGATCTTAATAGCGATGAAACGGGGTAATTCCTCCAAAGCCTGCTCATTGGTGATGCGATATTCTTCTGAGATGTTTGAAGCGGCCGCGTTGACAAGTTCAGCAAAGTCAAGCGGTACAAGTACTCGATAGCTGTTGAATTGCTGGGAAGCATCTGCTTGCAGACCTGCAAAAGAGAGGGGCAGGGATATTGGAAATTGTGCGAGAGTGATCTGCTGGCTCTTGAAAGTCCTCGCTGAGACCAATGACATTCCAGCCTTGGAGTTCACGTTTGATGCGAACCGATCCGGATCGTTGGGCTGATATCACCGCGATGGTGCTGCTTCTTGGAGATAAGGTTTTAAGCTTGGGGTTTTGATGGAGTCTCCTGAGTAGCGCTCCAGAATTTGAGGCTCTATAGAGCTTTTAGAGAGTTGAAGGATCTGGATCTCATCTTAGGCAGCGAAGTTGAGGGAAGGAGGAGAGAGCAAACATTCGCTTCGCGCTAGCTCAACCACCTGATTGGCCGGGCATTATGCACCCTTCGGAAGACGAGCTGTTCAAATTCTCCAGTGAATCACTCAATCATAATCTCAATGAGATGAGCCGGGATGGCATCTTTCGCCCATGATTGCGATATATTTATCTGGCAAAAAAGATATGTTTTTCCAAGGACATGCACCTCCAGAAAGATGACGTTACTAAAACCGTGTTTACCCAACCATAATCAGAAACAACTGGAGATGATTCACATTATCATCACATATTTAGTCGAAAAAATCTCTCGAAGAGGCCATGCAAGTTTGATTTGGTCGTACAAGTGATAGTTCTGCCCGTACACAAGCCGCGAGGCCAGCTTACTACCCGAAGTACTCGCCACGAAACAATGAAAAAAGACTTCCTAAGGAGCCGAAAAGAACAACGCCCGCGCTCCATCTCTTCTACTATCACTCACAAACGTAAAGCCTCCCTGATCCAATCGTGCGTAGCATAATATATGTATTTACATGTACGCTTTTATTGGGCAGTAGGCACACCTCAAATCCTGGCATGCAAAGCACATTCTCCAAGCTTATGGAAATCAGATCGGGCAGCTCAACGGAGAAGCTGGTCATATAGCTGTTCTGTGACTTAAACGGTTTGGTTCCTCCTAATAACAGCCATTTTATAGAGGCTTTCCACTCATTACTGATTAATTAAATTGTAATGGCCTGGCCATATATAGAAAGAACATTTAAATTGCGCTGAAAATAGACAACACAAATTTAGACTTCTTTCAGCTGAAGGGCATTGCTTTGAAAAGCTCCTGTTGATGCAGTTCTATGATTCCTATTTCAATATTTCCTTTGGGTATGGGGCCAAGCTTACTGTCCACCGAAGCTCATTGCACCTGGCTTCTTTCCTTTTGATTGGGAATTATTTTCAATTTCATCTAGGCTCGGGCAACAGGATTCAACGTGTCAGATGAGCTGAGAAGGTATCAAACAAACTACACTACTTTGCAAAAGCACAATCAAATTTTCACAGCCTCCGTGCCAAAGTCCGAGACCAGCTCATGCCAAACTAGAGCAAGTAGCGGCCAGCGTGCAAGAACACTGAAATATCGAAGGTTAAAGCACTCGAATTCCGTCAAAGACAGGTATCACTGGCCAGCCACTCAAATAAACATACTTCCTGATCATTGTGGCACTTCAACTCTGCCATGGTTACAAACAGTGCAGAACTGAGCTTCGGGGTGATTCCATATGTACCAGCCCCGCTCATAACACTATCGTGAGGTTCATATGTATGTCAGCATGTGTCTTCACTATAAGAGGTATGGTGTTGAGAGATAGGGGAGGAGACCGTTACCCAGTAGCAGAGCCAGGTACTTCTGGAGCTATGACCCAGTTGCATCCTCTCGTTAGCGCTTGTGTTCGTCGGAGTACACATGGCTATATTTCCGTCAAGTTGAGTTGGTGGGATGAGAGAAGGAATCTCAAGATGAATGCTGCTGCGTTTTGTTAATTGTGGTAATGTTATTTGTGTATCTGTGTTTCGCTTAGTGCTTGTGTGTTTTGCTTTGGTATCCTGAAGGTGAAGACTCTGTGTTCTCCAGGTTTTGTTATTTTGCGAAGAGAGACATGGGTGCTCTCGACCAAGACTTTATCCCGATTTATAGACTCTTGATGAGCTTTCTGAGTGAGGGACACGCTCCCTTGTCTGCTTTGAATCATGTATTTGCCACACGTAGCGATGATTTGGGTGAAGACCACTGTAAGTCATCCACATTCGCTCACTGAGGAGTACGATCGAATTTTGTGAGTCTCTCATCATCTCAAGGCATCCCCAAACTTAATGATTACTCCTTCTGTGTCTGTCGAGGTAAAGAATAACCGCCAGACACGTGACTTTCCCCGTCGCCCCCTGTCATTCCTCTACCATAGTCCACCCTTAAACCAGCAACATCACCAAGCATTTTCATGCTCTCTTGGTCACAGTATGGTCACGAATTGCCTTCAGCTCATACCGAGTGCCAAAAACGGCTTATTCCCGGCGTGCTCCGACTTTCCCCCGCCACGATCTAGATCCGGGATCTGAACTTCCTACATTACCTAGACTCCTCTCCACTTACATCCCAGCGAACAAAATCTATCTAACCGATTTCAGGCTTCGACTCAGGAACCAGCATTGTCGTACAGTCGTATCACCCACCACCACGTCCAACCCAATATCCTGGAGATCTATGTCCTGCATACTGCATGAGCTCCGCTACACGAGAATCGCTCGGTGTCTGGGTCGCATGTATCGAAGTTTATTTCAACGTCTTCTCGGGCTTTGATGTTAGGTTGGTAAGACAGTAGATTCTAGGCGAAAGCCACTTGTTGTGATCTCAGATAGCTGGAGGCAAGAAATGTGTAGGCGTTGGGTGGAAATGTCGTTCGGATGGCTGCTTTGTTTACTTGCTGCTTGGTGATGATGAAAGAAATCCAGGAAGGAACTCGATTAAAAGGGTTAATGAAAACGAAATATGACGATGCGGAGAAACGAAGTTTAAGTGAAGGTAAGTGATGCGAGACTGAAGGGGAAGATAGAGGACTTCACCGATGATGATTCGGGCAAGGTCGCAAGAAATGGGCTGGGCCGGGATTTCTCGAGAAAAGGTGATAAGTGACGGGATCTAGGCTTATATCAAACTACAAAGAGGTTCTTATTGAAAAGTACTGAGTGCCTGCTTTTCGATGAAGCTCCTGGTTCCTGATGTTTCTTCAATTCCGCTTGGGGAAGCTCCATCTGATACACCACTTCAGTACCTCTCGCTCGCATGTCATATAGGCAAGTCAATAACGGTTCGAACCTTGAAACCACCAGCATCAATTCTCCGTCAGAGAAAAACGAGGACAGTATCCTTAGATTTCCCCTTCTCGTCTCCTGATGTTTACGATGCTGGCGAACAGGGAGCGTCGGAGGAAATTCTGCGATGCGCAACACTTCGAAGCACTTCCGTCAACACTATATGACTTTTATCGCCGCATGGAATCATGGATAATTACAGTATTCTGAGTGTCGATGCTGTGGACAAGCTGGAAGACTTTGGCATCAGTAAAGGAAAATATCTCGAGAATGCGCTTACGTCCGAGGAATTGTTAGAGCCGCTTATCAAGTGGGTGTTGGATGTCAGTCTGACATTGCATCCAGATCATGAAGATTCAAAGATATCGCAAAACGGGTCTGCTAGAGTCTTGAATCCGGAACGGACTGGAACGTTGATAAGGTGAGTGCTGCGGTCGAAAGCCCCAAGCTTTCCCGTCATGTTGCGAATACGGACGGTTTATGCGATGACGGGCGGAGCCATTGAAGCTCGCAAGGCTTGGGCAATGAAATTTTCAAGTGCTAATAATGGAGCACAAGATGCTGACTTTCGAAAGACACATTTGTATGGCACCAATTAAGCGATGCCTGTTGAAGCTTGAACTGGACAAGTATTCCTTGGCCCTGGACGGCAGGGTCAAGATTTCTCGATAACTCATCAGTATATCTTCCGAAACACATCCCTTTGGAATGGATGTGAACATGACATCATTCAATTGGCCACCAATCAAACTCTCCTATGATCAAAATGCTGATAAGTTATATAGATATTCTGGGCTGGCCCGTCTGTATGGTCCGGAAGCAGCTGCACAGTCATCCTGCGCGAACAGTCATATCTTTGCAGGCTGATGCCACAATGAATTAATCAGCTCAGACTCGAGCATGGAAATTGCTGCAAGGGCGTGAACTTTTCAAGGGCAAAGCTTCGGATCAGTCAGGATCGAACGATGGCCGCTGTTTCGGGAGCAAAACCGTCCTGTCGAGAGGAGAAAGGATGTCGTTCTTCGTGGTCCTGACGGGATTTGAATTCAAATCCCGTGTCCTCAACCAATTAGATGACATTTGCCCCAGTCAAACCCAACGTTTGGCTTCCCTCATCCCTGCGCCCCTTGGCATCCGCCGTTCTCTTATCACCCCCCAAGTCCTCGTTCCCTCCACCGACAGGGCACGCTACAGCACCTCTCCCTCGTCCTCACATATCAGAACACGCCACAGAGCTCGGATCGGATAGAAATGGCCAAAGGCAGCAAGATGTGAGTTTGAAAGCACTGAACACTTTTCAGTACATATACCCTACAATGGGCCCAGGTGCCCAGAAAAATGATTTTCAATTTCCCAAGCTCTTATCTGATATTCTGAATTGCTTTCCGCACATTTGTTCTGTTTCTGGGAGCACCGGATAATCGTACGATGATGAATTTTGACTTTTCGACTGACATCTGGTCCGACAGTACCAAAGTCAGCTCAGCTACGAAGCCAGCGAAGCCCGTTAGGAAGAAGTTTGCTGTTCCGCCAGTAAAGCTCGCATGTTTGGAGTGGTGAGTACAATCACGAGGGAGAGGGGCGGGATGATGGGTCAGGATCTGAGCGCTGACAAGGCTTGCAGCCGAGCATCGCGAACTCGATGCGATGGGAAACCCGAGTGCTCAAATGTAAGGAATTTTCTTGAGGACATTTGGAGGTCTTCAAATATCCCAAAATCCGTCTAAGTTCGTCAAATACGGATATTCATCTAACAAAAATCTAGTGCATCAATAGAGGGAAATCATGCGTGTACACGCAGAGCAAACGAGGGGGCTCTCGCATCCGAAGGCGACGAGTCTCGCTAGGCGAGCAAGAAAGCGGCGAGCGCTCCCCCAAGATTAACAACAACGAGCTGAATGCGTGTGCACTCTCCGTGATGCCGGAGTTAGAAGAAGGTATCTTCACTCATAATTCCAACCCTCCATCCACACGTAATTCTACCGTAGAAAAGTCGGAATTTAACATCCCGGGGTATCAAGGAACGTTCGCTGCTCCATTGTCTCTGGTATCCCCAGGCGGCGGCTTAAAACAGCTGGACTTCTCGCTAGATGATACAGATTATATCTTCGATTCTATCTTTGCTGCTGGTAATGGGGCCCAGCCGGAGGGCATGGATAGCGGGTATGAAACCTCAGAACATGCTGGTACGCTTTCGGAATCTGGAAAAGAGGTGCCAATTCGGGTGTATTCGTGTGATGAGGACATGTAAGTCGTGAAAATGGCCCATGACATTGAAACCTATGCTCATTTGCGACCAGATTGAGCGCCTACTACACTTACATACATCCATACTTTCCAATTCTACCTCCGCCAGAAGCTGGTCAGGTGACGGATAACCCGGACTTAGGAATTCGACGAGCTCCAGATGCAATTTTCAGTAGCAAATCAGTGCCAGATTTTGAGCCGTCCTCCCCAATAAGTCTCGCCATATCCGCTACCCTCGCTCTGATCCCACACCCAGACGACAAAAATCCATCTGGAACAGAATCTCTTCATCTCCGCCGAGAACAAGCTCAAGCCTTTGCACAATCCGCATTCGAAAGCATAGAAATTGAATCAGAGCTGATTGACTCTGTAATTCAGCCTGGAGAAGCACTGAGCAGTGACCCCTTACCTCTGCATCGAAAACCATTTCATCCCCGGAATCCATTGGAAAATGAGAGTATCATTGCCTTGATCATGCTGAGTACGTATGAATATGCTCAGCGCGGAAACATTGCCAAGATGCGGAATCGAGCAGGGCAAGCGGTCAATGCTGCGATCAACTTGGGATTGCACATCAAGGGTGATGAAGAAGGCTATTATTCCGAGGCGAATAGGAGGGTTTGGTGGATGGCTTATATCACTGTGTGTCAGGGCTCGATTTTGAGTAACTCGACTCCACCTATTCTACTGTATGACCCCCGGTTCACCACTTCCGGACCGACGTATGCTGGAGATCCAGGAGCTTGGCCGGTTTTCTTGCAGTCGCAACAGGCGATTACTTCGGCAACGCAATTTGTGATAGATTTGGATGCTACGCTTAAGCAGGGTTCAAACACGACTGCCATTTGGGACCGAATGTTGGAGCTGGAAGCCATCATTGAACCGCTGATTGTGGCGGCTGACTCGTGGGCGTTGTCCTCAACACCTCCTCTAACGTTGGATTCTGCCGAAATGGTAGTTGGACAGGCGCTCAGAGGTATTGCGAGGATCAAGTTGAATAGGTAAGACTCCCTTCTATATCATGTATGCCCTCTCGCTTCTTCGCCTCGCGAAGTCCATGTTTCAGCAACCAAACATCGCGCACCAAGCCTCGAATGCATTCAGCTAACATCACCTCAGCGCACGCATTAAACTCCATCGGTACTGTGCCTTCTCTGACGTCCCCGTCTTCTCCAAGAAACACTGCGACCTAGCCGCGGCAACCCCAAATTCCAACAACACTACCAATCCCTCCTCCACACCAACAGCTCCAAATTGCGCTTGCAGCAGCACATTCCACAATCTCCCCTCTTACTCCGACATGAATTCATCGACTCCTCATTCTTTCTCTTCCACTACTTCGCCCCCGAACCTAAACATGAACATGAGCATAAATTCCAACCTCGGAATCCCCAACGGGATGGGTCTCGGCCTCAACCCCAGCCTAGGAATCGGACTGAACTGCAACGTCCTCCCCTACACATCGCACTACTCGGCAAAAATATGCCTGAAATCCGCATTCTCAATCGCACGCTCATTCGCATCACTACCCTATCCCCAGCCAATTCGTCGTGTCGACCTGCAAAACCAAATGCAATCTCAAGGTCAAGGGCAGAATCAAGGAATGCAAAATCAAGTTCAGGATCCATACTCCTACTTCCCCACTATCCAAACTCCAAACAACTACACTCGACATTCACTCAGCCCGCCAACATCAACATCAACTTCGACATCGAATTCGAATCCAGGACCAGCAGGTTCAGCACACGCGCCGAGAATGATCCCCGTTTTCGCATGCTGTGCTATGCAGAGTAGCTACGCCCTCATCATGCTCTCGTATAAGACCAAAGCAATGGGATTTGCTGGCCCTTTAAACAACACCCCCAACAACAATGGCAATGCTGGGAACGCGGGAGATGCAGGCAAAGAAAACCAGGCGCAGAAACTACTTGGACAGCTGAGTGAGGGCTTGCAGATGATTCTGGCAGCGCTGAAGAATTACTCGGTTGCTTATGAGGCGTTGGGTGGAATGAGAGGTTGGTTTTCTTCGTTCTCTATGTAACCTGAATGCTCTGGCTCTGTCTGCGTGACTTTGCGTTTTGTAAAGAGTAGAAGTACTGGGCTGCAATGTGGAGCTAGAGGAAGAATATAACTGACGAGAGAACTAGATCAAATCGACGTAGCAGCTCAATCAGTCGGTGCAGCTGCTTCGGTTGTTGGAGATGTTAGGTGGTGATGCACCACAGGCTACATCACCAATCCACATGGGAACCTGAGTCCCCGAATTTGTACAGTAAGGGCAAATTTTGTTCGGAGCTATGTGAAAACGAAAGCTGGAGTTTGGAAAGGACAAAAACGATGGAGTTCAACGAGGCAAATCCCTCTCTTGTGAGATACAGGCGTTCTGGGAGAGATGTGGGGAATTGGGAACTAGCCCGTTGGGCGTCATGACAGTACTAGTTAATGGCCGAGGGGAATTGAATACATTTTCATAGCTTATGCTGGTGGAAATCGAAGGGAGACGACCAATGGTATCCAGAATTACGCGCAGAACAGCTGTCAGGATGTGTTGCTAACTAGCGTGAGAGTGACAGATAGATGAATATATTGATTCTCGGGAGTAGTGATTGTGGAAAAACCCGTATCTGAGCTGATGGGAAAATAAGAGAAGGACTGTTTTTTGTTCACAACGGTGCGTGACATCATCCCAGAAATTCCCGCACAAACCACTGATTAGATCCCATCTTAGCAAAGCACCTATGAGATCTTATCTGCGAGTCTCTTAAGACCACTGATCATAAATATGAAAACATTTCCCTCTTCCTCTTTCTGTCATCACCGAACATCGCCATTCAGCTCACTCGTGGGCCCTGGGGTCTGTACCATATCGCCCATAGCACCACCAGACATGGCAGATTCCATTTCGTGCCACTTCATACGATCAGGATGACCCAGCCTCGGTATGCCGCACATCGCTGCAACAAATGCAAACTCGTGGTCATTTCGACACTCAGGCAAGAGCTCCACATCTTCACCACATTCGTACATATGCATGCCATCCCCAAGCCATTGATCCCGGTCACGCGCAGAGTCAAAGACGATTCGTATGACGCTTTCAACAGCAGATTCGTGTAAGTTAGATGCGACGGGAGGCGATTCAGAGGAGCTCTTTCGAGCGTCCGTGATATTGATCGAATTTGGTACCTTCTGGGCACGCAATATTGTAGCAACGAAATCAAAGATATGACTGAACTCCAGTCGCAGATCCTTGTTGATGTAAAACTCCTGCCGAATATTGGGGCCCGCATGCTCATTCAGATGTTCAAGGAGCTCGCACCATTGATCTGCGTCATCAACATCCATCATTAGAAAATCGTGATTCTGCTCGGCTTGACCTAAAAGCGCATGTCCCATTCGAGGGGAGAGAAAGCCATCTGTGCAGTTCCCACAGCTGCAGCCAAATTTGATTCGAAGGTTCTCAATTTCGCTTGGGACTTTGATATCGCGGAGAACGGCGATGCAATTGACTGCATCTTCATTGAAGCCCTGGAGGAAGTCCCACATGACTGCTGTCATCATGCCATGTTGTTCGGTATTCCGCTGTTTCTCCAGGCGATTGATGAGTGCCTCGAGTGGGGTATAGCCTTTCCTGTTCCTAGTAGAACTGAGTACTTTGCTCTCGTCGACATTGTCCACCAACCACCGAACACTTTCTGGCTTCAGTTCGAGTGCAGCTTGATGTAATACATTGTTTCCGAAACGGTCAGCTTTCACCCAGGTATCGACGTGGTTCGCAGTTTTGAATGTCTCAAAAAATTCTTCACACTCGTCATCTATGTAGGACACAGCCGCATGGTGGAGTGGAAGTCGTTCCTCCAATTTCTTCAGTGCCTTGGCTTTCGCCTTTGTTCCGTAGAAGTCATTTTCCTCCTCGATATAATCGCTATCTGTCATTAGATCCGGCTGGAGTGGATCGAAATCGTCAGCTGCTGTCAGGCTGTGGGTTTTGTGGTGAGCGTCGACAGCCAGACCTAAACAACCTGACCCGCGGATTCTGCGAAATCCAAGTGCCCGATAGAAAGCGTCCGCTGCGTCCACGGCTCGAATGCGAACCGGGTGACTGTCTCTCTTTGAGAGGCCAGCCTTGTCCTCCAGTTCCTTGTCAACGTCACGCCCCAACCACCCTGGCTTGACGATAATGAACTCGGGTCTGCGCGTGCCATGCTTGGCTCTATGGATCAAAGTCTCAACGACAGCTGTACCAACCCCCTGGAAATGACGGGTTCCGGAGGGGATGGAAGGATGGTGAGTAGTGAGGAGATGGGGTAGATTGTAGATCGAATTGGGGGATTTTCTGTACATACTTGACTGGAGTTTGAGTTCTCAAAAGTCAACGAGTTTGGCTCTATTCTGCCGCTTCTTGTGACGAGTTAGTATGATGGCTTTATGAAGAGGGAGGTGGAATTATAAGTCTTCCTTACATCTCGGCGTGCCTCCTGCGGCGGGAAGCCAAAACCCATGTCCTCGGCTTGCTTCTCCTCCAATTACTCTTTATCGAGACATTCCTTCTTCCATTCCACAAGGTCCATATGCTCTCCCCGTTCAGATTTGCACACTTGGCTCTGATCAGTCCTCTTCTAGCCCCTGCTTCCATCCAGGCCATTGTCGCTTTTGCTTCAGTGGCCCTGTTCTTGTGCTCTCTTCATTCATATCATTCCTTCGTATCTTCACTCCATCTTCAAGTTCCCTCAAACTTCCCCCTCCCTTCCTCAATCCACGCCTCCAGCACAAATTCCCCCGCCTCAACAAGCCTAACCGGGACCGTCCTCACGCCTCCCAAATCCCTTCCAATTTCCTCACTCTCACCCTTCTCCCCTGTCTGTAAACTAGGCTCACTCGGTATCCAAGGCTGCGGATGTCCAATCGGCGGATCAACACCAGGCTCGTCTCTCAACTCCACCGCAATGCTATACGTACAGTTCTCAGGAAGGGGTGTAAGTCGACTACATGCATAATCAAGCCGGCGGATCGTGCCACGTAGTTGCTCTTCGATATCTGCGCGTTTGACGCCTGCTTTGAGCTGGGGCTGCGATTGGGCTACCCCTTCTGTATTGGTGTTTGTGTTTGGATTGGGGTTGTTTGGATTAGCATCTCTCGCCTCGAACTCCACCAGCTTCTCCTTCTCCCCCACGACAGGAAACCTCTCCACATCGAATAAGAACCTCTCCATCACCACGCCCATCTCGTCAAAGACTGGTATGACTATCCTTTTGACTGTGCCTTTCTGCAGGAGGAGTCCAACGGAGGAGACGGCGCTGTTGATCCATTCGCAGACGGCAGGGTGGCGGGATTGGTAGACGGGGAAATTGTAGGCGCGGGTTCTGAGGAAGGTTGTTGGTGGGTAGAGGGCGCGGTGGTAGAGGATTGTGTGGATGGCGACGGTGAGAAAGGACGTCAGGGTCTGTTGGAGGGAGAGGGGTGTCGTGAGCTGGAGGGGTTCGATGTAGGGAGGGGCGGCGGAGGCCATCTTTGGGATGTTTTTTGGTGAGCTTATATTGGTATTTGAAGTCTAGCTGAGACTGGAATTCGACATAGTCGTCTTATGCTGCCGACTTCAAAGGAAGTCGAAGAATCTCGAGGGCAAGGTCTTAAGTGTTGATGTCCTCTGGTTGTAGCTAGCTGAGCTTCTGGTGGCGGTAGCGGTAGCGGGGTAGAACTGGTGGATTTGACGCGGTATTTCGATCAGAAGGCGATCTACGGTGTACAGCCCATATAGCTTAGTAAGTGCAGTGCGTTCTATAGCTTCGGGTTCAAGCTGCAGATTCTCCCATTACATGTGCCTGGACTCCAAGTCTGTCAAGTTGGCGTTGTTGATACTTTCGCTGGTGGCTTTCGTAGTCAGGAACATGAGTCGCGTCCACCAGCAGCAGTCGCGCTTCCCTCAAAAGTTTCCCGAGCCACCTTCTTCGCGTGCTCCCGCACTCTCGAGGAACAGACCATCTCTGTACCAAAACACTCCCCTCCACCCAACCCGCTACAATCTACCTCTCGACCCACGACTACCAAATAAACCAAGACGAGGAACAAATCAGTATTTTGGGATGGCCGGAACCATGGAAGACCAACTTTTGTCCCTGCTTGCAGACACGCAGCTCTCCGCCGAAGCCCCCCGCAAGCAAGCAGAGCAGCACCTCGAGCAGGCCAAAACCAACCCCGCGTTCCCAGGCAGTTTGGCCGCCATTGCTAGTCACTCCAGCGTGAGCCCGCAGATCAGACAAAGTGCTTTACTTCTGCTACGGACGTTCGTGGAGCGCAATTGGAGCGGAGAGAGCGACGATGGCCCAGCGGTACAGATTGATGAGCAGGTCAAAGAGGCGCTGAGGGTGCAGATGTTGGAGTTGGCTACAAGTGGTGATGCGGATAGGAAAATCAAGAGCGCTGCTTCGTAAGCCTCTGCCGTCTCTCTGGCCTTTGTCTGGTCTATGAATTGTGGCATGGCTAACGTTGTGCAGATACGTGGTGAGCAAGATCGCCAATGTCGATTACCCTGACCAGTGGCCGAACCTCCTCCCTGCTATCCTGCACCTTATTCCAAATGCTACAGACGATCAACTGCATGGTGCCCTGAAGGTACTTTCGGATCTGGTGGAGGATTCTCTGAGCGAGGACCAATTCTTCTCAGTTGCGAGGGACATTGTCAAAGTCGTATACGACGTTGCGGTCAGCGATTCTCGAAAGCTTCTTCTACGCGCCTTGGCCGTTTCCGTATTCCGTGGGACCTTTGATATTATGGATATGGTAAAAGATGAGCACGGACCGGAAGTCAAAGGCTTCGCAGATGAGGTGCTGAATGCTTGGAGCCCATTCTTTATGGATATCATGAAGAAGACCCTACCCGCGAGACCGGCTGGCGGTGATGAGGGATATGAGAGCGGACGAGACGATCACCCGGAAGCTTGGCGCGGACTGATCGCTCTCAAGCTCCAGGTAGTCAAAACCTTGATGAAGATCCGCGCAGTGTTCCCACAGCTGTTGCTTCCACAAAGTCCAGTTCTCTTCAGCGCGACTTGGGCAGAGCTTTCATTACTACAGGAGAATTACCAGGATATGTACGTGGATAACGATGAGCAAGGACGGTTAGAGGATGCAGATGGTCTGCCATACACACTGGACTTTTTGGTTCTGGAAGAACTGGATTTCCTGCAATCCTGCTTGAGAGCGCCACCTGTCCAGAAAGAACTCGAAGCTCAGCTACAACAACAAGGAGGAGTTTCTGGCACGTCGTGGGTTATGGATGTTATGAAGCTTGCTGTGGGGTATGCGCAAATCCCTAAAGAGGAGGAAGATCTATGGGACATCGATGTCAACCTGTTCTTGGCCGAGGAGACTTCTGTCACGGCGAATTACACCGCCCGTACAGCCTGTGGTGATCTATTGATCAAGCTGGGAGAGTGGCTTCACCAGGGCGCTCTTGAAGGACTTTTGGCATACACGCAAGTTCTATTCGCCGCTGAGTCGGCTACCTGGAGAACAAAAGAAGCATCTTTGTTTCTCCTCACACAACTTCTGAGCGACTTTCTGGATGTTGAGAAGGCAATTGCTCCAGAGGTTGCAGCTGCGTACTTACCGTTGATCGACTACTCCATCAATCGGACTGAAGAACCTCTATTCAGAGCTCGTGGATATCTGATAGCAGGCATCCTGGTCCAGAGCATTCCAGATGTTGCGCTCGGACTTCTCGATCGCACCATTAAAGGTGTCAACGATGATGAAGCTGAGGTCGTCAAAGTCTCCTGCATCAAATCCCTACAAGGCTTCATCAACGCACGTACCGTACCAGCTGATCGCCAAGTGCCCATTGTTGCATGCATCTCGGAATATCTCTACGCGAAGGACTTGACCGACCTTGAGGATGCTGACGATTTGTTACTCACTCTCGTTGAGACCTTGCGTGCTGCCATCACCATGGACCCCAGAATCACCATTACTGGCGATAGTGGGGCTTTAGACCTTTTGTTTGTTCTCGCTAAACACGGAGCCGCTACTTTCCAGTTGACTATGTTAGTCAGCGAGACTTTCGAGGAGATCGTGACCTCGCTTTCCAGTGGAGACTCTTACACTGCTTTGTGTGCAAAGGTCTTGCCTTCCCTTACCGGCGCCTTTGATGTTGGTAATATGACTGGTGATGATCCTCTAGTTGAGGTAGGTTCCACAGCACGTTGCCATAATTCCTGCTAACGTCTACTAGCTTGCCACAGAATTACTGACTGTCCTTACGCAAAATGGATCCGAGCCTCTACCTCCCGGATACATTGCAGCTGCCCTGCCAAAGTTGAATCGTCTACTGATGGCTACTGTAGAAGGTGGAGTATTGCGACCCGGCGCTGAGGCAATTAAATACATGCTTATGCACGATCACCAGCAAGTATTTGCCTGGCACGACGAGGCCAACCGATCAGGTCTCGAGGTTTGTCTGATCATTATCGATAAGCTTCTCAGCCCTGCGATTGAAGACAATGCCGCCTCAGAAGTTGGTGGCCTCGCTGCAGAGCTTGTGGAGAAAGCTGGTCAAGAACGCCTTGGTCCATATCTCGAACAACTCTTGAGGGCTGTTGCATCGAGACTTGCGACAGCTGAGGCCGCACCGTTCATCCAGTCACTCATTCTCGTGTTTGCTCGCTTGTCGCTGGTGGGAGCTCAAGACGTTGTTGAGTTCTTGGCTCAGATCGAGATCAATGGTCAGAATGGCTTACAAGTGGTATTAAGCAAGTGGCTGGAGAATTCTATCAACTTCGCCGGTTACGATGAGATTCGTCAAAAGTATGACATTTTCCTCAACTGCTGATCTTCTTTCTAACAAACTCCAGTGTCATCGCCCTTTCGAAACTCTTTACGTTAAACGATCAGCGGGTCGTCCAAACAATGGTTAAAGGTGACCTCATAATCCCCAAAAGCGATCGGATCATGACCAGGTCACAAGCCAAACTAAGTAGCTTCCCTGCTCACGATCCCCTTCCCATCTTACTTTAGAACCAAAACTAACATCACCATTTTAGACCCTGACCAATTCACCATCATCCCCGCGCCCCTCAAAATCCTCAAAGTCCTCATCGAAGAACTCTCCTCCGCAGCTGGACACGCATCTTCTGCCGCGGCAGCAGCAGCCGCAGCCGCCGAGTTCGCAGACGAAGAAGCCGACGATGACGGATGGGAAGACGTCCACACCAACGTCCTGGATCTCGGACTCGGAAGCACCAAGGCCGAACTCATGGCGTATGGGGAGGGACAGGGGAGCTTCACGAGACAGAGGGATGATGAGACGCAGGCTTACCTTACGGAGTTCTTCATTAGAGCTGGGAGAGAGAACTTGGCGGAATTCAATGCGCTGTATGAGGCGCTGAGCGTGGAGGAGAAGGGGAAGTTGCAGGAGCTTGCACAGGGTGCTTAGATTCAGAGCTTTTGGCTTGGATATCATGGTCAGTGAGCAGTGGGTGGACAACATGCTAGGGTATCGAATGTGGAGAAAGCAGGTACATATGAACGAACGAACAAGCGAATGGCGGAAAAGTTTTCAAGTCATTGTTCAGCTGTAGATTTTGTCTTTCGTTTCATTATTCTTCTTCGTCCTTCGCTTCGCTCCTAGCCTCCTTTTTCCAGTTTCACGGCCGATATAATACCTTTATGAGATGAGATCAGATGAAAGAAGAAAGAGAAATTTTGGTTGATATATGGATTTGCTTTTGCTGGGAGGGATGGAGCGGAGGAGGACTGGAGATGGTATGGTATAGTGGAAGGAGGGTGAAGGATCTTCGGTCTTTTGGCGCGCGAGAGAAATGCGTTGGATTAGAGACGGGGTTTGTGGACCTGAGCTTGGCTTATAGCTTTGCTAGAGGGGAGTCAAAGTGGAATTTAAGAAAAGGACGATTCTGAATAACAGTTCTAGTGGTGATATAGCTTGCTTGAATAGGATAGATAAGAAATGAAATCGATGCACCACGAAGAATACTTTTCGGACCTTTGATTTCACTTCACTTCGGGACCGGGCTTGTTTCAACACCTGCAACTTAACGGGAAAGTGCTAGTAGCGAGGAGGCAGCAAGTAAGATGGCTCGAGGAAGGACAGCTAGCTGTAGGTGAATGGATTGAATATGTTCTCATTAATGAATAGATTAGATTAATTACTCACCTGCACACATACTCTCTCTTCTCCAATCACCCAAAAACTCAGCCTCTCCATTTTCGGATTCAAATAAATCTCATGGTACTTACTTGACTTGCTACATTTACCTAAAGCAAACGAAGAGAAAGGGGAAAAAACCTCGACAGCATAGAACTGGTAACCTCAACACAATGCGAGATAGCACCGCATGTTGATCGATACAAGTACAAGTAGCACTACGAAAAGATCCCACCCCCCACGTGTAGAGAGGACCAAATCAATTTCCGCTCCAAGGGTTTCGATTTCTCACAGGTTTCAGGCAGCCGAATGCCCAAATCCGAAACATGTCTCAACTAAACGGTAATGGCTTGACGGAGATTCAGCTATGTCGGCATATGACGAGTGAGAAATGCGCTAAGGGTATGTGGCTTTGCTTCTGGGTATGTGTTTTTCTCTTTGGTACTAAAATCCTATTTCTATTCCTATAACTCTTCACTTATGCTTTCCCACGACCTGGTATTCTGCCCGCTATGTTACGGACTTGAGGAATGTGAGAGGCTTGCAAAATTCAAATGATGAATGATTGAATGCTGGATGAGAAGTGTGCTGACGGAAAGGTCGCGAGTAGTGTATCTCGAATAGAGTGGAGATTTGGAATTCGCCAGAGGAGAGGTGTTGGTTTTGTACGTTGGAGAGGAAGGATGGGGAGGTTTGAGGTTGAGGTTGAGGTTGAGGAGAGGATGGACAAAGGAGGAAGATGGTGAATCAATTGGGGAAAGGGATATGGTAATCTTGGAGGCAAGGAGGAGCTCTCAATGCTGCGGTACGGCAATCGAGTGTATCTGGCAAGAATAATCTCGTGATTTTGCATATTGTATTTGATATCCACGTAAGCTGAATCATTTACCGCGACGTGTGCTACGAATACATTTGGTGGTACCTACCGATATAGAGCCGACGAATCATTCTGTATTTGTTTCCTTCCTTCTTTTCCTCCAGCATATCGATGCGCATTTTTGGGTTTTACGAAATGACAAAAAAAATTCTTTCATCGTCGACATTGCTTTCACTCTTTTTACATCAACAAAGCTATGCCACATGTGATCATCAATCCTCTGTCCCTAAATGGCATTCAGCAATATAAGGAGATTCTGAAAGAACTGTGCAAGTTATATAGAGGGTCTGATGTGGAACAGGATCGTCTCTTGATTTCTTCACTTTTAAACTCCAGAATTCGTGTCATATTCTTCAAACATACCAAACATCAAACATCGCTTTGAGAACGAAAATGCGCGCCTCCGCAGCTGACCAAGTCCCAGACAAGGGAATGGTCAACTTCTCGATTCCAGTTCGCACCTGGTGGTTCTGCCGCAAAGTTTATTCTCTCCATAAGCAACAAATTTGAAGACAGACACCAGGCTGACATTGGAACAGTGCAAGGAAGACAACAGGGACATTTCAAACAGACCTGGGGACGACAGCCTCAAAGAATGTGGCTATGCGAAGTGTAACCAATGCCCTCCTGATCCAAATCCTCATTGACGAATAAACAACCTGGATTGGTCGTTTCTGTCATTGGGAAATCGGGTTTAATGGCACGAGTTATTGGGTCTACTGGCTTAGTTTGGGTTTGAATTATGCTAGGGGACGGATGGCTTCGATTCTGACTTTGTTCACTGGTGATTCTTTCCGCTTGTATGAGAGTTGTGCTTTGGAGGGAGTTGGTGGTTTCAGCTGGAGTCGTACTGTCATTTATGTTTAATCTGGCTTTGCAACATTCATTTTACTTCGCATTTATGGATCATGCAGTGACTCAATTGCACCATCAGAGCGACACGAGCATTAGACTTCATCTCGCGACGGCAGCTACAGGTCCAAATTCTGAGATATCTCTGCAGTGGCCAAAAGTGGCGTTCTCTGGCTTGAATCATTATTTTCTCAAACTTTCTTGCTTGTGTCTTCTTTCAGATTCTTTGCCCCGGAGGCATCAATCGCACAAGTTCCAGTAAAGACGAGAATTTATACCTACGCCACCTTTTCTGAATCACCAGAAGCTCAAAGATGATATCGTTGCAAGAACAATCAACAAAGATGCCGAGTAAGCTTACTTTCCTAGCTATATATCGGACAGTAACCCCTCGAGTAATCATTTTCCTCCTAAGCTTGAACTGAAAGCACGCAACGAAGCAAGATATTGCTAAGTTCATCAAAACAGCCAGCTAAACACTAAAGCCACGCTATCAGCATCTGAAATGTGCTCTGTCATCCGGTACAAATGCGCACTTTGTGAAGAGCCACCGTATGCGAAGCTCGTCGGATGTTGGAGAGCTCACCCTCGCAGTTACACACTTGGAGGGGTCATGTTCCTCCTAGAGCCGTGTCATAGTTCAAAGGGTTGTGCGAAGGGGGAGGTGTATACTCTGCGGGAGGGTGGGGAAGAAGCAGGACAGGCATGAGGAAAGCTGCCGGGGACAGCTGAGGATGTTCCTGACTTGGAATATGTGTTGAGGTCGTGGTAGAGTTTCCGGTCAGATTAATTCGCCAGGATGCAAAAGGTGGTACTATGTACCAGCTTGACAGGGAGCGTGACAAAACGGCAGACAAAAACGAACTTTCACTTGCCGTTGAACTTGAATCGAGGGAGTCGTTTGGCTGAAAGAAATAGTGCTCAATTGCTCGTTTGACTAAACGAGTCAACACAACTTGTTCATTCACCCGATCATCACTGGAGATCTGGTTGTTAGCAATCACAAGCTCGTCCGATGTTTGCTCACCTTGTTATCTACGTAGTCCAAGCGAGCTGAGAAATACCCGCCCCTTTTCAAGCGAGCGAGCGGCACAGAAGTAAACACACATACCCAAAAGAGCAATCGATTCGTTATTATTGTGTTCTCAACCATCAACACATTCCGCAACTTTGCAGTGAGGGAAAGTGAGAGAATTGCAGAACCCAATTTAGGCCACCGTATCAAGCTCGTGGGGAAATCAGGCCCGCATGCGGATATACGGAGAGGCCAAGCAAAACAAGCCCGCTTAGTGGGGAGCAAGCTCGCCTGGTTGGCCTCATGAGATCCCCTACCCGCTTCTGTGCAGGTGTTTTCCAAGGCTCCAGGGTATGATTTCACGCTTCCAAGATATTTTGAACCTTCGATGAACAGCTCAACCAATTGAAGAAGAAGCTCGGGGGACCCGACAATTGCCCACCGTGGAAGGATCAATCAATTCTGGGCTGCTCTTGGCAACGCATGAGGATGAGAGCTCTGGGAGCTCATGTTGACATCGACACTTCACACGTAAAACGACCAAATCAAGCTTCAATGGGGTCAGTAAGCCCCGAGTCAGAATAATTTCGAGTCAATTAAATACTTGCAATGAAATCGTGAGCAATTGAGGGCACTTCGAGATCTCAATTAGAAGATCTTCTGAAGCTACTACGATTCCAAGGACTCGGCATCCTTGGACCCTTCCTCCACAACCAGATAAGCTACCCTTGTAAATATTTCTGCACCAAGAACTAATCAACCCTCGGCATCCAGATAGGAAACATAAGTACCAGGCCCTGCTGCTCTGTTTTAAGTTCGCTGTTCCCCAGATCGCTCGTGATATTTCTTGCAGCAAACACGCCACAACCGCTTCCCGGACGGAGCAGATACCACAAACCCGTCAAGACCCGACCAACCAATTGTGATGGGTGCAGAGAAAGATGTCACCCAGGCGGGAACGGGGTTCCCCCCTTCTCACAGCCCTATGGTGGACGAAGAGAGTGTGATTGTAACCACTACCACGGATTTGCACCGCAGATTGAACAACAGACAAGTTCGTGAGTGATTCGACTAAAATCTTGTCTCCCCATTCCACACAAACGAGAATTAGATCTCCCAATGCCATGGCCGCCCACTGCCATATTTCAAGCATAGACTAATCCGTCTTCCCATGACAGAGCTCATTGCCATTGGAGGATCAATTGGAACAGCCATTTTCGTTTCAATCGGCGGTGCGCTCATCAACGCCGGACCAGGAAGCTTACTCGTAGCATGGATCCTCTACTCTTGCATCATAGGCCTCGTCAACAACTGCATGGCTGAAATGGCTACATACATGCCTGTCAGCGCAAGTTTCATCCGTCATGCTGGCCACTGGGTAGACGACGCCTTCGGATTCATGGCTGGCTGGAACTTCTTCTTCTACGAGGCGATCCTGATCCCATTCGAAATCGTCGCTTTGAACCTTGTGTTGACGTTTTGGAGAGATGATATCCCTGTCGCTGCTGTTTGCTGTGCTTGCATCGTGGCTTATGGGTACGTGACACTGTTGCACATATCCTTGAGGTCTAATTAGTAACATCTTACAGATTACTCAACATTCTGGCTGTCCGAGTCTACGGCGAAGCAGAGTTTTGGCTCTCTGGAGGAAAGGTCTTCTTGGTGGCCATTGTGTTCTCGTTCACGTTCGTGACTATGTGCGGAGGAAACCCGCAGAATGATGCCTACGGATTCCGCAACTGGAACAGCCCGGTATATTTCCATTCGACATCACTCGAGATGTGATATGGAAGGAAGACGCTGACTGTACGTAGGAACCCTTCCTCGAATACCTTTCAACTGGTAGTCTCGGCAGATTCGAAGGCTTCCTCGCCGCTCTTTGGCAAGGAGCTTTCACCATTGTGGGACCCGAGGTAGGTTCTCCCAAACTCTCGAGGTAGAACTTGTGGTTGAATTATTGTACATGCAATTTTGAGGGCACTTACTGACTGTGTACTTACAGTATATTGCGATGGTCGCTGGTGAAGTACGAAATCCAAGACCTGTGCTGAAGAAAGCCTTCAAAACAGTTTACATTCGCTTCGCACTCTTCTTCATCGGCAGTGCTATTTTCGTCGGCATCGCACTGCCTCCCGATGACCCAACCTTGAACAGAATTCTTTCTACTGGTAGTGGTGCCGGGACAGGTGCTGCATCGCCCTACGTTATTGCGATGCAGAACCTCGGAGTAGATGGTCTACCTCATCTAGTCGTAAGTTTGCTCTAGTTCGAGTTTATGCATTTCAGCCGAGATTGAAACGTCGAACTCAAATGGTTCTGTCGTTGTTTGCTGACTAGTATCTCTCACCATACAGAATGCACTACTTATCACAAGTATCTTCTCTGCCGGAAACACGTACGTCTACTGTGCAACACGAACCCTCCACGGCTTGGCAACAGATGGCCACGCGCATCACTGGCTGCGTAAAACTACCAACAACGGCGTACCGATCTACTGTTTCGCTATCGTCATGGTCTTCCCATTCATCTCGCTACTTCAAGTGTCAAATAGCTCCGCAGTCGTCATTACCTGGTAAGCTTTCTCATTCGGATTCCAAATCACGAACTGCAGACTAATCTGTGCTTAGGCTCGTCAATCTCGTCACTGCCGGTGGCCTCATCAACTTTATTGTCATGTCCATAACCTACATATTCTTTTACAAAGCCTGCCAAGCGCAAGGACTCGACCGCCGAACCCTCCCCTACCGCGGCTGGTTCCAACCCTACAGCGCCTACATCTCATCATCCTTCCTCATCCTCGTCGTCTTCACATACGGCTACTCTGTATTCCGCAAAGGCGGATGGGACGTAGGAAGCTTCTTCACGTATTACACGATGTTGATCTTGGCACCTATTAACTTCCTTGGATGGAAGCTGATCAAGAAGACGAAGTTGATCAAGGCAGCGGAATGTGATTTAATCTGGGATTTGCCGGCTATTGAGTTGCATGAGGAGGAGTGCGCGAGTGATCCGGCGTTTTTCTCGATTCGGAAGTCTTTCAAAAAGACTATCCTAAGACGTGGATAAGGAAGTCACGTCGCTGAGCTGGGATGATGCGTCTCAAGTCGAACAGAGTATCTAGATACACTTGTAACAGAGTGCATCTTAAATGCTCTTAGGAGAAACCTAAGGAGTCGAATTAGAAAAGCTCATCTACTCACAGCCTGTTGGAGTCTGATCATAGCTCCTTCGAGAGAGAAATCATGCGACCTTGACTTGACCTTCATCCTGAAGTTCAGATGTATAGTGAATTGTTGTGACTGTTTACCTTCGAATACTTCGCTTAAACAGTTCATTGCGTCAGAGTAAAGTGCCTGGAAATATAATGCCTTCTACCTCGCACTTCACTGGAACATACCATGAAAGTCCACTCTGCACCCCCAGACGTGGCCAGCAAATTCCGGACGAACTCAACAGGATGGGAAAGGTAGCTAAGCTCTGAAGATTTTATTCTGTTATTACATCTATGCTTAATGATTATGCGTACAAGAACAAAAGTCACTCAAACCTGCTTATCTAAACTCTGCGCCAAACACATATCATAATATCTCCCCTTTATTGCCAGCAACTCCGAATGCGTGCCACTCTCCACAATCTTGCCATCGCCAAATACGAAAATGACATCAGCATGTTTGATCGTTGACAGCCTGTGTGCAACAGCGATAGTGGTCCTGCCCTCCTTCGCCTGGTCAAGCGCATCCTGGACTATTCGTTCCGACTGCGTATCGAGCGCACTCGTCGCCTCATCTAGCAACAACAATCTCGGCTTACGGATCAACGCTCTCGCGATGGCAATTCTCTGCTTCTGACCACCGGAAAACTGGAGACCACGGTTTCCACAGGCGGTTTGGAAACCTTCGGGGAGAGACTCGATGAATTCGAGGGCGTTGGCTTGGCGACATGCTTCGATGATCTGGGCTTCGGTGGCGACTTCTTCTAGACCAAGAGACACGTTTTCGAACACAGAGCCGGAGTAAAGCGTAGGTTCTTGCTGCACCAGAGAAATGTTCTGGCGATAGAGACGCGGGGAGTATGTGTGGATAGGATTACCCGCGAAACTGATATCGCCGGTTGTGGGATCGTAGAAGCGTTCCAAGAGGTTGATCATTGTAGACTTGCCGCAGCCAGACGGGCCAACGAAAGCTGCGAACTCGCCGTGCTTGATGGTCATGTTGATGTCTTTGAGGACGCGCGTCGTTCGGCCTGGATACTGGAAGTTCGTGGAATGAAGAGCGATCTCGCCGCCATCGCCACCGGGTCCTTTATCCTTGTTTTCAGGTGTTTCTTGCATGACTGGTTTACGAGCTCGCAGCCACAGGATATAATTTGCTGCTCCGCTTGCTTGAGTAATGCTTGTTGTGTATGAGAAGAATTGTGCAGCTGCTTGCCCGGCGAACAGGACACCGATGAAGATGACGTAGAATTGAGTGATTGTGTACTCGCCTCTGAGCAGTAGTTGAGCTCCATACCAAAATCCCAATGCCATCACCAGGAATTCCAACGATTGAGACAATGCGTAGAAGGCAATCGTCCAGGTGAGCGACTTGATGGACACTTTGACGATGCTGCTCAACTTTTCGTTGTATCTCTCCAGAATGGCGGATTCGAGCGTAAGAGACGAGACGGTCTTGATAGCAAGGACGGCCTCACTGGCCAAGCTAGCACTATCAGCAAAGCGTTCCGAGTTCTCCTTTTCGAGTGCTGTTTCGAGACGAATTCGAATGTATCCCGATATGAGGAGAGGAGGAAGGCCAGCGAAAACCATGACCAGGCCGAGCTTCCACCCATACGCGATGGCGAGAATACTGCTGGAGATGACGTTGATGAAGACGATGAAAATCAAAAGGATATTCGCACTCAAAAGATCCTGAAGCTGTGTAGGTAGTGACGACAATTTCGAAGTTAGAGCCCCAGATGTGTTCCCTGGCAAATTGAAGAACTCCATGTCTTGCTTTAGCATGTCTGTGAACATCTCTTTCCTATATCGATAGGTCACTGCCTGTCCAATCATGTTGCACAAAACTCCGATGATGAAATAGGCAATGAGGTTGCCAAGAGCGACAATGAAGAACATCAGGGCGTAGAAATTGGCTTCGGATTGAGCCTCGTCGGGTTCAAGGTTAAAGACGTTAAGTATTCGGGAGAAGAGAAGAGCTTGCCCGGGAAATGTGGCTCCTCCAGCAAGGGCGGCGATAATAGTTACAACAAAGTGGGGGTAAAGGGCCTTTTGTTCTCCAAACATAATCCTGCTCAAATTGTCAGCACGTACTTCAAGGGAGCGTGTCATATCGGGCTCGAATCCCGGCCCACTTTGCCAGTATCACAGTAGAAGAAGCTTACCAGATGCATTTCAAAAGTGAGTACCCCATAGTACCAGAGCTGTCCTCCATAGCAGCGGTGCTGGCTTGTGTCTGTGTCCTGTAGAGAGAGGTCTGCTGTGCTAGGCCATTGTCTACTTGCTTCTCGTTGGCGGTAGATTCTTTGTCTGAATCATCGTTCTCGCCGCCGATGTCTTGAGCCGAAACTAGTCGAGCATAATGGCCATCTGCGGAGAGAAGCTCTTCATGGGTCCCTTGTTCTACCACACGGCCATATGAGATGACGGCGATGTTGTCCGCATTCTTGATTGTCGCCAGCTTGTGAGCGATCACGAGAGTAGTTCTATCCGCAGACACTTTGTCCAGCGCAGCTTGCACAATTCCCTCAGCTCTAGGGTCCAGTGCACTGGTGGCTTCGTCGAGGAGTAGGACTTTCGGATTCGAGATTATGCTTCGGGCAATCGCGACTCGTTGCTTCTGGCCTCCAGAGAGAAGACCAGCTGCTTCGCCGATCTCGGTATCGTACCCCTAAATGGCATTAGTATCTACCTCGGTGATGATCAAAGGCGAAGGTACCTCTGGAAGCTGGGAGATGAACTCATGAGCATTGCTTGTTTCGCAAGCTTCTTGAATCAATCGCAATTGCTCTTCGCGGGGTAGGAGTTTTTGGTGATCCAGAAAACCGTTCGCAACATTCTGGAATATCGTGCCTTGGAATAGCACAGGTTCCTGTTCATGCATTGGTTAAGATTGTGGATACAGCAGGGGAACAGCACCCGGACATACCTGTTGGACAAGTCCGATCTGACTACGCAACCAGCGCGTGTTAATGGAGGTGATGTCTGTTCCATCTAAAAGTATTTCCCCGGACTTCCTCTCGTACCATCGCTCCAGCAGACCTATCAGAGTGCTCTTGCCGCATCCACTTGCCCCTACAAGAGCAGTGGTCTTCCCGGCAGGGATAGAAAGATCCAACCCATTCAAGACTTGAATTCCTGGTCTTGAAGGGTAAGAAAACTTCAAGTCTTTGACTTCCAGACGTCCTTCACATTTCTCTGGCTTCACACCTTCCTCGGAAAGTGGATCCAACATGGATGGGGAATCGATCAACTCAAAGAGTTCAGATGCAGCGGCAGCGGCGTTAGTGAAGGTCTGGAACTGGGGAGCGATCGCAGAAATCGTTGACGCTGCGATGAGAATAGAAAAGACAACTGTGAACACTGTTCCTACCGACTCGATCTCTCCGCTTCTGAACATTTTATACCCCTTCCAGAAAGCAAGAGCGATTCCAGAATAGACACAAAAGTACTCGGTGGAAAATAGAACGCCATAGAATATTGACTTCTTCTTCCCCTCAGTGTGCGCAGCTATGAGATACTTGTCGTACTTTGAAATCAATTTCGACTGTGCCCAGAAGGCATGGACTGTTCGGATTGTAGATATTGCTTCTTGGGCAATGGATCCGCCTTTCGAGTAAATCTTCATGATACGAGCTTCAACAGGTGCATCGAGAGCAATGACACCAAAAGTGATGACAAATATGGCAGGGATAACACTCATTGTAATGAGTGCTAGCTTCCATTGAATTGCAATTGCCACGATGAAAGCGGCGAAGAACATTGCCAGGTACTAGTGACTCGTTAGTAAATGCTCAAGCTAAGCCTCGAAGATGGGGCTGTGATCGACTGATACTGATCTCGAGCGGTTTCGCGGACAGTGGGAGCAGAAGAGGGAAGTTAGTGCTAACCTGGATGAGAAATGCGAGCTTGTCCGCAACACCTTTATTGATTCGAGAACCGTTGGTAGTGACAAGGACCGCGACGGAGGATGCATCTTGCAGGTCGAAATGCCAGGTCTCTTTCCTCAAAGTGTGGCTAAGGAAATCTTGACGAAGGTCTCGTGTCGTTCTGATTGCGGAAATGCAAATTGTGATTGTAGAAATGTAGGACAAGAGGAGTTTACCGACGAAGAGGTAAACAAACAATTTCCTATTCCTGTATAAGCGAGGGTGCCTGAGTTAGAATTCAAAGAGATGACCTACACAGAATTCAAGATTGTGTTATTGAAAGACTGAGGATCGATGTCGGCTACAGAAAAGTTGTTGAACTCTCCTATCGCATCTCCAAAAACGAGTGTCATCAAAGGTAACGTGACGCCGGCTCCAATCGAGGTAATGAGAGATATGATGTTCAAGATCCATGAAGTTCGATCGGCGTATTGGAAAATACGAGCAAAGTCCTTGAAAGATCCGCCCTCATCGTTGGCAACAGTAGATTTCTCGTCGCCGTCGGTCTTTGGTGGTAGAGACTCTTCTCGAGATGGTGGGGTGCCGGGGACTTTTTCCTCCATTGTAACAGTCAGAGATCAACCAAACAAAGAAGATGAGAAACTACGGTGCCAGAAATGAACTTGTGTCTCTTATGAGGGCATGTTGCGGAGTGATATATTTCCGGCTGACACCCTTTGACAATGAGTCTAAGAAAACAACGAGTTGACAACGAGAAAGTCGAATGCCAAGGGGCTGAAATGGACGTCTTGAAAGCCCGGTGGCCGGCGGTGACTTCGCGGAAACGCAATACGTCTGGGCAATCTTATTGAAAATGAGACAAGCTTTTGGTCTGACACTGTCCCATCGGTTCGAATAGTTGGAGTATCCACAACAGCAACGAGAAAGGGTGAAAGATGCGTGAGTCCCATGGCTAAAACAAAGAAGTGTTGACATAATCGCCAAGGATATTCCGTCGCTAGGCAAAAGCTCGGCGCTAGGTAGAACGGACAGCTCGGGCCCGCGGATCCCGAGGGTAGAACCACATCCCGTTTAAGATGCACCACATACCCAACCCCAGTACATTCTTCCCAGGCAAAAGGAACACAAGACTAGACGTTCAAAATTACACGGGCATTGTGCAACACCGGGATTTTTTTTCCCAAGAGCTTTCCGAAATGAGTGGAGAGGATGAGAATAACAGTGGGCCTGATGGCCCCGAGCACGACCATTCGATTATTACCACACGACTGAGAGCATGCGAGGCTTGTAAGACCAGAAAGGCAAGCCACAATTCGAAAATATTCATTTGTCTATTTCACTAACACTCAATAGGTACGATGTGATAAGCTAGATCCCTGTTCAGCTTGCAAGTCGTCAAATATACCATGCTGGACAGCACCAAGAAGTTCACAACAGAAACGGCAAAGAGCCGTTGCTTCTGCACGATTGTAAGTCTTTCCTCCCTTCAAAAAAAACAATAGATAAATGGATCATGATAGAAGCTAATGGGTGACGTCTAGAGATGATCAACTCTCCAAGATCAACTCACAACTTTCTCAATTGCAAAATTCCGTTGACATCTTGACCAAACAGAAATCAGAACTTGCTTCCAGACATAGATCGGAAATTTCTTCTCCTATATCCAATAGAGATTTTGGACCGAGAAAACCGAATGTACCTAATGTGGCTACCCCGAGCTCTGTCTCTGGGAAACCTGCATTGCCGTCCGATGAACCACCGTACTTGGGCGAGTCTTCCTTTGAAGTCCATTCACATCAGACCGGACAGATCTTGGATATTGCACTTCATAACTCACCAGCCGCACGGCAAGGGCAAGATGTTACTTCCAGCCTGCAGTCACTCCGGGCACTGCACAGTGGAGGCATTCAAAACAGCGAAACTGAGTTTACGTCGGATTTACCCATGCCCCCAGTTCAAGCCGTTCTTGCAGCGCTGAGACTGATAGATGGTGCGTAAATCGCTTCGTGATTACTCTCACCTGTTCCCTAATATCAATCCAGTCTTACCACGCGGCTTCCTATTATGCTCACCCTTTGGAGATGGAACATCTTTCCGCCAGACCTGCCAGAGATACTACTTTCCTATCAACGGCTACTCTGCCTCGGACTTCATCATAACGAACGGGGGACTTATAGGAATCATCGGTCTAGCGACTGCTGAGCAGCTTCAGGCGCATGGAATTGACCCCGAGACCGCTGCAGAGATCATCGAAATGTGCTCGAACAACGTCTCTGTCACCATTGCAAAGCTCAGCATATTTTTGGAACCGCGAATTGCCAACATTGAATGTCTCCTGTTTGGTGTAAGACAAACCCTCAAATTGGAACAGAGAGCATCAGCGCTGACCCCAGCATTTTTCATAGGTCCAAACTGCGATAGCGGAATCAGACCATAACAAGGCATGGTATCTCATATCATTCGCGGCGCGACTGTGTATGGATAGTGGTCTCAACCGGCTAAAGGATGGCACGGAGGGGGTAGAAGAGCTCAATAGGAAGAAGATCTGCTTTTGGTTTACATACTGCTTCGATAGAGCCCTGTCTCTAAACTTTGGTCGTTCGCCAAATTATTCCGAGTACGTCTCACCCTCCTGCCGCGATAGCAATATCGAGTATGCTGACGGTCGAACCAGCTATGATATCTCGGTGGGATATCCTCAATTACCCGAGGATGGTGGCCGTGATGTGATCTTCCTCTGGTTCGACATTGCAAAATTGCAAGGAAACATATATGAGAAGCTGTATTCTGCGAAAGCTCAGGTAAGTGCTTTTCGCCCTTGAATTCTGAATGTGCAAGAATACGAACCTAGGATCATGTCTTAAGACTGATCCGAGAGTCTCAAGATGATTGTCAACATGCCAGTACTGAAGTATCAAACAGCAAGATGGACCCGAAGTAAAGGCTATGAACGCGAGACACATTGCAGCAGAGTTCAATCATACAAGGGATAAATTGAAGGTATGTTAAAATTTCCAGGGAATGTTCTTTGCTAACTTGTCTCGTGTCGTAGGTAATTCTTGGGAAGATGAGCGAGCTGGAAAAAGAAGCTTTCTTGGATACCGAAATCACGCTGCTGGCGAACCTAACGCTAGTCTACCGCGCAATCCCGTCTCAGAAACCTGCTCATCCATTGCGATTCTCGAACGAGTGCATCGAAGTTGCCAGAGAAACGCTGGAAGTACACGAAACTTTATGCGCGAGGCTTTTCAGCAGATCTCATCATCAGATCAGGGCGTATATAGATTGGTACAATTGGATTATTCCTTATTCTAAGTATAGATTGCTGACAATGAGTAGGAATCTCTCAATCTGTCCCTTTACACCATTCATCGTCGTCCTCGGCACAGCAATTCTCGACACAAATGCGGCCGACATGCATCTGCTCGAGAAAGTCGTGGAGTCCCTAGAGCGCGCCTCTGTCCTCGCACCTGGTGCCAAGAAACTGCTCAGTATTTGCAAGATTCTTCTCCAAGGCGGAAAATCCTGCGTCGAGCAAACACTCAGCAGTGGTCCTCCACCGGTACCTCAAGCATACCAGCAGCGGCCCCAGACTGCCTCGTATATGGGAAACGGGATGCAGACAGATGTGATGATGCCAGGCACTATGGATCCCGATTGGTCTACGATGATGCCAGAAGATTGGACGTCGCTGCAGTTGGATAATCCGGACAATATGTCGATGTTGTTTGATAATTATCTGGCTGGCAACTCTGGTATGATGCCAATTTTCGAGACGGACATGACGAGATTCGATGCGCTGTAACGCATGGATGCTAAACGGCGTTGTATAATAGTCCAAAGACATTACCACCTCTATTATCAAGATGCCTGGAACTTGTCACACAGAAGAAGTGGTCTTTGATTTTATAACAAGGTGAGGATGAACGTCTCCGCTTACGATGCTTCAGACCTTCAAGTATTCTGGAATCGCCATCTCTGTCAATTCTCGAATTAAGGTGTAATTGAACGAGGGACTTGAACCATAAGTATCACGACAACACCATATCATATACCTGGCTGTCCTGGCTGTGCGACATCAGCTACGAGCTGTGAGCCGCAGGATCCTCCAGCCTCATGATCACCCTGCAGGTCACGTGGACTATGGGATCATGTACCTCACTTCAGCTTTCCATGGCCTGCTTTCAATTTTCACAATAACTGTCCTTCCAATCGTGCTTCCATTTACATGGGCCTTAACCATAAAGCAATTTGACCAACGTGCTTATAAAGAGACATTCCCTAACGTTCTGCAATTCTTTCAATGTTCCAGCATCACCATCAGGCAACAGCCCATCCTCCAAATCACGAAAAACGGCTACGCGCAGAAGGACCATATCTCGACTATGTCACTAAAATGGAGTCTTTGTATCCAGGGACCGGGACCTCAGATACTTTGAATTATCATATCGGCTCGCGAGTCGGTCAATCGCGGTCTGTCGTGCTCGAAAGGAGACCAGATGAAAGATGGTCACGCCAGACATTCAACAACCACGTAGAAATCAAAGATCACTTCAAAAAGCGAGGCGATATCGATCACTCGAAGACCCTTGATTCTTCGAGACAGAGGATATATATACTTGAAGGCTTAAATCCGCACTTCGTCGAAGCGTATGGCTCATATTTCTTCATGGACCCCAGATTCTTCGTCAGGCAAGAGCGCAAGGATCTATGGAACCTTAAGATGGGTGGATCCGTGATCCAGGATACAATAGTCCTACCTTCTCTAGTTGATTGTAACAGATACGTTCGCGTCAAATATCGCGAGGTTCGAGAATTTGGGCATCAGTTGAGGGATTGACGGACGGTTTGTGCACTTACGGGTCGTCATGTTGCGGCAATTGGATTCGGGGGGAGACTTGATACCACTGCCGCTGTGGCTCGGAAGTTCTCCTACTGGTCGCGGGTGGGTGAGAATGATAATTGGGATGGTGAGTTTCCCTTGCGACTATGTTGTGCATGTTTTTGACATTGAAGCTCAGTTGTAATTCTCTGTGACCCGCCTGTCAGTAAAGTGCATGTCATGAGTCGTCCGATGACTTCAGATATCTTTCGGAGTGAACCGTTTCAAGGCGGCTATCCCGACTTCATCAAACGCGAAGATGGTGATCCGAGCCACTCTCACTTTCTCGAGCCTCCTCCTAGGAGATCGTTCCTGGACGACCTATGCTTCTACTACGAGAACCACCACCAAGCCCTAGCCAAATCTCAGCGATCTCAAACACCCGCCACTCCTAGTCTCGCAACCATGTTCCCTCTTAAGATTGTCTGTTCGCACTACCTCAAACTAATCGACTACTTCGAAGTAATCATCAACCGCCTCGCCAAAGTCGAATGGCAACTCTCCCGCCAAAGCGACTACGACGACTACGACGGCCCCGCTGTCCAAGAACAATGGAGTAGTCTCCAGCTCTCCGCTCGTCGACTCGCAGAATTCAACGAAGACGTAGAGGACATCCTACGAGACCTCAGCATTCCTATCACTTCTCCAGACACCCTTACCAGCAAAGTTGATTGGACATCCAGCGATCAGGATCTCCGCTACATCTACCAACGCCTCCAGAAGATGAAAGGAAAAGTCGACCAAATGACCACTGCTACTATGGGTTTGTCTAATATCGTAGGCAGCAGACAAGCTCCCTCTGAAGCACGGAGGTCTGTCAAAGAAGCGAAAAGTACGAAGACTCTCACAGTGGTAGGATTGATTTTCATCCCGCTGGCGTATACATGTGCGCTATTCAGTATGAGCGACGAATTTAGACCTGGCTCGCATTTATTCTGGGTGTACTTTGCCGTTTCTGTGCCTTTGGTATTCCTGGTATTCGTGGGCTCGTTTGTGATTCAGCTGGGATATGATGAGGATGTGGTGTGGTCGGGGAAGAAATTTAGGGGGGCACTGCTGGCTGTGTTTGGGAAGGATAAAGAGGTGTAGTTGATTTCATTCCTGGGAAGTTGATTGCCGACGATGTTTGTGAAAGCCGTTGGCTAGGTACATTTTAGTGACCCCCGGTGCTGAAGGCCCCTACAACTTAGGCTTTGAAAGCTACCCCGCCTACCCCGCACTTACCTGAAAATACCAATCCCCACTGCCAGTATTCTTACAGGCGGTGGCACAGGCTTTTGTTCACTACCCTCCCCAGATATTTTGGATCTCTAATTTACTTCGGTATTATTCTCATCCCCCTGTAATTAAATCTCACCTCGTCTGACCATCTGTCACACTATAACGCCCCTATATCAGCCATTTCGAATGTATCAGCACATATTCCTCACCAAGGCAAGAATTCCCTCTCCTTTCATCCTTCCTTTCCGCATTTCCCGTGAGAGATGATCTTACATCGCTGGACCATGCGCAAGCTTTCTCAGCTTGCTCAGATTCAGATTTATGACACATCGTATATGCCAATCTCATGTTCCACCAGCCGTGGGCGTTGCTGACATTCTGCTGTCTGGTGTGATTTTGTGCAGAATATCGTGAATGTGTTGTTGAGTGGCTCGTTGGCTACGACAACTCCATGATACTGGTATGAAGCCGCGCGGACACTGTCGGTTTGCGAGATTCATGGCATGAGTCTACGTCGGTAGTCATAAGGCTGAGTGTTAGTGTAAGCTCGAGCCGTTTTGAAAGACGTGATCTTGTGTCTGACGAGTATCTTCATGGTAAGATTTACTGGTAGGCCGCTTTATCAATGCCCGCCATGTCAGAATCAGATTCGTGTCACAGAAACTGAAGTTAATTAAGCACCAGTCGAGTCTCTGAGAAGACTTCAAACATTAAATTTGGGCTGTGAGGTATCGACTTGATAATTACATTACAAATATGGTTTAGTAGTTTTCCCAAACGTACACGATTTATCCCGTCTAATTATCGAAAAACTGATCGAGCTGCTCTTACTTCAAATCTTGACTTTTCTCTTCCTTGAAATCAGCTGCGACTTTTTGAATATCCAAGGTCTTCTTCCTCCTTCCCACCTGTGTCCCCTTCTAATAACACTCATCAGCCCACTGTCTCTTCGGCACTTCGAAGCTGCTGTGGGTTGAGGTCTTCTGATATTGAGATGAGTGTGCCTGCTTCCTACAGCCACAAATGTTCTGTAACGTGATGTAGTACACGTAGATGTCTGTAACACGAAGACCGTTAGCGTATGTAACACCACAAGCGAGCAAAAGTCAACATACCACGCAAAATTGCGCTCGGGCTGCCCAGCCATCACGATCCAACTCAGGGCCTTCCAATTCTCGCGACCTTTACGCCCGTATTCCTCAAATGATCGGTGAGAAGCTGCTCATAAGTCTTGCACTTCTTCCTCGCCTCCTCCAAGTCCGTCTCCGCCCGCTTATTCTGCATCTGCAATTCGAGGATATACTTCCTCGCAGCCGCTAAGACAGCTGACTTGCTCGGCTGCTGTGAGTCTGGTTCTTCTTCTGTGGCGACGACGTGCCACAGGTTGCTGATTTGCTCGTTGAGGTTGGTGCGGTACCGCTTCTCGATTGTGTTGTGGTTGAGGCGATGAGCGCCAGTAGAGCGAGTGCTGCCTTTGCTGCTGCGACGGGAGGAGTACCGACGCTTTTCGGACTCCGATGAAGGAGACTGTGAGGACTTTTCTGAGTGACTGGATTCCGACTTGGTGCGTCGCTTTGAGTTGGTGGTGGAGGTTGGTGGTGTTGCATGTGATATTGACATGTGATCTATCACAGAAGACGCAGATGAAGTGCAGGGGTCTTCATTTTGTAGTGGGAAAAGGGAGACGTAGTCTCCAGAGAATTTTGGCGTTTGAGGAGACTCCTCAATTGGCGATTCAGCGAAGAGTAGAGCATCTTTAGTGAAGTAATCGGACGTGGTTGAGGGGAACTCTTGGTCTGGTGTAGGTAACTGCGGGGTTGCTATAAAGGAGTCCCATGTTGGCGAGAGTGGCTGCAAGTCTGACTGGTACGAGCCATTCTGGTTGAACGCGGGGTAGAATTCATTTGAGAATGGAGACGTAGTGAAGCAGGGATCGGGGGAAGAGGATGTATAGATATTGTTATTACCGAATGCGAATGAGTCTGCCATTGTTGTGATGAGAGGTTGTTCGCTTGAGATGGAACAAACGAAGAGAAGAACTTCTTAGTTGATGGTGAGTATTGATTGAGTTCTTGCTGAGTGTGATTGATAACTCAGAGCTTCGTTGATGAGTAAGGTCGTTAGCTTGTGAACCAAGAGGTCGTGGAATGCGGGGACCCGAAATTTATAATGGAAAACAATTGAACCTCATCGGCGATCGAAATCGCAGAAAATTGCATTTGCAAAGCTGTCTGTTGTCGGAGACTACCGTGCTGGTCTAGACTCTAGCAACTCCAGCATTTTTTATGTGCCAATGCCGGAGATCGTAGATTTTCGGATCATGAGAATCTGTTGGCCTGTCGTCTGGTGGCTTGATCTTCTCGGAATGAATTCCAGTGAGATCTATTGGCTAGAGATCTTGTGAAGAGCAGCCTGGTTTATTAGGAAGATTTGGCAATACCCCGCACCATAAGGTTGAGAAAGACTGTCACTCCCACGTTACCATCACACATGTGAAGCTCGGGCGCGAGGAGGACCAGGAGAAAATTCCAGACAGCTCTCGCTGCATTGCGGGTGAGCCGGAGACGTCATTCGGCGAATGAAATGCCCTGGAGCCGTTTCCGTCATTATACATGGCTGGGCAAGGTTATGATTGGCCTCGCTTAAAGGAGTTGCCAATGCCCACCACGCCACGGTTGTGCCACTTCGACCCCACATCCAGAACGCAGAGCTCCATATCACCCCATTTCTCGTACGAAGCCAATTCCCATCTGCTGTGATCGAGATTTACCTTCGGGTCGCCCAACAAGTAAACGACAGTTTGCCGGGGTCATCATGTCGAGCCGCGCAAAGCTTGGTCGTGGCCCTGACGATCAGGGTCCTCACCCGAGTCGATTACCTGCCCTACAGCCATCATCATCCTCAGCTTCACCAGTACCTCAGTTCCTGACCGCTACGAGTCGGAATCATGCATTGAAGAGGAAACGGCCGCATACGAAGGTCGCTTGTAACCACTGCCGAGTGAAGAAGTGGGCTGTAAGTCCTCTGCGGTGCAAATGGTGCTTCTGAAATGAAGTTCTTCAATCCTTTCGGATGATATAAATTGCTACTAACACATTTTTGCAAAAATCAGTGTGATGGACGTCGTCCTCAATGTTCTGCTTGTTCGACACGCGATATATCTTGTGTTTATACCACTATTGATCAAGAGGAAACGCATGTGGGGATGCTCAAGCGAGAAAATGAGGCCTTGAAGCAACGTCTGGAGCCTCTAGCGGAGGTGCTTACCCTTCTTCAGACCGCATCTGCAGATCTAGCACAAGTGATCTTCTTAAAGCTCCGACATGGTGATGCTGCTACGGTACTAAATTTTATTAAGGGTGCTGTTCCAGATAGCCGCCTGTCGGAGCAGACCGCTGCGCGAGCAGCGCTTCCTCATGTTCAATCGAATCTGGAGTTGGAGCTTTTGGTACGCCACCCTGTAGCATACCCCACCGTAGGCACAGCAACAGACAGGAAAACCTCGATCGGTAGATCAGGACAGGTACAGACCTGGCTACAGCCTCCATCTGGTTCATCTTCCTCGTCCTCGCTGCTGAAGTTAGAGGACAGCAGTTTTCCCCCTATAAATAAATCGGACGACAGTGACACTTTCACGGACGCGCATTCTCCAGCAGGGGAGTCGTCTTTCCTAAATAGGCCAGCCAAGCGTCGAATGCTGGATGAAAGTGGCGTGTTGCACAAGCCCGTAGGACCTGCATTGCCACCCAAATTCGTTGATCCCCTGCTCCAAAATATCGACATTCGCTTTTGGACCAATGTGTCTGTGACCAATGAACTTGCTGCAGGCGCCATATCTCTATACCTACAGACAGGTCACCCAATACTAGGCCTATTTGACTCTCAACTGTTCCTGTCGTCCCTAGTGGCGTGCAATACTGAGTTTTGTTCACGATTTCTGGTCAACTCATTGCTCGCATACGCTACTGTGAGTTTTGATCTAGACTTTGCGCTACTAATCAGGGCCCCGACCTTACTAATCTCCACGACAGCAAGCCTACAGTTCAGTCGATCCGGGTGCTCTCGCCAAAAGCTTCGAGTTCGAGCTCGAAGCTGAGGCTCTTTGTGATGCTGAAATCGAAAATCCGATTAATTCTTTATGCAGCCTAGCATCTTTCACTCTCCTCTGGATCTGCCATATCTGCCATGGATCAGGCAAAGATGGAGTCAAGGCTGTATCTGCAGGATTTGAGATGGCGAAGAGGATGAAACTATATGGAATCGCTGACACTTTGACAAGTGCTGATTTGCTTCCGATGAGGAGGGAAGATCGATCGGCCATTTCGCACACAACTTGGGGGTGCTTCAACATGTCAATGTAAGTCTGCTTACATACACTTGATGCCATACTACAATGCTGAGTAAGTAAGGGTTCAAACTCTATACACAATCCCGGTTGTGACGAAGTATCCGCCCGTGCTACCCGTTCCTGGTGACACCGACCCCAAGTCTGCTTTCGAAAGCCACCTCAAGATTGCCGAGATACCTTTTTCTGGAGACGGAGATACATTTCAGTCATTCTGCAAGTTGTGGAAGATTGCATCCAATATCTTCCTGTTATCACGACCTGCTGAAGGCGGTCTTCGACCCCCAAGCCTCGATTTTGCCTTCTCGAAATATGCCAGACTCCTCGAACTGGCCGATCGCCTACCATCGACGATGCTCTCTCACAAAGGCGCCCCAAGCCAAGTCTTCGTGTTCTAGTAGGTTTCTTGACATCTGTCTACCCTTCTTGAAGAACAAGCGCAATTGCTAAACTCGGTACAGTGTCTGGTATCACGCCCTCATCGTCGATCTCTTCCGACCTTTCATCGCAGACAAAGACCAACACAGCTCTATGCGTGATTCCCCAACCCGCTCGACCTCCTCCCCACAAACAGTTTTTGCTGCATCAATCAAACAACTGAAGCAAATCATTCTCGTCTATAGTGACTACCCTGAATCGAAATACGATATTTGGTGGCATATTTCTCTCATGTATGTCGCCAATGCATCCGTGAAAGGGTTCCAGACAGATCCGGAATGGCGCTCATATTTTCTGCTGTGCCTGTACTGCTACAGCATTCTCATGCGATGTTTCTGCATGGTTCAATGGATAGTACCGGGCTTGCTGGCGATTGCCGTGCAGAGTGGCGCCATGTCAAGTATGGAAGCGCAATATATCAAAAGCCACTTTCGAAGTAGGGAAGTGTGGGGTATCAGGCCTGCGGGGAGTGGCGCTGGCTTCGTCTTGGATATGGATCGTGCAGCTTCAGATGTAAGTTTACCTCAATATACACAAGCTATAACTCCCTTTTGGCTGCCTCCAGAACCATTGCGTGATATTCTTCACGCAGAGCGGCTCCCTTGATCCAAGAAATTGATGCTCGTAACTCCGAAAGGTGAGCTCCCTTCCTGAATGTTGGCTAATCGTGAATTATTCAATAGTGGAATGCGGCACAGGCTGATAGTCTAGCGGCTGAGTTTGACGATTTAACCATCTTCAACGAATTTACGGACGGGATAGTCTGAAAATAGAAATATGTGTTACACACAACCCTAATGTGGACACCCTCGAACGGGAACTGCTCCTGATCTCAAACTCGCCAGCCGCTTACGGCCGTTCGAGTATTGGTTTGTTTGGGCGTACTGGTCTTTGGATTTCTTATCTTACACGATACCCTAGATCTTCTTTATGGCTGATCATTGATCTGAAATGGACCCATGGGAGGTGGAATTGAATTTCCTACCAGGCACCTTGTGGCCCGAAGGACGCGCACACAACATGTGAGCGAGATTGTCCATCCAGCGTCACCATCATCACCTCGAAAGCTTTGCAGAAAGGTATCAGATCACATAGGCACAGCTACTATAATGCGCTCCTTCTCTTCTGAAGTCACAATGCTCCCGTGAAGCTCCTGCAGCCAAGACGAGGGGTACATTCAGCCACTCAGCCACTCCATGCTGAATGGATAAGCGAGGCGATGCACCCAACATCATGAACATCACTTCAAGAGCGGCACACGATGATGCCAACTCATTCCGGAAATGCGATGGGAATATTTGCTTTGCATTCTCAAGTTGCAGAAACGACCTTGGTTAGAAGATTTCTCCTTGCATTTAAGTCCGGTACTGCAAAGGCGAGGACATACCTCACCCTGCGTTCGTTCAGTGTCCAATCACCAGAACAAAACCGCGATGACGCTGGCGGTCCATCATTCTAAAGTCGTAGGAGCATCTTCGTAGTCGAGACTGCTGAGGTGGTATGATTCTCTGAAGTAGTACACACCGATCACACGTGATTAGTGCAAGAGATGCTAATGAAGAGGGGCAAGAGCTAATGGCATCAACCGTTGAGTTTGTCCACTCCTGGAATAGGTTAGAGTCCAGACTTCCACATGGCTTCGTACAAACGCGAATGAAAAACGTGGCTTCCAACCTGTTTTTACTGAATCGAGTTGCACCCATCAGCCTTATGGGCGGCCGCAACTGCGGATTGGGTTGATACCACGCCTTCGGTTTGAGCCTGGCTCTTCCCCGGATCTTGCTCCTTGGACTTCAAGAATCAGGGTCTCGTGATTGGCATTCCTTCCCTTGGCAATAACTCCTCTGGCGCGGGGATTTCTTCGCTGGGGGCTTAAAGTCTTAGGAATGTGGAATATGTCACCGCTAACTCCATTGAGACGGTTCCAGATTGCCGAGTCTCCACGATGTCGATGGGGAAGAACAGTTCCAGGCTTGCAAATCAGACGCATTGGATATAACACTGAAGTTTCAAGTCTCTTTTCGATCTTCGGCGTCCTTGGCACACCATGTGGGAAATCTTCATAAGCCCTTCGATTCTCATTCACTTCCAGATTTCTTTGAACCCAGTCACACTCACTATCGGTCACTAATTGAACTCCCATTCAAAGGTTCATATCTATTTCCAGCTTCGACTTCAATCAGAACCTAAATGCAAGATGATGCACAGGCGCACTTTCAGTAACAACTCTTTGAACAGCACCCCTCGCTCCGCTCCCTCTCAACCCGCACAGCAACTAAACAACCAAAGCATGCCGTCATTCATCGATAGGAAGAATCCCTTCCAGTCGCAGTCCAGCGATTATCAACAACCAATCATGCCAACATGGAACTCTTTCATGAGCTCGGTTCCCCTCCCATCACCACCTGCCGAAATGTCGCACTCCGAATATTTCTGGGGTAATGGTCCCTCGCTTCCACGGCATTCAACACTCGACCATGATACATCTGATACGGAGTACTCAGAGGACTACTGTTCTCTATTTCCCATCCCACCGAATCAAACAATAGATAAGAAAGACGATATGAGTCTACTCGCCGGCCTGGCATATACAACCAATGGCTTGGACCATCCTTCCTTCAATCCCGGCTATCCATTGAACCATCGAGGCACCTCCATGCCAACCAGCGACGCAGAGGAGTCTCAATCACAGACCTCGGACAGCGAAACTCCTCACCACAAATCCGAGGGCCGCTTGCTAGAAGAAGTCCGCGTGGTGCACAACCAGGTCGAGCAACGCTACCGACACCGAGTTCGAGACAACATCAACGCACTCTGGAACGTCATCCCCGAATCTTCGACCACCATTCAACCAAGCAAGGCGGTGGTTCTCAAGCGCGCCAAGGAGCATATATTGGAGTTGCAGCAGCATGCTAGGCGAGAAAAGCGGAAGAAGGAGGCGCTGGAGGCAAAGGTTCAGATGCTGGAGCACTTTTTGGCAGAGCAACCTAGTACGAGAGGTTTAAAGGCACAGAATGTCAAGTACAGCGTTGTATGACATGATTGGAGTCTCTGTGTCTCAAGATAATCAGGAGAGTCGGTTGGCACACTTTGGTCCCTCGGATTCGGACTCATATGTACAATTCTGTCTATCACGCGTTATGATTTTGTTATATACCTCTGGTACCTGTCGTTATAGATTACCGAGCACGCAAATAGATTCCTGGATTTTTTTGAACTATTCTAATATTTGTACCTAGATTTGTTCCATGACAATGCACTATTTTATTGAATGTAATCATACTAAAACCAAGTGCCAGACCAATTGCCCATGTCATTGACATTTTGAAAATCTTTACTTCCCTCGAGCTGAGTTTGGAAGAGTAATGATCTATGGCCAAACATGGACATTGGGAAGCATGTGCTTCCGAAATCGGACTTCGATGTCTCGGAGACCCGGAGGCTGCAAGCTGATACACTTAGCTCGAGCTCGCTATAATCCACATAGTCTACTTCCCCAGTCTCCTCGCAGTAATTTCTCAAACTCGAAAAACATCTAAAGAAAACTTCAAAAAGCCCACCCGATTCCGGAATCCAGATCCTCGCCTACTATGTTGATAGCAGTTACCAGGTGGATTTCCTTGGCGAGATGACCCGCGCCATCTCCACCGCCCCGCTGCAAAAGTACCAAGCAGGAGAATGCAAAAATGCAAAAGTTTATAGAACATACAGCAGAGGGTATTCGCTAGTGGTCACCCACCTAACTACTAATCCCCCGATTTGAAGCTTATGAAAGGCAGAGCGGACGGGATGCCCAGTTCTCTTCAATCTATGGCCGTATGTGTCAGGGAAGGCGGAACTTGAGTAGGTAAAGCTGCAGCTCTGTCGATGGTGGACCTGCTGCTTTCACAGGTCCGCAAATACCTGTAAAGTATCGATTCAATCAGAAGTTGCTTCCTTATGCACTACGACCTTTCTCTCGGACTCAGATTCTGATTTTGGGTGACTTGCTCGGGTTGTTCGGTCTTTAATGTTCGAGAAAGACGTTAGACGACCGCATCGGGGATGGCTTCTTGAGCCAACCTTTCACCTTCTACAAGTAGCAGTGAGACATTTTGACAGATTCGCTGGCTAGAACATCGCCCTGCCACAGCCACTTCGTCGAGTGCGCCACATGCATCAAAGGACATCACACTGAAGCATGAGAATATCTTGAGGCTCTGATCGTCTCAAAAACCTTTCCACCTAATACAAGGCGTGCCTACTAGGCTGTAGGAACCAAAAGATTGCTGATGTTGGACACTTATCACGTGATCTAATCAGATTGAAATCAAGTCACCTTCGTGTCACCCTCGCTTGAGGAGCCAGTGCCAGCCACGTAAAGACAAAACACAATTCTCTCAAAATAGACCTTCCCATGTTCAACATTCCTGGTTCTGATCCCCCATGATTGATTGTATGGCTTGCAACCTCGTCAAGCGATGCAACGGGTCGCGTCGGGTAGATGAGCTGTCAGGAGGGGGACATGCCAAGATCTCAGACATAAAGGCCGGCTTAAACTTTAAGCATAAACAACGAAAGGATCAGCGGCAAAGCCTGCACTTTAAATCCCACAGGATTCAAAGCAACCAATTACAACATCCAATTTCATCGATAGCGCATACTTTGGGAAGTTTGGGTCAGCCCTGGGGTTGCAGCCTCCTGGAAAAGCCTCGTACTAGAGCCGAGGCAGCAGATTTAAAAGGCGCAGCACATTCTTTATATGGGGTTAAGCCTCCTTGATTGGATAACTCGGGAGCGGCTGAGACGTGTTTATATCGGTTAATTCAGCCTCACTTGGCATCCAGGCTCAAACGGGTTGATACGAGAATCGAAATTGGAAGTACTGCGACTTCGCGGCACAGCTTCAACCCTTACACCGAGTGACTGGTTATTGTTTATGTGACGCATTGTTTTCGGAATTCTGGTATAATTACCTGCCATCGTCGCCATTTGGAGAAGTCAATCGGCCATTCCAAAACGCATCTCCATTTCCAGTTCGAAAAAATACAACTTCACTTACAAAATCAACCTCAAGACCAGCCAAATCAAGAAAAATGTCTTTCGCAGTAGGAGGAAATGCTGTCGGATTCGATACCTTCGTCAGCCCAGGTGTCGGTGCCCGCGCTGTCGAGTACGGTGCCAGCTCATACCCTGTCCTGCACCCAAGACAAAACAGCACGACACCCTCAGATACAATCAACATGTTCATCGAGTCCATGGACGGAGACTGGGAATATGCTGCTTCCATCGTCGAAGCCTGTGCCGATCAGACAATTTTGGCACTACGGTGCACATCAGGAGGTGATATCGTTGGAAGCTCGACCTGTGGTCCTAACGCTGTGGTATGTTCCCTTTCCTGTTTATGCCAATTCTGTATACTGACAATTGATTGTAGCCAGCGACTGTGACTATGGGAACGGCTACATACCACTTCTCCAGCGCGGTGACAACCTCAACTATGGGAAGCGTGGTATCCGCTACCGCTATCGAAGGATGTGAGCTTGCTGGCACAACCGCTGCAACCTGTAAGTACAATGGATTTGCTCTGAGATAAATCATCTCTTTTTCCTCAATTACAAAGTTCAATGTGCTAACTGGCTTTCTCAGGCACCGCGACTATCGGAGGAGAAGTTGACGGCAAGAAGACCACAACCAGTGTCACATCGACCTTGACAGGCGCCAGCTACTACCGCTTCGACGTAGCGATCACTGGAGGCGCTGAGAAGACAGCTTCTGCCACCGCTACTTGCGCACCTGGAAAGAACGCAGGAACATCTTTAAGCGCGAAGACGATGATGGTATGGGCTTTGGCTGGTGTTGCTACCGGTGTCCTCACTCTCGTGTAATTTCTACCAGTCGACTTGCTCTTTGTTTATTGAATACCCCAGAATTGTCATTACCAGTGAATTGTTTATGCTCCTTCGAAGTTGTGGTGGGGTATTGACGGCTAGTTGTTGCATGGTCGTGATGTGATAAATGTGATGGGCTGCTTGGTACATCTTACCTAGAAAGATATATGTAATGTTTCAATGATCAATGAAAATTATTGCTTTGACGACCAGATTGAAATATGCTCAGCAATGCAGAAACAGAAGTGTAGGATATCAATTATTGAATTTGACTTGATGACATCAACGCCGATCAATACTTGACGACACGAATACCTTTTTTCGAGACTCACTACACTAGTAACAAGATCGTGAAAGTGCATGGAGCATCTTTTCTCGAAGTGATATTCGAGACGAGAGGTTGGTGGTGGGTGTGCATTTCCAGGCTTGGATTCAGCTAGGTGCGGGGTAATTTTCCGGGCATCTTACAATTCGCTACAGGGTCTGCTTAAGCGAAAGGTAGGAGAAGTAAACAGTCACCACCATCACTCAGACGCGAACATCAGCCATTAAAGAGTATATCAACCACCCGATTACAATGCTATATTGGGACCAGAAATGATGCGCCAAGCTAGAAGCTCCTGGCTATCTACTCAGCGAACAGTCTACCTCAAGCTTCCTTCAACCCTGGCGTGTCGCGATAAGCAGCAGGAAGCACGCCTTCCAAAGAAGCCTTGATCTGCAAAGCGAGGGTCTTTGAATGCCACCTATGAAGCGAAGTATACCCACCCATAACCCAAAAATTCTCGATTCTCGAGTGCCTTTTTCACATCCCACGGATCTCCCCCTCCTCATCCACTCCCCATGTAGCATCGACATCCATCTCAGTCTTGAATATTTCGGAAGCTGTATCTCGCGCATTCTTATCTGAGTACCCTGTACACCAAATCACTGCATCTGCATCGAGTAAACTTCCATCTGAGAATTGGAGACTGGTAGCAGTAAATGCTGTGGGCTCAACATTGGCTTTGATGCTCACTTTCCTCTCGGCTATCAACGCTATCGCTCCAGTATCGACGTAGTGACCTCCTCCGTCCTCAAGAAGATTCGCCACCAACGCCGCTCTGGGATCAAGACTATCGTACACAGGAAACCCTGCAGTATCGAGATCTTTGTATCGATCCGGCTCCAGTGAAGCAAAATAACTGAAGAGATCGCGGGCAAGTTGGCCATCTAAGATGGTTGGAAGGGTCATAAACCGCTGGTCTGCTGCTTCCACACCGTCATCGGAAGAGCCTAGACCGAGCTTGCTAGTTATGTGCTCGAGGGGACAGATGTATGTTGGGGAGCAAACGACCATGATAGGCTTGAGGCCAGCATTGTAGCAATCCTCGAGGACATCGAATGCGGTGTTGGCTGAGCCGATGACAAGAACGGTGCTCACGCCTTGGTTCTGTAATTGTTTGGCGCTCTTGTAATATTTGGAGTGTATGCTTATCCCGGAAAACAGGGGCTCGTCCTTGATCGTGGGTAAGTTAGGCTTCTGTGAACCAAACCCCGTGGCTTGGACAAGATGATGTGCGATGATATTGTAGACACCTGCAGAGGATTTGAACTTGACGCTCCATCGCTTATCAGGCAATTGTGTCGTCTCAATGATCTCAGCCGACGTGATGATATTGAGTTGAAAAGCCTTGACATAGCGCCTGACCTGCTGCGCCAACTCATCCTTGGTAAGCAGATGTGGGGACTGCAGTTCTTTATCGTAGACCATGTAGGGCAATTTGCAGAATGATGTTGTAATGTGGAAGCGCATACAGTCGTACCTCAGCGCCCAGTTGTCACCGACGTGAGCGATTTTGTCGATCATGATGCTTTCGACTCCAAGTGTCTTCAGTCGTGCGGCTAGTGAGATTGCTCCGTTGCCTCATCCTACGATGAACGCGTCTGTCTCGATAGTTTCTGAACAGGATAATGCTCTACCTGGGAATTGGAGAAGGTCACGTCTTCGTTGCAGATATACAAGCTTTCGACTTTCGTGCTCATGACCCAAATCTTCCATGAAAGTGGCACTTCGCTACCACCTGCCTGATTGGTCTTGTATGGCAGGAGTAGTATCCGTCCACTACACACTGCAGCTGGCAATCTTGTTTTGAACGAAATGGTGCAATCGATGAATTGCTGTATAAGGGCAGTTTATCAAGTCAGCATTCTGACTCCCACATCGCGAAACCTCAAACAAGTACAGTACATGTGTATAGGGGAAGATGACGACGTACCAAGACAGGCGTAGCCGGTATGAATTGAGCCTTTCCACTCAGCTCATATTGGGCCTCAATATCTCTGAGTTCTTTCGTCTCTAGTAGCGCAGCCGAGATGAGAGCTGGAGTCATGAACGTTCGCAAGTGCCAGGTAAGCGCCAACTGGTCTTTCCAATATGCCTGCTCGGGAGAAAAGCAGTTTTGAAGCCTTTCAGAATCACCAGAAGTCAAAGCTTCATTCAAGTCCTCCAACACGCCCAGTGCTTGATTGGTAGGTGCATCGCCGCTCATGGAAGCGCGGTCAACAGTCCCTGGAGGAATGGTGGGTACCGGGTTCTGCGAGAAAAGACTACAGGGGTCTACTTTTTGGGGGTATTCAGTGCCTTCTTTGCGCTTCTCTCCGCTATTGAGACCTATTCATTTTAACTGGAGCCCTCTCCCTGTAAAGCTGGTCCATGCTTACTGTTGCTATCCATGGTCACGGTTCTTGTTCACTCGATGGTGGCTGGAGCGTTCGGAATTAGCAATGTAGACAAACTAAGGCGTCGAAAATTTCTGCGGAACAGGAGAGATAGGAAATGTGTTGTAGAAGAGGTGTGGTCTGCAGAGACAAGTAAATTGAGGCAGGAGGTGAAGGAGAGTTCTAGACGCCAGCCTTATCGACTTGGTACAACATCGTGGACGCTGCAACACAGAACTGAGCGGTTATTTCTGACTGGATGAACAATGGTGTGTAGCTCATGTGATATCTATGCATGCCCCGCAATGTTGGTGTTTCATTCAAGCAGCATGTCAACAAACTTGGCGTGCCTCGCTTAGCCGGAGGATGATTTGGCCTTGCCCGCTCATAAAGTTCTGGGTAACCTCTCAAATTCAAGGTTAGAGGAGGAAGTTTCTCTATCATATGAGGCTTTGTAAATGCAATTATTGGTGCCGTACTTCAGAGTTTGGCCATTGGCTGTTAACTCGAGAGGGCCGCCCCCCGACAGCGGATCTCGCTGAGACCCTCAACACCCTTGCCGCTCATGCACCGTCGTCTTTTCGTCACAGTATCATCTGCTAAACCAACATAGTCGGAAAGATGTGGCATTGCTTTTCTTAATACTAGAAGAAGACCTGTGAGAAGAAAATTGTACAAGTCTTCAAGTATCGACTTGATGTCCAGAGCATCCCTCGTCGAGATGAACAGTCTGAGCTCTATGTGTTTCTTGAAAGAGAGCCGTATGAGCGCATTTGTTCTGGACCGGAGCACCTGCATCGAGTGGCACTTGCTGGTGTTTGGTGTTTTAAATCGCGATCAGCCACCTGTGCCAACAATCTCCAGCCAACCAGCCATCCAGCCATGCTGCTGCTTCTCGCCGTAGAGAAAACAAAGATCTTGAAGTCGACTGTCAAATTCATCCGAAACGGCATGTAATACTTGAACTTTCAACGCAATTGGTATCGACTCGTTAGTAACATGAACTGTTAGAATCTCTGACTTCAACAGCATGACTCTGAAATGTTCAGGTGACCCAGACTCCCCTATCAAAGTTATGTGCCTGATCCATGGTTATGAAAGTGATACGGTACGAGCTGGAAAGACTTCCTACTCGTCACCCAGTTTCCCGGGCCTTGCAGTTTCCTGGGAAACCAACAAAGAGACAGGCATCAGAAGATTAGAGGGATGGCCTTATTTTGCGTCTTCCATTGCTCCAGCCCATCTCCCATTGCCTTCATTCAATTTTCAAATATTACTATCATATATCGCTACCCCTCAGGCCGTTTCTTATCAATTAAAAGATCATTCTGAGGGGAATTTGGTGCTTGTGGCAGCGAAAGCATTTTCTAAAGGTGGTATCTAGAATCCAGCGACTCAAGTGATCCCAAGCACTGACAGCAAAAGGGCGGGATCCGAGTCTCCATCGTGTACTGGAGAGTTCACAGAGCTCGAAGAAGTCGAAAGAGGAAATTCTGACGTGTCATTAAGACGCCTTGAGGCCTCCGAATCACAGGAGCAACTGCGTCCGTCACGGGCGAAGAGTGCGATGTATGTCACTCGTACAACATACATCGATGTCAGCTCGGTTACAAACTCCGCAGATCCAGAAAAGGATCTTAAGAAGGACAATCCGTGGGAAGGGTAGCGGAACGCCGAGATATCACGGGAGCATCCTGTTACGAAGTGAAAGGTTTTTTTTTGAACATCATCTCGCTTTAGTCAAAGATTGGAAGGAGCCAGATGGCTTTGTCGAGGGACGATCTCATTTTACAGATGCTTCTCCATCCTGCTTTGTATACCTCGAATCATTCAAAAATGGGGATTGGAAATTTTGTCAACTTGCAGCCCAACTTCCAACAATCAATAGTTGAGGCACTGGAAGAGTCTGGCTCATACGTATGAAAGATCAATCTAGCCGAATTCTTTCATTTCCTGGACAGTCTTAAGACTTCTTTATTCATCAGCTTCCTTTCCCTGCTTTTCAATGGGCTCCATTTATGTACAAGAGCACCATCCTGCCTCACTGAACCTCTCACCCACGTCGACTAAGACACCATCATACTGGCACAATCTCCGAAGCAGAAATGTCAGATCTTGTAAGTTTAAGATAATTATTTGCGGATTCTCCAGATTTTCAGTTCATCCAATAACCCGCATCGAGTCCCCAACCCAGCAAGCTCAGATAAAAGATCTCCTCAAGGTCTTCATTTACAGCCTCGAAAGACGCGATATCGCAGCCTACTCGACGACGGTCGCCCAATACATTGAAGATGAAGCCAATATCGACGACCTCATACTGCCCAGCCTTGATGCCATCAAGTGGCTTCTACCATTGGTCCAAGATTCTCTTCGAGGCCATCATGGACAGCCACAAGGGATAGATGTAGGCAGCACGGTGAGCAGTACCGCGATCTGGTGTTGCCTAGTAGTCAACAACCATTTGAAGAAAGATAGCCTGCTAGCTTTGAACAGGTTGCTCAAGAGAGGGCTTCTATCTCATGGAGTGGAGGGGTTGCCGAAGAAATTGGCTCTGCAGTGGCTGAATTTTGCAATCGCTCGAATCGCTTCAGGCAACGATACTGAGCTCTTATCGGACGAAGCAGCTTGGTTTCAAGGTTGAAGTGCTGGTTGAACCGACATTCGCTTCTCAGAGATCTGTCGAAGCGGGAGGCAGCAAAGAATGAATGTTGAAGCACACACAAACTGGCCAAATGTACGGGACAACGCCTACTTGGAATCTATTGTCTTCGGTGCAGAACGTACGCTCAATATCCGGTCAAGCTCGAGAACCCCCAGCGGTCGATCCGGTCGACCACTGATCCAGAAGCATTCCTAACATTGATCCCCTCAACGGTATTGAATAGTGAATTCAAGATGCCTCCTCCGGGGGCCGTTTGGTCCTTGACACTGTCAGTATTCCTCTTTCTAGCAAAATTCTTCACTTACGAAATTCATATCATTCCACTTTCCACCGAAATGTGATGCCGTCCCCTGATCGCGCTGCGGAAGCCCACTTCCATCTGTATCGACACTTCCCTGGCGAGTCTCAGGGCGATTACCAGCCTTCTGCATATGGCCTTGCGCTTCAAAGCGCAGCTCCTGGAGAACTTCGCTGCAACGATTTGCGAAGCTCTCTTTCTCAGCGGCGACTTTTATCTGGGATTGGCATGTTGCACCGGCTTCGAAATACGAGATCCAAGTATATGCCGGTTCCGACTGCAGCTTGATGACGCGAACATAGAGAACGACGACCGCGCAATAGCCGCAGTAGTGCGCGAACTGCGCTTATTAGATCTATGTTCTGCGGGTTGAGGAGACTTACGAAAAGACTTACCCATGAAGCTGCAAAGTTCTTTTCTCGCTGATACAAACCATCGATGAGCTTCACGATATCCATGGCGGCCCTGACGCATTCGGCGGTGTTCTCTTCGCACTCTTGACGGAGTTTGTAGCCCTGTGAGCCTCGGAATGCATCACAATTCATATTTTGGAGCAGAAATGGGCGATGAAGTAGGATACGAGCGTGTGCATATGCAAATTGAAGGCCAATGTGTTGGGCTGCAAAGAGGGGTTCAAGCGTGGCGGGGTCGAGCTCGAAAAACGAATTGACATCAGCGCGCCACTTTTCAAGTCGACTATTCAGGCTCTTTGCGGACTGGAGTTGAGTTTCGATGGAGGGCTTGCGAATACTGTACAATTTCCGAAGCACTTCACCAAGGATCTGCGCTAGACTGAGACGCTGGTCAGCGGATGCTCACAACGTGGAAGGGATATACTTACTTGATGGAAAAAACAGTTGCCTTCATCGAACATTGAACTCCGTCCCCCACCGTCATAAGACCAGTGGAGGAAAGATCGTCGTCTTCAACGATACGTGGGAGATCTTGGTCAGTATCTTCATCCTTGATTAAGCTTGGACGACCGAGTTGAATACTGAGATGCTTGTCCATTGTGTATGCAAACCAGAAAGCCCTTTTTTGACATTCTACCTCAATCATATCATCGTTTGCAGAGCACCTGTCCTGTCTCTGCAGACCTTTGGAGAATATCAGACCCACGGTCTCGGTGAATATGCTCCAACATTGATGTATTCGAGAGCGAGAGGAGAGATAGATGCACTGTAGGAGTCGGGCTTGAATAGTTGGTAGTTGGATATCTCCAGTTTCTTTCTTCAACTGAGCTTCTGCGACCTGAAAGTAATGAAAGCTGCATTTAATAAGCAACGGTGGGTGCAACATCATCTTCAGGTTTACCTACCTCATGTCCTCATCCATCTCGTCAGATTTTGTTGATGAGCTTTCATAAGCTAGCGCAAAAACCATCAGCACTACAGCGTTCTTGCTATGGTTAAATGCCCCTTGGCTCAGTGACCGAGGGGCTGAAAGAAGTGACTCCATCCATTCCTCTACAGTCTTCTGGTGTAGAAACCTATGGAGTGCAGCACCAAACCCGAAATATTGCGTGACCATGCTCTGAGCAAGCCTATAGGTTGGAAGAGCGAAGAAGGATGTATCCATGTCGGGCAGAGGAGGGTCTCCAAAACTGAAGATGGAATTTTGATGATATGTGGCTCGATGGTTGAGATTATTCTGCGTTCTCTGGAAGATACTGGCTCCATTCGACTGCCCCTCCTTTTGGTAGCGGGATTGGTGATGATGAGGAGTGTTGTCTTCTACGGTCATCCGTAGAAACTTCTGAGGCCGAGTATCGATATTGTCACGCTGATCTTGTCTGTTGGCAGTATCGAAGATATGTAGCGGTTGATCCCAAAACTGATTCGGTACTGGCTCTCGCCTGGAAGAGTTGTTAGACCCTGGTGTTCCGCGCTCAGTTTCCATTTCATTACTCCTGCTTCGGCCGTCATATGTATCATGAGAGATCGTAGCCGCAACAATTGGCGGCTTCTTCCCACGTGTGTATGGAGCTTCGTATTTGCACACCCTCGAATATTTGACACACTTTTCACATGGAAGTTTGCCATTGCACTTCGTGTGCTTACTATCGAACGAATCAGGCCAGTCATTATCACACTGTAACGGCACTTACGCTTTGCACTCATCACATCCACGTGAAATCCTGGACTTCTGTCTGTTCGGATTAGGTTCCTTCTTTGGCCCTGGCGGCGGGTCCGAGTCTGGCGAACGTTCGCTGGATCGTTGGATCCCGAACCCAAAATCTGTGACAGCGGACATTGCTACAAATTGAGTAGAAAATTTCACATGTGAGAATAGCTGTCGCGGTAGCCTGATGATATATCCTATTCAGAGTAGTGGTTTTGTTGAATGATGCCGAAACGTCAGCACGGGAAATGTGGCTCGGACTTTCGGACAATCGGACTTGGGAGGCCGCTTCGTCGGCCAAGACGAAGCGAACTCAGTATCCCCAACAATAAATCAAACGGTCGACGGAATGTAATAGAACTGGGAATAAGCAACTAGACAACCTGGATGGGCTCTTCAAGAGAAGCCCATTTCCAGTCACGGTGCTTCGCTTTCATGACATAAAATATCACCACACTTATCCGCGCACTCCTGCATGAAGGTTCGAAGGATACTTGGTCCGTGCAAGCTTAAAACAAATGGCACGAGGAAATAGAACAGGGCGATGATCACAATGATCACAATAAGTAGGAGTTTCAGGAATAGAGTTTACATGTACGTAATAACTGTGTCCCCTACTTAGTACCGAAGTCATGTTCAGCGCAGCTCAAGTTCTTCGTGAGGCGAAGTCTATGCCACATCGTCTTCTTTCTCCGGTACAGACTACATCGTCTTCTTTCTCTTTTCTCACGCAGAACTCCGCGAAGCACAAAGTCCTCATATAGATCAAAAACCTCACCGAATAACAATGTATCGCCTGTCATCAGGGAAATCTCATCGCTTCTCTCAGCCTCACACCACATCAACAACAATCTCCCCCTCCCCATCCGGCCACTCAAACCCCCTCAAATACCCCCTCAACACCTCTCTCTCAACCAACATCCCTTCTCTCCCCTTCCCCCTCTTCCCATCCTCTCCAACATCATCCCGCATCCTAACCCACTCCCTCCCCCTCCCTTCAATCCTCCTCCAAAGCACCCTCTCCTGTTCCTCCACAGTCCCTTTCACTCTGAAAACAACAAGCGCAACACCATGAGCTCCCCTACCCTCTCTCTCAACAATATTCCTGTAGAGATCCCTGTCTTCCTTAGAGTACAAACTCAGATCTAGAACGATGTCGTGCTTAGCAGCGTTTAGTAGAGAAATGAGTTGTGATTTCAGTAAGGACTCAGCTTCGTCTTGCAGGCTGGGAACGAGCGAGGCGGGGTAATCGCGTTCGTAGACGCCGTGATGCTGGTGGATAAGGGCGTCGATGCTTAGTCTTTCGTAGTTTTCTTGCGATTGGAGGTTCAAAGCGAGGGTTGATTTGCCGGATCCTGGGGGGTTGTTAGATGATCTGCTTTGTAGAGAATAGTGTTGAGTCATTTTGGCGAGCGCGGAGGATGCGGAGGGTTTGAAGGGAGAGGATAGACGTACCGGCTGTGCCACAGGTCATTACTATGACTTTCTTGCCTTCATTGTGGACTTTTTGGATTGCTTCGAGGACGTTTGGTGGAATTGGATATGTGTTCGTTTGATTTGATGTTGTGTTTTTATTCACCGAAATAGGTGAGGGTGAAGATGCCATGTTGGATTTTGAAGATGAAATCGTTATGCAAACCTGCTTTGAGGCTCAGTCAATCTGAATCTGTAAAGTCTGTTCTCTATATGTTCATGTCCTAGCTTTGTGAGTATGTAGAGAGCGCGATGAAGACTCGCTCATTTGAGTCAGGGTTGAACAAGGGGTGAGTCACGAGTGCATGGCTTGCCACGTGATACTGTTATTCCATTCTTCGTTGCATTCATTCGTCTTTCTTCATCTCCTTAGGAGTTCCTGGCTTTCTCTTCCCTTCTGATCAAGCCTTTCTTGTAACTACTCCTACCCTATCATCATTCCTTCCACTCAAGCACCCACAACACCAACTCTCCTACCCTTCTTCGAATCAGGGTCCTCGTGCTCCGCCTCATCAGATACAACCTCTTCTCCCGCGATGCCCTCACCATGCAATTCCCTGGCATAAGCAAGCCTCTTCGGACTACCATATAATCAGCTTATACACTCTCTCCGCACAACAGCAAGCACTGAGAAACAAGAAACTTACAGCATATACATAGTATCAATATATCGCAATGTACAAGTCATGATAATGACTAGTACCCAGAGCGCGAGAGCAGACTGCCACCCGTATTTATCTGATTTTGTTCGCGTTAGGATGCGAAGTTCACAGCGCAGGAAGCAGGAAGGAAACTCACAGAACGGAGCCTGAACAGCAGGCCAGACGAGGACTTGAGACCATGCTGCGATAGCATAATATCCAGCAATGGCGACACCGACGATGAGAGTTCGCGCTTCGGGGTCTTGTGGAAGACTGTGGATGTTAGCGAGATTGGCAAATTGTTAGATGTGGTATTGAATGGACTTACAGATCAGAAAGCCAAGACATGATGAGCGGCGCTGTGCCGAGACAGAGGTATGAGATGAAGTAGCTGGCGTAGACAGCCGAGAGAGCTACTTTGTCCGGGTGGAGAGTCCAGATACTCATGATGATGCAAGGGATGATACCGATGCCAGCTTTGAAGTGTTAGCACGAGACGTCCGAATGATTGGGAATGGCTTGCCTTGTGCGATTATTAGAGTCCAACGAGTACCGAAGTAATCCGAAAGGAGTGCCCAGATCCACACTTCGCTGACGTTAGTAAGGTCGAAACTGCAGAAAACGGGCCGACATACCAAAAACGACCTGGATTGCTGAACCTCCAATAGGAATAGCATTGATCTCAGACACAGTCCAGACTTTTGACCCATCGGCATTCTTCAAGCTCTTCAAGAACAGACTGAAGTATTGATATCCCGCCGAACCAAGAACACATGCGATATACAGTATCGCGATAAAATACACGACCCAGCTCGAAAATGTTCGCCTGATCTCGTCAGTCTCGCATACCGAAATGGAGGGTGGCGTGGATGTACTTGGCACCTGCCCAGGTCATGCCTTTGGGCTCAGCACGTCCATGACGTTCCAGTCTTTCCATCGACATGACTGCATCTGCTTTCGAAAACCAGAACGCGCGAGGATTAGGTCGATTGGGCAGATCAGGAAGCATGAAGAACCCGAAGAAGCCCCATACCACGGTGATGATGCCGTTGATGATGAATAACCACCTGTCTGTCATCAGCTATGATTGTCTTCAAACGAAGAGAAGAATACTGACCGCCATCCAGCAAGACCATTCTTGCCCTCAAGTGTGTTGATGACCGCAACTTGCAGCGCCCCAGACATCATACTGCCAACTGCTTGGCACGAGTGGTAGAAGCCCATACGTTTGGCCAATTCGGTGGGTGTATACCAATGCACTATATCAGATCAGTTTGTGAACTACAAACAGCCGTTACTCGGATTTGTGTACTGAACAGAGTCATCATCCCCGGCCAAGCACTGCTTTCACACAGTCCTAAGAAAGCTCGCAGGACATAGACTTGCTTCGCGTTCTTAGAGAGAGCAATGAGTCCTGTCATCATACCCCAGAGGAGCTCGAGACCGGAGAGCCAGTAGCTGGGTCGGACGTATGTGAGGATGATTTGGGAAGGGATCAGCATGATGCAATATGCGATGTTGAAGTACGTAGTGAAGCTACCAGTTGACATCAGTATTGATCATTGAAAATACAAGGAGGATACTGACTAGTTCAACTCATTGCCATAGAGGTTGAGATCTTCTTTCATTCCGCTTACGTAGGCATTGTTGATATTCTGCTGATCAAGATATCTTTGCGCGTCAGTTCAGAGAACATAATGGTAACGTTCGTGATACTCACTTGATGACTGTATTGAGTGTCAGTAAATGTCTCGCATTGTTAAATGAACACGTACCTTGAGATATGCAACCAAAGGTCATGAGAAAAATGTCCAGTCTCAGTACCATATTCTTCTCAGCTTTGGTTCGTTCATACTTCGCAGCCGAAGCGACCCCAAGTCCGGGAAGGGAGACCATCTTCTAACGGCAAAGCTAGAAGCGCTTGGAGTTGTACGAAAGCACTTTCTCGAATGCGACAAATCCAATGTGATTCAAGAAGGAAAGAAGCATCATCTCAACGACCAAGATTTGAAGATGGGCATCCCATCTCTGAGGTCAACCGCCTGTCCACCTTTGCATTACCCGCGGCCAAACCATTCCAAACTCTCAACCAAAACAAGATAAAGATCTGTAGACTTCTCGGGATTCAACCGCGATAAGGCAGCGAGATGGACCCTCGGAATGCCCGAGCGGGCAACTTGATGGTTTGTGGGGTAACGTAGCGTCCGCATAATTCCCGGTGACATATATCCCACTTTTGGTATGGAGGAGTGGCGAGGTGAGAACTTGGCAACGGCTTGAATGGTCTTGGTTCTGATAAGCATTTCTTGGGCAGTTTGAAATGCGCCTTTTCCCTGCGCAAGTTCTTAGCTCAGCAAGGCGAGACTATGGGTTGGGCTTTGAAAGGAAGAAGACGATTCCGGTGACCAAAAAAGGGAAGAGAAAAAACTCCAAGCACAATGGAATCACGATAAAACCAGGTAACAATGAACGGAGCACGGCAATGTGAAAAGTATAGGACTACAGGAAAAGAGTCAAGAAATGTAGGAAGACTTGTCAGTTTTGAAAGCACTGCAAAGCACAGTACCTGCTGATTAACAGCAGCCACTCACCTTATATCCAGAAGCTCGCTAAACCCGCGGGCACGTAAACAATGTCTGTAGTTGAGAACAACCTGCAAACACCAAGATATGGCACAGATATTCTGGGGTATAAATTGGAAATAGTAACGATGATTGATGATTGCCAATTGATGTCAATCTGATATGCGAGGCCACGGTCAACAACATATCCAGGCGTTCAACAGAGCGGCTTCTACAGGACGTCTTGTCCTCTCTCTGGATCAACGTGTTCCCAGCTCAGCCTGGCATGTCCATCCATGAAGCTCGGAGATGGAAGGCTGGGGGCGTCGTCCCCATTAGAATGTTTCAGCTTCGCGCAGCTTGCCTATGATGTATCAAGAGTCTTGCTATCATGGCAGATAGGCCAACCACCAGCAGTTACCCCATAACACTTCCGAGTGACAAGCTCATGGCTCTTGACCATGTGTCCGTTATTCCCAATCATAGACTTGCATCAGATCTAGAGCACCTGTTGATCATTTCTTCTCCAATCGACTCTTCGCGAACTTCTCGTGCCATTTGTTAACCTTGACCTCTTTCTTCTTTCCCTCATCCTGCAAGATCAACTCAATTGTATCCTCAATCTTCGACACAGCCGTCACACTTGGCTGCGGTATAAATGTCTCGGCGTCGTCTACCAGCGTTGGACCCGTCGAAGAAGGCTGCAAAATCAGGATCGGATTTGAAGTATTCTTCTGTCGCATTTGATACTGCTTCGTGCCATGGCAGAGCATCGCGTAGCCGGGAGTTGTGGCTGTCGCGGGGGAGGATGTGATGGTAAGACTTCAAGGGTTAGTGAAGATAGGCACGGAGGAGGGATTGAGGGTACGTGGGAGGATCATCTGATTCTAGAAGAGCGAGGAGTTCCGGCGGGAGTTCGAGGAGCTTAAAGGCTTGCTGCGTGTGACTTGAGGAGAAGGGAATATCAGTGGTGTATTGTGTTGCCATTGTGCTTGATAGCTAGCTGTCCAGCGATGTCTTTCCCTATGAATGTGTTCTAATTATTGAAGCTCGTCTGGGTCACAGAGCCGGAGTTGTGTTAGTTGTAATATGATTTTGATGGTCTTAAGATGCCTGCGAAATTATCGTGATCGCCGTTCAAGAATGCGTGCCTTTTTGCTGCTCGTGCTTGGGAAAGAGACGGAGAGACGGATGTTTCGAATTGAACAGTTGTTTGGCGGGGTTGAAGAAATGGCGTGTTGACAAAGCCACCTGTCTGGCCAATCAACGCGTCGAGAAAATCTCGGGGGCACGAGCTCGAAAATGCCGATGCAGCAAATCTAAAGATAGCATGGAATGACGCTGGAGCAAGCTGTATCGTACTGGATCAGAAACCTCAGCTAATGCATGCAGCGCAGCGGTGGACCAAGTCAACACACCAAGCAGTTGCCTGTGATTTGACCAGCTGATTCCCGTCCTGCATCTTGCCTGCTTGCTGGCTGCATCGCTTTTTGACAAGTCAACAAACCAAAATCCACGCGAGGAAATCCAACGCGTCAATTTGTTTTTCTGCCGGCACCACACCTCGCCTGACCTCATCCAACCAGATGCCCGCCGCAGGAATATTACACCAAGCTCATCGCCGCACCCAGGACGATTTCCACGCTTCGAATTGATCCGCTATCATCGAGGGTCTTTCGCTATGCCCGACGAGGCCAATTGAACGACCCGGACTAGCCATCGACGACCTCGATCGTCTCGACAATCTTAAGGACCTACAGTACCTGCCTAGGTATCGTGCATTATGGTTCGAGTCACCGACGAGCTGGCTCTGTTGCAAGACGAAGTCAGTCTTTACTACACTACCGATGCGAATCTAGGCCATCTTCCAGTGCTGGTCTTTCATGGTCCATCTACGACTACAAACTCTACACTCAACAGCTCGAGAATCCAAGTCCATGTATACACCGCCGCAGGTTTCCAAAGCTATCCGCGCATCACCATATCCCCCAATTCGCCCCTTTACCAATCTGTCAGCCATCTACCCCGCGAAAAGCAAGGAGACGAAACATGTCGAGGCATCGCATTCGGACTGTTGAAGTACTTCAAGGAACTGCCCGAGGTGGTCAAGAGCGGCGTGATCGTTCAATCTGCGAGCGCGAGAGGAAAGAGACCGGGATCTGCGCCAACACTATTCGCGGAACAACATGCTGCGGATCTGGCAGCTTCAATGGTTCGGGTTGAGAATATTGCGGAGGTTCTGCGAGATGTTGAAGCTGCTTTGCGCCCCCAGAATATCCAGCATGTAGATGTTGATCTGGTACTGCCTCCTGGCTCCATTGCGCCTTTTGAGGAGGTGGATCCGGAAGACCAGATGGACGATGAGGAATTACTGGACCCGACTTTGAAGCAATATGGAGCTTATGCGCCGCTGGTCAAGCTTTTCGGAGAGGTGGCATTTCTTCCTACATCGAAATTGCGCCGTGCTCCTTCGAAGCCTACATCACTAAATCGGACAAAGTCCTTCTTGAAGGATCAAAAGATGTCATTACGAAGAGAGATGGGAGAATTGGTTGACACAGAGGAGAGATATGTGATCAAGATGCACGAACTGGTCAACCATATCGCAGACGACTTCCGCGACAAGGCAAAGAACAAGGCTTTTGGAAGTTCCAGCCCCACGGAGCAAGATTTGCAGAAGTTATTTCCCAAGTCCCTGGACAGAATACTGCAGATCAACTCCGCGTTTCTGGCAGACATTCGAAAGGTCATGGACGACACAGAGGAAGATGCCATGCAAGATCTTGAAGCACCTGCAGCAAGTTCTACAGGATCTCGATATGGCGGGACCGGACGACTTAAAGATCCCACTGGAGCACTTGCATTTGCCAAAGTACTATTGGAATGGTTTCCTCAATTCTCAGAGTGTTACCAAGATTACATTCGAGCCAGCCAAGAATTTCCGCAAATTATCAGCATGTTCGTCAAGCAGCAATCAAGCTTTTCGCAACGTGTACAGCAGACTGGAGAGCAGAGACTTCGATCGGCCGTCATCGAACCTGTGCAGAGGTTGCCACGTTACAGTCTATTCATCGACAATATTGTCAACTATCTGCCAGTTCTCCACCCAGCATTACAGTCGATGTTGAAAGCCAGAGATATCATCACATCGATATGCTCCCTTGATCCCCCCGCAACAGACAAGTCACAAGTTGTCAATCGATTGAGAAATTTAGTCGAGTCATGGCCAAGCTCACTACATCCGCAAGGTCGACTCATCACCGCAGTTGATTTTGCAGAGCTCCCGGCGCCATTCCTGACATCCACCACATCGTATCGAGAAGGCATGTTCTTGGTATTTGCGGATTGCGTAGTGGTCCTGAAGAAAGCAGTCCAATGTAATCTTTCTGCTCGTGGCCTTATGGCCGAGGTGGACAAGCCATCAGCTGCGAGTATGATGGCTTCGATCACCGCAAATGCCGGCGGACAGAAGAAGACATTCGAGCTCGTGTTCTCGGGGTGGCACGTACTTGGTGACACTCGCTTTACAATGTCAGATGATGGCCGGCTTGTATCCATGGTTTCCGTGCACGAATTGAAGGACGCTGGAACTGGTCGAGAGCGCAACTCATCCGCTGCAACTGTCCGCAGCTTTGTCCTCCAAGGCGCTTACGACGGAAAGGCTTTGAAATTTACTGAAGAGATTACGAAGGCGAGAGTGGAAGGTCGGTTCTCTGAGAAGGAGCGAGAGACTGATAAATGGTCACTGCGGTCGATCAAGCTTGGTGCTGCGGAAATTACTCTTCACACAGCCGTGTTTGAAGAAGGCATTGATACTCTCATCGAAGGTCGGAAGGAGCCAGCACCAATTCGAGTTGTGGTTGATCATGCTAAGGGCACTAAAGGAGCCCCGGTTGGTCATTATGGTGTTGATATAGTCGCCAATGTCAATGCCCTTCCGGGAGGATTGACTTACAGACTGGAAATTGACGGCCTTCACGACAGAGTCTTTGTTGACGAAGTGGGTGCCGAGCACTTCTTGCCCACCTTCGCAAAGCGAGGTAAGGTTCCTATGACTTTATACCAAACATTGACTAATGTTTTCAGTGAACGATTTACTTCGGTCACAACATCACGTTACCAATCCAGCTTTAACAACCCCATTTGTCTCCGTCAACTCCAAGACCCTGAAATCAATAGCAATTCTTGCGGAGGGCGATAAGTCGAAATCATTTCGACCAAACTCTCCGGTCAAGCTACTCTCATTCCTGTCCAGCGGGTTCAACAGCTCAACGTCGTCCTTTCATGGTGGATCAAGCCCGCCAAAGAACCCTAGAACCCCTATTTTGAGCAATGTCCCATCAATGCAAGCTCCACCCTTGACGAGAACAAATAGTAACAAGTCTACACATTCAATCCAAGATGTTGACCTCCGAAGCAGTGTTCGTGCGGACGAGAAGCCGAGAAACCCTCTTGTTCGGCTGGAAGAGACATTCACAGGTTATATCTCTGCACTTCTGGTCCGCAAAGGCAATATCGTCGGCAGAGTTTTGAGGAATCGCAGTGCCGCAGATGAGCTTGCCATCAATGCTGTTTATAACACTTTTATCGAGAATCCCTTCGACAACAGACCAGCTTCGGAAGCTTCTGTCGATGTCCTCTTCGTTGCTTTCGAGAAATATCTAAGAATGGCTTGGAAGGACCAGATGGGCCAGGTCATGTCATCACAGACCTTGGATGAGCTGCAAGAGAGAGCTTTGAAATTGATGCCAGCAGACTTTGCAGATTACGTCCGCTTGGTCTTTGGTGAAATGGCTCCTCAGAATCGGAGAGCTTTCATCGCTATCATCAAACTATTGGCAGATCTCCTGGATGGATGCGGAAATGATGGTGACCGTGGTGCTCTTACTGCTGCATTTGCTGAACTTCTCGTCATCGATGGCAACCCACACGACTACATCAATTTACTTGATCGGATGGTGGAGGACCAAGAGAGACTGTTTGAAGACATTGGCCCAGGTGCCATTACTTTCGGCGGTGGCAGCAATTCCGCTTTCGGCTCAATCTCTGGTGCCCGATCGAATCATTCTGCCAATGGCTCCGTTGCGTCGAACGCATCTTCTTTCCGAAGAAGATTTGCTGACACCCTACTTCGACAAAACAGTACCAAGGACAATGATCGACCATCTGTGTGGCGAACATTGAGCAAAAACAGCCGCAGCACTGCTACTGGAGAAGTTCTTACTACCTCGAGCTTATCCAAAGGTTCAGTTATGCGCTCGAAATCTATTGAGTCGCCCGGTAGACGTCCAGTCTCTCGAGACCGACCGACCATCTTGGGTGCATTTGATGAGCGCCCCTCGAGTAGCGGGTCTCCTTCGAGACTCAGCACTATCGGAGCTTCGCCACCGCCAGAACAGAATCAGGAGATGACTAAGTCACTCAAGAAGAAGAGACGAAGTTCCCTATCTGATCTAAAGAGTTTGATGGCAGCTGCTACTCTAGGTAACTCCCCTATGTCAATGGAGCGAAGAGGTTCAAAGTTCAACTCGTCTCCAAGGACACCTTCGCCAACCAAGATTCCTGTTGCCGGAGGCATCATGGACCGGAATCGTGCCTCGATGTACAGGACCGGTTCACCTAACCAAAAGGAAAACTCGCCTCTGATGTTGTCAAGAAATATCGGCAATCTCACCGAGCGACCACAAAACATCCAGTCGAATCCAGATGTCGTAGTAATCAAGGACCTCTGGAGTCTCAACTCCAAAGGCCACACCAAAACTCCCTCTCTCTCCTCCAACATCCCTACACTTGTCGGTCGCAACCCATCAATGTCCCGCCCACCAACCACACCTGGCAAGCCATCTCCTCAGAAACTGCGTCTCCAATCGCCTCAGAAACTCCGTGAGCGTCTCCAAAACGAAGCCAAAGCCATCAATGAAGCCGAGGCATCCCTCCAATCCGAACTCTCCAAAATCGGCGCTGAGATGGCCAAACTCAACGCCACCTCTTCCTCATCCACGTCCACAGCCGGACCCCGATCGTCCGACTTACAGAAACTCGCCTCGTCACTCCAATCCCTTGAGTCGCGCATCCCTACCATCATCGCCGACCTCACATCACGCAACGAAACCATCAAATCCGATCTCGAGAAGAGCCTTCAAGTCTCAGAATACAAAGTCAAGGGTCTCGATCAACTCTACAAGGAGAGCAGTGCGGAGAACGAGTTGCTCTATGAGAAGTTTAATGGAGAGCTGGGCAAGATTGTTAAGGCGCTTAGGGGAAAGGGAGAGAAGGAGGAGTTGGTGGGAAAGATGAAGGAGGCGACTGAGGAGACGGCAAAGACGAAGAAGGAGAATGCGAGGTTGAGAAGAGAGGTCTTGACTTTGCGGGCCTTGTTGAAGGGCAGTGAATGATTGTTGGACTAGTGATGAAGTTGTGGACATTACGATGGATGATTGAGTACTTCTTGAAAGGTTTGCAGCTCGATGGTTCATATTATGTAGGTGTTCATGAGGGATGGCTGGCGTTTTGAGCGTGTTTCTTGGGATGAGATGATCTTGTCTCGACTGGACAGGGACAATCAGATCTGGTTGGCATTGCATTATGGTGTTTGGGAAGGATTAGATTGTCTGTCTGTCTGTAGATGTTCGGCTTGGGGTGTTTTGCGTATACCTGACTGTACTGGGTATGTGAAATATCGAGCGAGCAGCTGGTGGTCTGCCTATTTTACGGAGACTAAACTACTTACCTGGACTGATGAACGGGGAGAAATGAAAGGGCGATCGATGTAAATCGAGTATACCACAGAAGCAAAGCAGAGACCAAGTAAAGCAAAACACATGATGCATGCATGTATATGACGAAAGCACAAACTTGACACCAACACTTACTCGTGAACTGAACGCCTTCGCCCTTGTTACCGCATACATCTACCCCTATATCTCAACCAAGGGCAGATTCGACTTCGTACAACACGAGAGACGATCTCAACCTTCGGCTTCACCTCTCGTCTCGCATTTTCCTTCCCATTTCATGCCAGCGAGCTGTAAAAGACCTGTCAAGAAGCTGACGGCAGTCAAATGACATCAGCTGTCAAATACGAAGCGCGTTCCGTTTACTTGACATTTAAAACTTTAACGCACCGGATTGCCGCATTGAGGGCAATGCGCGAGCTGACCGTCAAAGCTCTAATTTGGCTCTTTCTTACAGTAGTCTTGTAGGTAGCGGTTTTACAGTCCACGAATCCCGAAAAAGGCTTCACCAGCGAGCCGCCGACGATCAGAAGCCAATTTGACAAAGGCCAGCGGAACCAACCCAGATATCCTCAGCGAGCGCTTGCAAGTTGCAATTCGTAGCGCAAGGACTCCCTCTAGTCACCATCCATTCTTACGGCCGACAAAGATTGAGCCTCAAGCGCAGTGGATACGAAACGGCAGGCAACGAACCACTCATCTCCGAGCCTCCCTCGCTTAGCCCTGTCGGAAATGCCAGTTGGAAAAAATCCTTGACGGCAATCCACAAAAATACCCATCAGCAAGGGTTAATGCCGATATCGTGGTCGGCGCGACCGAGCCTCAAGATATCCACTTCTTTGCTACGAAGAGAGGCTGAGAGCCAGACGATTTTCTGATGGAAGTTGTACCTCGGCTTAGATTGAAAGCACTCGAGGCTGAGAGATGAAGATAAGGCTCTGACCCCCACTCAGGCTCTCTCAGTGGATATGTCGCAATCGCCATCCCGGATCTTGCCATGCCACGTTCTGGCTTTATGGAACCCGCTGTGGCGTTCTGAGTCGATTCGAGAGCTGTTGTTGGTTGCCGTGATGTCGGTAGGGGAGATATTCGGGCCGGCTTAGTACTGCTCGATCAGACTGATCAGAGATGGGAGGTTCTGCGCTGTTGTCTTCTTGCAAGTTCCAACGAACCAGCACGGGACGTGCACGTACAATCTCCAGTCAGTCCAGATCCAAGTGGATCGTCCCGTTGTTTATTTCGATACGACCCATTCTTATCCTTTCTCGACGGAGAAGCAAGATGCGTTTGTGCCGAGGTACAACGTACCTTCGTCAAGGGATGGGTTCTTGATGAGGAAGGCTTTGTCTTGTAAGATGTGTTTTTGTGGATCTTGCCTTTACCTTTTCTCTGCGATTTGACCAAGCTGAGGAGCTCCCTGTTGGGAATGGGCCGATGGAAAGATGGATACGTGCTGTAGTGCCGACCAGTTTATCGGTGCTTCGTACTGGACATGGCTCCGCTTGATATCTGCCCTGTGTGGTAGATAAGTACTCGACACCCCCTTCCTTCTCTCATATTCTCGTATCGAGATTTTCTGATTTCGCATCGCTGCTTCGCTCTTTCATCCTTTTCCTATCTTCCTAAGTCATCTATACCCACTGTATCCGTCGATAGTATCACGAGTTACCTCGAGTCTGTTTAGGGAAAGTCAACAAAGATGGTAGCCTTCCAGGAGCCCGACACAGGGCGAGAATCTCTATCTCTAAAGAAAGAAGACGGTCTCACAACAGGATGGGATTCCACCTCGCCTCCAGAAACAGCAGTCAACACCGCAGCACCCTCACGCACGACCTCCATCCACGGCGAGTCCTCATCTGCCACCAACGCCCAAGACCAGAACATCGACCTCGAAGCAGGCCAATCTGAGAATGAAAAGTCATCTTCGAATCCTCTGTCATGTATTGATCCAGCCACCCATCTCGTCAGTTGGGACGGACCCGACGACCCAGAAAACCCGATGAACTTCCCAAGAAGCAAGAAATGGCGGATCACGATGGTGACAGCTATCATGACGTTCTGTGTCTCGTTTGCCAGTTCGGTGTTCAGTACTGCGACTGAAATCACAGCTGTCAAGTGGGGTGTTAGTCTTGAGGTTATGATCTTGGGGGTTTCGCTCTACGTGTTGGGTTTTGCTTGTGGTGAGTACCCACCTACAGATATATCCTCCCATATCCCGTCCCATGCACCCCTTCTCCAGCACACAAAGTCATGAGATCTGATATTGACTTATCGCAGGCCCTCTCGTCTGGGGTCCTCTCTCCGAAGTCTACGGCCGCACCCAGCCCCTCTTCCTCGGCTTCTTCCTCTTCACCATCTTCCAGATCCCCGTCGCAACAGCCCCCAACATCGCCACCGTAATGGTCTCCCGCTTCCTCGGCGGCTGTTTCGGCGCCGCACCCATCGCCATCGTCGGTGGTACTTACGTCGATTTCTGGGACACTCTGGACCGTGGAATTGCAACTGCTGGGTTCGCTGGCGCTACATTCATCGGGCCTATCGCTGGTCCGATCGTAGGCGAGTTCATCACGAGCAGTTATCTAGGCTGGAGATGGACGGCGTGGATCACGTTGATTATGAGTGCGTTTGTGGGGATCGTGGGGTTGTTCACTGTGCCTGAGACGTACGCGCCGATTTTGCTGAAGAGAAAAGCGGAACGCATGAGACATGAGACGCAGAATTGGGCGCTGCACAGTCAGATTGACGAGCAGCCTGTCCACGCTAGAGCTCTCTTGGAGAAGTATTTCATGAAACCTTGGATCATGTTATTGCAGGAGCCGATTGTAAGCTTCCCCTTTCCCTCTCCTCGCTTGTCTTGCTCCTCTCTCCCGAATATCTCGCTAACCCGTGATCCCAACAGCTCATGGCAATGACCCTCTACTCCTCCCTCGTCTACTCCATCCTCTACCTCATCTTCTTCGCCTACCCGTACTCCTTCCGCGTCGTGCGCGGCTGGTCCTCAACCCTCGCCTCCCTCCCCTTCCTCGGAATCTTCGTCGGTATCGTACTCTGCTGCATCTATATCGCCATCGACACCAAGACCCGCTTCAACAAACTACTTCTCGCATCCGCCAAGCCGTTCATCCCAGAAGCGCGGCTCCCACCAATGATCATCGGATCTGTCATCCTCCCTATTGGTCTCTTTTGGTTTGCGTGGACGTCCGATCCAGACATCCACTGGGCGCCGCAGGTCGTGAGCGGTGTATTCGTTGGGTGTGGTATCTTCCTGGTGTTCTTGCCGAGTCAGATCTATATCGTGGATACGTATTTGCTTAATGCAAATAGTGCGTTGGCGGCATCTAGTTGTGTGAGAGCGTTGATGGCGGCTGGGTTTCCTCTGTTTGCTACCTATATGTATAAGGATCTAGGCGTGGACTGGGCAACTAGTCTGTTAGGGTTCTTGTGTATCGCGATGATGCCTTTCCCTGTGCTGTTTTGGATTTATGGGGAGAAGTTGAGGATGAAGGGGAAGTTTGCTTTTGCTCTGTAAGCAGTGGTGGGTGAGGGTGAGAGGATAAAGAGAGGTAATGTAATGTGGTGAGCTGAGGTGGATAGAGATGCATGGCATAGCGACGGCGTTGGGAAATGGTTGAATAATGCTGCAAACATGTTCCTTTTGCAGCTGTAGATAGACATAGACATAGATTAGATATCGCCACCGGAAGGTGGCACACAATACCCATCTCATAGAATAAACCGATATTTCGGTCCGGAATTCTCCTCCCCCCGGCCGTCATCATCCTTTCCTGGCTCCACTACTCCGTACTTCTCGTCCAACTTCTTGTTCTCCCACTTCAGCAGAAAGCGCAAACCCAATGCCAAAGCAGCATTGAAGAGCATGAATGCGGCACAAACCCACACCCCCTTCCTATACAATGGACCCTCGCTCTTTGGATAAAGTCGCGTGCCAAGCAGTGGTCCACATTGTCCAATCACATTCAGCATCGCAATACCAGTGCCTCTGCGAGTGTCGCTGCCCTGGTTATTCAGCACCCATGGCAGAATATTGCCAATGGACGGAAAAATCCCAGCAGCCGCGAGATACACTCCAGCATACCTTGCTCCAGTGCTGGTAGCTGCTGCGAGCATAATATATCCCGTAGCTCCGACAAGGGACAGACAGACAATCATCAGACCGCGTTGGGAAGTCTTGTCGGCTATTCTGCAAGTGATAATGACAAGCAGGAAAGCCAGGAAGTATGGCGGTGCTGAGAGTCCTTGGGCATTGATCTTTGTGAATCCCATTTCTGTGAGGATGGTCGGTAGAAAGACGGGGAGAGAGGCGAAGCTGACGTTACACGAGAAATACATCAAGCCTGTTATCCATGGCTTTCACCACAGTCAGCACCTAAATTTGATGTCGCGGGTGAAGCAATGCTTACCTTGATATCAAGCAACGTCGCCCCAACATCTGCCCAAGACGGGTTTCCAACTCTGCTTTGGCCATCGCTTCCAGCTTGCCTGATTGATCGTGCTTTTGCGACAGCCCGTTCTTCTTCAGTCAAGAACCTAGCCTTCTCAGGACTATCAGGCATGATGAACCAAGTGACGACAGCTGCCACGACGCAGGGAAGGCCTTCTACGAGGAAGAGCAGTCGCCATGATGAGATGCCCTTTGGATCGCCAGAGGTAATGCCATAAGCCAATGCACCTGCGAAGCAGGTTGCTAGAGGAGCAGCACTAAGGAAGAGACCACAGCGGAAACCGAGCTCGTTCCTACGATAGAAGAATGAGAGAAGAAACGGGATTCCTAGGTATTTTTAGCATCACATCTTGAATGATAGGCGAGCAAAAGCGCATCCCGTACCTGGAGAAAAGCATGCTTCAAAGACTCCCAAGAAGAACCGAGCAGCCATCATACCCGACCAACTATACGTCGCAGCTTGGAGTGTCCCGCACAAAGCCCAACCCATGACAGTAAAGGCTGCCCATTTATGAGGCGGTATGACCTTCCACATCATTCCGAGAGGCTCGAACAAGATGTAGGATATATAGAATATGGTAAGGAACCATTCGTATTGACCTGAACTGAGGTTGAATTCCTCCTCCATTCCTGCAATTCGAGCATTGCTGTTTGTACTATTAGCCGGTATTCTGTAAGCTGTAAGTCGTATGACTTTTGGAGTCTCTACCCAATGTTGGAACGATCGAGGTATGCTAGGAGATCTGTAGTAATACATGTCAGCCTCTAGATCCGTGGCATAGGCCCTGTGCTCGACGTACACAATATCATGACAAGAGGGATCAAATGTCTATCGATCTTCCGCACAACTCGTTTCTCCAACGCAAGATCGTAATGGCGGGGTGGCGGAGAATTATCGTGGGTTTGCGAGGCGTCATCCCCATGGTGTCCAACGTATTTCTCTGGATCCTCATGTGTTGGACTCCCAGCCGCTGCGTGTCCGCCGCTCGCCATGGTTCCGCCCTCCTCTCCCTTCCTGCCAAATATGCCCATGTTGCAGTCGTTGATCAAGGCTTCTCACACCAATATTTACTCCACAGATGTTGTGGAAAGAATCTGCGGGGTAAAGGATACAAGGAGGGGAGACAACAGAAGTTATGGAAACACAACTTAACTTTCTGCACAACCTTCGAAGGGCTAATTTCATGCCATTGGGCGTCGGACGTTCAACGGTCGGGGAATCTACCTACGGAGTCCCGAGATCGGGGTGAAATGATGCTCTTGTGCGTGGATCGTCACGATGGTGTCCTCTAGGGAGGATAGTGTCGAAGGTTGACAGGCTTCTAACAACTGCCGATCAGGGATGGATACTTCCGTCCTTGGTGAGCTTGTGTTGCAGGAAGCTTTCTCCAAGCTTTGCGGGGAATAATTAACTCCCGAGTGGAGACTCCATCCTTTGGCTTTGCGTGAAGCATGAGTTTGAGTTTGGATTCGTGTTGCGTCTGGGCAGAGTGCAAACGCTCGAGACATCTGATGATGCTTGGAGGTTAAGGAGATGACTAAGCGAAGCTTGGCTGCCAGGCTGCCAGGTCTGTGACTTCGTTTCTCTTTTTCGAGGTTCCAGAGAGCGATTCATTCGATCATCAATGCCCTTCTTTGTAAATCTCGCGGAGAGAACGATGGTCCAAACCCGAGAAAGGCGCTCAATAGCCCTTCGGAGGCCCGGGAAGTCAAAAGAACCTCTCGGGATAGACTGCGATTTTGCGACAAACTCCGAACTCAAAATCAAAAGCGATAAACGCGAGAGGATCAATTGATGTATATCTAATATGCAATTGGCACGGCAAGTCTGTTAAGATCTACTATGTACATTCTGTTGCGCTCCATGGTTTTCACGCTGTTTTCTTGAAGATTCTCTACATCAATCTCCATTCTTCAATCTTTAGTTCTTGAAGTTTACGTTTACTCCTGGCTTCGTGTTGACATTCAGTGTACTTGAGAAACATATTAGCGTCTGTTTTTCATATCTTGCAAGGATGACTCACAATATATCTGGCCTGGAATAGCTTCCCACGACATCGAAATCCATCTATCCGAAATTTTTGTCAGAGACGCTTACGAACGATAAAAGATTTACGTACCTTGGCTTCCGTCAAATCCGCGAGATTAAGTGTCGCGTATACTATTTCCTGCTTGTCCCTGACTGGCTCGGCGAGGAAGTTCCCCATCGGCCCAACAATACAGGATCCTCCATGGTTCAGGATATCGTCCTGAGCCCATTGGTTTCCTTCAGGGTTGCGATCGGGATGCTCCAGTGTGAAAGGAGGATAATCAGACGGAAAGTCAGAGACCTGACAATGTCAACAGCTACGCAAGATCATCGTGCCAAAAGATTTACCTTGCAGAACTGGTTGATTGAGATGACAAAACACCTGCCCTCCTTGGCAATGTGCTGCATGGTTGCAGCCCAAGTCACTGGGTCATCAGCCGTTGGAGCAATGTAGATTCTGTTAGTTATTAGTCACTTCTCCCTGAGAATTACCGGTGACGGATCAGTACTCGATTCCACGCTGGTAAAGCGCAAGCCTGGCGGCTGGCATGTAGTTCTCCCAGCAAATCAAGCCTCCGATCTTTCCAAAACCGACGTCCACAACCTTGAGAGAATCACCAGAGCCTCTCCCCCAGATCAGTCGCTCGGCACCTGTGGGAACGAGCTTCAGATGAGGTCAGCAACCGTTCTTGGAAAGGCTCAGTTGCTATTTCATACCTTTCTGTGACGACTCAGAAGAGTTCCGTCAGTACCAATCAAGACTGCTGTGCAGTAAAGGGTAGCTTCATCTTTCTCTGCGATTCCAATTGACAGGTTGACTTTGTTGTCTCTCGCGATGCCGCACAAAATATCGAATTCCGGAGAGGCAATCGCGATTGCAGAGTCGTAATACTTCGCAAACCACTTCCTCCCTACCATCTGTCAGCCTGACGAGGTACTGGGAAGATCTTGTTACCTCGAGGCTCGCGATTTCCCACCGTTGTATCAAATGCGTACCTCCATGGATAAGCCGACAGCAATGGTTCGCTGTGGCCTCGTCAGTGTAATGCATTTCCAAATATTTCTCCCTCTTACGGAAAGGCAACTAGCTCCGCTCCTTGGGATGCCGCTTCAGCAGTCAGAGCTTCGACTTTCTTCAGACTTGCGGCCAGATCAAAAGCAACTGGAGCGGCTTGTACAGCAGCAACCTTGACCGTATCCTGAGTTCGAGCCATGTAGATCCGAACACGTACAACCGAGGCGGAAAACTATACACAACCTTAATATCGATGTCTTGAACATCTCTCAGAACTCGGAGGTCGCAGTCGTCGAGTGTAGAGTCTTATAGCAAACAAAATTGTGCCCCAATACACGTGATGCTCCACGTGAAGGAGTCATAATACGGACTGGACACGGCGCTTTTTAGCCGGTCATTATTGTTTACCATAGTAGAATGTTCACGAAGTATTCCCTCAGTGTTTGAGCACCATCGTGAGAGCTTGATTGTCAGAACACTGCGGTAAGTCCGTGGGACCTCAGAATCACGAAATAGAGTATCAAATCCCGAAGCCCCATTGACCGATGGCCCCAAGCCACTAGAATCCACTCTCGTCTAAATCCCATCTTAAGCGGAGCGGATCTCTTAATCTCCCGGTTTGAAACAGCAGTCTATGCTTCTCTCTGGTGACGGTGACTCTTGAAAACGTATTCGAGATTGTTTGACTCACCCAGGAAGCGAGGTGATTGTTACCCCTTTTTCGCTCGCTTAGTTTTGTTTTCGGTGTAAAAGCCGAACTCGATGAAAAAATGTGCAGGAGACACAACTTCAAAACTATGATAACTCATCAAAACCACTACTACTGAGGCATATGGAAGCTTTTCCCAACTATGTCTATCTCCAACTCCTCACGACAGCCTGTTATAATTTCGAGCTGACTCTTCCTTGAGTGCTTTCTATCCAGCTTTCCAGAGTTCTGTTCGTCTTACAATCAAGCCGAGCCTGCGTGGTCTTGTAGATACGTGGCACACCTGTTTCTTCAAAGTCTTTGCCTTCGACAGCCATCGAAGCGATCCCTCGTGCTGAAAGAAATATTTGAGGCATGCCATGGCCGGTGAAGCCAGCTAATATGAACTGATTGGGCTTTCCTGGAACTACACCGATATGTGGTAGACCGTCGGCAGAGTAACCCATGACTTTGGTGGGATTAGCGAAGCTTTCATACAGATAACGAAGATAGACACTTACTTCCCGTCCAGATCTTGTCCACAGCAGCACCACTATCTTCCCATCCCCTGAAGGTCCGTTGCATGTAGCCGTCAAAGTATTTCTTGGCCGATTCGATCAGTGTGCTGTCATCTACGTTATCGTACCAGCTTTCTAGGATCGGGTAGTATGTCCCACGACCGCCTCCAACAATGACGCTTCCATCCGTCCTGGGTATGAGGTAGTCTTGCTCCCAGGTGCTGTGACGCAGCATGTAAGAGTTAAGAAGATGAGGTGCCGGCTTTTTGGCAGTAGTGATTCGACAACAAATACCTCGTACGGGAACAATCTTGTCCTTGTACTGTGGTAAGATATTGGAGGTATATGCGTTGCTAGCGTAGATGATTGTCTTGGCTTTGATCAAGCCTCGAGGGGTGGTAACTTTCCAGTAGCCTCCTGAGTCTTGGCTCGATGCTACTTCTTGAACTGGAGTGTGTGTTTGGAGGTTGACACCTTGCGCAATCGCTTTTCTGAGAAGGTGCATGATGAATTTGTATGGCCAAAGATGGCCGGCAGTATGGGAAAAGCAGCCTTTGGCACCCTTCACACCAGAGAGCTTTGCAGAAGTCAGTCAAGAGTCGATAATCATGATGTCATACTGACTGCTTCTGCTTTCTTACCCGCGACGTATTGTACCCCTCGAGCAGCAGCAACATCGCTGCCGATCAGGCGATCATACCCTGCTTTCAATTGACCCCTCGTTGATGAATCGAATTGTACATCGAACGTCCTCGTCACGACGAGGTCGCAATCAATGTTCTCCTTTTCCACGACTACTTTGATTGCATCAACATGTGCCATCTCAAATGCCGACGCTTCCGCGACCGCCTCGATGCCAAACTCTTCGATGAGCGAGCCCGGACGATTGAAAGGATCTGGTTTCAAATGGCCGCCTACAAGATCTTAGTTTTACGGTATGATGAAGTCTCATTTGACGTATCATACCGTTTCTCCCAGTGGCTCCTGAACATGCTTCACGTGCTTCCAAGATCACGATTCTTGGTTTGCATCCCGACTTTTTTGTTTTCTCAAGCAAATGATAAACTGTAGATGCCCCAGCGTACCCGGCGCCAATCACTAAGATGTCTGCACTCTCTGGTAGCACCTCCGTTGTCCGATGACTGTCCAAAGAATCTAGATCAGTCCTCCAGAATGACTGAGTGCTGTTTTGGACAGGATCATTTGAATCTGTTCGAAGCACCATTTTGTCTGAATTCAAAAGTGCCCTTTAGAACAGCTCGAGTCACGCGCCCGAGAAGCTTGTTCAACTTTTGAGAGTCGCAAGTATATCAACTAACTTTGATCTTGGTACGAACCGAAGACCGAAAGGGCTCATCAACATGGAGTCAAATGCTCCGAGCGCCGCAGCAAGAGTGGGGAAGCTATTACGACGGCGTGATCACCGGCGAGAGTCCTTCAGTAATCGGCATTCATCGATAAGTATCATGTATGATGTGTCCAACAGGTACATCAGCTGAGGCTCCAGTATTGGTGGGCCCTAGTCCAATTGATACTAGTGATGTGGTGATAAGCATTAATGGTGGAACCGGCTGCTGTCCCGGTGCAGGACCGGACTGGTGACACCAAGACCGTATCTGTTGGCTCAAAATCCACAAGTGACAAATATTCATTATAGATATCGGTATCAGTATCTCTGAGGCAATGACTACGCATTGGGGTTCGGAGTGGGTGACTATGGGGTTTAATCATGTTCTAGAATCAATATATTGCTTTGGGCGAGTCATGCACGATGCCTTCATGTGCTATCAGATTTACAAGTGTACACTCCCGATTCTTGATATGGCGCCGATGGTCTTAATGCTCATTTTACTTCATTATCACTCTGAAATTTCCAAGAACGATGACGAAGCCCAACATTTATGACTCCATTACTGCGTTTCACACGGGAGAGCAATTCCTTACATGTTATTATTAGAATAACGTGATGTAGTGTCCTACAAAACTTCCAATGTATACCGCATGCTGCTCTTCAAGTTGAACTGTAGCCGAAAGAACACTTGTAGAACTAACAGAGGCCTAAGCCTTCAGCCTCGTTTATTGAACATAAATTACAAGGCCGCTGCGATAACTTTCTCGGCCATCTCAGGAAGAGTATCTGCGACAACCTCCATTTCCCCGAATAGATCCAAAAGTGGCTCCTTCTCCCAAACAGTGCAATATGCTCCTTTGAACCTGTGTCGAAGTTAGCATTTTAGGTATCTGGAGAGGTACAGTGAATGTTACCCAGTTGTTCTGGCGGCGCTGACGTCCCTAGCATAGGCCAATTCAAGGTTAGTTACAATATTTCCCAAATTTCGGACACTTTGATGTTCAGGAACAAATGTCATTACTAGTTCTGAGAACTTTCGAGTCCCCAGTCATATATATAGATGAAAGGAAGAAATACATCAAGGATCTGAACTTACCACATATGAGCAGCAGCAAACCAAGGCGAGTCGTCACCATCGTCCTGAAGTTTCTTGACCAATGGCATGTAAGCCTCAGTTGACGGTTTTCCCACACCGAGAGTATCGCAAGTGAGGAAATTGGCTTCCGGCATGTCGACTCCTGCGCGAGTAAAGTAACCTCCGACTCGCTTCAAGTCCCCAGCAGTGAAAGCCCACACAGTAAATCCAGCTTCTCGTAGCTTCGAGACACATTCCTTGGCTCCTGGTCTCATTTCCAACTTCAAATACTCTTCCATGATATAGGCCAAATCGTCTTGACTGGCAAACGTCCTGGGCTCCGAGATTCCAGCCATCCACAGCATTCGAAAGAAGAGTGCTTCGAATACTACCCCAAATTTCTTATACCGAGACGAAATACTCAAATATGTGTATTCTCGCTCTGCTGCCTCGAGCCAGGTGTACCCGAGAAGTCTTGGTTTAATGCCTTCTGCTCGAAGCCTATCACCCAGTCTTGTCTCGATCGCATCGAACATAGCATCATAAGAGACCAAGGTCCCAACGACATCGAAGACGATGTCTTTCTTTGTTGACGCCATTTTAAAGAAGTAGAATGTGAAAAGAAGAATTAGAAATCGGAAAAGCAAACGAATCGTTCACTTCAACTTCAATCCAGTTATTAGGTGCAATTATGCTGATCTACCGGCTTGAAGATCAGCTTGCGACTTGGCTCAAAAGTGGGAGCTAATGGTTACTATTCCACGAGTATGCCTCCCACTTATGCTTGCCCGAGAAAGTCCGCAATAAACCGAGACTCGTGTGATGCAGTACCTTGAACCTTGTACAAGTTACGATAAGAATAATTATCGGACACTTCTGTTCTGTTCGAAAATGGATGTCAATGCTCTGTGCTGAGGCAGTAGAGAACAACCGGCCCGGTGACACAACTTATCAGTACCTATGTATCAGATTACAGGGTATAGTGGGGTATCCTGCTTCGAGAACATGCGGAATCCATGCTTCTGCATCATCCTTGAACCTTATCTTCTCTTGCAGCAGATATCATGACGGGTATGTTCAGGGAGCTTGATCTTCTCCCCTGCTTTCACCGAATATGCAGCTTTTCTGGGGAAGCCCTTATCTTGCCTTCATTCATTGAGGTACAGAGAGGGGTCAAGATCCTGTCAGCTGTACGCTCCCTTATTAGGGCTGCCAATTCCTCTTCGTTCATATACAGATGCCCCCTGGAGTCTCTTTTCGAAGTATTCATCACAACGCAGTACTCGAAAATCTACGATGATGGCAACGCATGTCAACAAAGGAGTCGTCGATGTGGAGAACAGCATTTCCGGCAGTGAACAGGAAGGGATTTCATCACCAATCGCTGCTGATGTTGACACTGCCGGCTATGATCGGTCGCTCACCAAGCATCAAATTATGATGATGACCTTCGGTGCGGGTATTGGTACTGGACTATGGGTTGGTACGGGTACAGCTCTGAAATATGGTACGACCTGGATTCAAACCCAGACTTGAAAAACCTGCTGACTCAAAGATAGCGGGACCTGGTGGAATTGCCGTTGCATACACAATCGTGGCGTAAGTTCTTTCGTAAATGTCAATTTGAAATACAAAAAGCTGACGTCGGTGGTTACTAGTTCCATTGTGTATCTTCAATACGTCTCCATTGGAGAGATGACGGCATATCGTCCTGTTCACGGCGGTTTCATTCGACAATTCTCTGAATATATCGATCCTGCTATGGGCTTCGCTGGTGGCATAAACTTCTGGTTCGAAGTAAGTTTAAGCCTCTTGGCAACATAACCTTCTGACAGCAGTAGTGGGTAATGATCATTCCCGCTGAGATCACCGCTGCAATATCGGTGCTTAAGTTCTGGCCAGCAACAGAAGTGGTCCCCATCGCAGCGTATATTACGATATTCCTCGCGGTTATGGCTCTCGCCAACATATTTCCCGTGAAGTTCTATGGTCATGTCGAATACTGGATGTCACTCATTAAGTGTTCTGCAATTATTCTCATGATCTTCTTCTTGTTTATCATGACTTCGGGAGGTATACCTGCAACACATGGCCCAATCGAGTTCAGATACTGGAAGAATCCAGGCGCATTCCCCAATGGAATGAAGGGTCTCGCCAAGGCATTCGTCCAAGCTGGATTCAGCTTTGGAGGCGGTACGGCGAATCGAGAAGTCAATTTATACCGAAGAGTGCTAATTGATGTTAGGTGAACATATTGCTATTATCGCTGGAGAAGCCATAAGTCCTCGCGGAACGATCAAGAAGACCATCTATCCAATTTTCTGGCGAATGTTTACCTTTTTCGTGGTGAACATTTGGCTGGTAGGAATGTGCGTGCCATACAACGACCACGATCTAGTTAATGGCGCGGGTACTCTTGGTAGCCCGTTTGTCATTGCAATCGAACGAGCTGGTGTCATGCCACTGGCTCATATCATCAATGGCTTCATCTTTTTGACAGTCATCAGTTGTGGGATTACAAGCGTTTACGTCGCAAGTCGCAGTCTTACTGCACTGTCCGACACGAAGCTCATCCACCCTTACTTTGGAAAGAAAGACAAGAGGGGTCGTCCGTATGTCTCCTTGATAATTTCGACAGCGATTGGTGGGGGCCTGTGTTACCTCAACTGCAACAAAAAGGCCGCAATCGTATACAATTGGTTCTCATCCCTAGTGAGTACCTATAACTGCACATGTCTAGTGCATCTCGCTGACTCTGGAAGGTGTCCATCGCAGGTTTCATTAATTGGGGTTGCATATTTGTGTCGCATATTGGATTCCGGAGAGCCTTGAAGGCCCAAGGAATAGACCACCGCTCTTTGCCATTCATTGCGCATTTCGCTCCCTGGCTTCAGTATGGGGGTTTGATGGTTTTGACATTCATCTTAGGTTGTTTGTTCTATCTTTCCATTTTCCCATTCGGTGGCAAAGGCTCAGCAGAGACTTTCTTTTCAACATACCTTGCGGCTCCTTTGTTTGTGTTCGACTATGTTGTTTACAAGGTAAGTTTCGGTATGCTATTCTCATGTACGGGCAAGCTGACGGAACCTTTTCAGATATATTACAAGACAAAGGCTGCTGTCCCCACGGAGGTGGACTTCAGTGATGCTCGAGCATTCGACGAGGAGGATCGTCTCAAGGCTGAAGAGAAAGCCCAAAGAGGGGAGATGAAGCAGCGGAAGACCCCTATCGTGCAGACGCTCAAGAATTTGGTTCTGGGATGAATATGTCTCGTTGTTTGTCCTGATCATGGCTAGTTTTCAGTTGGATATACTTCTAGTATTAAGACATGGCATCGCGTGAAAGCCTTTAGACCTTACTGAGCCCTGTGATATTGATCGATCTCAATTGTGACTTTCAATATGCGGAGTACAAGCTGTCAGTACTTCTCATGATTCATTGGAGCGTAAACGTCCGCTCCAAGCCCGACATTCCATGGATCTCCCAGCATTTCATCAAGTTCAGGCAATAGGAGAGAATTATCGATGGCTCCGAAGTCGAAGCCCAGACCATCACTGTCTCCCGTTGGTCTTGTGTTGATACCAGTCTCAGAATATACCGGGACGTTGGACCACGATACGCCTTCCGATTTGTCGGACGTAGGCTGTACCGCCGGCTGTGGCTTCATTAGATCGTCGCCAAGTGGATCTAATTTCCTCAAGGTTGCCCAGCTCTTGAACTTCTCATAGCCATTGTCCTTCTCCTTCGCACTCCCATTCTGATTATTATTACTCACGTCCATCGCCTTAATGGCTGTCTCAAGTGCATCGATGACCGACACCTCGCTCTTGACTGAATCGATGTTCGTTGCCATGCACTTGATCAGCCTCATACCCGATACTAGTGAGCTCTTCAGAGCTTCTTTTCGCCCATTTAAGCTCTGCGCCAAAATGACCAGCAGAGCTGCTCTGCAAGAGCTGAATTCTGTGTAGCTGGCTCCGGCCAATCCGCAATGTTGGTTGAGAAGACTGCAAAGCTCTACAATATGCACTGCAGCAGACTCTGCATCTGCAACCAGTGTCGCTCTGGTGTTCTTTGGCTTCCGTCTGGGCAATGAAGTTGAGTCATTTGGCGTCGAAACGTCATTCCGGGGAGAAGGCGACCTAGTATCGGCAAAGAAGATAAATGGGCGGCCCATGTAGATCTCATTCAAAAGAAAGCAAAGGTTAAGGTGAATATTCTCCCGGAAGAGAGGCTTCTCTGGGTCAAGATCTCGACAGTATACATCAGCAGGAAGAGCTGACCACCAGTTTCGAGCTTCTGTGCGGATTTTGAAAAGTTGATCGAAATAGTTCGATCGTAAATGAGCGGGGCACCTTCTGAGAAGGGATCTAGGACCAGAATCAGCATCAAGATTCAGCCTTAGTTATCAAAAGTGTGGAAACGCACATGGCAGTTGATATGTCGCCGAGACAGTTGGTGACATGAATCAAGGCTTTTATGTTCTGAATTTTTGCCAACTCCTCAGGGGGTTGTAACCCCGCGGCATCTTCGGGCAGATCAGCGTCAACGTCATTTGAGGTAATCGAAGTCGGTCTCCCATGCAGGATGCATATTCGTCTAATTGTCGTCAGTTTGGGGCACATATACTGGAAGATAGGTCAATACTTCTCAAGTGAGTATGCGGTCCACCACAGCCGATTGCGTAACTCAACTGTGTGAGCATCGAAGTCCTTACCCGAATATCTTCTATGCATGCCATTTTGAATAGCAACCTTTATAGCAAGTCCCAAATAAGTGTATGCGAGACCTTGCGTGTCTATTGGTAGTGTATAATGTGCTAGTAAAAGACAAGCCTGCACACTTTCAAGAGATGCGATGGCGATCACGTCTGGGATAAGCTTACAAGCCAGGCGATACATATCTACTCCCACGTCGTCTTCAGGAGGTTCATTTGCGGCTTTGTCGTCAACACTTTGGGCTGAAGGTCCGGCTGCCATATGGGCAAATTGCGTTCCGGTAGCCAACACCATCAGTACGGAGCAAAGCCACCCCACGTCACTTTCAGTAACCATGGAGGGAGTGTCCAACAAAATGATGAGCTTCTTCCGTAGAAAAAACTCATCGATGAAGAACATATTCGTTTCGGCATATTGGAAGTAAATAGTGACGAGAAAATTGACCACATGACGAGGTGGTAATGATTGTAGGACAGCAAATGCACTTGAAGCTGGTGATTGAAGCTGCTTTGCTCTGAAGTTTTCCATTATCGCCTTTCTCTGCTGAGTTCTATGGGTACCCTTCACATGTCAGTCTGGCAACATGTTCTTGTCAATGTAGAAAGCACACCTCCAAGTATTCATCCACTTTTTTGCGAATCCTCTGGGAGAAGTTCCAATGTGAGAACTCGCCGGAGTAATCTGGAAGGCTGTCAGCCTTGTTGGGTACTTGATCAGAGATTACATTCTTACGAGCAGTGTTACGTGACAATGTCTTTACAACAAACTTCTCGTCCTTCAAAGCCATATCTTCGATATCTGATCCCATGTGGATTCGTCCGTCATCCCGCTTTGACGATATGGCTTCGATCTTCTCCGTTATTGCCCTTAAGCTCGGCAAACTCAGCGACACGTCTCCGAGAAAGTGAGTTGCAATCATCTCAAGGTACTTGACACGCTCGTCAATCTTGATATTGCTAGATATAGACGATTGTCTGAGGTCCTCGAAAGACAACGGTCAGCAAGGTCGGAATCTGCCGGGCTTGGTTTTAAAGCCTCACCGATGGACGAACTTAGGCCGCTGTTCAAACTCGCAGCTGCGGTTGCTTCTGCTGCATCTTGTACACGGGATTCCACCCTCACACTTTTCTTTCAACCTCCTACATCTATCGCATGCTTTTGTTGCCCGAGCTCGATTCTCTTCTGCTACTCGAGGTCTCTTTCTAGCACCATGTGAAGATGAAGGAACTCGTCGGCTTCCAAGCTCCATCGTATATACATCTAAGCTGAGCTTAAGAAAAAAACTTCTTCTCAACTGTCCTGAAATGAGTAGAAGGAATGTAGTTTGTAGCCGGGACTGCGGTAGAAGAGGAGGTTGGAGAAGTGGGGTGCCCACGTTATCCACAGTTGAGAAAGTGGGGTGAAGGACGATTGCTCACTCTCGGTGCTCCTGAGTCGTGAAGTATTTAAGTCTGAATAGCACCCCTCCATAACACTTGCACCGCATGAGTTGCCAATGAGTATATCTAGGACTTTCATTCTTAGAGACAGTCCAATCCCCTGACACAGTGTGCTTCACCCACTAAAGGCTTAATTTCAAATCCCCGAAGGCCCTGAACCAGAGCCTGATAACTGCCAAAGTTTAGCGAACCCGTCACTGTAGGGGCTGAATTAAGCAGTGCAGTCGAGCGGGGATAGTGCGACAGTTGTGCTTACAGAAATAAGTAATATTATGTCTTGAACAATATGCTGCACTTCGCAGATAATCCAAGAGCTCCCAAGGATTTCTATTGGGCTTTGAACCTCCTGGCTATGACTTCTAAAAGAAAGGGCTTCTTGGCGCTTTCAAAGTTAAGTTACCGCAAAGACAAGTTAAGAAGGAAGTACCGGTTGAGCCACACGACGACAGCAAAGAAAAACACGACGCGGTGCCGGAAATCAAGTATGAATACATCGATATCACAGACGATAAACACTATATCCGCATCCTCGAGATCCACCCTGGCCACCACCAAGATCTTACTGTTTGCGATTTAAGGAAATTTTACTTGAACACCAGAGTCAATCAATAAGAAGCACTAAGCTGCCGTTGGGGAGATGAAGAAACTCAGGCGGCCATCCAGGTCAACGACAGCAGTCTTGAACTGGTGCCAAGTCTCCATTGGGCGTTGCAACATCTAAGATACGCCGACAAAATACGGTTTTTCTGGATGGACGCCATATGTATCATACAGTCGAGCTTTTTCGAACGTGGAAGTCAAGTACTAGCATGTGCGAGAATACCGCAGAGCGATTGCGACTATGTACTACCTTGGGCTAGGCTTAGATTTCTGCGTAAGTTTGTGAGCAACTCGGATGGGTCAGCAGAAATTCCCCTGGATTGGCAAAGCCGTTTATATGCAAGCGACGTGGGGCACTTATAGGGACTTCTGGCCATTCATGACGGCTTCCCAACATCGACTACTGAGAAGGCTGAAGAGCGGGTGGCTGGGAATGCTTCCTGGAGACGCGAGGATTGGTGATGCTGTGATCTTGGCAAGGGGTGGATGGGTCCCGTCGATTGTGAGGGAAGAGGAAGAGAAAAGAAAGGTTTTTGTTGGCGAGGCGTACATCCATGGTATAATGGATGGTGGAATTCGGGATGAAAACAAGTGCAAGGAGATTGAATTTCATTGAAATTTGGTAGGCTTCATGCCAAATTCATACGCGCGTCGTTGCTTGATCATGTCTAGAATCAAAGAGTGAGTGCATGTGGTCTTCGCAGCTGGTCAGAAGGTTGAATCTGCCTCGTGTTTGGAGCAGCCTGATCATACCAAGACTGTCTTCCGATCCTAAATTGCTACAGCAGGAAAATCTCGAATCAGCGACTCGAACGAAAGACACCACACAGAAAGGCAACATACAATGGGATGCCAAGGGTACTGACGCATGTGATTCCTTAATATTGTATCCGTCCTGCCATACCCAAATCAAGAAGCTGGACCGGCTGTTGGTCCCCGGTCCAATCCTTGTTTATCGCTTTTAGACGGCTGATTGGTAGGCTCTTATCGGCAAGGACTCGACTGCCTTCCTGCACTTAGAATCCTTGCTTTCTTGAGCCTCAATTAATAGCTGGGGGGGCTGGAATTTAGGAAAGTGCTTGGCTTCACGATGTGGTGTGGCTGCGGTCAGCCGTCCCGTGTCTTGCTACTTTTACTTTCGCATTGCATTCGGTGTGTCGATCGAATCTAGACAATAGTACCGCCACAGGCTGAATCAAAAGGCTCACAGCTCGCAATGTAAGCATGTCCCTCCACCAATCGTTCAAGAATCTCTTCTGTGGCTTATTTTATAGACATGCTACTGACGTCCCTCAGCAGGCTAGATCGCGAGTGAGGAAAAGCAATCAACGCTGCACAAGTATTTCAGACAAGAAAGTTGGCAATCTCGTCGTACAGAGATACAATTGAGGCTGGAAACTCTGAGGCTGATGAATGGTAGGCTATGGGCACAGCTAGAAATGCACCAACACACGGCCCAGCTGCAGTCGACCATCAGGCTCGCCAGCGAGAAGCTGAAATTATGAGACATTCGCGGCAGACTAAATCACTGTTTGCGGGCGCCCGAGAGACTTGATTGACCTGCATGATACTGTGAGCATAACAAGCCCACGTGCATGTCATCTTTAGCTATATAATCAGAGGCTGCTGTTCCATACAGGATTGAGTGAAGTACCATATCTGAGGACAGAATCTTTGATATCAGCTCCTGTGATCTGTACAAAAGCTAACGATCAAAAGGTGGAGCAAGCCATGTCTTGTCAGCGCCATTGTGTCTGTTTATTTTGGTTATTTTGGTGTCTACTAGGCTGCAGCCTCGCCATGGTTCTGTGTGGTGGCGCGGAAGACTCTGAGTATACAGGTTCCCACATCGATAGTTCAGGCTTTTATGTCAAGTCTGATTCTGTATCTCATCCATATAAGTTTCCCAAAGTTCGGAAATGCTGGTGAGTTTGCCTATTTCGGTTGATCGACAGAACTGATAGGACTAGGTACGATTACTATGTCACCAATGCCAGCCTCTACAATGGGCCGTGGCGGAAATCGAGTGGAGATACATACTGCGATGACACTCAAACCTGTACGGTTAGTATGTTGACAGGAACAGAAGTATGCCAGTCCCGAACGGACGGAGTAGATGTCAACGTCGGCCTAGAATTCATCAAAATTGTCGCAGCTATCTTCGGCATAGAATACCATGTATCTCTGTCGAAAACAGCATGTTATACTGCTTCCAACACTACTGCTTGTGCTTGGGACGATGGAGGATGTCACACGGTTTTCACATCTCAGCAGCTGCTAAAGCAGACGGGATATCGCAGAAAACGATGCAACTGGGGAGACGGTGACGAAACGGAGTGCATGGCGGACATCGAAATCAACACACCTACCGATCTCACGACTTATCAGTGCGGTGCAATGTGTGGAAGGGAGGACATGGTCATTGTTAGTTCAAGCTCAAGCTCGTTGGTGCCAAGCACAACAATTTTATCTGTCACGACACAAGTTACAAAGTCACAATTGGCGACTCTTACCGTCACCCACTCTCCGGCTTCCACCTCGTCTTCCGCTTCGTCGACTTCTGCTATATTACTACCAGCATCAGGTACAATTGTGTCTGCCTCGGAGACCTCTTCATCTACAGTACAATTAAACAGTACTAGGTCCGAATCAGGACTCAGTGCGGGTGAAAAGGTCGGAATTGGCTTCGGAACTGTTATCTTGGTCGCGCTTCTGGCCGCTTTGGGTTTATGCTATAAGAAGAGACACATTGGAGATTCTTCTGAGGGACAAGACATGACAGAGACAAGAAGGCAGAAACCGCCTGCTTATGACTACCAGTTCTCCACACGTTCCTGAAGTCAAGCGTAGACCGTCCGCGTGCGACTCAACAGGTCTGCCCAGTCGACTTGCCTTCGCGTGTTGGTGGAATGTTTTCTTGGATCGTGAGCTTATTTATGGCTGAATGGTTAAGATGAAAGCCAAGTTTAGGACTCATGTTCATATGGATTTAAGCTTGAACAAGGCTGTGATGGTTGATTGAAAATATTCTGTGGATTTATGCTCGACTTCTCGTCGGTTTGGCGGCGCTAGGAGAACTTATTCTTACCGACTGGAAAACTGCTGCAGAAGGTGGTTTCACAGAATCCTCCTTATCATTTTGCCAATATCAAAATATCAAATTAAATCGTCGCTTTGCGTAATATCTGTGCATGTCTTTGGCACTGTACGATTACCATTCCCAGAATTTGTTTTGATTCTCCCTGGAAACTCGGCAAGGCCAGGCGAGCCACTCAGGGAGCTGCCCGCGATCTGCGGCCGCTGAACCCCGTCATGTGTTTGTCTTGTTTGCTCGTGAACTTTTGGCCTCTTCCTTGGTTTAACTTCATGAAAACTCAAACTTTTCTTCCGCGCCAGCGTGGATGGACAACTGGTGATACTTTGCTTGCGCAGGTGGTACGGAATTGATTTACACGCCTTTGTGCCAAGGTAATACGAGATAGAATACTAGATACCTTCGCCACCTCTGCCAGCTCTAACCACCGACCAAATCGCCATGAATACCCCAGGACCAGCTATGGGGCTCGTCAAGGTCGCCAAGTTACCTGCCATTGGACCTACAGATCCATTTGCCAAGGTTGTCAAGGCTTTGTCCTTGTAAGCAAGCTTCAACTCGAGTCTGCGATGCCTTCCTGACCGCGAATAGTTACTTCGTTGACGAATTACATGTGCCCTCGACCTTCGAACAGCTACGGACCACATCTGCGGGGAATAAAATCCGAGTACTGGTGGAACATCTTGTCGTGAATGTTACAAATCCAGCTTTAATCAATGCTCTATTGTCAGTATTCTCGACTTTGTCAGCGAACATCACTCACTGGATTTGGATAGAACGCTGAAATGGCACTTCTCTACACTCGAAGTCGACGATCGCGGATTGAACGAAACTCGAGCCAACGCATGCGAAATCGTAGCCTGGCGATTCCTCACACGAATATCAGAACGAGATGCGGTGGACTTCTGTTTGTACGAGCTGCCAGAGGTTCAAACAGCAGATGAGGAAACACAAAATACAGATCCATGCGCTTCCGAAGCCAACGAACATTCAAGTCTCCTGCCTCAATTCAGAGCGCGCGATCCAACTGTTCCTGTGACACCTACAAGACCTACGAGTAAGCGGGTGGAGATGCTGAGGTCAATTTCGCATATGGGCTCCATGTCGATTGTGCCAGAGGTGAACCCGGAGGATGAAGACGACCCTACATCATCATTTACGGGCTTGAACGCGTTAGAAATTGCGGCCGTGGCAGATTGCAAGAAGTTTATGAGCCAGAGGATTGTCCAGAAAATAATCACTGGGATTTGGAACGGAGATATTACCTTCTGGGAGAAATTGAGTGTTCACACAAAGAAAAAGCCACAATTCTACAATAAGAAACGATCGGACTGTTTTACACGACTGCGGGTACCGAGGTATATCAAGGCATTTGAAGTTCTCTTCTTTGCTACGTTCTTGTTCCTCTACTACGCTGTCATGGTCGAGAGAAACCAGTATGTACACCGAAGTAAGCAATCTCGACCAGCCACTGACCATGATAGGTATGAAATTACGTTCCTCGAAATTCTGCTATACATTTGGTTTGCAGCTTTTGCATACGATGAACTCGGAGAGTTTATTGATGCGGGGTCGATCTTTTATGCTGTTGACATTTGGAATGGCTGTGATCTTATAATCATACTCATTGGGGTGGCGTTTGCGATAACAAGTAAGTTGCACAATACTACTTAGCACGATTTGGTCTAATTGCACCTTAGGGGTCATTGGGTTGTTCAAAGATACCGATGAATTCCAGCCCATCACGGACACAGCATTCGATATCTTGTCATTGGAAGCTCTCTTCATGGTTCCGAGGTGGGTGATGTTGATCCAGTATGATATGACCGCTAACAATCCTAGAATTTGCTCGCTTTTGAGTCTTCATCCATACTTTGGGACTTTGGTAAGATCATCTAGCCTACATAGACGGGTTGTACTGACTTGGACAGATTCCATGTTTGAAAGAGATGGTACGCTCCCCTTTGAGTTCGTCGCTTGAGATTTACCTAATGATTTAACAGGCAAAAGATTTTGTCAAATTCATGGTAGTCGTGGCAGTCTTATACATTGGTTGGCCCCTTCATCTTCGTTGCTTGAATCTCTGCTGATTACTGTTCAGGCTTCCTCACAACATTTACACTCCTTGCTCGGGACAGTTTTGGTCTAGCTGAGATGAGTTGGATCTTGATCAAAGTATTTTTTGGTTCCAGCTACTTGGGATTTGTGAGTCTGCCGAGACCTTGTACAAAATCAGACTAACTCTTGTCTAGGATATCATGAGTGATGTAGGCTCGGCTTCCTCATACCTGGATCTTGCTGACCTACCAGATCAATCCAAAACTCGGCCCACCGCTCATGCTCATCTTTGTGTGCATGACCAACATCCTGCTCATCACATCCTTGATCAGTATTTTGAGTGATAGCTTTTCCAAGGTCATTGCACATGCACGGTTGGTATTTCATGTGCTTTCACCTACTAGCCGCTAATGCACATGCGTGTAGGGAGGAATACTTGTTTGTTTACTCGGTCTACGTTCTCGAGGTATGCCGAAATTGCTCGACTTCCTTCACCGCTAACACATACAGGCATCGACCAGTAACAGACTTACTCACTTCTATCCACCACTGGTATGGTTGACTTCATCTTCAAAGCTTCCACTTGCTAACACCCCCCAGAACTTGATACCACTGATCCTCATCCGGCCCCTGCGACTGTTCCTCTCATCCGACGATCTCCGACGAACACGAATAGTGATGCTCAAAGTCACTCATTCACCAATTGTTGCCGCGATTTGGCTATTCGAGAAAGCTCATGAGAAGGTGAATGGCGGGGCATTGGCATTCTCATCCATTGGTCCCGGTCTGGCACGGCTCACGAACGAATCCACTTCATCCTCCAAGAAGCAGAGACCATTCCTCGCTGACCGCAGCGGGAAAACTAACTCGCAGCACTTTCCCGAAACGCCCGCTGAGGATGGCGCGCATAGCCCTACGCATGAGAATATACCGAAGGGCAAGAAAGAAGGGCCGGCGGTCGTGGTCGATAATACAATACTTGAGCAGCAGGTTCAGGATCTGAGCATCAAGATTGCGGAATTGACTGCATTGATCATGGCTTCGCAGGGCACACCACAGGAAGAATGGTCTTAGGATTGATCATGACATATAATGACAGGCAAATATGGGCGCAAGTGGGATTGCATATTTGGGATAGCACCGGCATCATCTGCATTGGCGTCTCTTTCAGACCCTCGTATACCAATCATGGAGTCTTTTTGGCTAGGCAAAGAACGAAATTAGTGTTTTCGTCCTATACTTTCCTTCTCCAAATCATTCTAGTTATGCTCGTCCTCCTCGGAGTCCGGGCCTGGAATCTTTTTGACTCCTGGCTTAGCCCAGTTCGAAACAAATACAAAGATTCCCAATTTGAAATATATCTTCGAGTTGCGCAGTTTAGCACGATGGAAGAGACAGCCACAGCCAGTACCATTTCCGGAGCATACGCTCCCATTCCACGTGAGAACGTGCAAGCCCATCCCGCTGCCACAGATCCAGTGCCCAATGAGAACCCTAGGAGACATCTCCGACCACAAGCCATATTTTCAGATCTACACATCCTTGTACCTGCATATCGGCGCCCGTAGAAGATGAACCACCTGCACGTTTCTGGCAATTTTGCGACTTGGCAGTGGTGAGCAAGTATACTGGGAGGAGCCGTCGACAGCTGTTTTCTTTCTGTTTTTTGCTTTCGACAGAGAACCAGTATAAATCAGGTTCGAAGAACCGTGGTAGGAATGAAGGAATGATGAGGAAGCGCTGCTACTCTTTACTGCAACCATTGCCTCCCACGTTCCACGGCTGGCATGCCAGGGCAGTTATGAAAGTTGCAGAGCCTGCCTACATATGACGAGCGAGGCGTCACGGGGATGACGAGCGAGGCGTCACGGGGATGACGAACCGCTGATGCTGCAGGGCTCAGAGCTGCCTTAGCGATTGTCCTGGAAGTTGAAACACATTCCGAAAGTGGGCAGGAGTTGGCAGGACATTGGACTGTCATATAAACTGTGCTGAGTCACAAAGTAACCCCTGCGGAGCTTGGCTTGGTTTGGATGCAGCCAAGCTTCTCTGCTAGCGTGGACCCTGAGATATGCGATCTGCAAGGTGAGGGGTCTCTGGGTACCTGCTGTTTTATTTATCTATTTATTTACTTGTTCTCACAAGCGAAAGAAAAGGGGTGGGGAAGCAGCTCGCAGTGAAGCAAGCAGATGGGTTCTTACAAACCGCCGAAGATCTAGGGGCGAGCTGACAAATTTCTTAGCGTAGCCGACCGAATTTCTCAAACCTGGTTCTTGGTTCTTGGTTTTCATGGGCTCAACTGTCTCTCCATACCTTGCACAACAAAACCAAGTATACATATCAGGTCACATCAGCCGGCAGACCGGAATCGGATCAAGAAGATGACCTAAGATCCAAGCGCCTTCTCTGCCATATCGCACCCACATCTCGGATCCAGATCTATAGAGCAGCAAAGCTTGGTAGTGAGATATACTTGATTTGAGCTGCACCTCGCAGAGGATTTGACACTAGCGGAGATCCCTACTAGAGGCGTTTGAGAATCCGATCGGATTTTAGATCTTATTTGAAGGACGATCCCCCGCGTTAAAAGGGGCTTCGGATTAATCCCGAATATATTTGCTGTCCGAAAGCAAGAGACGAGAGACGACAAGTAAATCAGTCCCGAGGCGTCTGAAGCTCGACATATACAGGATCGCGACCTAAAATCGACCTTCTAGGATCAGCCACAATTTGATCTCGAGTACCAATTTTGCAGAGGAAGACCGAGTCTTACACGGATAACGTCGCAAATATGACACAAACACTCCTCAACTCCAATGCTTCTCCCAGCATCTCGCCTCCACCGACACTCACACCCTCAACATCCTACACCTCACACAACAAGCCACCAATTCTTCGCACGCCCTCTCACCCACTGACTCTCCCCTTCACGACTCTCGATGTTTTCACATCCACCGCCTACACCGGGAACCCTCTAGCTCTAATCCGGATCCCCTCTCCCCTCCGTCACCTGATCACGCAAGCCCAAAAACAAAACATAGCCGCAGAGTTCAACCTCAGTGAAACCATCTTCCTCCACGAACAACTCAACCCTTCCATCCCAGAGTGGGACGTCGAGATCTTCACCACCGACGCCGAGCTCCCTTTCGCCGGCCACCCCGTGATCGGGACCGCGGCGTACGTCCTCGGTGTACTAGGCGCAGGCGGTGGGAAAGGCCATGGGAGAGGAAAGGGACGGTTGCTGACTAGAGCCGGAGGCGTCGATATCGCACTCGCATATGACGATGAGCGCCGAGACGAGGAAGATGGCCAAGGTGTCATCGAACCAAACATGTCGAGTCGAGTGTCAGCCGATATCCCGCACAATGTGCATATCCACTCTCACACGATCGGCGATCTCGAGGGACCTATTCCCGGCTTGTCACACTTACCAGCTATCCGGAAAGCTGAACTGCAAGCTCCGATCGTGAGTATTGTGCAGGGCATGACGTTCCTGCTTGTAAGACTGGAGAGTTTGGAGATGCTGGGCGCCGTGCAACTTGTTAGTGAGGATGTGAGTTTTCATGGGGTGCTGGATGAGGGGTGGCGGACGGGGTTTGTGGCCAAGTATTATTTTGTTGTGCTTGAGGAGGGGGGTTGGACGAATGGTGGGTTGACGAGGGTGAGGAGTAGGATGTTGGAGGTGGCGATGGAGGATCCGGCGACGGGGAGTGCGGCTTCTGCGTTGAGTTGTTATTTGGCGTTGAATCGAGGGGAGAGTGGGAGGAGGAGATTTGAGGTTACGCAGGGGGTGGAGATGGGGAGGAAGAGTATTATTGGGGTTGAGGTTTTGGTGGGTGAGAGGAGTGAGGGGAGGGAGGTGGAGGGGGTGAAGATCAGTGGGAATGCGGTGGTGGTGATGGAGGGGAATCTGAGGGTGTGAAGGAACTGTGGTGGTTAACAGATACACGAAAGATTTATGGGGTGAGGTTTGATGGGACTTCTGATCTTCATGATACCTTCATACTGCATGGAAACAGCGTAAGGCGTTCTGGCATGCCCTAGAAAACGTAGGCAGGCTTCTAGAAAAATAAGCCAATATGAACTCGTATATGCAGTACTATTCTTTGAGCAGTCTAATATGAGTAGCAAGATAGCGACATCCGTATGGCTACGAACCATGTTCGTCCCCGAGCTTCTGTGCCCATCCCTTGTCCTCCTCAGTCAGCTCTGGACACGTTCTCCTCAACCAATACCAGTGAACCTCATGAGCACCTGGATGTCATACTCCCGCGCTGTTCAGACTTCAAGAGAGTGTGAAGAGCTCATCAAATTGGCGATGTGGAAGGGACGTTCAGCTCATCAAGCACCTGCCTCATTTTATTGCGCCTTCTGATCTTCCCCTTCGCAACTCCCCTTTTGGTACGCCACGCAGAGTAGAGACACTTGTTCTTGTGATCTATGTAGTTTGAACGTTGATCCTCACTCTTCAACATCAGTTTTGCGAGGCCATCGCATATGCGTGGCGCGCAAGCAGATATCCCCAGAATACCTCAGCTGTATGCCGAGTAAATATAGCACCTTGAATCCCAGGAAGCGTGTCATCACACCGAATTCTTAGCCGGAATTTTTAGTTAGGCAGACAGCGCCGCTCAATTCAGGTTGCAAGATCTCCTGAGGTGAGAGCGTTTAGTACTGGTGCGGAGTTTCATCATGTTCTGACGCTCCTAACGATATTGGTGAATGTATTCAGGCCAGCGATGTTACAGCGGAGCATCGCATACCCACGTACCTCCTCACATCTACAGTACTTTTACGCCTTTTCTTCGTCCTCTCTTCAGCAACATCGATTCAACACGACAGCTACAGACTGACACAGTGTCGATCTTCAATACCTTTGTACGACACCATGGCTCTGCCAATCATCAATAGAATATGGAGCGAATCTCCTTATCTGATGAACGGAAACGAGCATGGAGCCTCCAATACCTACGAATCTGTTCACGAATCGCAGATAGGGATCGCAATATTTGATATTCTTCACCTCGATGTGCGTGACAGCGCTGGATCTGTTTTGTCGACCGAAGGCAGGGAATGCATCAATACAACGAGGCTCATTTTTACTGGTGGTAAGTCGAGACTTTCTGTCAAGGTCCCAAATATCTCTTTCATTCAAGACCTTCTGTTCATCTTTGCTGTATGCTGCAGCACTGTCGCCATACGTAGACTGATGTACTTTGACATTAGGAACGGATGATCCTTCCGTCAAACTCAGCTTGTCACCCTCTGATGAACCTCACTACCACCTAGATGCAAGCGCCATTGAGGAAGATCTGGTATTCAAATTTGGTGCTTTTGTCTCTGATAAAGTCGACTCGGCATTCCAAGATCGGCAGGTCCATGATTTCCATCCCAAGGAGCCTATGAAGGCTGCCGAACAAGGTCTCATGTTCCTAGGACCTACGGACTTCTCCAACAGCCTGTACGACTTGCGATGGGAAAATGCAGAGGTTGAGGGGGAACGAATGGTGAAGATATCTTGGAAATCAACATCTGTCGTCTCCTGCGGGCTTATGCGCCTCAACAGTCTTGATACGTCAGATCAAAAACTTGGCAGAACTCTCAGCAAGCTGGAGATACGAAGAGGCACTGAGAATCCTCAAGCTCTGCAAATCGTAGCCACAGTCCGATATGAAGAGAGACTTGTGTACCGCTACCGCTATTTGCTATCGTGCCAGACAGGCCTGCAAGCATTCTGGAGGCTCCGAATCCTACATGATGTTACTCAAGGAAGCATACCGTTGGATATTTGCGAAAAGTATCCCTACTGGTGTGATACAGTTCACAAGACAGAAGCCGTGCTTTTTTATGTGGGACCGGAAACTCAACGTCGACCGCGTAACGCTCCTCATGATCTTGCATACGAAGTTATTGGGATCGTGTTTCCCCCTGCTGAGTTCTCGTCCAACGCAGAAGCCGAGTTCTACTTGAAAGGGGCCCTGCTCTACGAAGAACACATAGTTTCGGAAATTAGAAAGCGTTTCCTTGATGGGAAGCAAATTTACCACTACTGGACTGAACCACTCCCTCGCAGATCTGATCGCCCCAATACGACTGACTGGCTGATGTTCGTGACGCTCGATATTGGCTACGCGAGCGAAACTGCTAAGCTGCCTGAGATTGGTGGCCAGGTAGTCATCACTTGGATCAATTCTGCGAGGGATGTCTATGTCACAGACGATTGCCTGGTTATTGGTGCTAATTGGGAATTCATCGAGGCCGATTTGACGATCAAGAAGCGGTGCACAGTTGCACTCATCGTTGGTCAACGATATGGGGATGCTGCAATATACCACTACGAGAGAGAGGGGTACCTGCCGTTTTTCGAGTTCTCACGTCAATCACCCAATGTGGCATTCATCGTGGGCGCGATTGATAAACTGCTTTTCGAGACGGAGAGAAGAGTCGAAGGACCTATCCACGAAATCAAATCAGCTCTTATGATGGGCAAGCATGGTGCTCGACGTGTCTCAAGGACGCCTGCTGTCTGGAATGAGCATATTGTCGAAGCTGCTATGCTCAAGTGCTCGTCTAGTCAAAAAATTGTCTTTCGAGATCTTCTTGGGTCTTCTGCGCTGTCCATCGTTCGAGGCCCGCCGTCCAGTGGAAAAAGCCTACTAGCTGCAATTTTGACTATTGTTTATCTGAAGAGTATGGAGAGGGTCTTGATTGTTACCAAATCTCGGTCTGCAGCCAAGAAGCTATTTGATGAAGCAGTAGCGACCGCCAAACAGCTAGGAGTGCTATCCTCACTACTAGCCGGCATTGCGACCTACTTGAGCTCTGAAACACCCTCTGTTCAACTGGGGACAAGTCTCCATCGTCTCTATGATAATCTTTGCTCTTTATCGACCACGCTTACCAAGCCATCGTTTCCCAAGGATGCCACAGCACTTTTTACCACACTTGACGAGCTGCAGGACCCTTCCATTCATGCTTTTGCACCCACTGTCCTCATCGTGGATCAAGCTGAACAGATCAACGATCATTGGCTCTTTGCAATGTGCGGACTATTTTCTTCATCTTTGACGAGAATCTCCCTCTTCGGCGATGAGCAGGGCGTAATCCTAAAAAGCCGCGCAGGAAAGCGCAATCACTTCAGATGGCAATTCGAGCGATGTACCACGAAGCGTCTCATGGATGGCGGCTACCCTGTCCTGCTTCTTAGCGAGCAACGTCGCATCGACTTCGACCTAGCGAGACTTCCGTTTCTTATTGGATATCGGATGCATCAACAACCATCTGATTCAGGTAAACTGAAAGTCCGCAGTGCCGAGGACGTTCGCTGTCTTCCCGAAAGACAGACTATGCTGACCTGGGTCGCGAAATTCCTCGGAAAGAGCATTGAGTCGTGCAAAGTATCAATTATTGTCAACGTCAAAGACGGAAACTGCATGACATTGCGGAACAGTTCTACCTGTGTCAACCACCAAAACATGGCAATGGTCCTTCGCATCCTCTCCTCCTTGTCGGACCATGGAATCGCTCACGAGGATATAATAATTCTTTCTTACTTCGAATTCGCTGTCCCGATTCTACGCAGATTCTACCACTCTCGAGGATTCAGGTGTGCAGTGGAACATGTTGCCTCCCAACAGGTCAAAGCTCGAGACTACCTCGTCTCCATCATCGACAGTGTGCAAACTTACAAAAGTAAGCGAAACTACGTATATGGTCCCAGCTACCCCGAGAGATCATTTCCTATGGCAACTACCCTCATGATTGCAAAATCCCTTCGAATTATCGTCGGATATGGTAACGAGAAGGAAGACAAATGGATAAAGCGTGATTATTGGGGCAGGGTATTTGTATGGCATCATCGCAGAGGCTTGGTCAAAGATGTGGAGATTGAAGATGGCATTCTGGAGCTCGAAGAAGAGCTGAGGCCGGGAATGTACTATATGGATCCTGTTGAGAAGGAGATTAGTGGAACGGTTATGTATGCGAGGTTGAGGGAGAAGAGCAGGGATGCTAAATATCTGGTGGGTGGATTGGGGACGTTCTCGCTAATTTGATGTTTCGTCAGATCGACGATGTCTACGAGACCGTCTTGCATTAAAGGATGTGTATATCAAGTTACTACTCGCTTTGCTGAAGGAAGCTCGCTTCTATATACTAGTAGATGAAGGAAACAAACCCGCACAAAGATCATCGTCTACAACAAGCTAAACAGACTTTCTTTGCTGATCTTATGTTCGATACCGTCAGGGAACATAGTAACATGATCCTCAAATTATTGATAAGCCGAAAGAACCAGCGATGCGAACAGAGCAAACGGTTATCACATCCCGTCCATCTACATCATAGCTTCTATGGCACTGGCACATGAAAGTGAAGTCGGATGAAAGTGACAAGAGCTCGGTCCGAAAAGAAAGCAAGCTTAACAGATGGCATATAGTGCGTATGTCTGTTTGTATGCAGGTACACGGCACGGACACAAGTCGTTGAGATTGACGAATTAGGGACGAGAGGATGGGCGATTGGGCTCGCCTCCAAGGATCCTCACTAGCCCGTTTGAAATTACTACATTTTTGAATTAATTGTTCTAGATTCTGTATGTGATGTCTACAATTGAGACTATTGTACTCTCATTCTCTTTGTGTCCACCCACATGGGAGAACTATAAAATCTCACAACAGAATATCATGAGTACGGAGGCAAGATTTCTATCCCCGTGCCAAGCCACCAATTACATCGCATTGCATTGCATTGTTGAAGTGCCAGTGCCAGTGTGTGGCCTAGCGAAGTACTGTATAATATTTGCCTCCGTAAACACTCGCTCAAATCCTCGGAGTCTTGCCCATAACTCACCGACGCCAAACTCCAAGCTTCCCCATCTGGGGCCATTCCCCCACCTGAGCCTCCCTCTCATCGCTTCACTTGACCTCGCCTTAACCTTCAAGCTCCCCTCGTTCTCACACTCAATCCGCATCTCGGCCAAATTCCCCATGTCCAAGCCCAAAAAGCCCCAGAGCCCCTCCAACAACCCGCTTCGCCCGCATACGCTAAAGCAGGAACAACCCCTGCTACCCCGCTTCCCCAGCAGATGTATCGGCTATGGTCCAATCAATAAGCAGGATCTCAGGATTTGGAGGGCGTTACTGTGAGCTAGGGGGAGGATTCGGGCCGGAGATGGGACGAACCCTCGAGCTTTGGAGCTTGTAGATGGGAGCTGTTCCTGGTTTCTGTCGCTTTCTTATGACCGCGAAATTGGGTCCTTCTTACTGCTTTAGGAAGGTATTTGGTGGTCTTCTATGCAGGTAAAAGGTTAGTATGACATGAATGTGAATGAAGCTGGGATGGGAGGCTAACTCTTTTAAGCCTCGTACGAAAGGTACTATTTCTTCGGAATTGCTGCTTGCATGGGGAGGGATGAGTAGGTGAGGCAGGGTTGAGAGAAATATATAACCAACCCACAGCACCCACGACACGAGATACTCCTCTCAACACACACTCTCTCCACCGCACTCCTCTCCCTCTCCTTCTCCCTCCCTCCCTCCCTCCCTTTGCCATACAAGCTCATCTTGTCTTTAACATCTCCTATCATCCATCCACCACGATGCATTTCTCCCGCATCTCCGCACCCCTCTTGGGTCTACTCTCCCTCACCTCCGCCTCTCCAGCCCCTCCCAATCTCCAAGCACGAGATCTCACCTCTTTCATCAATACAGAAAGAGCCATCTCGCTGCAGGGCGTGAAGGATAATATTGGGCCCGATGGTGCGAAGGTTCCTGGTGCGGGGGCGGGGTTTGTTGTTGCTAGTCCGAGTAGGGTGGATCCACCTTGTGAGTTTTATGAAGATTTTCTCCAAGACTTTAATTTTGGCGGGAAGCGGAGGTTATTGAGATTCTGAGAGTTGCTTGTTTTCGGGTTACTGCGGTGCTTATTGGGGTTGCGAAATTGGGAGGGAGGGGGAGGTGGTTGGAAGATCAAGGGACGTGATATCTGTGTGGACAAGCGGATTGTGCTATGGAGAGCCTTGGTGGCGTTTTCAGAGGGCTTGGAGATTTTGTTTTTTATTTCTTTGGAGTTGTCCATTTGCTCTCAATCCTCAGATCTCAATTTTTTCATCTCAGCTATTGTCCTTGTTCTTACTAACGTTCAACAGACTTCTACACATGGACTCGAGACTCCGCTCTGACCATGAAGATGATCGTCGATGAGTTCCTTTTCGGCAAGACTGAGCTTCAACCTTACATCGAGGACTACATCCACGCCCAAGCAGTGCTACAGACAGTCGCAAACCCATCTGGTACTTTCCTCCCAGCTGGTCTTGGTCTCGGAGAGCCAAAGTACCAAGTCGACGGAACGAGATTCAACGGTGCATGGGGAAGACCTCAGCGTGACGGACCGGCACTTCGCGCACTTGTGAGTCTGATACCTCCATCTCGCACTTGCTCTTGCTCTCGTGGTCATTCTTTACTGACTTCTACATTTTAGACCCTCATTACATACAGTAACTACCTCATCAAGAACGGACAATCCAAGAAAGCTCGCGAGATAATCTGGCCCATCATCTCCAACGACCTTTCCTACGTCGGCCAGTACTGGAACAGCACTGGCTTCGACCTCTGGGAAGAAGTCCAAGGCTCCAGCTTCTTCACCGTGCAAAACCAACACCGAGCTCTGGCCGAAGGGGCACAGCTCGCCAAGTCTCTCAGAGTGACTTGCGCGGGATGTGATCAAGCTCCTGAGGTGCTGTGTTTCTTGCAGACTTTCTGGAATGGGGAATTCATTGTGTCGAATATCAATGTGAATAATGGACGAACTGGCTTGGACGGAAATTCGATCCTGGGACCGATTTCGGTCTTCGATATCGATGCTTATGTATGCCTCCCCTCTCCCCTCTCCCCTCTCCCCTCTTCCCATATCACCTCCCCATCTCCTCTCTCTTCACCAAAATATCCATCTAAAACTTCTCCCCTTCTCAGTGCGACTCCCCGACCTTCCAACCTTGCAACAGCAAATCCCTCTCCAACTTCAAAGCCCTCATCGACTCCTTCCGCACCGCCTACACCATCAACGCCGGCATCCCCGCCAACAAAGGCGTCGCCGTCGGCCGCTACACCGAAGACATCTACCAAGGCGGCAACCCATGGTACCTAATCACCACCGCGGCCGCCGAATTCCTCTACGACGCCGTCGCACAATGGAAAGCGCGCCACGTCCTCTACGTGGATTCGACCTCCCTCGCCTTCTTCAAAGACCTTTACCCCTCCGTCACAATCCGACAATACAACTCTGGAAACGCCAACTCGCCATTCGCGCAGATCATGAACGCCGTCACCGCCTACGCCGACTCATTCGTTGAGATAGCGCAGAAATACACGCCTGCTGATGGATCCCTCGCTGAGCAATTCGATCGCAACACGGGCGCTCCCCTCTCGGCTGAAGATCTCACTTGGTCGTACGCGGCGTTCGTGACGATGGCTGAGCGCCGCGCAGGTCAATACCCTCCTACCTGGAACACCCGCCGCATCACACCCGCGCCAGCAACTTGTTCGGGCACCTCGACCCCGGGATCTTACGTCCCAGCCACAGCAGCAGGCGCGCCGAACGTCACGACAAGCTGCCAGATCAACATCATCTTCAACGTCAACGCTTCCACCTATTTCGGCGAGAACATCTACGTCTCTGGCTCCAGCGCCGACTTGGGCGAATGGGAATTCGGAAATGCCATTCCGCTTGGTGCGGGTGGGTATACGGCTGAAAGACCGCTGTGGAGTGTGAGTACGTATTTGGAGGCGGGGAAGGAGGTTATGTATAGGTATGTGCGGGAGCAGAATTGTGGGCAGGCGCCGGTGGTGGAGAGTGTTAATCGGACGCTTGTGGTGCCGGCTTGTGAGGGTGCGGCGGTTACGAGGGAAGATGCGTGGACGGGGCCGGTTGGGACGAGTGGGAATTGTTAAGCTGGTGACGAGGGTTGAGTTGGGGACTGATGGAGGGCGAGGTGAAGTGTGCTGGGCTTTGGCTTGCATTACATTGCGTTTGCCTGGCTGATGATGATGATCCAGATATGATGATGAAGATGATGACGATGGCTAGCTAGACGATGCTAAACCAATAATGTGTCAACGAGAGAAAGAAGCATAATAAAAGCAGCATTCAAGATAAAGAGAAACAAGAGTCGAAACCAATCAAGTGATTTGAGAAATTTGACTTGTTCAAACTGAGCCAGTGTTGTATCCTGGATGGGCTACTTTCTTGTTGAATGTTGACGATATTGCGTACCCCACTGTAAGCGAGACCTGAACTTCAAGATCGCTGGGTTTTTTTTCTTTCCCTTTTCTGTCCATCCTCCGAATCCTTCTTGCTATACATACCATCTTTACATAACTGATTCAACAACTCTCACTTTAAAGCAGTCTTAAACAATTTGGTGATCAAAAGCCATGACGATATACAGTGTAGTGCAGTGTAGTAGCACATCCTATTTTTGGATCTACACCTAGCTAGCTAGGTATCTACGATCACCCGCTGGTATGCCCATTGCGGTTTTTTTCAATGGTATTATCGTATCATTTATTTCTCACCCTTTTCGCAAGATCGATTTTATGGCTCTCTCCTTCCGTCCCCCCTTGCAAGGCAAACTAGGTATCATTTCATAATGCAAGTGCCAGAACAGAAAACGATTACGCCAAATGCAGACCAGCATGTCCCATAGCAAATCCCAGTCCTGAAGAAAGTCCGAGCTGCAGAGAAGAAGGCGAAAATGAAAAGTGAAGTAAAAGCAAAGGAAAAGCAAAAGCATGGGTATCCTCCGTAATAGACCAACAAGTACACGAGCGGAAAACGTCAAAAAGGCGAAGTGAAAATGCGAAGTAAAAGCAAAGGCTGTATGTCGTTATCATTTTCCGCGCACTCGTTGGTAGCCGTCAAAAGCAAATGGCAGAAATGCAGTGAAGTAAAAGCGCGTGCAAGTACATAAAAAAGAAGGTCGTATCGGTCGTGACGTCGTAAATAGTCGGCTTCGCCGTCGTGTCTTGTGGAAGGATGTTCTGCCCTTGACAGCAAGAAAATTATTCTTGTATGGTGTCGTTTTGCAAGTAGTTCGCAGGTCCAGCGCATACCCAGGTCTAGACCTCATCCTCGCCCTCACCCCCTCCGACCCCATCATCACTCTCATACTCCTCCACAACCTCCTCCGGTTCATAAACCTGCACATGCTCCCGCATCCCAGGTCCGGCATTAAGCCTCGCCCTCTCCTCTCTAAAATGCCTCAACGCATCATCATTGATCCTCCGCATCCGCTGCAAGAATCTTACTTCAGGAGCAATATCAGGCTGAGGAACTCCACGCACAGCAGCCAGCGCAGCATCTACAGCCTGTTCAGCTCCAGCGTGAGCTTCGTTCAGTGCTTCTATAGCAGCATTGCGCTCTGCTCTGCCTGCGTAGAACCGTCCCGCGCCTATGGGGAGATACTCGTTAAGACCTGGCTGATAACGAGGAGGAGGAGGACGAGGGGGTGGGGGATGTTGAGCGACACCACGGCCAGCAGCGATGTTGGCTGCCTGTGCCTGCACTTGGGCCGCCAGTGCTCGGGCTTGTTTTTGAGCTTGAGCTATCTGCGCTTCGGCTGCTCGTACTTCGACTAGGGCATCTTCGCGATTCTGAGCTGCTCCGGCTGCTCTACCGACCATCTGACGAGGTACGGGAAGGGCGGCTTCAGGGTGATACTGGTACCAAGGTGGATCGTTCAAGTTGTTCGCGTGCACAGGCATTCTATAGGCATCGTAAGGAATAGCGAGTGGATGGGGAATTTCAGGTAGACGTCTAGATCGTGGCTCGGGGTCGTAGTCGTAGAATCTAGGTCGATAAGGTGGGTTCGCAAATGGATTTGGTCTCTGATTTTCATTCCCGCCAGGGATAGCATCTGGTCTCACATGTGCAGGTGCGACTGGATTAGCGATCTCTGGACCTTGATGGCGATCTGCAACCTTCCATGGGTTCGGTGCATAAGGAGCTGGATGTGGTACGTTTACTTCGATTGGCAGTGGAGGTAGCTCGACATCCGGAGGTGCGTTGACGACACCTTGTCGGTTCCGACGTTCTAGTAGTCGAATATCTTCTTCGGCTTCGTTGAATTGCTGGTACAGCTCCTCTAATCCAAGGCTAGGCGGTGGCTGTGGAGGACCGACAGGGCCATCTTCGTCAGGTGGAAGTGGACCATAAAGATCGGGAATGTCGGGACGACGATTGAGTCTATCATTGTTCCCAACAACAGCATTCTGCGGCGGGGTTCGTGCTCGTCGTTGAGCAGCTTTGAGAGCTTGAAGTCTATTATGAAGTTCTTCATAGCGTCGAGCAGCTGCTGGACGTAATGGTGCCGGACGAGGTGGAGCAGCATCCGCCACAGGGGCCGGACCATCTTGTACCACACCATCCATAGGATCCTGCTCGAAGGCAACTCGTACCCGAGCCATTCGTCGCATTCGTTGCAATTCTTGTACTCCTGCTTCAACTCTTGCATTTGCGGCATTTGCAGCCTGCTCGGCTTGTCTAGCTTCTCTTGCAGCACGAGCATCCCGAATCTGATTGATGCGCTCAAGCAAAGCATCTGCTTCCTGTAGCTCGCGAAGCTCTTCGGCACGTTCTGGTCCATCCGGCCCGCGATGTCGATGTCCCACTCTCTGCAACGGATTCGCCTGAGGAGCCTTGGGTTGCCCGGGGGGACGTACAGCGTTCGGTCTAGCAACTGGCAGGTCCAGTACCGGTACAGGCACTGGGTCATATTTCTTGCGTAGAAAGTTAATGTTTACATTGGTCCTGGGTCGTCCATGACGCGCATTGTCATTGCCTGGGTTGACATCACCAACTTCGGGCATATTATGCCCGGGGATTCGTGGTTGAGCTGGTGCCGGTGGTGGAGGATGTCGCTGCATAACTTCCGCACGCCATTGTTGGTAGAAGTCGTCCAGTGGGTCATTATTCTGAGCAGGAGCCGGGCCATCGCCGGCTGGAGCAGGCATTGGGTGCGCTACCGGGTTTGGCAAATCAGCCTCTAGCGGATAAGGCTGAGGCGCTGGTGGTGGAGGTCGTAAAAATCTCAGCGGCCATACTCCACGTCGAGCGGGCCGGTACTGATATTCATCCATCATATCATCACCATAGTCAAACGCCATGTCTATGAATAGTCAGCGAAATGTACCATAAGAAATATAGTGGCTGCCCATTGAAAGTTGCCTGTGAATTGGAAAGGTGTCAAGATGAACAAAATAAGAAACCAACTGAACTCGACACACGTACCATCATTTGCTGGAACCAACGGATCAGGTTGGTTGAGAAGCTGTGGGAAATCAGGAAGATCATTTAATCTGCGTATCATTGCTGGGGGACGGGGCATCATGGGTCGAAGCTGCATGAAGTTCATGGCTCGAAGGCCTTCCATTCATTAGCAGTGAAGTGACTGACTTCCGTAATGTAGAGGGGATGTGGATGATGACTGAAAATGAGGAAACGCAAAGGGTAGATCACTTGATAATATCCCATTGTTCAACTACTCCTACACAATACAGTCGTGACAGACGAGTATCGAAAATTATCTACTGACCAGGACGTCCAGCTGCCGCTCTCATTGCTTCGAGGCGTGCGCGAGGGTCCATTGACTTGCGCCTTTCGTCATCCTTCTTGACGTTTTCGGACATCTTGATCTTAAGATCTTCTTCGCTATACTCCGGGTGGTCGGAAAGGACCTTCTGGAGGGCCTCCTTTTCGGCATTTTTAACCTCTTCATCATGTCTTTGCTCAGCGCTCTCAAATAGTGGACAGTTGCCAAGTTTGCCGCCTCGAGATGGGTCATTGAAATGATTGTAGTCGCAAGATTTCGAGCAAACGTAACATTGGATGTTGCGACAACCATTTCGGGTACAAGTCATCTTGTTGCAGCCTTCCTCCTTGACGAAAGGAGTTCCACACTTATTGCATTTTCGGATCATGGCAGCAGACATTGCCTCCTCGATTTGACGACGAATTGAAAGCCCATTCTCCTTGGCATTTTCTTCGCAGCTCTTGGGAATGTGAGATTCAAGCTTGCAGAGGCGACAACTGACCCTCTCGCAGTCGTCTGCCTGACATCGAAACTCGCGGTCAACCTCAACCGGGGGGTATTCTGCCGCAAATGGGCAGAATGGACAGCTCTCAAGATTTTCAATACCCGCTAAACGTAGATTGGCTTCTTGCTCGTTACGTTCCAATGCGACACGAGTATTTTCGTCGAGGAATTGCGCCCTGTGAAAGTCAGTGGAGAGGTGTAATACGAGGGCACATCGACGTACCTTTGATCAATAGAAAATCCACCAGAGCACTTATCCGTTGACATGCAATTGAGCTCATATTTGGATTTGCCGATCTCGACCTCTGCATTTCGTTTTGCACAACCTCTGCAAAACCAATGTAGAGTCTCCCCATCGCAGTGAACCATCCTGTTCAAAGGATAGTCGCAACAACAACACTCACATTCCGACATGGTCCCTTCAGCTTCTGCTTTTGCGAGATTCTCCTTTTCTTCGATTTCGGTCGCACGCTCAGCAGCTCTCCGAGCATCAGCCTTCTGCTTGATTCTTCTCGCGGCTTTTAGCTCTTCAAAGACTTCGACCTTTTCACGATCGATATAGCCGTTGACAGCAGGAGAAGCTAGAAATTTAGCAACCTTTGCATCGGTATACTCATCACTTTTCCTCGGATTCTTTAGTCTTGGATATGGTTTGTTGCTGGTCCATGTTCTCTGGGCTTCTTCGAGAACCTCGTATGCAGAGAATAGACGGTATCCCGATCTGCTTAGAGTCGCGTTGATGAAGTTCATTGCCGTCAAAGGAAACTCGATGGACAAAATCTTGGCACTGGAAATTGTTAGCACCAACAATTATTCAAGCTGAAGTGTCAAAACGAAACACATGGTAAGTTTTGTCCAAGAGGAGTCGCACGTAGAGGTCTGAATAGAAAATAAGCCCAAGTATTCATTCACTTACATGAAGCTTCGAATCCCGCCAACAGTTGTTGGCATTATACGGTCTGGAGCACCGTATTTACGAGCAGCCTCCGCGTCCTCATCGACATCTCTCTTTCTCTTCAGCTGCTTCTGCTTTTCTTTTGCACTGGGGTATGACGAACCCTTATCCATCTTGTCCAATATATGTGCGATCAATCGTTCTGATGACTGCGAGATTTTACCGTATAGCTCCGAAACATAGTCACGGCAGATGTCAGGAAAGACATTGACAACAGTATCGACGCAATCAACCCTAGTCTCCATGATTTCTTCGGGTATAGGTTCTTGCAGGGCAGGTATAGCAGGTGGTGCTTGCGGGTGAGGCTGTGCCGCTGGAGCCGGAAGCATAGGGTATTCCTGATCGAAGTCGAATGCTCCTGCCATGATCTCGTCATCGAAATCTTCGTCAAGATCGTAATCACCCCAGACATCTCGAACACGTGCGTATGGATTATCGGGAATAGCAGGTGGGTGATGAGGTTGTTCTGCCTGACCAAATTCTAATGGGTCTCCCTTTCGCTCCTCAAGCTCTTGTCTTAGCTCGTTCCTCGCCTCGAGTCCCTCGCGTTTGATCCGATGCTCATCTCGCTCGTCGGCAAGCTCTTGTGCATCCTCGAAGAATTCATCTTCCTCATCATCAGAGGTGAGATCGATTACTGCTTGTGGCTGCCGAACGGGACCGCCGATATTCCGTGCAACCTGCTGCTCAATCATGTCCATGAGCTCTTGTGAAAACAAATTTGGCGGGTGTTCAGGCGGTTGTTTGTTCCGTTGTTGTGAGACTGGTAGCCTTGATGCACGGAGTCGACTAAAGCTTTGCCTTAAAGTTTGTCGGACAGAAGATCCTCGAGATGGCTTCGAAGCGTTAAGGCTCTTTGCTGCTGCAGGTACAAGATCGGGGTTGTTCGCAAGTTTCGGTGCAGGTTCTTGGGATTGCTTCGAGTGATCGCGGGGGATCTTCGACCTTGAAGGTAACGAGAATATGTTCCGTGACGAACGACGTGGGCTTTCCATGGTATCAGCTGAATTCACTACAATTCCACTCAAGAAGCGTTCGAAGTATATGGTACATGAAGCAGCCAGAGATTGAAAGAAGGGAAAAGGTATAAATCGATTCGACCAGCAAGGCTGTCCTCCTGGTATGGAAGGGCGATTGCAGATGTTGGTTGGAAAGAGTGAACGCAAAAGGGTTGTGAGGAACTCACCTTCATTATGTACCAGACATGACGGCATCCTATTCTGGACTGTGAATGTGTGCGGCTTAGTATTCAATCCGGTGCATTGGATGTGTCGAGACGAGGCTGTCAGTACCAAAGGTGAAGTCGAGAGGGCATCGCCTTGGTTACGAGCTATCTTATCGCCGATCGATCACGGGATCGCGTCGGCGCCAGAGGTTTTTCCAGGTCCGGTCTAGCTGAAGCCAACATTGACAACGGCTTCACTCGTAGAATGAAGCCAGAAGAGAGAAATGCAATGGACCATATCAACAACCTGGTAGCGATAGTCACAACGTACTCCGCCTACATCAACCAGACGATTATTCAATGTTCTAGAAATATTCTAGTAAATCCACTTTTCGAAACTACTTTCTTAGCCCACGATCCATCATCCAATGACATTGCCCTCCCATCCCGGGGACCCTGACAATCGTTTCTCATGCCGCATCCTTACAGTACCAGCCTTGACCACATTCCTCCACCTTGCACTCTAACCAGTCTCCCCCATTCTGCCACCCCGCGATCAGAGCGGTGTAGGGCAAATCCGATCTCCGACCCCGATATCTCGGCTCTCAACGGCCCAATCGACCTTCCCTTTCCGCCTTTCAGTCCACAAACATTCTTATTCTTTCCCAGACAACATCACCGCATCGCATTCTCCTGCCGTTAGGGGTCATCGCCGTCAGAACTAGGTGTCAAGTGTGCGCGCCCTTACGAGAGCAAAACTCTGAACGGGAAGAACATCCCATCACACGATTCAAGCAAGGAAGTATATCTTTCTCTCCTCTTCTGTCTGCTGACCTTCTGGTTGTCGGAACTATTCCATTGTCTCTCTTTGTCCTTGATCAAGTCACTCTGTCAGTAATTATCAACGGACGGCGCGTTTGTATTGACCTCTTGAAACTCTCTTTGTTCCAGCTTATCTACAGTTTCTTCTCTTTCTCCTACACTCGACTAGATTCGAATAGATCCGAAGACTCGAGAACAATCAACAAACGATTATCAATATAAAAGACCGAAGTAACGAAATGGGAGAATACGCCCCAACAAACGGCTCCATCGACCTTCCAGACTCCAAGTCTCCTTCCTTGATTCTGACGAATCCTACTCCCGAAGAAAGATTGGAAACATGGAATCTCAACGCCGCCAACTGGGGAACCGCCCTGCCTCTACCAGATTATATTGAGCGTGAGCGCTACCTCACAACAGTACCGTTGGCAAAAGACGGGGGAATTACACACTGGGTGCTCGTCGATCGAGACCTCCCTCCAAATGAACGACCCATCCTCGCCGCCTGCGAATCCTTGAGAAAGCCAGTTCTTGTTTCCAAAGGCGGAGTCATAAAAGAAGGGATAACACATGGAATTGGAAGTGTATTCAGTCAACCCAAGTTCAGAGGAATGGGCTACGCAAGCCGCATGTTAAAAGAACTGGCACCTGTCTTGAAAACATGGCAGGTCAATCCAAATATGCCAGGCCACGAGTCCTGTCCATTCAGTATCCTCTATTCAGACATCGGAACCAAATATTACGCCAGATTCGGATGGGCCACATTCCCAAGTACACATTTCGCTTTTCCTCCCGCCGACTCTCCATCGAGAACAGATATTCGCACCCTCCAATACCCCGACATCCCAGCTCTTTGTGCTCTAGACGAGCAGAAGCTAAGAAAGGAACTCACAACCGCTGCCAAAGACGGCAAGACCCACGTTGCACTCATCCCAAACCACGATTGTATGCAATGGCACCACAAACGCGAGGACTTCGTGACCAACAAAATCTTCGGCAAATCACCCACAATCAAAGGCGCCATAGCAGGAGAGCCAGGCTCACGCGTCTGGGCCATCTGGACACGAGCTTTCTACGGTCCTCTTGTCCCAAAGTCTGGAAATACTCTCCATATCTTGCGACTCGTCATTGAGGATGAGACCGAATCTGAAGAAAATGCCCAGAAATTGAAGGGCATTCTCCAATTCGCTCAAGCGCAAGCGAAGGAGTGGCAACTTAATGAAGTGGATGTGTGGAATCCTAGTGATACGTTGAAGAAGCTTGTTAAGAGGACGGGCGTGGAGAATAAGTATGTTGTGAGAGATGCGGAGAGCATTGCCAGTTTGATGTGGTATGGTGAGGGCTCGACAGATGATATCAATTGGGTTGCGAATGAGAAGTTTGGGTGGTGTTGAGGTAATAGCTCTTAGGTAGTTCATGGATATATGATTTGGATCTTGGCTTTGGGATCTTAGAAGACTATTTCATTTCTTACCCTGTACCATTTATCTCCGGATCCAACGTCCTCTAACGTGTTCGTTCCTCTCCCTCTGGCTAAATCCGACATGGTCTTCTATCGCACCTCTCTTCCAGGTCTCGCTTCCCTTTCGCGGACCCCAAATTCAAAGATATCCCACCACAAGCAAGTTCCATCCTTAATGCCACCCGTAATTCAAAACATTCACACAATACTGTCTCCTCCCTAATGAACCTGCATGAATCTAAACCCCTCATATCTGTCTGGACAATCACATGACAAGGAACAACCACCTGCACAATCGACCCCGCTCCACCCAATCAGGAAGGTGGATATCCGCAACCGATAATTTCCCCCTCCCATCCACGTGCATCAAGCATTCGCTCCTGAGCCTCCTTCACGCTTAATTACGCAGGTACACATACATGTATCCCCACCTATGTACCTACCAGCGAGCAAATGCAGAAAAGTCTTGGAGCATTTCCAATACTTGGTTTCTTAATATAAAGGCTATGGTTCATCCGAACTCTTTACCCAGTGCCTTTCCTCTCCCTTGTCTCTTGTCCCCTTCCTTTCCCTTCCTTGGATAACTCTAGCTGAAGTAACGGCTCTTATTCCTTGCTGGTACTACAAGATGCATCTCCCCCTCTCCCTCTCCCTAGGTCTCCTAAGCCTAGCCAGCACGACCCTCGCAACACCAGTAGCAGCACCAGCGCCTGAACCAACCCCCGCAGCAATTCTTCCGAGAATTAGGGGATCAGAATGGATTAACTACACAACTTTGACGGGGTTCTTTTTGCAGGATGAGGTTGATACTATTCCTTCGGGGTTTGATTATGTGAGTCTGTTTTCTGTGTTTATCTCTTGTTGTATGGAGTTGGGTGGGATGAAATAAGTGAGGATCAGGATGAGAGGAAAGGTTGGGAATGTTACGTTTGTTTTTGACGACCTTTCCCGATTTGAGACTCGGGGAGTGAAATCTCCCTAAATTGGCGGACAGAGAACAGAAAAACTTCGCAATCTTTGAGAAAGATTTTTGTGGATCGTGGCTGTACAATATCTCCAATCGGGAAACCGTGGCGAATTCACTTGATCATATATATCCTGTCATACTTCTGGATGATATTTTATTGACGAACGGTCATATTTAGTCAACGACAAACCTCGGCCTCATAAACCGCACTTACCCCACCGATGATGAGAATAGACCTGGATGGACACAATGGTGAGTTTCTTCTGCTTTTCCTCCATTCTCTCTCCTCACTACTAGCATCCATTATGTCGATTAACATCTTTCAACCAAGAATCATTGGATTGCATGAACAACATTTGCTAAGTTACCAAAACAGGCAGAAGTTCGAGCACTACGTCTGGCGCCTCAATCGCGGAAGCGGTAGGAAAGTCCAGTATAAAGTGTTGTACCTAGGACGTCATGGTGAGGGATACCACAACGTTGCGGAAAGCTATTACGGGACTCCTTTGTGGAACGTACGTGCTTTTCCCCCTGCTTGAAACCCATTTCCAAGCTTCCCAGCTTTCAGCAACGGAAAGATTGTTGAGGCTATGATAACTCAGAAGCCCGATGACTGACATTGAAACGATGGAATAGTGCTACTGGTCGCTTCAAGACGGAAATGGCACTTCCGTCTGGGCTGACGCAAAAGTCACACCGAATGGAATCGCGCAGGCTGTCAAAGCAAATAATTGTAAGCTTCCCCCTCACAATCGCTTATTCTCCCAAACCCGTTAGCCACATCCCTTTACCCGGTCTTGAAGTACTGACAAACATCAAGTCTGGGCCAACGCAATCAAAACAACCAAAACCCCCCTCCCAGAATCATACTACAGCTCCCCCCTAACCCGGTGCCTGCAAACCGCCAACATCACATTCTCATCCCTTCCCCTGCCCAACGGCAAACCATTCACCCCAACCGTCAAGGAATTCTTCCGTGAAGGCATCAGTGGCCATACGTGTGATCGTCGCGGCACCAAATCCTACATCCAGTCATCCTTTCCTGGTTATGTAATTGAGGAGGGATTCACTGAGACGGATGAGTTGTGGAAACCACTACTTGCGGAGGTGAGAGAGGATCAGGATATTAGGAGTAAAAAGGTGCTGGATGATGTTTTCGGCAGTGATGATAGCACGTATGTTAGTGTTACGAGTCATTCGGGGGAAATTGCGAGTTTGTTGAGAGGTATTTGCTCCTGTTTTCCATTATTTAAATCCCGTTCGCGCTGTCATATCCTTGGAGTCCTGCTGGGTTTCAGTCTCGAATTTGCGAGAGGTGCTGACAATCGAATAGTCCTCAACCACCGAGTGTTCTCTCTCGGCACAGGACAGGTCATTCCTGTTCTTGTTAAGGCTGAGACAATTGCTTCTGGAGCACCTGCTACGACTACTCTGCCGTGGTCTGCAATCTCGACATGTTCGAGTCCGGCGGCTAGTACGACGACTGCTTAGTTGTACTTGGCACGGGACGAAATGGTAAATGGTGCTGAAATTGGCGGTGAAAATGAGGACAGGGGCTAGATAACTGCAATGTCGATATTTATACTGAATGGCAACGATAGATTCCTCGGGAGCCATCTTCAGTTTCCTTTTTACCTTTTCTTGGTGTTGTGGCTATCTATTGATTTTCGGTTATGAGATGCCAAGTATAAGCGAAGGGTAGCTGCGTGAGGTGCGGTGAGAATCCAGGAATGTCTACACAGCTACTTCCACCTACCACTACATTATCACCTCCCGCAATACAGTAGCAGGTTCGGTAAGGTGCATAGACACGTGTGTCTCGACAGTCACTTAAAAGTGGAGTGCGCGATAAATATGAGTCTCTAGTGCGGCGAAAACGTTCGTACTTCTCGCATTCTCGTATCACTACCGGCAGCTTAGAAATTCGATAGCAACCTAACCCCATTCGGATCGTATTCGTGAACTTAGCAACAGGTACCGAAGCCATGTTTTAGCTTGAGAGTGGCTTCATCCCTGTCTCCTTCCTTGCCTTCGAGCAGTTCTAGGATCAAAGAGGCACACGATGACAGCAAAATTGAACCCTGGAGTTTGCGGAAGTCGGGTATGGATATCATCCGATCACATCGAGAGGCTCTGCTGCTCTGCAAAAAATTCAAAACGTCTCTGGCGAAAGTCTCACAGCAGTGATCTACTGGATAAAAGTTCAAGTAATACCCGTGAGTGCCAAGAGTATAATGGTACATAAAGGTGGCATTGCCCCAACACCGGGAAACTCTTTACATGACACCAGACATCTCATGTTTCCATCGTCGCCCAGGAAGACCAAGATATCATAACAAGCAAACTCAGCAACGTTCTCAGCCCTCCTTTCGAAATGGTCAACAATCGGTACGCAGCGGTCCACGCCAATCCACAGGGAGCAGGTGACGCCCGTCCAACAGCCTCCCAGATCATAGAGGACGAAGGTCTCATCAACAAACTCCACGACAAAACAATCGTCATTCCGGGCTGTTCCTCCGGCCTCGGTCTCGAAACAACACTTGCCCTCCACAAAACCGGCGCACGACTTTTCCTAACCGCTCGAAACCTCTCAAAGGCACGCGAAGCCCTGAAGGATATCCTCCCATCATCAGAAGACAAGCAGCGAGAACTATTTGAACTCGACCAAACAAGTCTAGACAGTGTCCGGAAATGCGCAGCGGAGATCACCAACGCCGCAAACGGAAAGCTGAATATCCTAATCTGCAATGCAGGCGTCTGGCTCGTACCCGAAGGCCGAACGAAAGATGGCTTCGAGACACACTGGGGCGTCAACCATCTCAGCCATTTCCTCCTCTTCCAACAACTCGCTCCTTCCCTCCTCGCTGCATCCACATCAGTATTCAGGTCCCGAGTCGTTGTCGTCTCATCTATGGAACACAGAGAAGCAAAGAACATCAATTGGGACAACCTCAATTTTGATAAAGGAAACTACGATCGCAGCGCCTCCTACACTCTTAGCAAGCTCGCCAACATCTACATGGCCAACGAGATCGAGCGACGCTACGGCTCTCGCGGTCTCCACGCCCTCTCAGTCCATCCTGGTGGTGCAGCGACGGGAATCTAGACGATGAATTGTGCGAATGTGGGGTTTGTATTGAAGAAGATGGTTTCGTTTAGAGCGGGGGCGGTCATGCGCATGGTTAAGAGTCCGGCTCAAGCGGCGGCGACCCAGGTTGGGGCTGCTGTTGCGAAAGAAGTGGAGGGTGTCGGGGCGAGGTATTTGGAGTGTGCGGTGAGTGAGAGGGCTAGGGAGGGGTATCATGGGGATGAGGGGGGGTTTGAGGGGTTTACTTACGATGAGGTGGCGGAGGGGAAGTGTTGGGCTTTGTCTTGCGAGCAGGTTGGGTGGGAGGATAGCTACATGTGGCACTTGATGGGTTTGGAAGATGTTGATATGCATCCTCGCTATAGAATGAACAGGTTCATAAAAAATCCAACCTAGATGCAGCAGACAGTAGCTACCGCATTTAGTTTTGTACCTTTGTATTCTCCCAACCTTTTGCTATTCACGAGATATCTCCCTCCGCTTGTTCGCTTAATCATATTTAAGACGTGCCTGTCACCACCTAGACCAAATGCCCACTTGAGATTTTACAGTTTGATGAAATGACAAGGGATTTTATATTTTTTGACCTGAGTCGTAAAGTCAGAAACTAGATCTCACCTATCGCCCGCTACTACCTTTTTTCAATGGACTGACAATGGCTCCTCTCCACTATGGGTAGATAGTAAATGGTAAATCTCCTGTCCCTGGTGGTGGATAGCCCCATTATCAGTCCATCGAATAAAGAGAGTTAGTGAAGAGAAAATTGCGATTCTCTTGTTTGTTGACAGGTGCACCATCAGTTTGGCTGAGTCTCGGCAAATAACCCTGTTCGGGATGGTCTAGATCCGGCCTCCGAGACCTATTACCAACAATCCTTCGCCCCAAACCTTTTTAAGTCTTCTATACAGTTCTTGAATTTCAGCTCAAATTCTTACCATACTACAGGATGAGAACCAAGTCCCTTGACGACGAAAGTGTTCGTGCATGGCAGCGGACTTCATCAACTACCGAACATCTGATTCGATGCACTCGCGTCTTCTACGTCTTGGGATTCCTACCTCTGAACCTCCTTCTCATCAGTGCCGACGTCTTTTTCGGCAAAACTCAATACGGTTTGCGACAATGGAGCTGGAAAACTCGCATCTTTAGATTCCTCATTGCAAATGTTGTCTGGGCGTTAAACCCCGGAACTCGCCCAGTAATGGATGTTCTATCAAAGAAAGCCAGGTCTAGCACAGGAAGCCTCAAACCTGATCAAGGTGCTCATCGAGCATCATATGTCGAGGTTCCACCACGACCGGACAAGTTATTCGGAGATGCGATCCATCCTTCAGTCGCTCCCGAGGAGGTGCCTTGTTTTTGGCAATGGTTGGAAAGCATGCCGTCTCCTCTGCTTGATATATCTCCCGACCAAAGAGCAAATCAGAAAGTCATGATGTATTTCGTCGGCGGTGCCATGGTTCAAGGTCATCCAATCCAGTCGCCTTTACCCTACGTCCTTATGGCAAAAACCTCAATCCCCATCTTCGGAGTCAATTTCAGGAAAGCAATCACCCCCGCAACAGCCTTTCCGGCTGCCCTTCAGGATGCAGTAGCAGCTTTCTACTATCTGCTCGCTCAAGGTTACTCAGCGAAAAATATCTGTATCATGGGAGACTCCGGAGGCGCAGGAATCGTACTCACAACACTGTTGTATCTTCGACGCCACGAGCTCGACTTACCTGGCTCCTCAGCACTGCTATCACCGTTTGTAGATCTCGTGGACGACTTTCTTGGGGACTCGGAGAAGCTAAAATACGACGTCTTGAACCCTGAGATATTGAGTAGCGCGGCTTACCAGTATACTCAAAACCGCCTGGATCTGAGAGCCACGCTGCTATCTCCGGCAAGAGATAATCTGCCTGAAGGGTACACTTTTGCGGGCCTTCCCCAGACGATTATTGATTACGGTGATACGGAAATTTTTGCGCATGGAATTAGGAGGCTTGCTCAGGCAATCAAGAAATCTGGTGTTCAGGTTGTCGTTGTAGAGGGTAAAGGCGGGATTCATTGTTATTGGTATGATGCAGCTGAGGAGATCGCAAGTGGAATATTTCGAAAGCTCTCATCGTGTTTGGACACAGATTGAGACATTTTACGGAAGGGGAAGCCTGGCATAAGAGGGTAGTCAATCAAACCAATCGGCAGCGGTTTCAGTCGGTATCGCAGCATCTTATAGTTTGTTCAGAAGCCTCTTCAAGTTCACACCAAAGCCAGAAATGCTTCAAGCTTCTTTAATTCGTCGTCGAATTTGAACAGGAACATGCTGAGAATCGAATATCGATATCACATACTCGTAGTTGTAATTCTGCTATGTACCGCAGTGGATCTACGGTCATATTTACAGCTGACAAACAGGCGACAGAATTTGTTCCACCCATTCTCAAAGTTTTGTTCCCTCCAAACACATTTCCCAAAACTTTCAATTCTTCAACTTCAACGCAGCTTGAAGAATCCTCGCCACAGCCCGGACGATGTGAAGATACCATAAGGATCGATGTTCTTCTGAATCGCAATTAGACGCTTCTTGTTATCTTCACCATAGCCAGCGAAAACATCATCTCCTTTGTTCGCATAATTGATGTACACGAAAGGATGCAAGACATCGGGTTCTTCAGCAGCCCGTTTGAAGCCCTCCATGAAGCGAGTCACGAGCGCATGTGCAGCTCTGTCATCAGTGTTGCTAGGCCAGGTTACGGAGAGAAGGTTGACTGGACTATTGTTAGAAGACAATACTTGCGGAGTATGGGTACTTACTAATGAGGTGACCTTCCACATCTATGCCTAGAGAATTTCCTCCTCGGGACTTCATGCTTTCAATTGCTGTGGTAGGAATCGAGTAGGTGATCAGCGTCGAGGCAATACCAGTAGATCTTCTAAGGAGCAGCGTTTCTTCTTTCAAGAGCGCGATGGCTCGTACTCCGAGCTTGACAGATGGGTAGTGCGTCAAGGAGGCAAAGATGGACCTTTTACAGAATTAGTGTTCACGCATGTCCAAGTCTCTTCTGTCATCAATTCGACGTACCTCGTTTCCCCTAGCACTGAAACATTCCCTGTTGAGTTCGCTAAGCTGCTGATGGTTCCAGTAAGGTTTCCCAGTGCCGGAATGGCATTCAGAGTGTCGTACACAGGCGGGGACATAACAGGTTCAAGATATCGTTGCGTGGTGCTAATAGTGCCGACATTTCGTGAAGCAGAAAAAGAGTACCGATACTCAAGGACTATATTGGTATCCTCTGCATCCTCCAAGGTGAATATATTCTCGGCCTCCTGGAGAACTTGTTCCACGTTTTCATCGGTGAATGTGCGCGACCCCGCATAAACAGGGCCTTGTGGAAAGACGCTCACATTAAATGCTGTCACAATGCCGAAGTTATTGCCGCCGCCTCGAAGAGCATAGTATAGATCCGGATGTTGTGTTTCTGAGACAGTTGTGACGGTTGCATTGGGAAGCACGATCTTGTCTAGTAAGCTATCAAGCAATGATCTGAGGACAGAGGGGCCCATACCTCATACTCCAAGATACTATCAAGTGCCCATCCGTACTTCGCGGAGAGAACTGAAGTTGTTCCTCCGAGTGCAAAGCCACCGATGCCGACTTGCCCCACTCTTCCTCCAATGATATAAAAAAAGGATATGATTAAGTGAATAAGTTGCGACTTAATTCGAGTATGCTAAGGTACATCCATTAGCTAGCTCGTTATGTTCACGGTCTTGCCAACTGAACGCGTACGTGGGTGGCATTTAATACCGTCATGTAAAAGCTGGTTTGATGAATTTGTCAAATGCTACGCAAATGTTCACAGACGCTCTGCATGGAAACCACAGCCAAGGCTACTGCCTTCCATTTTTATCCCGGGACCAGCCTGTACTCGATGCTAGAATCTCAACATACGGCAAAGCCTTCAAGCTTATACTGACTGGGGACCTCATCAGCAACAGCAAACTTCACCAGCTCGATAGCGATGATGTTTTTACTTGGCACGAACAAGTCAGAAACCCGTTATTTTGGCATTTCATTGGGAGCTCAGCACTCTTATACGTTCTTTTCCAGATATGTAGGGTATTATTTACACTGAGCACTGAGATAATTCCATCCCTACATGTCTGCCAGTCTCCTCCATCGACGCCTAGTATGAGTCTGCGCAAGTGTACGAAGAGGCCAGACGTGAATCCGCCTGTGCATTCAGCTTCGCAACCAGCGGGTATGGGCAGAGCGGCTGGGAATTGTTCGTGGCACGTTCGAAAGTCGGGAGCGTGGCAGGTGCATCGCCCGTTTCCACCCACGAAACCAAGGATGCAAGGGGGTCAGTAGGGAAATAACCCTTGCCTCCGCTGATGCCGCCCGTGAGTGTGACTGTGATACCGGCAGGGCTGCAATGCCCAAGGCCGGGCGCGAGAAAGAGTCTGTAGAAGTCGTCCGCGCCTGGTACGAGGGTGTTGACACTGTTCCAGTAGTCGATTGAGCCGTCTGCAGGGATGAGTTCATCCTGAGTGCCGTGCCTGTAGTAATGGTGGTATTAGGTTCAGTTCTTACGAGAATGATGAAATGCGATTGTGTGTAGGGTTACTTCTGAGAAACATCCCTTAGACCTTCAAAGGTTCACCTGACACCAAGTCCACTGGGTGGGGATAGGAATGGAAATCTTAACGTACCAGGTGATCATCTTGCCTCCAGCCTTCTTGAACGCGCTCAAATCAGCATCGCCCGTTCCAATGATAGAATCGTACTCCTGGGTACTCTGGTGGAAGAGAGTCTCGAACCCCTCATATGTTAAATTCTGGATGTCGACCGTTGGATTTTTCAGGACAAAGTATTTAAGCCACTGGTCGGCGAGCGGGAACGGATTCGGACCTCTGGTGCCAGATGCGTCCACAGTGGTATTGGCCACGGACTTGAGGTTGGTCCCCTTGTTGAATGGATACCAGAGAAACGAGCCATTGCCCCTGAAAGTGCCCTGTAGAATCTTTGCAACAACATTGGCGCCCTGAGCACTTAGGGTGGTGTTGACGCCGTTACAATCGAACGGTTGTCCAACGACATCATGGGGATCGAACTTGCATAGCTCTGGAGCTGCAATAATGCCGTCTTTGACATTGTCCAGTTCATCGCATGCTTTTGTTGCGGCTGCGGTGAACGCATCGAGCTCACAGTTCTCAGGGTAATAGCCTTCTTCACTCATGATGACAGTGGGAAAGAAATTGCCGGGAAGGAACTTGGTCCAGTACGCTGCAGGAGCTTCTGCAAGAATGCCGTCATAGTTGTGTGGATATCTTTGAGCGGACATCAAACCTTGTCTTCCTCCAGTAGAGCAGCCATGCCAGTAGGAGTATGATGGTAGCTTGCCATAGAAGTTCTTGATGACTTGCTTGCCGATCTTCGGTAGATCATCAAGAGCCCTGGAGGCAAAGTCGACAAGAAGCGGGAAGTTCACATTTCCAGGACTCTCGAGTGCCCAGAGGCTTGGATCGCCAGTGACGCTGTCGTGTCCTGTGTTCGTGATAGCCACTGCGTAGCCTTTTAAAATGCCGACAGGACCGGAAGACAAAAAGTCGCCCCCCACAAAGCCTCCTCCACCTAGTGCTAAGAACCGTCCGTTCCAGCCGTCAAGGGGCAGGCGCATTTGAACCTATAAATTGTTAGGAAGAAATTCTCAGCAAGACGCGTGAAGATAATCTAGATATCTAAGAGCGCTCACGAAAGCCGGAGAGCCATTGAGACTACTTCTGGCCTCGCAACCTCGTTGCTAGACTATCTCAGGACAGGGTAAAGATAGAGAAACTCTGTATAACATGTTAGCCTTCATTTTTAGAAAGACTGAACTGTTTTCTTACTGCCAGAATGGTATTATTGTATCCGGGATGGGTGTAGGTAATGTTGGCTACGCAATAGCTGACGGTGAGGAAGCCAAATGGGTTCACGTTGAGTTCCGTGGAATTGTATTTGGGAGCAGCGCTGACAGACAATATTTCCGCACCAAACAGTTCTATCGATTTGAGCGAAGCTCCATCGCAGGACAGTGATGAGGAATTTCCCGGCGATGTAGGCGATGTAGGCGATGTTGGCGATGTTGGCGATGTGCTACAATTCCCAGAGGTAGCTCTAGCACAAGCTTGTTGCAGCAACAGGAACAGTGACCAACAGGTGAGGAGATACGGGGCCATCTTGAGAGTGAATCGCAACGAGAAAGCGACCTTGGGAAAGTCATGATCAGGAGTCCGGCGTCCGCCATGCTTTATAGATGCAGGATCGACATTCAATTCAAATTCAAATTTCACATTCACAACAACATGCACGTCCAGCGCAAGGAAAAGTACCGCACAGTCGTGCCGGATGACAAATAGTCAGTGCTAGTGCAGCTAACCGGTGGCTGTGGATGGTTTGCGGGGGATCTGACCGTGAATTCGACGCCTGGCCAACGGATGGCGATGATAATTGGAGAGAAATTAGACAGAGTCATGCTGCCTGTTGCATGCTGCATGCACGAAGGCTTGTGTTTGAAGATTATTCCGTGGCCGTCCCCACGGGGATGCATGACCGTCCCCACAAAGATTTCATGAAGTATCGCCAACTCATTTAGGAGCCCAATGATACTGTATCATTACCGAGGACATGGGAGCTCGCCAAGCGAACAAGAAGGCCGTCCAATCTTCCGACTCTCCACTTTCCAGGTCTTGGGAAGCTAGGACTTGTCTCGGAGGAGCTTCCTTGTTCTCCTTTGTGACTTTTCTGTTTTTTCTCTTTTGTATTTGGAATCAAGAACCGTCGACGGCGCAAGCTTATTATTGCCGATATCGTGGCAAGCTTTGTGGCAAGTGGGACCACTCTTGAATTTTTTGACTGCATCAACGAAATAACAGATAACTTGTAGGCTATCATGCATATAGCTGATAACCATGTAGACAATTGGTCTGTTGGCACTACTAGCTATCTGTGTAGGCTTCAGATTGTGCCACTATCATCCCCCCTATCTTCATATTCCTCAATTCCACAGCAATCATGTTCGAATCCCTACTTTAAGCTTGCAATCTGTAAAATTGGATAGGCGAGAGAAGAACAACATCAACAAATCAACAGATAACATGTTAGCGTAAAAAGGGCAAGCTTGTCTAATTCTCATCGTTGTGGAGGATCTATGTGAAGTCATGCATCCAACCAGATTTCATCATCGCATTCGGCCCAATTGTACACAAAATCGTGTCAAATGCCTCCGAAACCAACATGTACATTTATCCTCGTTGAATGGAATCCATGTACTCGCGCTCAATTGATTGAATCTGTCAGTCTGGGCTTGTGAATCCGACATCAACCGGCACCGCAGCCCTTCGCACTCCGGAATACGTGCCAACTGTGGAAGTTCCCAACCTACTTGCACAACACATGTCCCAGATGGAATGTCTTTGAACCGCAAGAGGACCGGGAAGGCACCCACCCAATTCGGTTACCACTAAGGAATCCCTGCTCAGAGAGCTTAGAAGCATCGATATAGGAGGGGAATCTGACGAGCTCATTCATTCGTGGTTTAGTATCTGTCGATCTCAAAGTCAGGCTATTGAAGGCGCGGCCTTACATGTGCACGACCTGTATCTTCAGCTTCAGCGTCGGCCGTGTGCTTGCTTACAAGGCTAAAAGTCTCTGATGAATTTCTACATCAATGATTTTCAACCATCTATATCCTCTTTGGGAACGTCTTGTTATTTCGAACGGCTACGTGACCAGCGCTGCATCGAATTTAATAATAGGGAGCTGATAGCTTTGACCCTGCAATAGATAGAGCGCGATGCTAGATGCGCAGTATTTGAATTATTTGGCATTGTACTGTGGTAGACAGGAGGAATAAGTTCATCCGACTGATAAATCGTTATCGAGGCCACTGTTGGAAATGACATTGGAGATCTGATAGTATTATTACGGAAATGTGAGTGTCAAACAATGAACCAGAACACGACGAGATTGGGGATAAAAGATAATAGAGATGAGATGATTGAGAAAGGGGTTCGGAGATGCGTCAAGAGAACGAGGCAGCAGTACGGATCACTAGTTAAGATTTGGAGGAAAGAAAAGGAACGAGATTCACTAGCGATAATTGATTGCACGATGCTATTGAATTGCTATCGAGGAATCACAAAGATTTGATAGGTCAGTACCTAAATTATGCACATTTAACAGTTTGATAATGATCACGAGATCAAGAATAGCTCCGGGTATGAGATGACAAACGACGCGCAGACACATTCCTAAAGCGAGGTTCGCTTCTAGTGCAGCAAAATGTGCCATCCTCCTCAAGATCGTCTTGCCTAGAAGTGATAGACAAAGTACGGGTTCTTGAGATCGGTAATGTCTTGGAACGCAAGCTCGACTTGGGTAGACTCCGGTGGTGCATCTCTCAAGAGTTGCGCCTTCTTGGCGTTTTCCCGCTTATAGTAGAACCTGTTGGGTACAGATGAGTACATTTCATCTTGACGTCGGAGGAAGAAGGAAATAGGTATAAAACTAAACGTACCACAGAAGCAGAAGACATAGCTCAGCAACACAGATAAGGCCGAGAACAGTGCTGATTCCCGTGGGGTATCCATGATGTTCTTCTTGGCCCTTGAATGCAAAGGGGCTTCCGATAGCACCAGCGTAAGCAGCAGAGGACACGATAGCGTTGAAAGTAATCTTCTTGGTGAACCCGGCGACGTTGGATGTCAAAAGACCAAGGACTTGGATGTAAGAACCATAAAAGGTGACACTCTAGAATTGCGCGACAGGTATTAGTCCAGTGCAGATACAATACTTTGTTTGTAAATCCAACAAAAAAAAAGTGAATGAAAACAAGACATAGTCCCTTTAAGGGGCGAGGGCTAAGACAGTGAGCTTCTTACAAGGTACAACCCTGCCAGGATGCCATAACGATTGTCGCGTGTAAGCTTCCACATAAGCGCATTTCCTGCGATTGTTGGGAGGAAGAAGAGCATGGCGAGAATGATACGGTGGTTGGGATAATGTCGTGCGATAGTTCTACAGACGTTGCAATCTCTAGTCAGAGCCGTTCAAATATCTGGGGCCACAATTGGATCTGGATTCAAAATACATACCCTGACAAGAGCATGCAGACAATTATGGTCCCAGATGTCGGCATCAACAGTTTCAAGGCCTGAAATGTTGGCCACCCGAAGCTACTCAGAAGCAAACCAGAGAAACTAGTAGTGGAGAGTCAGCTCGTGAGACAAACAGTACGATCCTATGGGATCTGGTCTGGATCCGCTCGCTTCGAGGGGAAATATACATACGTTCCAAAGGCTTGGTTCGCGAAAGAAACCGAAAATAGAATAATCACAATGAGATAGAGTTGAGGATCCTGTAGGGTCTCCCACACTTGCTCCACTTTGAACTTTGGGGCCTGAATTCCAGTATTGTTGCCTTGGAGACGTTGGATAGCGATCTGGCGTTCTCGATCGTTGAGAAACTTGGACTTCATAGGTGAATCAGGGAAGAAGAGCAGGAAAATAACTGCGAACACCAGTGAGAATGATCCGACGAAGACATAGATCCATCTCCATTGGGAAGCCGCATATTGTCCACGGATATGAACGACTCCGTAGTCGAATGCTTGGCCAAAGAGGGCACCGACAGGTGCTCCAGCGAACCACATGGCGATGCGCAGAGGCTGCTCACTGCTTTTCCACCTGAAAGCACCGTCAACAACATGACTTTAATTGAATGGGTTGATGGAATACATACCACATCGGGGTGATGAGGAGATTCACTGGTGTTCCGACAACCTGAAATCCATAGAAAAATCTGGCGAGATAACTTGGTTAGCCACTATCACGACTTAGGATTCATAGCCGAGTGCTTGGAACTAACCTGACTACCATAGTGGACGCAAAGTTCTTCACTACAACCATCATCAAGGCAAAGAATCCCGAGTAGGCGACAATCCCTCCTGCTACCTTGCCCAGAGGAAGGTGCTGGATGATTGCTAACAGCGGATATTGGGACTAGCGACTAGTCAGTAACAAGTTTCAAGATTGCTGAGCGTCGGGAAAGAATACGTACTATAACAGACCCAAAGGCCGGGATAGACGCACACCACGAGAACTTGTTTGTTGAAGTCACCAGTGGATCGATGGAAACAATGGTGAAGAGGTTCAGGTCTTTGATCATGCCGAAAAGAGCGGCTAGACCAAAGGCCTGACTGTCCAGGTATCCAAAGACGCCGGTGAAAAACAGCTGCAATATCTGGTTAACTCTATGCTCCCATCAAACGACATTACAATGATAGGCAACTGACCAGAGGAAGGATTCTCAAATCGATTTTCCTCAGAACTCTCTTCTCTTCCTCCTCGGTCCACGTGATCTGCTCCATCCCCTGCATGTATTTCCCAGCCTCGTCCACATCGCTGGGCAACTTCAGAGCTTCTCCATCCCCACTCGGAGCATTAATCGAGGCGACATGCTCGGATTCCGGCTTACTCATCGTGAAAGAGAAGTGAGTCTGTCCTTGAAGTTGGTTGAATAGAGACAGACAGACAGACAAACTTAAGAGGATTGATTCTTGCTTGGTCTTTTCAAAAAGGAGGAGAACAGGGCTAGGAAGTTGCAGGACTTGTAGATCGCCAACGGGGGACGTGTAGTGCTTATTGTTTACATCTCTCCCCTGCTGTCTCACCCCCGTACCCTCCGGCAGCGCATCCCCAGACCTCCAGACCAGACTGCTTCTGTCCATCGTGTCCGGTAGGCCCCCTGTGGAGTGCAGGTGACACCAAAGGGCTGTGCGGCCGGCCCGTTAGCGCAGACACTACCGGCCCGACGAGGACCAAATGCGTTAGAGGCCCATAAGAACCGGCCAAGGTGGACCGCTTGAGGCAGATGGCCTGAGATCAGGTGCGAGTTTGTTGGGCGAAGGTATGTCAGAACACACTCGGGGCCTAATTGAGGGGGATGAGGGGGAAATCGTAGGGCACAGCTCTGCCAGAAAGGGGATGGTTCTTCCGAATCCCCAAATACTTGTGACAATTCAGCTGCGAAAGACATACGTGGCGGACGTGGCATGCAGCAAGGCTCAGCGTAACGCGGAATACGCAACTCGCTCTAGATTGTCTTATGTCTACACAGAGGCAACGAACAAGGGATTCAACCTCATCCTGAAGGTGTCTTGGGAGGATTGAAAAATAGTATCTAAAGTAAAATGATATCAATTGAAGTTATGTATAAGAAAAATGGAGAAAGATTCAATTTAAGCTAGATCTAAATCTACAGTATCCATACTATTCAGAGAAATCAAAGAATAATCAACAACAATTCAGAGATCAAGTGTTAGTGAGTGAGGAAAAATAGCGGGGTCGCCGAACTAGGGAGGTGGGGGCGGTGACCTATCCGCCCAAAATCAACTGGACCCTGGCTTCCTGAGTGAGGGACCTTCCAGTGTTGACTTTTATGTCGCTCTTTGTTTATTCTCACATAGATTACTGCCCCTCAAGTCATCAATCCAGGCGAACATCATCGTCCGTAGAAACGAGCTGCAGATCATGGAGAAGATTAGTTTGGCAGATATAACGCGTCTATTGTCAGGAAAGGACCTGTGAGTAAATGTATCCTAATCAGAAATTTACCGCAAGGTAGCCAGTGCTGATGGATCCGAATTTGCAGATGGCATATACCAGGTTTGCCAGAGCATGGGATTCCTTCAGTCCGTGTGAGTGATGTCTTGTCCAACGTTATCCCCTCGTAGTCCTCCCTTCAATTGGAGATGATGTAATTGGACGAAGAGACTATGATAACGCACAGCTATACATCCAGGACTACGGCGTGTTTGCTGATGTGTTTGTGTGCCATCTAGGTTTCCGACGGGCCCAATGGAATCAGAGGGTAAGATAGCCCTTGAGCGATCCAAATGTTCAATCCTGGTTGGGTCTTACTTGAAACTGACATTTCTATACATAGCATCAAAACCTTCAATGGAAGTAAAGCACCTTGTTTTCCTTGTGCCGTAGGCGTGGCCTCCACATGGGATGTTGGCCTTCTTCGGGAGATCGGTCAGGAGATGGGCAGACAGGCGAAAACCAAGGGAGTCCAGTATGTCCTGAGAGCATTGCTTTTAGTACTTTTCACCTCATTAACGGTACCACTGCAGTCTCGTTCTGGCACCCACAGTCAATATACATAGGTCGCCCCTGGGAGGCAGGAACTTCGAGACGTTCTCCGAAGACCCCTTCCTTTCTGGGCATCTGGCTTCAAATTTGGTCAATGGCATCCAGGAACAAGGTGTGGGAGCGACAGTGAAGCATTTCGTCTGCAATGACGTGGAGACGAAGCGGACCAAGGTGAATGTTGTTATCCAAGAGAGGTGGGAAACCCAATACACGTTGCATCATCCTAATCTGTATTCTTCTGACAACTTTTCAAGGCCCCTCCGAGAAATTTACCTCAAACCGTTCCAAATAGTCGTTCGAGATAGCAAGCCATGGGCTGTTATGGCATCATACAACAAAGTCAATGGGCAGCATGTCAGTGAGAGTCGAGGCTTGTTGGAAGGAGTCATCAGGAAAGAATGGGGCTGGGATGGGGTTATTATGTGAGCATCTTGTTCTTTTCTTAAACATCTGGTCTGGAGATCTATGCTCACGAGTGAACAGGTCGGATTGGTGGGGAACGTATTCGACCGCGGAGGCATTGAACGCAACTCTCGACCTGGAGATGCCTGGTGCTACTTTGTGGAGGGGACCCGATCGAATAATGAGGGCACTAGAAACAGGGAAGCTGGACTCCAAAGTGGTCTACAACGCAGCGGCACGTATCTTAGCCCTCGTTGAAAAAGTGAAGAAGTCTGGCACGCCTGAAAATGCGATCGAAGGGGAGGACAACTCCGAGAGATACCGCGAACTCAACAGGAGAGCAGCTGGAGCCTCCATTGTCTTGTTGAAGAATGAGAAGAACCTTTTGCCATTGGTCGCCCCCAGCAAGATTGCCGTCATAGGGCCAAATGCGACGAAGAACGTATCGACTGGAGGCGGTTCGGCAAGTGTGAATGCCTACTATTTCATCTCCGCTCTGGACGGCATTCGAGCAGGGGTGGAAAAGGTATTCCCAGAATCGGAGGTACATTTTGCCCAGGGCTGCTACTCCGATGAGCTGCTTCCTCTACTGCAAACAAGAACAGTTGCTGGGACGATTGGCCTTGATATCAAGTTCTTTTCTGGCCTAGGCGATCTTGACAGCGACAAACCGCCAAAGCCGATAGCCGAGATCACCAGCGAAAGCTCCAAGATGATGTTCTTTGATAGTGTCCCGATCGTGGCACTCCCCATCACCTACGCTATTTGCTCAGGGTCATTTGTACCTTCTGCAGGGGGGGAGTATGAGTTCGGAATCACCACAACGGGCCGAGCAAAGCTCTTCGTAAACGATGAGCTGGTCGTGGACAACTGGACACAACAGAAGAAATCTCGACACTTTTTCGGTAAGTGGAGCCTGGGTGGTTCTGTAGATCGGAGGAGAGAAGACGAAAGAGGAAACGATGTGAGCAGGAATCATGATGCTAATATTGTACAGGGATGGGCACTACCGAGGTTCGCGCAACAGTGACATTGAAGGCTGATACGGAATACCGCATCTCAATACAGTACAGCTGCATCAGCTCATTTCCTGATCGCAAGCCCGGCGACATTGGAGCTGGCGTCCTTCGAATTGGCGCGCGTCTTAAAGTTGAAAACTCCAACTTGATAGCCGACGCAGTCCGGCTCGCAAGCGAGACAGACATTGTCGTCCTGTGTCTCGGGACAGACGGGGAGAAGGAGACAGAGGGATTTGATAGAGCGGACATGAGGCACGCGGATCCAAGTAAATGCATGTCTCATCATCAGCGTACTGACGGAAACCTGATAGTCTACCACCAGAACAAAATGCCCTTGCATCCGCCATTCTTGAGGCAAACCCTCAAGCCATTATCGTCAACTTTTCGGGAAGTCCAGTCGAGATGCCCTGGGCTTCCAAAGCATCTACTATATTGCAATCGTGGTTTCTAGGCAGCGAGCTCGGGAATGGCCTCGCAGACATCCTGCTCGGCACGGTGAACCCAAGCGGCAAACTGCCCATCTCATTCCCAATCAGCCTGAAGAACAACCCGTCGTACGGCAACTTCCCCGGTGAGAACGACAATATCTGTTATGCCGAGGGGCTTCTGGTCGGTTACCGTCACTACACAACAAGGGAGATCCCAACGCTCTTTTGTTTCGGTCATGGCCTCTCCTATACCACTTTTACGTATAGTAACCTGACGCTACCAAGCCCGAATTCCTTATCTACTGGAGGCAAGATTGAGGTCACCTTATCGGTCGCGAATTCCGGAGAGCGCGCGGGCGATGCGGTCGTTCAGCTGTACATCTCAGCCCCCACCAAGGAAGTCTTCCGTCCTCTGCGTGAGCTGCAGGGATTCACGAAATTGATGGCTCTCGAGCCTGGGGAGAGTCGACAGGCCAAGCTGAGCCTGGGATGCGAAAATTTCAGCCATTGGGATGAAGGGAAAGGCCGCTGGGTGGTGGATAAAGGTACCTACCGCGTCTCAATTGGACAGTCGAGTGAGGATATGGTACTCGACGGGGAGGTCCTCATCGAGGAGGCGATTGAATGTTGAGATACGTAGAAGGCAGACAAGGCTACCTAGACATAGAACGATAATCCTTTTGAACTTGCTGCTCTCCTAGTTTTAAAACAAGTTATGAATCTTTCAGTGCTTAGGTATACGGGACTTCTCATGTGTATGTGTCGAGAGGAATGTGATTTTGACGATAATTGATTCAGCACGTAAACTGTGTGGGTGAATGGATGGATGGCTTCCTGAAAGCCTGAAGACTAGCTTTGACGTATCAGCGCTACGCAACCCACTCGCAGCCTACCGATCCAAGGCTCACCGTGACGACGGGGTGATTCTCTCCCCCCAGGTGTTCAAAGATAAGTCATGTGAAGCATTTACTTCTTCTCATCTATTTACTAGCATTTTTCTCTCAATATTTCCACCTGGTGCTTCATGGTACTATTTCAAAAGTTTTCTGCTGGGACGATCGCCGAGGTGGAAATACGGAGGATAATGGGGGTTGCCAAGGATAGAGCTGAGGGATCTAGGTAGATCCTATGATGTTCCCGAGATAGGAAGGGAAGCGTTCGAGACTTAGGATTTGCCGGCTATCCTTTCGGTATAATGAATTGGATTGACTGGGACATGATGTTTCACAAGAGGTGTTTTTCAAAATTTAAAAAAGGTATAGAGAAACGTCTCTAACGTCAAGTTTCCGGAAAAGTCTCTAAAATATGTCAATGCCATGGGGAAATATTTCACTTGTGCAGTTTCATTACGTCAAACTTGAGCAGCAGCAGCAGCAGTATAGTTTTTGATTCGATTCCCAAGACTCGTAAATCCAACAACTTTTAAAAGAAGATCTTGACGCGTATGACTACACTGGCTCTCTTGCGAACGAAGGCTACAAAATCAACGAGCACTGTAGCCTTATCTCTCGCACACTCGCGCCAACGAATAGATGGATGTCACCCTCTGCGAGCTTCCAGTCCTGAGCGACAACGTCCCAGTCACTCAGGTCCCTTCTGTTCAGCTTGAGAGTGACTGTCTCACTCTGGCCGGGTGCGAGGACAATCTTCTCGAAGCCCCTGAGCCACTTGACGTTATCCATCCGCTCTAGGTAGAGCTGGACGACCTCCGCGCCCGCGACCTTCCCGGTGTTCTCCACCTGCACCGTAACTTCGACCAGGTCGGCCCAGAGGTCGACGTGGCCACCCTGCTGGATCACTCCGCTTGGGTAGGCTGCGTTGTATGCTTCAGGAGCGCTCTTCTTGATCTGCATGTTCGAGTACTGGAATGTGGTGTAGGACAAGCCGAAGCCGAACTCGTACTGGGGAGTGATATTCTTCTTCTGAAAGGCGAGGTAGTCGATGTAGACCCCTTCGGTGAAGTTGCTCTGCGGGAAGTCCGTAAACGGCGGCTCTGGTTGAGAGGGATGGAGGAGGTGTCCGTAGTCGCTCTGCTTGCGAGCCACTGTGTATGGGAGCTTGCCGCTGAAGTTCTCGTCGCCGTAGAGGAGGGAGACGAGAGCACGACCGGAGTCCTGGCCGGGAAGATGAGCGTAGATGATCGCCGTGACGTTGGGATGATCGACAAACTTATCAACGATACGGATACCTGCGTTGTGCATGATAACCATGGTGTTGGCGCACTTACTGGCGACATTATTGATCAATGTGTCTGAGTAATCGTCATCGATACTAGGTCGATCAAATGCTTCACTAGCATAGGCATTGATGAATACCAAGCATGCGTCGGCTACCACGACGATGTTAGGGTTTTGGCTGTCAAAGTCCCAGAAGAGAGCGGTGTCGTCGGCGTAGGCTCGCTGGTTGAGCGCATCGAAAGGGCTAGAGATGTATCCCGGTGTTACTGCTCCAGAGCCACTGCCGCTGATGATAGTACCACCCCGAGCAATGTTGGGAACTGGGCCTGAATAATTGCTCAGGAAAAAGTCCCGGATTTGACTCGAATTGATAGCCGATCCCCCTACAATCCATCCAAGCGGTCCTCCCGTCGGGTTGAATGTGTCTGGGGCTTTGACATCATAGCCGAAAATGTTGAGTAACTTAGGTTTCTTCAGAGGTAACGCGTTCTGAACATTTTTCACCAATACATGGCCTTCAACTGCACCTGCAAACAGTGTAGGTTTTGCTTTAGGATCTCTTGCGTCGACGATCGGATGTGGTTCCAAGATCTTGTCCGCGATTCCAAACCCGGGGGACGTGGTGAAATTCTGGTCGTGGCCGGCATAATACCAAGCTCCTAAAATGCTAAGACAGATTCAGTGTTACGCTCTCTACTCTTTTCGTAAGCCAAGCACTAACCGAGTAGCCATGTCATCGAGGCGTTCAGCAGCAATAGAGCCATTGTTAACTGCTGCCACGAGACTGGCATTCCAGAACGGCGAATCGGGCATGGCCATGTCAAGTCCAGCTAAAGCGCTGGCGACTCCTGACACTAAATTCGAAAATAGTCCGTCAGTAAAGGGCAACACATGGGATTGACGAGTGGTTTCTCACGTTGTCCACCCCAGTCCGAGACGACGAAACCCTGAAATCCCAATTCAGTCTTCAATAAGCCATTCAAGGTCTTGCTATTAGCACAAGCATTGGAGTTGTTGACTCGGTTGTAACTAAACGTGTATTAGCATGTGGGCAAATTGATACCATCGCAAAAACAGATATCTCACCTGCACATGACACTTCCGGTACCGGCTTTGACAGCATCTTGAAAGGGCCTGGGGGGTTTAGTTTCCTAACTCAAAACTCCTATGGTCTTATGACTGACCAGAGATACAGCTCGTGCATGGTCTTGTCATCTATGTTGGACGACACAGCATACCGCTTGGTCTCCTGCTCATTTGCGATATAGTGCTTGACACTGGTTATCACTCCGACCTGTAAACTACCAAGAATGGTCTCTGAACCCAGGACACCGGTAAGATACGGGTCTGCAGCAAAGCCTTCCCAATTTCTACCTCCTTCTACTACCCGGCCTATAGGCCCGACGACTGATTATCAGTTAGCCAAATCAATGTAGCTGGCCCCGGACTGCCAAATCAAGCTCACCTGGCCCCAAGGCAATATTGGCTCCTTTCGCTCGAAATTCCTGGAACATGAACGCGGCTCTCTCTCTAGCTAACCGCTTATTCCAACTAGAAGTAGGCGAGTCAGTTTCAGACACCAAGGCGACCAAGAACGTGGGACTCTCACCTGGCTCCAACACTGATTCCAGAAGCATAGCCGTTTACAAAGTCGGAGTCTCGAACACCATCTCCGGCGTCCTGTAGGCAAAGTCCGGGGAAGCCAAGGCGCGGGACACCGGGAATATTACCAGAGCATCCATTGGTCGTGGTCACGATCCCAAAGGTGAGGCTAGCCTGGCACATCAAGTTAGTCCTCCCGTTACACATCTACCCTTCTCGTCAGAGCGAAAATACACACCTTTTCCTCGGCGGTCATTTGGGCGACCATTTGTTTTGCATTTTGATATGCTGACGCCCAGTCACCGGATCCCTCCCCGATAGCTATGAAATATCTCAGCAATTAATGTTCCTTGACCACCAGTCTGCTTTGGGGGGACTTTTCCTTCTTCTTCTCAAGGACTTACGAGATGGGTACACAGGAGGACTCTCTCCATAGAAATGGGAGTCCAACGTTATCTCCTGTCCGAAGACAAGCGTAGCTAACGCCACACCCAGAACAGCTCTCATTCTTTCGACTTGCTGGAAACGAGGAGAAGGTCTGATAGAACACTAGATGAAGGATAATCTATCAAACAATCATCTGAAACTCAAAAGTATTTATTCTCTCGACTGTAAGTGCCAGGAAGCTTGTGTGGGGTGAGCGGGCCGGGCGCGGAGATCACGAGTCTCTTGGTACAGTGACGACAATGCAGTCCGATGTTGTATTAGGTTTCTCCATCTTTCGACTTCCCCCACCTCGGCCTTGGGGATATTTTCAGCCGGCAGTCGGTTGAAAGAAGGTGACAGGGACAAGACTCGGCTTCTCACCTTCGCGAAGGAGGCAGGGGTTGCAAGGTTGACACGAGCAGGAAAAGCATGATCTAAGTTGATGTTAGAATTGAGTTGGTCCAATCGAAAGGATTACCGAAAAAAGGCCCGAAATCGAAAATTATTTGTCAAAGTGGGCAAAGCCTCTGGATCGACAGGCTGGCAAGGGGTGGCACAGCTAGACCGAAAGTGGTTCCCGGCTACGGCTCTGCAGGTCCAAATGGGACAGAGTAGCGGTAGACTACTGCAGACTACGGCTTCCAGACTTCCTTTTCTATCTCGCGACTGACAGCTCCACTAAAGATGGAGGCATTACGTGTATTTCCACATTGGAGTATTTTCAAAACCCTGTTTGGACTTTGTAAGGAAGAACTTCTGATAATCGGACGGTAGAGGACGCCACAACAGGACGTTACATTGCCGCGGCTCGGACGACGACTGCTTTAGCTTCATTGTTCACAGGGATATGCGATGATATTAAAGCTGATATATGTTAGAACAGAAACGAGGAAATGCATGTGATGCGAGGTAAGTTACGGTATGTTTACAGCGCGAGTCTTTGTTTACACATCGCCCCCTATGAAGCTGTTGAAGATATCCATAAAGTTATCAGCTCCGCCATCCAACAGACGCTGTAATTGCTCGGATGGGTCTGCCATGTCGTAGGCAGCAATGGGAAGGTACATGTCTGGTGCAAGGAAGTTTTGAGCTTCCAAACTAGAGATAGATTTCTCCTTCGTTGAGCCATTCTCAATCAAGCCCTCACTAATAGAATCTGAAACACTCTGCTCGGGAGATTTGAGGCCATAATCAACCGTCTGTCGCACCTTGGAAGATAAAGCTACGCATACACCCTTTAATGCCCGTCCGTATATCGCGGGTCGTAAATCGTCTTTCGCTCCAAAAGACAAGAGAAGGGTGGCAACGCCATCGACATCAGCGAGTAACGAATTCTTGGTTATGACACCGTGCTCGGGGATATCTGTCGCAATTTTGAGATCTCCTAATATAGACGCGCCAACGAATGCGAGCATGATGAAAGCGACATCACATATGTATCGTAAACGATCTTGTATAACGGGTGACACCGTGGATATGAAACGCAGTATGGCCGACCCCGCATCTAGCTTAGCCATCCGGAGTGCAGTTGCGTCAGAACCATAATCTGAGCTGAGAACCAATCTGCATAGCGCAAATCTTGTACAAAGGTAGTGAAAATGGAGTTGTCGGCCTTCGGCTAGGTATGTTAGCGTCATGGGCTTTCAAGACCGAAACATTCTGGGTCTGTACCTGTCTCCTCATCAAACGCTTTCCATTTCGCGAGCCACTGGTCTAGTTCATGATCAATTTTTTGAGGAGTGCACTGAGGCGTTGACGAAATGTGTTCCCACAAGAGGCACAAATCAGCCTCGCCAACCAAAGACTTGAGCCGACGGCATGCGAATTTCATGTCCACGTAGTCTCGTGCTTTTAAAACTGACTCTGAAGAACGTATGGTGCAAACACACCCGTAAAGAGTGGCACAGCTGAAAGGAAAGAAAGGATTAGACATGGTCTCGCCCTTGATTGGTTCTTTGAAGCCGGAATAGACTCACTGGTGACTCATGGTGTACATCCATAACCACGTCAGATGCCAGAATGGATCCTCCTCAGCTCTCATCTCGAAATTGGGAACGCGTGTTATGACTGCATATCCCTCCATAATAGACTTTACTGTGAGCATGTCGACTCTCCAGGAGGGTGGCTCCGCGATGCCATCTCGCGATCCAGCTTCAGAATAGGCGTATAAGATAACAAGCCCCAAAAGAGTCTCCTTGACTACAGTTTTTGAAACTGAATTGGCATCAAAGAGTACACTCTGAAGCAGTTCGCGAAGTATAGGGCCTGTTCGAGCACGCAAAGGTCCGGAACCAGGTAGGTATCTGGCGATGGTATGAATCACAGCGAGCTGAAAGAGTGGTCCGGCAGGGAGAACTGAGAAATTAGTCCCGAACAAGGGTGGGATGAAGGGAGCAATTCGCTCTCCAAAGAGAATAAACATGGCTTTTGCTTCGGTCACTGGTATGCCCGCTCTTGCAAGATAGTCGGGAGAGAAGTCGCCTGGCGCAGGCAGCCTTAATCTTTCAATGTGTTCCGGGGTGCCGTGCGATTGTGCGTATGACTCCTCAAGATTCTGAACTGTATCATATGGTGGCAGAGGCCTGGAAGATACTGAGGTACAAGACTGCACATCGCCATCGTCAGTCTTTTCTGGCTCAGGAGGCGACAGGCGCACTCGTTTGTTGGGATTGTTCGGGGTACGCTCTGTCGTAGCCAGAGGGACGTTCAGAGGAGGGAATGGGCGAGTCGGTGGAACTGTGGATGAGGCGCGCACAGGTACCGGTACGCCCACGTTGACCAGGTTGTGTGGGACGAAGGTGAAGCCATTATGTTCCTGGTATTGTGAAAGGTTACTGTTGTTGTTGTTGTTGTTGTTGTTGTACTGACCACGAGCTGCATCTCCCCTCGCTGGCTCGAAGTTGCAATAAGCACCTAAGCGTCGACAACGATCGCATGGAGGGTTTGGTCCTCCAAGACATTTCATCTATTGAGCGACGAACTCAGCTTCTGCGAGGTTCAAATTTACCACGGCGAGGAGTGAGGCGAGGTTGGGAAAGTTGGGGGTTCGGGGGTTTGGGGGTTTGGGGGGTTGAGGAGGAGGGAGGGGAAGGGATGTTCATTGACCGACCGACCTACCTTCTGCTGGCGACATCTCGTGCAGGCCTGCTGGGCCCGTCTTGGCTGTCCGTCTGTCTGCTGCATTGTGGTGAAGCGATTGGGACAGATAGTCTGGGTCAAGACAGTACAGCGCAGGGCAAGGCAAGGCAAGGCAATGGAAGGACGTCGCGGGCGGAAAAGAGAAATGTAAAGAGAAATGTCGTGTGTATTTAAAAGCAAAGTGTGCGCGGCACACCGCGCCGCGTGTTGGACGGCATCTTGGCCCTGCCTCGGTGAAATGGGCTTGGGACAGCACTGAACTGCTGCTAACACTGAAGGCGAAAAGCGGGGTGCGGGGCGCGGGGAGACACCCTTCTTTGCTTCTTTCTTTGCTTTCCTGGGATGCTGTCGCGGTCATCTCGCTGAAAGGTGGGCCGAGACGGCGCGACTGGGTTTGGGATGCATGCAGGGTGAGATAAAAAGCGTCGTCTATCTCTTGTGTATTGGGACGGATCGGTTGGTGGACCGCGACTAGACCAAACTAAAGAATCAAGATGTCGGACGACGACAACATCAGATATGCAAGATATTAGTGGGTGAAGCGTTTTGATATTTGATATTTGAATTTTTTTTTTCTTTTCCATTTTTTCCCTCTCTTTCATCCCTTCATTTATGGAGATGCATGACAAATCTATCACTAATTCCGACGCCATTCTAAACACTTGCACGTGCGTGCCGCCGAGTCTATCATCATCAAAATCATATCATGGATTTGCTGCTTTTGACAAAGCTGTGGGCCAGTCTCAATGGCGCCGGATCTCCCGCATGCTGCCCAACCTCCAAGAGCACCCCTTCGGAATCTAATTCTAACTTCCCATTTACCCATCGACGCAGCGGCCACGTCGACGCAGGCACATCAATCGACGTCGATTGTTGAGCTTCAACCTCTACTGAGTGGAATCCAAGCAGCACCCGGTCGGTCGCGGCGTTTTCACCACTAAGACCAGATTGAGGTCGCCCGTATACCTGCACAACACAGCTTCCCTTTCTCGACCCACTATTTCGCACCGAAACAGATACACTTAGCTCTGCCCCTGCCTCCCGAGACGCAGAATTTCGAACAATGGCCCTGGTCAGCTGGAATGAGGTGTATGACAGCCCGTATCCCAAGGGATAAGCAGCCTTTACTCCCAGGTGATCAAGGAGACGTTGCCCGAACCATTTATCGTACACTAGTGTCTCCTGTGTTGGCTCATCAAGCTTCGGCAGATGTGCCTCACTCGTGGGCATACTCCATGGCAACCGCCCACTCGGGCCCACCAAACCTGTCAGAACATCGGCAAGAGCACGACCTCCATTGCAGCCGTTGTACCAACCGATAAGCAATGCAGGGACGCTGTGTTGCCACTCCTCAATGATCACGGCACCGGCAGTGACAATCGACACGATTGTTCGCGGATTGGCAGATACTACAGCGCGAATGATTTCGACATCTCGAGACCGAAGCCGGACACTGAGACGATCACCACCCCTGGGTCGTGAGAGGAAGTCCTCAGGGCGATCAGTTTTGTTCTCAGGAGTAGGAGCCTGAGCCTCGCTCGGAGCAGCCTCGTTCGATGCTTGTGATGCGGCTTCAGAAAGTACCATCTTGATGCGTTGAGCCGCAAGAGAATCGTCCAACGGTGGAAACAACGCGAGTGCCTCTGCATCATTCTCGCGTGAAGGTCTCAAGAATTCGCCTTCATCTAAAGAGTCGTAACCCACAATAAGAATAGCAGTCTCACACTTCCGTGCCGCTTCAACGGCAGACTGTACCTCATCGTCATCCGCCAGGACAATCTTCGTGTTTGGAAGAGCTTTCTTCAGGCCCTGATATGGTGAGTTTATGTCAGGACAATTCACCCAGGACGATGCTCGATCTCCTGTCGCATTGGAGTTGGCGAGGCGGCCGATAATTGCGCAGCTTGGGAGCTGAGAGCGGAGAGGGAGAAGCGGCTGACCGTCCACCTCGGTATTCTTGAGCAAAACTATTGACTTTCTGGCTACTTCCAGAGCAAGATCCTGATGAGCCTGATCGAATATAACGTTTTTGCGAGGCTCCTCAGGGACTCTGAGAGCATAGAACCGAAGCTGAGTATCGAGAATTCGTCGAGCAATATCGCTGACAGCTGCCCATTGGAGGTCTCCAGACTCGAGAGCGGGCCGCACAGATGCAGCTCGGCGGTTTTGGAACGGGGCCTCAATATCCAAGCCGGCCTTGATTGACTTCACACCGTCTCGCAATCCAAACACCCAGTCCGATATCACAAAACCTTTGAATCCCCATTGATTCCGCAAGATGTTCGTCAACAACTCTTTGTTCTCGCCTGCCCATTCGCCGTTCACCGAGTTATACGCAGACATGATCGAGAAAGCACCTGCTTCCACACAGCGCTTGAATTGAGGCAAATAGACTTCGTGAAGCGCGGCTTCGTCAATCTGGACGTTGACACGGAATCGAGTGGTCTCTATCGAGTTGAGTGCCAAATGCTTGACGCAAGCCATGACATTTTTCTGTAGACCTCGCACCTGGGCGGCCCCAAACTCCCCGAGAAGCAGCGGATCTTCGCCGTATGTTTCCTGGACACGGCCCCAGACAGGGTGCCTGGGCAAGTTGATACACACGCTTCCGACCGTGTTGGCGCCGTAGACTCGTGACTCAAGACCAATCGCAAGTCCAACACGCTCCTCCAGAGCAAGGTCCCAAGTTGCTGCCCGTGCCATCGATACTGGGAATGCCGTTGCGGTGTTGATGTTGACGCCTCGCGGGCCATCACAATATCGAATCCCAGGTATCCCAAGTCGCTTCACTTCGCCATGAAAATAGGACTCTTTGAGGTATTTGCCCGTATAGAGGTCATTCAGCCCTGACCAAAAATCAGAATCTCCATCCAGAAGCCATAATCGCTCTTCGCCTGTCAGCTCAGCGAGGAGAGAATTTGCTATCTCGGTCGAGTTTTCGCCTTGCTGCACCCGACGGACGGCACATTGGAAATCGATAGGAGGCGTCATGATCGCGACATTGATCTCTGAAAGGTCAGTAAAAAAAAAAATGATGACTCAGGAGAAAACCGGACAGAGGGTACAGGGAGAGCCGGATACACCCCAAACCAACATCACAAGATGGAGAAAAGTGATATATACCTAGGTACTGCTGGGAAGCTACCTGTCTTGGGAGCACTCCACATGGGAATCGAGCCTAGCTCTCCCGGTCCTTTGCACGTGTGCACATATCCTTATCACAGCATTGTTGGTCTCATGCGGAGACGGCAACGAGGACGTCCGGGAGCTGCTCGGGGCTGTCTGCACGACCGGCACGACTTTGCTGCATTGAGCCATAGAACACTTGTGGCGGGGAATGGCACACATGGTAATATCGGCACCCCACTTCCGGTCATACGACCCAAGAGCCATAGCTTAGCTTGCTAGTGGGGTCACAGTGAGTTTCTGGGGACTTCGGCCAAACAATCACCGAGTCAGCAGTGTGGGGAAGCGTCTAAGATCTTGGAGAAGGGTATTACTTTGCGCCCCCTCCCCCCCCCTCCCCCCTTCCCCATTTATTATATAATATCAGGCGGCGATAAATGATTCTCGCAAGTGCCAGGGATAATTAAAGGCAATTAGATAAGCTTAAATAATAAAGTCTTAATGTCGATGCAATATTGGTATATATATCATAAAGTATTGTTATAATAAGTATATTTTAACATGAAGGCTTAAGCCTTTAATTTAATGAAATAATATTAATTCCTAAAGATATTATAACAATTATAATAAGCAAATAAAATATGCATATTGTAGCGGGGATGCAGGTACAAGCACTCGGGCCGGAATAACTTTTTTCCTTCTTTTTGCTTATAAGTAAATTAGGCGAAGTCCTATATTAAATAAAAAGCAATCGAGTTTTTAAAAAAAAGCATTATATATTCAATATATATTCTTTTTTAACCTCATTTATATTCATTTATATCCTTATGTTATACCTATTAGCTTTCACTTAACTTCTTTTATGTAACACAAACAACACATCCCTTTATAATATGATTCAATTATTATAAGAACATGGCCTTATAAACATCACGTGCACAGCTGGCCTTACATGACAAGACCAAAGGGCTTGGAACCGAATCAAAGGGGTTTCGGCTAGGGGTCGAACTCGATTATAAAAGACATAATTTAATCGATCTATACGACCTTTCTTTCTTATGATTTTTGTATCCTTTGTATTAGATTCATAAGCTGAATATGTTAAATATCCGATATGCACTCTCATATAAGCAAGAATTTTATATTATTGAGTTATTGTTTTAATAAGGAATATTTAGTTTTGATATGCTTAATTAATTTGATATAAATTAGGAAAATCGGGCAATTAGTAAAAATCACTTTTTTGGCAAAGATTGATTTTATGCTTATAATTTGCGATTATTAAACTTATTAAAAAGAAATCATGAACTTTGGAAGGAAGCGTTATATATGTTATTGCCAAAATAAGCAAACATTATATTTTACCTAATTTGAAAAAATTGCAAAGTATTTACTATAGAGGGATAAGTCGTCTGTGTTACATAAAAGAAGTTAAATGAAAGCTAATAGGTGTAACATAAGGATATTAATAAATGTGAATAAAGCTTGAAGAAGTGTATATTGTTATGCATGTTATTTTGTCCGAAGATTTGATCGCTTTTTGTCTAATATAGGGCTTCGCTTAATTTACCTATGGGCAAAAAGAAGGAAAAAAGTTATTCCGGCCCGAGTGCTTGTACTTACATCCCCGCTACATTACTTGATTATATTATGTCTTACTTAATATTTACTGGTATTATTATTCATTACAATAACGGAATTTACTTTTATTATATTACGATATTTTTACGATATTATTAATAACATATGCAAGGCTATTGTTATTTTCGATTCGTATATTATTATCACGAATAAGTAAAGTAATTAATGCTTCTAAATTAAGAATATTTAAGCAATAACATTTAATACAAAAGAATTTGATTAAAAGTCAAATAAATATTAAAATAAATTTGGGAAAGTTACAAATTCAGTATTTTCTTATTTTGCGTAACATTATTACTTACTAAAATATTATTTTTCTTTTTCTTTTATGTTATTTATTACTTGCACTTAATATTTAAAAGTTTGTTTTTATTTATTTGTTTGTTAAATTTCCAAAAAAAAGGGTTTTCCGATGTTGATTTAAAAAAAACTATTTATTTTGCTATTAAACGTTTGAAATATCCGTATCAAAAGCCGGGTAATAGCCGGAAGCAATTCGGATGTGTTTCAAATATAAATACAAATATTTTTCCTCGGCCTTTTTTTAAAAACCAATAAAATATATAAAATAACCAATTGCACTTGTTTTGCTAATTTTACTATTTTTATAATATCATATACCGATGCAAACCCACAATATTTAAGATTTTTAATAATCTTTTAGAAAAATATAACAAGAAGGAATTTATATATTCCTTTAAAATGCTATTAAATTATTTCTAAAAGTAATCTGATCCTTATTTTAAGCTTGAAACACAACTTGATAGCTCTTGCAAATCAACTTTTAAAATTTGATACTTGTGTCTCTGTTATATAATATGATTTTTTTCTTAATAATCAATAATCGGGACGCTATTAAATGCAATAAATTCAATTTTACTTTAATAATAATTAATGTTTTTGTTTATATAATTATTTCATTTGATCATTTGATTATTTGGAATATATCTTCATATTATCTTATTTTATGATAAGGAATTTGAGGCCGGAATTTGGTAATAATTTTACTAAACGTGGCAAAATGACTACAGTACGAGGGGGGGTGTAATAATACTCTTGAAAAACCCGTTCGATGTCTCAGTGAATTGGGGATTGGATGCATCTCACTTTTCCGATAAAGCTGTGCCTTTAAAAGGGGGCACAAAATGAGTCTAAAAAGCAAAAGCTGATCGAGCTAGCTGCAATGCGACGTAGCCTTAAATTAGTCGACCGAGCTTTCCGAGAACAAGTTTACTACATGAGATGATAAAGAGCGCGCTATGTTTCCAATCTTGGAAGTCGGCGGTTGACAATTACCGTGCATACAGCTAGCCGCTAATCTGAAGCTGTTAACTAGGCGTTTCTGAATAGACCGTTAAATGTATACCTATCTAGTGACGTAATTTTGCTTTTAGCTGAATTTGATCAAGAAGCCGAAGTCAGGGTTTTTCGCGTTGATCCCTTAGAGGCTTAGCTTCACCGGGAGTGAGAGGTCTTCCAGGGGATTTCATGACTGTCAGAGCTCTCCTTGCACTTGGTCTTCAAAGAGGTACAGCTCATTGGAAACGAGAATCTTAAACTTCTACATCATCTCGTGAACCTTTCAAATGCTACCCTGACCTGGTGGTCTCCTTTTTCATAACACTTAGGTAACAGTCACCGACGTTCTGTGACAATATGAAGCTTCAAGCAGTTGTCAGTGCATTGTTGCTTCATGTTTCACTCACAGGAGCGGCGAAATTCGAGCAGTATATTCTTGCGCCAGATTCGAGAACCGTTGTCCCTGCCTCTGTCTACAAGGTCAACGGATCAGTAGTCGGCCCGCAAGCTTTGATCTCCGGAGGCTCAAGGAAGAAAGCAAAGTTCCAGGATATTTCCGCAGTCACGTACGACTTTGGGAAGAATACCGCTGGAATCGTCTCCTTCAATGTGAGCCAAGTGACGGGGAAGAATCAATTCATCGGCATCACCTTTTCGGAGAGCTCTTTGTGGATATCGGGCGAGAGCTCCGATGGCACCGTCGTCACTGGCATTGATGCGCCGCTCTGGTTCCCTATCACGGGCCCAGGTGTGTACAAGGCGGATGCAGACCACCAGAGAGGAGGCTTCCGATACATGAGTCTTGTCCATAACTCCACGGGGACTGTGGAGTTAGTTGCGTTGACAGTCCAATTTACAGCCATGCCGCACTGGCCAGACAATGGCTTGAAAGAGTATGCAGGCTACTTCAACTGCGATGGTACGTGAACGCGAGAAATCTCTAGCGTATTGTTTTAAAAACTCAAGTCAGTTGACGAATAGAACTCTAGATGAACTTTTGAATCGCATCTGGTATGCTGGGGCGTACACTTGTCAACTTTGTTTGTTCTTCCAACCTATTCAGCGAGTTGCGGCTCACAAATTGGCAGGCACACTAGACCCGAAGCATGGCAACACGCTCAATGACTTTTATGCGACCTCGTTTGATCCCGCTCACCCGAACAAAAACTGGTATGCTAATACAACTATTTCCAACGGAACGAGCGTTATAGTGGATGGGGCAAAGCGTGATAAGCTGATCTGGCCTGGAGGTGAGTGCCAACCATGATGCGTCCTCGAATCTATTGAACCTTGTGAATCTAACGGAATCCCAAAGATTTGACAACCGAGCTCCCCACCATCTTTGTTTCGACCAATGACTTAAGTTCGATCCGGAATGCGATAGACTTAGTTTTCCTGCTGCAGCGAGCTAATGGTGCTCTCCCCTACGTGGGCATTCCGTCGATTCTGCCCGTTTCTGATACGTATCATCTTCACGGGTATGACTCTCTCAACCGCAAACTTGTTGGCATGAACTAATTGGTGAATATAGACTGGGTACCCTTTACACGTATTACATGTATTCGGTACGTAGATCTGAACAGCTGCAAAATCCTCTTAGGACTAGCCCTAATCTCTTTACAGCGCGACAAAGCCTACCTACAGAGCTTATGGACTAAATGGAAGCTTGCACTGGAGTTCTCCATGAGCAAGATCGACTCATCTGGTTTGATGAATGTTACTCTGACCAACGACTGGGGTCGATTGGGCCAAGGTGGTCATAACATCGCCGTACGTATTAACAACTCGTAAATTCCAAAATCGGCATCAGCTCACACGGGTCAATTCTAGGCCAATACTCTTCTCTACCACACAATCCAGCTTGGTCTCGAACTCGCCTCGACCTTGGGAGATAGCTCGGTCACCAAGAGATGGGCAAAAGCGTCTGCTACGATACAGGCTGCAGCAAACAAGCTGCTGTGGGATGATAGGGCCAAGTTGTATCGTGATAACGAGACAACCACTCTCATGCCTCAGGACGGAAATGTCTGGGCAATTGTGTCTGGTCTCGCTGATACACCGTCGAAGAAGAAGCAAATCAGTGCAGCCTTGGCCAAAAGATGGGGCAAATTTGGCGCCACTTCAATCGAAAACAGAAATTACGTTTCGCCGTTCATCGGCAGTGTCGAATTGTGGGCGCATGGGATAGCTGGCGACAACGACGCTATGCTGAAGCTGATCCGACTGCAGTGGGGCTTCATGCTCAATGATCCAAGGATGACGAACTCGACCTTCATCGAAGGTTATGACGGCAATGGTGTTCTCACATGGCCGGGTTATCCGTACGATCAGCGCGTCAGTCATGCACACGGTTGGGCGACTGGACCGACGAGTGCCCTGACCTTATACACAGCTGGTCTGCAGATCCTCTCTGCAGGAGGCAAAACCTGGAGGATCGCGCCAGGTCTCGCAAACTTGTCAAGGGCCGAGGCCGGCTTCCAAACTTCACTTGGAAAATTCAGCGTCTCAACGAAGAAGGGATCCAGAGGTGAGGTCAAGGTGTCATTCTCCACGCCTGCAGGTACCTCTGGCGAGGTGTGGATTCCGAAACCAAACTGCAAGGCGATGCTGTCACTGGGCTGCAAAGGTCAGAAGAGCAGGAACTTGCCCATGTGGGACAAAGGATACCCTGGCTCCACAGACCAGTATCTGGTCGTTGACAACATCCCAGCTGGAAATTGGCAGGCTGAGGTCAAGTGTGTGCACTAGCGATACTGATCATTACTGCATGTTCGTGCCAGGGTAGCGAAGTTACAATCGAAAAGATTCCATAGCCTTACTTGGAAACTTTCTGTACTATAGCTGAACATAAAGCTAAATAGGAAATTGGGTTTAGAAATGGAAATCAAAAAGCTGAAGATAAATGTTTTGCCAGAAGTCGCGAATTGACGTAACATCTCACCATCCGCTATTCTCCAACAAGTTGCATTCATGATATCTAGTACATCAATAAATCGTTCGCTGAACATGCCACCAACTTTGGATTGAGGTATCGTGATAGGCACGGAAATCCGATTGCGGAGTGTATTTGGGTTCTTAATAACACGAGATACGACTGAGATGCCTGCATTAACCCCATATTGCCTATCCGAACCTGTCACATCAGCAACCGAGATCTTGTACACTAACACCTCCTGGAAAGGCGTTCGGATTTACCAAGCTGTACAGATGTTCACGCTGGTGAATATCGCGCCCTATCACATAGTTGACTTTTGAAACTCTTGCCAAAGTATGCTTTAGCACTTCACTATGCTACAAAGTAATTCACGAGACGGATGCACCGCTGAGGACCGTAGTCTAACGAGCCAGCTAATCTGAGAGGACTTATGAGGGGTTACTTCTCCTCGACTCGGATCACGGCCCGGATTATCAGGTCTTGCAGACCAGAGATGGGGAGAGCCACGGCTCCGCCTACCCTTGCGAATGTGGAGAAAGAGGGAGTCGCGTAGCGCGTTACTCCGAAGACATTCACCTACAAACAATCAGAGAAGATCCCGGCTATACACAGGGAAATTGTACTAACTTCGATAGTTGAAAATGGGAGCTCTAGTACAGGGGCTTCAAAAGAGATGTTGTGGGTCCGATAAACTTACCAGGCGGGCCAGACCCAACGATCGAAGTTACAGTTGTAAGCATTACACAAAGAAATTAGCATCATTTAGGGAAAAGTCAGGCTTGAGCACATGACACTTGTAAGTGGATCTGTACAATGGTATTAAATATCAACAACCCGGATGAACGATCGAGTTCGGCACGCTGGTCCTACTAATAGTGGCTAGCCTTAGGTACACAATAATCTCTTGCGGCTATTGGCCGCAAGGTGGTTTCTTAAGGTAGCAGCGACTAATAATGCTTGTCTTCCCCACAAATAAATCACGATTTGCCTTTAGCAGCAAAGTATAGCATGTAACAAGTAATATGGCTATGGTTATCGATAATTTTGTGGCTTTTCGAGTTGCTGGCACATCAGTCCAGTCCCATGAAAAAAAGGCGTCCCGATCCGGGCAACGGTCCTCGTGACCACATCTCTAGCCGCCGGCTCGTTAGCATTGCGGAAAGGATCAAAATTGATCTAACCATCTGAACCTCCAAAGCAAACCAGCATTATTTGGAATTAGCAAACAAGCTTGTGCAAACTCGGCAAAGCTAACCTTATAGCAATTACCACGACAAAGGCACATTGTATATAAGCTTTTGGATTATAAAGATGGCAAGATCGGACGTGATTAGAACCATGTTAGGATATCTTTTTCCACGATGTGACCTTTAAATAATAATAGCTCTTCAAGTACCGATTTTTGTCGAAAGAAGTTTTCGTAATTGGCTAAGATCCTCGCTAAACAATAAGGCGCATTAGTCGACTTTGAAGGGTAAGTAAAACTATTAGTACATTTTAAAAAGCATTTTATGTAATGATTTAATATTTACTTAATATAAATACAGAGAATTATAATTATTCTTTAATAATCGAGAAGTAGATGTATCATGTAAATAAAAAAGATAATTAATAAGTATTAAAATACTATTTGAAATTAAGCACGAAGCTACCATTTAATGATAAACATGCTACTTTTATATAAAACCTTTATTTTACTTGAACCTCCCAAAATGTTAGATCCTTGGATCTTTGAATCCCTCCCTTTGATAAAGGATTTGTCACGTGACCCGTGGTCGCGTATTATTAGAATTAGATTGCCATCTGGTTGTTAACCAATAATAAGTTTCATGTGACTACTTATGAAATTCTAAGTGCGAAATTCTCTTAAGAGCTTCTTTTTCCTAAAAACCTTCTTTTAAGAGCGGATCTCTCCTTGAGCTTAAGGTCTCTTAGCAACCCCTCGCCTAAAAGCCCGTGAGTCTTAAGACGTTCGTAACAATTTGCCGGAAGCTTTTAACCAATCGAAAAATAACCTCGCTTGGCTAAGATCATCTTAATCCCCTTTGAGACTATTTCAATAATAATCTTCGTTTTTTTTGCCTTTGCCGATAATTCTCTCTTTTTCCCAATAAAGCTTTTGCACTTGCCCGATTAGGTGTTTCTTAGTGTATTCCGGAGGATAATAAGTGTCTTTTTAAGGTATAGCGGCTCTTCCTTCGCTAGCGTTCATAGCAAAAGCGTTTAAAGCTCCATCTTCGTAACTATCGTAAGCGCTTGATTAATCAAAGACAAAAACGGCTGTCTTATTTAGGTGCTTTTCTTTAAATATATTAAAAGCTTCGTTAACTTGCTTTAATAGTTGTTTCGTATTCCGCCAATTGTCGTCTTTTTCGGAACCGGGATAAATAATCTTTCGGACATCTTTTGTAGCGACGCCGCTTTTTGTCACAGTTAGCCTATCCTCAAGACTTATAAATTTAAAGGACGTGAGTAAGCTTCCCTTTGCTTTTCGAAGGCATTTTTTGTTGATTAGTATGGGTTTGCACCGGTATGTGATATCACAAAGATAGTAAAAGTAGCAAAAACAAGTGCAATAATGGTTTAATATATTTTAGATTCTTTAGCTAAGGGAGTACGAGAAGGAAGAGGATTTATACCCGTAGTTGTAACCCTCTTAAAACCCCTCCGGCTACCAGCCGGCTCCTGGCGTGGATACATCAAACACTCGGTATGGGTCCTGTGGACCAACAATTAGTAATATCGTCGAGCCATAGAACCTTCAAATAGTCTTTGCCGTGAAAGCAACTTTCGTCGTGCTAGTATATTACATGCTCTTTTTAACCCTAATGTAGAGTAGGAGGAATAGCGTGAAATACTCCTTTGTCGTCCTTTTGATAATTTATCGATAAGCGAACGTAATTAGCTATTAGGAAGGAAATCCTCTTGTCGATATTTAATAACATCTTTTCTCTCGTGGCCGTCGACGTAAACACCTTTTATTTCAATAACCTTATAAAAGCCGAGTCGATTTAACCACGTATAAGTAGCTGATCTCCTAAGAGATTTTCAAGCCTTTGGAGTTTTACTTGTCTTTGATTTGCCAAGAAAAGGTTTTTTCGTATTAGCAAGTAAGCGAGGCATTATTTCCGTATTAAGAGCGTGTCGAAACTTCTTTGAAGTACAGTACAAACTTGATATAAGCATATCATCGGGAGCCGCATTTGCATGCTTATAAAAGAGGTATACTTATGTAAAGGGAATTGATTATTTTGGCTTGAAAAACCTATGAATCGTGATTTAGTGAGTTACAAAGATCTTGTGTCGTGCATTAAACCTTTCTAAATAGCTATTTGACTATTTAGATATCTCAATATTATTATATTATAGCAGCGTCTCCCACTATTGCCTTGCCTTCGTCTTTAAGATCTCTCTTATAATAATAGCCTTTCATTTACTTCACACGTTACTACCATTCAAATAATGCCATCTCAAAATCAGGCTAATCTCCTATAGATAATCTGCTTTTTCTTTTTATTACTCGTATGTCTTTTTGTGTATGTTTGCCATCGAGGTAGTCGAATTTAGGGCCTAAAATCCTAGAGATCTGGCTTTAATTAAGGAGATGCCCTGTAGTCTTTCTGTTGTATTAGAGGGTGTGTTTGATTACGCTTTCAAATTATTAATCGATCAGCATCAGTTAAAGCTCTGCCACACTTTTTGTCCTTTATTCTAATGATATTTGTGATTATAGTGATAGAATTATAAGTATATTGAGGTAAAATTAAGTGCGATCTCAAAATCGGGATCCTAATTATCTAAGCATATTCTTGTAACGAGGTATGATTATTAATTCACCTTAAAGAAAAGGGGACCCACGTACAGCGCACGATCGGGACAGATGATGCAGTGAATGTGTATATAGTAGAGCTGGGGGCCATCATGAGGCAGTGGACTTGGCGATTGTGATACTCAAGGCTGTTGCGGAGTCGCGAAGGGTTACCATTTACTCGAACAACATGTCAGCTCTCCAAGCCATCGCCAAGCCAAGACACTAGAGCGGCCAGGCATTAGTCCGACACATTGCTAGAACCATGTGCAATCGGGAAGAGACTGGGAAATATATCCGGCTGGCGTGGATCCCAAGCCGTGCTGGGGGTAACGAGGCGGCTGACAAGCTGGCCCTCCACAGCCACAAGTCCCGGAAGTCGGGTTGAGACTTTGCCATGGTTCTAGGGCAAGTTCAGGTCGGTTGCAGTAGGGAGGGTCAACCCGGCTTAACAGATCGCGAGACTAATCAGTGAATGGACCACAGGCAGACACCTCAAAATGGTCGACGCAGCATTGCCGGAAAAGCACGTCAGGCTCCTTTACGACACACTCTCAAGAGCGGAATCTCAAGTACTATCGCAATTGCGTACTGGACACTCTAAAATTCGAGGCTTCTTAGCGAGGATTGGGGTTGCGGAGTCTGATCAATGTGAGTGTGGTCAGGGGAGGGAAGACACGCGACATTTCCTCTTCCACTGTCGACGATATCAACACCTACGGGGAGACATGATCATGGAAGGGAAGCGACGTTATGGTGATTTGTCATATATGTTAGGAGGGAGATCTTCCCTCCTAAATCCTGATGGGTCGAGCCCTGATGGACCGATTGACAAGTGGAAACCAAACTTGACGGTGGTTAGAAGCGTGATTAAATTTACGTTGAAGACAGAGAGGCTAGGCCCGCATTCTCTAGCATCACTTTTACAAAAGTCCCAGCGGTATGGGGCATAAAGAGACGAACAGAGTATGGAGTCCGACAACGACTTGGGGACTGTTGAATGAATCTTAGATCCCGTGATGGAAGATTATGTAGTTATTTCAGTTCGGCTAAAAGTGGGACTACATAGGACCAACGGCCCTGAACAGCGAACAGGAAATCATCATCATCATCATCATCGACCCTGAAGGGTAACACCTCATTAGAGGATCTGGAGAAACATTCTAAGAAAGTTGCAGACAGGGGGAGTTTGACATGGGTTTGAGCTGCTGACGTCACCAGATCACCCAGTAGTAATGACCTAAGTAAGGTCTTCCATAAGCTCTAATACTACCGCCAGCATTTGCTGCATCGGCGTGGGAAGGAACACCTTGTTTTAATCTGTCCTGAGAAAGACGGGAAAAATCAAAAGAGACACAAACGTACAGAAAGACGTGGGCACGACCTGCACGTTCATTTCAACTAAGCCATTACTGAAGGACAACATGTTTGCGTCCGTGAAACTGCCATACAACTCCACACTGGTCTGGAGACAGAGGATGGGGTCTCAAGGGCAAAGAAGAATAGTCGCCGATCTCCCAACCTGCCTCCGGACAGACTGCACCGTAGGAATACATCATGACAAACAGTAAGAAGATGGAGACTCCGCCGTATGTGATTATATTCATCTTGTCACACTATAATTACACTCAACGTCTTTCCAAGACGCGGACCTACAGCGGTACGGATACCTACGCAGTACCTTACAGCGGATAGCACAACGTATCCTCACTCTCCACGGGTTCGTCGAGTACAGCAGCTGTCTGATTCCCAAAAACTCGGTGAGAGTGTTTCGTATTGTCCCAGGGAGTCCATCCGATCGATGCCAGACCGCTTGTTCCACGCGCCGCAAAAACTACCCAAGCATCCTGCATCGCAGCACTAGTTGCCCACTCAAGCTCTGTGGAATTCCCCGCCAGTTGGGGTGCGTGCCGAACAGCAAAGGCAACTCACTGGAGTGGTACGCTCCCATCCACGGTTGCGGTGAGACGTTGGTAAAGTTCCCTCGGTACTCGTAGCGGAACGTCTTCTGGCCTGCTGCGAGTCAGTGGCTGATTATAATTGTTGTTAGTATCAAGTTAGAGTACATGTTCGCCATGGGCAAGCGGATTAAGAGCAAAGTAGGGCTACTTACTTTCCTTCTTTCCAGGTGCCGCACTTTGCAAACAGATAGCTGAAGTTTGGGGAACTGGTGCCATTCGTTGGTGGAGAACTACCTTCGTCCTTGTTAGATCCCATGACAGCTGGCTGAGCTTAGGATTTAGCAACAAATTGGACATATCAAGGACTTAGGGCTTCTCACAAGCTTGGCAACAAACGAAGCAATTGCTGTATAGTTTGAGAAACGTTCTTGTTGTCGACAAGAGGCGAGAAGAGCTCGCCAGCGCTCAGGACTGAATCCTGAAGCGTAGCGGCAGGAACTTTGCGCACACAAGCGAGTTGATCTGTGGGTGATGTAGTGTTGCAACCCACCTGTTGGGCGAGCTTGGAGAAACTTGATACGGTCGAGTTTGCAGGCGGTGTCCTTCCTTGAAGCAGGTATTCCGTGCCTGAATCCATAATGAAACCAGTGGCGATTGGATCGTTCGCATACGCGTACGAGTAGTGCGCTATTGCGATAGCTCCGGCGCTCTGACCCCATAGCACAATACGTGAAGGATCGCCGCCAAACGCAGCTATATTCTGCTTTACCCACTTTACAGCAAGTCTTTGATCAAGCAACCCGAGATTTCTCTCTACTAACGCCATAGAGTCAGGAAATCCAAATAAACCGAGGCGATATTGCAAAGTCACGATAACGTGTTTCCGTGACCTTTGTACCCACTGAGTCGGGATCTGGTATGGTACGTCCATACCTCCGCCCAGAAAGGCGCCTTCGTGGAAGCAGACCAGGACAGGCAATTTTGGAGTGTAATCTCGGGGTGTATATACGCTTCAGGCTAGGCAATCCTCGGAGAGGGGTTCGCCAGTTGCGTTACTCACACCCCCCAAGTTGAACTGGGAAACAAAATCGTACGGAGGCCCCACGGGCCCAAGGCTTTGATAGCAGCTGGGCGGCAGCTTCTGTACCTTGATGCGACCAATGTCTCCAGCCGGTTGCGGTGGGGCGAATCGTAATCCCCAGTGGGAGATTTTGCGTATGGGATCCCGAGGAACTGGCGTACCGCTGGGTTTGCTGAGTCGACGATACCGGTGACAGTGCCTCCATCGAACTTGACTGTCATGTCTGCTGCGGAGGCCACCGAGCAGAGCGTGGAGACCACGGCGAGACCTGCGAAGAGATGATCAAGGAGCTGCATTGCGATATGGTCCCAGGGGCAGTGGTCGAGCACATACGACATGCCAGCGCGGCGCTTTTAACATAAACCAAATGAGTATCTATCATTGCAAGGGACACTAGCATTGTGAAGCCCACATGATGTCAACGCGGCAATCAAGCATTAATCAACAAGCCTAAACCGGGCAACCGTCGAAATCTGGGTAGCGTAGCGTTCCCAGGCGCCATCAATGCCCGATGATTCAGCATGGGAATAGATGGTGGGGCCTTGGACTTCCCCATACTTCTCCGGCCTGTTTGGATGCGCCAAGTTCAGAACTCGATCTACCGGGCCGATGGAGCCTATGAAGAAGACCAAAAGGCCGGTGGCTTGCCGTGCCGGCAGATTTACTAACGGCCGTGAAAATCATCGCCGGGTTCATAAGTACCACTTGATGCTGCTCCCGGTCAGTAATCACCGTCCAGGAGAGTGAATGGACACACGGTCTGTCGAAGATGGTGCCCAACCTCGTGCGGGATGGTTTCATAGCAGGCGAAGAGTCGCGAGACACCCTACGGACTTTTAAGGGATAACTAATTATACCTATTAATAACTTAATTTAGTACAAAATAAAATATAGTGAGAGCCGTTCGACCATCGATCTGTAGGCTAGTCGGCTCTAGTAATGTCTCTGATACCTCATCTGGTAAAACTCCCACAATGAAATGAGCAGGTACCTTGGTACGCGGCTGAGCTTGAAGTTCGTTTACATTGGCGGGGACTTTTGTGAAGTGTTGGTGAGACTTGACCTCAGTGTGAAGCAGAGTAGTGTAAATGGCTTCTCCTCTCTGCTCTCGGCCAGTCTTTCGTTACTGCCGCAGACGATAACCTTGATGATCAGGTGATATAACTAGGAAGCTTGGGAAAGCCTACATCGCGGATGGTGACCTTAAGGCCCGACGTGGAAGATGCTTTCCTTGAATGGGGCATCACGTCGCCATCTCATCGCCGTTACCGTGTGAGATTAGGTCGGGGTTCGACCAATCAGATTTCTTGCTGGCTCTTGCCGATCACATCTCCTGCACAAACATCGACTGCTGTCATTGCAGTCGTGGGCCGAGCCAAGCCCGTCTCTATTGTTCGTTTCCAGTCCGATCTTGCAGGGTTCCCGGCCCCGGCCCGCGTACCCCCGCAGCGCATTCTTGATCAGCCATACGGCGATGTGCAGGGCTCTGCAGAGACCGTTCTCAGTTCAGGATAGCAGGCGAACTTCAGGTCCGAGGAGTCATTTATGGATGTGGTTTACTTCTCGAAGTTGTCGGCACGTGTATGCTGGGCAAACCTTAAATACTTTCGTCCTCGCAAAGCTACTCGGACAACCAGGGACCTTCTCAATTAGAGCGCCCTTCTGAATTGTCATCGCAGCATGGAGCTTCTCTTCTCAGTCTTCATTCTAACACTAAGTGTCTACTCAGTCGTACAAGCTGCACCGTGGCTGCCACCAAGATACGATGGCGGGTTGCCAGCGCGCTGCAGTTCTACGGCTCTACAACTACCTACCTTCAACAACTTGCACGTTCTCAATGTTGATGCCCGGCTATTCCAAAACTATACACTCGGATTGCCACCTATTCCTGGCCTTGAAGAAGTCCTTGGAGGGGCAGTTCCCAGTATAACTGGCCTTAACTTCTGCAACGTCACCGTCACCTACACTCATCCCGGTTGGAATGATTCAGTCAACGTCAACACATTCCTCCCTTTCGAATGGAATGGTCGCTTCCTGGCGAATGGTGGAGGTGGCTTTGTCACTGGCAGTCCCCAGACCGCCATGCTCACCATGCTCCTTGGCCAAACTCAAGCTTATGCGCAATCAAACACAGACGGTGGCCATACCGGTGATCCATCGCCTTCAAACCCATGGCCACTGACGAGCACAGGCAACCTTAACTGGCCACTGTTGGTCGACTTCTCCTCATCTGCTTTGCATGACATGGCGGTTGTGGGCAAGGCTGTGATTCAGACTTTCTACCACACCGCTCCAAAATATTCATACTTCTACGGCGGATCGACTGGTGGTCGGCAAGGGCATATGCTAGCTCAGCGGTATCCCGAAGATTTCGATGGCATTGTTGGCCACTATCCCGCAATCTACTGGAATCGCATCCTTGCCTCGATGGCGTGGCCAGTCTTTATGATGGACAGGCTTAGTTATTACCCGCCACCATGTGAGCTGGACGCGATCACGTCTGCTGCGATTGCTGAATGCGATGAGCAGGACGGGGTCAAAGATGGCATTATCTCACATCCGAGTCTCTGTGAATTTGACCCAGAAAGCTTCGTAGGAAAAGAAGCTTCTTGCAATGGCACATCCAGAACTATTTCGTCGGAAGCAGCAACGATTATGAGAGCAGCGTGGGAAGGTCCGCGAAGCTCAACAGGAGAATTTCAGTGGTATGGCTATAATCCTGGCACGAACATCTCCGCCCCTGGAGGAATTGCCTACAACATTTGCGATGCGCAGGGCAACAACTGCACTCCGCAACCCTTCTCCATTCCTTATCAATGGGCTTCCTACTTTGTCAAGAAAGATCCAACCTACACTCTAAGGAATATCTCACACGAGGAATGGGACGAGATTGTTCATAATGCAGTGGTCGAGTTTGAGTCCATCATCGAGACAAACGATGTCGATCTCACCAAACTTCGCAAGTCAGGCACCAAACTGCTGAATTGGCATGGCACCGGGGATCCACTGATACCTGTGAACGGCAGCTCGCACTATTATGACCGAGTTCTGGCACAACAGCCTGATGCGCCTGGCTACTACCGCCTGTTTATTGCACCGGGCGCAGTTCACGGGTTCACGGAGGGGATTGCACCCCGCATGGAGAGTGTGCTGACGCAGATGGTCGATTGGGTCGAGAAGGGTGTCACCCCGGAGACATTGTTCGCTCAAGGTACCAGTACGGAAGGTGTTCTCATGAAGAGGGACTTGTGCTTGTATCCCCGTGTGCAGCACTACACTGGGGGTAACTTCACAAGCGCTTCATCTTACACCTGCGTATAGGACCTTATTTCTCTTCAAAAGTGGATGAGAAGGGGTCAAACTAGTGCAAAACGTTAGTGTTTTGTTATGCATTTAGTCTTCTCTTCATAATACATACTTTTTCCTCAATTCTCAGTCGTAAGAGTAGGGCCCACCACCCTGGGTCGACGATGCGGACATTGTGATCGATACCTTCCAAAATAGCTTGGATCTCTTTTGCAGGCTGCTCCTGTTCATCCTCGCCTTCCTCGATTCCTGCTCGCTCATCGCCTCCAGCCAGCTCATCGTCGTCGCACTGCTGGGATCTCACATAGGTAGAGTGATAATTTGTGGAACTTGGTCGATTAGGTTGACTTGTTTGGTGTTGTATCAAGATTGAGAAGATGCGTACGCTCATTGATGAAACGGAGGAATATAAGACTGAGTGAATTAATTGTCTGCTCCCTGCAAGACTCCATCAGATTACCTGATGAGGAAGTTGAACCAATCATGCGTAATGACAGCCCCAGTGGTAATGCTCAAGCCGATGATCATCATGGCGGCACTTGACAGTCCGCACTTGTGCGCAGTCTCTATACATCCATCTCCTTTAACCCTACCCTCAATTTTCCGAGGCTTAAGGTCCTTCTTCTCCGCTGTCGAGCTGGTCATGTCTATCAGATGGTGTCTCAGGAGGAGCAGGCGGGACCTCATCCACGTAAATATCCTGTTTTCCACGATTCTTGCCTTTCTTTCGTTTCGAGGTTCCATATTCCCAGTGATCCTCCTTAACAACCTCCGGAACAACGCGTTGAAATCTTAGGGCTAAACAGAAGCGATAATTTCAGGTCCGGTCTAACGCCGAGGTCTGTAGGACTAGAAAAGCCGCTCCCTCTCCTCTGATCACGGTTCTCCATACCATTGTATGACATTCGAGTTTCCAAAAAAACTGCGATATGCAACAAAAGGAGAAACCGGGTTGTGAATATCATATGGTAATCAATCACATGTGGCTAGACAAATCAGCATTCAGTTGACTTTGTCGGCTCGACCTCACCAAGACTGATGATTAGCCGCCTCGTTGCGCACGGCCCACAATGCCGAAAGTCGTCGATTGCTAGTGAGGGGCACGGGGGAAGCCAATGGTTGCTTGAGGTTAGGTTTTGTTTTATTGCAAAATTGAGGTAATGTAGAAGCTTGGTGCTTCTGTTACTGCTGAGATTTACAATCCATTAACATTTTTGGTCATGCTGGAATTTTGAAGGTTGGTTATGAAGGAGAGTTGTGAAGGAGAAATTGTAAAGAGATTAGAAAAAAGTGAACTTGATTTGGCGTCAAATGCGTTAAAGGTATTGTACTGGGGATGCAGGTACAAGCACTCGGGCTGGAATAACTTTTTTCCTTCTTTCTGCCCATAGGTGGATTAGGCGAAGTCCTATATTAGATAAATAGCGATCAAGTTTTCAAAAGGCGCGCATTATATATAGAATATATACTTTTTTCAGCTTTATTCATATTCATTTATATCATGATGTTATATTTATTAGCTTTTACTTAGCTTCTTTTATGTAATACAGACAACTTATCTCTTTACCATATCAAATCAATTTCGCAGATTGCTAAATTCCAAAAATGGGGCAATTGGGTTTTTTTGAATTGACGTAAAAATTTGCGACGCGAATTTGACCGTATGATGAAGGTTAACAATCGTTTGTTGTTGTTAAAGAAAAATAAAGACAAGGTTATAACGAAGGCTTAGAATGGTGAGACGCATGTACATGCGTTAAAATACGGAAGATACAGCGAGCCCTCGCTTTTGTCTTGAATGCTGATTTTATAAGATATTAAATTATTGGATGCTAATATGCTTAAGGAATAGCAATTGCAGATTTAAAAGCAATAAGTTTAAATAATTCACGTGGCGCGATTTTGAAAGTCTGAACGAAAACGTTTCTCGCAACTCAGGGATGGACGTTCACATGTGGAGTTCGTGCCTGGAAACACTGTATAAGGAAAAAAGTTCTTCCGTTCGATAACACAGCGAGGACAACGCCGTAAAAGCCTTTCAACGTCTGGATGCGACATCGTTTTAAGATGTGTCGAAGTTAAAGATCACCGCTTTTAGCCTTATTAGAACTTTTAATCAAACATTTCCGAAATATAACATAATCGCATTTCTTATATTTGCGAAATAAACTATCGTGAATATACTACCTAATGCTTTTACTTATTAATTACCGCTTTTAGTCCACTTAACTTTACGTTATATAAAACATCATTTGCTAATCAGAATATATTTATTAATGATAAATAATTACTTTTAAGTGGAAAAAATATATCAATTGCGATATCATGCCTTTTTTAGATTTGGTTTACGAACGCGATTATCTCATCATTAATTTACTTGTTAATTGACACTTGTTTATTGGAAATTTATTTATTAATTATAATAAGAACTAAACGTATTTAATAAGCGCGAAAGTTATTATCTTATACGTCGCCGTGTCGCTTTTTAAAGCTGCTTGTAACGTACGGTTGGGCTGGTGTTACTGAAGAATGCAAAGGTAAGTTAATTAATAATGTAAACGGGTGAAATCGATTGATATTGTCCCCTGGAAACATACTACGTCTGCGAACCGTAGTACTTTGCCTAATAAAGCTAGTTACACGTATCCTAAAGCCATATATATACCCAAGTCCAAATCACCTGATTACCACGTGCCCTACTGTGGCAGGGCCACTTGATTTTGGTAGTTGGATGTCACGTTATCGGATGCGGCTCTGCCGAGCCTGCTTCGGTATAAGAGCCAACTTTCCTTCCATTCCTTTCAACACCACCTATCTTATAATTGACGATAATTCTATCTAATCCATTTTCTTTTCTACCCTTAAAATGATAAATCCCGTTACTTAGATATATTTTATCATTTGATTTGATCAAATCGTTCTTTTATATCAAGTCTATCTTTATGCCTTGAGTGCTCCTTCTCTTGTTGTGTGGTTGCTTGGGATTTGCCCCTCCACACTACTACAATAAGTAGAAACGCTATCATTAATTAAAATTAATAACTATTACAAGTTATTGAATACAATATAAAACTACTTTATTTAAGTTAAGTATAAAACTTTTATTTTATTAAGGAGTTTTTCTTAATATGGAATTTTTTAAATCAAAGTTTTTATACTTCATAAACCTTATCATATATGTAAACTTTATTATGTAACTTTGCTAATTACATACTTTTTTAACCTTGGCTTTTTAATTAAACGTGGCTACCAAGCCTTAAAGCTAAAGTTTACGTGTTTTATTTATGTGACTTTAACATTATCTTCCTTTTAGCTTAATGTATTTTTATATTTATTTTGCATATTAAAGAAATCTTAACTTATCAATTATAACCTTTTTCTTTTTTTATCTTATTTATATCTTTCTCTTACTAAAAGAAATAGCGCATTGCGCTAGCAATGAATATAAAAAATCGAATCATCTCGTATAAGCTTGCTTCTTTTATTAGAAATAATTTTATTTATGTTTTTTGGATCTTTAGAAATTTGCTTATTGTTTTAAATGTATTTGCTTAACAACGTCTGAAGATTTTGCGAATTACTTAATAATGCATCCTTTGCCAAAAACTATTTATTATTACTCTTTTCATTTTTATTTAAAATAATTACCTTTTTCTTTTTCCAAGCCTTTGCTTGAAACTTCTGATAATTAGTCAATTTAGCTCTTTAATCTTGATTTTCTTATAATTGATTTCGACCCTTTTGATCCCATATGATTCGATTTGGGTTTTAATGGCAATAAGTTTTGGGAATTATCTAAGCTTTTAATTGAAATTATCGAAGCAGCTAAAGGCAATTCAATCTCTTTATAAGTTCCTTTTAAAAGTCTTTTTTATCTCATATCCTTTTTATTTGATTGAATATTTCTGTTAATTTATAATAGTAATTCTAATATCAAGTAGCGTTTTTATTTTATATACATTTAAGTTATTTTTTAACTAATATTTTTTTATTTATTGGCTTAGAATAACGAACGCTGAAATAAAGTTATCTTTTTTATCTTAGTGTTCCACTTGGAAATCACGTGAACGTTACTTAAATTAAATTAAATTAAAATTTAAGTAAGAAGTAAGTTCCTTAAGTTTAGTTTAATTAATTCCCACCCTGCTCTTCATTGTAGTCCTCACTTCACGCCTGCGCTTTGTTATCATCAACTCATGCGCCCATTGCCCACACCCTATCGACGTCGTCCCTATTGCGCGATAAATTGAATCACAAGAAAAAACATACGAAAGAGGAAGGTCGGGCTACACTCGTAGCCGATAAATGCGATACCAGCAACTATGCATCCGATATAACCTGCACAGTGTGCACGATAGCTTACCGACAAAGCTATAGCAATTGTTCTGACTTAAATAGGCCGCATTCAAAGAAAAGTTCGAGGCTTTGGTGATGGACACGTGACGCGGAAGCAGGCCGTGATCCTAGGGGCATGAGGCATATATGGCACATGTTCTGGGTAGAGGATGAGAAGCTAGAGGGGAAGAGCATGATGGAGCTGAAAGAGTTTGCAACCATCTTCCAAGACTTTGTTCGACCTGAACCTTTCACTATTGACGTTTGATAATATGTTACTACGAGACTTGCTAATATTTCGCAGTATTTGGCAACAACGAACCAGAATCCGAACCGATTGGCCAACCCCGCACTTTTTCCTCATGATCAACGACGAAGTTGTTGATTCTGAGCTGAGTCAGACCACAAAAGCGCAAATACCGTTCGTCTATGCGATAGATCCAGAGTATAATCCTTTGGAGGGAGCAAAACAGGATGAAAATGATACTGTGTACAGAGGCTATCTAACGACTGCGGTGAAGATGATACCTATCTTCTGGTGCGAGGGTGGACTCGATGCAGGGATGTAAATGGAAGAATCCGGACAGTTCGATAAGCTGATAACGGACTCGTCCTACATTATGCTTCTCAAATCCAGCTATAATTTACGGGCTAGTTCGACATTACAAAACAAGTCGCGAATCTTTATGGCGAGGTTATCTTCTTCATGAAATCCCAACACAGTACCCCTCACAGACCCAAATATTTTCGCAAGTTGAACCCTCAGCTGGATTTGATTGTAGAAAGTTGCAAATATGATCCCGTACTCTGTTAAGACTGCGCTACATGAGCTACTTACCATGCCTGGGCCGCGTACCTGTATGTACTCATTTAGAGTCTGGAAATATGGGGACTCGCAAATTTATACTATCTGCGTGTATAAAATTCACACCGAGGGTAGAAATCCACTCCTTGAAGTGTCTAGCTTCCGTTGAACGTTTGTTTACAAGACCCCGCATTTATATTGGCATGTACTTTGAACTTTCCCTCTTCCTCACGCCATAAGTGTCTTCAAAGGACTGGTACACTCGACCTATATCTAAACACACCTCCTTATCTAAACTAATATTTCCAGCAAAGACTTAATATAAGTCGAAGTCTTGTAGTGACCAATTCTTTAGTCCGTTCTGCAAGTAGCCGCTACTCGGCACTCGTGCTCTAGTGAACCTCCAATCCATAGTGCCGAGTCCTGTATCTGGCGGTATGATCTGGAATGGTTAGCTCGCTTGCATGGATGGTATGAATGCGTACTTGCTCAGAATAAATCTTAATTCTAAGGATTTCACAGCACCCCAGAAAATCATTCGCCCAGCACAACCACCACCAATCAATTCAAAGAACTCGGGAGTAATCTACGTATCAGCTACCTTAGCATCTACAATGGGTATACAATTCATCCTGCTTTACAAGGTATTCCACTGATACTATTACAGCTTTCATAAGTCTCGGCGGCGCAAGCGCAATGTTAGAGACTTGGCGTGCGACTTTCCAACATCTGCGTAAGACCTATATCGACCATCCAATGTATGAAATGATTCACAACCCAAACCCTATATGGCGATACCTTGGAACATGTTTCGATGAGTATGTTCATCGGAACATCACGCTGATCCTCGTCACCGATACAATCTTTGTGTTCGCTTTCTGGTGGAATTTCTTCTATACTAGGGATCGAGATATGGCTCGCCAATGTTATATCATCCAGCGCATCATGGACAAACCATCTAGTCCTGGAAGAGACGAAGTTATCCTGGACATTCGTGTGGAACTGAATAATGCATATGTGAATAGGAAAGCTATTCAGCAATGGAATGGTGAGCTGCTCATGGACATTCCCGGTGCTGAAGAGCACTGGGAGAAAAAGAACCCGGGGTGGTGGAGAAACAAGTATCACTTCCCAGATGGACGTCCTGACAAGTTTGATACGAGAGTTCTTACATGGGGACGTTCCTGGAAGTGTCCGGCAAGAACGCATCGGAAGGATGAGTCAACAGTGGAGAAGGTCCAGCCGTGACCAAGCTCTGCAAAATAAAAGCAAATTTCATTGGCGAGACTGTAGAGTAGTTATAGAATGTTTCATTCTGGACAACGAGTCAAAATGCATAATCAAAAGTCTAGATAAGTATTTGCAGAGATTTCATTGCTGTCCAGATACTGTAAACATGCCGTGCTCAAAGCAGACTCCGACTGCCCATAGGCATCTTACTCATCTCTTCCATATTTTTGAGCTGCATCTCAGGACTTCCAATGGACAATCACTGTCGAGTGCCAGGTCCAACGAGCGAGAATTGTCAGCTATGGATAGGCAACAAATTATTCAACTTGCCTCGATTTCATTCCCAGCCCGCCTCAAGCTTAGCAAATTATGTCGGGTTCCTTCGCTCTCCGCGGAACGCTAAGATCCAGCCCTTTGAGGTGTATATGGCGCTTATGGAAATGAGTACGATGTAATATATCAATGGTAAAATCATCTTTCGTAGTATAAGCCTACATCCTTAATAGGGGCCATCACGATGACTCTGCAGTTGGGAATAGGTTTTGGAGCTTCAGAATTTTTAACCCGATCTCCTTTTACCTAATTTGAACAACTAACCACGACACGCAGCAGCTATTGGAAGTCAACTATAGCTGAGCGATGCTGTTGAAAAAAATCAATTTAGGGAGAGTTTCAGGACATTCGTTTCCTGTGACGTGCATTTTGTGGTACGCACTTGTTCACATGGGACCTATTCGCTAGAACCCACGCTAGGTCGGTGTCCTCCTAGTGCTTTCGAAAGTCCCAAGCTTGGTACATTGCAGAAAGCGGTGCTGTGAATTTTATTTCTGATGCTCTCTCAAAAAAAAATGATATTCACAATCTTTTGAGAGTCAAATACCAGGAGTTATTACCCCTCTATATCTTTTGCTCGTTCTACTTTCGCAGGTCTATGGATAACGGAAACTCGGTAAATCCTAGCCCTGTCTCGACGCTCAACGAGAGACTTGCACAGGAAATGAGGGTGGTTCATTACAGTTACGTTAGACTTGACTTTGTATAATATTCAATTACAAAGATGAGCCGCCAACTCATACCCTATCAATTGCAATTCACCAAAGGTGCGCGGCTCCGGTTACAAGATCTTCAATCGATACGCGCCGACTCTTTGCTGGTAGGGCAACAGAATGCATAGCAAAACATGATCTTGATGTCAAGGCAGATCTAGACTATTGACTTAACCTCATCGCCCTCAAAAGGAGATACCATCGCGAAAATGAGTTTGCCAAGCAAGAGAACCCCTACCTGTTCTGCTAATACCGAGCTTTATTGCACCGTCCACGTCACTATGAGAAACGCGATCCACCTTTTCTCATCCTTTCTCTACCCCTAAATCCCCTTTCAATACCCAAGTACCCTTTCTTTCATGCATTTCATTACTTCGTCTAGTATTCGTATCCAGAAGTCCGCAAGCGGCAATCGCGTAAACAAAAGCCGAAGCAACAAAGACTTCACGCCGGACTAATAAAGAACTCGAAGTCGAAGTCAAAAATGGGCACTTCAAGTCGACATATACCCTTCTGAATTGAGAAGCAGAATTGTCGTAATCCTAGCGACTCAGTTCGAAAGGTGGAAAGCTTACGCGCGCAAACAACAATTACATTATATTTGTGCCAAGAGTCAGCTCGCTTATTGTTTCGAGAAAGTCAACAAACCCGTGGAGATTGAACTTACTGGATGAGAAGCAGCGCGATTCAACTGTCTGCTTGCAGGAGGAAAAACAAGTACTAAGCCTAGATCCGTAGCAAAGTCAAAGTATATAGACTGCTTAGCAGATTCACAAGGATGAATCCTCGCAGACCACGAGGGGGTAGGCCAGGCCAAAATAGATGGAGACTAGATCGCTCTGTCAGACGGCAAGATGACGATGACGATTTCGAAGAAGAAGATCAGGATGATGACGGTAATATAACGATGACCGATGCCCCGGTCAACGGCCAGGAGCACGGCTCAATGCTGGATTACCTGAACCAACAAGGACCCCGCCAGCCTGCAGCACCAACGACCTTTTCACCACCAGCACCACGTTCACCACAGCAACAGCAACAAGCACAAGCAGGACCGTCACAGCCACAGCAGCAACAGCAATCTCAACAGCCTTCTCAACCTCAAGCCGCCGGACTATTTCAAACATGGCGCCTACCCCCGCCTCCAGTTGTTCAGCCAGACATCGCCACCCTACCACCCCCCAACATCCCCTCCGAACTGATGGAGTTACCTCGACCCAGACACCGGCACCCCAACGACGGCAAAATATCCAAGCAGGATCGCCGCCTCCTCAACGATCAAGTCAATCGCTGGTGGAACTCGCATCCTTCACAGCACCGCACCAATCCCTGCAGTGATAAGTGCTGGCAGTGCAGGAAACACCGTGATGATGGGAAATGCGATTTTGGGAGTACCGGGTATCCGTGTAGTAGGTGTACGGAGAAGGGGTGGGGACAGGCGTGTAGGAATGGAGTGCCGAGTAAGGAGTGGGAGATTAGGATGAGGGATAGGATGATGAGGGGGGAGCCATTGGCACGGAATGGACCTGTTGTTGGGCCGGGGGAGAATGGGAAGGGTAGTGGTAGGGAAGGGATTGGGGGAGGGAGTCGTAGGGTACCAAAGAGGAGGAGGGAAGAGGAGGAGGAGGATGAAGATGATGATGATGACGTTGTTTATCAAGGGTCTCAGAGTACAGCGAGACCTGAGAGGCCATCAGTGCGAAGAAGAATGGATATGTATATGGACGAAGATGAAGATGAAGATGAAGAGGAGGATGATGATGGTGTTGTATATCAAGGGATGCAGAGAATAGTAAGACCTGGACCGGGACCGAGGCCCGGAACAGGAATAGGGCCAAGATCAGGAGCAGGACAAAGTACATGGCAAGGACAAGCACAACAAAATAATGGTCAAGCCAGCCTACCGGCATTCGCCAATTCTAGTTATACTCGGCCAAACATCATAGTAGAGTCAGCCGAGTTTGTACGACGAAAATTGATAGCGGCAGGCGATCTCCGTGGATCGCAACCTGGAATTGTAGAACAAGGAGAAGAAGACTATGATGATGATGGGGACGAAAGACAAAATGCATCAGGACAACTTCCAGCCAAAATCCGACGGTTCAATCCTTCAAACAACCAGAATGCAACAAGCTATCAGAATACACCACCGCAAAACTCGAGTAGGAGACCACCACCAAGAAAGAGGATAATTCCATGCGAGAGATGTAGACGGCTACATATAGGATGTGGTGAGGTAAGGCCTTGCGCGAATTGTATAAGAGTTGGGGAGTTCTGTACAGATGCGATGACGGGGATGAGGTATAATACTGCTGGGCCACCATTGGTCAACAATGTATTTGGACAGACACAATTCAACAATGAATTCGAACAACCGCCATTCAATAATCCTTTCGGACAACCACCAGCACCGCCTCCACAGCCGAGGGACTTCCAAAATCTAGCAGATGCTCTGGGCTTCTATGATGGACCAGCACAACCAGCACAAACACCACCACAATCATCAAACCTGTTCCGATTCTTCGATCCACCATCTGGCAACGCTGCCTTCAATTTCGCACCACCGCCAACCCCTCCTCCTCCATCCCGAACCCAACAACAACACAACCCCTGGGATACGCTTCAAAACGATGCCGATGCCGGGCCCTCCAATATCGATTTCGGCAACATCCCAGGTGCAGAAAACGACGGTGACCAGAATGAATTCATCATACAAATAAACGAGGATTACCCACTCAGTCTCAGTAACAGTAACAATGTTCCTCCAGATATCAATCTTGGAATGAATATCACCGCGACATTTGGGAATCAGGGTAATGCGTCGGTTCAAGCTCAAGCTCAAGAGCAAGTAGATAGGAGACTAGAAGAATTGCGTATCGCGTCACAGAGTTGGGCGACTGTTGAACCTGCGTTACCTGCTACAGGATCAGGATCAAGATCAGGATCGCATGGGTATTTTGGAGATTCAAGTGCAGATGCAGGTCTAGGACAAAATCAGAATCAACCAACGACTGGGCAAGGAGCAGGACAAGGAGGTCTACCTGAGCTGAATGCCGATTTCTTCGAGACGGATTATTCTGGTGATAGTTCGGGCGGGCAGGATTTGGATCCTAGGCAGTTTGAAGAGTTGGATCTGGAGAATATGGATTTCACTGCGATGCTTGAGGATCGTTCGACGCCGGTTTTGGATGCGGCTGGGAATCTGATTATGGGTCCGCCTCCAGATCCGCGAATTGAGACCGAATTGCAGGAGGGTTTAGATCGTCAATATCGACGGAGTATTCCACGAAATTCTTCGTCGTCTAATCCACCACTGCTAGGAGCTCAAAGCATGTTCGACCCTAGAAATAGGACTTCGCAACCACCAGCATCCAACACCAGCTTCTCACCCTTCCAACCTCGCCGTCCACCAGGACCTACTGCGAGAGGCTCGAGCTCAGCACAAGGATCAAGTCCAGGTCCAGCGCAAACCCTCGGCCCCTTCGCAACCTGGTCATGGGCCACCCCCAACCTCAACCCCAACTCTAATTTCAATCCCAATCCCAGCCCCAACCCCCCCTCTCAACCCTGGCCCTTCACCAAAATCCCCCGCGCCCACCAACCGCACCCCCTCGGTATCTACGCCGACCTCACAACCACCAGCACCTGCGACGAAGCCCCCTGCTACATCGCATTCCCGGACCTCGGACACCTCGCTATCCATGTCGGGGGGCGAGATAAATGCGGCGAGACGCCCGCGAGACAATGTGAGGTTGTGGCTGCGGCGCAGAGGGAGCATGTTGGTGTGTGGCCTGCGGGGTGGAATACGTGTTTGGAGTGTTACGGGGAGAGGAGGAGAAGGTGGGATGGTGCGGGACTGGAGAGGCGGAAGGCGTTTTTGTGTAAGGCGTGTGCGGGGGTGGTGAGGAGAGAGGATGGGATGGGAAATGGAGCCGTGAGGGTGAAGGAGGAGTGTGGGTGTAGGAGGGTGGTGGGGGAGATGTGGTTGTGTCATTTGCATGGGGAGGAGGTGGAAGGGGAGTGGAGGGGGGCGCTTGCTAATGCGGAGGCGACGATTATTGCAATGGGGAGGGACGGAGCGTGTGTGGCTTGTGGTGTTGGTTGGGAGGATAGGGAGAGCGGGGTTTGGTCGTGTAAGGTTTGTAGGGATTGGGTTTGGAGTACTGGGAACGCTGGTGAGGCGGGGAGAGCTGGTGGGCCGTAGAGCCTCTGTTGTGTTGGGAGAATATGGTAGTTTGATGTAATAAAAGTAGTTTCATGGTATGTGTAGCATAGTTGTCTCCTACTCTGCTTATTAGCACAGAAAGTATGAATTGACTTGGAAGTGATTCTGACCCACGTGACGCCCCCTTTCCCATGTTTACCTACTTAAGCGAATGCGACAAAGTCTTTGTCCAGCATCCAACTGACCAGCTTGTCCTATAATACCCACACAAAGCCATGTTTCCGGAACCAGCCGGATTCTCTAATAGAACCTGGAAACATCCACAATGCAACAAAGGTGAAAGGAGAAAGACCTACATGCATAGACAAGGAAACGTCACTTTCTCCATCGAAGCCGGATTTGACTTCAAATTTGCCGCCTCTCATGAACTTAGAGCACAAGATTTGGCAAAAGGGCACCCAAGAAAGGCATTGTACTCATCCCATCATCTTTCCCCAATTTCGCCACGGAGAATCATCGCCATGGCAGCTGCCGGTCCGCCAGGGGAAGACCCCTACAACGGCCGCGGCCCGCCCAAGAAATTCTCCAAAAGTAGTATGCGAGGCTATGTCGTAATCGACACGGAAGACGGTGATGCTGATGTGACGGATATATACACCAAAGAAGATGACGGGCGAAGGGATAAGGGGAAGGGGAGAGAGAGGGAAGACGAGGGGGATGAGCGGCCAAGAGGAGATGAGCGGCAAAGGGGACAGAGAAGGAATAGGATGAAGGGATGGGCGTATGTGGATGATGAGGATGGGGAAAGAGATGTTACGCATTTGTATAGTGGGGAGCCGGTTGCGAGGAGGAGGGAGGAGGAGAGGGAGAGCGAGGAGAGGATGAGTAGCGAGGGGGTAAGGAGGAGTGAGAGGAGCAGGAGGGCGAGGAGAGAGGATGAGGATGAGGGTATGGAAGTTGACGAGAACGAGGATACTGAAATGGGTGGCATGGATGACAGTAGTGTCACCCACCCAACTGGGAGTATGAATAATCCTCCCGCCGGATCCAGGGCTCCTCTCGCTCCTGCATTCAGTCTTCCTGGACTCCCTGCTCCAAATCAACCGAATAGATTGATCCCCATTCCTCGAAATGCAGCCGGTAGAGGTGAGCGAAGACTCCTGAACGCTGATCAGAGAATGTGGTGGAACCAGTATGGACAGGATCGTACGAATCCACCGAGTGATTGCTGCTATGAGTGTGTGGTTGCACATAGGGCATGCGATCTTAACGATATAGGATACCCGTGTACAAGATGCGAGCAGAAAGGGGATAACTGCAGAAATGGTCTTCCGAGTCAGAGGTGGGAACAGAGGCAAATTGAGGCGCAGACGGGCGTGATGGTGCCGACTGCTCTTCAGAATCAGGGGAATTCTATGGGACGTGGGAATCGGGGGAGACCAAGGACAGATGGTGGGGCTTTTGCCTCAGGTAGTGGGAGTGCAAGCGCTAGTGGTGCGGGTGGGAGATCGAGACGTGATGTTGATCCTTCGAGTCCGAAGAGTAACAAGAGCGATGATAGTACTTTGAGTACAATTGTTGTTGATACCGGGGACGGAGCTTGGAACCCTCGACCAATCGCCTCTTCCTCCAGGCCAGTCAGAAGAGAAAAACCAAAGAGGCGAAGAAGTGCAAGCCCAGAAAGAGTTGAAGATGAAATGGAAGAAGACGAGGACGGCAATGATGATGAGGATGATGACGACGACGATGGAGATGGATTCGTCCACTCAAGTAAGCCAAGCGGTGGCCGAGCCCAGAGATCGAACAAACGCCGTAAACCAACTCCCTTGACCGACGAGCAATACGAGCAGAAATATGGAAAGAAGCGTAAATGTAAAGAATGCACCAGGATGAGGGTAACATGCTCAGACTACAGACCCTGTGCCAAGTGTGTAAATACAGGGAAGGTCTGTGAGCCTGTTCACGGTGACGGTATACCGTACTCTGCATCTGGACCTCCACGCAACGATTTTGAAGACGAAGATGACGATGGTGTTCCCGTCGCATCATCAAGCAGTCGACGTGGTCCAGGACGTCCGCGTGGAAGACCGCGACGAAATGTAGCTCCACCTCCAGATGCTCTCGAAAGAACCTGGGCAGAGTTCAATGGTCTATTCAACCCTTTCAACTACAGGATACCAGAAGTGGAAGGCGTTCCAACCGCAGAAGTCCCCACAGCCGATAGACTGGGAGCTCAACTTTCAATTCCTGCACCGCCGTTCTGGCACGCAATACGCAGCGAGCGTGTAACGTATGAGCAGCGACATGCCCAGGGGTATATCAACCAGGAGAACCATCGTCGTGCGCAAGACGCTCAAAGGATGGAAGCTGCTGCATTGGCAGATCTTGGTCCCGGTATGGGATTCGGAGGGACAGCTGAGCTGGCGTATCGACCTCGTTGGGACCGACAAACTGCTGGAGAGACTTGGTATACCAACGCCAGTGATACAGCCGTTCCAATTGTTGTTCACCCTGAGCCAGAGCGATACGATGTCAATCGACCATCTGATCCAATGCCAGACTTCGGAAGAAATATGGAGAACATAGGCCTATCTATCAACACGCAAGTCCCGGCACCGCCTCATGGAGAGCAGATACCATGGATAGCGACGTGGAATTTCGAGGGTCAACGCAATACGGAGACGCGGGGTCCGCTGGGTTGGCCATACCCAACTATTGGCGCTCTCGACCATGGGCATAAGCATAACACTCCTGGAATTTTTGATCCAGTGACCTGTTGTGAGAATGCCAATCAGTTTGTGCACCGGTTCGCACCGTACGCAGCGTGCAATGTGAACCCAGCTATGCTGTGTGAGGTGTGGCCAGAACATGATAAAGACCAGTAAGTCATCCCCAACCTCATCTAATAGCTCAAAGGTCGAGTCGGACCTCTAAGGAGCGATGGCTGACCATTGAATCAGTCAACGTAACCCGTGGCACACATGCAACGTCTGCCGCCACAAACAATGGGATCATTACGCCAAGAAACAACAAGCAACCCTCCTCCGACAGAAACTCTACGCCTGCGAGAACTGCGCGCATCAAATCCGAAAAGAAGGTCGAAGCTGGCCCAAAGAGTGTCTCTGCTACGCCACGAAGACGTGTCGAGATCTATGTCATTTGCATAGAGAATGGACTGAGAGGGCGGCGGATGGACCGATCCTCATTGCGGAGGATTATTTGATTCGAAGTAATGTTTTGAGTGCTAATCGGGATATATGCATTAATTGTGGCGTGGCGGAGGCGAATCCTTATTCTGATGTTTGGTCTTGTAAGCTTTGTAGGGAGTGGGTGCAGGATTCCGGGAGGCCGTATATTGATAAGAAGAGGCGCTAGAGGGAGACGCGTTGCGTGAATGCGTGAATGTACTTTTTATATAGATCCGGCAGTACAGTCTCCTTTGCTCGAGGCTTTCTATCGATGCTTCATTTCAACAAATATGAGAATAAAAAGAAGCGCTGATCTACCCAACTGAGCTAATGCCCGAATGATGCTGGACTGTCGGGGGATGTTAAACTGATCACATGGCATTCAAGATGTCATAAAGCTGACCAGTGCAAGCAACTGTATCTTCCAATATCGTCTTTCAAGCATCTCAGGGGGTTAGAGCTCTCTATCTCCCATGATGAGCCGTTCGCCACAGTCGCAGGAACGCATATAGACGCAGTCATGTGGAAGGAGTTGTTGACACGACGCGGCTCCGCCTGGAGCACAAAGGAAACGCTTTGAAGGTGCTTAAAAAAGCCAAAAGATAGTCACTCTTAGGGACGATAGACCTATGGACGAAGAGTATTAAACGAAGAAAGCTCCAGTGTAGATTTGTCGTCGATGAGATGTCGTTTAATCTGGGTTGAGATGTGGGCTTACCGTTGAAGTTCGTGACGGAGTCTTGGCATTCGCTTCAACCTGCCTGACAGGCCGCCACGGTCCAGAGTATCCCTCACTTAAAATTGTTCGAAGACAGAATTCCCTGCTTGTGTAATCTAGATGTCTCTCCATATATTCAAAACGTCTATCCTGACTTTCTCTAACAACTATAAAAATGAAGTTCGATATCTGTTAGAAAATCCCGTGTAGTCCAGATTCCAACTTCGGATAGCTTCCCGAAGATAAGAAGAACGCCGAAAAGCAAATCTGATAACGAACTCTAAGTGCTTCCAAGGCTTCCAAAGTGCAAGAAACGAGGCTAGAATAATTCTGACTGTGAGATTGTGATTAGAATAGCGGCGATCTTATCTTGAAGAGTATTTAGCAGAGATGGGATGGGTCGGATGGGATGGGTGGGCGGAGATTATTTTATTTTCTGGAAGGTTGGAAGGTTTGGGGAGATACGAGATTTTCTCGAGAAACGGGGCAAGGTCCGGAGGGACGATAGATCGATACTTCGTACAGTATAGGATACCAGGGCGAGAAGAGTACGGCACTTCTCTGTAGGTCGTGCAATTACTACCAGACCAGCTGTATTCCTTGATTGCTTGCAAAGCTTTCGCACCTCAAGATACCTCGAAATCAAGAAATATCAAGGGTCGTTCCCGTTTATCTCACAAAATCAGGCCATGCCGGTAAGTAGCTCGCTTGGAGAGATGAAACGCTCCCCGCGGGAGCGAGCCGATGATCTTGACTTGAAATGCCCTTGCCTTACCTCCGTAGATAAATCGCCCCTATCGGCTCACCATGCATGTGATGTTGAAACATGGAGATTGGCTTGTCTTTGTTTCGGATCCGTGGCATCGAAGCTTCTTTGACTCTTCTATCTCTCCTTTTTATAAGCGAAGCATGCATTTATCAGGGAGCTCCATAGGCCATGGGATTTGAAGTTTTGAGATTATGGCGATTTTTATGCCGATGCGAGGTACCGATGTTTGGGTTACTGGAAGAGGGGAAGGGGAGGTGAAGATGTACTGTACAGTACCTGTAGCTGTGATAAGATCTGCGTATGTGCGGCTAGCTGGACTAGATGATGGTGGGTGGTGAGATGGTGAGAAGTTTATTAGAGTGTGTTGATGGTGATCTTGGGTCGCTTCCTTTGTTCTTGGTTCCGGGAGGAAGCTTGAGGACCTCGGAGTCGGAGTGGAAAATGTGAAAATAATGCTTTAGATTTACGGACTGTGAAATTGGCTGGCTTCTGTTTCTTACTCTTTGCGTCGATATTCTTTGTTTCCGAGAAGCACAATCATCCGTTAAGCAGGGTTCGGGAACACGGCCTGGACCCTCCTGGATCAATACCGTCAGTTTCTGTACGTACCTGTGCCCCTATTCCTCCTTCCACCACCACCACCACCACCAACACAAATCCTCCAGGCTGAAAGCTCACCCAGAAGTCACCCATCCTCATACTCCAATAAAGCTTTCCAATCAATAATCGAATATACTTGCCGCTATCAGCCTCGCGCTTCCCCTTTCATTCCTCACAACCGATCCTCTCTCGCAATATCTAACTGGACAGACATCCAGATTCCCCATCAAACTATTCACCACCTACGCACCCGCGCACCAGAAGCGCAGAAGAACATGCACCGAATGCTCTGCCCCTGCACCTCCGAATCACACCAGGGTGGATAGAGCGACGATGTGATTGGTTGGGTTGATGAAGTGGTCAAGTTCCAGGGACTCCAGGGTCTGCTGGTTGGCTGGATGCTCGTCGACCTTGAGTGGTGCAGGTGGTGTTGGAGCTTCCCAGTGGCTGCGCGGGCAAGGCGGGTCGCCCATCATATTGGGATGTGGATGCGGGCAAGGGATGTGGATGTGGGTGTGGTTTTTGCACTCCATCGCTGTGCATGTTTGTTGCTTGATGCAGGACCGTTTTCTGGGAGTTGGAAATGGGGATAAAGAGAATATATAGATATTTAGATGTTACAGTACAAAGAAGCAAAGATAGAAGATTATTAGTCTGATAGTACTGTACTGTACAATTACTAAAGAAAGAGTATCATTAACGGAATAATCTAAAATATCTACCTTTTCTTCCTCCCTCTCCCTCTCTCCTCTCTCCTCTTCCTCCTGATAACCTCTGCGCACGGGTCGCCCAAACTGCCCTGTGCGCCGTTCAGACCATAACCCACTCCAAATCTGCTCCACTCACCAAGACAGACCAGTCAAGTCCCTTTCCCACACTTCTCTCACCCTCTCTGTTCTACTCCATCCTCCCTTTCAACGTGAGAGATCCCCATCCTCGTCTGCCGTTCGTCAACTCGTCTCACCAGTGATTGTCAGAAACAAAGAGTCGAATCCGTGCAGCTGCGCTAGCCACAAGACATCAACACTGCATCCAATTGAAAACCAACGCCAGTTCAATCGCGGCGTCGTGTCTTCCGTACCCGAAGAAACGAACCTCGACCTCCCTACCTTACCTTAACCTCGCAGACAGGAAACCTTCTTACAAAGACCTTCCTTACCACCACAACCATCACGACCACTCTTGACTTCTGCCGATACAGCCATCCCCTCGTCCCGATACCCACGGCCGTTTCCCCAACCTGCATCCGTCAATCAATTCTTTCTTTACGAATCCAGGACATCGCAATACCACCCTCCGCAAAACACCAATCCCTCAATCAATTCCATCCCTTCGATCGCAGATCGATCAATCCGAGTCCGACGCTCCCACTCCCATCCCAGGCCAAGCTAGATTCCCTACCGGGGAAAAAGTATCGCACGCACTGCTTTGCTTGCATCCAGTTTCATCTAGCCGACGACCGAACGACACTTCCTACCTCCGTCAGTCTACCACATACCGCAACATCACATCAATCAACCGATCGATGAGCAGAGGAGGATAAGATTATCAAAGTCATATCTTCTGTCACCAGCCAGAAATAGATAAAGCGCGAAAAGAAAGAGGAACAGACAAGCAAGATAAGATGGCTTCAAAGGTAAGCAACGCAAAGCAAAGCAAAGGCTCCGCATCACAGCTAGCTCAACCCCTGGTTTGCATTGCATTGGCCTGCTGGTTGATTGATGATATGATTTACTGTGCTCCGTCCGTTATCGTTATGCTAGAAGCTTTATGATGGGAAAGAAACAAGTGCTGATTCGATTTTGGTGCTACAGTTCTTAAGAGAGTATAAGCTCGTTGTTGTAGGTGGAGGTGGTGTTGGAAAGTCCTGCTTGACTATCCAGTTGATACAGAGTCATTTCGTCGATGAATATGACCCAACAATCGAAGGTGCATCTCCTCTCTCCTCCCTCACCATCTCCCCTTCGCTCGAAAGCCATTCCAAGTCGCAAAGTCATAACCAGCTAACATACACTCCCACCAGACTCCTACCGCAAGCAATGCGTAATCGACGAAGAAGTAGCCCTCCTAGACGTCCTCGACACAGCCGGCCAAGAAGAATATTCCGCCATGAGAGAGCAATACATGAGAACAGGCGAAGGTTTCCTCCTAGTATACAGCATCACATCCCGGCAATCATTTGACGAAATCCTGGTTTTCCAACAGCAGATTCTCAGAGTCAAGGATAAGGATTATTTCCCAATCATCGTGGTGGGCAATAAGTGCGATTTGGAGGGTGAGAGACAGGTTTCCAAACAAGGTATGTTCTGCCCATCTTCTCCTTATATTGAATGAGTTGCTCTGCCAATACACTCCAATCCATACTCCCAAATTTTCAATTCTCAGCTCCCTCGCGATGGAAATGAACGGAGCTAGGCATGAAGATACAGCTTTGCTTTTCACATGCATAATCTGAAACTCAACTCTCCCTTCCCACTCCCACCACATCATCCAAGCAATCCAGACCAAATCAAGGAACCACAAGACTAACCTCCTCTCTCTTCCCCCACAATAGAAGGCGAAGCACTAGCCCGCTCCTTCGGCTGCAAATTCATCGAGACGTCCGCCAAGTCGCGCATCAACGTCGACAACGCCTTCTACGACATCGTCCGCGAGATCAGACGCTACAACAAGGAGATGGCGGGATACACGGCTGGAGGCGGTAGTGGGTCGGGAAATGGTGGTCCCTCGGGTAAACTTGAGGTTGGGGAGGGAGAGAAGCAGAGGGGGTGCTGTGGGGGATGTGTAATTATGTAATGTGGTGGTTGTGATCGAGTTTTTGTGGTGGGTTTTGATTCTTGCTGGTACTGGTTTGGTTTAGAGTTGAAGGGGTTGGGGATGCATGTTTAGGGGGGTGAGGGGAGGTGTGGAATAAGAGGGAGGGGGTGGATGAAAGGGGATGATATAATATGGCTTGGGGCTTCTTTTTTCTTGTGGTGCTATATGTTTGTGGATGGGCGATGGATCGATGGACAGCAGACGCGCTGAGTAGAGATGCGGGGGAGAAGAGGTGTGCGAGTACGTTTGCATTGCATTATATTTGTGCTACGCTGCGAAGATGGCAGCAGGGCATATTCGTTCGGAGAGTGAAACGAAGCAGAGCTGCACCTGAATATCTGGCTGCATAAGAGAGGAAGAAGAAGAAGAAGAGAAATATGGTTTTAATTGCACTATACCTCACATGGGAGGGTGTTTGAGATCGATCAGCTTGGCTGTAGGCAGGCACTTGAATGTGTTTTTGTTTGCTTACAGTATTTTTTTTACGGTGCATATTGCTGCTTTGGAGCTTGGGCTCTTCATATTGTCTCTTTGTTTTTCTACAGACGAGCACAGCAGCACAACACAGCACAGCACAAAAACGAGGGTTCTGTTTCCCTTTCCTGTTAATATTTACTCGTCTCGTCTTCTCTTGTTCATCGATCAATAGATTGTTCGTGACTTACTTACTCGCATACTCGCATACAGCATCCGTACATACATACATACATAGGCGGTATAAAATCATATCCTTTGTATGGCCTCAGCCTGCCTTGCCTACCTGCCTATCTTTCAATTTTTCCGGGAAAGAAACATCTTTCTTTCCTACTTTTCGGTGTTCGTACCGTACGGCTTTCCTGTCATCATTTTCCGTTCGATGATTTCATGAGTGAGTACATACCTACATACATGACGGTTGGATGGATGGATGGATGGATGGATGGATGGATGGAGATATGGAGATATGGTCTTAATGTTTGATACATACATACACTGAATACTAAACTAGATAGAGTAAGTAATCGCCAACTGACTGTGCAAGGTGTGTGCAGGTGACAGACATTGTACTCTTCCAAGAGTCTACTTCTCGGCCAACCTAGATCACATGTAGATGAAGAGGGAAGAAGAGGTTCTGAATATGATGTGGTGGAAGGAAGGATGGATGATCTCCTCCGATGAAATTTACTATAAGCTCTTATCTTACTTGTGTAGATCGAAAGGCTGTGAGAGTCTGAGTAGAGAGGAGAGCAGAGGAGTCTGGATTTGATTTGATCCACCTGCTTCCTCGACTCGCTTCCTCGCTTCTGAAAGCATGCGCTCCGCTCACTGTAAAGTAAGTAAACAATGCTTGCTGGTTAGTTCTTCAGTCAGCTCAGCTATCCTTGAATATTACCAATTAGGAACGTGTATGTAATGTGTTGCCGATTACTATAGAATACAGTCACTATGCCCAATTGCCAATTCTGTGCTACACCTAACAGTTCTCAATCGTGTGTAGAATATCATTATGCTTATTTCATGTTCATGCTCATGCGAATGTAAGTAAGTAGGTATCAAGTGCATGCCTCCCTCCACGTTCCCACCATCCTCTCCCAAACTTCACCCCATCTCTCTTCCTTCCCACATATCTCTACCAAATCACTCCTCTCAAAACTATACACAAGCTCAACGGAGAGCTTGCATTGCCTTGTACGCTTTCCACGGCCCAAAAGCCTGTGTACCATCCATCCATCCATCCATCCACCAATCCATCCAATACTCAAAAACCTCCATCCTCCCGGTCAACACATCCACTCATAAGCGAACCCCGTCAAACCTCCCCCCTATTTCCCCTCCCCCACCAAATCAACTAGCATTCGGATCCAACTTATTCGCCGTAACGGTAGTATGCGGCCCGTTCCCATTCGTCGCCACCGCAACCCCATTCCCAATTGCATTCCCACTCTTCTCACTCAACTCCACACCCTCGACCTTCCCAGCTAACGCACTAATCCCCTCATCCGCAGTCACAAATCTCTGCGGCTCCGGTCTAGTAGCGGGTACTAAGTCGCCTTCTTGTAGTTCGTGGGCTGGTGTAGTTGGTACAGTCGGAGCTTCGAGTTGGGATTTCGTTGGAACGAGGGTGTTTGGTCTAGCCGCTGCGGCTGGATCCTGGTTCAAGCTTTGATTCTGGTTTTGGTTCTGGTCCTCGCTTTCCGTAGCAGTTCTCGCCTTCTCCAGCAACGCAGCCGTCGTCCCAGCCGTAACATGACCATTCGTCAAACCGTCCACATCCTGATCTACACCAAGCGTTCTCGTCACAGTACACACACTCTCATCTCTCTGTTTCCCAGCCACACTCCCCACCGCCAACGCCGTCATCTCCCTCGTCTCCTCGCCCAACTTCCCTTCCACCCTCTCGCCCTGCGTATTCCGCCAGTACATCGGCCCATGCGGGAAATCCTTATTCTCGCCCTCCCATTTCACGATTTTAGTGATTGCGGGATCGAAGACGGGGAGGTCGCCGAATGTGAAGTCCAGCTGGCCGCCGTATTTCTTGGGGATGTTGACGGGGTCGATGAAGGATTCGAGGGTTTTTTGCATGTCGGAATGAGAGAGGATGAAGATCTTGGAGGTAGTGATTGGGTCGAACCATTTCTTGATCCAGCCCCAGACGGTGGGGAAGAAGGCGGGGGCGCCAATGATCTGAGGAAGTTTTCAGCGAGTTTCTCTTGTAACAGTATTTTCTCTGATCTTTCTCGTGTCTTAAATTGGGAGATATTTGGACGTGTAAACTTACGAATATCCTATCCAGCGTCTCCGGATAATGCGCCGTAGCTAATGTACTAGCATCCTGCATATGTCCCCTCAAATTCCAAAACTGCTTCAATCCCACACCAGAAATGTCCACAATGTTGTTACTCTGCGTGATCGGCGTGCGCGGGTGTTCTCTATCCGTCAGCGCCGTACACAGCGGCATCACGAACCGGATCAGATTCTCGTACAGCGCGAACAGGCGTAGGAGTTTGGCGGGCGTCTTTCCATCCGTCGTCGCTTTGCTGTGTGTTTCTTTGGCGGATTTCTCGTATGCGGACATTGTTTTGGCGTTTAAGTGTTTGACTTCGTAGACATAGACGGGGATACCGCGACGGTCGCGACGGCCGGTCCATTGGGGGTACTGTTTGCTTGTCTTAGATATGGTGTTGACAAGGTGGGGGATTGGGAAACGTACTAATCTGCGCGTCTCTTCATACTGTTCTAGGTCTATGGTTTCGTAGAGGGTATCTAGCTGGTTTGCCTTGCGCCAATCTTCTGTATCTTGGAATTGCTTGAATGCGTCTGCGACGGCGAAACGACGGGCTCGAAGGAATCGTCTGAAGTAAGGTTTCTCTCTGTTAGTCTACCCGTGGATATCTACCTTCGCGGATGCGCTAGGAAAATAGAATCGAACATACAATAATGTCGCATCGTCGTGTGTACCGCCTTCTCCGGGCTTGTAGTATCCCTTCTCTTCGCACAGGATCTTGAAGTTCTTGAATGCGGCTTCTTCCTCGTCGGACAGATGTCCTAGATGGCCTTGAGGGTATCCGTACTCCACCACGGCGGATTGGACTCTATGAGCGGGGCCTGCTGTCGACATGATTGCTGGGTATATTATAGGACGTTGATTGAAGGGAAAAGGAAAAAGATGAGATTGCGGATCGAGAGGGTTTTGTTGTAGGAGTCGGTCGCGCCTCTCGGCTCGGAGTAAAAAGGGATATGTTGTTGTAATGAATAGGACTTTATGCTAGGTCCCACGTCATCTCAAGACAAGGCGAGGGCGAGAGCGAAGCGGTAAAAAGAGTAAGTCCAGGCCGATAGGAAGATCCTTCCAATTCTTCTGTGCAAAGTCCGATGAAAAGGAGTAAAAACGGGAAGAAGAGTCTTTATAGATTAGTCATATTCTTTCATCTGTTTGTTGAATTGACGGTGAGGAAAAGTCCAGAACCAGGCAAGCATGATCCTCTTTGAGCGTGCTGACGTGAAAGAAGATGCAGATGCTGGGGAGTGGATTCCGCGAAGTGAGGCTTTGATAAGCAGCAGCACGGATAGCGGGCGGTTTTTTGGTTTTTTCAAGCCACACCCGGCAAGTTCGGCACTCTGGTGAACATTGGCATTGTTTGTATCGGGGGTGCAGTGCATGGAGGAGAGTCATGATCGACTCGGAAGTGGGAGACTTCGAAGGCCGAGAGGGCGGAGACGGACATAATTGTGAAGAGTGATGATGTTGATGAAGAATAAAAGAAGGACGAGAGAAGAGATAGAGGACAATTAAAACGGTGTATCAAAGACCAGGGTTATACCAATGCTTGAACCTCTTTTTTTTCCCAGGGCGTTGTTGAGACGAGACGTGAGAGGTTCGATCTGCTTCCGCAGCAGGGGAGCTCCAGGGCAAAGCATCTCGCTTTGCTGGAGGACTGGACTGGCTGGCGAGCAGAAGTAAACAAAAAATACTGGATGACTTCACCGGAGGATCCTCCTTTATATACCTTCAGACAATTTGTATTATTCATCTATCTGGATCCCGTATTGACGCGTACGCAAGTGTTTCCGTTATTCCGCAGGTATCTCCCAATAGCACTTATCATACCATACCATCCCAACCCATTCCTTCCCCTCCCTCATCGCTTGCTGGCTGGCTCGCTCGCTGCACCGCAGCTGCAAGGGCCGAGATGCTGCTGCGGTCGGTCAGGCAGGTCGGCAGAAAGTCTACCCCACCATTCAACCACCACATCTCGTGTCACTCCATATTCCAGCCTCACCACAACCGCACTCGAACTGAATCAAACAAAACACCTTTACCTCCAGCCCATGTTTTCACGACTCTCACAACTAGCACGACACTTCTCCCGACCTCTCCCAAACTACGCACACAACTCTGCCGCTGCGCTGTCGTCGAAAACAAGTCGCATCATGACATCATCATCTGCTGCGGCTGCGACCGCCGACGAGAGGAATTCGAGGATGATACATACGGCGGCTTGTTTGATCATTGGGGATGAGGTATTGGGTGGGAAGGTACGTCTTCTAATTAATTACTGTTGAATGAACACCAGGGAAAGAGGGCTGGAGAAGGGCTGGATTTGAAGGGAAATAGGAAATGTTTACATTTGTCGAACCAGGCTGACTATTTAATCCGCAGACGGTAGATGTATGCCAATGGATCTCGGGAACCGAAGATACACCTGGCTGATATATGGTAGACGAACAGCGCATACATGGCGAAGTTCTGCTTCCAATTGGGAATGGTATGCTGCCTGGAGATGAATTGAACGTACAACGCTGATACCGTCAGGCCCTCAAACGAATTGAAGTCATTGCCGACGACGAAGATGAGATCGTGGAAGCAGTGAAGCGCATGAGCACAAATTACGATTTCGTAGTTACAAGTGGAGGAATTGGTCCAACGTACGCTCCCTCTCCCTTCTCCTCCCACCAACTTCCAAACCCCCCCTCCCCATGCCGTCCCAACCCCAACATCACGCACAATCTAACACACCCCTCTCAGGCACGACGACATAACCTACCAATCCATCGCCAAAGCCTTCTCCCTCCCCCTGATCCTCCACGACGAAGCCTACGCCAAAATGAAGAAATTTTCCAAACCACACCCCTCCCAACCCAACTTCTCCTGGGACGTACCCTCTGCCGCCCTAACCGCCAAACTCCGCATGATCGAGCTCCCCACCGACACCTCCCGGCCCCTTTCCAAACAAGTGCTCTTCCCCGTCTCCGACCTCTGGGTCCCCGTAGCCTGCATCAACGGAAACGTACACGTCTTACCTGGCGTGCCTCGACTTTTCGAGAGATTATTGGATGGCATGAAGCCGTTGTTGGTTGATAGGTTGGAGGATCCCGGGAAGGGAATTCATAGGGTGCTGATTAGTACGCCGATGAGCGAGAGTGCTGTTGCGGGGTATCTGACGGAATTGGCGGGACGCGTGGAGAGTAAGGGTGTTAAGGTTGGGAGTTATCCGAGGTGGGGGAAGAAGCATAATACCGTTACGTTGGTTGGGAAGTGAGTTGTCCTTTTTACTTGCTTCTTGTGCCCTAGATGTGCCCAGTTTCGACTTATCTCCTTTTGAGGAACGGAAAGGCTAAGAGGCGGGGGTATGGATCGAGCTGATCGTTACGTTTAGGGATCGTGAGTTCCTCGAGAGTCTCGTAGCAGAAGTCGAGAAGAACGTCGATGGCAAGCGAGTTCAAGTGGAAGGCGAGGATGATGTCGAGGGCGAGAAGCAGTCATAGCGAAAGAAATAGGTGTGGCGCTTTGGAGTAAGTACAGAACGGTTGAGCTGGGCTGAGCAAGCAAGTAAGAGACGTCGCAGCATCTCTTCGCTGACCAAAAGACGATATTCTGTTATAGACCTGGTTTGAGCATTCTCTTGCATTGCAAAAATCCGATACAGAGAAGGGGGGACCCGACATGAAGCAATGTTAGTTGCGACTATGAATACAAGTTGCACACCTCTTTCCTGCCTTCTAAACAAAACTTCGTTCCAAGTACAGTTTGCCTATGCCCGTGTGCTTCATTGGTTGCTCCTTTCCCATCAGACTACCAACGACAGATGATCAACCCCACCAAGAGAGAAAATCCACTCTAAGACGGGACAAATCAAGCCAAGTCATGGCAACAATTCTTGATTCGGGGAGAACGTTACAACTTCATCTTAAAAGAAGACATAGAGGCTAAAACGTGCCCCAAGGGCAGTTTTTCACCTTTAGCAATAATGGACAAAATTCGTGAGTAGTCAGTTAGTCAAGCAGAGAGAGAACATGAAGTAACTCCTCCTACCTCCCAGCCAGTTTCCAAAAGCAGAGTTACGGTCAGATATCCGAGAGAGCAGAGTAGAGGATAATTGTCGCGTATTTATTACGGTTGAGAAATGTAGATTGGACGTTTCGTCTCTACCTTGCACCTTGCAGAGAATCTTCCGGCCGGCTAGTTCGGGCGGCGTATGCTTAGACTTGAGGTTAGGTTGTAGTCGGATGTTTTGTTTCTGTCTCCGGTAATCGAGGTGAGGAAAGGAGGGAGGGGGCGATGTAAAGGGGCAAGCGAGTGGCACTTGGCGGCACAGGACTTAGCGAAGGGTTCTAGAAGTCTAGGTAGGATATAGGAGGAGTCTTATTGTAGAATTTGAGATATCATAGGTATAGAGAAGGTGAAGACGAAGAGGGTTTACATCGAAGGGAGGTTGCTGTCAAGTTGCTGTCAAGTTGTCTAAAGCAGGAAACTACATGGTTGCTTGTTGATTCCAAAGTGAGCCTTCTTTTTTCTCTTTTCTGAATGAGATGAGGTAGGTCTCTCGTTTGCCACCTTTTTTTCCTCTTCGTACCTTTTCATTTGAGTAGAGACTCACTTCATAGCATGTGTATTCCATCCATCCAAATGACTTATGATCACATTGGAAATGGCCAGTCACGACATCGTCATCGTGGAAGTAAAAGTTTGCATCTGTTTCAAGATCGAGGGGGAAAACACAAAAATGGACAATGAAAAGTCAAACCAAGTAAACTCATCAATACTACTAGGGTTTCTGATGCACGTAATAACATGTTCAGATTGTAGCGCTTACATGATCTGCGTCGAGAAAATCTGCTCATTTGAATCATAACATGCCTAAAACCTTAGCTTAACAGCAACTACTTAACCTAGCTCCGTAAAAAAAGGGTCAACTTGGCACACCTGATTTCTTTTCAAGAAGAAAGATGGGAATCCTTCGGTTACAGATATACATCATAGTTTTTAGGAGATTGTTAACTCATTTCTCGTCTGACCCGTTCTGGAAGGTAGCAATTCGAAGGATCTCGCCAGTACGGTAGGCAGTCTGCACTTCGTAAGTAAGCTGAGAGCCTGCGCCGCAGATGCTAGGAATAACGGGAGACGTGTCAGGAAATTCGTATCGTGACAGTATAGTGAGGTAACGGAGCGACCGTGTGATAATGCACCCACGTCGAGACCAATGGCGAAGAGCAAGCGACGTGGTAATTGAGGGGAATGTAGTATTTGGATCATGGAACAGCGGTGAGCATGACGGTTGAAGATAGTCAATGGATACAAAAGAGTATAAGACAGCTTCCTTCCCACTTGAGTTCGCTGGATATATCTCATAACACCAACACAAGGATTCAGGAACGGACTTTCGCACTTACACCACTCACACACGTCTCTTCCATTCTACATACCAGGACACTCAGTTCTACAGCTGGTGCTTCAAGTCAATACGATAAAATGCATTATACAAAAGCTATCGCAACCTTCCTCCTCACTGCTGCCACTCTTTCAAGTGCCCAACCAGGCGGCATCGGAACAACATTCTTCTCCTGCCCAGCTGGGACAACCGGTGGATGCTGCTTGTCGTACACCAGCGGAGGGACGGGCGTCAATTGTAAGTTCCCCTATTTGCTAGTCTCCTTCCTCGGCTTGATCCGAATTTATCCCCAGATGTCTCTACCGTCTCATAACAGATTCGTGTAAAAAGAAACGATGATCAGATATTGATATTGATATTGTAGGCGGACCGGTCATCCCTGGTCCGATCCCAGGCCATGAGAACGAGTTCGTGTGTGCTTTCCGGCCTGGAGAGTTGAAGAGTTGCTGTACTACTGGTGGTGACACTGTGAGTATTTCTTCTCCTTCAAACCTCATTACTTTCCTTCCCTTGTGTCTGTCATAGACTGTGTAATGTGTCTGGACTTCGAATTTTAGAGTGCGAAATAGACCATAAATAGTTGATTCACGTGTTACGATAGCCAACTGGATGTGTCGCTGCTCCGCCGACTTCGACTACCCCTATTGCTACGATCACTTTTGGGAAGAAGTTTTAAAAGATGCCTTGGAAAGAAAAGGGGGGTATTTGCGGAGTGGAGTATACTAGGCCACTCAGGTGTAAGAGGTGGTGAGAACGGGGAGGGATTGGACTTGAGCGTGGGATGAAAGTGGCTAAATAAAACAAAATTCTGCAAGCAAGGCTAGAAATTCAACATTCCTGGCTCTTCGAGCTTAGCATTACCGAGAGTCATCGATTTAAAATGTCCGCTCCTGGTGTTGTAGCTTAGCTCGCCGATAGTCTATATCTCAAATCGAATTATGATGTCTGTAGGGTGGACAGGACATTGTATCCTCCTGATGGGGCACAAAACAAACGTAGTCTACTATCTGACACATGGCCGATGAGTTATGGCTCAACCTTCGTGCATTGGAGCAAAACTTTCAAATGAAACAATCTCAGAGTGAACAAAGCGGGTAACATGATTCTCGGGTAATAATTATGCGCGGTAAACAAGCAACTCCGTAGCTGACAATGGCTAGCCAAACGATCTAGGGGATTAAGTACAGTTTCGAGCGTCACGACGGATAAAATAAGATTGGGCTTTCTTCATAGTTGAACAACAAGCACTGCCATCGATCCTAGACACGGCCGCTTCGCTGATACCATTTCCCTCGAATATAACCTCGGTCAATCTGATCGGGGTACAGGCCCTCCTTCAACATGATCCCCATCTTGTTCCCTGGCAAATTCATTGGCAATCCGGAACTTCCTCTCATCAACCAAGCTCAAGTCTCGTTCAACGTAATTGGCTCATTCATAGTGTCTGCTATCCATCCAGTCCCTCGAGAAAGTGAAAGACCGGCATGTGTGCACCTGATCCGAGTCTATGTAATTGTGGTGAAGGCCTTCACTGAATCTTGGGGGAATCAATGTGTTAGATCAGCTGCACTGTATCGACTGCCGAATGATATCGAGGCAGTGTTCTGCACAAATCAGCAACAATCATGCAAAGCAAGTCGCGACGCGTAAAATTGTATTGAATCTGTGGCTTCTTATCATTGTGCAGACCACCATGTGATGATACAGTCTGGTAATATTCCGGTTTTAGTGCCTTTCTGAGCGAATTCTAGTCTTTTTATTAAACTCGCGATCAATATTGCAAGTACATCTGGGGATATTGAAGTACCAAGCAATGTAAATTATGGAATATGTCCAGACTCGCGGTATAGCCACGGAGTCCCTCATCCACATATTCATGACGCTTATCACCCCACGCTTTCACCGCTTCCTGCTCACTCATACTGACATATCGTCTTTCAATCGTCTTTCAATCAGCCGTTCCCAGTTATGGTCGATTTCTGCTGATGGCTCTCCGAACAGTTTAATATTTTCTGGCCATTTAACGGTCGTATCGGTAGGTTTTCGCCACGGCGTGCCATTGCGATAGAAGTTTGGTGATCCGGTGAATCTGATTCTCTCCAGCAGGATCTTCGTGGGTGTGACTTTGAATTGTTAGCGAATATTAGGGATCCTCAAGACTGGAAGACTGACCAAAGTTGCTGGTGAATCCTGACTCATAAGAACCAAACGCTGGTGTTGTTCCTCGTTTGATGAGGACTATGAAGGTGCTGATTGCGAAGAAGACTGTTGTTACTCATGGTAGGCTATGGAGAGCAGACCTTCCACTCGAACGGGACTCAAGACGAATCTTTATCGGTTCATCCGGGTCATGAGCGTAGGGCGATATCAATGGTCTTAGGTCGGCAGCCTTCAACTCAGATGTTTTGTCCACCCCCATTCTGATCACAGCGCAGCCTGTAATTAGATCAAGTCAAAATCAGCTTGGCACGTTGTGTAAACAGTTTCACCGATGTTATGTCCGGGGAGTCGCCTAGTACTGGAATTTGTCGCTCGGAACGATCACTCCAGTAGTAGGGAGAGCTATCTATGGGTGCCAATCTGGATGACGGCTGTACAGTTCAAGTTGACGTATATTGAATCGTCCATCGGCGCAACTTTCGGTATTCAGTAACTGGCAAGTTCCGTACAAGAAGATCAATGTCAAGCACGATGCATATCAAGCACGCTGCATGGCACCGGCGGAGGGCACACTCTGGGAAGACACATAGAGTGCTGTACATGGTTCTATCACATTTGTAATTAGGCAGATTTGGCCGTGGTCCCATGATCTCAACATCTTCTGTGTAGCACTTCTCTCATGAGTGTCCGTGCTGTAGAACTTCCGGAAAAGTTCACGCAATAATGTCACGAGGCTTAGATCATGTGAGAAAAAGTGGAAACGTTGCAATCAAATATCAAAAGTCCCTTTGACACAATTAAATCTCAAGCGGAGAGCGACGGATTCAACTTTAATGATGAGTATTCATCTGATTTTGCTTCTGTATACTCAGTTCTGTGACATCTTGTGGAAGACTTAGAAGTAGATAGTCTGTTATATTTGTATTCAAAGTACCAGCTGCTAGGGTAGACCAGCTTGATTCCTAGCAGATATCTACTTGTCTGTGTGGTAGCCTTCATCTCTCTTATCGGAGTGATACCCCTCGTCGCTTTTGTCGGTATGGAAACCCTCATCTCTGATGACGAGTGCCGCAGCAAGAGCTTCTTAAGAATTCAGCTGACTGGTCTCGATGTTTCTGTCACTTTTGGGGAGGGGGATATCGGGTAGAGGGAGGATGAAGTTACCTACCAGTGCTGGGAACCGGAGTAGCTGGGACAAGTGAACATGCTACCAGAAAGACGAGAATCAATTTGACTTGCATTTCGAAGACTGTACTGGGCTTATGTCGAGGAAAAACAACGAATGTTGACTTATTGTGCGGATTGCTGCATTTACTCTTTCCTTCAACTACTAAGACGATGCTGGAGTACTTAAGTCATCTGTTCCAGGTCTTCATGGCCAACAACTCGTGTTCAGCCGGAGTTCGAATATGACAAGACCATGTACATGCTGGGATGTTATATGCGAAGGCAAACGAAAGTGGTTGCTGCGCCTGGATATTAAAACTTGCAGATGCGTACACAATTGCGCTGCTGCTACCATTCCTTCACGTACTGGGAAATCGACGAGGTTCAGTGCATTAATTATCGTGATGCCAGGTGGGATATCAGATGCTTCCACCGCTGGCTCAGAATAAACTTCATCCTTCCCCATTTGACCTCCGCTGTGCTTTCGCTCACTCGTTTCATTGACAGGCCATGATTGTTTATGATGGATGAGCCAGCCTCGATATCATCATACATGTAGCACACTCCGATGAACGGTACACGCGCAGACAGAAACGTGGCTATGTACTCTAATGAATTGTGCGCTGAAGCACGCTACTGCACACTTAAGTTCTTGGAGCAGTACAGACCGTATGCTCGGATCATCGAGGAGATCATCAAGTTTACAATTGACTATGGCGTACTTGGCCTTACCAGTCTTTAATTGAGACAAAAACTGGAGTACTTGGCGAGGTGCTGTGAGTATTTGTTTGACTCGGAGCTGACTCTTGAGCGACTGACGCTTAGACTGATCTGGTTCTACGAATACGTACGAGTATTCTGTGGAGCGGATGTGATCATCTGTTGATTGGCCATCCCCCGTGCCTATGTCTAGTATTATTCTGCGGCTTGGGTTCATAAGGTATGCTATGCGATAGACTTCGCTTTCACATTATCCTGGTCATCTTACGCCTCCGATAATTGCCTCTTGCTGTGGCACCTTGACTGCAGGAGAGGTGGAGTTGCTAGAAAGCTTAAAACGGCAAGTAAAAGCTTTAGGACTGACCCGCATTACTGAGCCTAGCACAGCAGTCTCCACAGGTTCGAGTTTTTGGACCGTGCAGGGGACAGACACCGAACTTGGGACTGGGGAATCTATGCCGTACCCATAGGTGTCCAAATAAAGCACGTCCAATGATCTCTACTTCTTTTGATTCATCGGAGGCCAATGAAGCTTTGTAATACTTTGTAAATTCAAGTTTCGGGTCCTTGATTCCGTTGAGGGGCCCTGCCTCGCGCTTGTTTCCGCTCTCGTGCATCTGTTTAGTACTAGCAGATGAGTTACAATGCTTCGCACTGAAGAATTGTAGAGTTGCCGAACGGACCTGCCTATCTTGGGGCAGTGACAGAGCAGTAAAGGTGTCCGATTGTATGCAAGTGTAGGCTCACTACAACATACACGTATGATAAGACGCGCCATGATAACACCTGCCTATCTAGATCTGGTGAATTCTCTCTGGTTGTTATCTTGCTAGCTCGTAGCAGTCATCCGTAAGTACGGAATGGCAGCAAAAGGCAAAGAGACGCATTGCGTGACCAAGCTGATGCCGAAACTTTCATTTTGGAGTCAGAGTTTAGAGATTGAAATTCTGTCCTGCGGTTACTATGGAAGCCTTGAAACAATGTTCAACATCGGTCCAACTTCCAGGGGCGACTACAATGCTGTCCAAAGGCAGAGGTCATTACTGATGTTTTGTCCGGCATTGCTGATGATGGTGAGAATCTGCACGAACCAGGCGATCTTTGGGCTGCCTTGGTCTTTTAGCAAGAGCAGCGTTTATGATATCTCTGCTCTTGAACCTCTGGCTTCTCTGCACTCACCTATCTTCTCGTTGAGTGAGCTCTCCACTCCCCGTATGTACGTGCCTGGTCTCAACTCTGAAGAAAATGATTCTCCACCTACTAATTATACTGTTCATACCAGTAATCCCTATCAAGGTCACTTTCTCTGCTGCTGAAGAGTTTACTGCACCGGGGAACGCAACCACTAACGATGCATGGAGAAGGTTGAGGCTTGGTAAGTATACCAGCTTCAATGATCCAGGGAAGAGGGCTAAAAAATTTCAGATCCGTCTGGTTATGTGCTTCTTAACGAGAAAGACAGACACATATACCATCTCAAGCCCGGATTCTCACACAAGTCAAGATCGCAAATCTTCAGTACAAGTATGTATCATCAACTGCACTGCTTGACCATGATTCGAGAAGGGGATTGGAAGCTTGCGGACGCAATCGATAATCCGGGAAGCTTTGAAGGCAAGGCCATTTTTCGAAGTTCTCATATCGAACACTGTTTCGATTACCAACGACAGAGTGTGCAATGCGCTGCAGACTTGAAGCTGAAACCTGCGGGTACAAGCGAGCCTGGACATAGTAAGATAAATGGCTGGGGAGTGGAGCACTCAACCTGTAAGGACTGGCGAGTCGCCGAGCAGTGGCTGAGGAATACTGGTATACCGGAGAGAAGCGGCAACTTGTCCTTGAAAGCCCTGTAACATGTATATAGCAATGGGCGACTTGAGGATACAGACCTGAAACCTGGGTACGAATTGATATATGTATCAAGATCCGTCAATTTCCCCACAATTTCCATTCTTTTCGGCGGTACGTGAAGCTTCACGAAGTTTTTCATCCTCGGCAACAGTGGCGAAAAGCCCAAGGATTTCAAGCCTGTAGAGAGAAGCATTCTCGTGATCAACGAGGGGTTGTAAAACCCTGGAGAAGGTAGCAGTAGTGGGCGAGACAGATGCAACAAGCTGGACTCGAAAATACCGAGATCTAGATAGTATCTCAGTTGTCTCTGGAAGAAGAGCTGAAGACGTAGTCGTGAAGTTTGGCGGCGACTGGCAGTGGGGATTGCTTGTGGCCATCTTGGATATCTCAAAGGGACGCTATTGCTTCTGAGAAGAACGATCATCAGAGAAATGCGATGGGCGAGTCAAATTCCCGGTACTGAGTCTTGATGTTACAGTTGAGAATCCCATCCGTGCTTAAGGTCGCAATTTGGGAGCTCAGAAAGAAGGACTGGTAAAAATGAGAAAGAGGCGACACACGAGGATGTAACCAATCAGGTGGAGAAGTTCCACTTCCAGGTTTTCCCCCAACCCATGGCCGCCGACGAGACTTCTTTAAATACCATTCTCTACATAAAAATTGGTCGGCTCAAAGAGACACAAGGACGAAGGGAATCACTTCCTAAACTTAACTGCTGTTAAGGGTGGAGTGCCTAATTTGGTAATGTGATACCTCAATTGAGTCCTACATGTCTTCCACCAATCTTCTACAGATTCTTGATTCTTCGTAAAGGTCTCCACTCCCCGGAGTCAAGCGGCACATCACTCTAGAAAGAGATGCTCAAGATCTCGGGCCTCCGAACCCTCCCTCGGGTACTTCTTGATCAAATCATTAAGGTAGTTAAATCACCAACAACCAGTTCCGCTGCCCTAACAAGTACCCAGCCAGATTGAACGTTTGATTCAATCTCCGCGACCAGAACAGCTGATTTCAGGCTTGAGATGTATTCAAAGATAGAAGGAATAGCAATAGCCATGAATGAGGCCATGAAACAACGGGACTAACAACTCCTCGATTGCAGAAACAATACTAAGGCTCTTACAGAAATAACCAACGATGTCGTGTTCAAACCCGACATCTGCCAGTATCTTGTGAGATGGGTAATGACTAACAATACGCCACAATGCGAAAAGGGTTGTTATTTCGTTTACTCGTAACTGCCGCCTATCCCTGTCCGAGTCCAGCCCTTGTGGCTTGCAGCAGCATAAAAGCCCGGCTGCAGCACAATCAACAGACTTGTCACAACAGCACTAAACCTTTGCATATTATTCACCGGCAAAAATAGCACTGGCGAATCATGTATCGTGATTGCGACCCAATCGGCTGGTCCGACGCGATATTCTTGTGCTCGGGTGTAGATACTGGAGGCTTGATGGTTGTAGCTGACACAGGCGGCTGAGCTGAAAACTTCTCGTGGATTGGCATTGCATGGGCATCTCGAAACCTCACGAATGGGAAAGCTTTACGCTTCATCAAGATGGCAGGAGCAGCTATCCGACTTTCCGTTCAACGACAGACATGTGAAATTTGAAAGAGATACCTTCGTGGTCCAAATAATACATATATCGCCTCGCGATTCATCTCGGGTTATTCATTCGATCATCCAAATTGAATGAAGTTTAAAGCGTGGTCCCACCCACCGCTTATTGCTTCCTTGAAAACCGAAGTATTCAATTTCTTGATATAAATTGCCTCATAATCATGGGTTCCATCAGCCCTCATGTGGAGAGCAACGAGCTTCTTCCCACCATCCTGGAAAATAGAGCGAAGTCCGACCCCCACGGTATTTGGGCCAAGTTTCCCATTTCTTCCAGCACATACAAGGAAGGCTTCCGATCTGCAACACACCTGGAGCTCTTAAATGCTGTCAATAAAATGGCTTGGCTGCTCGAGGAGTCTCTTGGAAGAAGTGAAGACTATGGAACCATCGCATACCTAGGCCCGAATGATCTTCGAAGCATCATTGTTGTACTCGCAGGCATCAAGACTGGATACAAAGTAAGCAGCTCGAGTTCGAGAAGAAAGAATCGTAATATCTGATGTTCCCAGACATTCCTCCCGTCTCCGAGAAATAGCAAGATTGCTCAACACTCTCTCCTTGCAGGACTCGAATGCAACGTCTTGCTCACCACAACTCCGGAACTACCGTGCATAGCGATGATAATCGAGGACTATCCGATGAAGAGGCTGCAAGTTCCTGCTCTCGTGGACCTGCTCTCCCCTACCAACGTGCGTGACTATCCATATGATGCTGTGTACGAAGATGCCAAGAATGATCCTATCTTCGTTCTACACACCTCAGGATCCACTGGTCAGCCCTGCGCCTGCTTGCTCCTTGGGTCACTGCTGACACTCGTAGGTATCCCGAAGCCTCTCGTATACACTCACATGTTCAACACCTGTGTCGCAAATATTACGTCGCTGCCAATGCAAAAAAACTTCATCAATCTGAACGCCAACTTCCAGACTGGAAACTTCTTTTCCATATTTCCATCTTTTCACGTAAGCAAAATCGACCGCCACATGTATCCGCTGGAGACAATAACATGTGGAAACAGGTCGTCGGCATAGGGTTCCAACTGATCATTCCCACATTCTATGGATGTGTTCCTATCTATCCTCTTCCGTTCGCACCACCAACCACAGAAGGCTTCCTCGAAGCCTTGAACCATACCAGTGTTGACTGGGCATTTCTTCCTCCTGTACTCATCGACGAGCTCGGCAAAAACATTCCATCCCTGGATTTCGTCGCTTCAAAGCTGAAGTATATTTACTTCACAGGAGGAGCTGTGCCAAGCTCTACTGGTGACGTTGTTTCTTCCCGGCTACCACTTCACCAAGTCATGGGCTCAAGCGAGTGCGCCATGTTTCCCCTCATCCGCAACAAGACAGAGGGAGATGTCGACTGGAGCTACATCCAAATCCATCCAGCCTCGAACACCGAGCTTCGCCACCGCTTTGGTGACCTTCACGAGCTCGTCGTTGTTCGCAAGCCCGAGAATGAGAAGTATCAAGCCATTTTCACCCACTTTCCACACTTGCAGGAATACGAGACCCGAGATCTGTTTTCTCCACACCCGACAAAGCCTGGATTCTGGAAGCATCGCTCTCGGATTGATGATGTTATCGTGTTCCTCAACGGGGAAAAGACCAATCCGGTGACATTTGAACAAGAGGTCTCTCGCCATCCTGAAGTTAAAGCGGCCCTTGTCGTGGGTCACCAAAGATTCGAGGCAGCTTTGCTTGTTGAGCGAATTAAGGATACCGAGCTTTCCGCGCTGGAGCAAGAGGATTTGATCGATAGCATCTGGTTGGTTGTTCAAGACGCAAACAAGAACTGTCCTGCTCATGCTCGGGTCTCAGGATCTAAGATCATGCTAGCAGCTCCAGCCATGCCATTTATCCGAGCACCGAAAGGCACCATTCAGCGCCAAGCAACTTTGAACTTGTATGAGGATAAGATCAGTAAGTTGTACCTTGAGTCTAATTCCGTGGAAGCGGAGGTGAAAGAGCTGAAAGGCCTAAGTATCTCGGACACGACCTCACCAGCCGAGATCGTCCGTAAGCTTGTGAAGCGAGTGACCGGATGGGAAAATTTTGCAGACAGAGATGACTTCTTCTCGCTGGGGATGGACTCCTTACAGGTACTCCATCTTCGAAGAGGTATCATCTCAGCCTTTAGAACTCACGCCATTACTACTAGCATCATCTATGCGTGCCCCTCGGTTGATCTTCTGGTGCGAGCCATCTCAAAAACCACAAGCGAATCGTCGCTATCTTGTGCAGACTTGGACACTGCTCGTATCACCAACCTTGAGGAGACCTTGAAGGACTATGAGACCGAGATCGATATGCTCGCGGCTTCGAAGGAGTTTGAATCCTTCACCGCTGTGCAGTCATCGGAACAAGAAGTTGTCTTACTTACTGGTTCCACTGGAGCACTTGGGTCTTTCTTGCTTGACAGACTTCTTCGAAACAAGGCCGTGTCTCATGTCTATTGTCTGAACCGCACCCACGACTCGAAAAAGTTACAGGAGCTTCGGAACCAAGAACGAGAGCTCTCATCCGACTTCCCACCTTCTCGCGTCACCTTTGTGACCGGAGATCTCGCCCAATCCACCTTCGGCCTCAAACAATCAGTCTTCGACAACCTAGACGCTAATATAACTCGTATAATTCACAATGCTTGGCCAGTTGACTTCAACAAAACTCTGCAATCTTTCAAGCCTAGTCTCGACGGCGTCTTAGGTCTCGCTTCCTTCGCTTCGACAGCCAAACTCTCCCCTTCGATCTTCTTCATCGGATCCATCAGTTCCGTAGGCAACTACCAAAATACCCAAGACCACCTTGATTTCATTCCTGAGACTGTCTTGAAGGATCTCAATACCCCAGCACCGATGGGATACGGTGAGAGTAAGTACCTCGCTGAACGCATTTTGGACTACGCGACGAAGAAATTGCATATCACCACTGCGGCTGCCAGGGTTGGACAGATTGCTGGCACTGCAGAGAATGCTCGTGGATGGAACAGAAGAGAGTGGTTTCCAAGTCTGGTGATGAGCTCGAAGTTCTTAGGTGCTGTGCCAGAAACACTCGGAGTCGGAGGGAATGCACAGGACATCGACTGGGTGCCAATTGATCAGCTTGTTGAAGTGCTTGCTGAGCTTGCCTTGAGCTCCAATGAAAGGATACATGGAGATGGTGTCCAGATTTTCCATCCGATTCATCCTGCGCCTTCGAAATGGAGTGAAATATTGCCGACAGTGAAGGAGACTCTCACGAATTCTGATGCCGTGGGAGTCAAAGCAGTACCTTTCCAAGAATGGGTCATGTCACTGAAGAACTCAAGCACATCTATCACCGAGGAGCTTTTTGCTGAAAAGACTGAAGAGTTGATTCACAAGAATCCCGGAGTGAAGCTCTTGGATTTCTATGAGAGTCTTCTGAAAGATGATGGACTTGGCAAGACGTTGAGAATGCAGACGAAGAGGACTTTGCAGTCCAGTCAAGCTTTGAGAGATCTGGAGCCTCTCAAGGCGGAATGGATGGAAGGGTGGATCAAAGGTTGGTTGAACACTTGAGAGTCATCCGGTTCGGGCATCAGGGACAATACATGTCGTCGATGAAATTGCGGACATTTGTCACATTCTCCTTACAGCGACTTATTCCTCACAGATTTGCCTTAGGGATTTGGATCTTCAAGTCAATGTCCTGTATTCAGTCTGTGAACTTTCGCAGACAGCAAAATCTGGCCATTCTTTACCCCCTTCCATGGCTACCTTGTAAGAACAATGGAGTATAATTGATGTGATACGCCTCTGCCTCGTATTTCGTAGCGTTCAGAGAATCTTAGAAAGCCATTTTCTTCCACTGATTCTTCCTAGCCTTGCTCTTCGACTTCGTCGCTGTATTAGTGTCGCACTCTTCCTCTCTGGCATCTTCCGAGACTGGCTTGACGGCAAATGTGTCTACCTGTTCTGCTACTGGGACCGGTGGACCCTGTTTTATCTTCCCTTTTCCCATAGTTCTGAACTTATCGTCTCCCTTGATAGGGGTCGGCTGTTGATTCTCGTCCGCTCCCGTCGGGGAAACACCGGATCCGTTCAACGGAGGGAAGTTCTGCTCGTGCTCCTTTGCAGCTGCTCTCTCTCGTTGCTTCTTCGACTTCTTTTTCGGCTTCAGTGCTTTCTCAGCTGCTTTCGCAGGATCTGGTTGCGTGCTTTCGTTGTGACCCCAGCTGACAGTTGCATTCGCAACGACCATCTAACTTTCCTCCTTAGCTTCCTCACACCAGTCTCTGTAGATATTCTCTTCTTCCAAGTGAAACATATCCCGAACAGAAGCGAAAGCGTGCTTCCTAGCTATCTGTCGCGGTGTCTCGATTTTCTTTACCCCGCTGCTCAACGAGCCGTTGGAACCAAACGATGAAGATGGAGAAAAGCCATGATCTGGATCAGCGCCATATTTTGCGAGGATATGCAATGTTTCGACAATTTGATGCTCTCGCTCCATGTCCTGCTGCCAGAGAACCTCATGTAATGGCGTTCGACCCTTGACATCCTCCCGATTGATGTCGTCGATTCCGCCGTGCTCGAGGATATAGGTGGCGATTTGCTCTAGCGCAAACCTCGATGCAATATGTAGAGCCGTTGACTTCTCGTCCAGATTGACAATTGGATTTGGTATATCAGGCTGCTGTCGTAGGATGTACGTCGCAGCAACATCATGACCCTGCACCAACGCTCCATATAAAGGTGTATACCCTCCTCCGTTCTTCTCACTCAGGACACAGGGCCCGACTCTCTTGACTAGGAACCGTACAACACTAGTGAACCCACTTGCAGCTGCTAGATGAGTCGGAGTTTGCTGGCTGTGATCGCAGTTGACTGACTGCCAGCATCTGGTATCGCATGAGTGGATTCTCGAATTGTCGGTCTTGAGCCTAGGGTCTGCACCATAAGGAAGCAGATTCTTGGTAGTGGCCCAGATTAAATCCTCCCAGAGCGTGGATGGCGGGACGGTGGGTTCCATGTACGCATAGAACTCATTGAAGAATCGCCGTCGAGCGCGACGAGCGAGTGTTGCGTGGAGGACGGAAATGCCGTAGAAGGAGACTGCTCGTGCGTCTGCGCCACGAGCTAGCAGGAATTCCGTGGTGCGTGGAAGTGTATATGAGCATGCTATGCGCAGTGCGGCGTTGAGCTCATGTTGAGTGATTAGATGAGGGCGGGCGAGTGCCACGTAGAGAGATGTGAGATCTGGATATGTCGTGCTGAGACTGTCAATGCTGAAGTCTGAAGAGGAGCCATGCTTCATCAAGTGGGAGGCGATGAGTGGAGCATCCATTGACACAGCGAAGTGCAGATAAGTGATTGAGTAATGTGAGAAGGGCATACCAGCTAGACAACTTGTTTGATCGTTAGCGAAGGGCTGAAATGGTCAACATCGAAGGCGAAGGTGAACTCACCCCTTAAAGCCCACAATCTCTCTGTAGCAGAATAATTGCTGTATCAGGTTGGAAGAATTGTATTTCACAGCATGCAAGAATATTGCAATAAGACTGTCGCGCTCTTTCTTGGGTCGGCTGGATGTTCGAGCCCAAGCAAGATGGCGATCGAAGACCTCGGGGAGGAAGAGGTGATGAAGACGACGCGTCAGTTGGCAGATTGTATTGATGTCACCTGTGCCAGAGACCATGGAAATGATCAGTAGAAGAACCTCCGTGGGGAGAGTGGCGAAGTTTGCTGGCTCTGCCATGGAGCTGGCTACGGTATGGTGCGATTGGTAATGTGAGTTGTATTGTTAGGCGGTGATATAAAGTTGTGGTCAGGTTTGGAGAAAATGTTTACTAGTGCGAAAGGCAGATGTGAATTGGTGGTGAAGCAGGCTCGGCTCGAGCCGCGTTGCCGTAGCAAGCTAACCCCTGAGAACAGGTATTGGGCAGGTAAGAACTGGTCAGTCTACGACATGAAAATCGCCGTTCTTAAAATAAACATCTACTGTGCTTGATGATCAAAAGTTCGGATGGACTCGTGCATCATCCTCGGCTCGGATACAAGTTTTGCCGCGGGAGATAATTTGTTGACAATAACAACATTAAGCGAATAGGTGGGGAGACTAAGCTCGTCATAAGCTACTTTGATCCGTATAAAACTTGCAGTAATTGAAGCGGCAGAGGCTAACGTATATCCATAGATAATTTTTGACTTTGCAAATTTAAGTTATGAGATCAGACCATCTGTTCATCTGCTCCTCTGCTCATTGTCACCGAGTGGTATGAAGTTCTGAGAGCTGGTCAAGGATTTGTGATACATCGGTTCGTGTACATATTGCTCACTCTGTTTGCGGTTGTTCAGATTAACTATGTGGTTTTGGATTGGGGGTATAGAAAGGTCACAAAGATCCGATACCCGGAGAATAGTACAAGACTTGCCAAATGGCATGTTGTCCAAAAGCGGTTGTCGCGCAGGACTTGGGGATGGAGGTGCGGCATCCACCAGTTCTATAGCAGATAGGTCGTACTTACTTCTCAATGGTAATGATGCTCTATCAATTGATCATGACGTTTTGATCTTTGGGTATAGGAGGATAATAAATAGGAAACTACGAGGACACAACTGTATCAGGTCCTGGTCACGTGTCAATCCAGAAAGACCTAGGGATAGAATTGGGTTATAGGACTATCCATTACTGTGCTGTTAGGGCCTCAGTTCAACATTGCCAATAGATCAATTCCCTGACTCGCTAGGCGTGCTAGTTGCAAATATCCTGTCGTAAGACTTACCAGGAGCCAGAAGTGGACATGATCTTCACTTTGAGCATATATTCGTCGCTTCGCACAAAGCAGCAATTGTTGAAAATCTGGGGGTTTCATAGATCGCGGATGATACTTAGTGCTGAGATAATTATAGCAAGTATAATTAAATTACACGTTCATAACCAAATCTTAGAAGGGACCCTATCAGCCACTCCCGAGATCGCGCGGCCCAACTACTCGGTACGCTATGGAAACACCTGCTAGCGTTCTCAAATCGTCCAGCCCGAAACAGCTATTACAACACATCGCGATATGCAACAGGGCTCGGCAACCATATTCAAAGTATGGTACAGCTGTCTTAGTGGTTGGTATCAGAAAACTATCACTTTAGCTGGGACGAGCTAGAACGGCAACGTTACCAGTCTATGCCGCTGAACAAGTCGTCGAAGAACATACTGGAATGTCACTCGGCTTTCGTCGGCATTTACTGCGATATGCAACAGAGTGGTTATCGTTGCGCCGATTAGCTTGAGCCGTAGGTCTAGAGCGATGGTGCGGTTATGGTCGAGCGACTTCGGCACTAGATGTCAGCCAGTGGCAGGAGCTGAGGACAGATTTCAGAGATGCAGCTGTCACTGAGATTTATAACACCATGAACCATCGGAATTCTTCGAGATTGCGGGAAAACATAGATAGCTATGTTGTGAAGGAGGCGCTTACCACGGCGACAAGGCACCCAGGAGAACCCGACTTCACGTTTCTGTAGTCGATATACAACAATAATGCTTGTGGCTATCTGAGCCCAGATGAACACAGTCGTGCTACAGCGTCGCTCAATGCGATGGAGAAATTGAAGAGGAAGTAGCGATGAACCGATTGCATCGACACGCGATCCAGATCAGCTTGAAGAGAGTGGCGTGGCTCTTGCTCCCAGATGCTCCTTCTCCTCATCGCACAGAATAGAGGAATCTGAAAAAAATTCTTCACTTATGTATAGTCTCTTTGCGCTTCAAGCAGGGGCAGGATTGGGACAGCCCACCACCTGAGGGAAACCGTTGCAAAGTAAACAAACGTCCCCGCCAGCTTTGAAAAACCTTCAATTGCTAGCGTATTGGAGAGAAACTAACCAAGAATAGCTATTACAACGAAATGCGATGTACAACAAACCAAACTTGTGGGCGTTCCAGTGAGTCAAAGCTCGCCGATTCTTTTCGGTTCTGCTTAAGACTGATGAGCTCATCCCTCCCACCAGCGAAGATTCCACGAAGCTCCAGACTCTCGCTGTTGCCGGCATTGCACCACCACCAAAAGCCTGGCTGTTCAACAATGCGATTAGCGCAGTATTCTCCGAAACTCGGAGTTTGCAATGTGCAACAGAAGGTATATTCCGCTGTGAAGTCGGTGATGAGAGGAAATCTCGGGATAAGTGAGGCATAGAAAAAGCGTCGCGTCTCCAGTCGCTGGCTATGGGGCATGAGGCTATCGTCGTGAGACATGGGATGAGCATGTTCTGACGATATCGGCGTTGCGTTTTGCAATAGGAATCTGCAGTTGTCATTGGGAGCGTCTTCTATTAGGAGTGCGTTACACAAGGAAGGAAGCATCTGAGTATTCTCGAGCACGCGACAGTCAAGGTAGCACATCCACATTGAGACTTTACAAGCTAAAGAGCCCCTACAAGGAGCTTGCGCTTTCTTGTGTGTGTTGTCAATCATTGAGATTCTGACATTGGGCCAAACTCGTGGACACAATGCGGTCTTGTGGCTGGCAATAAGAAGAACTTATATAACGGCACTCTCTAACTCTAAATGATGTGTATCCTATTACAGTGACGTAAAAGCAGACCTCCCTGCGAATAATGTCCGACTTGGAGTGGTCTCCCATCAGCGATGTGCCAGCTTTACAGCCTCTCCACAGAGAGGATGTAGTAACAGCACCCAAGGCACTATCACAGCTTTGAAGAGCAAACCCATCCAAGCCCCGCTTTACTTCGGCATTGAAGTGCGCTTTGCAACAAAATTGCCCTCTCAAGATAATGAAAAGGTAGCGAATATTCATGGTCCGAAAGACGGAGATACATGACGGATGTAATTATCACGGCTTTTGACGGCATTGAAGTGCGATTTGCAACAAACCCGCGCCCACCTGAAAGAGTTAATTTGCAGATATTTTGTTACGAGGAAGCCAGCGTAAAGGAGCGCGACCCGCGTTGCGACGGACACGTAGTCCAGGTGAGGTGAGCACTACCGACGTGCTGCTTTGCTCGAATATTGTCTAAAGATCGTAATAAGAATGTATAAATATAACTGTTAGAACGCGTGAGAGAGAACAAAAATCAATGCTTGTAGATAGATAGCTACGGTATTGTATGATATAAAAAAGTAGATAGCAGGAAATAGTAAGGACCACGCGAGGCACTTGCCAGCTGGCCAGTGACAGGCACTCATATCCATGCGCGGAATTCAGAAAAGAGAGCAGTAAACGGGGAGACAGAGCAATTCTATTCATGCACACAATCTTCTGAAGGTGGATGACATATTTACTCAACCCTTCTTGTGCATGGCACCTCCCGTTCCAGCCTACGTCACGTCAGTGCCATTCCATTACGACTTCTTGTGCATGACGGTAGCAGCAGCCTGCCGAGTCAGTAAGTGCAAAGCAAAAAGAGAGACAGAGACATACCTGGTGGTTAGGGAAGATCAATGAGTCGGCGAGAACGACATTCTCTCTCCGCCCAGCAGCGAAAACTACAACTTCGGCAATATCTTCTGGTGTCAAAGGTTCGCAACCACTTCGTCCATTAGCAATATCTTTGACAAGGGAATGTTCGTGTATCTTACGCGTAAACAGCATCGGCCTTTGACTTATCACCATAAAATCTCACGACCGAGAATTCCTACCCCTCATTAGCATGTGCCCCCACTTACCCCTCCCGAATTACCAAACTCACAGTCTCAACCTGACCCGGATCAATCTCAATGATCCTGATCCTCGTAGCGATCAATTCCCTCCTCAAACTATCCGTAAAACTGCGAACGGCTGCCTTGGTAGCACAGTAAATACTGCCTCCTTGGTATGGTTCCCTGCCTGCAATACTGCCAATATTGATGATATCTCCCGCACCACCATCCGCTCTCTTCTTGAATATCGGTAGGACGGCTTGTGTCATGTTGATCAGACCAGTAACATTTGTCGCAAACATGATGTTGATATCCTCTTCCGCGATTTCAGGAGCTTTGGCTACACCTTTGACCAGTCCACTGCTTGATATCAGCTCCCGTATTCCAAACCCCACCCGCAGACGTGTATTTAGACTCACGCATTATTTACCAAGACATCAATCTCCCTCCACTCCTCCGGCAGATTCCCAACAAAAGCCTTCACTTCCTCTGGGTTGCTGACATCCATTTTGACCGGCAGGACCTTCACACCCTCCCCAACCTCCTTCTCAATCTCCGCCTTAACCTCCTTCAACGTATCGATCCTCCTCGCCGTCAAGATCAAGCGCAGATTCTTCGGTGCCGTGCGCGCAAATTCAACAGCTGTAGCTCGACCGATACCAGAAGACGCGCCGGTAATAACGACGGTCTTACCTTCGAGGCGCTTGCTCATTGCTGCGGAAGCCATGGTTCTGCGTAGGAGGAAGGGTTGATTGAGGATGGAGCTTGGTCGAGATGCGATTCGCAGTGTGCGGAGGAATTGAGACGTTGTGCGAGAGAGGGGCATACGTGGTGGTATTTGTAGTAGGAAATTGGACGGGGAAAGGATATACCGTATGCGGTGGGATTGGTTGAGTCACTGTCTATTGAATTGTTGTTCCACGAGCTGGAGTTAGAGATGTCCGAACCCCCACTTCTGCCGAGGACGGCATCGCGTCATCGGCACGCACCAAGCCACAGGCGAGGAAGCGAGAAAGGGGTAGCGATGTTTTGTTTGTATTGGCAAAGAACGATATTTGGAGATATGTTTGTGCATTTCAACGGAATAATTCTCCGTGAGCCTGTTCTACATGATCCTTGGTATTTTGGCTCGCTGTTCGAGCCTACGCGCCCATCAAATCTTATCGGTTACTGCCTTTCATCCAGTCAGGATTGACAAGATCCTCCGAGCAGTCTTTTGAGCATATCGGAAAAGAATCCGCGGGCCAAGACAGCCTTTATTCATTCCAGCATATCTGCAACATTTCCGAGATCAAGAACCTCACTCCACAGCTTCCTTCCACCAGGATCACATGCACTTTCTAGCCACATAAAATCCCCAATTGCTACCTTTACAGCGCTCCAGTCCCTAACTCCACTCCTTCTCGCGAAGCCCAAAAGCTGACCAGCGTACCAACACCTTTCGGACTTGTCCAGTGCAGCAATACCTCCTAGTATCAACATCCATAAATACAGATCCGCGAACGCCGCCCCCAAAGATTCGATTCTCGACCTTTCAATCGCAGTTTGCAGTCTTTCGACCAGTTGCTTGAGAACATCGTATGCATTTGGAATCGGGAAAATGACTGCAATACCATAGATGATTCCAGTGAGGCGGCATGCTTCGTAGATATATGGAAATGGAGTATCTAGTAAGTCATCCATAGGTAGGAGATTCATGATACAATGCTGCACATCTCCCCTAGTACTCGACACGGCGGTGAGAGAAAGGCCACCCGACTCTCCATCAACGTAATGTTGTATGGCTTGGGTCATGGCACCAGCTTGTCTAAAAACTGTGATCATGTCCAGACTGACACCGTGGTGTAAGTGGTTTGCGAATCCGCTTGCAAACGATTGTATCGCGGTTCGCGGCAACCGAGTCGCCCAATGAACGAGAATATTGATGCAATCATCGGCCTCCTTCATAGGTGCAAGAAACGGCTTTTGCAAGTTTCTTGTAGATGAGATGATATCGCCACTAAAGTACTAGCAGTCAGCATAGCTTAATCAATGGGCAGGAATGGCCATGTAACGATGTACGCACCCGACACATAGTTGAGCCATGCCACGCCATTCCAGTTTTTCCAAGCCACCTCTTAAAGACAGCAATTCCATCACCGCACCCAAATGATCAGGCATATGTACAAAAGTTCCATAAACATTCAACCAGCCAGTCTTTTTCAAGGGTGATTCGAAAGGATTACTGTCCGCCCGACTCATATCCATCGTACCATGACTAGCCAACATCAAGATCGTGAACAGGGCCATCTCTTGCATCGCAGCCGTTTTGGGATCATCAAGAAGATCATTGAGAATCCTTATGACCGTCAACTTATGCGATAGTATCACTTGCGAATTCGCGTAGATCTTCCCATGGCGGAGAAAGTCGAGGTGGATGGATCCAGCAAAGGCGAGGGTGTGGAACAGGAGCGGGTGCGCAAGACTCAAGTACCAGGTCCGAGAGATGGAACTCTCTGTCTTCCCATTTTCAGCGAATATTCCTGGTAAAACACATGTCATGGCTGAAAGTAGAATTAGTTTAAAGCATGAAAAAATGGAAGACGAAGTGGGAATACGTACAGTGATCAACCAATTCATGAACTCTTGACCCTGCACCTACGAACGGTGAAAATGGATCCGTCCCCCCAGAACTCAGGATACTTGAAGGACTTGGCGTGCTCCAGGCTATGCTTGTCGTATTTCGTGCTAGTAGTGCTGACGGCCTTTTGGCTAGCTGCCTGGTTGTTTCCACTCGATCAGGTCGATCAACGCTTGTGTTCGCGCTATAACCCAGGCAATGTGAGCCCTTGACGTCACCTGGAGCTGCACTGAGCGGGGTGAGATGTGATGTGCAAGAACGGCGAATCGTCAGAGATTCATCGACTGTACCAAACAGGTCGTCGTAAGATTCAAGCTCGGGATCCTGTGCCGGGGGTGAGCCGCTTTGGGTGACGGCAGTTGGTGAGTCTTGGTAGTCTTCCTTCGGGAGTTCAAAGGTCTCCTCAATCCATGTTCGTGCTCCTTCACCTGGAGCTAGAGAAGTATGCCGAGCCTTGATACTCCTCGGTCTTAGTGCGTTCGTTGGTTCAAGGTGTGAGTCCTTCGATGGCTTCTCTGCATTAGGCTTTCGTCTGTCGGTAAGGATATGTCTCCTCACGTGTGAGCGAATGTCCTCTAGACGTATGATATATCAGCATCGTACAGGGCGTTTTAGGTCATGCCCTAAAAATTGCCGAGCCAGAGTGGAGAACAATAACACATTGAGGCAATGAGAGTCTACACACTCACTTCGATGTCCTAGCTTTTTGCCTGCTTTCGGCGTCGCAGATTCATTGACGAATAGAAACTTATTCTGCGTAGTCTTCGGTTCTCTCGCAGGTGCCCCAACAAACTTCCTGGCATCTTCTCCCAGCTCTCCTGTTGGCCCCGGCTTTACTGGTGCTTGATTCGTCATCGCGAGGTCCCAGGAGGTTTGTATAATTCTCCGTACTGTTCCGGATCAACTTCAATGATGCTGAGTTGTCTCTTGCCTCGTTTAGGTTAATCACAGGTCCTCGTTGTCCTAAATAGGCCAGCAGTATGCTACGTCGCATCGAGTATTTATGTAGGAGTGGACTCTTTAAGTATCGACCAGTCCGTTCCATAAGCTCAGCGACAAGCCTGGCCAGAAACCATGTAAGCCAAATTCGATACTTGGTCATCGAGTGTAATTCGCTTAATTGGGCCCGCTGGATATGATATGGCCCGCGGGTTTTGAAAATAACAGGACCCCGCGGCACGCCACAGACTTGGCATCGGATAGATTCAGGCTCCGGAACAGATATACATACTCGGCATGAAGCTTTATCACCCACAGAAAGCAAGATAAAGATTCTCCGCCGTCAATCGCAAGAAACCTGCGCATCAGCCCTTGGAGATAGGCGCGGAGATGAATTCTCGGCAAACTTGCTCACGGTGGTATCCTGGCGAGTCCAGACCGGTGATGAAAGGAGTGCGCCGGCAATGCCCTCTGCGATCCTTTCCCTGTGCAAAGATGGTCATAAGATGCAGAACAGTTCTCAAATCCCATCTGGAACATCAATGACTCCCTTTTCCGACGAGACGTACCATTTGGAATATCGGCCGGGCTCAGCTGACGAGGCACAACAACAAAATTATCAATCACAGCCCCAGGAAAGTCTTGGCTCTGTGAACCACGAGTGTTTGATGGAGTCGGCAAGAGCAGACTCCAGATCAAGGAAACACAGTGACACTCAGGCTAGATCGTTCTCCATGGAATCTTCGCCGGTCTCTGAGCTGTCGGCTGACGGCTTGTTGAGGCGAATAAAAACCGTGGAGAATGCCGCAAGAGAGTAGAATGCCTTGAAATTGTCAACATATGCTACCAAACATCAAGCAACAACTCACAGCTCCAACGAAGAACGGCATCGCCATCCAGAAAGGGGGCAGTTGTAACGACGCCGCAAATATCTGCTGAATCGATGGATCTCCAACAGCATGGCCAAGACTCTCGAGGACTACGATCGCTGCATACAACGTGGCTTTTGCGTCGTCAGAGATCCAATATGAGACAAGAGAGAGAGCCGACACCCTGCTTCCAAAACCTGCCGCGAAAACAAAAACACCTTTGAGATTTGCCAGGTTAGCCGAGCTGGTGGTACAAAGTCATGATCAGGGGGTGGGGGGATCGTACCAAAAGGTAGCAGAGAATTTGATTGAGCAAGTCCAATAGCAAGACAACCAACACACATCAAGCTGACACTTGTTCGGACCAGGAACAGATCTATCACACTAGGTTGCACGTTGAATCTAAGGCGTACATACGACGTAATGTGTGGGATCAAGAACAGAAATAAAAAGATGTTCACAAATGCAGTCTCAGTATAGAATATAGCTCCAGAAGAGATCTTGAGACCGAATCGGACAGAAGCATATTGAATCAAGATATTCAGCATCGCATATCGAAAGATCCCAACGAGAAATACGGGTATCGTGAGGCGTATATTTCGATCCGATATTGCGGACATGAGCCCTTGAACGGAGGTGCTATGTGTTGATGTCGTTAGTGGCGATGCTGTGCTTTCGACCCCATCTCCAATTTTGGGAGGGATATGATCAGATGTGGCTGATTGTCGAGGGTCTGGCATGGCCACGAGAAGAAGGAGACAAAGAACCACGGCGCCCATGGCCAGACCACAAGGTATCCACGGCGAAATGTCCAAAGTCACTGATGCAACGAATGATGAGATCAGTTCCGCAACATAAAATGCGGAGAAAATATAGTAGAAAGCATGGCTCCTAAGGCAGTATCAGTAGACATTCGTAGAGACCATTAACTTCACATACCTCTTATTCGAAGGTATTGATTCTGATGCCATGGCCCACATGAAAGCAGATGCTGAGTTCAAACCCCCACCAAACAGCAGGATCGCAGATGAAAACCACACAAGCTGCAAAGGAAACCTCTGGGGAAATGTACCTATTCAAATCAGCTCGAGCCCCAAAATAGAACGTTGGTATGTCGTCTGCGTACAAACAATGAAAATCTCGGCGAGCGAGCCAGCGACCCCGATGAGTGACATAGCCATGATCTTTCTCCTCCCATGATGGTCCCCCGACTTGCCAATCGGAATAGCAACAAGCAATACTGAGGATCATCAGCATTTCGTCAACACATGAACTGCGGAAGTCATACCCGGAATAGTATCAAACATGGCCTTCCATCCTCTGATCGTAGCCAGCGGCCTTTGGATCTCCGGGATCTTGCACAGAGCCTCCGCTACCCCGCCATCCGGAAAGCCATAGTGAGTTAGACATAGCGAATTCTCAAAAAGACGAATCAATGGTGCAACTAATATTATTTCGGCAAAGGCTAGAAGGAAATGAATGGCCATGAAGTACAGTATGAGTGTTGACAGAGGCGGTGCCGCTGGGAGGACGGCATGTTGGTGATTGTGCTGGGGATTGGCAAGGGTATTTGAGCTGAGGAGGGGTTCGTCTTCACCGGAGTCATCTCTACCCTCTGGAAGTACGACTCTGAACGTACTTGAAGAGCTTGACATCAGATCAATTCGATGTCAGAGGATATTGTTGTAGTTCCTTCAAGTCAAGTGAAGCAAAGATGGGAGGCGATGAACAAGCAAGCCAGTGCTCTTCACCGCCCGGCAGAATTAACGCGTATCTCTGAAGTCGACCGCGTCTTGTCCGAGGAGGTCCAACAAAGCGAAGGCACGAGAAATCACTTCACATGTATATTTAATCTCCTCGTGTCGAGTGTGCAGTCACTGGGAGTTTGTATCGCTCTTGAGGCGCTCACGCATGTTCAGTTCGTATGCCTACAAGCACAGGTACTTGGACAGAGTACGAGATGTTGTTAATTCTATATTCTTCCCAGCACGCCCCCAGAATATAATCATCACCAGGTAAGTGTAACCTCCGGAAGTAATATCCTCTTCTTGGACCCTTCAGCTGCTAGTTTTGAACAGCACACCACAGCCTTTCTCTCTGACAAGATGAAGTCATTCTTCACGATCCTCAATCTCGCAGACTCTGGCACAAATCCACACATCATACCCTTCTCTTCCTCGACCATGACCCAAGACGCGACCGTCGCCGCCATAAGACTATCCCACAATCCTTCTCGCCTGGGGTGCTTGACTAGCAGAGATATCGCCCTTCTGCGTACAGAAGGGTCCCGACAACGAAGTGCTACAACGAAGAGTGCGAGCACACAATGATTTCCAAATACAAAGGTGGCTTGTCCAGGCCTCAAGTGAGGATCCTGCTCCAACACGTCCTCAAGGAGACCCACGAGTGTGGTACATTCGGGCAGATAGACATCAGAGTATGTTTCGTTTCCTTCTGCCGCAGAGAAGAGGAACCGAGATGGTATATATCTGGCCATCAGTACAGTGGCACCAAGGTACTCTTTACACCCTCTCTTTGTCTGCGCGATATCGAAAACAGGTTTGAACGCATGGTACCACGATCTCATAATTTCGAAGTAGCTTTCAAGTTCCGAGGCGAGCTTTTTATCGGAGCCTATTTCTGTGCACTCTTCGAAATCGAGAGTTGCAATATACGGATGCCGTTGGCTTTGAACAGATGCGTGCCATTGTTGCAATCGTCGGACGATTACGTCCAAATACATTCGAGCTTCTTTGACAGTCTCGAACCTTGGTGGAATATCGGGATATTTCTTGCTGAGAGTCCGACTGGTCTCTCCATCTTTGAAAGCCATAGCCTGGAAGTCGAGCAGAATGAACGTGCTGAGCAAATCTTCGTCCAGGAATGAATTGTTCTTGGCCAGAACTTTGATAGTTGAGAAGTCGTCATCCTGAAGTTTACATGGGAATGGCCATTTGAAGAGGATATCGACGCCTGTCCGAATTTGCTTCAACGCTGATTCCTGGTTCCCTAAGTAGCTTTCGAAACATATCATCAGAAGGGAAGAGATGAGTGAGTTTTGAAACCGGGACTCGACTCCTTGTTGCAAGATTCCTTTCATCAGCTGGAGAGATCTGCCATATTGCTGTAGAGCAAAGACATGGTGGGTACTACCATCATCATCACCCTTTGCTGGAGTCGGGCAATGTGACTTCCAAAGCTGTGACATGTTCAAGGATTTATGCAGTGCTCCAATCGCCACGACAGCATGCCATACAAATGGCTCGCGACGGCATGCTTGGAGTATCAGCCGATCCCAAATCCCAGAATCAAAATATCCCGTCAGCTCAGGCGCCGTCCTCGTCTCGAAAACGCGGAAATAACGGTGCTCTTCCTCGTTCCCAAAGCTTGAAGAATTCGGAGTCAACAATTCGAGATCGAGCTCTTTTTTCGATATAGAATCTTTGCGGACCTGCCGCGACGGGAGTAAAATTCTTGTCGTTCTTTGAGGTGGACCTTTCTTTACTAGAGGAATATATTTGCACGGCCACTAGAAAATACACAAGTCGGTATACGTGAACCACAACGCGCATCAGCCGTGAGAGTGCGAATGGAATAGGGAACATTGATTGGATTCTTCAAAAAGACTTACATTTGCTTTCTCGCACCGCTTACATCGTGGTTTACCTTCGTCACATTTGACTCGCCGAGTCCTAGCAGCTTGAGCTTCCGACCTACCGAACTAGGAAGTCGAATACTTACTTGCCTGCGAGCTGTCAGCATTCTGGCCCATGGAGCAAGTTGATCTAGCTTACATGTAGCACATCCGGTCTTTGTCTGTCAGGATGAAAGTCAGTAATTTCGAATATCTCAATATAGTTTCGGGCTCCAGTTCTCCAGCCGGAGCCAATGGGGGCAGGCATCTACAGGGATTCTGACTCGGGCGTGTACCAACCTTTGGCCGTCCTTGCCGGCATCTTTTTTCGCTGTCGGGCATTTTGTCCCAAGCCACATATACCAAAATCGAAAGCTCCAAAGTTATCGTCCGTCGGCCAAATGAAGTCAAGGGTTGAAGTAGTGGGGTTGATGAGATCCCGAAAACAAGGCTGAAGGTTAACGACTGTGCCGCGGACACCATCGCTACATTCGCATTAGTGCTGACAGGATATCGATATTCTCCTGCCATTGGCCCAAACTACGAGAGCTCTCCAATGAGATGGTCTTTAATTCTCGCTCGGTATTTTCGTAAGTTCGTAAGCCGCCCAGATTCCGGGATAGGCTAGCAGTTCGGCCCGCAAAACTCCAAGTCTGGAACAAGGGCAAACTATAGATTTCCTCTTACTTGCACTTTTCTTTCTACTTACCCTTTAATCTGTCATTTTCTTGCTTCAAGTCCATCACTCCGATAATCGCAATTGGACAAGGTAAGCTCATACACCAAGTCTTCTGCAGTTCTTAGCTGACCAAAAGGCAGTTCCGGCAGCGAGTGTCATCTCGGATTGAGGGGCTTCTTACCGGCCGCAAATCCATCAACATCTAGTAACCTCATAATATTGTAAAATCAAATTGTTCAATTGAATCGATCCACGATCATCATTATTTTCAATATTTTATTCCGAGTCCGACTTCAATCGGCCTCACAAAAACAACAACTCCAGGCTTGTGCGTCTCGTTTTGATACGTCATGGACATGATGCATCAGAACAGCACTCTTCCCGTCGAGGGCATATCCAGCCAATACGGCCGTTCGCTGAATGCAATTTTCGTCGTTGCTGCGTCGCTTTTTGCAATCTACATCGGGAAAGTAGTCCAATATAGGCGAGGATTCAAACATCTTGTATGTTGCACGACCAGCGCCCTCGAACTGAAACTATATTGGATTTGTGACTGACCAATATTAGCATGGGCCACTGCCCTCTCCTCCTTTCAGTATGTGGTTTGGGACCATTCCCGGGATCGCAGGCTTGTACAAGAACAGTCCTACGGACACCCACCCAATGACCACAATGACTGTCCTCTGGCGCAAATACAACCTGGGCAACTTGTACTTCCTGGACAACTGGCCAGCAGCCGACTGGCGGCAGGTCGTGGTCAACGACCCAGTGAGATATCGAAGCCCACTTGCCTCCAATCATCACTGGTTACTGACCTCAATATTTAGGCCGTTGCTGCGCAAGCCGTAAATCTGGAGAAATATCACTTGTATCCGACTTTCGTCGGTCATGTGGTCGGCAAAACCAGCATGCTGATCACAGAGGGCAGGGAATGGAAGAAAACCCGCGCACTATTCAACCCTGGATTCGCAGCCGGACATCTGATGACTCTGGTTCCAAGTATCGTAGATGACACGACCATCTTCGTTACCAAGATCCTCAGCAAGCTCGCAGACTCTGGAGAGATCAAGCCGCTTGACGATGCCCTCGCACGTCTGACCATCGACATCATGGGACACGTTGTGTTGGACCACGATCTGAACTCTCAAACTAGCGAAAACGAGATGGTAGATGGGTTTAGAGGTTCTGTGAGGTGGTCGCCAAAGACGGTGACGACCAATCCATTCCAGAACTTGAACCCAATGATGTACATTATGCAATGGTATTACACTCGGGTTACTGACAACTATCTGAAGACAGTCATCAAGCAACGGATAGCTATGAGACCTTCCGATAGTGCGGCGTCTGGAAAGAAGCCTGGCCGCAGACCTGCTATCGACATGGCAGTTGACGAGTTCCTCGTGGCTGGCAGCGATGATGGAAAACCCGGTGTTGTTGACGCCAGATTCCTGCAAATCGCAACAGATCAGATGAAGACTTTCATGTTTGCAGGCCACGACACTTCATCTTCGACTCTCTGCTACATCTACCACGAGCTAAACAACCACCCCGAAGCACTCGCCAAAGTCCGTCAAGAACACAACACTGTATTTGGTCCCTCGGCAAACGCTGCCGAAGCCATCAAGAGAAAGCCAGCTTTGCTGAATGAGCTGCCTTACACGCTGGCTATCATCAAAGGTAACTTTCCTGGCAATACAACAAAATGACAATGCGCTAACACCCAAACAGAGGTTCTCCGGTTGTACCCCCCAGCATCCACAGCACGCGAAGGGAGCACATCCACCTCTCTAACCACCAACGGCGTCTCCTACCCCACAGCCAACACCATGGTCTGGATCAACTTGCACACCATCCACCGTCGCGAGGACCTCTTCCCCTCCCCCGACGAGTTCATCCCCGAGCGTTTCCTCCCCGCACCACACAACTACCCCGCGCAGAAGGAAATCGTGAAGGATTCTTGGCGACCGTTCGAGAAAGGACCACGAAACTGTATCGGTCAGGAATTGGCCATCTTGGAGATGAAGATTATTATGGTGATGACGCTGAGGGACTTCGATATTAGTTCGGCGTATGAGGAGTGGGATCGGATGATGGGAAGGGAGGAGCCTGGTGGAATGTTGGATGGGAGGAGAGGGATGTTCGGTAAGTTGTTTCTTTCTAGTGAGATGTTGACATGTGTTGACGAGAGATCCAGGGACGAGAGCGTATCAGCAGATGAAAGCTACCGCTAAGCCTTCAGATGATATGCCTGTCAAAGTCAAGAGACGGGAGATCTAGAAAGAGGGGAATGACTGCAGAAGTGAGCAGACATTAACATTGAAAAGATGCAGAGATATCGCCATGTTCGTATGTATTGATAGAAAAAATTTATATATCACAAGATTTAGTGGTGCAAGCGAGCGTCTACCGCGCAGAATTTGGTTTCGTTACTTGAGAAAGATATCGGTCAAGATGTTTGATAATCAACACACGCTAGGAAAGGTCCTCCGTGGAACTAACGCTTGACACTGGCTATCTAGGCCGAACCTAAATGTTCGAAAGGATAGGGCAGTGCGGTGAACAACAAAAAGCTTCACTAATGTGGTGCTGCCAACCGTGTAAAGCCAACACATGTGAAACCATATATATGACCGCCTACTTACCCCGAGCGTCACAGTCCAGAAACACACAACTAGAGCAGCATTGCTTACAGTTTCGAGAGTCTGTGAAGAACCGAGAATGATAACAACGCCTCCCTCGTAGACCTACGTGAGTTTCGCACCGCTGCAAGGACGCTCAGAAAATGTGGCCGGTTCGGGTGGGATGAAAGGTCGAGGGTTCCGCGAAGGGAATATTGCAAGTGGTTGCAAAATCGAAGATGAACATGGTGCGCAGCTTTTGAGGTATTGTTCCGTGGTAGATGGAAAAAGGTATCCTCAATGTAAGATGGAATATACCGTGTGTCGTCTCCGTGACCAGTCCATGCAATACAGATTGTGGCTATGTGCCCAGCAAGAGCAATTATGTCCAAGTCCTTGGGCAACCTGCACCGTAATTTGAAGGCCAAATGCCGTCCCTATTTGTTCAATCAAAAGGCCCATTGTATGCCAGCAATGCATCTCTCGTGTCGTTTCATCCACAGTACTCCATGAAGCTTGTAGAATCGCTTCTCCGGTGGAGCCTCGCTCTCGACTGCGTATATCCGTATTCGTAGACTGGATCGTCCTCGAACCTGGCAAACATACCCGGACCTGTGCCAATGCGTCAAGCGTATGTAGAATCGTCTCCTAGGGAAACAATCATGCTCCGATTATCCGCTCGTTGGATATCGTAGCTTCTACCAACCCTAGTCCTTTTGTCTAATTCATGTGTCGCTCTGCCCAGATTACTGGAGGATCCAGCATCTGTACTACCGGCGCGTGCCTGGGATGCATGGACACCGCATATGTTGCCTCTCAGCTGGGCGCTCGTCGACGTGAAAGGTTATGCTGCCTCGACCATTCTGCGAATACTCTTTGCGTTGAGCATCTCCCTATCCTCCCATATCCCAAAATACCCATCGCTCGCACCTGCGTCGCTCAGTTTGGAGAAGTTTTAGATGCGAATTGGATTGCTTTCGTAAAAGGGCCGTGTTCGAAAGGTGGTGGTGATGCTGTGCTGTGCTGTTGTTGTTGTTGTTGTACACTGGAGGCGTTCAATCTGAGAGACGCGACCAAGCCTCGGTTGGCGGCAAGTCTGTCTCGTCTCCGGCCGACCTCGTTCAACCTCAGCCAGCCTGGAGTCACCAAAAACATTTGATCTGATCTTCTTCCGTTTGCCTGTTGCTAGAAAGCTTATTACCCATTGTATGCATTTGTCTGTTTCTGATCTCTGAGATGTATAACTTCTAATTACATTCACGATGAAGGAGTCTCTCCGAGTCCCGGAACACATTTTAACACTGAGTTTGGCTGATAATTTATTTTGTTTGCTTCTTCTATCCCATCGCAATTTAGCCGATACAGGTATTCGCACCCGATCAACTCGAACACCAGTCGATGTGTCCCAGGGTTGGGGATCTGGTGTGGATTCTTTCTTCTACCAAATTCCCGCCAAAAGATATGACTACATCCTTCAAGTCATCTTGCCTTTTCGCTAGAGGATGCCAATTACGCTTGCTCTAGTTCCATCTTCTCCAACACAGACCGAATACCTTCCATGATAGGATCGCCATCACCTTGTGACTCTCAAGGGCCCCTCCGTGGCTGGTCAACAGCCGATGGGCTGTCATTCGGCGTCATGGAATCAGTCGATGAGGTGTCGTATCGCGTGGCGACTGCGTTTGGACCAAAGGGATGAGCGAAGAATCTTTTGCGGCGTATCTCGACTTCTATGAGTTCTTCTGGTGACAGAGCTTCCAAATAATTCGTTCGGCGTCGTACAGAAGCAGGGATCGACCCAACTTGCCCTTGTGCATCTGAGGTTGGGCGCTTGACCCTGAAGCTCTCACGTTCTGTCGCCAGACTTATGTCAGAACCGTAAAGACAATCATTTACTGCATCAGTAAGAGCGCCCAGTCACATACCTTCGTGCGAATGTCTTGCCGAGGCCGAAGCGCGGGGCTGTCTGTGAAAGGGAGATGCTCGAGCCATGGCTTCATAAGGTGAGAGCCGTTTGGCGTCCTCAGCTATGTTGTTTCCTTGCTGTATTTGGGGAAATCGGCTGACACGATCATCTTTATCCTGTATTTTCTTATCTTGTGATTCAGGGAACTGTTTCTGTTCGTGCGCCTTTCGTGCTTCCGCCACCATTACTCTGAGCTTCCGCTGCTCTTCTACATTGTCCCGCTGTTCCAGCTGGCTAATGAAATCTTTGGATAATGACCCAGTCCTCTTTGTCGTGTCTGCCACCAGGAGGTGATGAACCATGAGAGCCTCTAGGCCTAGCTCTTTCAGTGTCTTGGATGTTAGCAGAATCTCCACCTGCTTGCCCAGGTGTTTCATAAACTTCTGTAAATGCTCATCATACCCTCCAATGTGTCCCTGGATCGATGCCGATATCAATGCTAGTGTCTTGAGAAAATGGCGCGTTTCCTCTGCAATGATGCCTTCGGAGAAACCGTGCTGGAATGCCTTTCGAGCGTGAAGACTCATCTCGTGGGCAGCTTCGTCTTCAGGCTCGCATGTGGCCAAGAGCAGCATGTATTGGGCTCTGTAGTATCTTGGAGGAATCGTGCCCACCGTAGCGAATTTATGCTGTATGTGGCGGATCAAAGCAGCGCATTGAGAGCATTCCTGCGCTTGGTATAGGTGTGCGACCTTTTCTGTTACCATTTGGCAAAAGACAAGCTTTGTGGAGGTACCTTTTTGAGATAAAGCACATGCTCAGAATCGATGATAGTGTACGCGTTTTGGGCGGCCAGTTGGGCATCCGTCATACTGTTCGTGCTTAGCTGTCGGAGACTGAAAGGCTTGAATGAAGTCTGATGAAGTAGTTTAGGCAGATAAATGCTGGTGCCAATGAGAGACTCGGAATCGTCAGCTCCAGGTTCTGGGAATGCCTGGCAGTCGGGTGGTCCGAGTCTGGCTGGGTAAGGAGCATTTTTGACTAATCGGCGGCTGCTGTGGTTGTTCTGAAGGTCAGAACCAAATCGACGACAAATCCTGACTAGCATCGCGATAGAGGAAGGTGCCACTCAATCAAATTGCGCGACAAAACGAAGTCCTTTTCTCTAGGTATCACATGTACATTCGAATGATTCCAGTATGTCTGCTATCGCCTTGCCATATGATCACATTCGAGAGGTAAGAATTGTTTAATACACTGTTACAGACATGGTGTCCGGTTAATTCTTTTAGTGTGAAAGTTCCCACATGTTGTAAACATGTTCAGGTCCTCATCGACTAATTCTACCAAATTGATGAACGACAAAGCATTTCCCTATCGAGTTGATGATATTACACACGAGGCAATAGTAATCTGCTCTCAAACTGTCCAAGATCTGTGGAATCACAATGGCACAATGTAGGCAGTGCACAGGCGCGTAAAGTCTTGTGCAAAGGAATCCAAGCGACAGAATGATCTCTGTTGCCCCCACGATAATGCTGCACTTGAAGACGGAGTAAGTTTCAATGGCGAGATGTATACTTGGATGGCACTGTCTTTCAAAGAGATGGGGACTCGTATCGAAGAGGAGGGAACGCCAAGTTACCAGATCTTCTCATGACATCTGCAGGTTCTCTCGCGAAGCCATCCGAGCGGACCTTCTGTAGATGTACTTGGTACCACATAGGTGCCATATTTTGGTGCAAACGTGAGCTACTCTGCATACTCAAGAAAATGGAAGAGTTAGCCATGTACTCGAGTAAGGCAGCCAGTTTCTTCGAGGACAAGAGCCAATTCCGTTCGGTCGTTGCAGCTGAATGTAACAGTGTTGGAGAATCGATCATCATCAAAGCACTCGTTACCAGAATTCGACCTCAGCTTTGTGACACTTATGAACCACTTCATAAGGTTTTTGGGACGGCCATAGCCACGATGACGTCTATAAAATGGGAATTGTGCGATGCAGGAGTCCTCGGCGCATCCTGCTCAAGATGGGAATTGACTCTGTCATCCATCATCATCAATGCATTGGACATAAGCTTCTTCTATCCATATGTGATAACCAAAACGTAAGCCCTATGATCGTCTCGCCTCATTGCCGAATATCATGCAGGTTCAGGTGGGGTATCGGGACTCATGATGTTGACTCGATGTTCCGATTCATGCCATGAAATTCAGTTCGTCCAGACTTATACTTCATCTGATATTATAGTTTGGGATCTACTTCATGCGAAGAAACACCGTTCTCGGCGAAGATCCGCGATTTGCGCTCTTTTCATTCTGACAGCCGCTCAAGAAGTCAATTGAACGAAAGTTTACACTAACACGGACCCCTATCAGATTACTAGCTACGGGAATATGCGAGAGCTTAACTCAATCTCTATCGTTTAGCTCAACAGATCTCTGGCGGTCCATGGGTGAGGGAAATGGGCCGCAAACACGAGCATATTTCCCAAGATGAAAGTTGTTTCGGCTGGAGAATTCCCAAGATTTACGGGCCGAGTCGCCTCTTCTTCCAACATCATTGAAGGACAAGTGAAGCATGAAAACTTCAGATGGGTGACGACAGCGGTGAGAGCTGGCTTTTGTGGGGTTTCGAGTCTGATGTCCGAGTTTGGACGATTCTCCTTCATCTCGTAGCGCCTTCTGGGGTCTGATCGCTAGCCCCTGACGATCACGTGGCTGTCTCACAACAAGCCTCTCATACAATCTCGCCTAGAGAACTCAAACTCAACGTCCGCTTCGAGACAACATCCGTCCCATGAAATCCCCGTCCATCCGATCTATTCATCTCAACGACTCATCCGAGGCTGAAATGCACAGATGCACCAATCAACGCAGCCCATGACCTGGGCACCGCACCTTCTCCTCGGCGCGCATCAATCGCGAGGCGTCTCTCATTCAAGACACTGGGCCGTGATGGACCAGCCTCCCCTCTCATCTGATGCTCGAGACCATCTGATACCCGGCGACCCATCTTCCTGGTGTCATCGGCAGGATCTCACTACTTTCTTGACCCATAATCCCAGCCCTTGTCCAATGGGTAGGCACACCGAGAGGTCGAGGAAGTTGTAGACGCGCCCAGGCAAGGTCATGCCGCGCGGAGACTGTGCTCATTGGGTCGAGCGGCTCAAAATAGTGAGGACGAACGGTTGAGAAACGCCCTGTTCTCCAGGTATGATCTGCATTGCAGTAATGAGGTTAGTCTTCAGAGTGACAGGAGCAGGATTTTATGCTTGGCAAGAGTTTGATCCAGACTTCGCCAGCTTCGATGATTCAAGCTATAAGAGACCTTCGTCCACTTTGCATTGCTGTTTCTTTCCTCATCGCATTGTTCAGTCTCTTCCAGTTCACTATACATTCTTTATCTCCCCAGTTCTGTGAACTTCCTCTTCTGACATTCTTTATTGCTATTTCAACCTTCACTTAGGCCGGTCCTTCTTTAACTGTCTATATTTATCAATTCTTCAATCGCTTTCTACACAACCGCAATCATGAAGTACGAAACCGCCACCGTTCTCCTCGCCTTCTTCGGCCTTACCTCTGCTGCTCCCACCAAGATGCGCAGAGAGGTTCCCCAAGAACAGTCCCACGCCAAGTTCCTCACCAGTGTTCGCGCCAGCTTGAACTTGGATAACCCTGATGGAATCGTGGATCCTGTTTTCGGTCTTTTGGGTAACGCAGCCGCCGCGGAGGGTGCTGGACAGATCACCAATTTGGACTGTCTCCACCAGGCCACTGCCGATCGTGCATTCACCAACGCCAAGGCCGCTGGAGATGTTCAATCCCAAGTCGACGCATTGATCTTCGCTGCTCTGGAGAGGAACACTGGGTCCGTTGGATTGAAGAGTGTTCTCTGCACTGACGCCGCTGTCAACCCCGAGATTCAGGCTCTCACTCAACATCAAGATCCCGCATCTGAGAATGCTGCGGCAGACAACAAGGCCCTTGTCCTTCTCCTTGCCCAGGAGATTGCTACCATCGGTGGCAACCCACTCGACGCCCTTCTTTCCGGAACTTTCGCTCCTGGAGAGGTGAGATCCCCAGTATCTTCTGCATAGAATCCTCGCTGACCAATCGATCTAGATCGGTGACCCAACCGGTGCTGGAAATACTTGTGATGATGCCGACGATGCCGAGGGATGTATTTTCACCCAGAACCTCCTCGTAAACGACGCCACGGAGGACGAGATTATGGCGGCCGTCGCAGGAGTTGCAGTTGATGCTGGTGCCGCTGGTAAGCCCCCCTCTTTAAGCTTCTATTATATCGGTCATGCTAATTGCACTAGCCAATGGAACTGCCGCAGCTGATAATGCCACTGCCGTCGCAACTCCAGTCGCAAGCGCATGTGCCGCAGTCGTTACTGCCACTGCCACAGTTGTAAGTTGTTGAGCCTTGCCAGGACTCACCCCAAATCCTTCAAACCGAGACTGACCAAAATAGGACGCTGTTGCTGATGATGTCGCCGCCGATGTGGAGGCCAGTGCTGTAAGTTACAAGACTCTGATCTTTCGACAAGTCATTCCTGGCTTGATCGCGCATGATAATAGAACCATAGCATTTACTAACACAATTATAGACCGCAACCGAGGCCGCCGCTGCCGCAACCGAGGCTGCTTCAGCCGATAATTCTGCTGATGCCGCCGCAGGATGTAAGAACCCCACTCCACATCGTAATGTGACCAAATCTAATGCAGTTCAGCCAACGTCCAAACATTCAGCGGTGCTCTCGGAGGAGCTGCCCCAGCTGTCATCGAGTCATCTGGCGATCGCCCATTCTCCGTCAACGGTGCCACCTTCGTCAACATCGGTGCCGCCCTCCAAAGATCTTGTGCCATCCAGAACAACGCTTGCGCAAACGCTGCCAACTCCGGAGCTCTCGATGGAGGTGTCGGACAATGTGGTGACCAGGAGAAGGAGTGCAACGCCGCTGCTCAGGCTGCCGCAAAGAAGTCCAAGCGTCAAGCTCTTGACTTCGGTTCCTGCTCCAACCCAGCTGTTCAATTCGCCGTCGGCCTTGACGGACGCAAAGAAGCTTCTTTCCAAGCGGTCAACAACGCTGACTTTAACCACGGATCGGCATTGAACATCAAGGTTATCTCTGATTTCATCTGCCAGCAACTTGACTCCAAGTGCAAGGCTGACCAGGCTGCTCTTGATGCCTGTGCGTCCGCTCAAGCCGCTGCTGGTATGTTTTCCCTTTCCAAACAATTACGACGCAAACTAACATCTCTTCTTAGCTGCCGCAACTGGCCAGGCCTCCGCTGATGCATTCAACGCCGCTCTCGGTGTTTAAATCCATCCCTTCTTCTAGGCAGGACAACAAACAAGCTCACCTTGTCATTTTGGGCAAGCCGAGAATTGCATCTACGCCATTTCGGTCACACGGGGCGGGGATGAGCAGAGGATGATTGATTGATTCGAATTGATATTTTTGACATGGGGAGAGAGAGAACACGAAAATTCTTATGTATTTTGGAAACTGCGGAGTAGATGGGTCGCGGTAGGATGATCCCGACCCTTAATGAATATGGCGTTCCTTGTGTATAGAGATAAAGGACATGAGTAATGGTCTCGTTCACACTGTCGTAGTCTTTTGTGTCATTTGTGTTGTGCTGAATATGTGATTATTAACGATACTGCATAATTTAAGACATCTTTGCAGACAAATAAAGACAAGCCTATTCCGTATAGCTCCTTTACTTTTCCTGGGATTAATCGTTGCTGGTTTTGACCTGGGGCATTAAGAGCCAGTAGTCAGCAGAAACTCGCGACTCAGTCCCATCTGCCTCTCATAAGTTCTTCGATGGGCCTTGCTCTGTCACTGAGAAAGTAATAACAAACCCAAAGGTACCCCTCTCAGCAGAAACGACCCTCAAACCTCCCCAGTCCCATCGTATCACACCAAGAGATCAGCCCATAATGACGTCTCAGCCCCGAACTCCTCAATAAGAAGACTAAACACTCTTCTCAAACACCTTATTCAGGCTATTATACCAGATTCAAGCAATCGTCCCGCTCATCTGATCGCTCTCTTTCCGGCGTTAGTCACGTACTTGATAGTCTTTCGCAAAGCCAGTCGTGGCCATGTTGCCTGAGTTTGAAAGAGGGTCATTCGAGGGGTGTAACGAACGCGTGGTCGTGGATATGTGTTTGGTCGTGGGCGTTTGTCATGCGGGGTTCGTTTCCTTGTCGATGTGATCGGTAACTGGTACACCTGCAGAACATTAGCTCGTTGCATCCTCGAAGCTATCGTTTGGTTCCGATGATTTTCTTTCTTCACGAGAGCAGAATCTTCCCTCCTTTCAATAATGTGTCCAAAATGTATTTCGACTTCCTCTACCTCAAGAACAATACCAATACACGCCACCACAAAACAAGCCCCCGCCAATAAGTTTCCTAGCAGAGCCGGATTCATACTCTTCCAGGATCCGTTCATCAAGCTATGAAATAGATGCAAGAATTCCTACGCCATATTCCAGTGTACACCATGACAGTCCATTTGTCACAGCCCATGTTCTATGTTCCCTCTACATGAAGCGGACTTTCATTCTCTATGCGACTTCATAACGTTTGTAGATTCTATCATCCCGTCTTATCACCCAGACAGATAGCAAAACTATATAATAGGCACTCAACGCAATACAGTGCACCCCCCGGGTTTGATTGTCTAATTTGATCTTCTGACATTTGCTGCTCTGCCTTTACTAAAAAGAATGATTAGACCCAATTGAAACAAATTATTTCAGGAATGGTATGACTTAATTGGTTGTGCGAGTTCAACGAACAGGGACGAAATATAAAGCAGCAAATGTTATGAAAGCGCCCCAGACAACTGTACTAGGGGATACACCGTAGCATCTCTCACAGAAACAAGCCTACTCGCACAACAGCTCCACAGCTCCATACCCCCTCACAGGCACATTCCCGCACCCCACCTTACTCCCCGTCGCCAACCCATCAAACGCAAACCCATGAATCTCATTCCCAGGCTTAAAAACACAATTGCCATCCATTTGTGCCAAGACCGTACACCCACCCACACCAGCTTTCGGCGGTGCAGTCAAAACAGCTGTGACTGCTCCACCAAATGGGAAGTTGAGCACCGCACATGTTGCTTCGGCGATTGTTACAACTGTAGATGCGCCGGCCGAGCCATCGGTTGGTGGGATGGCGGTGGGTGATAGGCAGGTGTAAGATGAGTAGATTGTTATTTTGGCGGAGGCTGGTCCGCCGGGTGCGTTTGCTCGGGTGGAGAGAGGAGTTGCGAGGCGAGTGCGAGTGCGGGTACGATTAGAAGGAATGGTGTCATAAGTGTCTATGGAGACATTTGTTAGCCATGCGTTGACTTGAGAATGACAGATCCTGAACTCACGATGAGCTGCATATTGATGCTTTGAAGGGAGCTTTTGTGAAGTGAGAAGTTATACTTGGATCGGCCTTGAATATTACTTTCGCGATAATCTTGATGAGAGGCAGACTTGTTGGTCCTTAGAAGTTATCGAGTCGATTTGAGTTTGATTCTTGTGCTGAAGACAGAGGTTCCATTCCACCATTCATACTCAGCTTCTCATCTCGAGGTCAACACATGTGCGCAAAAGATACCCAGGCCTCGACCGAGTCCCCCAGGTACTGTCCACTCCCAGGCTTCACTATCTTTGTTTTCTCATGCAGATATCAGTATAGACATGCAGGCGAATTGTGTCTAGATATACTTATTTCTGCTCAACTAATTACTGGAATAGCCAAGAGCAATAAATTCACCAGCCACTGACAGCCAGCTGGCAATCAGATGCAGTCTTGATATCGCAGTACATATCATGTCTTATGAAGTCGTAAAATGGACTGCTCCAGCCACATATGAGACCAAGCTAGACAGTGATAGGATGGACCAAGTCCAAAAGCGGCTTAAAGTCTGGGCTGAGACCCAGTGTTGTGGTTGTGGCGCAATGTCAGGAGTTTAAGCGAGGGGCCTGGCTAGATGTGGATGTGGTATTTGCATTAAGATCTTGCGACTGCTCAAGGCTAACGTGAATGCGGTCCCTGGATGATGCCATCTCCATATTGATTGTACAAACATGTTTCAGTATACACACACATCACACCACCTAGAGTCCAGCTGGACACGACGATGCAAACCCTTGGAATCACGTGACGCGAGTGTTGAGTACAATTCCAAGTGCGCAGTACCAGTATTTTTTTTTTAAATATGATGGTACGAAGTTGTTATGATATTGAATTGAAGTTCTCTATATACTGCATATACTTGGTTCGATACTCCCCTTTGACCGATGCGTCGTTCTGCGGTGTGCTGCCCTTCGTTGAAGCGAAAGAGATTACGAAGTGTCAAGCTTGAATGGCGAGTCAGAACTGCAACTAAGATGAGACCGAACGTGATATCCAAAATTGAGACATGAAAATTGCGACATGCAACATGACTTGGAAATCAAGCTTTGCTGATTTAGGAGCCGATGCCGAAGAAAAACTGATTCACCCTTGTGGATCAAGGGTCAAGCTTGTCAATGGTGAGTAGCAAAGTGGACTAGATTGAGACCCTAATTGGCAGATGAGCGATAGCAGGTCTTACAAAAGACTCACTATGCTACTCATCTAGCAAGCACTGTTCTCTTGCAGGGTTGCTTTCATGTAACAGGATGTTGTAAAGTGATGTTGCTTCAGAATGATAGCTCACCATCTCGGTTAAACATCAACAACAGCCGTTCCCAAGAAGCACCGACAGAACAAATGGGATCAGGAGAAGAAAGAAACAAAAGTCGAAGTATGTCTATGTAAATAAGAGAGTCTAGCATGGATGGAATATGCCTCGATAACTATCCTGTCAATTGCGTCGAGTACCCTTCCGACAGCATGTACAAAGCTCGATCGATTGTTGAGATATTTTGGGCGTACCCAATGTGATGTCACCAGTCAATGCAAGAACATACGAGAAACCATCTCAGTTCCCGACAAAGCCCTTCAAAGCCGTCCAGGTGCTCCTCAGCACCATGACTCGACACAGGTGGAGCCTGACGAGGGAGTCACATCATAGGTGTACATATTTGGCAGATTTTCCACCACAGGCTCCTTTAATCCGCTTATTTGATGCCTATCTTTCCATTTCAGATAATCCTCAGAGTACACATCCTCAACCCATCATATCAATCCCACTCTCTCTCGCCCACATCCTCATCCCCCCTCATCCTCCAATCCGTCTTCCCAAACCCCTCTCTCCCCATCTGAAAGAACCCAACCCTCTGAAACACCTGCACCATCCTCCCCCACCCCGTTCCTAACAAGCACCAACCCCCTCGGCGTCTCCGTACACGTAACCTCAAGAAACCACAACTCCCTAAAACCACCCAATCTCCTCTCCTCATCCGGAGGAATCGTCCCCTTCTCCGGCCTCGCCCGCCCTATTCCTCGCCTCAGGCCTAGGAATGATTTCCCCAGCACCGAGCATCTTCTTCGTGACCTTCTCCTTAACCCCCAACCTCAGCTGCGTATTAACCTCCCTCACAATCTCATCTCCGTCCCCACCCTCGCCCTGTTTCTCCACATACAGCTCCAACACCTCTTTTCCCACACCCAACTCATCCATGACAATATAATCCCAAAACAGATGCGGCCACTCCTTGTTATCCGTAACAACGAAAAGCGCTAGCACTTCATCAGCCGAAAAGCGCGCATAGGTCCAGTCAGAGTGATCAACCCGTTGACAACTTGTCCGTATGGAACGTTCGTGTATTTCGGTGTCGTGGACGCGGAGTGGATTTTCACTAAGCTGTGATGCGGCCCATCCCATTCGTGAGACGCGAAAGATATTTCCTGAGTCGACGGAGATGAAAGACCATGTTGGCGCGATATACATCTCCTCTTCTTTCCTACTTTCTTTTACTTTCGCCTGCGCTTGTGTCTGTACCTGTCTCGGCGGCCTCTTCTCAAATTGTTCCATGCTCGTGAACCTCACATATTTCTCCCCCATATCATAAATCTTCTCCACAGAAAGGTTATCAAGATGTCTTTTGATTCCTCCTAACTTCATCCTCCGCTTCTCCAACTGTGGTGTTCTCCATCACGCTGATTGGGCCTGCGGGCGCTTTATCCGGTATGCAGTGCCAGAGTAATGACCATGGGAGGCTTTCCCTCCAGTGGCCAGCGAGGAATTGGTCGAAATGCAAACGGTAGAATTCTGATGCGATGGCGGAGAGAGCCGGTAGTTTGTCTGTTCTGAAGGATACCTGCCGACGACTATAGTGCGAGGCGATGATGAGCCAGCTTTCGAGCCAGAGGGGATATTTGGCTGTTTCTGGGATGTCGTGGGAGCTGAAATTCGTTTGCTGGAGAGAAGATGTGAGGGTTTGGAGTCGATCGAGGAAGAAGCGCTTGCGGTCTTGGTACTGCGGCATGACTGAGCGAGCATGCAGATTGAACTTCTTCTTCTCTGCAGCAGTTGCATCGTCGGCTTGCAACCCGTGTGTATGCGTACAACTCAGACATCGCCAGCTTACTTGCCCACTCCCATAGATCAGCAATCGAGGAGCCAGCCAAGCCTCCTGGAACGTCCAGCCCCTCCCCTCAATAACTTCTTCCCCAAACTCTTTAACGTTAAATCCATGGTCCTCATCTGGACATGGCCAGACTTCACTTGCTAGTTCGTCATCCGGATCCTTGACGTCCCAAATCAGCGGCACGCAGAAGCTCTGTCTAATCCTCTTCATGATCTCCTCCCTATCTTCCAGAACCCCCCTCTCGCAATCCTCAGCAATAGCCGCCGAGATAGTCACAACCGCATTTTTGTATATCGACGGCATCTGCGTCAATTCATCCCCTTTGTCGGAATCAGAATCTTGGATTATACAGGGTGCATCGATTCAGAGATATCGGATCCCCAGTTTGCGACTCACGAGGATGGCGTCTTGTAGCGTCTGTGGTAGTGTCCTAATTACGATTGCGTTTTTGTGTGGATTCCTTGATCATTATGGATTGACCTTGAGGACCCCAGCAGTAGCTTAGAGCGATGTACTGGCCTATTTCGCTTGGTGTGGCTTCCTTGAGTCGGATTATGTCCTGGAGCTCGCTTAGCTCATTGAGATCGAGGGCTCGGGTTGGGAGGGTGCCAGTTGTGATTTTTGGGCAGGATGAGTGTGTCTGCAGGCATTCTCTGAGCCAGGTTCTTGCTGAGCTGAATGCATCTCGAGTAGCTACCTGTGGGCTTGCTATTTGTTGCTGGACGTAGTGATCTGTTGGTCCACCTGTGGTAGAATAAGCGAGTGCAGCTTTTTTGAGAACCCATGTCACAAGAAACCCCTGTAGATTCATAGCCCATCTCCTCTCATAGGCATCAAGGGACTTAACATTAGTATAAAAAGCCATGTGGTAAGTATAACTCCTCACATGTTTCCAACTTTTGACATCCTTAAACCGCTCCGGATCCTTCCTAAGATGCTTCTAACGAAAACCTGGATCCATCCACATGTCCCTTTCCGGATTCATGATTTTGAAGGACACCTACGTCAGATATCTGCTCTTCTTCTTGACTTTCTTCTCATCAAAAAGCATCGAGACAGTCGCTCCATTGAGATCCCCCTGCATTTCAAGCCACAACAGTCAGTCAAATTTCTCAAGCAAACCCACAAAAATGCCAAACATTGCATCCAATGTCAATACCTCCACCAACTGAAACCACGATCCCCAACTTGAAAAAGAATTCACCCACTCCACCCCCTTCCACAAAAACAACCTGCCCAACAATCCTCCAACACAACGCACAAGCGCCTTGTTCCTCACCCCTCTCATCCTTTTCCGCAACCGCAAAATTGAGAAATTGCGCCCACGTGCCGAGGAAGATCTCCTCGTAGGCACGCATGCGTTGGATGTTGGTTTCGGTGATGGAGTAGCAGATGGGACAGTCGTTGAAGCAGTTTGGAGAGCCGTTACAGGAGGGTGGGGCGCCGGCGGTGGGGGGTGAGAGGGGCATGGTGAGGGACTGGAGGGATAGTGAGAGAAGGTATTATGATGACGGTGATAGTGATAGTAATAGTGATATCTGTGGTGAAGTTGGGGAATGGCAGCGCTGATTGTCAAAAGGGCTTGGAATGGGCCCGAGTTTGAGAACTGTTGGATGGGTATCCCCGTCAAGAGTATCACCAAACGGACGAAGAATATGAAACAAGAGATAAGATGGTTTAAGAAGATGACATGATTTGGACGTTCAAGCAGATGTTATGCCGTCCCGATGCTGAATGTTCAGCTTCATGCAGAGTCGGTTTCTAGACTCGGCTATTTGAGCCACTATTTTTCAACTTGGCGTAGCGATGCTGGACTACCAAACCGGTTCAGTAAGGCAAGTATGTAAAGTTTCAGGTGAAAAATTAAATAAGGACAAAGATAGCATGAAGAGGCATGCGAAGATATGCGCAACTTCCATGATAAGTGTGCAAGCGAGAGAATCGCCGCCACCAATATCCAAAGAGACTCCAGAGAGGAGGCAGAACAAACGAGCAAAATGAACTCCATTCCAATCGTCTTAATCGACGCATCTACTGTCCCTGTCATGATAACAACCTAAAAGGTACAGCTTCCTGTTGGCGAATGCTGCACTGAATCCTCAAATCTCCATCTCATGCCCCTCGCACCCAGCCTAGCCCACCCCGTCTAAATCTAAATACCCAACCAAGTCTTCCCCCTCTCGTAAACATAAAAGCTCACCGCCACCATGGGCACAACCTTAACATACCCAATACTCAGCCCAATCCAAAACCCCATGACACCCCTCTCCCTCAAAATCAATCTCGCTGTCTCCCCAATATTCAATCTATGACCATCACCCACCGCTCCACCAACCTGCATCCTCCTCCTGATAACCTCAAGCGGATACGCCGAGGTCTGAGAGACCAGACCTGCAATCCCGCCCGCGAAGAGCTCAGCCCAGGAGCGCAATGGAGGAGGTTTATTCTCGGGTGAGTTGGCAGGTTTAGGTAAAGTCGTGTATTTCGCAAACATAGGATAGCGAAGGACATCACCAGCCGTGTCGTGCGTGAGGAAAGACATCCCAGCATACGGCAACATACCTAAGACCGTAGCGCTGAACCCTCTGTAGAAATTCGCCAGACCGGCGCGAGGCGCAACAGCTTGCACGGCATCTGAGACCGCGGTCGGGAGCGCAGTTATCGATCTCGTGCTTGGCGGAGGCGCTTCGTTGTATATGCGTTTACAGATGTTGGATAGGGAGGAGCGAGAATCGCGCTTCGTTTCGAATGCTAGCCGTACGCGGATTACTTCTAATGGGTAGGTGAAGAAGACGCTTGTGACGCCGGCCATTGAGCCGGAAAGGAGTCTTCGAATTGGGGTCTCTTGTGCTGGCGAGTGGATTACCACGGAGCGAATTTGTTCGTAGGCGAGGAATTTGATGGCCGCGTAGGGGAAGATTCGGAGGATTGTTGCGGAGTGCCCGCGGAAGAGACCCCGCGCGCCTTCGTCCTTGTAGATGTCTTTCATGGCGGTTACGACGCCGAACCAGCTACCGGTGTATTTTGCGAATTGGGGGTTTGAGGCTTGAAAGAGGATCTTGACTCGGTCGAGAGGGGCGACCAGGGTTTTGGCCTGAATACCCGTTAGTATATCTTCAGTCGCCCAGAGTTTCCCCGCTCCCTTGTTTGTTCTTTCTAACAGAGCAAGTCAGAGATTCTGTGTACATACCGCACTCCCCGCCAACCCTCCTGCCACACCTGTCCGCCATATATAATCGAAACTCTGCTTATGGGGTTTCTTCCTCGGCGCAATGGCATCGTCGTCTGTCGGGCAAACAGCCAGATCTTTCCTCCGCGCCTCGACTACTGCATCCATCTCTCGTGATTTGTCCTTGAGCATCGCGGGTGGAGAGGCATTGTTGAAGAGGGCCGAGGGCATTCCTTGCCGCCTCGAGGCTCGTTGGTATTATCTTCTGTCGAGGTATTGGATGGTCATTTGGTATTCATTCCGGTATGGGCTTGCTTAGTCTAGTTCGGTGCAATCTGGTTTGGTCGAATTCGTAATGGGTTGCTGAAGTTATAGGAGAAGAGAATGTCGAAGAAGTCAAAGCTGGAGACGTGGGGTATTTCGTGGAGAAGTTCGTTTGTCCGATCGTTGTTTGGTAATGCACCGAAGTGTATGGAGAGAAGCAAGCAACCGAATGGAATTGTTGATTTGCCGCGGGACGTCATTTAGCGTATCCCGCTTTCGGCTATCAGATTCAAGATGCCCAGGGCCCAGGGGTTCTTAAGCCGCGACTTCATTTTTTTCGCCCTGCAGCTCCCGATCGCCGACGCAAGCCGTGTTGGTCATGGCTTTTTGTTTATCCGACGGTTAGGTATTTGAAGATGTGGTGTCCGAGAACGGCTTCAAAGTGAGTTGGTTTAGAGGATTTGTATCTCAAAAAGAAGATGTCTGCTTTTGAAGCCACAAAAGACGGTTTGAAGATATGTGAAGTTTCACGTGATCATCGCAAGATCTTTGATCTCAAGTCATTCGTTTGCCATCTCATCTCGACTGTTTTTGTTTTGGTCACTGTTGATCTCTGTATAGCTTTTCCATTGCATTTATATACTCCGATCTTTGATTTATATACTGTTATAGTATCTCGATGGACCCCTCCATTCTCTGGCAAAACGCATCCTCTACAGTCATCCTTATCGACATCCCACGCTCCCTCGAAGTCGCCCAACACTTATCATCTACATTATCTCACCCCTCTTCCCAATGTCCATCCTCAAGAAGGAGAAGAATACTCTCTACCCTACCAATCGCTCGTCCTTTTCCCTCTTTAGAACCCAAGACTCCAAAAGCACGCGCGAACTTCAATGCCCGTCTCGGACCTTCCTCTATCAATGACTTGTTACTGAGGAAACATGTTGAGTTTGCATTGAAAGAGATCAGGGAAGAGTATGATGGGGACTGGTGTCTAGGGAGGGTGATTGAGAAGAATGTTTCTCTTCTGAATTTAGCAGAGGATTCATCCTCAAAGAGGAAGAGAAAGAGGACGAAAACAGCAGGCTCAGCTCGCCCAGATGAAAATGGTCGTTCCGACGGAGATATAGACCTCGAAGCTTCAGATTTATCTCATCCATATCCCCAACATCAGCTTCGACACCAAGACCTGGAAATGGAAGTCCTAGATCCAAACGGACTATTCTTCACAAACCCCCACCCCACCATTATATCTCTACACATCAAAAGATCAGACGAAGAAAAGCCCAGTAAAGTTCACGTCCCACCCCACAGCACCCTCCTCTCTGGCCCCCTCTCCACCACCCTCCACCATTTCCTCTCCTCGTCTCCTGATAAAGGCTTCACCCTCATAACCCTCGACCCACCCTGGCCTAACCGCTCCGCTCGTCGTTCATCGACGTACAACCTCGCCCGAAATGGCGATTCGATTCATGAAATCCTTTCTGGTTTGCCGTTGGGAGAGAAGTTGGGGGAGGGGGGAGTTGTGGTGGTGTGGATTACGAATCGGGAGGGGTTTAGGGAGATTGTTCTTGGTTCTGAAAAGGAGGAAGAAAGTGGAGGGGGAGGAGGTGATGGAAGAGGGGGAGGAGGAAGAGGAGGAGGATTGTTTAGAAAATGGGGTGTTGAGTTAGTGGAGGAATGGGTTTGGATTAAGACTACTGTTAAGGGAGAACCGATTTGTGCTTTAGAGGGAGGATGGAGGAAACCGTGGGAGGGGTTGCTTATTGGGCGGAGGAAGAATGGTAACGGAGAAGGCGGGAATGGAAATGAGACGCGGAGAGGCGAGGTAAAGAGGAGGATTATAGCTGGTGTTCCGGACTTGCATTCGAGGAAACCGAATGTGAGGGGACTGTTTGAGAGATTGTTATTACAAGACCAGAATGGAGGGTTAAGAGGTGGATTAGTGGATGGGGAGTTGAGAGACAAGAGGTACGAAGCGCTAGAAATCTTTGCGAGGAATTTAACAGCTGGGTGGTGGAGTTGGGGAGATGAGGTGTTGAAGTTTCAAGCCGAGGAGTGTTGGGCAGATGAAGAAGAAGGGAAGGGAGATGACGGTAGTGAATAGTTTGAATACCCATCTTTATCTTATAGTCATACATATGATACATCTTGACAATGCAGTCTTCTAAACATACAGCGCTGTGCATGCTCGTCTCCCTTTCTCCTCTCTTCTCTCCATACCAAGATATCAAACCAACTACTCTCTTCTCCTTCCGCCCTAAACCCTCAATGCATCTTTCGTTTCTCCTTTCTGATCATCAGTCACTTATCACCCACCCTGGGCACCTCAACTTCCCTCTCAACCTCCACCGCCTCACCATCATCTTCCCACTGCATCTCCGAATCCGTATCATTCGGTTTCCAGCTCGCCTCCCCCTTCAACAGCGCCTTCGCTTGCTCAGCAATACTCTCTCGTTCGCGCGATGGTTTAGTCCGGTATGAGGGCTGTACAGTCTCGGATTGGTGCTGGCGGAATTCGTTGACGGCGTCGAAGGAGGATTTATCCCATCTATAAATCATATTAGCATGTACCCCAACACAAGCATATCTTAAAATCCCCAATCCGCTCCCGCAATCCACATCCCAGAAAAAAAATCCAAAGCCAGACCCAACTCAAAATCCCCAAACGGATTGAAAGTATGTAGAGGCGACTTCGTCTGGGATAAAAGAACCAGCAAACACATACAAATCAAAATTCTCCGGCTTCTCAGGCCACACAAACGGACTCTCCATCTCAACCAACATCTTCTTGATACTTCTCGGCCTATACCACTGTCTCGGCCTCACCCTCGCCGCGCCAGGCTTATCCTGTCGTACTTTCTGCTGCTGGATGTAACTGCGCACGCCACGGACCTGCACGCCGTATGCATTCCAGAGGTAGTCGCGGAGGTCGAGCTTGTTGAGGTTGAGGGGGACGATGAAGGATGCGAAGGTGGGTGGGTGTTCGGGGGTGCGGAGGAGGGTTAGTGTGAAGTTTGGTCTGATGGGACGGAGGGTGTTAGTTGAGTTGGGTTGGATGGGGAGTAGGGGAGAGGTAGGGGAGAGGTAGGGGAGAGGGAGAAGAGGTGAAGGTTGAGGGTTGAGATGTGGAGGGGAGGAGAAAGGGGTGGCAGAACGTACAGGAAGACCTGTTTGTTTCCTAATCTGTAGCGTCCTACACGGACAGGTACTTTTGAAGCCATAGTGAACTAATTGGTGTGGTGAGCTGCGAACGACTTTTCGCTGCCAATCATTGATAGCTTACTCTCCGTCGCCAAATATTTCTCGATATCAATTGATCGGCCCGTCACGCGTCTAATAAAGAAGCGCGCGCTTGATAGCTTGTCCCGAGTTCCGTTCCGATCAAGTCCCGTCTCACTGCCTCAGCCTTGCCTTCACCCTTGTCATATCCACCAGTACGGTAAGAGTTCCGTAGTCTGGTAAAACCCCATCTTAAAGTCAAAACAATAATACTGATTGGCTCGGAGGTCGGATTTAACTCGATCTTATCGCCAAGAAATCAAGGTTCTCACGATGCTACAGGCTGCAGAAGCACGTCAAGCTGACAAATATGCATCGGTTACGTAGATATGCCCCGCCTAGGTGCCCCGCAGGACTGAATGTCGCCGCGTGCAAAAGCTTGATATTTCTCCGTCAAAGACTTCGTACTTGAATTTATATATTCAATTGTTGAGAGAGACAGAAAGGAAAAATACCATCGAATTGACTCAAAATGGCATCCAATCCTCCATCTACCTGCTGTACTGTTGGCGTCAAGCATGAGTACGTTCACTTCACCTGAATCAACCCCGCATTGTCCCGTATGCGACTTCACATACTACAATCTCATCGTCTCAAGCTCACACTACTTCTTCTTCTCCGCCATAAAATGAATTCCAAAAGTGAGCATACGAACTGACTCTAAAATTCAACAGCGGAACACCAACCGGCAAACCCCTCAAAATCGGCAACATCGAAGCCTACGTCGCCGAGCCAAGCGGAAAGACAATCCACAAAGACACCGCTATTCTCTTCCTCCCAGATGTGATTGGGATCTGGCAGAACTCGAAATTGATGGCTGATCAGTATGCGGCAAATGGATACTACACGCTTATTCCGGATTTGTTCAATGGTGATCCATTGAGCTTGAATAGGCCAGCGGACTTTGATCTTATGTCTTGGTAGGTTTCCTTCCTGATAATTTTTTCACGTCGGGACCATATATTTTGCAAGATTCACTAGAACGCTTGTTTGATACGACGTCTAGACAATTTTCCCGGAGGAATTTACTAATTCATCACTTCTCACAGGCTCACTAAAGGAAGCGACGGCAAGAACCCTCACACCTACGATGCAGTCGACCCCATCGTCGAGAAATCAATCAAGTACCTCCAGGAACAAGATTTTAAGAAAATTGGAGCTGTTGGATACTGCTTTGTAAGTATTGACTTCTAATGCTCACCTAAACTTCCTACTTGCTAGGGTATGGCTGATCTATGTTGCTAGGGTGCCAAATACGTCGCCAGATTCATGGCTGCTGGCAAGGGGATCTCCGTCGGATTCGTGGCTCATCCTTCGTACGTTTTTCACTCCTCCCCAAGCTTTCTCCTTCCAATCCAATTCCTCATTCATAAATCTAACACACCACCAGCTTCATCGAAGAAGACGAACTCCTCGCCATAACCGGCCCATTCTCCATCGCCGCAGCCGAAACCGACCAAATCTTCCCAACCGAGAAACGTCACCGTTCTGAAGAATTGCTCGTGCAAACCAAGCAGCCCTACCAGATCAATCTGTACAGCGGCGTCGCCCATGGTTTCTCAGTTCGTTGCGATACGAGTAAGAAGATCGAGAAATATGCGAAGGAGCAGGCATTTTTGCAAGCTGTGGCTTGGTTTGATGAGCATTTGATTTGACTGCAGAGCGGAGAACCTAGCGTCAACTTTGATCCGGTGTATGTATGAGAAAATCCAGCTGTCGAACGGTTGATTAGGCTATCTTCGTATTCCAGGCCGCCAATCTTTGATTTAGTCTCCATATCTCATTGATTTGAGCCATTTCTTCCTACATTTGTCCGTACGCTGCTTCAACTCGCACATCTCGTCCCCAAACAGTCTTCAGTCAATGCGATTCATATCCACTAATAAATGTTGAAATCCTCCGCCTCCAATCCAGCCTGTACAGCAGTCATCAAAATCCCTCCCTGCATCATCCCCGCCATATAACACTCTCCAACAAACAACCACCCGCCCCCAACTCTCCTCCTCATGATCACCGGCAAATCCACACCCCAAAGCACAACCACCACATCCCCAATCACCGCCGTCTCCGGCACAACAGCATATATCAGCTCATTTGTAAGAGCAAATCTCCTCCCTGGCAATGTCATTGCAATCATTTGAATAAACTCATTCGACAGTGTAACAGGATCCTTCAGCAACTTCTTCGACGAAGCAGTCTTCTGCAAGATCGAAGGCGTGAGTTCAAACCACTGCGGCGGTGCTTCAGTCGACCACCGATTCAGATACGAATCGAACGTCACTGTTTGCCAGAATCGCTGGGGACTCCAGACTCCAGGTTTCTTTGTCATTTTCTTCGTCATTTCATACCATTCAGATACTGTTCTCACTAGCTCTATGGAAGTAGGCTTGTGAGATTGCAAGGGCGAGCCGAGATGTGCGAGCTGTGTGAGAGCGCAGCCGAAGATCGTGATGACTTTGTTGTCGTCTGAATATGTACAGGCAGTCGGCGTGTTGCCGCCTACCTGGAATCGATTGCAGGACAAGTCATCGATCGATTGGGAGGGAGAGGGTCGGGACCAATTTGGTAGCCAGGTTGGGAAGTGATCTCCACCTTTTGCTTCCTCCGGTTCGAAAACGACGACTTCTTTTCCCTTAGATTCGATTTCCGGAAGTCCATCTCTTGGCGGTGCGTAAAGCCCAGCTGCACAGATGATGTTGAGTGCTCCGTGTGCTCTGCTCACCGGCTCTTCTGAGTCATGTTTGACTTGATTTTCCAAAGTAGACAGACGCCTCCCAGCAGCTACCGCTTCTTGATATGCCGCCGCATCATAGCTAAACGACATGTCCAACACAAAAGCCGTCTTACTTCCAATCCTCGCCTGGTCATCCGTCCTCCGCTCTCTTGGCACCGCAATACAATACTTAAAAACCTCCAAATAAAGCTCCCACACCGGCTTCTCATAATCAACCGTCAAATACTCATCAAACTCAACCCCACTCTCCTCCAAAAACCCCAACAGCGCAATAACCTTATCATTCGGATCCTTCGCCCCCGAATTTCTATACCTGCACAACGTATACGCAAACCAGCTCGCATCCTTCTTCACATCAACATCCATCCTCTCAATACAAATCGTATTCGGCATATTCCGATCCGTCAGCTCCGTCCAGATCGGATTCGCCCAGTCCCCCGGATCCTTCAGCTCCATCTCCGCCGCCAGCGAACTCAACACCCTAATCAACGCATCCCAGAACGAACAGCTCTTACTCCCCACACACACCTGCGGCGAGGTGCCAAATGCTACTTCCTGCACAATCCACATCCGTTGCCAGTACGGCAGCTCGGTAAGCTCTTTCAGTGCAACCCAGATATCCTGGTACTTCATGTCTGCCATGCACCGCTCGTACCGCTCAGACGCTTCTTTATCAGTCAATCCGTCTAAGTTCGGATCGAGCAAGCGTTTATCTTCCCACGCCATGAATTCCAGAAGAATATCACTATTTCTGAACGCAGGACCGAGCCAGATCAACGTGTGCGCGCATCTCTTGTAAATCGTGCGCATCCGACGTACTTCGACATTACGTTCTGGGATCGAGAATTGATTGATGCATATTGCGTCGATCCAAAGCGTGCGTGGTGTGTTGGGAAGTCGCAAACTCGTCAGTGCTAAGTGTAGGCTTTGCGTCACATTGAAAGCCTGATCATTCAGCGTAATGGCGACGGGATCAATAGGTGAGCCCCATGTGTAAGACAGAGCGTCGTATTCGGGATTATTGTCGAATGAGGCGTGATGGAGAGACGCTATTATAGGTGCCGAGGATGAGAGGGCGGGCTCGATTGTGACGAGACGGATTTCGTTTTTGGTGGTTATGAGGGGTGTGTATTTGAATGCCTCGTTGATTTTATTGGGCTCGTCAATTGCTTCTGGTTTTGGTTCGAGCTCAGGCTTAGGCTTTGTTTCAAGTGCTGAAGTCGTTCCGGTCTCATCTTTCTTGGAGCTTTTGAAAACATTTCGAAGCTTGTTGGAGAAACGTGACTTGCTACGTCCCACATGAGAGGACATTACGACGATTTCAGTAACAAGTTGCAGACCTGGAACTCCAGGAGTAAATACACCAGAACTTGGAAGTCTTTCTGTCTGGTTATAGCGAACTTTTAGTTTTTCATGACACTAGGATTTGGGGAAGAAGGCATCGAGAGGTATTAGTAGGTCCCAGCCGCAGGGTCAGAGAAAAGAGGGTCTGGTCCCGAAGGAGATCCTTTTTCGATATTGCCAAGCAAGTGGCGTTCTCAATGTCACCTGGCGAGCAGCTGACCTTCCGAGCTATGCATGAATTATATTTTATGAAGTATTCTCCTAATGGGGAAGCATATAACCATTCAAAGGTCGAACTATGGGAGGATATACAAACAGAAAGTGTGTATGGACAAGAGAAATCAAGTCGGATTAATTTTGTTCGCTAATCCGACTCGATTACTACCTCCCCCAAGGCAGAACACATTTGATTTTCTGTGATTAGCAGGCAGGATCGTTGTCACGTCGTTAAGATAGACAGTTCAAGAGCCTGCAAGATGCTTTTGAGACCAAATTTATATCCAACTCCGATGAAGCATTGACTCAACTAGCCGGCTACCTTCGACTTTTGCCCAACCTTGAAGCACAGCCATTTTCTTTGCTCTCTCCTGACACAAGAATACTTCACTAATCACGAACAAGCAGTACCCCACGATCAAAGTTCCAGATATCAACTATGCTTCAACTTCCAATTAACCTTCGACCCCCTCACCTCCGCCGTGTTCTCACAGCCCATGTCACCTTGCGCCCCAACTTGGCCATTATTCTACAAAGGTCAGTATATTTCATAGAGAAAATACGATGGTAAATACCCCAAGATTCTTGATTGCATTGAACACAACGTCAGCGACGTCGTACGACCCAAGGTACGTGACGTAAATGTTTTTCGTCCCTGCTTCGAAAACGCAAGATCCGGCAGTCAAGACGGGATGCGTGGTAGACGTATGATCCCAGACTCCCCAGTAAGTATTATGATCCCTACCATCTATGAAGAGCCAGGTCAATCAATATCCAAGCCATAGCTGGGGTGTCAATACCGCACAAAACACCAAGAGAAAAAACATTGCCAAGAAGAATCAGAAAGGGAGAGAAGACGAATATAAGCTGTCTGCAACTTACAATCATGAATTACCCAACAATCATTCATGACTGCCCACGGCGCCGGAATACCGCTGAATCCATTGCTGGCTCCACACCTCTCGCCCACAGCGCGTGCTTGGAGAACTCGCTTCACTTTCTTGGCGGGATTGACGGAGGTGTCGATCAGAGCTGCGCTGTTGACATATAGCGTGTGGCCTTTGTATTCGATTGGTATCCAGTCGACTGCTTCGTTGGAGCTTGCCACGGCTTCGACCGCGGGACTCGGAGTTGGAGCCGCTAAGGAAAGCGGAAGAAGAGCCAGGTGGGCGAGTCTTAGTGTTATTGAGGGGACCATTTTTCTAGAGAAGTGTTTGTTATGCTTGAAATTGATAGGTTGCAAGTAGTGACTGAGAATAAGATGGGCTATAAGAGATATAATATATATGTTAATGTGCTGCCCCGAAATATTGAAGTGCCGTTGCGTTGGAAATACTGAATGTTAAGCGATATCAAGACTCTTCAGGCTACATTGTCCGCATGTATTGCCTAATCGAAATCCATGGCGACCGATGCAGCAACGAAATATATGTACTGTACTCGACCGTAACGCAAATTGAACGCGCGTGTATCTAATGGCCGCGATTGGAGCGGCTCATTCCACCCAATCAACCGCAAAGTTTAAGACGCAATCGCTTCCAGCAATGGTACGACCTGCATGGACTTGATGCGAAATTTGGTTGTTCGGGAAATATTTGTCAAAGTCTGCACGCATATTATATGATACGTTCCCAACAAATTCATAGCCTGAGGAGTATAGGAGAAAAGCTTGCATCGTAGCAGTGACACAAACTGAACATAATACAGGAACACTCACCCGAGATTATACTTTTTCCAACATGCTGACAGCCTGTTATTGGTACTCTTACGAGGATCACATTGCATTCTGCTGCATCCTGGCATTGGCATTGATAGAAACCCACTTACCCAGTAATTGTCGGTTCGCTCGCGCCAGAACTCTAATGACTCCTCGCGCACGAAGAGTAGAGAAACCGACTTTGGGATTTGCGTACTTGACGCATCGCCCTGGGCGCAAGTGGTATTCACACAAAATAGAATTGAGTCGGCCCCTACTGTCTCTGTGTTCGTGAAAATGTAGGCTAGACGAGTACCTACGCCAAGAAAGTTCAGATATCGACGAATCGCATCGTGCGGAAAGGGGGAGGCTCGCTTAACAGCTCATCTGTTGACAGGCTGCAACGTTTATCAATAGGACAATAAGGCAGCCGTTTCAGACGCCTTGATGAGTTCATTCGAATCAAGATCAGGAATCGCTGCTTTCCTTCCTTTATTATAGGTATTCTCAACCACTGAGCGACAATTTGCTTGATTAGGAAGGTCGTTATTGTCTTACGTAAGCTAGGGGACGTGATGTCGATCCTCAGATATCTACCACTGACTCCCCACTCTTGACCTCTCTTATCAATTGAATACTTTTGCAGCAACTTCTCTCACCAGTAAGAATGATCATCGTACCCCAAGCTACCATCAATCGCAGCATCGCTCAAGATGGCGAGCCTAAAACACCCAAACTCCACGGCATCAAATCCTCCCTTCTCATACCCGGCCGAGGACCCCCAATCAGAAACGGAACCATCATCATCCATGAGAAATCCATTGCTTGGGTAGGACCACACTCGTCGCTCCCTGCGAAATATAGCGCCGTACCATTCATGCAAGTAGATACCGTGCTGCCCGGCCTTTGGGATTGCCATGTTCACTTCCTCGGCGTTGATAGTCTGGCGGGGTTCGCTTCGATCGTCAGCCAGCCTGCTGTACTATCGGCTGCTCGCATCGTCAAAGACCTTGAAAGGACTTTGATGGCGGGCTTTACATCCGTACGAGAGTTAGCCGGCTATGCGGGAGAGATGTCTCCAGCGATTGAAGAAGGCACTATCGTAGGACCGAATGTCTATTCAAGTATCGGCATCATGAGCATGACTGCCGGCCATGGAGATATCCACGATCTTCCCATTGAGACCGTCCTGGATGCATGCGCGAAGAGAGGGGTCCCTTTTGCAGTCTGTGATGGTGTACCGGATTGTATCAGGACCGTCAGACTCATGATTCGGCGCGGGGCGAAAGTCATCAAGGTCTGCGCCACAGGTGGTGTCTATAGCATCATTGACGACCCAGAAGCTGCCGAATTCTCACCCGATGAGTTGAAAGCTATCGTCGATGAGGCGGCGCGTGCCAAAAGAGTGGTGGCAGCACATTGCCATGGCAAAGATGGAATCATCAATGCTTTGAATGCGGGGGTGAAGACCATTGAACACGGGAGTTTCCTAGATGAGGAGTGTGTCAAGTTGATGAAAGAGAAGAACGCGATACTTGTCGCTACCTCGCTTGTCGTCGAGGGAGGCATGGAAAATCTCGATGACTTACCTCCGGTTAATCGCGCAAAGATGATTGCAACTGCAGCAGTTCATCGGAGAGCGTACAAACTCGCCGTGAAAAGTGGGGTGAGAATCGCATTGGGGACAGACCAAGGAACGAGCTTGGGAGATACATACAACACGCATGGCAGGAACGGCAAAGAATTATTTTACGCTGTCGATGCCGGCATGAGTCCACTGCAGGCTATCGAGGCTGCCACGGCAATGGGTCCAGAGACTCTTGGAACGAATTTTGCCAAGACTAGTGGGCAGTTGAAGGAGGGGTTCGATGCGGATATCATTGCGGTGTCAGGCAATCCTCTTGATGATATCAAGATACTTGCCGAGTCCAAGAATGTGACCCATGTATGGAAAGGAGGCAAGATATTTAAGTCGCCATCATGAGTAAAACTGGGATGCTCTTCAACATGCTCTCCTGGTTATCAGTATGTTGGGGGACGCTGGTGTGACGAAGGGAAACCACTGAACGGGGTTAGGGATCCGAAGAATATACCAGACTCATTGAGACAATCAAGTTTGAAAAGAATGTAGCACACAAAAAGTTCTCCAAGTCAGATTTCAAAATGTGGCAGTATACGACTCAAACATGAAGTAGAAGAATCATATTTTATCCGGTATCACACTCATCATAGTCAGTTTTGGTACCATCTACTACTTCAATGAGTCTTCTGAAAGTATACAGATCAAAGATCAATCCAGCTCTCTTGTCTCCCAACCTTTTTGTGCCCATCCTGTCTCTCCTCCACACTGACCTGAACATCCGTCTGCTTATGTATCTGCCCCATGCTTTCCATCTCGAAGCTTTTATCCTTGGAAATTATTCCTTTCTGGCTGTCGGAATCAGTCTCCGTCCCTTTCACATCAATCCCGTTTCCGCTTCTCAAGTATCCATGATTCGAACGCTGCACCCCCGAAGCTCCTCCCAAGTGACCAGAAGCACCAGCACTCTTCTTCCCAGGAGTATCGCCATAGCTGAGCAGTTTTGTTCTAAGTCCGAGTTTGAAAGATACAATTCGTAGGATTGGCTGCAGCGCAGGGAAACATGCGCACCAGAGGCCGATGTGAGCTTCGAGATCGCTCCAAACTCCGATGGTAGACATGTGGAAAGTTCTGTAACATCTGGTCAATCGAAGTGTGCTGTTCCTGAGTAGAGATACATACGGGTCACTGGCAAATGATAGTGTCTTCATGTAGAAAAGTCGCACAACTCCAGTCACGACGACGAAGATACCGACGCAAAAGATTGCAACGACTTGTATCATCTTGCGGGACATAATCATCTTCTTGGAAATGATCCAGATGGGAAGACCGAGCAACACGCAGTCAATAAAAATACCGAACCCAGCATTGATCGTCATCATAATTTCATTTGCAGCATCGGAAACGCATTTTGTTCCGGGCGTATGCGGTGGTAACCATAAATCACTATTGTGTCCAATTAGAATGAGTTCCGAACAGTTCGTTGGCTGATCGGTACTTACGAAACTGGTTTGCACTCCAACAATTTGTATAGAAAGCAAACAAATGTCTGCAACACCGTGAACGAAGCAATTCCGTAGACAAGGTACAAGTATAGCTCTACCAGCAACCATTAGATATTGATTGTGAAGTGTAAATGGTGAAACTAACTTTCTTTGCTCAAGCGCGGCAGAAAGGCTGCGACTGCGAGGCGCACGAAACATGTGCACCAAAAGTACCACAGATTTTGCGTGACCAGTACCTACACTAAATCAGTTGGGAGATTCTCGACTTTGGTTCGGTACGCACATTGAAGAATTTAAGAAGTGATTCCTGTGGTATCAGGTAAATGTGGGCGCCACTTCCATATTTCACACCTAGAAATACTCGAGTCAGCTACTTCCTGTTGTAGGCCGTGAAGATACTTACCGACAAGATCAAAAGACGACAGTCCGACAGCGAATAGCTACACGCGTTGTTAGATAGAGTTGACTGAGAGTAGGACGCGAAAACAAACAAAAGCAACGAAAGCAAACCCATCGTCCAGCCCAGGATTCTTCGTCATGAACACCCTGACATATATCCTCGTTCCAAATATCAAAGTTGTTATCGGTATAAGAGTGGCATTGAGAGCCTGTAGGACATATCCTTTGTAGTCCGGAGTCGACCTGAAGTCCGTTCCGGGTGGAAAGAGAGTTGACATGGCAAATCGTGTTAATAGAATATTGATCGTTGATCCGCAATCGTGAACCTCAACAATCAACTGAAGCCAGAATTATGGGGACGAAGCTTTACATGAAAGATGGGGTTCACAAGGGAAAAGACACAAAAGCTTTACAGGCCGTTCAAGGGGCACATCTTTTCGAATCCTTCATTGAGGGTCTTAGCCCGACGAGTTCAGGGTTCGTGCGTGAACCAGGTACCGAACGTGCCAGTCTTGTTCAGGAAATGGAACCTTGAATTTCGATCCCGGGACTCATCTGAAGTAAGTCAGGGATCTCTCATTTGGCCATGCCTTGAGCCCTGAAGGTTTCCAAACAGCTTCATCGTCGAGAGGTCCTTGAGGGTAAGGTTCCCCCCTTAGATGTTCCCGATTCAGCGTGACAGAACCCCTTGCTAAAGAATGAGAGGTAGTAGATATAATGCTGTGCCCTTTTCGTAGTCTACTTCCGCCTCAATTCGTGTTGTGCGGTGCTCCACCACAAGGCAGCAACAGGCCCTTTCACAATTCAATCCTTTTAAACTTGATATGGTCAAGTTAAGTCAACATGCATTGCTCATAGTTGAGGCGGGCCATCAATCCACGATAGGAGCTCGGTAAAGCCCAATATAGACTAGAGAAGCGAAGGATTGAACAGCATGAGATGGCCCTGTACTTCCAAACTTGCGGCCAGATTGCTGTCTCACTGGAACTCACCATCCTCACTACCACATAGTCACTTTGGGAATGAACGAATTCTGAATGCTTCGCAAAATCATGACGGCTTCTTTTGCATGCGCATACTCAAAAGTGGTGTTGATACGGTGGAAGATATCCGTGGAAACAATACCTAAGAAATTCCTCAAAGACCTTCCTGAGGGCGCAATTGGGCTTGCAGAAGCTTTCATTTTCCGAAGACAAATCTCGGTACGAGATGCGCCATTTCAGCCACGGGATCCGAAGGAGAACTGGCTGAATGTGCTGTCCAATCCCGTGCCGAATGTCATGCAGAGAGCATGAGACAACAGTCCCAATTCCAGGCATTTCAATATCCTGGCTCGCTTGGGGAACATCCGAACAGCGTCGCTGCAGATCCCGGGGTCAGGATGTTGTTTCTTCTCCTTTTTACTGTTGCTCTCGTAAGTGATGGCTGGGGTTGAGAAGATGAGGACGGGGACTTTGGGCTGTCAAACGTGAGCGCTCCGACGTTTCTGGAAATATCTACGTGGGTTTCTTGATGCAATGTCTAACAAGCCAGGGCCCTGGAAGTTTATCGTAAGATGTGTTTTCCAGATACACTCTAGGCTCTGAAATTTGAAGTCCACGGATTCGTGGCTTGCAGCGCCGTATGCCAAGGGAAATGCTGCAGCGGTACAGCCGGCCCATTCTGGACGTGCTCCGTGACTGCCCTGTCGAGTTTTTCCTTCCAATTGAGTATCAGTCTCCAAGTGCAATGTCGAAAATTCAGTAATCATTCTCAGGATTGAGATCGATGAAGTTATAATAGGGTTTGGTCCATGCCCGCTACTTTTCAAGCGTCGAACCTTAGAAAGTTCTCATACTTTCTCAGTGGGGAGGCCAGCGGGGACAGATAAGCTTATGGGTCGGATCGTTACCACTTGCTTACTTCTATTTGATCAGGAATTGAGGAGTTCATTCGACCAATGGAAACTCGCTTGTCCCTGGATTCTGCTTAGCAGGGTCTGTCTACAGTCCACGCGGCGCGGCCGAATCCTTCCGGAGGTCGTCCAATGGTGGCAAGTACCCCGCTTGTACCTTAAAGATGTCAATCAACCTGGCCATTTGGATCTTGAGCCCCCCAAACTTGTACCTTTCTGATGTTCTACTTGGACTAGACTCCCTTCATATGGTGATGTGTCCGGTATCTACTGTTGAGAACCCCCCTTTGTCAGTGGTCTACGAACGAAGTTGAGTCCACTCGAGAATAAAGTGGTGAAGATGATTCGCCAGACAGCCTTCGAGAACATGTCTAGACCCCTGGACCACCGAGACTAAGATGCATTATCAATAATGCAACACGTCCACTACTCTGAACACCAGTGGGAATCTATGGGATGCATGAGATATTACTTCAAAGCGGGTCAATTATTCGACGGAACGATCCATGCCCACACCGTGGCTGGATTCAGTTGTCAATTACCGAAGCGATCATAGCAATGTATTGGTCAACCGCTTCTTCAATTTCTATATGAAGTGCTATTCTGCCACCAGTAAACGCCATCAGTTCCACGTGGCAGCAGTTCTTGACATCCCCGACCTCGGATCTCAGCACTCTCCCCTCCAATTGAACTCCTCATTGACAAGTATCGCAACCATGCATCTGTCTTCCATTATTTCCGCGGCACTTCTAGTGCTCGCCAATGTCGCCAATGCAGCTCCGACTACTGAACAGTTGTCCGATTTATTTGCTACCAGCGCTGTGGAAGCTCGGACAACTACTCTTGTGAGAAAAGAATGGTATATGGCGTTGTCCGTACTGTATTCAACCGCTTGTTAATTGATTCTTTCAGGAGAAACCTCACTAAGGCAGAGCGTCTCGCGTACATCAAGGCTTTTAAGTGTCTACAGTCCAAGCCAGCTCGTTTCCAGAGCCTGTACCCTGGTTCCCGAACCAGATATGATGACTATCAAGCTTTGCATATCTCAATGACAGAGAAGATTCACTTCACTGTAAGTCAAAAACCGTGAAAAATTGAGCGTACTAACGCAAATCAGGGAATCTTCCTTCCATGGCACAGACAATATGTCGCTTTGTTTGAACAGGACTTGAGGAACACTTGTGGCTACGCTGGTGCTCAGCCCTACTGGGGTCAGTAGTTTCGTTGAAGCACTACCGGAGTGAAGCTGACATAGATTAGATTGGTCCAAAGATGCCGGAAGTCTAGATGCATGGGCCAAATCGCCTCTTTTTGATCCTGTCTACGGCTTCGGTGGTAAGTGACCCTAATTATCTCATGGACTCTGTTGACTGACCAATGAATAGGAAATGGCGCATATCTTGAGGACATCACCGGTTTGCCAGTCACTGCGGCTCTTGAGATTCCCGGACGAACAGGCGGAGGTGAGGAGTTTCTTCGGGTTGTCCAGGTTCCGACTAACAGTCCCCAGGTTGTGTTACGACTGGACCTTGGGCCAACTTAGTTGTCCCCATGGGACCTGGCAACAACCTCAGCTACAATCCGCACTGCCTGCGACGAGACTTCTCTCCAACCTTGGCCAAGTTGACCCTCAACTCCAGCGTCCTGGCATGGGTACAGCAGGCGAACATCTATGCATTGTACGATAGACGAGTTCAGTCAATGGAACTTACCATCGCCGGGATTGCAACTCACGGAGGCGGCCACTTTAGTGTTGGTGGTGCCGTTGGCGAGGTATGACCACACTTCACTCACCTGCATTGAGCTTGACTAATACCCCGCCAGATGTCCGAAATGTACTCCTCGCCTGGAGATCCAATCTTCTGGCTGCACCATGGCATGCTTGACAAGATGTGGAATCAGTGGCAGAGACTAAGTAAGCTCCGTTTCAAGTTCATGCCGCTCTTTTGCTGATATTTTCTAGACTGGTCTGTTCGCAAAGCCGAGATTGCGGGCCCTGACACTATGTGGGCATATCCCTGGAACTACTTTGGTGATGTTCCATACAAGAATGTAACACTCGCCAGCCCGCTTGCCTTTGGTCCTCTGGGTTCAACTGTCAAAATTAGCCAGGTCATGGATATTTCATGCGCTCCTCTAGGACCATACACATATGCTTGAAGTAGATAGAGGAAACTTGCTACCGGGAAAAAGACAAGTAATAGACTAATATAAATACGCTCATTCAACACATCTCTACCAATATATAGAGAAAAGACTTGGAGCCAGCGTGAAGGGAGTACTGTTGCGAAAGATAGTTCTGTTACTGTTCTGACTTATGCAAAAACGAAACATTCCGGAATCTCACTAATGACTTTCGTCTGAAGCATCTCGGATAAAGTAAACAGAGCTCGCCAGATCGCAACAGGTATGGTGTCTGATTGGACCGCTTTCCCTACCAATTGCGGGGTAGTGCCCTCCTCCCTGGCTAAAGTGCGGGGTAGCTCGTTCCTCCACCTCACCCCACATTCCTCTGACGACCTCTCAATTCCACTTCATAACACTCACAAAGTATATACTCGAAGTCACTTCATTGAACCACAATCCAAAGAAGGGACGCAGTGCCCGGTATCACCAATATACGACGAGTATGTCGAAGGGAAACGTCACTTACATTACCTACAATGCGGGCATCGACGGAAAGCATCTCCACCTGGGGAACCTAGTTCACGACTTCAAGAACCCAAGTTTCTATGAACCTCACGTCGAGAAGGCTTATACCGAGTTAGTATGATCATAAATGATAGACAGAGCATTAATCTGACATCTGCCAGCATTCAAGACTCTCCTCCAGATTGGGCAGAAGTGACACAGCTTGGAAACTATGCATTGACACTTGGAGCTGGTTCCGAACAAGGCCACGATGCCAGTAATACATCGACTGGATCTGCCGATGACTCTGAGGGCCCAAGATACCGAGTAGCAGCTGCAGAAAAGGCCACAAAGGTTGAGATCAAAGAGTAGGTGACCAGCACTCTGCCACGCTAAAACCATGTACTAACTCATCCCTTTCTAGCCCTGAGGACTTCTTCGAAGAAATAACCCTATCTTCCCCCGAAGCCAAGAAGTGGCTCTCCTCCCATATTTCCGCCGCCGAAACTCTCGCCAAAGGCGACAAGTCCGCACGACCAGACATCTGGATGCTCACCGGCCTCGTGCTCATGCAACACGCTACATGGACCAGTCTGTCCAGCAAGGACAAAGGTTTCGTCGCAGGCGGAAAGGCACCTTTTGATCCCACTGGCGTCTCCAACCTCCGCCGCTTGTCCATCAGTGAGAATATCAAGCCGACTATCGGCTTCCGTGCTGGCGACGATGAGGAGAAGGCGAAGCATATATCTGGTGCGGTCATACACGAGACAGGTAAATATCCTGGTACGAGAGGATGGGCTGCTCAGTGGCAGAAGATTGAGTTTCAGATTGGCGGCAACGACAAATGGAAGGAGGGTGAGAAGACTTTGTTGAAGCTGAAGGACGGTGTTGCGATAGTTAGGATCAATGAGGATCTCTATGCGAAGAATGATGGGGGGAAGAGTGTTGAGCTTGATGATAAATACTGGGAGGCTTTCATCGATGCTACTGATGACTAAGGTTGGGGCTTGGAGTTCTGCGATCTGACGGTGTACTTGATTATTGATAGCCCGGTCGAACACAAGCCTACATACACTTTACAGGTTAATTTGGCTTCCGCCGCAATTTCCTTCCACTCGGATTTGCAGAAAAGGTGGAAGTTCGTAGATAATCTTTGACTTTTCCCTCCCTATTTCACTTGGGAGCTTTCACAATGCCGGCATACATCCCCCTACATTTGTAGATCAAAGTTTTCTCCTCGCAACCCAGAACTGAACCTCATATGAATTTTTGGACAAGGAGCGTGGACTCGAGCCATATCGTGCCCCCTTTCCACGAGGTGTTTCGCCAGGGATAGTTAGATTCCCCCAACGATTATCAGTTTGAATGAACTCAAACCCCATCACTTTACAGACAGCCAGTATCTCGTCCAGAGAGAGCTCAATGAACGGTGCCGACCCGTAGAGAAGAGGCCCTACGTTGATCCACAGCCCACCTGGCTTCAGTGCCGTCTTGATCGTCTCGAAATACCGCAGAAGGTTGCGAGCTGTATCGATAAAGAAGAGCGTTGTCACCACATCAAATGCTGAGCCGTTCTTGGTGAATTCCCGGGTGAAGTCGCCTTCTACGTGCAGGACTTGGTCGGATATGATGGGCTTGTCTGGGAAGTTGACAACGCGTTGGAGCTCTGTGGTGCTAGAGTGGTGAGACCATGAATCGATGTATGGATATAAGGATGCCTGGTTTTTTGCTCCTTGAGTTACGATGTACCGGTATGCGAGGTTCATGTACATAGACCATTCGTTGCTTGTGACGTCGAAGCCTGGCGCATCTCAAAGATCAGAAATTCAAGAACCTTTTTCTTCCGGAAGGGTTCGAGACAACTAACCTCCAAGACCCGAGATATCATGCGATAGTCTTCCCAATCCAGACCCAGGGACAAGGATCTGGACCCCTTCCCCGTCACGTTGTGGGAAGTACTCAGTCAGGCTCTCGATGATCTGCGGGAAAGCAGCCTCGCGTTCCTCAATTCCATCATCCGACCAATCTCTCACGATGTGCTTCAGTGCCTGAACAACACTGGTGTGATCAGAGATTGTCGCATCAGACATGTGGTCTTTCTCGAAGGTAACTAACTCCAAGAAAGAGACTGAGTAGAACTCAAGCGCATGGTCCACTATTGCACTAGCGATCCTGCCGTTTTCGCGGATCAGACGCTCTGCAGTGTCGAGCTTCGATTGGTATCCAACAGTGGGTTCTAATATCTATATATGTGGATACAGGTTAGAACTCATGCTCATAGGATAACAATGAAGAATACGATTCACTTGGATCGTCGAAATGTGAGCTTGCTGGAAACCAAAAATAAAGCCAAAGAAAATCTCACACTCTTCTCCCCCCGTGACACATTTCCATACAAGTCCCGCTTCCGCTGTATATTCGACAGAGCGACTTCTTGATAGTGTTTGAATCCGTGCAAAGCCGTCAGCAGACGGTATCGAAGATGAGTATGTTGAAGTTTGCCTCTCGGCTTTGCCAGTTTCCTCAACAGGTAATCTTTGGCGGCTATCTGGGCAGCGCGACGGTCTGTCTGCGGGAACTTGGAGCTGCCATTCTGCGCAATGTTATCCTGAAGGACGACATAAGTTATAGTGTCGATAGCGGTGACTTCAGTCCCAGAAGGAGTTCTCTTCTGTCCCGCGTAAGCGTTTATCCTGGTCACATTATCCAATAATTTTCGGATCTTCAAAGGGGAGAATGTTTTAGGCACTCGGTGTAGCTGAGTGCTAGAGAAAAGCTAGCACGGAGCTTTTTGTTATTCTTTGCAACAATTTAATATGTAATTTTGAAGAATCGAGAGCAATACATACGGAATACAAGAAATCCTGTTCCCGATCAATCGCCGCTGCCGGGACCTCATTCGATGCAATGGTGTGGGATATGAGTGTTGTTAACACAACCAGAGAAGCAAGAGCCCACATGACATCGAAGCCGATGAAAGAAGTCATGTATGACGTCCACCGCATCGTCACGATGGTATGAGGACTAACGTGACGATTTCAAGCTGGAATTTATGCTGCTGCGAACTTCGCTTGCTGAGACAGCAAATCACTTGTATTAGAGGACTGCAATTGTCCTGGTAAAGCAGGGACCGAAATGCCAGCAAGTAAAATTAACCACGGCCAAGAGCCCGCATCTTAGTAAGGCGGATATTGAGCAATCTCAATACTACTTGACCGTGCCACAATACAGTGGATCTGAGCTGTTTTGTTGTCTTGGTGTCTTGGCTTCAGATACCTTGATGGTTGCCAACGGTTTGTGCTAAAGGAAGAATAAGCGAATACCTAGATTGGTATCCGTATCAACAGTGATAGTTAGGGGTAGCCCCCATTCATGAGAAGGAAATGATGACGAATAAACGAAGGTTTCATTTTTCTTGCCTTGAAGGGCATGAAGCGTCAAACAAGCATCTGACGAGCCTCTACAACAAGAACAGATATTGATGAGTGGGATCTCGTGAAAAAGAAGGCAAGATGACCAGATAGCTGAACACGAGAAGTGAAAGAAAAGACGGAGGTCGGGAGTAGGGTACGGAGCTGTTTGGACAGTCACTCGATGAAGGGAGAACAGTGTTAAACACGTAGTGTAGAACGCCATTGAATTCCTTGTTTTCCTTTTCGATAGGAATTCTGCTTGAAATCTTACGTGTTTCTGCTTTCGTCCTTCGTTCTCCACAACTAGAACCTCTTTGATGGGATTTTGCTTTCAAGATCAGTTGCAAGCAGTCCTCCCCGGATCAAGTGGATTGCCCACCGAGACGCCAGAATACACCAAATGCGCTGCATTGATCCCCGTAGCATTAGCACCAAGTCCAGTCCCTCGGACGGAATTGTTACAATCCTAGGATCAGAATCATATCAGCACACATCCAAAGAATCCCAAAGGACAATAGGATGAAACAACAAACATACCGCCGGCTCCTGGCCCTCACACTTAACCGTATTCGCCGCACTCGCAGGATCATTCTCCCAATATTCCGTCCTATGATGTCGATACCCATCCTGCGTCGTAATCGTTTGCGGGACACCATCATTCGAATGAGTGACACGGAACATTTTCCCCTCTGGCAGCAAACTATCGATATAATCAGCATATGCGGGTTCCCTGTCCGCGGCTGGCCGAATGTGTAAGTCGTGATGTTGAGGCCGAGGCTGGAGCTTGCCATTGATGCAGATGCGAGCGAGGCCAACGAGGCGCCGAGTGAGTGTCCTGTTATGGTGAGGGCGTAGGAGGAGTGCGCATCCATTTCAGTTGTGATAGAGGAGAGGATCTGGGAGGAAGCGGAGTTCCAGGCGTCGAGGTAGCCGCCATGGACCTATTATCATAACAGTAATGTATCAGTCACATGCTTTCGCACAGGTAGTATGCCAGAAGAAACTTAGATGATGGCATCGTGGGAGAAAGCACCATACCATGCAATTACCGCAGCCCTCGATCCCAACCGCCTCAAAAGGAACGAGAGCCTGATCGAAATCTACCACGAAATCATGGATCGTCGACGTGCCTCTAAACGACACAATGAGCTCTTGGGCTGCGTCGTCTCGGAAAAGATAAGCTTGTGTATCGGTCGAATCGATGTCAAAGAATTGGGCAACGGTTGCGCCACTAGGAGGATTTGGACAATTGTCTGCGTATGCGGCAGCTGAAAATTCAGAGTAGCGGACGAATTTGGCTAAGAGTTCGTCGGTGACTTTTCGCTTTAGTCAGCATTTAGATTTGGATATAGGAAATAAAAGCAAATGGAGGAGAAAGACTTACTTGGAGTTGTTGCTGCCAAGACAGTCTTGTTGAGAAGGAGCAGAAACAGTGCCGAGAAGCTCCATGTGGAATACTGAGACAACATTTTGACCTGACGAGTTAAGTACAGAAAACAGTCGTTGTTGGGGGATTATCGATATGTCTTTTATCTTGAGGTATGTGTGCTGCCTTTCAAGCTTGTATTTGTAGCTCACCATAAGCTATTTGATCATCTCGCAAGCACACCACGGCACGTCCTGTTTATTCTTTGGTCCGAACTCACCCCTGGTGAGAGTCCATGGGATGCTTGGATGACAGACTCACTCACCCAATGAAAAATCCGACACATGAAAATAGTGCTATACTTTCCAGCTCACTTGGCCATAGAATTTCGCAACGTGCTGTCGCAGAAACCGAGGCTCACTCACAAAGCAGGCATACTCCGCCACTGGATTTTAAAGATCCTTGATATTTCCAGGGGAAGAAGCTCCCGATGCCAGGCGTATCAATTCTGATTGGCTGCGTAGCTTCACTTCCAGGCAGAAAATCAAATTCGCGGGGGATGCACTGACGTTGACAGCCAGTGCGCTGATTCGGCACTTGCATTTTCGCATCGGATATTTTGATGAACTTCTAGGGGGAGACTCGCTAAGCGGAGTTCAGCGCGCTATGTAAATGAGGGGTTGGGACGACAAGATGGCATTGCCAGTACTTCGATCGAGATGAGATGGTAATGTGATGGCATGAGACGAGCAATGCCAAGTGAGCATGGTAAAATCTTTGCGAATGCGAGAACATGTTGTGGATCTGGGCTGCTGAGGATCTCGACGAAATAATAAAAGCTCGCATGAGTTGCCTGTTTTGGAAGATGCGAAGAGAGCTGAGTTTGCGATCGATTGCACGAAGATAAATCTCTGATCTACATGTCCTGAGTGTCACTAATTGTGTTGTGGAGTCAATGGTTGGATCTTATCATCTTCAGATGCCGAAAGATCGGCCGAGGTCTAGGAAATGGGCTTCTTGCACGCGTGGGAATAAGAAGTAACTGCTTTTTCCCTCACAGCTTTTCCATTTGCTGTTTTGCCCTATATTTTTTCTATATTCAAAATTTGCACAATCCATACTTCAATTGCGTTGGTCCTCCGCCATAACAAGAAGGAATTAACTTCGGAGAATGAGAATATTTGATTCTTTGCATAAAGGAAAGAGTCATGTGCCCAATACTGTACGGAACGAGCAAGCAGTGATAGGAAGGTTGGTAAGAGGAGAATAAACGTACCAGGCACCGTTGTAAGTATTCCTCGCGAAAAGAAGGGAGAATTAGAAGGAAGAGCGATGAAAAGACCCAAATGAAAAGGAATTAAAGAAAGGGCACAAAAGCTAGCAGATAAAGCACACAAACAAATACAGAGATAAGGAGATAAGATTGAGAGGACCTGAAGGGCCAGATTCACATGAAGTGAAGGAGGAAGGATGAACAGTGCTTGATAGAATGCAAAGAAGTAGAACAAAGGTAGAAAGAGGAAAAAGCAAAAGGTAAAGATGCCTCCCACAGGAAGTAGTCCTTCTCCCCTTGCCTCTACTCATATCTCCTGACATTCGTTTCCAAGCCCTCAATATCCACGTCCACATTTAAGCCTGTTTCTCCTTCAGCATCATCTTTATCCTCTCCTAATGCGATATCCTCCCGGATTCTTTCTCCTGAATGAAAGATCCTCAAATGCTTTCTAGCCCATCGGGCCTACTGAACCCTTTGATCTTGCTTCTCCTCTGCGATTTGCAGCCCGGGTACGGACATTGAAATTTTGGCGGTCGGCCGAGTGACCCTTGATATGCCGAAGTAAGTCTTTGGGTGTATCGTAGCTCCAGAGACAGTGTAGCCTGGGCCAGTCATGTGCGTGGTTGTAGTCTTGGATGTGAGATCTGTGAGGTTGTCAGCTGTTGGACAAAGCAAGGTTCGGATAAGTGGTTGGGAATAAAAGGCGACGGACTTTGCTTGGGACTGTGTTCTGAACTTGCTGCGAGGACAGACGGGGCATTTGAAACAACCGTTGGGCAGAGTCACAGGGGCTGAAATGGGCGCAGAAGATGGTGGGGATATTGGGATAGGAATAGGGTCACGGGTAGGTATAGGTGCTGGGGAACGTGAGCTAGGCCGAGGCGATAATGGGATTGGAAGATTGATCTGATATATCGAAGCCGTGGGGGAAGTGCTATTCAATGTCTGTGCCAATTCCAGATTCAATGCAGTTTTCTTTCTGTGCTTAGTGCCTATGCACCTATCCATACCGCCGAAGGACTGGAAGAGGTTTGGTTCCGACCCAAAGAGTACCATGATTCACAAGCCGAACAGGATTAAGGTTCTCAGGTGAATGACAGCTGAGGGAGGGTGCTGAGACGGCGGCGCTGTATATTAGGTCTCTTGGATCTACCGTGGATGTGGTCTTGGAAGGATCGAGATAAGAATCCAAGCAAAACTTGTTGAGGATCTAAGAGAAGCTGGCCGTTTAAGTGAGGCCGTTTAAGTGACGGCCACCACTGGTGCCCTGAAGAGTGATTGATGATTGACGGGGTGAAGTGCAGTTGACCAGAAGGGTTGGGGTGGTAATAGGAGCCCTATGTATACAAAGGTTGGAATGGTTGCATAATCGATCGTATATTGGCGGCCACCAATGACACAAGATCTGGGTTGTGGCAAAGCACGCTCAGCCTTGCACATGCTTCAACAAGTACTCGAGACGGGCGAGATGTTGAAGGCCTCCAATCAAAGCATGCATCTCGAGAAAATGGCAATCAAGGCAAATCGACTAGCTCGAGAGCTACCAATGAGATAGAAGCTCTTGATATAGTGAGATCTGGCCGCGTCTACAGTAAAATGCATTGCCTCACTGGAGGCCACCAATAGACGTTGCTCCTGTGCAGCCTTGTGTTGGAAATGGCCCGATGATCTGTGCTACCTAAGGACAAAGTCGCAGAGGCGAATTGAATGGCTGGCTGTGAAAGAAATGTGATTGATGGCCGCTCATTGAGCGCGAAGAGATAATGTATGGCTTGCAGAGACTTGGTTTGACAGGAAAGCAAGTAGGAATTCTGCTGGAGGGTAACTAACACCCCACCTCGACTAAATTGGCACGCTAGGCGTCTCTGAAGAAAATAGAAAGCAATATGGTACGGAGACAGAGATATTGTGAGATGAATCTTTTTGGTAAAGTGACGCGGGAGTCATGTTCGCTATTGTTCAGTACATCGTCCACCCACCACTAGCATTGATCGTCTGACCCGTCACCCACCTACTGTCCTCGCCCGCTAACCAGCAAACAACCGCCGCGACCTCTTCAACAGTCCCGACTCTATTCTGTAACGGTGTCTGCGCCTTCTGCATCTCCACAATATCCTTGGGTATATTATCCAACATCTCAGACTGCACTGGCCCAGGATTGACTGCGTTGACAATCGTTCCGTGCTTTCCCAACTCCGCAGCCCAGCATCTCGTCAGACCTTCCAAAGCAGCTTTACTCGAGCTATATAGACCCAACTCCTTGAATCCTGCGCGGCTTCCAACAGAACTGATGTTTATGATTCGCCCGTTGATGGAGAGGTATGGGAGGATGGCTTGAGTGATCAGCAGAGCGCCGCGGACGTTGAGATCGTAGACATAGGCGAAGTCTGCTGGTGTGATGGAGCCCAATGGTTTGACTACTTCGCAGCCTGCATTGTTGATGAGAATGTTGATTGTCGTTTCGCGGCCTGTAGCCTCGAACCATTTATCTATGGAAGAAGGAATGTTTTCAATCGCCTCAGGGCTTCGAAGATCGGCTTGGATACTGAATACTCGAGGTTTGTGAGGAAGAGATGTTATGCGGTTTTGGAGACCTGTGGTAGCTGGATTGGAACTCGGAGAGGAGTGGATGATGATTACCTGGTATGTTAGTGTATACTTGCGTAGAGAAGGTGAAACATACATCTGCTCCTCTGCTTGCAAGCTCGAGGCTCATTCCCTCGCCCAGTCCTCGAGAGCCGCCTGTAATGATAGCAGTCTTACCCTGCAGTGGCAGGGCTGATTGACTTGCCATGATATTTAGATTGTGAAAGATGCTTGTCAAAACAACATATAGTAAGGAAAGATTCTCGAGATTTGACACCTAGCTGGAATAGTGGAATGAAATAGAGCCCTGGGATGAGTTGACCTACTGTATTTATATAAAGCCATCAAAAGCACAAATTTCTTGTTTGCTGATGTGATGTGATGTTGTTGGAACAAGCAGTGCTTTTAGTCCGAAGCCCGATCTTTTCGGCGATCGGCGATAAGATAACGGCTTCGCTTCTCTTTCTGCAGCCATCCGGAAGTCTTCGAAGCTTCCGCCCGTCTTGTCCTTCCGTCTGTTCTACATCTGGGACTATCACCACCAGGCAATTCATTGCACATATTTACTGGGCAGCACAGCTCCCAACTAGCTGTTGGTGGAGGGGGGTATATCTGCATTGTATCCCCGTAGTACCCAGTCTCCAGCAGCTGAGCTCTTCTTTGCTCGAGCTGTCAAAGCTTTCAACCCCGCTGTCCCGCATTGCATCGAAGCTTAAGCACGTCAAAGCCTTTCCTCCAAGCAGCATCCTGGACTGGAACATCTCGCAACGATGTCTTCTGGGTCAGTGCCATCTGCGAATCTCCCAGGTCGACCAGTACACTGACACTTTCACTCTCAGGTCTCTCAAGGATCTATCCAAGTCGATTGCAGCCTCTGCAGCAAACCTTGCTCTTCCACTCCCCTCCGATCTTAGTCAAGTCATAAATGCATACTTGGATAAGCATGCAGTCTATGACGATGGAGACTCTCAGCGTCTGCAAGAAGAGCTCTTAACAATCTACCAAGTCTCTATCCTCGATCATCCTACACGTCTTGCGCCATTCGTTGCCATTCTCCGAAACCTGAAGCCAAACATTAGAGGCTCTGGCAGACTGCTACAATGGTGGGATAGACTATCAGGGCCGATCATAATAAATCTGGGGGTAGAAAAGGGGTTGGCATTCGAGACTAGGGACATTTTGCTGGGCATCTTGATATACGATGAGGAAGAGGAGGAACACTTGAAAGATGCCAAAGCTAGCAGTGCTGCGGTTGCAGAAAACTTAATGTCCACATGGCTGGCAAAATCGAAACTGGCATTGGATGAACTCAATGAGCACGCCAGATTTGTTGAAAGCCAAATCCAATTGATCCTGCTAGCTTTTGGAAAGAGGAGGCCAACCGTAAGCTCACTTCGGACAATCGAGAAATCAGATGCTAATTCGTACTAGGACTTCTTGACTACGCTCAATAAATTCTTCGTGCAGAAAGACAGCCGCATATTATCTTTATCTCTCCTCTGCGAATTTTTCCGGCATCAACCTCCGCATCTGCATCAACTTCTTCAAACCCCGTTGTTCGACAACTTGCTACGATGTCTCCAAATCGATACCTCGACCAGGGTTATATCGTTGGCTATGACAGCTTTGATCATGTTTCTGCCACATATTCCAATATCTTCTTCCAAGCATCTACCTGCTTTATTCAACATATATAGTCGCATGCTGTTCTGGGATAAGGAGCGGAAAGTCGCCGAAGTTTTACCCCAACCAACTGATGAGGACGAGCAGCCGGCCCCGCAAGATGCGGGGAAACAATGGGAAAAGCTCTCATATTTGTTGGAGTCAGAAGACGATACCGTGCCCGAGCTCTTGCATTATTTCACTTTCCTGTACGGCTTGTATCCAATCAACTTCATGAGTTACATCCGAAAACCGCAGAGATACCTTCGACATGCCAACTTCCCAGGAGCTGATGATTTGGATATCGAGCCCACCGAGATCAGACAACGATCCGAAGGCTTCAGACAAGTTCACTTGATGCACCCAAATTTCTTCATGCTGACCCTGGAGTCGGAGCTCACAGATACACAACGATGGCAGAAGAGTTCAGCTCCGGATGTCGTTGCCGAGTGTATGGCCCTGTATGTGCCCGGTGAAGTCCAACATCAAATCTCGAGAGCTAGAGGATCGATAAAGAGAGTGGAGCTGAACACGGACGTCCCGGATCAACCACTTCTTGACTCGGATGCTACCCCGTTCCAGTCGCGACACAATAGCTGGCGAGACACCCGGTCTACAGCAGTGGCATCACCAGAGGGCTTTCGGTCTTCCTCCGGTCTTCACAGGAAATTTTCACAAACATCCCAATCATTGCCATCCGTTGCAGACTCTCCGACGTTGCAAGCCTCAGATCGCCACGATAGTCCCACTATCCCACCACAAACTCTCGGATCTCATACTAATCAACTGTCTGACATGCTCGGTTCTCAGATCTCGACCCGAGGAAGTCTCTATCGAGTCTTCACCAATGACTCAGAGGCCTCTCTCACCTTGTCTCACGCCAACGATCCAATTCACATGAGCGGTCTATTTGACACTCTAACACGAGATACGATTCCTCGATCCCCTTCTTTGAGACCAACGACGGGTGCCAACAGTACCAAGGTTGCGTACCTTCAGCGCGAAATCCAATTGCTGAAAAATGACTTGAACTTTGAACGTTATCTCAAGCAGCAGCATCTTTCGCATATTGGTAAGATCCGGAGGCAGCAGATCAGGGAAGCAAGAGTCGAAGCAGAAACTCAGCACCTGATCAACTACAATCGCGGGTTGAAGTCCAAGCTTGAAGAAGCGAAAAGACAGAACACACAAATGAAGAAAGAGACCGAGAAGTCCAAGACTCATTCTCGCAAGTGGGAAGCAGACTTGACTGCGAAATTGCGGGTTCTGCGAGAAGAACAGAGAAAATGGAATGCGGAGCGAGATCAGCTCCTCTCTGACCTTGCCACACAGCGGGACAGCAACATTAAGTTGAAGAACATCACTGTGGAAGCTGAGAGCAGAGCATTGGCCGCGGACCAGACTGTCGACAGTGTCAAAAGCAACCTCGAGGAATTCGAACGCTTGCGTAAACAAAATGGCGAGATGTCCAAGAGGATTATGCAGTTCGAAGCAGATGCAAGGGGAGCCGAAGTCGCCAATGAGATCAAAGAGGCGGCTCTTAGCCGTGTCCACCTCCTCGAAATGGAACTTGCTTCCCGAGATGAGGAGCTCGCGAAAGCTAAAGCTGCATTCGAGGCGGAGTTGGAGAATGTTCGCAGTGGTGACCGGGATGATGCCAATTCTTTCAGAAGCAACGAGTCGGGACGAGCACATCTGTCGCATGTCTTCCTCGACACGGCAATGGCAGCCTCGCGCCACCGCATTAACGAACTTACCATGTCTCACAACCACCTCCTCAAGCGATATACCCGTCTTCAAGCAGCATACACCGATTTACGAGAACAAGTTGAAGATCTCCAAAGCGGTGATGAGCCCTTACTCGGCGGCTCGTACACTTTCTCGAATAATTCGCCTACCCATCGGTTCAAGAGCCGCGCTCATGCTCGCTCTGACCCAGAGCAACCAACGATCTTCGAAGGTGGCCCCAGTACACCATATCCAGTCCGTCCCAGCCGTCTCGATACCTCGTATCGCCATGGCTCACCAGCTGATGGTCGAAGTCCTGTCTCTGGTGGCGGGTACCCAGCACAACATTTCCAGGTCCCTCAGCCATATGGTCCACCTAGTATGGCAGGCACTGGGAAGAGCGCTGAGAGTGGCGATAGTCAAGGCAATGGCGGGTCTGCGCCGCCGAAAATCAAGCCGCAGAGTGATGTTAGGGTCTTTGGCCGTGGTAAGTCCTCGTTTCCTGTCTGATCGTGTGAACGGTGCTGATGTGGCATATTAGGCGGCGTCCAAAATATTGGAAAGAAAGAGAAGGAAAAGAAAGACAAGGCGAAAGAAAAAGAAGCCAAGGATGCGGCAAAGGGCGATGGTCCTGCTACGCCTGAGCAGCCGGCAAAGAAGGATAAGAAGCTTAGTGTTGGAATGAGGGGGATTAGAGGGTTCGGGAATATTTGATAGACACGAGTAAGGCCGTGGAAGGAATGAGTGTATTTCAATTGTATCGATTGGATTTTTGATGGCGTTCAGGTGGGGTTGGAAAAGTATTCCAGGGATATGGCGTTGGGGTGTATTTCTGCTGGGTGATGAGCCTTTATCATTATATACGCTCTTGCAAGCTAGAGCAGCTCCAACGAGTGCATATTCGAGACGGCATGATAAGTATTTCAGGCGATGTATCTACGATATTCTCGACTTAATCAATACAACAATAAGCCGGTGGCTGCTCGATATGCTGAGTCGTGGTAGCGCATATCTTTAATCTCATAGACTGAATGCCAAGCATATACGGCCTTTGAAATTGACATGAGCATCAGTCTCAACCAACATTTTGATTTCAGCGGCTCACATGTGACAACAGCTACGTCTTGTTTCCTTTCCCAGTTGCCATGCCCCCACGAATGCCATAAACATGGTTGAGCGGGAAGCAGTCTTGGCCACAGCAAGCCAAACCACCTTGATGGCTACCCCCAAGAAACCCATCTGCAAATCCTCCGTCCCCATTTGCAGAAGCATTGGACAGAAGCTCTATCGCCAAGCTGCCTTCTGAGCAAGTTTTTCCTTTTCGCCGCCTTCGTGCTGTAGAGGTGTAGCTGGTCGGATAGCTACGCAGCCAGTTAGCTCGCTATAACAGAGCTGTCGCGGGTTCCAACAACAGATGCCAAGTGAGTAAGACAATATACCAAGGAGCTTGTGGGGTCATTTAGATATTGGCACATTAGCTAGGGACTTTTGGTCAGGGAGGAAGTTATATCTTTCGAGGTTCCCGGCGCGGACCTGCATATTCTTCTCTCTTCTCTACCCAGTTCTGATAATTCTCAGCTGCCATTCGTTACAGTAACCGCAAAACAGTCAGACAACAATCTTTGAAGCGATAAAAATGAAGACTACAACCACTTTTGCTCTTGTTGCGGCTTTTGCTAGCGCAGCACTCGCACAAGATCCAGGACCATCACCAACAGCCTCCGTTGGCTGTGAGCCTCACGGGTAAGTCGCCTCACCCCCGCAATTTCATTTGGGTTCTTGTATCAGAAGAAATGCTAACCGTAATTCTGTGATAGAGATCACTGGTTCGTAACATCTTCCTAGACTCCTAATGAAATCCACAAGCGAATAAACATAAGCTCACATTGTCCCACCAACAGGCACTGCGACGGCCCCGTCTCAGCCTCAGCTACTCTCCCAAGCACGACCATACCAGCAGTTGTTACAGTCATCGCCACAACCTCATCAGCAGTCGAAGACCATGATCACGAGGATGAAGAGCATGACCATTCGGCTGGAACTGGCTCGTTAGCACCATCTCCAACCGAATCAGTAGGCTGTGTGCCGCATGGGTAAGTACACATCTCTCACTCTGAGCCTCTCCGAAACGACGTATTTCCACTCCAGACAAAAAGGCTGACTTGAGTCCTCGGACAGAGATCACTGGGACTGCGACGCCCCCGCCTCCGCAGTCACCACTGGAAGCGGAACTGCCACAGCAGTCGTCACACTTGCACCGAGCCCAACCGAGTCTATTGGATGCAAACCTCATGGGTACGTATCTTCCTCTTCTCCACTTCCTCAGCTCAAACTTTTCCATGTCACTACACCTTCTACCACCATTTCCAGAGAGCTCCAGAATGATAATATATTTTGATGCTAATGAAAACAGAGACCACTGGGATTGCGAAGGTCCTGCAGTAACTTCTTCTGCCGTGGCTGGAGGCGCTGCGAACGGGACAACCAGTGCTGCTCTTTCCGCCACGCCGAGTCAGACTTTTGTTCCTTCGAGTGGTGTTGTGGTTAAGGGCTCGAGCGTTGTAACTTTTGCTGGGGTTTTCGCGCTTGCGGTAGCTTTTGCGCTTTGAGGAGGATAGATGTGGAGATATACGCTATGGAGGGGGTATGGTCTCGGAAATGGAATTTTCAGGAGGAAATATATAGACTTTACTTCTCTGTGTATATTAGAATATGTAGCTGGATTTGTCATCCAAAGCTTTGTAGGGTGTGCCCTTTTACTGTCTGTTTAAAGCTGAGTTGTCCCCAGAATTGCTTCTTCATCATCAATCAGCTTGCCACAGACAGTATTATCCTGGAGTATACAGTGTCAGTCAAGATGCTAACGACTCTGGTTCAATCTGGAGTATCTCTGAGTTGAGCAAGTCAAGCCTTTGAATCAAGCCATCCGACCTCCTCCGTCACGCTCCACATGTACTTCAAGTCTTGAATGATTGGTTAAAAGTACAGTCGCGTATTGAGGGGAGGTAAGCTCTCGATATCACACCAATCGATCAACTGCAACTATTAGAGGACTCCTTGAACTCCCTGGCGAAATGTTCCGAAAGCCGTGGACTTTCGTCCATAAAGTCCAGTGATCGCCAGATGAGACCTTATAGAATGTATTGGGTGAGTCGACGAGTACTCGGTGCCATTTGGCAACACAGGTGTTAAAGGTGAACTCCTTTGTTTACTCTCAAAAATTCTGCCGCTAGCGCCACAGTAGCGTCTCGCTTGCCAACTTCTCTCACCATGAGGCAACCCCAACTCTCCAATTCCCACGATCCATCTACACAATATCGCAATCTTCGTCGCATGTGGCATTTCTCCGTTAACATCCCTATCGCGACTCGCAACCTTCGACCCTGTTCGATTCTTCCAACCTAGCCCTGCGGCATCGAAGACATAAACATGGTGTGGAACCATAGCGGCTGAACTCTGCCTATTTTTACAGGCTGAGCGTGCAAGTAATGGTGGCCAGGTTTACTCGAAAACCACCTTGGGACTTCACAAACTTCAGTATCGCAACCGCCTGTTACTTCCCTATGTAAACCTGGAAGCACTAACAAATGGTTCGTGATACATTCAGGCGTGAGCGTTTGGGAGCCTTACAGATATGTGCTAACTACTATGCCTTCAGATCCGATGAGATTGCCCAACCTGCTATATACTCGAACCCAATATACACTAGAGGAATGGGCAGCCTATGACAACTCTCTCCTCGATGCACACTGGAGACAAGGATCACTCGATCTCATATACAATCAGGTTGCATAATCATGCGGGGACCCAATCACGGTAGCTGGACGACATGGCAGAGGGAATCAGCGCATGAATGGAGAGTAGTCGGCTTTCCACGGCCAAGTCTGATACTAGAGACCCAAGAGAGACTTTTAAGTTTTCTTCGAGGAGCTGTCGAACGTTTACTTGCAGGATTGACTCGGAAAGATCAAACTACTCAATCGAGTCATTTCGTTGAAGCCCTCGAGAGAGGTCCGCAGAATCTGAGATTGGGTTCCGTCCAGTCCAGACAATTCTAGTCTCCGTACTTAAATCAGCCATTTGCAGCGCCACCAGTCTTCGACATCGATCTTTTGCTATCAATTGCACAGACACGTCTGAATATGCACGCGGACCATCTCTGCCTACTTCTAACCGAGCCCTTCTTCATGAGGCGTTACGCAGAAGATGTAGTGATGGGTGGACTCGGCGAGCATCTCACCAGCCATAACAGAAATGTCTGGACATTAAATCATATCATGCAAGATGTGACCTGGTATTGGTCTTGGGAATGGATTGTTAGCAATTGGTGCAGGCTCAACATGAAGAATTACGGATCAGAGATAGCCTAGAGATCGGACAAGTTGTCTCACAGAGATATGATGACACACTTGCCTGCACAGCCGCTATACTATCAGAGCAGTTCAAGCGCCGAGCAAGATTTATCCACGCATTGTTGCCAATCAGGTCAGGATTTGAGAACTTTTGGAAACTTAAATACCTCCAATTCAAGCAGACAGTCCAGATTGAGCGACAAATGAAAGAGCGGCATTATCAAACAGCTGAGTCCTTCAGCAAAGATCGACTATATTTCTGTATTTCCGTTGCGGCCTTGGATGGAGAACGTGACCTGGAGGAAAATGGTAGAAGCGCACTTACAAGAGGCCCCGAGTTCGAGCCCGCAAATGCATTTGCGATATTGGACGACCATCTTGCCCAGTGCGCCAAGGCTGGAAAGAAGGATGAGCTTGCAAGAATGGACAAGATTCTCTATGATATATTGACAGATCTGTCTGCCGTACATCAGCTTCTGTCGATGCTGAGACTTCGCAATCCTCGAGTACAGCAAATCAATCTCGAACAAGCAGCAAATATCGGATCCGGAAAAGCATGGAGATATGTCAGTAGCCATTTCATGGAACAGACGCCGTTCAGACGTGCCGATGAGGTTGTCCGCAATAGGGAGAGCGCTGAGAGCAAGATTACTGCTGAGCAGAGACTTGGAAAACTTCTCATCAAATTCCTGAGCACAGAGACACCCAAAGGCAGACCATATACACAACAATGGGCAGATCAGAACACCACACAGCGCAGATCTCTCGGTGTTTTCTGGCAAGCGATGCGTGAGCGTCATGCTCAGACACTGAGTCGGCTTGGCTTCAACTCAGGAGACATCACATCTGACCTAGAAATTCTGTCTGCTGATTCCAAGCCAGAACATTTGAAATAGCTGGAAGCTGAGAGAGAACAAATTCGGACTGCTCTTCAGACATCTGCAGCCACCAAGAATGTCAAGAATCCCAGCAGGGCAGATCTGCAAACGCAATGGGGCGAATGCAATGATTCAAAAATCCAAATTCCCGAAGAGAAAGTCAAGCCGAAGACTCGTGGCAGTGAGCCATCAGACAGAAATATCTCCCTCGATAACTTCTATATTACTGATCCAGAGCCCGAACCAATAATTCAAGCAGCAGTCAGCAAGAAAGCTTTGGCCGTATTCAAAGTCATGTTCCCAACCGACAATCTAGAAGACCGATCCAAAAGCATCGACTGAGATGCCTTCATCAATTCGATGGGCGAGGAGGAAGTGGGGTTGTCGCGAGACACAGCGCTGGTGGTGCTGCGTATACTTTCGAGCCGTGTGAGACGTCGAAGTGGGCTGGCCGGGGTAAGATTGTCTTTCATAAGCCGCATCCGGTGCCTGTGCTGGATAATATCATGATGAGTATTAATGGGAAGCGGATGAAGAAGTGGTTTGGATGGAGTGAGGAGAGCTTTGTTTTGAAGTCTTTGACTGAGAGATTGTACTGGGTACTTCCCAGGGTGAACAAGGCTTCTTGCTGAGTTGATAATATGCCGGATGGCATTAGAGGGCATATCGGAGGATAGAATTATGTCTCCGGTGATACTGGTGCGTGGCGAAAGCTTACGAAACGTGTTTTGGTCGTTAAATAGAACCTAGGACTGTGCTTCAATGAGCAGAAGTGCCATGTTTCTCAGGAGAGCTGTTTTTCAAGTAGCAGAACGCAAAAAAAAAAAAAAAGACTCTGCCGACGTTATTGGAAGGCGTGACGTTCTCGTATTTCTCCGACTTTTCAAAGTTTCATCACACGAATTGGACATTAATATAGATATCACGAAACACCTACTCAAAGCAACATTCCCACGAGACCAGCGAATCCCACCAGCCCAATCATTGTCCCAACACCCCTCCTTCGCATCAAACTCCGTGCTTCTGATCTGCATCTCAATTAGCCACATCTTCCATCACTATTAAATCAATCCACAACTTACGTATCCGAACTCGTCTCCGCAGCAGCCGTCCCTGTAGCCGTCGGACTCCCGTTTCCACTCCCACTTCCTCCAGAACTCCCCGCCACGTCCGAAGAATTATACCGATTCTGCTCATCCGGCGTCCAACACGTGAATCCAACCCCGGAATCATATTCTTTAGGCGTGAATATGAGAGAGGAGAGATTCTTGCCGAGAGCGACGCAGTCGATGTCGCCGGTGGATTTTACGATTAGGTAGCCGATTGATTTTAGGGAGGGGAAGGAGATTCTGTGAGGTCGGATGTAAGTTGGGATGATGGGTTTGGGTTTGGGGTAGGGGAGAAAGAGAACGTACGAGTCGAAAGGCCCGTTTATCAGACCACCGCCTGTTACGTTGGAGAGAGCTGGGAGGGAGAGGGTTTTTGTCTCGTAATTACCAATCAAGACGAGGTCTCCAGTGATTGTTTCAAGCTTTCTACACACCGCCAATTAGTATTTGCAAGCTTTCTGAAATGATAAGCATCACAGCTCACGGAAAGTCCACACTCGTCAAATTATCCAAATACCCAAACAAGACCCCTCTAGAAGTCGTATTCACCAGATCCGGCATCGACACCGTCTTCACACGATCATCGACACGCTCGGAACCTCTGAGCTTAGGACCGAGATAGCCCGCGCTGAATTGCGCGATGGATTCCACGCCGGGAAGATCAAATGCGCCTGAGAAGGTGTGAGAGGGTCCGACCATGGCGTCTATGGAGGGGCAGGTGGAGTAGAAGGAGAGCCCGGTGGTGTTGTCGATTTTGACGAGGTAGTCATCGCATGATAGGCCTTCTTCAAACTGGGCTGGCCATGGTTAGAAGAGTGTGGTTGGGGAGGGTATTTTTGAACGTACCATAGACGGATTTGGCTGTAGCTAGAAGAGCTCCGGCAAGAAGAGATCGCGAGGAAACCATTGTGGTACTTGAGAACAGGGGGGACTTCAAATGAACGACGGCTCTGAATCAGGACGTCTCCGAGTTACCGCAAAATCTACCAGCAAACATCAGAAACGAGGAAAAAATACAGGAAAGGATATCTTCCCAAAGAAGCGAATTGTAGACAATATACACCGGTCTCCAGAGAAGAGGATAATAGATGACTGTTCGCCGTCGCCGAGACTGCAATTTTTCCAAGTGGCTATGTCCCTGACTAGATCGCCTCGCTTAAATTAAGCGTACGAGATTCAGGGGTTTCGAGCTGCTATTCTCGTCTAGCCTCGCTGTAGAGATGCGGCACAGCAACCACTTTGGACCGAGGGTCGAATCACAACATCGAATTTGCGAGTGAGATGGGAGATTTGCCTGAATTCGGTGCCAGTCGGAAGGGGACCTTGGCTTGAAGAACGTGATTTTTGAGGATGCTTTTAGTTGCTCTTCGCCCTCGTATATTGTCACTGTCCGGAGTATCAGAAGTGGAAATGCGATGATGGATGCGAATTGGAGCGGAGACAGAATCCCTGATACTGTTTGCTTCAGTCACAAAATTAATCCGGTCTGAAATCGATATGTCTGGGCAAGATTCCCTGTCACTTGAACTTGAGCTGGTCACTGTTCTAGCGCAACCATCACTTCACCTCGCTACAATTTTCGTAATCTGCCCAAGAACAACAGAGGAACAAAAGACAGGGCCCGAAGAAAGGCGGCCGCTCAAATCAGTTTCTGGTGTCTTGCAAGTGAGATGTACTTCAATCAAGAGCTGCAAGTACGCCAAAGATTCAAGGCTTGGTAAGGTCATGTTACTTGTCACGGAAGAGATGTGGAACTTAGTTATCAAATGCCTAGCTATGTGGAAGGCAAGAATCGTTTAAGCATTACCTTGGTCATTAGTGGGCTCAGAGGTGCCCAAGGAAATGCGAAATTCAATGTTCTGGCAGTTGGGTGAAGTTATGAAAGTGAAGTCAACCGGTAACTTAACGTATTGATTATCTGTCAATGGTGAAAGTCGTCTGAGATGAACAGCAAATCTAGCCATTCACTTGACCATTTAGCGACTGGTCGTTCAAGATAATTTTTCGCGTTCTAACGACACTATTTCTTCTTCTTCGTCCTCCCTTGCTACTCCCCTTCTTGCGATAATCTCAACAACTCCATCCCGACAGATCGCAACTTCAACCACCAGATCCGCAACATCATGATCTACACAGGAGCAGCAAGTCTCCATTCCTCATTCAGAGAGTTCACACAGCCTCCCAATCTTCTAGACTATCAACAACCTCACCATGACGGATTCAAACCCATCAACCTCAAATCGCGATCTCCTCACTTCCTGTTCCACCCCCGCTAACCCATTCACTTTCTCGACCGGCGATACGAAGATACTCGTCACGTACCAAGGCAACAAAATCCAGGGGCTAGTCTCCTCGCATTCGCTTTGCCAAGCCAGCCCTGTCTGGAAAAACTTCATCTATCCTCCTTGGACTACACAAGGCGCAGTTGGTGACAACACTGATGAAACGAAGAGCATTAACTGCATCGAAGATGATGGAGAAGCGTTGTTGGTCTTGATGGATATCGTTCATCTCGAGTTCCAGAAAGTGCCTGAGATACTACCAGAGAAAACTCCCTGCCAAGTCGCATTCCTATGCGAGCAATATCAGTGCGTACGCATAGTCGCTCCTTGTGTCGAGGGATGGGTAGAGGGTCGAAGTTAGGAATCAAACACAGCGAGCTGGTTATACATCTACTGGGCGTTTGGATACGACGAAGAGTTCAAGGACTCAGGTGTGGTGATGACGGACGAGCTCTTTTTTCTCAAAGCTCAAGGCCGATGGATGTCGTCCGAGCAGGAGCCAGTCGGAGAGCCCCTTCCACCCGGAATTCTAGGTGTGTTTCACCCCTCGTTTCATTCCTGCATGTCCAGTCTTCAGAATTTTCTTTTCTCTCATTCTGAGAAGCCAACGATACTAACAACATTTTTAGAAAGTATGCTGCAGTTGCGCCTTTCAAGAATCGAGAAACTCCTACAAATCGCTTACCGGCCCCTTACCAAGTACGAAGAAAGTGCCGTCTGCACAGTAGTGAGACATGAAAATCTCAGAGAGATCTGTGACGCAATGATTCTGGGTGTGCTCATCGCAAAGCTTAGGGAATGTGGACTATACCCACGGAAGCAAAACATCGACTGTGACCACTTCTCGGTTAACAATCTCATGGGAAAGGTTCGGGATATTTTTGCCTTCGGCTTGAGCAATGAATCCATTCCAGGTGTGGAGAATCTCATTGTTGGTGATCATTCCGACTGTGGCGTTGACCTGGATCATGCGGTTGATATTTTTGCCACCAACATTCTCCATCCGGATCAAGATACTCATCGCCAGCACATGCGAGCCCAGCGAAAGAAGCTCGGCAGCATCGGCAGCATCAAGAAGCGTAAACGGTCTGCTGATGACTAGGATTGAGTAGGGGACAAATGCTGTCGCTCGTATTGGGGATTGTGGACAATGTTGAGACTGGCTTTGTGGCTGGTCAAAATGCCGAACTTTTCACTTTCACAAGTTCTCTTGATGCTTCAAATCCTTACTGCTATCCTCAGAAGGCGACAGCTATTATATCATCAATTCTAGGATATTGGTTACTCATGGCTCTAGTATAGATAAACGAAACTGGGAATCCAAAATGAAACCATCTTTTCAAGCACCATGAAGCAGAGCAGACTGAGCTAAAAACAATGGAAAGGGCGACATCCATCTCATCTCTCTTGCGTCATCACCCTTGCTGTACTTGCTCTGTGTTATCTCCTTTGGAGACAAGGACGGTGTCATAAATGTACATAAGGTTACGGATTTAAATTTGAAACCTACGTCAGAGCATACCCGTACTTGGGCCTAAGTCCTCCAGTCAACTTTCTTCCGCGATAGCATCATACAGAATGAGCGCCAAACGACACGCTGTGACTATTTAATGAAAAGCTTTGTAACGGTAGAAAGCTGTCCATTTTCGATTCTATTTCAATCATGTCTATATTTTATCGTAGCAAGGGAAAGTCGTTCCCTGGCCCCAAAGTTTTCGTGTTGAGACTGAGCATTGTTGAAATAAGGAACATCGAATTAAATTCAAAATACTGAGAAGATCCACCCCAGGGAACCTAGGGAAAGTATCATCAATGCGATATTCCGCTATATTCTCTTCAGATTCGCTTCTTGATCTTGCTGCTCGAAGGACCCATGCAGCACGTAGGTGCGAGGGCGCGCCGCGTTTTGATGCCTCGTAAACATATAGAAGTCGTAAGAAGTCGTTCAAAGATCCAATACATAGCAGTAGTGCTTTGCTGGAACACGCGATAAGAAAGGGGCCACACACAGGACTCTCTCAAATCAGCTTTGTATACCTTCAATATCTTGACTTCCCTTGGCAAAAAATTATAGAGAAAAAGGACAAACTTGCGTTGGCTATTACTGTGACCATGATTTGGAACAAAACAGGCAAAGTATTTACACGAAGTGGGACCTCATACACACCAGTGGGAAACTGAGGGATCCATCAAACCTCAAAAGCATAGCGACCACAAAGTATTGCGGTCGTCCCCATTGCCATGAAATCGGCGGTAGGGACTCGATATGCCATTTAGGTTGCTTTCATTACCAACTAAACCGCTGACCTGAATGTTGCTGCCCAATCTTTTGGCACCTTTGTTTGTGACTTGTCCATCACTCCTGGTCATACCGTTGTGTTGCGTTGATCTGTCGGAAGATGTAGCGTTCTCGTTCGTCACGATGCAGCCCTTGACTGTCAATCCATTGAATTGAGCCGAGTCCGTATCAGAGGTCAAGTTGAAATTGTTGACCTTCGGTTGCTCCTTCCCGGTTTGCGTCTCCTCGTTATCCACCTCGGGTCTTGATGTTTTCCGGAACCCAAGTTGTTTGTTGGAGTCGTGCGCTGGGTCGGTATTTAAGAAAGTTGAGGTATTTGGCACTTAAATCTTTGTTAGGAATGCTTCGAGCAGGAAGGATAGGGCTATCGTTACAAGTGATCGTAGCCGGCCAACGTTGGTCTCGTTGGTGTCTCTGGTCTCGTTGGATTGAGACATTCTCGCTTGTCGAGATGAATTGTTGGAAGGAGCTTGCGCGTGCGATGCTGCCAAGCACAGTGTTAAATCCGCCTTTTTTCCCTCTTCGGGTTCTACAGCGCTTCTAGAACTTGTTCTTCCTTACTACTTGTCAAAGCTCTCCGGAATCTTCGATAAGGCAAATGCTGCGTGGACTGAGTGTGTAGTCTTTCAAGGAGATTTTGAAGGCTAGTTGCTTGTGTGAGGGTGGATTCAAGGTCTCATTCCAGACGGGCAATGTTTCTGTGGGCATGAGCTTCGTTCCCATGCTATTAAAGTCTCACAAGACAATTGCTCTGTGCCATGCGATGGGAATGGTGTCGAGGTTTGTGGAGGGTCCTGGTTTTGGAGGTGTTTATCAGAAGTTGTAAGTTTTATGTGGGGCCTACTGGATCGAAACAAGCCGAAGGTTAACCATGATACCGCATTTACCTCTGCGCTCTACAATGATGTACTTGTACTGGATGCCAGAGATCAGGAATATAACGTTGCCTTCTGGTACATAGCATAGCTTCAATCCGAACGGCCAGTACGGGAAGGGAAGCAATCAGATTTGAAGTTGAGGCTACTTACACATGCTTTTTCTGGGCTTGCAGATACCCTTTCGACCCTGATTATCTCGGATAGTACTGGCTGTGTTCCACCGCTATCGCGCTGCATAACATTGTTGATCAGTACCGCCTTCCAGCGACAAGTCGACCTCGCATTCTACGGAGATAGCAGCCACTCTTCCATGCCCATCTTCCCAATCACAGGATACACGGCCCATATAAAACAGCTATTCGTCTCATCTCCTATTCTTATCCCAGCGAGCGAATGCCGACGGAACACATCCACACTGCCACCTCAATCCGAACTCTGCAAACAATTTTCCCAAATGCGATCCATCGAAGTCGGAATAAGACCGAGTCTAGAAAGGCTAGCACGGCACCGTCGTCATAGGCATTGAGAACCCCTGGAAAAAAGGCCCCAGCTTCAGTGGGTTCGTACATCGGTAGGGCCTCGGGAAGCGCTTTCTAGCGCGTGCGTGGCTGAAAGTTCAGGGATCTTCAGTACTCCGTCCGATCTCTACCGGCCGCAAGCGGATCTATTTTGTACAGAGAGGGTCCTGGAATAGACCCGATATGGGTCTGTGAATGGATGCTTTGGATGGGATTTTATGGGTTTATGGATGCTAATTTGGACTAATGGGTTATTGTGGCGATCGGTGCTGGGATGGAAAGATGAGGCTCAAAATTTCTGTTGTTGAGGCTGGCTGCGTTGGGTTGGTGGGCCGCCTGGGTTGGGAAGGTTTGGCGAGAGGTGGGTGAATGCCGATAATGCATCGAGATAATCGAAGAGGGATTTAGTCTGTAATCTGTAATCAGGGCGTGATTGTTACAGTACGAGTCGTGTAACAGACGGCTACAGTAAGCAATACGCAAGTATGGCCTGTTGCTTTGTCTGCTCTGCAGCTTTTTGTGCGTAAAGGTAGAAAGGTCTCCTGATGTTTTTCCCCAGCGCGGCTGATAAGCAGGATCTGTTTTGGTTGTGGATCAACAACGTCTCGCTTCGGTCGTACCACGGTCATCAACAGTGGGTCGGGGTGGAATTTTGATGCCCCACTATCGCGACTTCCACTGCATCCTGGCGGGTTCTTTCTTCTCACCAAATCAGACATTCGTCTCTTTGAGATATTCTCCTGTCTGGCCAGAACCTTCCGGTTGGAGTCAGATCGTTCTTTCTTTTCCCATCACATGAAGCTAAACGGGGCCGAAATCCGAACTCGCCTTGAGTCAGACTAGTCTCTGCGTCTCTTCTCCCTTTCACTACTTTTCTCCAATAAGTATATTCTCTTCCCCTTCCCACTCCATCTTTTGTCTTTCTATACCCACCACACCAAATCACATCGATACTATCATATATCGACGCCCAACTGCAACTATGGGTCTCTTCAGCAGAAAGAAGCCTGAAGTCGAGCCTCCTATCCAGGAAAAGTTCAGCACAACCAATACACCCGCGGAAACCCCCGCCGCTCACACACCAGAAAACCGTTCAATAAACCACGGCCCAGAGACAGATGTCCATGGCAATGTCATACCCACTGAAGAAGCATTTAAAGAGCTACCCGTCACATGGCTCGCGATCCTCCTCGGCTCAATCGCATCCATCGGCGGCTTCATGTTCGGATACGAGTCTGGACAAATCTCAGGCTTCCTCGCCATGACCGATTTCCTCGACCGTTTCGGCGAAGACGGAAAGTTCTCAGCTGCTAGACAAGGCACGATTGTTGGTCTTCTTTGCATCGGTACACTTATCGGATGTCTTGTCAGTGGATGGCTCTGCGATAGAATCGGTCGACGATACACTATCTCTTCCTCAGCATTCTTCTATATCATTGGTGTTGTTATCGAGATCACCAGTAGTACGCAATGGGTCCAATTCGCTATGGGACGTTTTACTGCGGGCTTGGGTATTGGTGCTCTCAGTACTTCTGTGCCCATGTATCAGTCTGAGAGTGTGCCGAAGAATATCAGAGGTGCTACTGTCAGCTCGTACCAATTGCTCATCACGATGGGTATCTGGACTGCGTATATGGTGAGATATCTGTGATCTAGGGTTTGGAAATGGCTAATCTTTCCAGGTCAACTTCGGTACCGAAGGCGCCTACAGCAACTCTGCTCAATGGAGAATTCCCAATGGACTTTCTGCCCTTTGGGCTATCATCCTTGGCACTGCCATCCTTGCCATGCCTGAGTCTCCTCGTTTCGCGTACCGGATGGGTCGTGAGGAAGAAGCTCGCAAGACCATGGGCCGTCTCAGTGGCGTTGACCCATACTCTCCACTAATCGATCACGAGATTGCTGAAATTGAAGAGAAACTCCAAGCTGAGCGTGCTGGTGGCGAGCATCCACTTTCTGAGATCTTCACTGGTCCTCGTATGCTGTACCGCACACTCCTAGGCATGGTTCTTCAAGCAGGACAACAACTTACAGGTAAGTGTTTCGGTGTTCTGAATTAATCGGGAAAGACGAAGTGCTAACTCGCGCATCTAGGTGCCAATTTCTTCTTCTACTACGGAACAACCATTTTCAGATCTACCGGAATCAGCAACTCGTATGTCACCTCAATTATCCTCGGTTCAGTCAATGTTGGTGCCACAATCGGTGGACTCTGGATTGTCAAGAACTGCGGCCGCCGCAAGAGTTTGATGGCTGGTGCCGCCGCTATGTTCGGCTGCTTCATGATCTACGCATTCGTCGGCCACTTTGCCCTAGATGCCGAAAATCCCATGTCCACCCCAACGGAAGGAAAAGTCCTCATTGTCTTCACCTGTCTCTTCATTGTTGCTTTCGCCACAACATGGGGACCACTGGTCTGGGCTGTTGTTGGAGAGCTCTACCCAGCCCGTTACCGCGCACCATGCATGGCTCTCGCGACAGCATCCAACTGGCTCTTCAACTTCCTGATTTCATTCTTCACAACCTTCATTACCGACAAGATTGACTACTTTTACGGTCTCGTCTTCGGTGTCTGCTGTTTCTGCCTTTTCTGGATCGTCTACTTCTTCATGATCGAAACCAAGGACCGCAGTCTCGAGGAAATCGACACCATGTACGTCCTGCACGTCAACCCAATCACTTCGGCATCTTGGGATCCTAGGGAACTTGGCCAGGATGGCATGAATGGTGTCGGAACTGATGGTATGTACCTGAAGGCTGGAGGAAAGGACTTCAAGAAGACTGAGACTGGTGGCGCGGGTTTAATGGTTCATGATGAGACGCGCTTCCCAAATGCTTCGGCGCCTGGTGCTGAGGCTGAGAGACCTGCGCCAGTGAGCAGCACTGTTTGACTGACGACTGGCATTTCGCGGAGATGATGGGAGATAAAGCGAGATGAGATGTGTAGGAGTGTTATTGAGGGGAGAGTTGAGCTCACTGTACATATTTGGGCATGATGCATTGCACACGCAAAAGGAGTTCACGGCGAAAGTAAAAGCTCACTTTCTTGGCTTACATAGCGAGGATTCAAGGCGCGATGGCGTTCAACGGCTCAATGTTGATGGAAGGAGTTGACGAGAAAGGAAGCAGAGCAACACGACCAAAGCCCCGGCTCGTTCCGGGCTGGAAGGATTGTGACATCGTTATTCCGAGCTTTCCAATGAATAAAATATCCAATTTTTCCCTACTCATGGCCTTTAAATTCTTGCTTGCAATTAGTGTTTGGTCATTTCTGTGCTTTTGTTGTTGTATTCTGGCCCGAGCTGGGTGATAAATGTCAAGTTTGGGAGCCAACTTGTTGGACGCATTCGGCCGACAGAACATGCAGGAATCAGACGTGAGAACTTGGCAGATCATAAGCTATTGATGAGTGTTGCACCTTTGATCTGGGTGAGAGTTACAACACAGTATGAATTAGTGACGACTTTGGAATTACGAAATATCGAACCTATCGACAAAAGCCGAGCTCACATCCGTTATCGCCTCTCCGTTCATAATGCCATGAATGAACCCCTCCCCTACAAGAGTGTAACACTCACCGACCCGACGCAGAATGACCGGATACGGACAATCCAAAATGACGACGATATCACCCTCCATTACATTATGCGGAGCCAGTCCTAGATGTCCCTCCGCCGTGGTTATCAATCTTCTATCCACGAAAGAGATAGCAGCCAGCTGAGCATCATGGCTCACATCTCTCACGATAGGGACTACGGGGATAAAGCTCCAGTCCGAGTATAGAGGACTAGCTTTTGGATAGACATTGGCGCGCGGCCATAACTGCGGGAAAAAGTGCTGAAGCTTGTGGCCGTGATATTGGAAATCGGCATTGGCTTTGCGGAATTTGTCGAAGGCTGGAAAATAGCCACTGGAGTGCACCTTTTGCCAGAACGGTCTGTAGTATTGACTGTTGATAATCTCTTTCGAGTCGGGATGGAGATACTTCCATGGGATCTCCAGCAGAGTGCGTTGTGTTGGATCTCGGTTGCCGGCCGGATGGTCCATCATTAGGGTTTCCTTGACAATCCTACTTAGGGTCGGATCAGCTACGAAAGGTATTGTTTCTTCTGGACTCTCGTTGATGGAGTCAGCTTGCGATTCTTGATTGCATAGATCTGCGGGCTCGAGACGAGCTGCAGATACTTGATTAATGGTCGCGACCATCTTCCCTTTGCAAATCAGGACTTTCTTATCTTTCGACACGCTGTGTCCAAAATTAGTCTGGCCGTTGGCGGACTTCTGCATCATAATTCGAATGTGATTGCGGAGAGGCGTTATGGTCCAGTCAGGTACCCATGATGGTAAGTCTCTCTGGCCAAAATTTCCTCCCCACATCAGCAGATGGGCCAAGCCTTTCGATTGAAGGATCGAATTGGCGAAGTCGATGTACACGTCCGTGAGAGGCAGGTTATAGTCGATTTTGACCATTGATCTCAGCTTCAGATCAAGGAGTCCGTAGATGCCATAGATTCGATCCCTTTCATTCGTTGCCTCTCCTTGTTGGCTAAGATTCAAGACTTCAAAGCTTGGAAACTCATCGGCCTGCAACGGCTTTTGCTTCGTTATGAGAGTATGATGGTGGGCAAAGAGAGGCCACGGGTCGAAGGATGCGGGGAAGGCTTCATTGTTTGACTGGCTCAGTGCCTTTCTGATGGTGACGATGGAGGCGAAACAGAATTGCAGGGTTATCTCAAGCTCGTCACGGAAGAACATACGTTCGCCACATATGTATGCGGTGTCATGATGGTTCAGCGCGAGTTCTTGGATGATCCAGACTCGTCGCCAGTACGGTCGATCGAGGAGTAAAATCAGAGACATCCAGTCAGACCCATCAAATCCGCCGACTCGGGCTCCCACATTTCCCTCAACATCTTGATTTTCCTGCTCGAGTTTTGCAACCTTGACAATGAGATCGACAGCTCTATCACTGCCGGGAGTCCCCTCTCCCAGCCACACAACGACGGAAAGTGCTCTTCCATAGATCTCATACATCCTTTTAACCTGAATATTCCGTTCTTCGATATTATTCTGGTCGATACAGATCGCATCTATCCAGTACTTCATGCCGTAGCGAGTCTCTGGTAGCTCTCTCAGTCGACGAAGGGCAAGTTCGACGCTTTTTTGCACTTTCACTATTTCACCGTTGATCGAAATACGTCCCTTAGCATCAGGGGGCCCCCAGACATACGAAAGAGCCTCAAAGTCGACCCAATCGAAACGCGGAGCGAAATAGAGAGGTGTTCGAGAGTGTGGCGAGACGTATGGGAGCAGACTGTTGCCTGATTTGCGACTGGCAAGAGGACGTCTCCAGTCGGGCAAGGGAAATAGCTGCAAACCGTATTTCGAGCAGAATGAACTCCATGTCTCTTGCCAATTTGTTGTATCCTTGAATTGGAGATAAGACGGAGTATAGGCAGTTAACGATACATTCTCAATCGTACACTCGACTATGTCGTTAGATGGGAACAGGCGGACTGCTCCAGTATACTCAGTCGGACCAAATGTGAAGTTGCTGCTGAATACGTTTCTTGACCGACCTGTCTGTTGAGACGAATCGTTCGAAAGCGTTCGAATTGCGAGGACACGTATCTCGTCGTGCTTGAGTGGTGTGAGCTCCATCTCGTTGATGATGGACAGGTAAGAATGTGGATCGAGGTCTTGAGGACTGTCTATTCGATTTATGACTGTGATGCTGTGCTAAGCGCTGTGGCTTCAATAACATTCCAGGCAAAAGCCTTCGTGGATTGGTAGATATCCCATTGGCCTTGAGAGCATCGCAGCTGAGTACAAATCCCTGCATCAAACGTCACATGGATGGATAACGCCCGCCAAGAAAGCAGGCGTCACCCGCGAAGGAAGTTTCCGGTGCCAATGGATGTCAGCCTTATGTCGTGCAACGGGAGTATATGGAACTTCCCATAGACTCGTCTGCTTTCCGAACAACTTTGGTATTGTCATGAAAATGATCATCTTCCGGTGCGGTATTCTGGTCTATCTTATTCTGCATTTCGTAGAAATTGGGCGCGGTCTCAGTAAAGATCATCAGAGGTCAGTGTAGTCTATTTACTTTTCAGTCGGGTATCGAGATTGATGAAAGCAGAGTCGGCTGCACCTAAAGAGAAAATATCTTGTTCTATTTCAGTGATGTGAAGAAGTGCCGGAAAAAAACAAAACACTTATGCTCAAAAAGAAATGATCTCAAGTGCTCGCCCTCATTCATGTGTGAAGTCCAGATCTCTGACATTGTCTACAACCATGATGCGTCCTTCTCTCCAGACGGTGTAGCGCAGGCGGGCGAAACATTTTAATGATGATGACGGGAGTGGGAGTGAGTGAGCAAAATTTCCAGCATTCGCCCAACAATCCCGGCTCAATCTGTCGAGACGTCATATGATCGGGTTGGACGACGGTAATGTGAATCTTGTCGACCAGTGACACCAACGAAATTTGAAGCTGGCCAGCACAAGAGCATCTGCGGAGACTAAGCCGACCATGTTTTTCTTCTTGTATGTCACAAGAAGCTTGACACTTCCTGTGGGGAAGATGAATGGATTGGTGGACTGCTGAGTTTGAGTTGAGTCTGCCTCGGAAGCTATGCTATTGCATGGATCAGATGTAGGGATAGAGTGTGCTTGAGAGCCTGCCTCCATCACAAATAAATACGCAGGTGAAGGAGTTCTTGTCGATGGCTGATGTTTCCACGATTGGATATCAAATGCTGAGTGTGATGGGCTAATCCATTGATCGTAGAGTCCTGAACAGACGAGGGCCGGGTCCTCTATTACAAGATTGGAAGGATGATGAGATTATGAGGATTGATGAAATGGAAATCAGGTCGATGTAGCAGGAGAATCTACGGACATCACTGTGCCCAAGGCCGAGCATATAAGTTGTCGCTTAGATGAAGTTGATGCCGCCGCTACTGGATATGTTTCAAAGGCAGGTTTGCGAAGTAAGGGCGAGACAGAGACGTGGTTTGATGACTAAGCTGCGAGTCGAAAAGCCTTATTTCATCGTTTGCACGACGTCAAATACTTGAGAGAGTCAAATCGCCGTTGAGGAAAAATGCTGCAAGTTGGTCAAAGCACGGCGACGAGAGAGACGCGACGTGAAGTAGCTAGCGCGCAATCATGTGACCATCTGGTCTTCAAACGATCATGGGCTTCACGTCTCAATCCACATCGTCTCTCCTTCGACGCAGCATATTGACATCAACCCCGCAGAGCACGAGTGCGATCCTACTAAGACTTCGATCCTGATCTCAAACCCGACTCCTCCTCAACTGCGCATATGCATGAGCTCTTCAACCCTCGCGGAAAGCGGGACTACTGGTCTCTTCTTCTTGCCTGGCTCGAGGACAATTGTGAAGGTTTAACGGAGAGGAGGTCGATATACAGAGAAGCAGGAGATCGTTGGCTAGCCACTCAGTGGCTGAAGGCAATATCAATTCAGGGTTGCACGAATCCCGTGGCGAAGTCTCTACAGTGCTGGATCTCCCCGCCGAATTGCTTACCTTCATGCCGGCAGATAATCCATGGACACCGCCCGTGGAGGAGGTCTGGAGGACATACATTGGGTCGGACATACATGTATGCTGCATCGCCAATAAGCTCGCTCAGCTATTTCGTTCCATGTGGGCCTTTCTAGATACCGGCCGATGCTATCGCTGCGCGGCAGTGGACCGAGAAATCGAAGCCTCTAGGCATGTAACGTTGGTGGCTACAAGTTTCCAACTCGGACAATCCATCTGGATTCATCCGGGGATATGGTGGTCCTGGTGGGTGGTGGCATAAAGGATATACTTCAGAGGCCATTAACCATGATGGCCCACACCGCAAGGCGGTCTAGGTGCTGCCCAAATTTACGGAGACTTGTCTGCAGGTAAGAAGGTAGGATGTTTCATTGCGTGTCTTCTTCTGTTCCAGTTACATAGTTCACTCAGGTATCCAACAGCCGTGTCTTGTGAAATAAGCACGCTCTCCGCAAGCAATTCTTCCTAGCCCTCATTCATGAGAAAGGAATCCGTCCATCCGGTCATATTGACTGCAGTTGACAGCGAGTTTTTTCTCACCTCAGTATGCTCTTGCTAGAGAATCGCTGATACATAGATATATGCTGAGTTCTATTATCTTTCATTGCGGCCGCGTTAGGCGTCCAAATGGGGATAAAGTCACGCGACGTCTCGGCCGAGAAGCCTGTGCCACAGTTTGTTTCGGCATATTCGCGTAGTTATGTCCGCTTGCTCCGTCTATTTCCTTGTCAACTTTCTTGCAGTGTCCAAGTCCTGCAAACTTCACCGGGCTCCTGGCTTTGGTTTTCTCCGCTTGATTTACGGCCGACACATTGCATCAATGGACCGACAACCCCGTCGACGTCGAAGACCGGCACTATCATGCCTGGAGTGCCGTCGCCGCAAAATCAAATGTGACCGAAACGACCCTTGCACGAATTGCACATTGAACAGATGCCAATGCTCCTTCGAGCCATATAGCAATGAACCTGTACCAATTACTCGGCAGCAGCCTTACCTTGGTACCCAGTGGCCCGCCACTTCTAGTCCTTCGTCTGTTGCACTAGCTACAAAGCAATACAGTACATCGAGTGCCCCCGTCGACAGCGGGACTAGGCTGCCGAACCGGTCATTGGACAAAGCTAGTCCAGACATTCGGGATCTGCTAAACAGGGTCCAGAAGCTGGAGGATGCATCGGTATCTAGTCCTGTCAACAGCCTGTCAGAGGCCGATGTTCAAGACTCGCAGGTTACATTGAACAAAACCAGAATGCTTGGATCGAGCCATAGACTTGGTTGGGGTGGTGAGGTAAAGTCATCTCCCGTCTCCCAAATCCATACTTAACGCTGACTGATCAGTTTTCTAACATCTGGGAATGCTACACCGAAGCCATTGGTGATGGCAACGGCAGCTGCTTCCAAGGTCCCGAAGTCAGACCTTTGATTGCTGAAATAGGCGAGCTCATCCATAAATGTAAAGTGATTGGAAGAAGCCTCAAGATGGGGCGACCGAGCCGCGGCCTCTCAAATCCCGACTTCACCGTCGTCTTGCCCTCGCGTGAGATTGCAGACGTGATGGTCAACCTGTACTTCGGTTCATTCGAGTCAACACACCGGATACTCCACCCACCAACTTTTCGGGCTGAGTATGATAGATATTGGGCCAATCCCGATGGAATACCCAATGGTTCACGCCTTAAGATCCTTCTCGTCATTGGCATCGGCCACAGCCTGCATGGCGGTGATGGCACAGACTCAACATTTCGCACAACAGTCCATCACTGGATTCACTCGGCTGTGACATGGCTCGCCGGGCCGCTGGAAAAGGACCGGTTAAATATTACTGGATTACAAGTTCATTGTCTGACGCTGCTTGCTCGCCAAATCTTCTCGATCGGTGGTGATCTGGTCTGGATGTCTGTGGGATCACTTATCCATCAAGCCATGCAGATGGGTCTGCACCGTGACCCTTCACATCTACCGCCAATGTCAGTACTACAAGCAGAACTCCGCAGGCGACTATGGGCTACTATTTTAGAATTAGTATTGCAGTCATCTTTGGACACTGCGATGCCACCCAGAATTTCCCTAGACGAGTATGATACTTTATCACCCTCGAACATCAACGACGATGAGATGGACGAAACGATTACAACTATTCATTCTCATCCCAAAGGAACGTACACGTCAACGTCATTGCAGCTTCTTCTCCTCGAATCATTGCCGACCCGACTTCGAATTCTCCAGCTTTTAAACGGCTTGCGGTCTCAACTGTCCTATTTAGACGTGCTTGCGTTGAGCACAGAGATAACCGATGCATATCGGGCTTGCAGTAATTTTATGAAGGAGCACGAGGAGCAAGGTGTGACGCCATTCCATCGCAACATGGTAGACTACCTGATCCGTCGGTTCTTGATACCTCTGCACTGCCCATTCGCGAATAAGGCTAAGACGAACCCGCTTTTCCACTACTCCCTGACCGTGAGCCTCGACACCGCAATGGCCATCATCGCCCCTGAACCGGACCAAGGCTTCTCTCGCCTCATAGCTATCGGAGGTGGAATGTTCCGAGAGGGTATCAGATATGCAATGTCAGTCATTGGCGTCGAGATCTTGTCTCAAGTAAAGACTCACCAGCTCGACGGCACATTAAATCGTAATCCCAGCTACGTCAATCTATTGAAGCAAGGTGTTAAGGATATGGTCGAGCTGTCCGCAGAAAGAATCAGACAAGGCGAAACCAACATCAAAAGCCACATGTTTCTAAGTATGGTCCTTGCTCAAGTAATTGCAATGGAAGCGGGTACCTCGATCGAGTACAGCAATGCCCTAAGTGCGCGAGATAGTCTGCTTTTCTGTTATGGCTTGCTGCAAGCTCGCGCTGCTGCCATGTCTGTCTTCGACGAAGCAGACTTCTCCTCAACGAGCCCGTTCGCTGATCAGGAGGGGTACGGCATGGACTTTGACTTAGAGTTCTTCATGCCCAATGCAAGCTTTTCGTAGATAGCCCACGGAGTCACTCTTGCCATGTAGTATTTACCTACACTCCTCACTTTCTTTCGCGTTCTACTTGCAATACTTAAAGTTCAATGTTTTGATGTTATGGTTTTAATGCTATCATATCCGCAATAATGCTCACATATCCAAGGATGCACTGGGATTTACCGCTCTGCTACGTCAACCAGCAGGTATACCAGAGAATGAGAAGCTAGCATACGTCAACAAAATCTATTCCTCCGAACAATCAAACCTGCGGCAAATATATGGCCGGGTATGTCTCGAGGGCTGGTGGAACCTGAAGCGAAGGATAATTGCAGTTACTGTAGGATCCAGGATACCAAAACGTATCTGTCGGCTGTCAGCTCCGAATTTGGCGGTAGGCGCAACTCTGGTATTCTGTTGGCCTTTGTTATTTTCAATATCGTCGCTGCCCTATGTCTTTACTGCGCTGCGAGAATGCCGAAAGGGGAGAAGGAATCGGCTTCGAGGTAAGAGGTTTATCGGTACCTTTAGTTCATTTTCGGCTACTTGTAACATCTACACTCCACCTGCTTAAGTCTCTTCATTTTCAACATTTATTCGTTCAAGCTGTGTATGCAGTTTCCATAGCTAGCCATAGACCATCATTTCCACAAGCTTACCATCACCATTCAGTCTTACAGCGGCTGAATCGACGTCACATGATCCGGCTAACAACTTCCCACCACCCCAAGTGTCTCCCCCAAGACCTTACCCCACTTTCATAACACACATCATGCCACGACGCGGTCCTCCACCACGTCTCCGAACGAAGACTGGATGTTTTAAATGTCGTTTACGACGCAAGAAGTGCGATGAGATACGACCAAGATGTGCAGGTTGTCGTCGACAAGACTTCGCCTGTCTGTACCCGGAGAAGCCCGAAATCGATGCCGAGGTACGCAACAGAAAGACGGCATCAGACTGTGCAACTTTGCAAAGAACATCCAAATCAGTATCACTTCAAATGCTGGGTTCGACAAGATTCTGGGCAAGTGTATTTAATGAACAGCCAACGGACTTCACATTCATATCTGAAGACTGGTTATTGTATTATTTCAAGAATGGGTTCACGCCCTTACTGATCCGTCCATATGCCCATCCTATCTACCAGGACTCCACATATCTATGCAGTCTCCAAAATGCAGCTTCATGGGTCAAAAGCGCATTTCTTGCGAATTCAGCACTGCATGCGTCGTGGAAAATCCCCTATCTGAAGTCCTCGGCTATGGCTCATTACAGCAATGCAGTTCATGGTCTCCAGATGGCCATTGATAACGGCGAAATAGATGGTTCCGAAGATTATACCTTAGCTGCAGTTGTGTTTCTGCTTCTCTTCGAGGTATATCTTCCCATATTGCTGCAAAATGACAAACAATTTTCGAGTCTAACAAGATGGTCAGAAAATTCACGCCGAGCCATCATCACTCGCATCCACACATCTTCGAGGCCTCGCCCACCTAATGCGTATTCGATCGACTGAATCAGCAAGGCACTCGGATCAAGACAAAGTCTTACCATTCCACAGACTTGCCACGGAATCATTCGCGTATCAGATCTCAACCCTTTCGCTCCTGAACCCAGAAGTTAGATCTTTGGCTCCCCTCTTCTCTTGGGATGGTCTGGGAACAACAATGTGCGTCAAGTTCCTCCCTGGGGACACCGAATACTCTGCTGCGCCACTTTTAGGGCGCCATCGCAATCTCTTCAAGCTTATCTACGAGGTTACTTGTCTTTGTAGTCAAGATGTTCCACTTGAGGATCGCGCAACGAAAGCTCACATCCACGATGAAAACCTCGAAGAAATGTCCAACGAGCTCGATGGAGGTTCAGAATACTTCTCTGAACTAGATGCCAACGAGCGAGCCTATCGCAACGAAACGCTCCTCTACATCTACACAGCTCAAATCTTAACCTTCAAGCTCCTCAACCACGCATTTGCAATCGACCACTCCCGAATCCAATACTTGTCCCACAAAGCACTATCTCTTCTCCGTTTCTGCAAAGTGTCTCCTCTAGCCAGTGACTTCTTATGCTGGCCGATTCTTATCCTTGGATATTGCGTTTCCCGTGAGGAAGACATGTATTTTCTGAATGAAAAGCTCGTGGAGCTTTGGCAAGCTTCGTTTTGTGGTCAGATAAGGAGGAGTGCGGTGGTTTTGACTGAAGTGTGGACTTTGAGGAGACGAAGGGGAAGAATGGCAGATCTGGGAGGGGAGGCGTCTTTGGTGGATGGAGCTGATCCGCTGGATCAGTTGTTAGGCATCGGCAAGACAGCACGCTCATGAATTGAAGATCGATCATCTTGAAGGAAAATTCACAGAGCGTGTCAGAATCTCAGAATACATTGAGAGTCTGGCCAGACTTCATCTACAACTGGATACTCTGTCAGATCAATATCGGACGTTGTGCTGATATGTGATGCAAAACCTCATTTGCAATGAGGATAGCTGAGTCACGCTGCATCAGATGAAGAAGCAAGGTGAATTGTTCAATGGTACCGCGATTTCTTATCATTGCAGGAGACTCACTATATTGGCTGAGTGGACGGATACATATGCTGTTGATATGGACAAGTAGAACAAGACGAGCCCGGGTAAGGTGAAAGACGATCCTCTGTCTGAGGACGACGGCAGACCTCCTGGGCAAACGGCGACGATCGAAATGAGAATTGGCATTTCAAAAAGTCTAAATACCGCATCAAAGTTCTTTAAGATAGACCAGCTCACCAGGCCTTGCTTCGCGTCTCAAAGGTCCCAGTTTGATATTCCTCTGCACTGGACTGCGCATACTCCACTTTCGCTTATACAAGAATCCAACGCGCCCCTCCAACATCAACAAAAACAAAAACAAAACCAAAAAAAAATTAATTTTTATGAGCAACAGAACCCATTATCTGCCAAATACACAAGAACCAGACAGACTCCTGCGAAATATGAGCTCCAATTTGAGGACCGCAGAACACGGCCGGAGCGGAGAATATCACCAATCCCAGTGAGGGTACAGATTCCCTGCTAGCACGGTGAAAGACGTGAGACTCTTCTCATCGTTACGTACAATAGCAACCCAAGCTGAGAGAAGGGTGGCTTCACTCGCAGAAGCGCGAAACTTCTGAACCGCGCGGTCTTACGCTTCCCTGTACACAACGATGATGTTGGCGGAAAATCCGCTTATTTGGATACATGTTGGCGGTGAAAATATCGGTGGCAGAATGCCTGGATAGTATATCCAAAGGCGGTGATCGGGACGGCGAGGCTGGTGCGGTGACGTATAAGGTAGACGACTTAGCACAGCAGGTCCGACGCAAAGCTGGCAGGACGCGCTGTTGGCAACGGAGTCCCGTCGCAAGGAGACAGATCGATGTTCGTGGAGACTGTCAGTCTAGCAGAGATGGTTTCTCGAGATAAGAAGCATAGTTGAGAACGTAAAGGAGCTACACACGTTGAATAGACTGCGTTTGGGAAGGGAACGGGAAGCGATGTATAGGTCGACGTTTTTCGAGATGATGTCTTCGTATTTCGTCGAGGAAGAGCAGGATGCGAGTAGACTTGAAATATAAGTGCAATTGTGCGCTGCGACTCGAGCTAAGTATTGAATTTAGGTATTCACTTCTTCAAGTCGATTGATTCATGGACCATCTGCACGTACTCTTGGATTCGCATGATGCAGCGCAATTTAGGTGAATCTCTGAAGCATTGCAGCAGGATGAGGTTCAATTCATTCTTCGTGGGAAGTAATCAAGCATTCATTTTTACGTCTGTTCTCCTTTTTCATTACGACCTCGCCCATTCTGTTCTCAACAGCTGTCGTCAAAAGTCACAAGCGCAATCGATGATGCCGGCAGATCAAACACACCTTCCATAACATTCTCCTTTACCACATCTCCATCTGGCCGTCCAGAAACGGCCTCAAAGCTCTGACCAGCCCAAGTTCTACATATTCACAGTCAGCAAATCCGCACTCTACATCTACAACGAATAAATTGGACTCACACTCCAGTAACCGACGTCGTCATATTTGACTCCAGCCTCTTCATCGTCGCCGATCTCCCTTTCTCCAGTCCCTTCAAGCTAACCTTCAGACTAGATTTCATCCCCTCACCAAGATACACCGCCGAATTCGAAACAACCATTCTCTTCAGCTGTCCAGATTCCCAAATTCCATACGCAGTCAGCGTCAGATTCGTCGTCGCTATTTCAGCTATCTCTCCACGTCCAGACTTCCCGATAGCTTCGTTCACGATCAGCAAGGCATGATAAGATGGCAGGATATGTGGACGCGTGATGTTGAGACCATCGTCAGACTCGGATGTTGGTTGTAGTGTGTTGTAGCGGAAGCCGAGACCATGGTGGAAATGGACACGCTCGATACCGAGGGAGGCGGCGAGAAGGAGCCAGTCCGTCATCCAGAGCGCTGCTTCGACCGTATTACTCAGACCTGGTTGACCATGGCTATTCCACATTGTCAACTGAAGAACGGGGATAGCTTCGTGTCAGTATCACTTACTTCGCATATGAATTCGTCTCACCCTTAATGTTATGTTAGCAACCTTTCCTGCGAGGATTCTGATCTGAAATACCAATATATATTTCAACCCCACCGATCTGACAGCAGTTATCCCATCCGTCCTGATCGTCATATTGGCCCTCACCGACAACTTATTCATCAAGTCCCCCGGATTAACAACTCTCCTCGGATCAAATCCTCCCGAATACGCATGCCCAGCATATTGCGAAGTCATCGCCATCACAGAAGCCTTATCCAGTATTCCAGCTTGCAACATACCTTGAGGAGACCACTCCGGACCCATGAATCCTGTAAACGCTCCCATAGACAAAGTAGGTCCTGTCGAGCGAGAGCCAGCAGGAGAATCTGACCGATTGAATTCAAGCTCACGACTCACAGCTTCAGCAAACTCAACCCAAGTTGATGAATAATTCGCCACATTCCATGAAGGACCGTACGGGCCCTGAACTCCAAAACGAGTAAGACCGTAGAAGTCAGGCTCGTTACCAATTTCTACGTTGACAAGCGTGACATTCTTCGTAAGGTGCGCACGAGATCCCTGGAACGTATCGGCAAGCAGCCGTGCTTGAGCGACAGTCTCGCTCTTATTCAAAGACTTCAAATTCAATCCCCACATGAACGAAGTACCAGCCGGCAGATTCCCAGACAACGCGTAGAATTCACGACCAATGGATACACGCGTAGCCTCTGGATTCGGCACATTGACTGTTGGTGGTGGAAAGTCGGATTTGAGAACCGGGACTGAAAGATCGACGAAGCCGCGATCTTGGGTATTTGCGCCGACTCGTAGTAGTGGCATCTGTCCTGTTCTTTCGCCTAGGTTTTGCAGGAGCTGGTTGAAATATACGTTGGGCTTGCCGACTTCTTGGCCGGCGAACTCGAGCCAGCGGTCCATCTCGATGCTGAAAGCTGCGAGGTGTGGTGAAAGTGGCTCTCGCCATGCTGGGATGCGGGTCGGCAGTTGTAAAGTGATGTTGGTGACAGAAGGGCTAGATTGAGCTTCGATGCCGCGAGAGATAAGTGCTCCCAGGAGCGCGACGGAGACTTTCAAGTGCATGGTGGAAATACTTTGTTTGTTTTTCTTGGTTCGCTTACAAGTCCATGCTGAAGTGACCGAAGTAGAAGCGACGAAGCTTCAGCTATTTATGGTTTTGAACTTTTGACCGCACTGGAAAAAGCCATGGAGATTGTTTACTCCAGAGGCCTGTTCTTCGCCCTGCTTTATCATTCAATAGATCGATCAACCCGTCCTGCATATGCTCAGGACAACGCGAAGTCATCGTCAGAACCCCAGCTCAAACCTCAGAAAACCCCGCATCTCCCCCAACATTAGCCCCGGATCTGCACCCTTAAACGTCAACATTCGGTTACAAGCGTAGCAATGCAGTGCTGTACGAGAATACGGCTGTACGAGAAATCTTTTGCAGAATCGGCAATTGTAGATGCAGCATCGGTGACCGAAGGATCGCGGGGAGTGAAAGGAATCGACATACAGAGCATATTGGCAGACGGGAACTTCAACATTACCTTGACATTTAAGCGCTAATGACGAGTACTGTTTGTAGGATTGCTTCTCTATCTTCAGACATGAATCGAGATATCAGGAACAACTTGATGTCCGTAATATCCCACTGCACGAGTACACGATGGAACAAGAGGCAGCTTCTCGCGACTCAAAATGTATCGGGAAGTGAAATTAACTGTAAACTCGAAGATTTTAATAAGAATCGGAAGTACCAGAGTACCTCTCTATCGTTGGAAACGATAGCAAGAAGCTATCTTTACCTCGTACTCGTACCTCATTACCCAAAACAGCACACCTGCGTTCACGCTTTCAGGAATGTCCTCATGACACAGCTGAATCTCGACACACTCAGCTGCTCATGTACAAGCTACGCACCGCATCCAGAATCCAGCTCATGAAAACCTGATCATCTGCTCCCCAAAACCCTATCCAAGCTATAATTGGCTAGAAGCAGAGCTTACAGACACGCCCCTTACCAACCTATCGGATCAAACCAGTCAAGTCCATCTGAATCGAGCAGCAGCATCACCTGGCTCGTGACACAAAGCAGACCAGGTAGGTCAGGAGTGAGCCAGGTTCTCGGGCCAGAGAGCGCTACGTGCACCTCCACTCGTCCAACGGATATGCACCTCGCTTGACAAGGAGGTAGGATAAGCAGACCGCTTACATCCAGGGACAGAGTCACAGATATACGGAAAACATCAACCTCCTATCCAGTCCTGGTAGCAATCTCACTCTGGTCAGGGGACATGATACGAAGCAGGTATCTCCAAGATTACTAAACGGAAGGAGAGCGACATCAAAAACGAGAACAAAGTCAAAACCAAAGCCAAGATCCAAAGGATAAATTATTTCTCAGCTTCATTGTTTTTCCATTCTCCTTTCCGTCGCGATCCGAGCATTTCATGATCCTGATACCGGTATAATGGTATTCCACTCCAGTAATCCAGATCTAGGCGTATGAATCACAACCTGAACGCCATGCCATGGAGCAACAACCAAACCCCCGTCCGTCTGGGCTGGTCCCACATAATCCAATCCACATTCCCGTCCGCATGCATCCCATCTCCACGTTTCTCCACATCCCTTCCTCCACGTTCCACTCAACGACGACGGGGCACAAGCGCGAATATGACAATGTATCGATTGTTTCTTGGGGATTTGAAATACCGGTACCGCTTACCAGAATAGTAGTGAGCACGAGGCTCTCAAGCACTTACTTTCTTTGGCTGGCCAAGGTAGCCGCAAATTCTGCATTCCAGACTCCGTCTGGGCAGAGGCGTAGACAAGTCCTTTATTGGCACATGCTTAGGCCCTTGGCTCACTGTATGTGACATCTTGGCGACCATCTCATTGGGAGATAGGCCGAACACGGGCTAACTCTTCAATTGGTCTGGGATGTCTCGCTCCTGGAAGTGAGATGTTCATGATTCGTGGAAAATATTGTTTTGTTTCGCGGAAAAACTCACTTCGTGAAGTTGAGTTGCTGAGACTGTGGTGAGTTGGCTGGATTTCTTGTGTAGGTCCTGGGCATGTTTTGTGCTGATTCTGCGAATACTTCCTGTTTATTTCGACATCAAGATGATATCTGAATGATTTCTTCTGTGCAGATGGAAAAATGAAGTCGTAGAACAATAATATATTCGAGAAAGTCCACCTCGATCCTGATGCCGAATCTAATCAGGGTACCATGCATCGATTTCCCAGGATAACCCTGAGCTACACTCTGCGTGGTAACCGATTGGACGCCCAACGTTTATCCATCTTTATCCAGCCTCTCCCCCCGAGCTATGGCCGTCTTCTCCTCATCGATGATTTGAGGGATAACTCTGGGGAAAATGCCGTCGACTGGGGAGGTACTGGGGGAGGGGCGGAGAGCAGCCAAATAGCGTCTTGGCAGCTTGGCGGAGAGGCGGGGTTGACCAACAGCAGGAAGGTTCCGCTTGGCGGAGAGCTGCTTGTCAGTATTCAGATTTCTCCGATCTCTCGGTGGCGCGGAGCAAGATAGAGCATGCTCATACTCTCATACATACCCTTACCCAAATCTTATTGATATATCAGGGGCCCCTTCCTCCACAGTCCAGATATTCTTCTCCATCCTCTCCAGCAACCATTCCCCTTCTCCTGTGAAGAGTCGACAAGGACATCAGACAGTACTTGGGATACTTCGAGCCCTTTGACAGGAACACTTCGATAATCCAGATTTGAAGACTAGAACACCGCAACCATGGGTTTCCTCGATAGAATCGTCAAGAATGACTCCATGAAGAGGTTGGTCTACCTGGGAAGCTCCTGAATGGAATCGTTCATACTGACACCAGTTCCATAGTGACCCCAAGGAGATCTACGGATGGAGAGTCTGGGTTCTGGCGATCTCAGCTTGTTTCGGTGGTATGTTGTTCGGTTGGGATATCGGTGCTATCGGTGGTATCATGGTATGTTCAAACCCTTGACTTCGAAGTGCTGCGAATCGATGCAGTATTACTCGTCTTTAGATTGAGAAGAATTGAATTGACCCATCTTTCCAGGTTATGCCCCAATTTAAGAAGACCTTTGGCCTTCCCGAAGACAAGAAAGCTACAGCCGACATTGTCAGCAACGTCGTGTCGACCCTTCAAGCTGGATGTTTCCTCGGTGCTTTGATTGCCTTCTACATTGCCGACAAGTGGGGACGACGAGTAAGCTTTCCCATCATGTCCCATTCTTCCCATTTGTACTGACTCGTTCCAGCCTTCTCTGCTCAGCGCTGCCTCGATGGCCATTTTCGGTATCGTCATTCAGACCGCCTCCTCTGGTGAAATCGCTGCTCTCTACGTCGGAAGATTCTTCGCTGGTGTCGGTGTCGGAGCCGCCTCCATGTTGACCCCCCTCTACGTCTCTGAGAACGCTCCTCGATCCATCCGTGGTGGTTTGACCGGTATTTACCAACTCAATGTTACAATCGGTATCATGATGTCCTTCTGGGTCAACTATGGGTCCCTCGAGCACAGCAAGGGAGATGCTATCTGGCAAGTTCCTTTGGCTCTGCAGATGCTTCCAGCTGTTTTCATGCTGGTCGGTGTTTCTTTGTGCAACGAGTCTCCTCGCTTCCTCGCCAAGCAAGACAACTGGGAGAAGGCAACTCATGTTCTGACAACTCTTCGCAACCTTCCAGCAGATCACCCTTACGTTCGCATGGAGCTTGAGGATATGCAGGAGCAACTCGAGAACGAGAGACGCATGGTTGGCGGTGCTTCCTTCATGGATCTCCAACGTGAGATGTGGCTCATCCCAGGTAACCGAAAACGTGCTCTTATCTCCATCGGACTCATGATCTGTCAACAAATGACCGGAACGAACGCAATCAACTACTACGCTCCTCAGATTTTTAAGAACTTGGGTATTGACGGACCTTCCACTGGCCTCTTCGCTACCGGTATCTATGGTGTTGTCAAGGTTGTCGCCTGTGCCGTCTTCCTGCTCTTTGTCGCCGATTCCCTGGGACGAAGATGGTCGCTTCTTTGGACATCTATCGCTCAAGGTGCCTGCATGTTCATCATCGGTATCTACGTCCTCACCAACCCACCAAAGGAAGGTGCCGCAATTTCGCCATTCGGATATGTCTCCCTTGTCTGTAAGTATCTTCCCGCCTGTCCAAATTCTGATCACCCCCTAACACCTATCTAGGCATTTTCCTCTTTGCCGCCATCTTCCAATTCGGTTGGGGTCCCGTCTGCTGGATTCTTGTCTCCGAAATCCCCACCGCTCGTCTCCGTGCCATGAACGTCGCCATCGCCGCTGCCACCCAATGGCTCTTCAACTTCGTCGTCGCCCAAGCCGTTCCCCGCATGTTGGTCAACGTCGGAAAGGCCGGATACGGAACCTACTTCATCTTCGGCTCCTTCTGCTTCTCCATGTTCATCTTCGTCTGGTTCCTCATCCCGGAGACCAAGGGTGTCTCCCTCGAGAAGATGGATGCTCTCTTCGGTGTCGTCGAGAACCCAAAGTTTGCTGATGAGGAGGCCCGCTCTTCCACCACCAAGGAGCCAATCCACGAGTCGACTGCTGATGTTATTGCACACGATAAGAACGAGTCTTCGCACGTCGAGCGCAAGTAGAGGGTTGATCGAATGATGGTTTTGTGTTTTGGACTTTGGCTTCGGGCTGTACAATCATTGAATTTGCAGTAGAGAGGTCGATACCACCAGGTGTGGAATGTCAATTGGTATAATCATGGTGCTGTAGCTGTTGTAGACTGTCAAATATCATGCAATTTGCTCAAGATTTGCTCACCTCGTTGAAGATGCTCACTCTTTGTCACCCCACCTTCAGGTTCTTGGTTATTGGAGGCGTCTGCTCTGCTTGAGAGACTGAATGCATTTCCAACCCGACAAGTGTCTCTGTTTATATGCTTCCTGTGAAACATTTGCTTTGAAATCAATAGGCCTTTGCAGTGGAGCACCGTGGATTCGTGACAGCAGCAAACGCGCATTTCGAGATCGACTGGCTCGCTTAGAAAAGGAGGTGGGGTCCCCAAGAAAACAGACTCCACAGCTTGAGTAAGAGGCACGCGATTCTTGGTTGTTGTTGTGTCATGGATTGGACGTGGGGAGGTAGAGGAGATGGTTGCACGATGCCAGAGATGTCGTTTGTGTGAAGTCGAGCCAGCACTCTCGTCGTGCTTCGATGTGGCGCCCCTCCCGTCGTGCCTTCCATCTCGGCTGTGTGCAAGTCTAAGCGACGCCCCTTCCCGTGACTGCACGCCGAAATGAAGCCACCACCACATCCGTCTCGCCGAAGCAAAACCCGGAAAGAACTATCATCTACGTCTCTCTAAATAAGTAGTTTTGTTTCACTAATCAAGCAAGGCACTTTGGCGGAGGTAAGAGTCGCATAAGTTCACCCATTTCAAGCATTGACTAACGTATTTGATAGTGGTTAACGCGACGTAAGTCTGAATTCGGGTCTGAGTGTGGGAATGTGTACTGATATCGAATAGAGCCTGCTAAGCTGTTTCCTTCGGGAGCGAGTGTTCGAATCACTCAGGTGTCGATTTCAACTTTTCTTTTGGCTTTTTGCTTTTTTCATTTTGGTACCATCCTTGAAAGCAAACATCGTCTCCGTACTTTACCCCAGCGATATCCAATTGGTCATCGCTTCATTTTTACTTTGTGATAAATGAAGGGGGTGCAAGATGCCATTTCTGTTTTGACTTCAGGGACAATTTGAGCAAAGTTTCTGGTGTATATGAGCTTTTCTTTTTGTCATCAATACCTGTGCTTTGCATTTGTTCTCAAAATAACAGTTCAAATTTCCAGAAACAAGATTCAAAATTGCATCGAGTCTCCATCCTTGAAAATCCGCTTCATTGACCTTCTCGCACAACTAAATACCAACTCAAATCATAAGTGTCACCAAGGAATAAGGAAATGCTCCTGAGGTATCGTGCATTCTGATCACCTCCAATTGATACCATTGAGATACTGCTTCCCTGCTTGAACCGTTGCATTCCCTCCGTCTCTCGCAATCAAGAAATTACCAGATCGCAGTTCCAAATTTTCCAGATCAAAGCAATCGGATACAATTTCCCCCGAGCAAAGTGGCCGAAGTTCATGGGTGCACATATCGCATAGAAGCTTCTCCTTCAATGACACAAAGTCTGGACCGGAGGATGTTGCACTCTGGCATACTTCAGTAGCACTGTGTTCATCAAAGTCGCTGATGATAACATCAGTGTAGTCGCAGTCTGTTCGCTTGGAGATTTTGGTGTAATCTTGGACAGCTTCATGGCGCTTCCGGACTCCATAATTTGGTTCCATGGGGCGATCGCGACCTCGGTCACGCATCCTCCATAATTTCATCGTCTGATCGAAGTTTGGCTCGACACCGGGTATGGATCACATCGGCTGACACCATCCGTAAGGGACGCAGTGAGGTCAATATCCATGCCGTCCCTGAAGTCGAGAAATCGATCAAGTGGATGCCAACTCCTGAAAGATATCTTCCATCATTACTGAACCATATACAGCTGGGTCGGATGTTCTTCCCGCTCATGACCTGCGTTACGGGTATCAGATCTGACCACAAGCTTTGCCAAAGTCTCCATTCCAGGTCCAGTATTCTCCATTGGGTCCTGGGACGGCGAAATAGGCAAGGCAAAACGCATCTCCGCCTGTTGCAGAGATGGCGATATACTCGTGTGTTTTGTTGTTGCCTTCCTCATATGGCTCAATGACCACAGTTGCTGGCTGTCCGTTTTTCAACTTTTTATGCTTTTCTCCAGACTTGAAGCTCACTCGAAAGCCGTTGGCATCGAATAGTGCAATGTTTGGAAAATTTCCTCCAATTTCATCTTCGCCGTCGAAGGCATCCAGATTTACTAGACCTGGTGTCAAGGTCACTGTGGCGTCTCATTGGCTTTGAGAAACAGCATCTAACATCTAGCCATCGTTCACATGATATTATCCATTGAGTTCCATGGTAATCACCAACAGAACGTCAAAAGTACGCTGCTAGTCTTGTCCGGACTTACAGCAACGCAGGATCATCGTTCTGACAAACTCTCCACTGCACATGGACCACATTTGAGACGAGTCAATGCCTACATTTAGAGAATAGAATTCATCTAGGTTGGATCATCCCTGGTCTCTCAGACTGCAACCAACTTATAGTCTATATGTTATCTTGTCTGCCAAATCTGGAATGTTTGAGACAGGCTCGATATCCTGCCCCCTGGCGAAGTCGACAAGCCACACCCAGAGAGGCAATACAGATTATGGCGACAGGTGGTCTAAGATGTCAAAGCTATTCGATCATAAAGTAAAGCGAATCCTCAATTCATCTCTCCGGAGCCAGAAAGACAATTGCTACACAACAAGTTCCAGCTTCACAAATTCTACCATTGCTTGACAAACAGTACCCGATTAAAGACCCCAAAACACCGTCTAGTGCTCGTTTCTCAAGCAACATCATTCAACGTTGCCGACTCCAACTCAACAATTATCCGTTATTCAATAATTTCAGCTGCCCTCGTCGCTTTTGCTGGGCTCGCTTCCGTGTTTCCTGGCACCGATGGTGCACCAGTGACCAACTCGGTTAGCGCTCGTCACTTTGGCTTCCCCAGCATCTTTGGCAGATCTCCCGTACCGCCACCAAAGTTTTCGCCATCTGGCTCAAAGTCGTCTCCTAAGAAAGGACCTCCAAGGGTTGCAAGCGGCGCGGCCGGTGCTGAAGGAGAAGTTGGAGTTGGAAGCAGATCTTTTGTTGTTGACCCAACCACAAGGGACTATACGCTGGACGAAGTGAACGAAAAGACGGTCACAACAGGCGATGGATTTACCCTCCGCACGGCTAGAGACGGACACAATAACGACATCGGGGTGATAGGGATCAACGACAAGGACAACGCAATGGCAGCTTGGGACGCCAGAAACAACAACGACGCCACGCCGAATCGCATCCCACTTCACGGTCTCCTTCTTGGCTTTTGGACAAAAGAGACAGGCAAAGATGCAAATCTTCTGCAACGTATTCGACATGAAGCCATAGATCACGATGATGCTAAGAAGTCCATAAACGATGCATACGCAGCTATGGGAATCGCGAGTTGGAGTGACAAACCCGTTGTAACAATACGAGCCTTAGGGACTGGACCAGGAGAGAAAGAAGCCTTTGAGACCTTACTTTCACAGAATCCGTTTGGAGTTGGAGCTCGGAAGACACTTACGCAATACATCGAGATGAAGGACCGTATGATCACTGAGATTGTCCTCTCACGACCGTCCGGTAGTTACAACATGGATATCAAGTTTGGTCCAGCAGCTTAGGCGCGGCGTCTTCAGGTATAAATTGTGTGGGCGTGTGTGGGAACCTTTCGTTGTGGTCAATTCAAGACTTGGGTCTGTTTACGACATTGGTCTTGTCATCACAAGCTCTTGATTTCCCATATCGGTACATGTTCCAGCTTTTGCTTTTTCTTGACTTAGTTCTGCTTTGTTTCTCTCTTCCCACGTCAGTCATTGTGGTTATCTATTGTCTCTCGCGTTTCTTTTATTGACGCTCATTAGGGGATCTGTACTAGCCTTTGTGTATATCAACGAAAACGAAGGCTCCTATTATCGTGATGAAATATTTGCCAGCACATTTTGGCGTGATGTCACTTGGGTGAGCTATGTTTCTTAAGTGTAACGATAGTATTACAGGTGAAACGGCAAATGGCTGGAACTGAAGGCTCAATAATGATATGGCTATTGCGCGAGAGTGAGGTACCGGTAATTCGAATGTCTGTACTTTCATGTCCGACAGCATCCCACTTCGAGCTCTAGATACGTTGTTGAGGAGTCTGGCTAGGGAACGCGCTGCCCAAATGCTAGGAGTCACATGGCCTGTGAAGCGCCTTATTCTCTCATCCTTCTGTGGAGAATATTTCGCTAAGTATTCTTTGCGTGAAGGCAATTCCAGGTATGCTCGATTCGGATGAAAATAGAAGTTGACACGTGTGGCATAATTAGTAGAGATTGTTGGTCAAAAACCGCCTTATCATGGTCCCCGATCGCACGACGTTCCCAGAGATCCCATCTTGACCGACTTCTATTTTCTAAGGAGTAGATAGAAGTTTTAAGAACTCTGCAGTGCCTCCTTGGTGCAGGTTTCTCTATCGTGCCCGCACATGTGGACATGCCAACACATACTGTTGGTTTTTGCGTCATGGTGCAGCTGCAGGCCACACCTTAAGATGACTGCCTCACACCAAAGCCCTTGACCTAACGCCACCTTTACATTGCTTCTTGCTGAAGTAATAAGACATTCTGCTCGATTTAACCCTCAAGTCACGTCCCCAATTCATCGCCAAAATGCATTTTCTCGGATGCCCTTCTGAAATTATCAACAATATTTTACTCTATGCAATCTTCACACGACGCTTAAAAAGAGGGCTGAGACTTCGATTAGTTTGCAGTAAGCTCTATGTTCAACAACAGCGACTGCTTCTTTGCCGTAGCTCAAGTGATAATAGAGACTTTTTCCACCGCTGTCACCGCCGCTCTTTTCGACACTCGTCTGCTCGATGAAAGCGGACCCGGCCAGTTCAGTAAGGACCACGGACCATGGCAGATTCGCAATCGTCACCATCTTTTTCAGCTGTTCCACTCATACCTGATGTATAGATTGAATAACGAGCGGACCGGAGAGGACAACCGACTACTGGAGATGCGCGACATTGCTAGACTCGTTCATGAGCATTCAACACAAGATCTATCGATCATCACAGGGCAACTCTGCTGGTTGGGATTCAAGTACGCATTCCCAATCTCGCATCGTAAGGAGTACTGGAAGGAACATGGAACTGTGATACGAGATGATGGAGGCCCTGTGCGAAAAGTTGACCTGGAACCAAATCGAGGACTCAATCTTCTGGCGGCTGCAGCATATCTGAATTTGGTTCCTCTTGCTTTGCAATTATTGACGGAAGGCCATGCTCCAAACACACACAACTACATGTTCCCCAGCGCTCTAGAGGCTGCTGCTTGGGCTGGCCACAACAAGATGGTTGAAATTCTCCAAGATCATATTGCCAACCAGCCCGGCTTCGATAAACTCGATATCACCGCTAAATGGCTCAAGCTTGCTGGTAAGCGTGCGATTATCGGCGCTGCCATTCGAGGAGACTTCGCCTTTCTAAAGTGGACATTGTACCCTCCTGCCCTAGGCTCACTAAGCGAGACAACACTAGCCGGACAACAAATCAGCCAGATACCCCGAGAGTCTACACTTGGAACTGCAATATACGCAGCACAACGATGTACAAAATCTCCTGAAATCCACAGATATCTCCAGGGCTTCCTGAATGAATCACTTCTCGACCTGACCCCCAACTGGCTCTCCCGAGATTTCTGCAACCACTGCGAATGGGGAAACACGTCCATGGTACAATACTACCTCGACAACGGCGTAGATGTCAACTCCCCCTGGCGCTATGATCGTGCAACAGCCCTCTGTATCTCAGCTCAAAGTTGCCAAGAAGATGTCGTCGACATCCTCCTCGCTCGCGGTGCAGACCCGAATTTGAAAGCTGAAGAATACTCCCAATTCACAGCTTTGCCTCTCGCAGCATCAGCAGGTAGCTTATCCATGGTCCGCAAGCTCCTCGATCATGGCGCCTATCCGAACGAGAAAATGAATGCATTAATTAGACTACCTGCGATATGGTATGCTGTGGCCACGGAACACACAGCCATGTTGCATCTCCTCGAGTCTCGCGGTGCTTCGTTCGACATCCCGCTCGAAGGCGCTCCCTGGATTGGAGGTAATGCTATGGAGATGGCCGAGGAGTTATTTCTGGATTCAATGTTTGACTTGCTGAAGGAGAGGGGCATTGAAATTACGGAGAGGTTGAATGAGATAGGGGGTGCGCCGTGGAAGAGATGGAGCTTGAAGGACAACCCGCCAAGAAACAATCCTCACTGGGCACAATATGAGTATTGATTTCGTCGAGACTCTGCGAGAATATGTTTCGCGGAACAGTCTTGCTAGCAATATTGCATTCCGGCCGCCCAGCAAGAAAAGATTCCTTCAGTTCTTGACATTGCGGTATGACTGCGTGAAACGACGCGAACCCTCCTCCCAATTAGCTTCAAATAATCACATCACATCGCACCCAGCTGCATAGGATATTACAAACAACTGTTCCCGTCTCTCCTTCTGCCTAATTGAGTGGCCTTCGGTATCGAAACCGACTTCGACCCTCGTTCATGTCCTCTCACCACGTCCCAGCATTCCGCCCGCCTGGTCACACACCCAAGCCTCCAATAGAACATTGACATCTCCCATAAGCGGTACACTATTCTCACACAACCCCCAAGATCTTCATAATCATTCCGACATTTCGATCCACAAAAGCCCTTACACCAGTCTGGGGAGGCGGAGGAGGTTTGACTCTTCGTTCTGGTGCATTGAATTCTTGCTGTGTGCTCTCCACTTTCGTATCCGTACTCGAGGCTCGCTGTGACAGTGGCGCTTTTGGTTCTTGGGAGTTCTCCATATTTCTCGTGTATGTGGCAGACGATTCAGCAATTTTGGGATTGTAGAAGTGTCGAGAGGTGAGAGAAGCGAGGGGTCGAAGAGCATAAGTCGATTTGACCATTGATTTGCGAACCAGAATCGAAAGCAGCGAAGTCGCATCAGAAAGTTCCAAGAAGGGGTTCCCGATAGTGAAGGGTCAAGCACTATCTTATACGGTGTTGTTTGACCGGCGCAGCCATCCTTGATGTCGAAGCATAAGCGACAACCCTGATCCTCCTCCCAATAGGCTGTTCATTTACGAAAGAGCCAACCCAATCGACGAAACAAATACAAGCATCTCTCATTCAGACCCAAGTAAAATTGCGGCGTAAGCTCTAGAGAGAGTTTGGTGGCGGGGTCGTCTTACTGTGTTCGGTTCCGAATCTGGAGTAGGTTGCGGCGAAGCGAAGCGAGACTGGACGTTGAAGATTCGTGTCGTGACTGCAAAATGATTGTATTCTTGACTGTATTCGGGTATAGGCATGTTCAGGGGGTCCAAGCTAAGACGTTTCCAAACATCTTTCTGTTGTAATGATGGAGTGGCTTTGAGAGCAGAGACTTATTGCATTATCGCTGACAGGAACTCGGAACCCCGCGAGGAATCACCGGGGATGGCTCGGCAAACAAGGCAGCACACAATTGGATTCGCATAGGGCCATGACGCAGAATATTTTGGGAAGGATGGTCGACATATAGCCAGTTACTGGCTTGACATGATATGTAATTTGAATAAGGTAATGTATATACAAAGAATTTCTCTCAAGATGGAGACTGCACTGCCTCGAAGCATGCGGCAGGGTTTTCATTGTCCGATCTACTCGCAATCATCTTCGTCAGCTACTGGCTCGGCAGTAGCAATCGGCGCACTTGCTGACGTTGCGGAAGGAATCTCGGATGAGACTGATGGCTCGACCGCAGCTTGACTGGAAGTCTGGGCTGGAATATAAGAGGTCGTGAAGCCACTTGCGGTTGGGACGGCAATGGTGGATGAGACAACAGCAGATGAAGACCCAGCTGACACAGCAATAGCCGGGGACGAAACTAGCGCGACAGAAGCGGCAGCACTGGTGGATGAAGCTGCCTGGGTACTGGCGACGGTGGTGGCGATCACAACAGATGAAGCTGAGCCTGACTTTCTTCCAGCAGACAGAGCGGCTACAACACCGTCGTAGGCTGGTTTCTTGACAAGGTTCTCATCGAAGAGACATGCTGCTCCTTGGCCCGAGAATACGGAAGGGATCCATGAATACTGCTTCATGTTAGCAAAGACTAGAGCCCATTGGAAGATGTTTCGTACCTTATCCGTGAAGTCCCAGATGGTGATGCCAATGCAATTGGCGACATCCAAGCATGCAGTGACGGCAGTAGCATAATCAGTACTCTGCTGGGCGAGGTCGGCTTCAGTGCTTGGAACCGTCATTCGGATATCCAACTCGGTGATAGCAACCTCAAGTCCCAGCGCAGTGTAAGCCTCGAGGTTCTTGGTGATGTCGGATCCAGAAGGCATTTTTCCAACAATATAATGTCCCTGAACTCCAACGCCGTCAATGGGTGTGCCGCCATTGACCAGTTTCGTAACCATGGCCAAAGCATTCGCAGCCTTTGTACCGGTATACTCGATGTTGTAGTCGTTGTAGTAGAGCTTGACATCTGGGTCAGCGGCTCTGGCAGTCTCGAAGGCAATGCGGATGTAGTCTTCGCCCATAGCTTGGTAGAACACACTGTTGCGGAAAGCGGCCGCAGAAGTGTCGTCGAATGCCTCGTTCACAACATCCCATGCGTAGCATTGTCCCTTATAGTGTGTCATCTCCTCGGTAATGTGGTTCTTCATAACTGCTTGGAGGGTTTCGTTCGTCCATGTTCCGCCGGAGACTAGAAAAATCAGCATCCGCTTATAGAGAAGGTATATCTTAAAGCTTACCCCACGATGGCAATTGGGAATACCAGACGAGAGTGTGACTAGCAGATCATAAGTCTTAGGTGTCGAGCTTGCATATCGTGCTACTCACCATCTCACTAATTGCGAGTTCTTTGTAGCCAGTGCCGTAATCTCGTCGCCATTGGTAAACGTGAAGACTCCTTGGGACTTCTCAGTTGAATCCCACTGACATCTGTAAGCCTATGTACAATTCCGCAGACTCAATGCACCGACCTTTTGTCCATTTCCAGGAGTGATTTGGGCAAAGTCGCTCGTGTTCGACAGGAGTGCGAGATATGCAGCGTCTGTAAGTTCGCTGTTGTCCGTAGCAGACCCGAAGTATTTGAGACCCTAGATCAATTAGATGATTAATGTCGCAGATATTCGAGAGTACTTACTGCAGCCACAGCCAAAGTGTTGAGTTGGGCATATGCTGCGGGCAGGAGAAAAGGAAGAACGAGTGTGGAGCGCATCTTGAAAAGAGTGTGGGGAGATAGAGAAAGTACAAATATTACAGCGACCAGCGATGCGGAATGAAGGTGAAAATGTGTAAAACAATACTCTTGGCCGGCAGGATGAAGATATATACTTGTTTCAAACCGTTCTTGAGGATTCTCTACCTCTCAAGGCGGAACAGCCTACATCCCCAAATAGAGTATTTAAAAATGGGCAGCCCAAGCAATGATCTGTCAATGCAGAGCTAGAACGAAGCCAGCGATCATCTGGTCCATCGTCCGATCCTTGGTGGAGAAATTGAGATGATTGAAGCTGCAAATATGGAGAAGATGTTTCGAAGTCGTCATGTTCCCCATGTTCTGGCGCGAGAAGTTGTTCCGAGGTTGTTTATTTGAGACGCGACGCGCTAAGCCTGTTTGAAATTGAAAGAATCCACCTTTCCCCGTGAGCATGGATCACGTCCACACTCTCACAGGTAACCGTACTGGTGAACCGGAAATATATCTGCATCTTCATTAACGACGACTACGGGCTTTACAATCTGTTTCCGCCGATGTACTCAATCATGCCATGACATGGCAATAGAGGTTTCCCTGGTCTTCGCTTCAAGCGGCCCGCCGGCGACGGCGAGATAAGGTCGAAAGTGGGTGACGACACTTCCTCTTCATCGCCCTAGATCTTCAAGTGATATGTTGTGATAATTCATCCTCTTCGTCACCTCTCAAGATCTGTTCTTGATACGCTGGACCGAGAGATCCGCTGCAACACAGATTCTTCCAGTTGCCTGCGTCTCGTCAAGTCTATCCAGACCAATCATTAATTTCTGGCTATTTCTTACTATGGCTCACATCAACATACTCAAATATGGCGTGTCTTCTCCCGCGGATACTTCACCGCTGCAAGAGTTGAAAGCGGCTGGATATCAGTCGAGCGATATCTTGGCAGTTATAGGAAAATCCGAAGGTTAGTTCCATCCCATGTTTACCCATATTGATCGCTAATAAGCCAGGGAACGGATGCGTCAACGACTTTTCACGAACCCTGAGCACCCACGTGTGGGATCCGGTGATCCCTGATTCAGCCGTTACAATCTTCTCTGGCGGTACAGAGGGCGTCCTGTCACCCCACGTCACTTTCATCGTCCAGGAGCCCAAGCCCACAGGTCTGGTAGCGGTGGTCGGCAGAACGCGAGAATTCAAGCCTCACGAGATCGGGTCGAAAGAGCATGCGACGGAGGTTGCGGCCTCTGTCAAGTCTATGTTGAGCCAAGGTGGCATCTCCAAAGACCAAGTGCATCTCGTGTTGATCAAATGTCCTCTCCTCACTTCCGCCAAAGTGGAAGCTATCTTGGCCGCATCTCAAACTCCCGTCACGACGGACACATACGAGTCAATGGCAAAATCTCGTTACGCATCTGCAGTCGGGATAGCAATAGCGCTCGAGGAGATTGAAGCAAACGGTCTGGATGAGGCCATGCGGAATGTAGATCGTTGGAGTAGCAAGGCCAGCTGCAGCTCCGGAGCTGAGCTAGAGGACTGTCACATCCTTATTTTAGCATCACACTCCTCGCCCGGCAATCTTCGCGCTGCATCGGCTTTCATGGAAGACGGGATCGATGCAGGGACCTTGATCAAGGTTTTGGACAAGATCAGGAACGAGCGTGGCCATGTGGTTCAAGTATTCGCGAAAGCGGAAGCGGATCCGAGGGGTAAAATCAGGGGCAACAGGCACACGATGAACACCGATAGTGATATTCACAGCACCAGACATGCACGAGCGGCTGTTGGAGGGCTAATTGCGGGGTTGGTGGGTGACACACATCTTTATGTCTCCGGGGGCGCGGAAGGGCAAGGTCCATCTGGAGGTGGGAGTTTATGCATGGTTTATCGGGTGGCGGAAATCCCAGTGGAATGATTGGATAAGGCCTTATTCTGCTCTGAACAATTTTCCGACTTGCAGTTGAATTGGGTTGGAAGCGAAATCTCGAATGGAGTCGCTAATTGACTTCACCTCGACCATTCTTTGCTTGCTCCCCTCCACACTTCTTATCATGATCACGTTTTTATCTCATGTCTTTGCATTTGGAATTTCTTCGGGCTCGAACGCTCGGGACACAATTTCCATAACACCATGATTCAATTCATATAACAGCCTACCGATTGGGAATTTGGCTAAACAAATAGACGAGAACGTCAATTGCCCAACGTCCCGGTCCCAGCGAATCTATTTTAAACCGCGGGAATGTTTATCCTTTCGTCTGGTCAACTCATCCAATCCAATGTAGGATGCTTAATTGAACTCCGGTCATTGTATATTGCACCACGATGTTTCTTAATTGCGATCACTGTAACTTGTCACTTATCGCAACATCAGGACTTCGGACGCAGGTCGTTCATCCCGTAATGGCGTCCGGAAGATCACTTCATCCCGTCTCTTTACTTTCTAGGATTTGTACAAGAAGGAGGGGTTCCCCCTACCTTGGCTGTCGGGGTCAGCAACAGCAGCTTGTTCAGATTGACAACTCAGGCCACGACAACAGGTAAGCTTTCTGTGTAATAATTACAATCAAGCTAACAGTTCAGGTCTGATAATGAAGCCTACTCTTGTTCTCCTGCCAGCTTTGGCGGCAATTTGCCATGGTGCCGCCTTGCCTCATGATGCAGACATGGTTGAGAGGGCTGAAGGTTGGAACCAGAAACGACAAGTCACCATTGTCGTCACCAAAACTACAACCAAAACCACAGCAGCAGCAGTCTATACCACCAGTACAAAATATACGACCCTTCCTACTCCAGTCATCACCAAGACATCGACGATTACGAAGCCATACACAACTCCGAAAGATGATGTTTCAACAGTCATTGTCACTGTCACTGGAAAGCCAACTACAGTTACCCCACCAGTCGTAACGTATGTAGCACTCTTACGAGTCATCTCAACGTGCTCTATGCTTTACACTCCAAACCGGGTTGGGGACTAATCAAGAGCAATCTTCCCATTTCGCAGACGTACCAGACGATGCTAACTTACATCAGCGTGACGGTCACTGCAAAGACAAGCTCGTCCGTGAAGCCGCCGGTCACAGTTACGGTCACAGTTGCGCCTCCCGAAGAGACCGAAGAACCGGAAATGCCAAGCACAACCGACAATTCGTGGCAGATCACTCGAACACTGCCGCCACTTACATTCGGCAAGCGAGATGCCTCTCCAGTTCCAGAGCCAGAGGCGGAGGCTCAACGGGGCCGACCTACACGCTGGGGCAATTGGGGACCAGGAGGACAAACAGTTGTACAGACTCAGACTGTCAAGGAGACTGTGACCTATTATCCTCCAACATCTACAGGGATCACCAAAACGATCACGATTACCCCAACCGTAAGGACCAGTTTGAGTACCAGCGTGACGACAATCTATTATACGCCTCCCCCATCGTCATCCAAACTAGTTACTACTATTACTCAAACCGCCACTGTCGTCCCAACTATTACAGCAGGTCCAATCACAGTCACAAAGACCCTCACACCCACGCCAACTCCCAAGTCGACAGTGAAGTCAACCATCACCATCTGGGACGGCGCAATCAATGGAAAGCGCTCACCTCAAACCCTCGGCTTCCCTAGCCGCACAGCCAATACTCTCCCAACTGAGACCGAGTACCCAGACCCAGAAGAAGAGGAGCCCGAGTGGGAAGAAGAGGAAGAAGTAGAGCCAGAGTACCCCGAAGAAGAGCCCACATTCGTCCTCGGTACACCAACTCGAACCGTCCGCGTCTCCCCAACACCAATCAAACCAACCTCAACCTCTACCAAGAAGCCCACGAGACCAACTTACGTCTTTCCTCCCGCTTCACCAAACAACGAGTTCTCTCTCGGCACACCAACACGTACCGTCAACGTCTCGCCTACACCTCCAGCATCTACTTCAACTAAGAAGCCATGGTGGTACTCTCCACCTAAGACTGTGACTGTGACCAAATACTTGCCACCCAAGCCAACACCTACTGGCACACTCATTGTGAATAGTGGAACGCTTCCTGTTCTGACACTTGGTGGTAAGAGGGCTGATAATGCTGCTGCTGCGAGGGGCAAGAGACAGGCTGCAGACGCTGACGTTACTAGGAGCGCAACGTTTGCGCCAGGTGCGCCGGTGAAGATTGTGCCTGGGTTTGTGACTTCAACTAAGAAGCTGTAGTTGTGGAGATCAAAGGAAGTTGAAATGAATGATCAAGGTGTCTGTGTTTCTTAGGCATGTCGTTGAGGATGTGGGATCTCATTCTTTCTGTACGAGTTGATTGATATGACATTACTCTAATAGAAACATTGCTTTATATAACGTTCAGCAAAGAAGGAAATATCCTCCTCAGTTCAGATCATCAACAGTAAGCTCGCTCCATCTGGATGTACCGGGACTCCGAGCTTGTTACACCATCTATTGTCGGATACGGTTGGGCCTTAATCAACCATGACCAACCCACACACTAAAGCCACCATCATTACACTCCACCCTCCCCCATTGATTCCTAGCCTCACTCCAGTTCCAGGCTTATCTGTTGCAGTCGGTGATGGGGTAGGCGAAGTAGTCTCTGTCCCACTCCCACTATTCTCAGCCGTTTTATCTCTCAGACACTTTATCTGCGTGCTTGAAGCTGCCTGAATAATATCCGGGTCTCCGGAAGTGACTTTCTGGTAGACGAGAACAGGCCAAATGCGATGACTAACTTCGTCGAAATAGCTCTCGTTTACAGTCATATGAGGTTCGCTCGTCGTCAGCAGCAGTGGGATGGAGTTCGATGAATTTGAAGCGGGATTGAGGTCTACAGGTGCTCATTAGTCAAAAACTCATTGTGTCTTGAATGTGAGATGAGGTGGGGTTCAATCACTCACCAAAATCCAAGACATCGCTTTGAGTTCCAGCAATCGCACCCTCGCACTCCCTTGGAATCTCGGTGATCAAGCTCCCACATGCAACCGCCCCATCCGTTTTTGTAGCATCGCTGACTTGCGCGTGCAAAGCATCAATGCAAGATTCTCCCAGTGTAGGAAAGCATCCTCCATCCTCATTTTCTCCTCTTCTTGTCGCTGCGTCTGTCACGCGCTTGAATACCACTGCACAGCTATATCTTTCCAATACGGCTGAAGTGTTCCCAGTGCTAAGTCCATCGTCTGCAGGTGGAGTGATAAAAATCAGTGATTCGGTTATGGATGTGTCCGAGGGGTTCGGAGTCGCATGCTCAGAGATAGCCAGTGTGAGAGTGTACTCTGGATGAGAGAATGTCAGGTTGAATGGGGAGTCGTAGATTATACTGTCAATCTTGTATGGCGAGGTCGCATTTGCCGTGGCGTTGAACTGGGATATATATGATGAAGAGATGTTTGGCAATTGCGTGTAATTGTAAGTTCCAACATCCGCTGCCTGCGCTACACCGAAGGCCAGGAGTGTGGTCGTCAGTTTTGACTTCATGGTTTGTCTTTCAATAGAAAGTTGTGTTTCCCAATGCTATATTTGACGGATGATCTCCAAACCGTAATCCGAAGCGATGCGGCATATCTATATACATCAAGCACTGCTAAATCAAAGCTAAATCCTTCAAGCATCAGCCTCAACCGCTAGAACATATCGTGCGTCTACAGCAAAGTTTACGGACTAGCGAATGTGGTTCTAGCGTCAGGGGCAGGGCTGAGGCTTATGCTGACATCGGAATTCTTGGCGTGACGGCACAGTCTGATGATTGTTCAACTCGTCACTTTCTCGTCTAGCAAGCAATGTGGACATAGAAAATCGCTGAATGATCTGATCAAAAGGCAGTTGGCTCTCAAGCGTGCCATCACGACTTGTCTTTGTGGTGGGTTTGGGGTTAGGTGGGGGCGGGAATTGCTTAGCGAGACTGAAATACTTCCTGAGGATTGTTGCTCTGAAACTTGATTCCAAGTCAATGAGGCGAAGAGGTCGCTCTCAACCTATAGAAACCATATATTCTGCCCAATCGCTCGATTGGCTAAAGCAACTACCTCGCACTTCGCAATCATCAGCCTCGCTCGCTAAATCGGCCTATAAAGAAGCCACTGACCTTTCAACCCCACCCTGCTGAAGAACGTCAATCTATGTACGTGCATCTTTCGATAATCCAGATCAAGCAGACAGCCTTAATCTGACAACTTCTCAATGTGTACCAGTCCCGCTAAGCTCTGTCCACCTTGTTCATCCCTGGGTCTCCAGCGTGATGATTTCGAGCGGCCACCATTCGAGCCAGAAGGCAGGTACAACAGCCTCGTCTTGTCAGGCTCCGTGGGCTATCTCCAGGAACAGAAAAATTTATGCCCCCTCTGCTACTTAATACTCGAAGCGCTATCTAAGAATGAAGGGCAGTCCCTGGACGAGCAGGACGATGATACCCAGTGGGAGGTGACATGGAGCCAAAACAATCAAGAGTATGACCCCGACAGCAGCGAGGCTGAAGATCTGTACGGGTCTGGCCTATACCCTAGATTGAAAGTGGAGGGAAGTCATGGTGATCATTGCGTTCAATTAATGGATGCATCAACTACAAAAGGGTTCTTGAGAGGTAGGGAGATTCCCGAGACGATTGATCCCGACATGATAAAGCGGTGGATGGAAAGATGCGCAAAATTGCACGGGGAAGATTGCAAACAAACTTTTCTTAGGGTGGGACCACACCCAGCCTCATCGATGGACCTCATGGTGATTGATGTGAACAAGAAATGTCTTGTCAACATGCCATCCGGAGCGAAATACGTTGCGTTGAGCTATGTATGGGGCCAAGCAAACTTTCTCACCACGCTCAGATCTAATGTATCGGAATTCCAAGAGCAAGGAGCTTTCTCCAAGATTATACCTCCACGTACTATTCAAGATGCAATTGAACTTACTGAGGGGATTGGATTTCAATATCTCTGGATCGATGCTCTGTGTATCGTGCAAGACGAGGATGAGTCGAAAAGGCTCCTCATCTCCAATATGGATGCAATATACGGTCACGCAGCGCTCACAATCATTGCTGCTTCGGGCACCAATGCAGACGTTGGTCTAGGCGGTTTCAAAAGCCATTCTGCAGAGAGACAAATTCCCAGCAGGGTCATGGGGCCTGGCTGGAAGCTGGGAGTGTTCACTGCCTTCGATGCCGCACTCATGTATTCTACCCATGCGAAAAGAGGATGGACGTAAGCTATCACCATCTTAATCACACCGGAGTAAAAAAAGCTTACAAATTTGACAGGTATCAAGAAGGGTGCATGTCACCACGGTGCTTAGTGGTTCTCGACGGAAAAGCCTTCTTCTCTTGCCGGGAGTCTATTTGGCGAGAGGACGTCATGGCAGAAGTTGATGGCGTGAAACCATTCGAAGGAGCCAATATCCTTGGGAGGACGCCTTCTCTCTGGCAACTGCGGAGATATTCACAGACGGTCGAAGCGTATACAATGCGTCAGCTAACCTATCGATCTGACATTCTGAACGCATTCTCGGGTATTGCGAAAGCAATGACCGCTTCGATGGCATCAACAAGAATGTTCTACGCTATGCCAGCTATGGCCTTCGATTGGTCCATACTCTGGACAGGCCACTTGAGTTTGAGAACCTCGAAACGTCAACCGGGGTTTCCTAGCTGGGCCTGGGTTGGTTGGGAGGGCGAGATATCGATGGCGGGAGATATCTATAACTCTTTCGATCACTGCTGGCTGTTGACACGAACTTGGATTGATTGGTACATCGTCCTTGAGGATGGTGAAATTGGTCTTCTATGGGACCCTGAACGAGACCAGAGTACTGTATCGCCTCTGGAAGTGAGTGACACAAGGAGTGACGAAGATGGTTCCCACAAAGGCGAAGAAGGCGTTGAAACTGATGAAAGTGACGAGGAAGATGACGAAGAGATGTGTCCTACGTACGGCAGCCCATCACCGGACAATCCTTACGGGCGAGAAGTGAAGCCTCAACTTCTCTATGCTCTTCCAGAAAGGCCGGATCTGAAACAACTGAGGCCATCTCACACGCATCAGTCACCACCTGGTACCCTCATATTCTCAACTGTTATTGCTAGTTTCAAGGTCGAGCCTACCAGTTCTTCCATATCACTTGGGAGGTTCGTTTTCAAGATCCGTGATTCCAGTAATCGTATTTGTGGTTTCTTTTGGGACGAGTCAGAATATCTCGCCGCTGAAGAGTATCCGCAGCATGTCCGAGAAATCCTTTTGCTTTCTCAGGCCTCGCCAGGAACAGCAAGTATGTTCAGGCTGGAAAGTGCTGAGTTTCACGAGGAATATCAGGTATGTAAGACGGAAGAAGAGGCGTTCAATGCGTCAGCGAATGGTCAGGATGTGGATGGAGAAGAAATTATCAGTGATTGGCATAGCTGGGATTTCTTCAATGTGATGCTGGTGAATAAGGTCAACAAGACAAACGGGATTGTCTTTGATGGTCATGAGATTTGTGAATATGAACGCGCTGGAATTGGGCTTCTACACAAACAAGCCCTTGCTCATACAATAAGCCCAGCTCCCCATTGGAGTATGGTTCATTTGCGATAAATATCAGAGCAGCATCATTAGGTATCAAGTTGGATACTCAATATAGATAGAAGCAATTCAGAGACAGATCAAATTCACTTCCTCGCTGGGCAGCTGATATGATTATTGCACACCGATATCAGACGGGAATGCGGCATTCCAATGCCTTTCCAAATGCGAATGGACCCCACCCACTCCTCGTATTATGACAATCGGGCAAGTCATGCCGACACGATTACTATCCGACGTGCAGAAAATTGAGAAAGTTCTATGCAAGTCTTGAGTCCGCGCCTGTCTACTTTCACCGAGCACGACTCTGTTCGGACGGCCTTCCTAACGTGGTAATAGTTTGCTCCAGTTAAAACCTATTGTGAGACCCTGAATCGGCTCAACAAGCACCCCATCCAAGAGATCAACATGCTTCATGTAACGCTATGTACAGAGCCAAGTTCAAGCAAGCTTTAAAATAAGCTTGTACTGAAGTAGCGTTGAGCTTCCAGGCGGCCCGGTGCGCGGGGTTGAGCATTGTAATCCGCGCTGGTGCCGTTCGGAACATCGGATACGAAATTCCCAATATCTTCGCATCTCAGTTCGCATCTCAGAGCGCTTCAAGACTCCTTCAATTCATGACTACTTTAACTGGGCATCACTGTTGCTCGACAGTGTAAATCATGACCAGCTCCTTGTTCAAATGTCTTTGGCAGCATTTTGAATATTGTACGGCATGTCCGTCAACTGCAAAACGTGATGTTGGTTCGCTAACAAGCTAGTGAACAGCCTATGCTAGTAGTCTATGTAGCCGACATATCGTATTGCCTGTATAGGAAGCTGGAGGACCTCAATAATAGCCTTGCAAGAACTTCGCAGATGCAGATCGTTGCATCGCGCTCCAACGGTGTCTGAAGTCGGACCTTGATGGGTAGACGAATAACGCAAGACGATCAAGTGGAACAGAGAGAGTGTCCAGCTGCAGTAGTCGGGCCCATCCGGAGCAGAAAGAAGTATAAGTATAGCCATTTTCACTGCTTCGACTGGGCTATCGTGAGCTTAGGCGTCGAGCATGAAAGCCTCAAGCATTGAAAATTGCCAGGACTTGTAAGCCACCAAGTAGGGTTTCCTGCTCTGATTAACCTGAAGTACAGAAACGAAACACTGTATCCTGGCAGACTCATCTCCCGCTTCGTAGACATCAAACTTGGACCCAACGGCTTCTCCGTCATTCAGCCAATCGACAATCTCATACTATGGCTCGCTGGAACTTTCACCAACGCATTGCGGTGTTCTACATCTACTTGATTACTTCCATCCTAGCCGAGCCAATTGTTCAATCCCCTGTTGCTCGGCGCGGCATCTTCGGGGATCTTCAGCCGGTGAAGTATGACCAGAATGGCGAACCTGTAGTTCAGGACATCACCAAGTCAGCTGAACCACTTCTCGAGGTCTCTAACCACATCCAGGTGGGAACCTCATCAATCTTTTGTTAAAAACATGCTTATCTTACCACCAGAACCATCTCGGCGAGTGGCACGATGTCCGTTCCCTCGGCGGTCCAATGGCCATGAAATGGCTCTCTCTCCACAGCGACGGCCACCCAAACACTACCGTCAAATGGTCGAACGGCACTCACGTCGCACCGCACCAAGTCCACGAGATCATCCAACTTGCCAAACGGTGGGGATGGGGAGATGCCGCCATCGAGTTGACACTCTGGGGCACTCGAGCCTTTACCGTTACGAACGTCGGTCTTGTAGCTGGTTTTGCCGCCGCTGTTGTGGCCGGTTTGATCGGCTATGCAGGTTACGCTCTTGCTCATGCCATCAATCCCGGTACCAAAGTCGAGAGTGGAAACAACCAGAAACGAAATGTGCTGTCGAATAGGATGGAGAAGCGAAACAACTTCGAGCCCAATGTCTTCTATCGCCAGCAAGTTGGCAATCAAGCAGATACCGGGCATTGGCCATCGACTGCAGACATGCAAAATGCGGTTCACTCCTCTCTCCAAGATATGGCCGATCATGACTGTGAGTACCTGCGCTTGGTTACCGTTCTTGTAGTCTTGTTTTCTCTTTTCACTTAGCATGTACTGATTCGATATCTGATAGACCAAGGGGCTTGTTACGATGCTGTCATCAACCTTCCAGTCTATGGTCCAGGTGAAGGATGTCCAATCCAGGAATTCGGCCAGCTCGGATTCTGCTCTTGGCCCAACGGAGGGTCTTGCACCACCCCGTCTTGCCAATTGAACATCGGCCAGAGCACTCAGTGCAATGGCGATAGAGCCGCTGATGGGCAATATGGAAAGTGATTGCAAATCGCTACATCGGAGGTGACTTCAGAGGGATGAGCAACTGTAGGAAGATATTTCAGCAGGTGTGAGGATGCTGGGCACTCGTGTAAATGCATTGGTTTTGGCTTAACAAACGGGCACGTTGTAACATCTGGCTCATTGCAACATTTACGTCCTCGAATACGTGATACCCGTACCTGATATTTTTCCGCCGGTGCGACTTCAGGAGCTTGCCTCCACCGTACTCCGTGACATTCCTTTGTCAAACTTTGCTTGGAGGCAGGCTCAGAAAGCCCGATGTTCAATTGCAAAGTGATTATAAATCTTGCCGAAGCGTGACCAGCAGCATCAGGCGTCTGACAGTGTAGTGAAACAAATTTTCCCCGGCTCTAGGTCCAATTACTTCAAATCACGTCGTGACCGAAAGGTTCTTCTGCTCATAGATTGTTAGACCTCTACAAGAATTGACTAAAAAAATTGTTATTTTGTTAATTTTAGCTATTTACCTATCAGGAGCTTTCCGAAGCTTTCATTTCGTCGAAAGTCCTTCCGAAAAGTCTTGTTCGAGACATGGAAATCTTAGATGTTAGGGGTCTTCGAGTGATATGCACGGAGCGATGAGTAAACAGAACTTTAAAACATTCGCGCTTGTCGTCAATGTCAAAATTTAACTTCACTGCCACACAATACAGACTCAGCTTGCATGAGATGCAATTAAGTTTGGTTTCTTAGGAGAACATACATTTTGCAGTTAAAGCCACCAATGAGATATAATAATATACTGAGAGCGATCTGAGCCCTGACGATCGCAAAACAACTAGTGCAGTGCTTCAACATTGTGGACCTTATACTTTTAAATCTGTGAACTTTGAGCTTGTTACTGAATACTGTGTCAAATGCGAAAAGCCAATACACTTTCGAAATTTGATTAGAATGCACCACCTCCGAAACCCAATTAGAAGGCAGCTATAAAGTCCGCGTATCCTTCCTCCTTCTTGCTCTCACCAACCTCTCAAAGCCACTTCACAAGCCTAAGCAAACAATCAATCAAACCCGAGCACCTATTTCCTTAAAACATCCACGCCAGCAAAATGCTTCTCAAACCCCTCACCATCATCCTCTCCCTCCTCGTGGCATCCGCCCACATGGCTGCAATTCCATCGCCGTAAGTTCACCCTCTGTGCTCACCCCCCACCCCACTCCCACCCCCTTTCATCCCCATATACCACTCACACTCACACACCCCAATAACAGACAAGACACAATCCCCAACTGTGGCGACCCAGAGTTCCGACGCTCTCTCACCCATCGACAGGTCCCCGCCTGCCTCGACCCAGAATTCCGAGTTCGTCGCTCGGTCGAGCACGAGGAGAGATACATTGAGCCTGAGAAGAGACAAGATACCATTCCGAACTGTGGAGACCCTGAATTCCGCCGTTCTGTGGAAATAAATGGCAAGAGACAGGTTCCTGCTTGTCTTGATCCGGAGTTTCGGGTTTGAGAGGATGGGAAGGCATATGAGGATGTTGAGATAGCGAGTGGAAGAAGGTGTGAGGGGCAAAATGTTCAAGAATAAAGTTGGGTCAGTGAAACTGTTTCAGACAGATGGGAAAGGCAGAATGTAGTGGAGGGAGAGGCTGTTGGAAGACGATAAATCACTTTCTTGGAAGGTAGAGGTTGCTTTCTTTGAAAAGAGGAAATTGGTCGGACAGTGAAATTGACATTCTCTTATTAAGCGCGAATTCTTATATACACAAGATTAAGAATTAAGTTTTCCCTGTACCAGTGCAACGCATTCTTCTCATTCGTGGACTTCCGGAGACATCCATGTCATAACAATAACCTTAACCGGCCTGGTACAAGAATGGACCGGCAGCAACGTGAGGGTTGACCATGGACAAGTTGAATGCCGTGTATGGCATGTTTGCATCAGTAAGTGCGATGAACATCGTACCTATTCCGCATTAGCAAAATTCGCAATTATGAGAACTATTCAAAACATACCATTGATAGCTGGATCCCCCTCATAAGTGCTCACATCCGGCTGGATAGTCTGACCATAGTTCTTACCGTCACGAGCAGTAATGTTCGTCAAAGGCGAATACGTGATGTTCAACTGGCTGACCCAGAGAACCCACTCCGGTGCACCAGCGCTTGTAGCAGTGATGTAGCTATTATTTGGTCCGACAGCCTGGCCTGGGTTGTCCCACTCAAGGAAGACTTGACGACCTGGGTACGACAGTGGAATGGAACGGTTCTGGCTGATAGCAGCAGTGCAGTCGAAGCCAGTGACATTATTACCAACACAACTCTCGTCCGCAGGAGGATCGGAGCTGGGAGCAGCAGGACCGAAACCGGTCGTCTCGTTGAAGCCAGTCTGGGTGGCGTTGCGGCGCGCGCTGTTTGGCTGGTTAAGAGCCGTCAAAGCGGGGAAGTTCTGCCAGACCAATCTCTTGCTGTTTGCTGGGCAGGATGAGATATACGGAGCGAGGAGAGTCCATGCCCATGATTGTGGGATACCAGTCTCGAACCATACGGGCATTGGGAACAAGCCGGAGAACTGGCGGAAGATCATTTGTTGACGAGCTTCAGTAGCGATGGACTGGTCGAGGAGCTGAGCAACCTCGCGAGAGTCGAGATGAGCTTGGAAACCCCAAACACCAGACTCGCCGAAACGAGTCAGCTTCTGGGTGAAGTCGAATGCCTCGTGAACAGTGGTGAACGGATAGTTGTACGTGCACTGAGGAGTTGCTCCACCGGGGCCACCAAGCAAGTTGGATAGCAGGGTGGCGTGTCCGGACTCTTGATCAGCCATAAACTCGATGAGGAATCTATCGCTGGGAGTAAGTCCTGCAGCAGTAAACTCCTCCTCGGAGAAAGTAGCGAGGATGTTGTGGAAGAGATCCAACTCAATCCACTCCTGGTAAAGACCGAGGAGAATAGACTGATAGTCGAAGTCGGATTGCACGCGGTAGACTGGCTCAGTGCCATTTGTGCCAAGACCACCAGCTGGTGTATATGGAATTGGCTGCTGGTCGTGCAGAGTTCCATCTGGGCTGTATGTTGCTGTTGGGTTTGGTGGCAACATTGGGATAGCAGTCCCAGCCGGTGAATTGCTGAGGGCACCGGTTGTGGTTGGTGTGCCAGAGTATGGGCCGTGGGATGTTACTCCCGTGACCTGACTGCTCACAATCGGAGGGACGGCATTGGTAGCCCCTGGAATCTCAGATGCTGGAATTCCGGCATATGAGGCAACGGAAGACACAGCAGCGCTGTTGACGGAAGGTTCTTGTGGGTATGAATATGTTCCGAACGGCGAAGCTGTCGAGGGCTTTGCGGTTGTCGCCGATCCAGCAGGTCCCTGAATCTGACCGTCAGAAATCTGGCTCACAGGAACAGCAGTCGGAACTTGTAGCTGTCCATCTGTAATTTGGCTGACCTGTGGAAGTGCAGAAGCTGCGGCAATGAAACCAGCAGTTAGTCCTGCCTTGAAAAACATAATGAAGTCGGTTTGAAAATGTTATGGGATGAATGGCCGGCTTCGAAGGAAGGACGAAGCACCATAAGTACTTTTTCAGAAGCAAGCTCTCTATGCAGATATGTCATTGCCACAAAGCCAGTCCATGATAGTATGACGACGATAGACTTGTAATTGAGGTGCTCGAAGTGCCGCTACTCCACAGGGGAAGGGGCCGTGATCTCAATTGGCTGCATCTGCCCATGTCTAGTATATTGTCCGGAGGCTGCAATAAAAAAGTATGGATATCGACTAACATATTGGCGCTAGCAAGGTAAATATCAGTACATAGATCTTTGCATAGATATTGAGTCTGACAGCATGATGTTGCTCCGATCTTCGGGACGAACATCTGGCACTCGCCACTTTGGAAAAGGACCCCGACAGTCCAATTGAAGGAATTCAAGCCCTTGGAAGAGCAAACTCAACATCTTGCTGGGTCTGGAGATATTGCCAAAAACGAATATGCAATGACTTCAAGACTTTTCTTGACCGGGAACGTCATAGTCAGGGCAGCATGCGCTAATGCACCTGTTGAGCCTCGCTTCCGGGCGGAGTAAAAATTCCGGGACCCCAGCTCAAGTCTGCCCAAAGCTTACATCACCCTCACGAATCAAAATTTCCTGGGGTGATTGAATTGGCTCTAGCGGAATAATGTCATCGGTTGGTGTAGTACTGCTGTTGAATCATCTGGTGTTCGGATTCTTTTGCGACAGCTGAGACCCCGAGAAAGAAAAACAGCTAGTTCCTCAGCTTCCTAGCATCCCAGATCGGATGCTTGCTTCCTATTTGCTAGAAGATGATGGGATTCCATCTTCCCCATACTGACTCAGTCGAGCGTCATTGCCGCTGATCCAAAATTGAAGCCGAATTTAAGCCCATATGTCACTGTACCCACGTGGCAGACATGAAGAAGCTCCGGAAGAGACCTTGAGCAATGGGAGCATTCCGTAATTCCAAATCTCGCATATGCATCCGCAGATAATCAAACATTACGTGAAATGCTCTGGTAGTCTATCGAATTATCCATAGAAACGACTCGTCAAAGCGATCGAAGTTAACGGTCGGCCTCTGTTCTCGCTTTGCTTGGTACTTTCCCTCCGATCTTTTCAATCCCCTGAAAAACAGGTACCAGGTTTTTAAAATCATGACAAGGGCGTGGTGTTGATCGCAGGACCGGCAGTCAAGGTGCATATCCAAGGTAGTTGTGCTTAGTTGACAAATATATGGAGGAGGGTGGACTGAAAAACCGCATGACGTTCTTGATTTAGACGGTGGTCAATGCACTGCATTAAGCTTCGAGCCGAACGCCGCTCACCCTCGAGCCCTGTTATTAGCAAACCATTCACAATGCTGTCCTATTCCGTGATGCATCAAAGATTCAAAGTAAGAACCCGAGAAGGCTCAAAGCCAATGATTCAAGAATATTTCTTTTTTTTCTGGCATTAAAGTTTTCTAATTTGTTTTCATGCTATGTGCTTTTGGTGAATTTTGTGAAGCCTACTGTTCAGAAGGGGACCAGCGATTCCGGTGGACAAAGTGTCTCACCACCGAGATTGACGCTGTATGGCCACGCAAACGCCTTAGACAAAAGCTGTTCTCCCACAATCAAATGACTGAACGATGGAGGCCCCAGGTCAATTGCCTAATTCTCCAAAGTATGTCAAATGGCTGATGCTCCAGAAATCTCATGCTCGGAGACAACCGGTGCACCATCATTTATCGCACAATATCCGCACCCATCATCTACAACACGCTACTGATCGCTTGCGTTTCTTCCACGTCTTTGCTGATTTTGTGCGTCCCAGCTTCTCTCGTTGACTTCGCATGTGCTCGATATGGGATCCCAGTACCGGAGATCTAAGATTGTCCACGACTTTGTACGCGTCCACAAAGTTGACGGTTGTGCACGCTGAGTGGGTATAGCATGACACATGTGCTTCGCCCGCCGGCGTAATATGCAATATCTCCAAGTCTGCAACCATGTCGGCGAAAATCTCGAGATCTATGTCTGGCATGCTGACAAGCTCGTTAACGGACTTCTGGTACAGGCCTTTGGACATGAGAGAACGCATCAAACTGCCGTGTATCACGGTGTCGCATGCAACTCGAACTTGTGATGAGACTTGCACCTGGCAAAAATGATATCTGGGGCCATGCGAACTCACAGCTGCCTCGTAACGTGATAGTTCGGCGCTCGGAATCTTGATGATATCCTCCATCGCTTCTCGCCAAACATCCAGAATACTTTCTGTCTAGCTATCAGTAAGTTGTCTTTCTGAACAAATCGCATCATAAGGCACTTACCTAGAAGTCCAGGAGGGAGAAGGTCGTCTATTCTGGTTCCGAAAGGGTCTATAAGCTGGCCATCTTTGTTGTATTTGCAGAGGAGCACTAGTGTATTGGCGGCCATCTTGAAAAACTTCTCATTTCCGAATACCCAAGCAATTGAAAGGCGTGCTGCATAGTTTCTTTCCATCCAGCTGACAAGCTTGTGACAGCCAGCTCTCGACCAAGGGAGCAACGATGCCAACGCACTGATATTGCTCACACAACGATGCTACTTGGCGGAGGATGTCAATCCTTGGAATAGCTGGCACCTGCTGGAACTTCAAATGCTTGATATTGAGGAGTATCAAAAGAGTCCCTCCATCGTCCTCTTAGTATTCGATGGTCTTCTGTTGATGGGCACTGCTCTGGCTGCTTCCGTCTTGAGAACCCTAAGGAGGAAAGATGAACTTCTTGAGAACAGGGCTTGCTCGAGAGACCGATTGAGAGCACACTAGGCCTTCGATACAGGCGCCTTTGTACGTGACGAGGATTTTAGTATCGCCTTCTTAAAAGACGACGGCATTTGCGGGAGTGGGGCCATTGACCAGCAGATCTCTGCTCGATTTCGACGCGTCTATAGTGGTGGGAACGTTGTTCATCTTTGTAGCTGATCTGGAAAGAGGTGTTTCTGATTGTCGAGTCGTCGAGATCAGGTCTTGGAAGAGGGTGAAGAACTTTGATCTTGTTGGTAAAGTTCTCGTGTCGTGATTGCCATTTGAGGTATGGACAAATGCCGTTAGGCCTGCCACGTTTAATGAAGCAACGCGACTGCCTTCAATGCGTCAGTGAATCGGCAAGGCATTTGGAGGTAGAAATCAATTTTGGTTTCAACATATGAGGCTGTCCAGGTCTATTTTCTGCTCTATTACGTAGCATTGCAGAGTCATGAATGACTTACCTGAAGGGTGCCATTGAATACATTGATACATCCAGGTCTCCATTTCTTATCAGTGATTACTGCTGTTTCTCGGGCTCCCATGTGATCGGTCCCGCCTTATTCCTCAACTTCTTGTTTTACCCCTCCATATGAACTTTGTGACAAGTTAGACTGGCGTGCGAATACTGTCCAAGATCGCATCGACCTGGTTAGAGAACCTCCCGGGTTTGCACATCAGATGTTCACCGTTGGTCACGTAATGCCATCTAGTCATTGAAACATCGACTCCACTGATGATCTCTGCAGTCTCGTCGATGGTCCGCTGCATATTATTAGATTTGTACTGGGTCCATTCCTTCACAGTATGTATGTTCGGAAGTTCTAGATGTGGACTGAGTGTGCTGTCGTCGAATCCATTCATAATCGAGTTTAAGAACGAAAGTCCCCAGAGTCGACGAGTAGTCGAATCAGCTGAGACCAATTTGCACGTGGATTTCTCGTCGACCTTGACAGCATGCAAGCAATCTCTGAAAGATCTGTAAGGAACTCTCAAGAGGCGACTCAGAGACTTCCTACGGACTTCTACAATTGGTTCTAATCAATATTAGTGAAATTCTTTCTAGACTTTGTAATACGAGTAGGATACACATACCGAGAGCTCCATGCGGCAGTATGCGAGGCAATTCTTGGTGGCCTGCGAGGGACAGCTCTCCGTTGTCATCGATCTTCAGATCGCGTAGAATGCAAGATGCCGATTTCTGCAATGATCTCGTACGTCCAAAGACCCACGAGATCAGCATCCACTTGGCGTACTCTTTCCCACAGCAGTCTTGATCCTCGTTCTTGATCCAACCAGACCGCCAGGGGCTCACCATCTCGGCACAGTCATACTGATCACAGAGAATCGCTACCTAGTAGAACAACGATGTCGACACTGTCAGAGGTATTTCTGAGAACTTGGTGTGTGCAATGTTGAAGAGGATCAACAATGCCTCGGCATTGTCTTTTCTGCAATCCATTTTTGGTTGGGGGATTTGCTGAGTGCTGCTTCCGGTATGCTCGCTTTTCTCCAGTGACTTGCCATGGGGGATTGAGGAAGTTCCTCCATACTGGACTACAAAGTGAGAGCGCGTGTGACGAGAGAATTGCGGTAACCTCGGTGTTCTTGTAGGTGATGAGGACGCGCGCATCAGCCAGTGGGAACTCGAAAGGGTTTGGTGGACTGTATGCCTTCACTCGACGGTTCTTCGATCGGACCGTAAGAGTATCGTTCAACATGATGACGGATTCTTCTTACTGGTGTGTTGTTTTTCGATTGGTCAGGTTTCGAGATCTGGTATCGAGGATTTGTTGTCAGCTGTGCTTCGAGAACAACACCTGCGTGGAAGGATTAGTTTTTCATTGAGACCTGACGTGCGACCTCAAATCGGTTGTGGATCATTCAGGAAAACCTATATAATGTTAATGCCATTAGTCGATTTGAACCCAATTGGCCCAATTGGGGTTTATAGACTTCGCATGACAATGCGTGCGTCGAAAGTCGAGTGACATATATGAAACTTACAAGGCGGACTACTTGAGAGTCATAAGCTTCACGGCGCATGCTGCGAAAGAGTTTGATGCTCTCAGGTCCATGACCCATGACAGACTGAGAGTTTGCAACGCAGGTCGTGAGAGTTTCATGAGTTATCCGGGAACCCATGATTTACTCTCAAAGCATTCCTCAAAACCCTGGCAATCCGTCCACAAACGCACCAAAATACTGTCTCCTAGACACGCCATAAAATATTGTGTCAAGAATTGTTATTTCAGTGCGGTTTTCCCAAACCTGCGCCTGACATAAGCAAATCTGATTATCCATTCCAGCCAAACATTCGCACTCGATCACTTGATATCTTTGTCTTCACCATGGAAGAACCTCAATATAGCTCCCGCAACTAGCAATCCATCATGATCCAGTCCAGCCTTCTCCTTCGCCTCTTCCGCCTGCTTCTCATCCTTGATCAACCCCTTCTCAAACCTCGAATCAACATGCTTCTTCACCATCTGCTCATCATAACCCAGATGTCCTTGGCTCGTAAACAACCTCTCTCGAATGTAAACTCCCTGGATTGGTATCGTTTCTGAGCTTCCCCACACCGTAACTGACGAATTATCCGCGATCAGCCCCTCGGACGATGACGAGGTCGGCGCATCGACCACGTGATCTACATGCATTTGGTGGAGGAAAATCTTATCTTTCGTCCTGAAAAGTGCTTCTCCGGTAGATGTGAGATTTATCTGAGTATGTGAAAGCTCCCATTCCTCTCCTGGAGATGGTTCGACTTTGGATCCCAGAGCGCGGCAGAGAATTTGGTGGCCGAAACAGACGCCGCTGAAGCGCATTTCAGGATACTTCTTCCACGCAGCTAGGAATTTTGTCAGCCAGAACTTCGAGGAAGTCATTTATATAATATAAAGTAAAAAGTAAGACCTGAAAGAACTTGCGTCTTCGGCGCTCTCATGTGCACGCTTGGGGCGAATCGAAGAGTGGACTTACAACGAATCCATTGTACCAGCTTCCATATCCATTCATCATCACCATGGGCATCATACTTGCTCCCAGTAATCAATACAGCGTCGATTTCCCCAACATCAGCTACATCTGGAATCTTGCCTCCTTCAGGCTCGACAACGAACTTCATCACCGTCTCGAGTTTCAAAGGTGGTTCATGATCTTGGCCGGCTTTCGAGAAGAGTGAGTGAAATATATCTCCAAATGTTCCCTTCCTCTCGCTCGTTGATTCGAAAGTTTGATCTGTTTCCAGAACGAGAACTCGAATCCGGTCTGGATGTGAAGATCCTGTGGCATTTGTTGTGAATGATGCCGTAGTCATGATGAAGTTGCGGATATATTAAACCTTGAGACCGAGGAGTTATTGCTGGACTTAATGTTCTAGAAGATGAATCTAAAGCTCGAACGTTTGAAGACATTCGTGGTCCTGGAAATATTTATGTTCCGGGTATCGGGACATGAGGCGACTTCGGGAAGCCACCAGACGTAATAGCGTCCCTCAAGAGGCTCGGCGCAAAGACATCATGACGTTCATAATTGTCCAAGTCTGCAGTCAAGGGACAGAACCTGGAATTTTGACTTGAGTATTCTTGAGATTTCCTTGCACTTTCGTGGAATTTCCAGTAGCACGGAAAGCGTCTGACTAAGGTACCTCAATTGATCTATTGGCTCGTCACGAAGTTTAGACTCGTCTGCCCCAGACTCGATATTCAGGGGCTGCGATCCTATATTTTAAGCGAGAACCCTGGAAATCCCCACTGCTGGTCCCCGAAACTGGTAGGGCTGAAGCAGTATGGAAGAATTGTCACAATCAGCAATTCAGTATGTAGCGTCATGGCTACTGCCATCTATGTACCCAAATCCTCTCATTCCCACTGATATTCAACTTCCATACCGAAACCACCAAAAACAGCAGTATCTTCCAGAACGACGGACCGCTGATCCCCCCAAAAAACCGAAGCTCGTTCTCAGATCATGCTCAACTTTCCTGCTTTGACCCTCCCGTACTCTTCACTACTCCTCCAAGCCCCGCTGACGAGCCATGTGTATCTTCTGAGCCTCCATTACCGGATTTTCGATTCTTCTCATGACCCTAGCAACATCTTCGTGGAAGTTGATCTTTCCGCATGTGAGGTGCGTGTGAAAGTAGTAGATGTGGATACTTTCAATTGCTGAAGCGACCTCATCAACACTTAGATAGACTTCCTCGGCAGGCTTGATCGGCCAAAGTCCAGCAAGCTGCATGCCACGTGTGAGGCTTCCCCAAGAGATCGCATCACAAGCGTTATCCTCGCCGCTGACATCTCCCAATTGGCAGAGGTTGTCGTTTGTTCTCTCGTATTTGGCGACCATGTTGGATGGAATGGCAAGGAGTTTCGCGACGGTCTCTTTCCGAATGCGGCGTATGTTCTCTGTAATCAAGTTAGAGGCTAACTACACAAAGTGGCAATAGCTAATGATCGGGATCCGGAGACCTTACCATCAACACCAGGAGGGAATGGCTCGGACCACAACCAGCCGTACTTGTTCAGTAGCTGTCCATCTTCGTTGGTCTTTACTTCAGTGACGATCATCCTCGCCACTTTCTCGAACTCTTCCTCCTGTCCGAAAACCCAATGGGTGTAGAGAATCTGCTCCGCCAATGGGTATTTGCTCCTCAGCTCCAGGTTATCGGTCCAGGTCTTGAGCCACGGTTGAACGAGCTCGACGCAGAGATATTTCTCGCACAGCTTAGCGACTTCAAGCAGCAAGCTAAACTGGAGTCGTTGGGGTACGAGGCGATGCTTGAGGTGGACTATCTTGAAGAGGACCAGAAGAGCTTCTCCATCATCCTCTCTGAAGTCTATTTCCGCGAAAGGTGACTGAGAACAGCTCGATATGGTCGGTAGTGGTGGAGATTTTGGGAGGAGCAGGAATGACGAGGCTACCTTCCAAGGTGGATACAAGAACTTCTTCCAGACCGGACTGCCGAGTGCAAGGGCTTGTGAGCACATCAATCCGCCAAGAGGCTTCTCCTTGTATGAGACTAGGATCCGAACATCGCCGGCATCGAACAGGAAGGGATTTGAAGTTGAAGAGTTCCGGCGCGCCATCCCCAATCCTTGGCTGGGAGAGGAGCTAGGGCTTGAGGTATTGCTCATCTTGACGAGGGTTGAGGCAGGGGCCGTACTGCCAGAGGAATTGGGTTTCGTAGCTGTGGTCGTGGTCGAGGTCGAGATTCAAAATTGGTCGTTAGCAAGGAAGAAGAGTGGATTCAGGGCAGGAAGAGTCAACCTAATGAGCCCTATCCAAGTCGCAGCACTGTCCTGATTATTGTCATTGTTTAAGCGAGATTAGCTCGAGTAAAATTGTCTTTTGGGCGACGGGCCATTCACTCGAAAGCTGCACTACGCTACTTCTGAAACTCGGATTCCTTTGTTGGAAGCTTTCTTTGTTCAGTAATATGGTCAGGTGAAAGTGGTCGACCTTGTGAGAACAAATCACATCAAAGAATGAACCATGTTCCGCGGTTGAACGAATTGTATGTATATATTTCTACTTGGAAATCAGATTTGTCTTGTAAATGACCCGCCCTTCCGTACCGACTCTCTGAAATTCTACCTGGGTCACGGCCAAGTCTGCGTGATAGCTCTATTGGTTATATATACATGCCATCCTGGAAAGGTTTTACAGAAGTTACTGCTTTCTATTCTGGAGTACTCTGCCGAGGTTCATGCCGCCAGGATCAAATGTAGAAATGAATTTCACTCTGAAACTCCCAGCAAGCTGGATGAGTTAGAGACAACCGAAGAGACTCTTCGCCAAATAGAATTGGTTTGGGTGTTTGAGTAGTTCAAATATACAGCGCTGATTAACATCGCAGTGCTATGCGATCAGTACGACTGTGTAAGGATGACCAAGCCTTGGGTTGAGGACTGGTTGAAGGGAGAAGAATTGTTGTCCCTCAAGCCTGGAAATGAGAACTCGCTCTTCATTGCGTGGGTTTTTGGCAGAGCGAAGATATTCGAAGACCTGGCGAATCACCTGATTCGAACCATCCGTGTCGATGATGAGGGCTGCTGTCGGAATACACAAGACGAGCCCTTAATAAAACCTCTTTCTGCCGGGATTATTGGTCAGTGCTTCCGCTCTTTACTTTGAACACGACTGACTAGCTTCTCAGAGCCCATCACGGGTATTCACAAAGAAGTCATCCGTCAGCTGCTAGCACCAGGATACAGCGACTTCGAACTGTATGATAGCAGGAAACGCTTGATCTGCCAGCGCGGGAAGACCAGAGATAACAGAGCTGCTTGTGACGCCTCGATCTACTACTCTCTCAGTATATCACCTGTTCGAATGGGTCTCTTGTCACTGAAGCTCCCCATTCAGATCCATACAATGTAAATGAGCTTTGTAGCAAGCTCCGAAGCATCACAATCGAACGATTTGACCCGACTCACATGTGAGGGCCGACGTGCAAGTACACTGAGAACATCCGACGCACCTTGATGGCGATCCCCAGCCCGGTCAAGACCTTTCATGCCGAGCATATGAGGCGTCAGCGAGAAGCTTTGGCGTGAAGATTGTGAGACTAGGTAAAATGTGATCTGGCCGTGGTCTGCTCATAGCCAATGTCATCATGTTGAAATATCTCTTGCACGAAGCAGTCTAAGGGAATGAACGATTCTCGTTCTCAGGATATGGTGACAATGCATTATTGTCACTGATATATATGGAGCAGGCATAAGATGCGATGGTTTTATAGCATCTCAGGAAATTTCGGAAGGGAAGACGGCTCCCTTGAATTTTCACTGTTGGCTATGGAGAGTTTACAATCATAAGTGCTGGTCAGTCAGGCAAAACGAGTAGAAGAAATATCTGAGAAAGAAGTTCGCGATTCCTGGTTTAGACTGATTAAAATTTCCGCCGCATTTGTGGCCATGACAACATCCCGCTCACCCGCGCGTCACACTTAGACATCACGGCGACACTAGCTATTTATCAATTTCGGAAACGTCCACAACACACTATTTTTATTGAAACATTTCCCAAACACTCATAGTAACCTCAAATGACAACGACAACATATTCCGCTTCCTGAAATCACCACCGACGTCTCAATATCACAATGACGACAGAAAAGCCAAATACCAACACCCGACACCACGAGTAATGTGCCTGCAGGCCACGACGTGGCGTTTGCAAATGATACAGAATCCTCAAAGATCAAAGAATATCAATGTCAGGCGGCTGCAGGCAAAAGTAACAGCATGCAGTTGGCAAACCTCTTCGGGTCGACTGTGCTTGTTCTCGAAGCCATGTTCTGCTTTTGTATCCTTGTTTGGCATGGGGCAGAAAGCCTCATGAAGCAACGCGAAAACATGGTTGACAGTCTGCAACAACAAAATCAACTAGTCGAAGATTATCTCGATACCAACATTGTTCGATTCAATGATGTGTCCTGGTCATTCCTTCTGGCGCGCTGCGTTCTGGTCGGCACAGAAGTATTTTTTGGAGTACTAGAATACAATTTGGAAGGGGTATTGGAAGGGCATGAGCAGATATTTCAGAAATTTAAGAAGGTGGCACACGCCTTGGGACGTGTTGGAAATGCTGCGCTGTTTTTCTGCTTGATGTGGGGAGTTGGAGGGCGGTGTACGCGAGATATCTTGGATCTGTGGAACAGGAAGTACTTGATGTCGTCAGAAAGCGCCAGTACTTGCTTGGGTCTCTCACTTGGTCGTCTTCTAGGCCACATGAGCTTGTCCTACTAATAGGAGTCAGGAGCCATTTCTTTGAGGATGCTTCGTCTCTGGGTCGCAATTCCGATTATGTAGCCAAATAGATGATACTCACGTAACTGTTGAGGCAGTCGAACGTCTCCTTGTCAAGGGCTACCCATTTAATCAACATGTAAGAACAAAGAAGGCTTGCCTTTTGAAAGCTGTCCCTAGAAAGACTCCATTGAAGCCGTTCATAATGAGATTAGAAGATCTTTTCTGTTCAAATTTCTAGTTTACTTCTGTCTACAGCTCACGAACTCGCTTAGCGGCCGGCATTTCTCGCTATCACCTCGCACGGAAAAGCCTGAAAGGTTGAAATGCAAAAAAGAAGAACAAAACGATTAGTATTCTTTCTACATTTCTTGATGAAATAAAATAAAACAGGTCTATTCCAAAAAGAAAAACAAAAGAAAAGTTTTGATCGACGCAGGGATCGAACCTGCAATCTCTTGATTCGTAGTCAAGCGCCTTGCCATTGGGCCAGCCGACCTGTGAATATCAAAAGATTTGCTTATCTCTTTTAATGAAAACACTTGTGCTCGGCGCGAAGAGTTTTTCTAGAAAAGGATGTTTCATTGGCTGAGACCTCGGCAAATGCCCCACCTTATTTTCGGCGCGCTCTCTGTTTATTTTCAGTTATGATTGACTGAACAGTTATAATTCCCAGCGCTATTGTTCAAGGATGGATGAATGCTTTGAACTCATTCTGTTTGGATTTGCCCTTCTTCGCTAAACGCCTGCTGATTTGTGATTGAGGTGATGGTGCAAAACAAAGAACGGCGTCTCTGTATCTCCGCTGCGCAAAGACCAAAGTCTACTTCTGTGAAAGAGTCGACCATAATCTTCAGAATACAGGGCAAAAGGATGAAACACAGTAATGAAGGGTGTCGTTCTTTCCGGGATGATCTCATTGAAACGCTGGGCTGGACGGATTTGGCCGATTTACTCCGTTTGGGAAAGTCAAGCTGGCAATAGACCTGTCACGGTCCAGGGCCTACTGCGGCCTGAAGTAGAAATTACCAATTCCTATTGAGTTCAGAAATTCATTTCCTGCGATGAAGTTGCGATCGCTGCACACCGGCCACCCACGCGTCGAATGCAAACACGATTCTCGGTTAGTTTCCCACCACGCCCCCGCAAGAATTCCCTTCCTCTTTACCTCTTCCCAACTCCGATCTTCCTCAACATCGGCGCCTCGCAGTTCCCCGAGGATGACCTGAACGATAAATCCATTCTGAGCACTTTCAGATCATTCGATCTTTCAGAATGGCAGACAACGCAAGCACAACTAACACTCCCAGCGACGCGCAAGCCCGATCGAAACCCCCAAGCAATCTTTCCATCAGCTTTTCGCCCTTCAATGGTGGAGATGTTAAGATTTCGGCCATATTTCAAGGACATGAAGTAGCAGGAAAGGTCGCGGCGCAAGCCATGGTCCTAGCAAGCCCTGTAAGTATTCTCGTGCGTTTTCTTTTCTACGTCAGCGAGCCTGGGAGTTTCTCGTATCTCCCACGCGCTCGAGCCTTCGTAAATTCCAGAACTAATCTATAAATGATACTAGACCCGGAAGAGATTCCTGTTTCCACCATGGAATGTCGATACCGGTGATAAGACTCAGGCCAAGGCAGTCGACTTCACGGAAGATGATGGATGTGCCCTTTTGATCCTGCTTCGACTTGCTCACTTACAATTTCCACATGTCCCGTCAAAAGTCTCACCAGACACTCTATTTCAAGTTGCAATTCTGTGTGAGAAGTACGAATGTTTTGATCTTGTTGACCCATGGCTCGAAAAATGGATCAATCGCACGAAGTCCACAGCCATGGCAGATGAAACTGGTACATGGCTGTATATCTCATGGGCATTTGGCCTGAAATATTTGTTTTCCTTAGTCGCTGAGAAGGGCACAAAGACCTGGTGCTTTCATGATGGGAATGTGACGACTGCATCGGGTAAAAAGATTGCAGAACCTATGCCAGAACAGATACCTGGTCATTGTTTGATTCCACAAGTCGATAACTAAAGCTGTGATACTGACAATGGCTCCAGAGAGTGTATCAAGCATTCGGCTACAACTCTCAAGCGTATACTGGAAACGACTTATGCAGCGGTCGAGGAATACCTAACAGTGGCACCAATAGCCTATGTTAGGCCAAAAAAGCGAGATTTGATGCTACAGACTACGGCAGTCTGCTCCTTGGTCTCAAGAAAGCCTGCCTCTGGCCCGAGAGAAAGGACATGACGTATACCAAAAGCGTGGCAGCGACTGCGAAGTGCATCCGCTCTGTTGCTATTCATACTCTTCAACCAAGCAGCTCCTCCAGCAGTCTTTTCGGAAACCCGGAACTCCAAAAGACACAAAATGTGCACTACTCCTACATTCTGGGCCAAAATCGACAGAATCGTTGCCAAAATGCCTAGTCCAGTTCTTGAATGCCACACTCGACACATGGAAGCACTTCGAAGCTGCACCGTTCCTATTACCGACCCTCTGATGCATGAAACCCTTTGCGCAAAATGCTCACAGACACATTCTGCTATGGTAGCCTGCGCCCCCAACGACAAGAAGAGACCTGCCCCAACTCAGCAATGGCTACAACTTGGGTGACCAGCTGGCTGGGAGAATGTGATATTGGATGGAGCTTGAAACGGATTGTGTTTCCTTTCGATTGTTGAAGGATGGCAGGACTATGATAGTCAGCCACGCCGAAGCTCTCTTGGCAAATGATTTCGATGAATGGAAAGGACGTAAGGGGCTCGTGGTCAATGCAAGTTTAGCTTGGTGGACTTGATGCTATAGCGATTGTCTCTTGATTGCTGAGGTGTGTTTTATTGATATTCTGTGATACCTGTAAAGGGTGATGTCAATGCCTGTCTAGCTGCTGGAGGGATCTTCTGGATGAATAATTCTCCTTCGAGCTACCCGTTTGGCAAATCTGAAGCTCCATGACATCAGGTTAAAAAAGGATCTAGCTACTACAATCGGAATCATGGTAAGTGAATGCCAGGATGTAGATAAAGCCCACGAGGCGCACATTAGCGCTTAATTTGAGATGAACTACCTTGGCTGGCTAGCTCGCCTTAGCCTGCCTTCCCTTTTGCAACAAGAGAATCCGCGACACGTCACCAGCTCCGACACAAGTGCAACTTCGAATCTTGCAAGAGATCTCCAATTTCTTTCTGATCTATGTTAAACATTCCGCACAGCTGACAGTCCGTATAAATACCTCAGCAATAATGGCAGCATCTACTAATGGCTCGTTCGACCAACTGTTCACCTTCGCCAGGGGTGACATAGATATCAAGGTGACCTACAAGGGACAACAGGTCAAGGGCAAGGTCATCAGCCAAGCTATATCAATGGCTAGTCCAGTAAGTTCTGCCGCAGGTTCTTGACAAGCTCGGCGGTGTTGCTACTGGACGCCCAGAATGTTCATAAGTTAATATAAGACATATAAACTGACAGGTTTCAGGTCTGGCACAGATTCCACAGTCCGCCCTGGCAGAATAGTGACGACCCTTCAGTGACCGAAATCGACTTCAGCGAAGATGATGGCGCCGCATTACTAATCATCCTTCGAATTGTTCATCTTCAACTCAATGAAATCCCAAGTAAGGTCGATCTTTTGACATTTTACAACATTGCTGTTCTTTGTGAGCAGTACGATTGTTTGCAAATTATCAGCCCTTGGGTGAAGAAATGGTCAAGGGAACTGAAAAATGCCGATGACACTGGTGTGGAGTTCCCCCAAGCACGCAGACTGTACATCTATTGGGTAACTGGCAACGTCCCAGCTTTTCGGAAGCTATCGACCTCTCTGGTCAAGTCCTCCGAAGTCACTACACGCGAAGGGGTGTCTAGCTTGAGTCTCTCGCGGGAGATCCTTCCTGAGGGCCTTTATGGTTTGTTCTTTGCTACCCGACTTTGTTGAGAAGTACAATTGTCTAACAGGTTGCAGAGAGCATCGAGGCTGCTCGAAACCTTTCCATTCAAAAGCTGCTAGATATACCATATGCGGAAGTCGAAGGATACACTCAGGCCTACCTGGGTGATGGTATCCCCACGATTTGCAGCAGGGAGGACGTGGACTGCGATGTTTATTCCTACGGTATGCTGACTCTTGAATTGACGAAGGTGGACTTATGGCCTTTGAAGCAGTCCAAGGAAGTTAAAAGCTCTGTCAAGTCTCTAGCTGAGCTTTTGCAAATTTTCGGCATCTACCTCATCGGAAGACCTGGCGAGCACGACGAATGTGGGGGTGGCCGCTACACCCAGGAAGTCGATCGAATTTTGAAAGAAACTCTAGACCCAACACTGGAAAGCCATATCATACACATGGAGATCAGGAATAGGGTAACGAAATTGTCTCATGCCAAGGCCCCCAGCAAGGATCCTCATTGCGTCCGGTGCAGCACAAGCCACTCCACAGTTCAAGATTGTCCACCTAACCCACGAAAGAGATCAGCAGAATGAAGCACTCTACACAATCATCGGAACCTGCTGCATGAGACTCAATGAGCACATAATCCCGATGTGCTGGTCTTGTCAGTACAAAAGTCACTCGTCAAGGATGATGATGCATCAACGCGACAGCTTCGCCTGTATGCTTGTGCAATGCTCATGCGTGGTCCTGAATTTCTGCGAACAATATCAAACTTTCAGGCCTATTGGTGGGAGGCGGGGGGCAAAGGAATGCTCATGGAGGGCGGAGGGATGCCAGGAGCTTCAGTCATATGATCCTATCCTGAATCGGGGAGAAATCGTCATATTCCTGCCCCAGAGGTGGATTTCCCAGCCGCTTGTTACACTTCTACTAAAGCTAGTCAATTCACTTTTTTCTAATTGAGTCACTGTATATGCTACATGTGACCTATGTGTGCCAGTTCGGAGTGTGATTTATAGAGCTTACATGAGACTTGAAGTCCTGACTGGTCAATCTTACCGTCCTGCAACTTCAACATCAATTTCACGTCATACAGCCGAGATGGTTTCGCCACTGGTAGCAAGGACAATCAGAGTGTGATCTCCAAGTAAGCCAGTCTTTTCGTCATGGGGTGAAGCCCAAAGGTGAAGCGTGGTGTCAATGTTGTCTTTGGCTTGGCATCTCGCTTAAGCCAAGCATCGGTCGCTCCTTCCTCTTCTCAACTTCTTACCATCCTCAACTTCACATTCCTTTCCAAATCCCCAACTCCATACCGACAAAATCAATTCTTCCATCTTCATAACACGATCGAGGTGCAACCGGCACAAAGCTACGATGTCGTCCACCGATACTGCAAGCAATCCCTTCAACTACAAGGGCGGCGACGTCAAGATCAAGGTCAAATATAAAGGCGAGGAGATGGAGGGGATGGTCGTCACTGGGATAATGGTCCTGGCTAGTCCGGTAAGTGGGATACGAGCCCACTGAATACTATGACGAGCGCCCGGAAAGGGATCATGCTATGTTACAGGAACTGATCAGCACTTTACAGGTCTGGAATAAATTACTCTTTCCGCTATGGTCGACCGAATCCTCGAGAGTCAAGGAGATCGACTTCAGCAAAGACGATGGAGAGGCCATTCTGATCCTGCTCAATATTGCCCACTTGCAATCACGCCTTGTACCGAAAGGAATTGGATTGCAAGATCCTGTACAGAATCGCAATTCTTTGCGAGCAGTACGACTGTCACGTTGTCGTCGAACCCTGGAAATATATATGGCTTCAGCTTCAAAATGAAGCTAACTACCGATATGAACCGGGGGAAGAAGAGCGGATATATATTGACTGGGCTTTCGGAAGGGAGAATATTTTTGCGAAAATGACAACAGATCTTGTCCGCCTTTTAGAAGTTTGCCCAAACGGCGAACCTTTCGTCTTCGGCTGTGGAGACTTCCCTAAAAAATGCCTGGCAAGTTCATAGGTATTTATTGGCTCACTTCTGGCCATCTGAATCTGGGCAACCACTAACATGATGGACCTTGCGATAGAGTCTGTCTTGGCCATTCGTGTGGCTATCATTCAGAGACTTCTTGACCTCGTGTATCATAAAGTCGACAAATATATGCATGGTAATACAACTGTGTGTAAATGCTCCAAGGACCAGGAAGCTTGTGGTGCAGCAAAATACGGCAGACTTGTTCTTGCGTTAGGGCGAAATGGTCTTTGGCCTCGACAAACAGGGAAAACTTACAGAGGATCCATTTGGGAACTCATGAGGAATTTGATAGCTTTAGAGGTTGCTCCGTATCAATACAATTCAGCAGATCTACCACGTCAAGATCATACAAATTGTGGGTTGCTTACTCGCAGAGTAGAGGGAGTAACTTGGCTGCTCAGCTTATACTTTCCCACCCCTAGTGCTGTCCTCGACTGCCACACCCGTCACATGAAGATGAGAAACGGGACAGCCGAGATATCAGATCAACAAATTCATCGGTGCGTCCGATGTGATACTTCTCACGTACTCGATGACGTGTGCTCTCCCAATCCCCGAAAAAGACCAGCGGAGTAGCGCAAGGCATCAGTGATTGGATGTCAAGAATTCTCAAGACTGGCCAACCAAGATTGAAAGGTGTCGAGTTCTTTGGCACAAAACATGTACTGATTAGAGATGAGATCAAAATTATGGTGCAGACGAAGCTCATTGGTGTTTTTCGTACGCAATATGGCTTATCTATCTCAGCTTAGCTTCTCATTTTCGGTCGGGATTAAGTTAATTCCCTCCTTGCGGTCTGGCTGAGCACAAGTCGTAAGCACACTGCTTCATCTGTGTATCTTAGCGAGAAGCAATTTGTACATATCAGGGAAGCATCGAATCCTACACTTGTAATTATAGCAAGAAAGCGAAATGGTTAAATGCTGGTTTGAGGAAGCCTTGACGTGATGTGAGGGTCTTCTGTATCGCGGTGATTCCCTTGGTAAGATTCAAATTTGGGGTCTCTTCTCAGAATTCTACAGTGGTCATTTTGTGCCGCTCACTTGAACATTGGAACCTAATGTCTTATGCTCGTTGACACATGGTATTGTGATAGGGTGGTTGCAAAATTGATTAAAGCCATCTTCAGTCCGGAGTGCTTGAACCACCATACGCTTCCTTAAAAAACAGAATCATCCTTCCCAGTAGTATCCCTCTTCATTTTGGCCCAGTTTCGACTTGACTTAGCGGTTATTGAAAACATTTAGGTTTGCCGAGAAAGCTCGACGACTTCACAGCGTCCCAGCTGTATCGGAATACCCCTTTCCCTTCTCCCCCTGATAGCATCGTCAGTGAATATATTTCAAGATTAAAACCTGTTTCGCACGTTCTGGCTTAAGCAGTGAATGTTTGCTAAGTTAACCTCAAGCATAATCTAAGCGGAATCGCTACTTCCTTCGGCCATTCTCCCATATATCTCCCCTCGCTTTCGTCAGGTCTTGAGCAAACAACAATCACTTCCTAAAGTTATCTCCGGCAACATTGGAAAGCCTTTGCAAAAGCCAAGATGGCAGAGTCTTCTCCAACCAAAGAATCAAGCAGCCTCCGCAGCTCAGATATCTCAATTCTCCACAGCGATCCTCCGAAAACAAGCAATCCATTCACCTTCCCAAGAGGCGATGTTACAATCAAGGTCACTGTCTATGGTGAGATAATTGAAGGCAAAGTCGTCAGCGGCGCGATGTCTCTGGCCAGTCCGGTATGTCCAATCCCCGAAATGCTGAAAAGAATCTTCGGAGTAAAAGCTGACTGGGACTGTCTATATAGGTCTGGGATGCGTTCCTCCATCCGCCCTGGGCCAGTGCAGGTGGTAATACGGTCACGGAAATTGATTTCAGTGATGATGATATCCAGGCTCTCCTGATTCTCCTCCGCATAGTTCACTTCCAGAATTCACTTGTCCCAACATCATTCAATGGCTCCATCCTACCGCTGTACAACCTGGCACATCTCTGTGAGAAGTACCTTTGCCACCACTCGTCATGTTCTTGCTCGAAGGATGGTCTAAGCGATTGATTGATAAGTCTATACCTCTGTATGCTGGCGACACCAGACGCAAGGCTTATATCACATGGGCTTTCGGCTTTGAGGATATCTTCCGGGAGTTAGGGCAGACTCTGGTGAAGAAGTGCCGTGTACAGGAGAATGCAACTCTGGAGGATGACGCAGGTATCCTGCCAGATAAACTTCTTGGTACATGCCTCTCCGTGATTTTGCATTGCAAGAGGCAATGTTAACGGATTTTGCAGAAAGTATTCAGGCTGCCAGAGAAGTCACCCTGAAGAAGCTCCTGAATCTTCCCTACCGGCTTGGTAACAGATGCACTTCTGAGAAGAGACCCCGCTGCCACAATGCACAGTGCAATGCTCAAATGCATGAAGCTCTAACCTCCGAGCTGGAAAGGTGCAACTTATCGCCCTAGAAGAAGCTCAGCGATATTTCCGATTCTGTTGCCACGATTGCTAGTCTGCTTGAAGATCTTTACATTCAATCCTCTACTTCTGTGCTTGATTCGACTCCTGGATTCGGCACAGCTGTGGGGCAGACACTTCTTAGGCACCCCAAATGTGACATCGACTTCTCGGAAAAAGTGCAGATGATCATGGATACGGTCCCAGACCCAACTCTTGAATGCCACATCCGCCACATGTGGCTCAGGAATGGAACTTATACCAAAGAAGAGCTTGAAGCGCTCCTATTGGAGGAGCCATCCGGCGATGTGCTAATCCTGCCAGCAAAGCCTAAACGACAACTTGATGGGGTAGGAAAGAGAAGGACTCCGCACCCACACAACCGATGTGCACGCTGCGGCGTTCGTCATGCGTCGAAGCTATATTGCTCATTATACAGATGAATTCACCATATATGCCTTCAGCTGTGTTATCGGCCAGACTTCCTCTAGCATCTCATTGCACATCGCCGTATCTTGGGGACATCGACATCCCAGCATCCGCCATAGAGAGCATTTCACTTCACCAGGATCTCCTACCAATTCAAGAAATCGCAAGAACGTCCGAGATACAAATGCACGAAATCATACAGCACATTCAAAATCGCAGATTCAGCCCCGCATTCATACATTCAACATCGAAAATATCCATATTTCCTCTTCACATTCAACACACCCGAATAATCTTGCTCTACTAATCGGCAGCATTTGTTCTCGTTCGTTCTCATTCACTCAGCCAGACACATAATTTGTTGGTCAAAATCAAACATGTTAGCAGGAAATGAAGATCACAGCTCCATATATTTACTCACAACGATCCACTGCTTGCATATTCTTGCGGGCGAGATTCGTGGAGTTGCTGAGCTTCTATTGGGGGAGGGTTGGAAGATACACTGAGCATACATAGCAATGAACGCCCTTTTAAGACAAGTTTCCGAGGCAAATGCTTTGAATCCTGAGCCGTTGTAGGACTCGGTGGTCAGGTGGGCTAGGATCGTGTCGGTCTGCATCGCTGCCTCCGCATGTATTGAGAACGACGCGCTTAACCTGAGCAGCACCTCAATGATGTACCGGAGAAGGACCCACTACGGCGTTGAACATCAGTCAGTCAGCATCCAACATCACAATTTAACAAAGAGAGACGAGAAATCTTTGTGGATATGGTCATAGGATTGCCGTGGAGTGATGTGCTGCACGCTCACTGCCACACCGCCTATCTACCTTTCTACCTTTGTAAGCTAGAAACAGACTCGATTGCAAAATCCGCGCACTTATCATCATTCATATCCCGTCCATCCGTAACGCTCGTGCAATGCGAGATTGAAATGCTCAAACGCTCAAAAAAACAATGGCCTGTGCTCACTAGGAAACTTGCTCGTGGAGAAAAGTTCCTTGCCCAATCAGACAGCAGTCCCATGCACCTCCCCATCCTCACTCCCCTCCACATCCTCCGGCTTACAATCACACGCATACGTATCTCTGAACTCCGTAAGCGGCAGCCCACTCAACAAATTCATCGCCTTCTTCGCCGCCGCCACCTTCGCATACCTTGAGCTCTCAGCCTGCGCATCAGCCACTACCTTTCCGTGCACAATCACCATCGCAACGATCGTCGGCTTGCCTCCATCGATATTCTTTAGTTCCTTCGTCATCACGCTCCAGTCTGCACAGCCCATATTGATCTGGAGGAACTTGGTGAGGAAGGTGGTGGGGTGTTTGTTGGCGAACGAGTCGTAGATGGTCATGTCTAGGAAGTACCATTTGATGTGGCAGTCGAAGAAGTCTTCCGCGACAGAGTAGTCGTATTCGGAGTCAACAAAGATGGCGCCGATGTAGGCTTCCACGATGTCAGGGAGACACTTTGGAGGTTGACGGACGGAGACCCAGTAGTCGGGGGTGCAGTCTTGGGGGGACTTTCCGGCTCGCACAGCGTCGTCTTCGGCTTGCTTGCGGGCTTCGGTGATATCGGTGACGTAGTCGGAGATCTGCTTTTGAAAACCGGCGTTGAAGAGAAGGAGATGAGTGTGGAACTCGAGAGCGACGCAGAGGGCTCCGAGGAACTGATTAGACACCATAGCCATCTTGTGCTCTGTCAGCCACTGCGGATCTTTGTCCGGAAAGTTGTGGTAGAGGAAGTTGACACAGGCCATGTCGAGGAGGGAATCGCCAAGGAACTCAAGACGTTGGTAACTAGGGACGTGCTCATAAGAGTATGGGTAGGAAGGATGTGTGAAGGCAGAGCGAGCAAGGCGGGGGTAGTTGAAGCGGTACGGATGCTTCTGCTCAAGTTGCCAAGCCAGATTGCGCTGCATCTCAGTGGCGGCAGCGATTTGGTACTTTGGCTTCGTGTAAAGCTTGTAATAGTGGGCGAAGCAGGTGACTTGATGGTTCTCGCTGGAAACAAGCTCCGTGACTGCTCGTACAGCTGTATCCATGTCCTTGGTCTCGTGGTAGGTCAACAGTGCTGCGCCAATCATAGCTTCGCAGACATCGGCAATACTCTTGTCTCCTAGTTTATGGGTGTTCGGAGCAGTGGCCGTCTTGCCCTTCTTCAGAACCAGACCTTCGGGGTACCAGGCTCGGCGATTGAAGCTCTGGGATCGAATGTATTCATAAAGCTTGAGCTTCATGGCGTTGTTCTTGAGGTTCTTGTTGCAGATCAGCAACATGCGGTCGACGTGATAGCTGTACTCATCGTTCTCTGGATGAATACCAAACAGGGAGATTGATGTTGCCATCTTCAAGAAACAGTCACCAAGGAACTCAAGTCGCTCGTAGTTCTTGCCCATGCCACGTTGAAAATTGATCTGCTCAAAACCATGGTCTTCCGAATTGTCGGAGTCCTTCGTACAGGCTTCGAGGGCTAGATCTGGGCTGATCTTCAGGTGTAGCAAGTCGCATGCCTCAAGCGCAATGAGGTATGATTCCAAGCGGTGAATAATCGCTGGGAAGACATACGCCATAGCGACAACGGTTGTTGGAAGCGAAGAGATCTTGAGTGGCTCGAGAATGACGAAGCATTTCTTGTGGGTTTCCTCTTCCGGAGTGTCAAATTCGTCAAGCAGGTTGCGACGAAGTGAGATTAACTCGGCCTCAATGACACGCTGATTCTCATCAAAAGTCCGGCGAGATCTAGCTTTTGCCCAGAGACTACAACTGTACTCCATGATGTTGTCGTTGTTCTTTCGGTTACCTTTGCGAGGAGCACTATTTGGCGGAACTGGGCCCAGTGGGACGTGGTTACGAGTGACGCCGACAGTCCACAGCTTTCGTGAACCATCGTACGGATCGACGACATACTTGTCCTTGAAAAATTCGTCAGGTTCAGTCTTCCAGGCCAAGTTATCCCACGGATTCTCTCCCCACTTGGCTTGATGGTCAGCAACAGATTGCAGAACGTCCCAAGCAACTACAGATGCGGGGTTGGTATCTGCATCGCAAGCAACCGACAAGCCAGGGGCGAGGAAGTAGGACATTTTGGAGATATCCGATTCATACTCCTTACTGAAAACATCATGAAAGATACAGAGGGTGAACATGTTGACCTTAGCAACAAGATCTGGAGTAGCATTGATAGGTTGTGAGAGAGCAACCCAAGCCACCTCAGAATGTCGACCACCGCCAAAGTGTAGGAAGAACGATGGGAGCTGTGGTAGTCTGGACCGAGTCAAAAGAACGAGGGGTTGAGATGGACGGTCGAGAGCCCCTGGGTTTGCCAACTTCAATACCGTGACATAAAGCTCTTCAGGGACACCGCCAATAGACCATAAAGCCGGCTTTGTCTTCATATCATATGCCTTTCGCTTCTTGGAATCGACAGCAAGAAGGGCATTGCGCATGGCAGGAAGCTGCTTGGTGAAGGTCTAAAGAATGGGAGGATCAGCGATCGTCTATCTAAAATGTTTGGAGAAGAAGGAACAGGTCTAAAATGTCTTGATCTATCAGGAGATTGAAGGAGGGGTCTCGATTAGAACTTACTGGCAGCAGATACTCATCCAAATGCTTCCCCTTAACCAACTCAAGACATGTCTCGAAAGCTGCAGAACACTTCGCCACCTGTTTTGTTGTGCATGGACGACCAATAGAGCCCGTAATAGGCGACTTGGCAGGTAAGATAACCTCGCAGATAAACATCTTGTTCTGAACGGTGATGACATATTCCGGTTGTAGGTTTGTCTCATTCCCACTCTCTAGCGAGTCAACAAAATTTGCGAGAACCATGAGGCTCATCTTGTACGTCAGCTTCGCTCCAGCAGGGGTTTTGTAAACCCGATGACTCTTTTCCTTGGCCAGGAAGTGGTCCATATGGATGTCGTTGCCAGTAAGCAGTCGATCCTCGGGTAGGCTTTGACAGAAGGTCTTCAATATCTTCTCGCTCTTTCGCACTTCCAGGATATTCTGCATATGGTCCTGATTTCCATTCTCGTACATGTGGATGTATCGAGAGTTGACGTGTCGAGCTCGTCCACGGGATTGAATGTATTGAATGAGTGTGGTGTAGAGATCAAATCGGATGATGAGATTACAGTCCGGAACGTCGAGACCTTCCTCGGCGACAGATGTGGCGAAGAGACAATTAATGGCACCTTTCCGGAAACTCGTCATAGCGAGAACCTGATCGCGGAATGACTGATTCAAATCGCCAGCATCTCCACTTCTGGTGCCGACTAACGTGCCAACTCTCAGATGGGGTGTGCCAATGTTGGGCTGCAATAAAAGCTTAGCTAGCAGACGAGCAGTGTATCTCTGGTCGACGAATACGATACATTTATCGTCAGTGGGGCGCTCGAATCTTTCTCTCAGATATCGAATTAGTACGACGACCTTGGAAGAGATGTTGGTCGTGCCAGTCTTGGTCGTGGCAGGGTCGAAGTCAGGAGGATCGAACACGTGAGACTTGACAACATTCCTGACAGAGCGGGGAGTTAGCAATTTCCACCTCTAGGAGAATTTGGTAAGAGAATGAAAAAGGAGGCGTTGGACGCTCCCATACTTACTGAGCCTCCTGAATCTGAGCTTTCTGCTTTTCGAGAATGGCTAGCGGGTCAGTGGTCTTCTTAGCATGGTATTTGCGCTCAGTCTTCGCCATCAACTTCCTCGTCTCCTCCTCTGCCAGACAAAACGGCCAGACCTGGTCCGCACACCATGATCCCAGCTCTTTTGTGGCCCCAAACGCAAATGTGAGGGGTTTCTTCAATACGTTGTTCGTCTTGAACCTATCATGCATCTGTGTGTAAAGCGGAGTTTGGTAAGGTGGAGGCAGTTGGTCATAAGCAGCCAATTGTTCTTGCTTCGAACTGGCGGCGAATTGGAGCAAGCTCGTATCAATAGCAGTACAGATCTCGGAGTGTAAAATCGCCTCGAGCTCAAAGGCAGCCTTTCTCACGTCGACACGGGCATCCACTGGGGAAGCTGTCATGCCAAAGATTTTTGGACGTTGGCTCTTATCGTGGGGAACGTAAAAGTCCTTAATGATGCGGGCATAAGCATGGTCCTTCTTGGCGTGATGAGCTTCATCGAAGATCAATAGGTTAATTTGTGACATGGAGATGAAGGAATGGTGAAGACAATGGCGTAGAACTTCTGCTGTGCAGACAATAACCATGTTCTTGTCGATGTGCTTCTCCCATACTGCCTTGCTCCAAAGGTCAATACCCATATCACCGCAAAACATGTCCATTGGCTGATCCAGGTTGGCTTTCAAGACAGCGTGCTGTTGAAAAACGAGCTGAACGGAGTCAACTAAGAAGAACGAAATCCGCTTTTCTAAACCTTTGGCTCTATCCTCCAGCTCCTGGGCAAATATGTGACGGAGGAGCAGTAATGCGATAAGTGTCTTGCCAGAACCTTTTGGAAATGTCAGAATTGTGTATCGGCTAGCGAAAGGGAAGACAAACCTGTGTCGAGGACTGCAATGATGTTCTTCTCGACAGCTTTATTGAAGAGTTCCACCTGGTACTCGCGAGGGCTCGAGATGATGACTCGGTTCTCGGCTTGGTCAACGAGCCATCTGGTAGATTGCTGGTCTTGAGGACGAGACCTGGTAGCTTCCTTGGTCAGGGTCTCAAGCTTCTTCTGCATGTACTCTTCAACGACAGCATTGAGCTTACGCTTGCGTTCGGTGATTTTTCGTGGCTTGATTGCTGCCTGGGCGTCATCATCGTCACTTTCATCATCGTCAAGACTCTCCTGATCCTCGTCCGGTTCGCCGATGGATAAATCCGCGAGTTCCGAAGGGGCTTGCATAGAAGTATTAGATGATTGCACACTGGCATAGGAGCCCAGACGGCGCTTGGGTTCCGGGGTCGACCTTGGGCCGTCTCGTTGCGTGCGCTTGAGGTCAGCAATGACATCCTCGGTGGTTCTCGTGGCGAGAGTCGTTGCTGTTGGCATGGGTAGGATGTCGAGAGCTGAAACGGGAGCACAACCAGCATATTGAGCAGCTTTTAGGATTTCGGAAGCCTGGAGGGAGCCGTTCGTATTTAGACCTGCGGCTGAAAGAACAGTCGAAACGAAGGGCTGAGTTTGGGATCCATTGACTTGGATGCCAGGAGCAGTAGAGACAATCGGCGGTGGGAACTTCTCCACTTGATAGTCCATCGATGAACTGTCTTTTGGGGAGGCTGGCGGCGATAATGTGGCTTCTGAAGGACCCTTTGCCTGGTGAGATGCCATGATGGCGGGTACTGGTGACATCGGCGAAGAACTGGTCCGTTGTATGGAGTCCATAAGTAGCCCAAGTAATTGCTGCTGGCTCTCACTCAAGCTGCTATCGTTGTGAGAACGATGAAGAAGTTGGGAGATAGATGCCCCAGGAAGATCCCAGATATTGTTTGCTTCCTCTGAATCTCCCTCGGTGAATGAGATGTCAAGCTCCTGAGCTTCAGCTTTGATCACTGGTGAGGCATCAGCTGTGATGTTCGCTGCCTCAGTCAACAGGACCAAGTCGTCCCAGATACTGGATTTCAAGTCAGTGGAGGAAGAGTCTTTGATAGCAATCGAAGAGGTGTCAAGATTTGAAGCTGAAGGAGCAAGTTTGCTTTTAGTAGGACTTGACGGAAGGGAAACCAAGCAACCCTTGTCCTCGATCAATTGGCTGAGATCCTGCAAGTAGCCGGGGAAGGGCATGGCAGATCTAGTAGAGTCCAATGAAGATAAGACGATCAAGATCGAATGAAGTCACGAGGACTGCAGACTGCGTAGTGACTTGGAAGTGGAAATAAGAAGCAAACAAATAAAGCGTGAAGAGGAAACGAAATGAAGTGAAGTGAAAGTGAAAGGTGCTGTACGCTGAAGGGAAGAGAGGATTCAACTCCCGTGGCTCAGTATTGACTGTTTACGGCATCTTGCCGAGATCTTTGGGGTGAAAAATTCAAGCTTGTGGGAGTTGGTCTTATTGATGTTGATGTTGAGAGGCGGGGGTGGTTGATCGGTTGTGAGGATTGAAGTCTTCTTCCGCTGGTGGACGCGAAATAGCATCGCGTCGGCTCGTGCCTTTTCTTGGCATTACCGCTGCCACTGCCCCTCCATCATCCCGCCTTCATCTGAACTTCATATTTCACAGCATCCAGAACACCAACACTGCGCAACACGAACCTGCACCTCTAAGCTCTACGCAGACATGGCAGAACAAAGTATCCGATCACTCTACAGCTCCGCAGAAAAGCAACGGAAAGATATCGAGGCTTCATGGGACAGCAACACCGCCACCTACCAGCAGAATGTCGCCGCCGCAATCGCAACCTACGATGACTGCCTCAAGCTCGCAGACAGACTATCACTTTTCAGTCCGAATGAAACACTAGAGGACCTGACGTCTGGGGATTTACAGTGAGTTCGAAATTCCCTGTGGCCTTTGCGCCATACTGACCAGACAGATACCTTCTAATCAACTACCATCTCGCCGAACTCATTCTCCGGATCTCCAGCAAAGACCGCAAATCAGTCCTACAAAGGGCTCGAGAAGCATTCGAGAGATACCTAAGCCTGCTAGATCACTACGAGATCTTAGATACCGCGCAGAAGAAGCTCTACGCCGACTATACCGAGTACCCAAAAACCTTTTCTACAATCAACAACGCAGATCCAGCTTTGCGGAGAGGGGCGAAAATAGCGAATTTCAAGCTAGAGAAAGAGCTGAAGAGCAAACTCGAGGTGAGGGGCTCCAAGCTCAGGTGTAGGACTATACTGACAACTTCCAGTTTCTAGCAAAGAATCCGGCCTACCTCGAGAACGACGATGATGCTGTCCGCGAGCTTCAACTCACCAACATCCGCCTCTGCACACACAAGACCTTCCAATCCCTCGAATCCCTCAACCTCGAAGAACAGATCCTTGCCATGGCGCCTCCTCCGAGACCAGATGGACCCGAATCTCTCGAGCGCGATTACAGAGAACGAATGGGCTTACGGGATAAAGACGATCGTTCCGAGGAACGGCTGGATATGAGGGATAAGCTATCAGCAGTCAACAAAGGTCCAATACTAAGTTCTGGAGGAAAGCCGCTGAGACCATTTACGTTGTTGGATAGTAGGCAGACTTTGAAGGCTGGAGTGTTCAGGTCAGGACACAACCTGCCAACAATGACCATCGACGAGTACCTAGAGGAAGAGCGGGCTAGAGGTGGTATGATTGAGGGTGGTGGAGCAGCAAGTGGGTTATCGCCAGAACCGGACGAGGATAATTACGAGAAAGGGGACGAGGAGACTATGAAGGCGCGAGAGTGGGACGAGTTCACGGAGGCGAATCCAAAGTAAGTAATGCTGTTGTGTGAAGTTGATATAAACTAACTTTATTCAGGGGCGCTGGAAATACCATGAATAGAGGATAATGAATGCTTGATCTAATGTGCAATCTTTGTTTACTCACCTCGTTGGTCAAGTGACTGTGTAACCGTAGGTTTTGCTGAACTCTGCCATTCCGAGTAGTTTCTCACATATGGAAAAGTCATCCCATCCTCTGTTTTGCAGATTAGCAATTACTGCGTCGGAATAGAAAACCGGTCATGCCCAAAGCAGTTTGACCTCGAGTACATCTAATTTGCTTTGCCAGCCAAGCGGAAATATTCTGTCTAAAATCCTCATGTCAGACCTCTACTTAATCTAACCGAAGGTAACTGTTGAAGTTCCCATCTACAAACTTGCCGATGTCTTTGGCATTACGCACTAGAAATTCATGACTGTGCTTACATTCTTGCTTCAATGACCGGTCTCGAAAAAAACGCACAGAGACTCGAGGCGAAACCGAACTCCTGTTTCTCACCACATAAATGTCTCGTAGCCATTCACCTATCCTGTCCTACAGACCTCAAATATCTCTTCCCTACTTAAATCAGGCATCTCTGACTTCATCTCTCACCCAATATCAAGACGAACCACCAACATGTTCCTCCTTCGATTCTACCAAGTTGGCACTGCTGTATCGTGCATGTTCTACTTGCTATTCTGCTGGTAGGCCAATTGCAATATCTTCAAGTGGCAAGGAGTGAGAAGTTCCGCTTTAGCCTACCTCGTATTCAACTTCAGCTTCCCATTGCATTGCACACTGGCGCATGCCATACTTCTCTCCCACCAGATCGACTCAATCTCCAACGTCGACAATGTCAACAAAACCATCTGAATCCACCTCTACACGAGCTTCAATGTCATTCAGCAATGCATCACTCATACCTACTACATCTCAAAGCCCAACCATGGACACCGCGAACTCCTCCGACTCCAACATCCCAATCCGACTCTCCAAACGCCGCCGTGCCTCAATCACGCAATCAATCACCTCCGAGAACCCTTCGATAGCAACCAGCCGTCCTCGCAGACAAGCAGCCATCGTAAGCAGGAGCCAAGTCAAATCACAATCTAGATCACAACCCAAGAGCAATCGTACTTCCAAGTCCAGCAGCACAGCTAAGGCGAAGGCTAGGAAAATCAAGGCTATGGAGGAGGAAGACGATGATGAAGAGGAGTTTAAGTGTCCATGTAGTGGTGGCTGTGAGACGATCGGTGATTGTGAGAGGGGTCAGAAGGAGGCTATAGGTAGAGATGTGGGCATGAGGTTAGTTCTGCGTCTCCTTTCCTCACTTTTACTCTGCAATCACCGATTCTCTTGTCCTGTTTTCAACTCAATATGTGGTCTTGACGAAAGATTCTGAAATTGAGCTGGATAGCGAAGACGACTTTCCCTCTTGATTTTCAAAGACGCCTTGACTAACTTTTGCATAGCATTATTCTCAGCTCTACCGGAATGGTAAACATCATCCTTGGCGCACCACCTACCCAGCAAACGTTCCTCATCCACAAAGAACTGCTTGCCATCCACTCCGGTTACTTCGCATCTGTTTTTGCTTCATCGTCAAAAAATAGGGTCGCAACTTCAGCATCATCGACATCCAGTGCCGCTTTGGAGGAAGCTCTCACCGGTGCGATGCGAGGAACACATCTCGGTATTGGCATCGGTCTCACTGACCAGTCTCGAAGGGGTTCTGGTCTGAAGAGATATGGCGAGATCGCAATCAAGAAGGAAGCAGTAGAGAACGACCAAGACGACTCCGATGATGATTTCACCATGATTTCATCAGACCAGTACTACTCCAACCTGTCCAAAAGCCGCCTCCCGACACCAAACGCAATACCTACCAAGCCCAAATCCCAATTTCAACCCAGAACCACCATTGGCAGTAGTTCAGCTACTTCTCCTACGTCGTTCATGGCCAACCTCATAGCCCGCGCCGCAGCAGCAAAGGAAACACCTTCTCTCTCACCAACTCCAACTCTAGCACCAGCCTCCAACGCCAGCTCTACAACCAGCAACAGAACAATACCAACCCACACCCTCCCAACCATCCAATCCCTCCCCTTCACCCTCTTCGCATCATACATCTACACCGGCAGTCTCACACACTCCCTCCTCGCCCTCTCCGATACAGCAGACACCTGTACATGGGAGAGACTATGGGCGCTGGGATATAAGTTAAAGGCACCAGGCTTTATGAATTATTGTATGGAGGGACTGAGAGCGTTGGAGAGGGTCCATAATGGGAAGTGGCCGAGTCAGAGGGAGGCGAGGATTGTGTGGGGTTTGGATTTGAGGGGTGTGGATCTGGATGTTGGGAGGGAGTTCGGGGTGGAGTGGACGAGAGGTCGTGTTAGTAGCGACTCGACAACAAATTTCAAGATGGAGGTCGATACCGAGGATATAGCGAAGGCAAAGTGGAAATTGCCATCCCTCGCCGCGGAAAGTGTTGAAGGATCAAACCCCCTCAAAGTCTTCACCGCATCCTGCATCGCGCACCTCTCACCACTTACCCACCACCCCAAAACGTCCTGGGAGTATCGAAACTGGGAGCGCACGCTGAAAGACGAGGCTCTGTCTCTCGCTGTGCATGAAGTGGATATCAAGGTTTTTTGTGGGAAGAAGCCGTGGGATGATGAGTTTAGGGGGTTGTGGAAGGTGGAGGAGGTGGGGCTGGGGGAGAGGTGGATGGAGGTGCTTGCGGATGAGACTACTAAGATTGGTGAGGAAGAGGTTGGGGGAAGGGGGTGTTTGGGGGTCAAGGAGATGGAGGAGAGAGCGAAGAAAGGTGATGTGGTGTGTGCGTTGAAGATGATGGGGTTGAAGGGGGAGGAGTGGATTAAAGGGTTGAAGGGGGGAGAGGATGATAGTGATGGGAGTGGGGAGAGTGAAGATGAGGACTTTGGGGTGGAAGAAGATGGAAACGGGGAGGAGGACGAGGATGAGTATCTTCGAGGAAGGGGTGGGAGGAAGAGAGCGAGACGATAGACTTTGGATTCAGAGCGCTAAGGTGTAGGTCACAAAGTTCTAACTTTGACATAGTTGGGAGGTTAAAGTCCCGGGAGGTATTGGCGCGGAAAGTGGCAGCTGCAGGTCATGGGTGACGGCGTTCAGAGAGGACGGACCTGACTTGTAGTTGGAGTCATCTTTTGCACTCCAATTGATTGGCATAGGCAGATGACGGCCATGAGACCATAGAACTCTGCAAATTATTGATAGACCAATTATGGCAATGGATAGATTTCAACATGTTTTGCTGTCCGTGTGACACGACCCCGGGATAATGAAAGGGGTACTGTTGACATCGGAAGCGAGATGTGTTGAATTCGAAAAGAATGGCAGGTCCTAATCAGAATGGTAGACTCGGAAGTCTAGTCTTACCGTAGATCAAAACAATCGATGTAGTCCCGAATAAAGTGCTGCAGATTTGGCCGACCAAGTATACTCGGGTAGAGACAGGCGGATCGGGCAGCACGTGATCCCGACTCTTCCATCATGCTTAGGTACGTACCTAGGTAGGAGTGCAGGCATAAAATCCCTTGAAAATCCCACGACAGTTTTTAGACCCAATCCGAAACGTTTCTGAGATTTCTTCCAATTTTGTCCTGCAGTGATCGATATTAATCCTTCTTCCTACTCGAGATATATCATCACGTTTCCTGTTGAAGCTAAACCCAGCTAGATCTCCCGTTCGGAGGTCAGTACTGAAATAGCTCTAACTAAACCTGGTTCCCCCTTGGCCGCGCAGTACGGAGGTACAGTGCAGTGCAGCGGCACCACAAAAAAAGTGGCTGGCCAAGACGTCAGGAGAGAACAGAACATCCATCCAGCCAGCCATCGACACCTCGACTTCTCTTGTCCGAAGAACATCCATCCCCAACTTTCACTTCCACTCGATTCCTCCATTCTTCGCTACGGAGAAGGATCATCATCTGTTACGAACAATACTGCGCCCATCATCGCATCGCATCCAAATCCTCAACGAGCTGCAGCGATCATCCGCAGCTAAGTGCTTACTCACCACGGTACTCGGTACCAATTACACTCGTTCAAGAGTTTCCCTATTCCATTTCGCGCATTCGATTCCCCAACCGCGAACCTTCACCTCTTCTACGCCGTATTCTACCTGTCCCTGGATCTGCGAGAGACTGGAAATAGTATATTTGGATAACAGGGAGGGAGGAACGGAACTGTTGCGTGCTGCAGAACTGCAGATGCGAATTGCATGATTTGACGAATTTCCCTTCAAAATGGCTGCAGATTTCCGGTTACGGTTTGGGAGATGCCTCCTTTTCTTGATGACCTTTTCCTTCTCCCAAGCATTCTATATTCCAGGTATGCAGAGCTCATCGGCTTCCAGGTGGATAGCACAATTCCAAACTAACATTTCTAGGCTGGTCCATCAAGAGTTACAAAGATAACGAAGCAATCCCCTTAATGGTCAATAAAGTCTACTCGGACAACACCCAGCTACAATATGCATACTACGATCTTCCATTTGTATGCCCTCCCACCGGTGTCAACCATGCTGGGTCCTCTCTTCTCAGTGGCCAAACCATCTCCCTTAACCTGGGCGAAGTCCTCCGAGGCGACCGGATCGCACAATCGGATATCGAGTTGGTAATGGGAAAGGACCAAGAATGTAACTTCCTCTGCTCGAAGACAGTTACCCGAAAGGATCTGAAGCGCGCAAGGGAAATGGTCAAGGACGGTTACGTGGCAGAATGGATCGTGGACAACCTTCCCGGGGCAACAAGCTTCGTCACGGTGGACAAATCCAAGAAATACTATGCTGCAGGATTCAAGATGGGATACAGGGACATTTCGACTGTTGGTAAATCCAGATACTACATCAACAACCACTTCACAATTGTCATGCGATACCGAAAGGCCCCTGGCAGAGACGGAGATAGGGGTGGAAAGGTTGTGGTTGGATTCGAGGTCTATACCAAGAGTATCGGAGCACAGAGGAACGCTTGCCCGGCAGATATAAACGATGTCGAGGAACCCTTTGAGCTGTACCTCCGGCCAAACCACACAGACTTCTCAGTCCAATATCCTGAGTCTTCCTACCACCCTCCGGAGAGCGAGTCAGACATGGAGGACGGAGCTACACTCGATATCCCATATTCATACTCGGTATATTGGAGGGAGGACGACAAAATTGAGTGGGCGCATCGTTGGGACCTTTACTTTGTGAACCAGGAAGAGGGATCCAGAATCCATTGGTTGGCCATTGTCAACTCTTTGATCATTTCCGGAGCTTTGAGTGTCATCGTGGCTATGATCCTGGCTCGAACCATCCGAACAGACATCAAGTCATACAAGGAAGCCGCTGCAGAAGATGGGAAGATGAGGGCTAAGCGCCGATCCAGACCAGCAAGCGGTACTCGAACTCCTAAGCTAACCGAAAAGACTGGCGGATTACTCGAGCAAGTTGGAGACACCGAGAACGATGCAGATGTATCATCCGACGAGGAACCGCTCGAAGATGTCACTGGGTGGAAACTCCTTCATGGGGATGTTTTCCGCGCACCAGCTTACGGCTATCTTTTAGCCCCTCTTGTCGGTTCGGGCATGCAACTGGTGTTTATGGCCGTTGGTCTTCTCGTTCTGAGCAGTCTCGGTGTATTGAACCCTAGCTTCCGTGGAGGATTCGTTTCAGTTGGAGTAGGACTTTTCGTCTTTGCCGGTCTCTTCTCCGGCTACTTCTCTGGTCGTGTCTACAAGACATTTGGCGGACTCAACTGGCGCAAGAACACCTTTATCACAGCCACCCTCTTCCCCGGTCTCCTCTTCGCCCTGATCTTCATTCTCAACCTCTTCGTCTGGGCTCAAGCTTCATCGACTGCCATCCCATTCGGCACTCTCGTCGGCATCATCATGCTCTGGCTCTGCATCCAACTTCCCCTCGTCTACGCCGGCTGCTGGTATGGCTACGTCCGCACCGGCGCCTGGGAACACCCTACCAAAACCACGACCCTTCCCCGCCAACTCCCAGCCCAAGCATGGTACATCCGCTCGCCGCATTCCATCCTTCTCGCCGGCCTCATCCCCTTCGCCGTCATCTTCATCGAGCTCCTCTTCGTCTTCCAATCCCTCTGGCAAGACAAATCAGGTTACTACTACGTCTTCGGCTTCCTATCCGTCGTCTCCATCATCCTGATCCTCACTATCGCCGAAGTCACCATCGTGACCATCTACATCAAGCTCTGTAGCGAGGACTACAATTGGTGGTGGCATAGCTTTATGGTCGGTGGTGGCAGCGCCATCTGGGTGTTTCTGTACTGTGTCTGGTATTACTTTACAAAGTTGCATATACAGGGGTTCGTGAGCAGTTTGCTGTTCTTTAGTTATAGTTTTATGGCGTGTGTGGTTTATGGGTTGCTTTGTGGGACGGTGGGGTTCTTGACGGCGTATGCTTTTGTGAGGAGGATTTATGGGTATGTTCCCTTTCAACCATCCACACCTCACTCCTCGTCCCATCTACTTCCGTCAACTCCATTCGAATACTTGCTGACTACAGAACAGCGCTATAAAAGCAGACTGATTGCTTGAGTGATTAAGTCAAGTAACACAACATGTCTTGAAAGAAAGGTACATGGATGTAGAGACTAGTGTTGTAATAGCATAATCAGTAGATGAGATGTAAGGGTTGTTGGATATGAATAGGACGCCAGCCACACATATTAAAAACATAACAAACACTAATCAAATCAAACTTGCCTATTACATCTCGTGGCCATCCCCTGCAGACTTGAATGGCTATCCCTTTGGTTTGCAGATAATACGAATTCTTCTTAATCCAATTGCTGCCGCATATTCTTTCCGTGCCGTGATTCATAATGGCTTCAGCTCGCCAACATGTTCCGCGTGAGGAGACTCATGAGGTGGCATTTATTCAAGTACGGCCAAATCCATTCGTGTGTATGCTCCGCTGGAACTTCGCCTCGACAAGAAAGTGTGGTGGCTTCTATATCTCGCAATGCAGCAAGCCTCTTCTCTGGGACAGACTTAAGTAAGTCGAGTTCTTCCAATGATTCCATTCTCCAGCTCACCCCAACCCTTCAAATAATGCTACCATGCCTCTGCCTTGCATCGCAAAAACATTTCTCTCGCGCCCAAGATATCTCTGTGTCTGTGAAAATGCTCAGTAAGTCTTGCGTTCGCTAATGATTGTTTCTCTTTGGACTACATGTTCCAGAAGTCTGCACCACCGCGCATCACGCGCGTCTGAAGCCATCTGCACCTCGCCTCCACAATCCAAACGGCGGTTATCAAAGCAATCAGAACTCCCCACTCCCTATATACCACACCCACAAAGATTGAAAGCAGTCTCAAGTAAGCTGTATGCTTACAGCCACCTCTCTCTCCCAGTCCCATCTTCTCACAAAAGCTGAGACTATTGGTCCCACTCCCCAATATCTACGCGGAAGATGCCTTTCCATCGTGGCTGAAGCATGCAAGTCGGCGGCAAAGAAATTGTTTATCTTCTAGATTGGTGGGATGAAGTGAGGAGTGTCGCTTCTGACAGTCGCCAGACGAGGTGAGATTACTCCAGCCGCACGCAAGCTGATGATTCAGCGACCCAACCCCAAGTTCTGGGGGTGTACGAATGCAAGCCAAAAGAGTCATTCTGTGTGCTGATTCGTCTTGCTGCGGCGGAGGAGACTGCCGAGGAGGTATTGGACCCCAAAGAAAGGTGTACCTGCAAGCCTTATGGTTGTCAGGGTTGACAGGGCTGCAGGAATTATAGTTTTTGTTCGCGTAGCGAGAGCAATACTGCAGAAAGTATCTGCAGACATTAATACGATTTCTGTTTGGAGGTGATGGAGTGGGTGAGGAGGTGGGTCGATTTTGTATGGCGGAGGCGCGAGAATGGTGAAGGTGCATTGCTCCACCATCGTGGTGTTGCCGGTTCGAATGAGGATATAAGTCTGGCGATCTCTCGTCGAAGTTTTGTTTCTGTCATGCTATTCATTGAAGCCCAAGATGCCTTCAATCATGGCCAATACTTTGGTAGCGCTCTACACACTCCTCGGATTATGTCTGTCGGTACATGCACAAGCAATCGGATCATTCTACTTTGGCAAAGGCTCGGCTGTCGTCGCTCACAACCCGAATGCTTCGAATTTCTTGTACAGCATAGACTCAGCTAAGGGCTTCAGCGATATGCAATCCATCGAAGTCAAATATAAACCAAAAAATGGAACAGCGATTTCTTGCACAGGATACAGTGGGCCTACAAGTATTTATGTCAGTCCAGGTTCTCGTCCCGTCCCTCCAATCTCGCGTTACCAAGCAGTGGACTAACACATATCAGGGCCAAGTCTTCTACCAATCCACCAACACCAGCCTCGCATTCCTCTTCTTCAAATGCTCCTACGCCTCCGGAATCTGCGTCAACTACGGCGAACACATCATCTCCTCCAACGTCACCACCCCAGTCTCACCCAACACTTCACTCGCTGCCGCGCTCTTCTCTAAAGACATCGGCTACCGCGTAACATACCAAGACATACACGGCTCGATCCGCCAGCTCGCTTATGCGAATAATACACAAGGCATAGTCACGAACTGGGCAGATGGCAATTTCACTGGAAACTTGACTGTCCCAGATGGAGGTGCGATTGCAACTACGTATGTGAGTCCTAGTAATGTGACGGGAATTAGGGAAGTGCTTTATGCGGTTGGAGAGGGTGAGGTAAAGAGTAGTAAGGCTGTGGTGGAGAACAAGACGAATTCGATACATGATCAGAAAGTCTGGATTGAAAGTACGTCACCTCTCTCCAGCAAATCCGCCATATGAGAGTCGATTAAAGACCGAATGCTGACATGTTTATAACAGACCCCTCAATCCCCCTCCCCACACCCCTAACCCACCTCGCAACACTCACCTACAACTCCTGGGACTGCATCTTCTACATCGACCACACCTCGCACCTGCAATTCCTCCGCTCCACCGACGGCGGTACATCCTGGTCTCTACAACCACCCATGGACATCTCCGCCTGGCCATTAGCAGATTCTCCAAATGCACAGCTCACGGCGACGGCGTCGTTTAACAAGAGCGACTTCTCGGCGTATGTGTATTATCGCTCGGGAGGAAGACTGGTACAGGCGAGGATAAAGGATGCGTTGTGGGAGGACGCGGTGGCGGTGAGGGCGAAGCCGAATGGAACGTTTATTGGGGTGAATAATGTGCCGAATCTAAACTCGCCCGGACAGAATAGTGATTCGAAGACGAAGGTCAGAATCGGTGCTGGTGTTGGCGCCTCTCTTGGATTCTTGATGGCCTTTGGCGTTGTGCTTCTCTATCTTCGACGGAGGAGAAATGCGAGGAAGTCGGGAGGAGGTATTGAGAAACCGTATAGTATCTACGATATTAAGGATAATACGTCGAGTGAATACGGGTTTTCTGGGTTGCGGAAGGCGGAGTTATCGGGACAGCCGACTCAGAGGACGGAGTTGGATCATGATCCAGACTGTAGGCTGTTGCATCAGTTGCAGCTTAGAAGATTGGCTGAGTTGAGTGGTGTTATACCGATGGAGATGGAGGGTGATGGGGATGTTCATGTGAGCAGGGAGGAGATGGATGCGGGGTTGTGTTCTTGTGAGTTAGATTCAGGGAGGGAAAGGGGGATGGTTTGTGAGCTGATGAGTCCGGTGTCCGAACTTGGAGTGGGTGATCAAAGATGGGAAGGGAATGTGGGCATTGATAGCCTTGTGATGGAGAACGGAGATTGTAGTGGGGGTGGCCAGAAGGATGTTGTTGTTGTTTCGGAATCGGCAGTGGGGTCTTCACGCGAGATGGAAAGTGAGCAGTTGAGACTCGAGTCTGGGTAAACGCCGGGGGAGGATGAGAGTACTTCTACGTAGTCACAGTTGAAGTGTTGTGTTCTTAGTATCCCAATACATTCCCATCGATGAAACATGCGTGATCTGAGTTTGGCCTATCCAGCGTGGTGTGGCTTGAAGAGAAATTCAAATTTAATAGTATACACAAACCAATTCCAACTCGGAATTATAGTGCCTTCCTAGCTGATATAATCCCACAGTACCAGATCTCTTGTTTGCAAGCCGTTTTGACGGTTCATGAATGGTAATCTGTTAAGCGAGGTCACCGTTTATCACCAAAACCAACCATTTACGTGAACCACGAGTTTCTGTAAATGACCCAGTAGCCACGTTCCATTTTCACCATTTGACCGATCGATACCCAGTGATCATGTCAAGCTCGTGTCAAGAAAGAGATCACTGCTATCATGATCTCCATTTACACCGCGCTAAATCTCTCACAAGCCACACAACCAATTCAGGTCACATTCATTCACTGATCTACTCATTCTCCCTGTCCCATCTTAGGAGTCACTCTTTTGCCTCTCCCGGCAATCTGGACATCGTACGATCATCTGGGTGTCTGAAGCTTTTGGCCAGACTCTGTAGATGAGCGATTGAGGTGTTGAGTAAGGCAGTAGTGGTCTGATACTGATCTACTGTGCTCCCGTGCATGAACCATCGATGAATGCGGCTATACGTCGCGCTGTCTGGAGCGCTTTGTCATCAATTCTCGATTACTGTGCCTCTCCGACGTACAGTATTTTACACATTGCTGCATCTGATCTTCGCACGACTTATCTATCCCGATCCTCATCAGCAAGACAGATCTTCAATACTGCGGGGTTAGGTAATCGAAATTAGAGATCTCGATCCATGTGGTGGGTGGGATAGGAAGGTCTTGGTTGCCAAGAAAAGCATTTACTCAAAAATAGACGGATGGCAGTGATAGCAATTGGTCACCGTCTTTTCGGATACCGGATGCAATGGAGTGCGGCGCGGTAACGCTAGAGTTGAGTTATACTGTTGAATTGGCGATTGTCGGTTTGGGTTTCGCTGTGCCAGTCTCGATGCGGCGCATTTGTTATCAACGTATCGGCGGGTAGCGAACTTATGGGAGATGCCTTGAGGAGGAAGATGAGGGAGAATTCTGAAAGAGATGTTGGCAAGACTTTACGAGGTCAATAAATTTCTTACATCGCTTATCGCATTCGATCTGAGGTGAAGTAAGATCCCATTTTCCACCTACATGAAAGCCAGACGCAGTCATCCTTGCAGACATAAGTAACGTGCAGTGAAGTCACCGAGTGTGTAAGCCCTAAAAGACGTTGAAAGTATCTCGCAGTGGAACTCCAAAATGGGAAATCCGCAACTTTTAACTTTGGGGGCTTCGGAAGACGTGTTTACCAAGAAGCCGGTAAAACAGCTGTTATCCGAGTTGCAGCCTGCCCAGCTGAAATAACGTAACTACTCCTTGATTGACCTCAATCTTCGAATTTATGCCATGTTACTGTGATCAAAGTCGCCACTGTGTGGTGATGCAGGTACGGAATGACGACGCTTGTAGCCACGCCTGCGGCTCGTATTTCGTGGCGAATGAAAACAAGAATTTTCGACAGTTTAGAGGGTACTTTTGAAAAACTGTCGCCAACTATGTGTCAATCCCGTGAAGAGTCGTCATTCCTTGTCTGAGAACTGCCCAAGAAACCGGTCTCAAGGTTTCCAATCAGGAAAGCTTTTCGGAATACTCATCTTCACAATAGTTACCGGCATGTACTGCCGCCCCGAATGCCGGTACCAAAATCTGATATATGGATCTCACTCCTCGAATCTCTGCACCTGATCCGTATCCAATGGCATGGAGTTCCTCGTTTCGCGGAACTTACATGACAGGCTTCTAGACGGAAATTTTAACTTTGGGGTGGAAACCCACATGGCATAACAACGGGAAAGGGGTTTACCGAGAATTCATAGAACGTATAGCAGCGAATCATCAGTCGGTCCGAGGAATGTACCTGGTTCGGCAGCTCCGAGTCGTCTCACGGTCCGATTGCAGTGTTTAATGACCTACTTGGGACGAGTGAGTGATGAAATGGTTGAAGGGAAGGGGAGAAAGGGGTTGAAGATGATGGTTGGAAGTGGCAACTTATATAAGAATGAGACTCGGATACAAAAGTGCACTTTCGGCCGCCACTCTGACTTATTTAGTGATGGAGTTCCAGGGATGTAGCTCCGTATAGGGTGGTGGTCAGTTGGAGTAATCGGTCACATCTGTTTCGCTATGGATGCCGAATTGAGCTAGCCCCCGAAGTTTCACTTGATTGCTTGTAATCTGACAAGTTAAGACCCTGATTACGTAGAGACGGTACTTTCGCCAAGCTAAAACACAGGGTTGTAAGCCTCCTGTTCATCTTTGCTTACTATCACGTGAATTCGGTTAAAGCCAGGGGCTCTCGGCTAACCGCATGGCTGTCGGGTTCGTTTCTCGGATTCGTATGTCGACGTCTTTTTTCTGCTCTTTCTGTTCGTTTAGATATCAATCATCAGCCTCACGCAACTCATCGGATCAAGGTGGCACAAGACCTCCCGCCGTCCCAGCCAGCGAGTGATCCAAGCTCGTAGATCTAGTGAAGCAGGCGAACTCGGCGAATATGCCTGGTGCTGGATCCTGTGAGGGGCGCTGATATACGAGAAATTAGCGCTGATTGGGCTAGGGAACGAGAATCTCAGGTGTAAGCGCTTACGGTGATCCGGGGATCGACGCCTTTGGAAATACGCTGCCTGGCGAGAGCGCGCAGCCTGCCTGCTCAGAGCACTGGGGGCCTGGCTTTCTTTAGACACTTTGTGCGAGGACGGGGCGAGGCGAGGCGAAGATGCAGCCATGAGCCATGGCTACAGGAGGAAAAGGCTTGGGACGGCGACGAGAAGACCGCTGAGGTGAGGTGGAGGACAGTGGACGGAGGGCGAATCTATCAGCTAAATCAGCACACATCACATACACGGCCGATGCGACACATGCGAGCTGATTCGTGCCCATGGCGAGGTGCACTCCCCATTCCGCTGCCCTGGGATGCCACCGAAAGTGCCTGCACTGACGCCAACATCCCATCCCCATCCTCACTCATCAGCTATCGTCCGTCCCTCCACTCGCTCGTAGTTCGATACCAAATCCCCACCACCCACCTTTCCTTCCACACCCCCATCTCATCTCATCACTTATTTATTTATGGGTCTTCCGACGGCCGAAAATAAGATTCATGCATGCTGGCGACTGGGACTTTATAAGTCTACAGATGCCCTCCCTTGCGATAACACGGCTGCCCCTCTGGTTGTGATATGAGTGTCGACTCCTGGCGAGACGGATTAGACAGATCAGAGGCACTGACCTAGGATGTCCATGTCGAGCAGCCTGATGCCCGAGCAGATCGGAGATGCTTCCAGCCCGGATGGTGCAGCAGAAGTCAAGATCAAGAAGACGAGAGCAAGCAAGCCAAAGGTCAAAACTGGATGCCAGACATGCAAGTTCGTAAATTTGGATTTCTTTGTGTTCAAGTCATTTGTTCATCCGTCCCGCACCGTTCCGCACTTGCAGCATCTCAGATCTCAGCCTTGTTCCCGACCCGAGTTTTCCAACCTCACATATTCCCGTTTCGTTTTTCAACTATCTTTTATTGGATTTTCACCGTAGCTAAATATCTATTCCGCGACTAGGATACGCCGTGTGAAATGCGATGAAACGAAACCCAGCTGTTTGCGCTGTGTAAGATTTGGCCACCAGTGCGATGGCTATTCCAATAAATCACCATCTAAGCCAGCTTCAAGCAAAAGTTCTCGGACGCTGGTTCCCAAGTCCCCCAGTCAAAGTCCAATAGCTATATCACGACCTGGCTTTCCATCAGACTACTTCGAAACTTCCCCGACGGCTTCATCACCATTGGCTACTTCTTCTTTGGCTACCTCGCCATTGGCTTCTTCCCCCACCAAGATATATCCGTCACCCACGAGGCAGTTATTTCAGACACCCCATGAGTACCAGGCATTCCAGACTTTCTGTACTCGGACGTCTCATGAGCTCTCGTCGGCATTGTCGACCGACTTATGGACTCGACTTATGTTGCAAGCGTGTGAGACGTCTCCGTCGATAAGACATGCAGTGATAGCGATTGGAGCCTTAAATATCTCGAGTCCATCGCCATGGCCGGAGAACTCAGTGGGGACTTTGCGGCACCAATTTGCGTTCAGAGAGTACAGCAAAGCACTGTGCCTACTTCGGAGAGACGTGGCGGGTGGATTTTGTGATCTGAGGACGACCTTGATAGCTTGTTTACTGTTCTACTGTTTCGAAAGCTACCATGGATACCACGAGATGGCCATCAACCAAGTGTACGGTGGGTTGAAGCTCATCCGAGAGTGGGCGTCATCTTTCTATCGACCAGATGAGAGTGGAAGGCTGAGAACGAAAATCGGAAGCGAGGATCCTCATATCGTAGAGGACGATATTCTGAGGGCGTTCGGAAATCTGGAGATTCAGGTCATGACGTACGCGGATGGACGAACGAGGGAAGCTCATGAGCATTATCGACATTGTGGGCAAGCATCGATTGATGAGATGCCCGAAATTTTCACGTGTCTGGAAGAAGCGAGGACAATGTTGGAGCTGGTGATAAGGAGGAGTATGCACTGGCTACGGAGTACGATGCATCTGCAGAACTTCTCGACACGGTCAAGTCCGAGTTCGTCGCCAACTAGCGACACTGAGGATACGGGGCCATGCTCGCTATTTTTCGATGTGGATCCGACATTTGAGGAAAGGCTAGAAACTTTGAAAGAATACGAGAGGTGGGACGACGCATTCAGGCCCTTGCTCAATCACTCCAGGAAAGGATCAGCCCCGCACGAAGAATTCATTCTCGCGTCAACTTTACGTTTGCACTGGTTAGCGGGGTACATGTCGATTGCGTCAAACAACAGCCATTCGAGTCTAGTCAACAACGGAAGATTCACGACAGAGCTGGAAGAACTGGTCGACATTGCACGAATTCTGCTGGACAACTCCAAGAGAGGAGAGTTGGAAACTAGAAACACAGTCTACGTCTTCGACATGCAGATTATTGTCCCACTCATGACAGTAGGGTGGGTTTACCGGCACCGGGCTCTGCGACACGAAGCTATTCAACTACTTCTTCGGAGTCCGCGGAAAGAAGGAGTTTGGGACGGGATCGTGGTAGGCAAAATCATGGCCTGGCTTGCAGAGGTCGAGGAAGAAGGTTTGGAAGCTAGAGATCGGGATGATGATTATATACCGGAATACGCAGCCGCAAGGCGCATCAAAATGGATTTCGATACGGTGAAAAGGGAGGCCAGCGTTTCTTGCTTGCAGCCTGTTAAGGGCTCGCTCATTGGAGAGGAAAGGAGGCGGGAGGTGTTTATACCCTTTGTGTAGACAGCGTAATTGACAGCACGAGGCAGGCAGTGGAGGGAACAAAAGCCATGGTATTCACACAGATGTGATGAACAACGATTACCAGCTTCTGAGCTAACGTGACTTGATCTCTCGATTCTTCTTTCGGTCCAGATGCCCGTACGATTCCGGATGATTACAGTTTGCAAGTGCCGCATCGAGAATGCAAGCCAACCGCTTCTCTGCTTCCTACGCGTCAAGTTCAAGATCCTTCAAGCTTGTATCGAAATACTCAAACACTCCAGAAGCCTCCATCAGGTAGCCATGTGGCATCACGGCTAATTGAAGCTTACCAGCAAGCTTCACCACCAGTCATCAATCTTACCACAGGAAATAAACAATGATTCCTCCATGCAAAGCTTCGGGCACAGACCTCCCGGGTCGGGACGTTTCACGGCAAAATGCTGCTTGTGCTTGCTGCAACTGCGTGCTGTCGTGCATGGTGGGGGGATGCAGTGCCTATTCGTACCGCGTAGCAAATAGGAACATATCTTATCTGGACCCTTGTTCTAGCGAATCCAAGAATAGATACCTCGCCTGGTTGGAGTGACACGATCTCAAGGCTGGCTGAATTGTTGTGACACAGGAGTCTCGACCAGACACGCAAAAAAGAAACTCATCGATGCGCTCACGTCGACTAAGTGATAGTCCAGGATTCCAAATTCAGCCATTGGTTCGCCATCACAATATCAAAAACACACCGTGTAGCCCTACCCAGCTCCCAGAAGCCGGAAATAAACAACTCCTCCATTTCCACCAGCCAGAATCGCTTGCCACACGAAACAGCCAACCAACACAACCACACATTAGCCTGAGTCTAGACATGTACCGTGCCTCAATCTATATTGATCCCCATGTGCGCGTGCATGTGTGCATGGCTCTGGTGCTGCGAGAGCGGAGCATTTGCCAGTCTGGACCGACTGCATGACCATGACCGAACTGTCGGGTCTGAAATTGTGTGAAGGGGTGGAAGGATGAGGTGAGAGCGGGAGGAAGAGACACGAATGGAAAAACGTGCAGGATGAGATACGATAGGGGATCAATACTGTATGGTATATACCACGATATGCAGGTGCGGGTTGGTGGGCGGTTAATGGAGAGGTTAATAGGCGTGATCCTTTGTGATCCGAGATATCGGAATGTTGGTGATGAGATACGGCGGCGCATTAGCTTTCATGCTGGTACTCAAGGCTCGAAACTTTGATGGTTGTATATTTATAAATAATATTGAGAAGAGCTGGTGGAACATGGCGTGTTTACAGATTTGGTGATGATGTTGTGAGCGGTGGAAAGTGCTACTCGCATAAGATTCAGGGAGCACTCGCCTGTTGATGTTCTATTGACAGATGCATGAATGAGCATCATTCTCGATTTGGGATTGACTTTTGCTCTGGAATTTGTCAATGGACGCTCATCATATTGATAGCTCACGGAAACAATATTGACTGAGGGACAGAGAAACTTTGAACATGTTACCTTCCAGATCCAAAGAACATTCCACTTGAGATACAGCGTAAGATTAGCTCAGGAAGGTCAAGCTACTGATGCAGACCTTGGTTCGTCATTTCCAGCAATTCCTCCAGTCCGGACTTCTCCAGCGACTACAGGGGTTGTCGCTGACTCGCTACCATTGCCGACTGCGTCCTGGTACCCCGGCGGGTGTGGTGGATGTGGAGACGGTCTGGACATATCTACAAGTTCAATGACCGAGCCTGGTTGATTTTCGCTTCCTTGACTTCTTCTTGGCTCATAGTCTGGTAGGACCTCTCCACCACCTGCACTCCTCGCTGCCATTTCCGCCTCGTAATCTGGTGGCGGGATCTTCGCAATTTCTTCTGCCTTCCTTTTCTCCTTTCTACTATGCCACAGGGCAAACATAAAAAAGAACCAAACTGGGATACCGATACCGACCGACAGGCCCACAGCCACCTTGGGAAATGGCTTTTTCTCTTTTTCGAAAGGACCATTGCAGTAGTATTCGTAGGGTGACGAAACAGACCCGTACCCGCCGCCGTTATTGTCATATCGTGGATGCATTCTCTTCCACGCTTCTGCCGCTGGGTCGCAATCGATGGTTTGCTCGGTTTCTATGAGCAGTCTGTCCACGTACGTGAGAGAATCAAGGTTGTAGCTACAAGATATTTAGCACTTCGTTGTTCATTGAAAGCAGTGGTATCATCTGCTACTCACGAAGTGACATTGCCTGAAACATCGACCCCAACTGCGCGCTGTAGAGGTCTGCAGTCGAATGTGACATTTGTGCTTGGTCTGAACCTGAAAGTGCCATTGAGGGTGTCAAGAGCTGGGAACGAGAAACTTTTAAAAACATAAACCATCAGCAATTGCGCAAAAATTTTCCTCAGACACATACACAGCACTTGCCTTCTCACTGCTCCCGCTAAAGATATACCGGAAACATTCTGGAGTGATGGAAACTTCACATCGAGCGGGTTTCCGTTCGTCCAAAGTCTCAGGTTCCAGCTGTCACTTAAGGTGTAAAGATGGTAACCCCCACTCGAGCTTACCAGAGAAGGCATTTCGACACTTGAATAAGGTTAGTACGCGGCCCCAGCTAAGTCATTTTGGGCGTATGCAACATGTACCTGGATATGTTCCCAGCTAAATTGATCAGTCCGGCCCGCACTAGCACTGGGAAGTCTAAAGTGACACCCGGCGTGGCTATGCTAACATTGAGAGAATACTCTTCGAGTGAACTCCGATCACCAGCAATGCGAATGGAACTGGCTTCAATAAGGCTAGGCAAGCTGATTCTACGAATTTGTCAGCTCCTTTTCAGCCCATTCGGAAACCTAGAGATTCACATTGGTAGATTGCCGATTATCTCGAGTTCATCAGTGATACTCACTAACGATGGAGCATCTAGATGTATCGGCAATGCCTTTATTGCCCCAACCGTCAAGGATTGGACCTGTTCTAGCCTAGGTAACGTTATCGCAGTTAAATTCGATAAGCCCCAAAGGTCTAAAAAGCCCAGATACCTCAGTTCTGGAGCTTCGATGGACGTGAGGAATTGGCTTGGCCGATACGAGTTATTTGAAGATGTTTCTAACGTGAAGTATCCAGTCAGATTGACAATGTTGTTCAGAACTAGTGGGCCATTCCAGTCGGTGGCGACTTTGATGCTACCGATCCATACGGTGCAGTTGGCAACAACATTGTCAAGTTCTTCTTGATTTGAAAATATAGGATATGTGAGGCCAATGCCACAATCAACAGCTATGGTCGCTGTGCGAAGATGAGTACATGATCTTCCGTTCAAAAACCATTCCTTCTGGGTCGTAAAAGGAGACTCACACTTTAGGAACACAGCTAGAAGGACTGCAGTGTTCGGTAGCCCATGTTTGGTCCACATCGTCCCGAACAAATGGCGTTGTTTACGGACCGATATCGAAGAAACGCATAGTTCTAAGAAGTGGGCAATGCGACGAAATAAAGATCACGACCCCCTATCTGGGCAGTGCAAGTCAGGAGATTGCTTGACTGCTTGGCTGCATGGGTGCTTCGCTTCTCAATGGGTGGAATTCTGCCAGATACCGAAAGCCGACCTTGGTATTTACTGTGCCGCTTGAAATCTGGACAGGACGTGGAAACCCACTTGCACTTCAAGCACCAAGAAGTGAGGATGAATGAAGGATTTGTATCGATTATAGAACATCTCAGATTCCTCGTGTGAAATTTGACCATCAAACTAATGTTGCTGGGTCCAGCTTTGAGAATTGCCATATTATCATCAAACATGCGCGCCTATGAAGCTTACGACCTTCCATATCGGGCAATTTACTGGAAAGCCAAGCGTCGAGATGGGGTCGCGAGGAGAATATTTTGAAAGCACGTTGTTCATGAAATCAAACGAGTCTACAATGTTTTCCATGCAACAGTCCAAAACTTCAACGCATTTCTGCCGTTGCCGCATGGTAAAGGTCGCACGAATTTAGGGGCTCTCACCTCCTCTGCGCGTCTAATGGTACTTGCTTGCTAAGAACTACAGTCTGAAGAGCAACACTCCATGATCTAATCACATCCATCTCGTAGCTATATTGTAGTATAGAAATATCTATCTATCTCTTCACATCCAGCTACAATATTTGTGGTATGCAAAGCCCCAAGCCGAGTATCAACACTGGAAGCGAACACGCCACGAATCAACTCGGCCACGACTTATCTTTGAGGATCCACATAAGCAGTAGCAGGCTACAGAAACTTTATAGATTTTTAACGACCCAAATGGTTCAGACATAGCACACTTCAAGGCTATTTGGGTCATCACGTGAGCATCGTTTGTGGTGCTGCCCCGCTCCCAACAAAATCATCCACGACTCGCAACTCCTCTTCAATCGTGCACCACAGCAGGATATTGTATCTAGCTAAAGGAAGCAGCATCTTACCTGAAATTTCTCTGAGCTAGTGGTATTGTCAACGTTTGTTCCTGTCACCAATTCCCACGATGGCAGAGCCTAAATCGAAGCCTGCCGTTGGCTGGGTCTACGAGATCATTCTTCGTGTCTTTGGTATAATGGTGGACTGCTTCTTCAGAGACATACAGGTCCGTGGAGTACGGCACGTACCTACTGAAGGCTCCGTGATACTCGTAGCAGCACCGCATGCAAACCAGGTGAGTGCCCTTGGTCATATGACATCTATATTTCCCAAAGCTGAGACGTCATTAGTTCGTGGATTCTGTCATCTTGATGAAGATCCTGAGGTCCTTGGATCGACAGATCTCATGGCTTATGGCTGAGAAATCTTTCCAAAGACCATTTGTGGGCACAATGGCATCGATCATGGGGGTTGTCCCGGTGTCTCGAGCTATGGACGTTGCAAAACCAGCGGAAGGAACCATCTTCCTCCTTGACCTTGTGAACCATCCCACGTTGTTAACGGGTATTGGAACGAACTTTGACGATCCCATGTTCAAGGCTGGTAGCTCGATCTATCTGCCGACCATCAATGGCGAGTCTCACAGACTGGACATTGCTGAAGTTTGCGCCAAGGAGAGAATACTTCTTAAAAGCGCCCCAACCCATGAAGATGCTTTCTTCCGGCTGACAGGAAAGAGAACTACAGCTGATGAGTCATCTCTTGGCTTCTCAGGCTCGAAATTCAAAGTTGCTCCACATGTTGACCAGACGCAAGTATACAAGTCCGTGTTCGACAGACTTGCTCGCGGCGGCTGTCTGGGAATTTTCCCGGAAGGAGGGAGTCACGACAGGACCGAGCTTCTACCCCTTAAAGGTCAGCAGATCTTCCAATCAGTGCCTGTAGCTCTCTTGTGACTGATAATACTACAGCTGGTATTGCCATCATGGCTCTTGGTACACTTGCCCAGGGGACTCCCGTGACAATTGTGCCTGTGGGGATGAACTATTTCTCGGCTCACAAGTTTCGCTCTCGTGCTGTCATTGAATTTGGAGACACCGTTACTGTTTCTGCCGCGACTATATTTGAATTTCAGAATGGGAAGAAACGAGAAGCTATTAGGACTGTGATGAGCAATATCTCGGAGGCCCTTGCAGCAGTCACTATTTCTGCTCCTGACTTCGAGACACTGAACGTAAGTTCCTCGGTCACTTCGTTGCACAACGCTTACACATAAATAGCTCATCCATGCCGCTCGTCGCCTTTACCTGACCAAGAACCAACTCAACGAGAAAACCCAGCGACTGTCTTTAGCGCGCTCGACAGAACTCAACAGGCGCCTCTTGAAAGGCTACACTCTATACTCGCAAACGCCCGAAATGGTATCGTTACGAATCGATCTGCAGAGTTATATCGACTGCCTACGGATTCTCGGCTTGAAAGACCATCAACTCCTCTCGCTCTCTTACCGGGCCACACACTTCCCCGCCATCTTCCTCTTACCAACACTTCTGTACCGGTTTGGAAAGCTCACGGTTCTGTTCCTCCTTACGCTTCCGGGTCTTTTACTCTTCGCTCCAATATTCGTGCTCACATCCCACATGTCGCGGAAAAAGACTGCAGAGGCCCTAGCTGCGTCCAGTGTCAAGATCCGGGGTAACGATGTCATGGCTACTTGGAAGATCCTCATCGCTGGGGCACTAGCACCAATATTCTATATCTCCTACACTGTGGTGCTCGTATGCTTCAAGAACTGCAACCGTACATACGGCTTGATTTCTTCTCGTATGCCAACATCCCTACTTGTGGCTTTGTCCCTGATTATTCTACCTTCGATCACGTATGCTGCGCTACTGTTTGGAGAACAGGGTATGGACATTCTGAAGTCCCTGTATCCATTGATGCTTTCTATGAATCCAAACTCCTCGCATGCCGTAGCTGCACTATTGGAGGAGAGAAGCAACCTTGTCACCAAAGTCAGGGAGACTGTCGATAGGTTTGGCACTGAAATATTTCCCGACTGCGACGATATCAACAAGTGGAAGCGGCGAGGTCCTAAACAGTTATATGCTGACTTCAGCCCCATGGCGGAAGTGGATGAGCTGTGGAAACTGGATGCGTTTGTCTAGTCAAGCTTGTCGAAGCTACTCATACCGATGCCGCCAAAATCAATGGCAACCTCAAGCTTCTACCTATCTTTGCAATTGCCCAAACCCAGCTCAGCATATGTATCAACTTCAGGAACTCAATCAAAACCCCTCCAAGCTCAACCCCTCACCCCCACAAACCTCTCAATCCACTCTTTAGATACTCTCACAGTCTCCTCACTATTCTTCCCCATAAACTGCAAATCCCCATTCCCACTGGTCCCTATATCCACCAACTACAAATACTCCACCATCTTGCACAACGCCTGCTCCCAGGACTCAACAAAGCAATAGTCATACGTCGCGTGATTGGAGAAGTAGCAGCTGTCAAAGATGGGGTTGCCTATGAGACCGGTCCAAGGGTCGTTTTCACGGGTGTGGGGAGGAGGATGGAAAAGAAACTCACGCCTGGCCGCTGTGTATGTAGTTCCGCTTGTGGTCATAGGGGGTAGCTTTGGGTGGCGGTGAAGCGTTGTTAGATGTACTCAGCTGTGAAAGAGGTTTGTTCATTCTCGCTTGGGGGTTTGTAGCCAGAGCGGCCGACTTTCACTTGCTCGAGGACATACAGTTCATAGCCGGACGCGAGGAAATGAGATGCGCAGCCCGGGCTACCGTTGTGCTTGTTCAGTCGGTTCTATACAATATTAGCATATGCGCTTCCTTTAAGGTTTTCTTAGTTCGACTGGTGAGGAAAGGCGATGCACCTTCCCTGTTTGGGCTTCAATGTGGATAAATATCACCCGGTATGGTCTTGTACATCCGGGAATTGGAGTCAGCTTCTCGATGTACATCTGACCTGTGAGGATATGGCCGGAGGCGTACTCACTTCCCACTTAGAAGTACGACCGATGGTAGGGTGGTTCTCGGGCCATTGTGATTATCGGGTGAGCAAAAAGTGAAAGCAGGGACGAGATAGCGATATTCAGTGCCTGAAGGCAGTGAGAATCAAAGTAAGGAACTGATTATACGATGGCGATTTCCCATGATGAATTGAGGACTTCTCAACAAGTGAGGGGTATATATAGTCTGCTTGAAAACAACAACTGTGCGGAAAGATAGCAAACAGTACCGCAAGCGACTTACGGCACCGAGTATTATGTAGCTAGTCTCAGGAGTAAAGAGATATTCCATCTGTATGTATTGTTGGGGATGGTGGAGGAGATTGAAAGGCATGTTTTGATTGCCCCATAATTGGTCGGCTAACTAGCGGTATACTCGTAGTCACGAAGAAGTTATTCAGCAAGTAGGACATACCATGTAGTCCAACTCCAAAATGATTCAATTGCACTTGTATCCTGCTATTTTTCCTTTCTGCAAATTGATATACGGCTTGACGATTCGTGAATTGGAAGCAGTCCAAGTGCCGTGGTTTCACAACATAACCCCGCCGATGCACGTGATCACCTCCTCCGGCCAATCGACGTTACCATTCACTCCTCACGGGGCTGATATGATCTGCACTCTTGTGGCTCAGCTGCATGAAAGTGAAGGGAAACGCAAGGGGGAGGGAAGGAATCCTGACTGCCATGCCACGGCTGCTTGCTTTTTACCCCACGCCAACAACAACGTCAACGTCAAACGGACCGCGGGGCAGGCAAGTGAGTCCATCGCAATACAGTACCACAGCTGATTTCCAGCCTCACTCAATACTCATTCTCGTCCTCTCTCTTCACAGCCGATCGGTCTGATGATGGTTACACTGATTCAGATACAACTCATACGTACACAGGGCTAGGCCTAGCTGGTCACCGACTCATCGCCAGGTTGGTTGGCTGCGGCTTAGGCTGGTTGGTGCCTAAAGCTGTCAGCCTCGTTGACATCTCAACATCTCTTCCTCTTCTTACAAGAACATCGACAGGAAGCAACCTTCGGCAATTGATCTATTCGTCTTCAGCTGAAGCTCCAAAAACCTCTGGAGACCCAGGATACTCTGATTGTTGTCTTTGTACTCGGCAGGGATTATTCGCCTCCGTCACGGCGCTAGCCCTGGACAAACAAACGGAGGCTTCAACAACACAAAATATTGCATCCCGACTTCACCTTATTGGAACCATTGCTAGAAAACTGATATCTGTACTCACCATCCAACAAGAACCTCGGAGAGGCCCTTCTCTCCTTCTGTCTCTCACCTTTATCTGGTGACTACTCAGCCTGATCTCGACAAACAAGCACCGTCAGAATCATAAACACCAATCTTGGAACTACCAAGCTGCAAGTCCCTCGAAGGTCTACTCCGAGTCAGTCCCGAGACCAAACAATGGCACAAGAACGAGTTGAGGTCCTTCGAGATCTTTTGGACATAGCTCGGGTTGCTAATGGTCCACAACCGCCGCCCACAATCACAGTACCCAAAATGGAGCCTCTATCAGGTTCTGAAGCGGGTGAGCAATTGAAGCCTGCACGATACACCTCTTTCACATTCTCAGAACCCTCGTCGAGCCAACGTCCTCCCATATCACCTACCAAGAACAAGGCTTTGACCTCCAGAGATGTCAATGCTATTCAATACTTCAAGTCTCAACTCAACGAAGGCGACACCCTGGTCTATGTTCGATTTCCCAACGGCAGACCCGTCTATGACTCCACTGGCTTCCGATTGAGTGATATACATAGAGTCCACAGCGAGAAACTCAAGGCTGCATCCCCGATGTTCAAAGAGGCTCTCGAGAACGACTGGACACAACACCGTTGTAAGCGTCGAAACAAGCTGTTAAGTGGATTGCCTGAGGGTATCAAATACGTCCTCGATTTGACGCCTCCAGAAGAAGGAGACGATGCGCTCGCACTCACTGCGGAACTCTCTTGCTCTCTCGGTATCCGCAGATGGTACAAGTCGGAACACACCGGTGTCGCTACTGCACATGGACTAGTTGGAGGGAAGGACGAGACTACAATCCATCCTGCTGATTGGAAGGAGAATAGGAAATCCGATCCTCCATCGCCAGAAGACGTGCAGGAAATCATTGACACAGCTGGAGCAACGGCAGTTGCAGACACTGTCGCAGAAATAAATGGCGTGGGAAACGCGGATGTAGCCTTCAAGACGGCTTTGGAAGAGAGCAAGAGATTGTCCCAGCAGAAGGCTTCTCAGGAGAGCGATTATACCCGGGATTACAATGAAAAGATTGAGGTTGATACGCTTGATTACTGCCCGATTCGGCATCGTACGGGTATTGAGCGTCTGCTACAGATCATTGAAGGCAAGGATCCGAGACTCGACTCTGCGCCCAAAGTTTGGACTCTTGCTGTTCTCGCAAAACACTTTGAGTGCCACAACGCGGTTGTCGATTATATCGTCACCTGGATGATCGCGGAACCCAATTGCAAGATCTTCGAGATTCTTCCCGAGGATTGTCTTCGTATTGGTATTATGCTTCAGAACGAGGTCGCTACCCGGTACGCCTTCACCATCTTGGTTTCTGAGGAGGCTTTTCGCATCGGCACTGGCAGATCGGATGCTGCAAATCAACCAAACACCAACTATCCTGCTGGCAAGCAGGTCACCAAATTCGGTCGGGCTCGCGAGTCACTGGATGAGGATACCCTCAACTTGATTCAGCATGCCGGTCGGAACTTCCATGCTCGAATCGAGCAGGAAGTCCAACTTCTTCTCAGCCCAAACATGAATTGGCTCCACGCTCTCCCAGAATTTAGCAAGCTCTTGCAGTTCAAGGACTTCTTGGAACGCTATTCCACTGCTGACGACTCAAGACTTCAGAACGTGAAGAAGACTATCAATGACCTGATGCACTACATCCGTGGCCGACTTCTTTGGTGCTTCTACCAACCTCTAGATGAGGCAGAACGAAAGAACTGGTACGACCACCGCAACCAGGAGCGCCATGAACTGAACGGCCTTTCAACGCATGACATGTATATCACGCTGTCCGAGCACGAGAAGGTAATGACAAGATTCTACTGGGGCTGTATGAGAGTTTTGAAGTGGCAGCCTGACAACCATCGCTGCGCAACCAACCTCATCCACGATTCCATCTGGCCCAAGACTCCCGAGATCACCGCGGCCGAAGACAGAGCAGTTACTGCTGCAGAAGCACATAGCATTCCTAGGGTCTACCTCAGCGGGATTCGGCACGGAGTCGATGATCTGAACAGGAACATCTTAAAATCGATTCGACAAGAAAACTTCCATAAAGGGGAAATTCCTAATGAGGCATACAAGGTTGAGCGACTCCTCCCAAGAACCCCGCAAGCAGCCCCTACCGAAAGAATGGATTATGATTACCAGAGAGCACAGAAGAATGACTCTTGGAGATTCCGCCCCGACGCCGTCCTTTTCAAGGCAGAACCGTCTTCTTTCAAACCTACCGTGACACCAGCCGAGAAGCCTGGTTTCTGGAAAGACGCCCTGAAAGCCCGAGATGATGCTATCACGACCGAAGGAAGCGCAAGCTCACCCAAACACGCCGCGCCTAGCATCAAGAGCGAAGCTTCGGACTCATGGCTCGATGAACCTGAACAAGAAGCAAAGCCATTACTAGATATCAAACCTGGCCGCTCTAAGGCCTGGGACCGACTACAGGAGATTTCGAACGCTTTCCATTCCAGCAAAGCCGCACCAACAGTCATGCCACCCACCTCCCCCGACCAAATCTCCAACAAAAACGTCTCCTGGGCCCTCCCCACTCCCGGACAGACCACCGAATTCCCCATCTTCACCCGCGTCTACGAGCAGGGAGATTCCACTACTGCCACGCCCAACGTCCCAAGAGACCTGGACATCGGCCCCTCTTCTCCATTCTTCAACCTCTACACCCTGTTCAACCAGATCGACGGGAAGATACAGGGCGTTTGCAATCGTATGTTATCGCGAGGCGAGATCCAGAATCTTAGACCTCCAAATTGCGATATCTGCGATACACTGCTTTGTCTAGGCGAGGATGAGTACAAGTATCTACCTCTGTGGGCGAATGGGCTTAATGATGGGACGGGAGGTGTTTTCGAGGAGGCTATTCCGCCTGCTGAGAGGGGAGGCGCAATGGGTCCGGGTCCGGCGTATCATACTGGGTCAACGGTGAACTCTTCGCGGGCGTCAACGGAGATTGATTTTGATGGAAGGAGCTCGGTATTTGGTAGTGCGGTTGATACTGATATGAGTGGTGTGGGTGGTGTGAATACTAGTGTGGGTGTTGAGGATGGGTGGAGTGTGGATCATATTGATAGGAGGAGAGTTTTTTCAGAGACTGAGTTTTTGACGCCGAGTGCGAGTGAGGATGGGAGTGTGGTTTGGGTTGGGAGGGATGAGGATGAGGAGATGATGATGAATTTGCCAATTCGGGAGAAAGGGAAGGGCATTGCTTTTGATGAGGAAGATGGGCCGGTTTTTGTCACGAATGAACGCGAGCAGGCTGCTCTTCTGGCTGCGTACTCGGATTTTGGAAGTCAGAGTGATGAAATCGGGGACAGAGGAAAGGGCAAGGAGAAGGAGGGTGATACGGATATGGAGGGTGTGGAGAGTGAGGAGAGTTTGAGTGACGCGCAGAAGGAGGTTGTGAGAGCAGTCAGTATGGATGATGATGAGAATTTCTTCAATACGCCCGATGGGGATGAAGAGTTCGCGTTTGAGAGTGATGATGAAGGGGAGGAAACGGAGACGGAGGATGATTTCGAGCATGTCGGTTGAATGGATAAATTTTGGGGGATATCAAGGAGTAAATTGGCGTTGGAGGGTCGGGGTGCTTGGGTGCTGGCTTTGGGAAACATGACTGCGAAACATGGTCTGGAAATATGGATGGATGGACGAATGGTTATGAAATTAACGACTGGATGGGCTCATTGATGGATGGATGAAAATGACGGGATGATCAGATGCTTTTGCTTTTCTGGAAGTTCTCGCGCTGGAGTTAGAAGAGTGTGTAAAAGAATAGATATATGGAATAACATTGCATATATAACCATCCGGGTGTTGTCTTTCGTGACAATTGAGACCCAGTTTGTGGAGTAAACAAGGGGCTGGACGCGCGTTCGAGACCTCAAACCTGGGGAAGAAAGCATCAACGCATGGGAACATGAGGGGTAGATCTGATAAGATAGAGATCCTGGAAGTAAACAAAGAGATTTGCCACGTAAGAAATTATTCAATCCTACAAGTCAAAGGTTCTTTAGATTCAGGAGTTGGGCTTGAGGAGTTACCAAAAAGGGGCAGATCCTTGGCGCGCTAAGGTCCGCCCACATCAACAACATCAAGCTCAGCCAGCTCACGAGCTCACCCTCCTCTCCTACCCACCACAACCGCAACGATGCCTCTCTTCCACCCCCGCCGCATAGCAATTCTGCTCTGCGTAGCAATTGCCTGCGTCTATGCTGAGAAGCATGCCGCCTCAATTGCAACCATGAGCGTTCCTGAAATAGAGGATAAGCTGCAGGTAAGCTCTTGCTGTCCTCCCACTCTTCTCCTACTTCCAACTCAAAACCAATTGCTCGATCCCCGCGGCGTATACACATGCTAATGAGTTTCTATGAAGGAATGCCCTCTCGTCCAAGATCTTAACACCTACAAGCTCGCCACATCCCCCCAAACCTCGTCCTTGACCTCCCGCATCTTCTCGATCCTCTTCCCCTCCACGCCCGCCGTCAACGCCCTCCTCGCCACGCTGTATATCTCCGGGCCTCCTAATTTCCTGCTCGCGCTCTGCCCGCCGAACATCGATCCCTCTTCTCTCTCCGTCATGGTGGCATTTGCTGTTGGTGGACTATTGGGAGACACCCTGTTCCATTTACTGCCAGAGATTTTCCTCGGTGAGGATGCGCCCGAACATGTGCGCTTTGTGCTGGTTGAACCGAACAGGAATCTTTTGCTTGGCGTGGCGATTATGGTTGGGTTTGTGACGTTCGTGGCCATGGATAAGGGGTTGAGGATTGCGACTGGTGGGGAGGGAGGACATGATCATTCACATGGTGGACATGGACATGGAGAGGTGGAGGTCGTGAGACCAGTGGGCAAGGGGAGTGCGCTTGAGCTGGAGAATTCGCCTGCTAAGAGTACGAGGTCGAGGAAGGGGAAGGCTACGGGCACGAGTAATGGTATCGCGGGTACGGAGTTGGAGGTTTTGAAGGAGCAGAAGGATAAGGACAAGGAGATTAATGCTAGTGTTAAGCTGGCTGGGTATTTGAACTTGATGTATGTTTATTGTGCTCTGCGCTATGTGGATGGACAGCATGCTAATAAGTAAACAGCGCCGACTTCACCCACAACATCACCGACGGCCTCGCCATGTCCTCCTCCTTCTACGCCTCCCCCACCATCGGAGCAACTACCACCGTCGCCGTTTTCTTCCACGAGATCCCACACGAAGTAGGTGATTTCGCCTTGCTCATCCAATCCGGCTTCTCCAAGCGTCAAGCAATGGGCGCGCAGTTCCTGACTGCTCTCGGTGCTTTGCTCGGTACGGTAATTGGCATCGCGGTGCAGGAGTATGGGGGAAGTGGAGGGGATGGTGCAGGTGGCAGGTTTGATGGGTTGATGGGTACGAGTTTGAGCTGGGGGGACATGCTGCTGCCGTTTACGGCGGGAACGTTCTTGTATGTTGGGACGGTGGCGGTCATTCCGGAATTGTTGGAGACGGGGAAGGATAGAGGGGTTGAGTTGAGGAAGACGGCGCAACAATTTGCGGCCATGGCTGCGGGGGCGGGGATAATGCTTTAGTGAGTTGAGTAGGGTGATGAGAGAAAGAGGTGTGCTAATATTCGACAGTATTTCTTGGTCCTAGATCATCGACATGGGGGCTTGGAAGTACGGTATACATCATAGAGGATGAGGGTATAGATGAGGGGCAATCAGAAAGGCAGGGCGCCGAAAATAGATGGTAATGTACAACAGTATTTTGACCTGGGGTTGGATACATCTGGGTCTGGAAGGAGAGAGGAAGACGGAGTACCGACCATGTGAAAAAGCGGAGAGGAAACGAGATCCGCCTCCCACGTGGACGAATATTGGATAGATAGGTATCGCAATTTCCATTCCGCTGCTATTTCTAAACTTCTCTTCTCTTCTGTGCCATGCTTTCGGTGGCCAGATCTGGGTTGGTACTGTAGTATTCTTGTGCTTTCTACATCATTTCTCATCCCTGTCTCCTTCTTTCCTACCTTTTGTCTTGTTCCCTCGCGGCATACTCCTTATCTTCTTTCTCGATAACGTGGCCAGATGCATCTCCCCACCCATACCACCTCTACCATTCTTCTACAACTTCGGTCATCCAGATCGTATGCTAAGAACCGGAATGTTCCGGCGCCGTCGATCTCACATCTGATCCGATCAGATCTAGGAAGCTTGTTCTGTGGCTTCTGGTTTATGATTTGTGGTTCGCTCGGCGTGGTGACGGCTTTGGTGGTGGAGAGGACGGCGTGGAGCTAGGGCGCACATTATCGTCATGATGATGTGGTTTTGAATTATTCGAATTGTTTGAAAGGGGATTCACCCTGGAGAGTCAACATCGGAATGGGGCGGCTGTTTGTTTGCCGTTGAATTTGCCACCTTCGGGTATGAGGACTCTGACTTGCGGTGCCCTGGGTATATGGATACGGGATCATTTCCGAATTGAGGATCGGAATTTAAGTTGGAGGATTATAGAAAATTACTCACTCGTGGAAGACTGGAAACAACATGTGGGTGAAACAATCAAGAGAACAAAAGGAAGACTCATACTGAATGGGGTTCATAAAAAGAAGGGGTTGATGGGATTGAAGATTTTAGGTTGAACAATTTTACCGAGCAGTTGTTGTCAGCTTCGGTAAGTCTGCTCGTGTTGTCCTCCTGATCAGTGGAGGACAATCGGCAGAGAAGCCTTCGAGAATTGAATAAAAATATTGGCTGATCAGCTTTCAGAATAAAACCAAGAATACAATTGCCAAGGCCAGGTGGAATCGTGTGCCTGCTCATGATGGTTGCGATGTCCAGATGGTCACAACAGAGCTGATGTCCCGGAATCTTCGAATTTTTGGAATTCAGCGAATTTTCCTCAATGGGGTTGTAAATCCGAGTCTCGGTTCTCGGATGGCTGCAAAGCTGTGTGGAAGAGAAAGTTGCGATGAGGGTTGAGTTATCGCGCTTTGGTCAGATGAGACCGTCGAGGTAAACCCCTGATCTCGCCTTATAGCGAGGATTGCGGAAGGGTGGTGTGTCAAAACGTTAGTTTAAGGGTACGTCTGCTCTGCTTGTATTGTTCCCTAACAATGGAGGATGCTACTTGACAAGCACTTTTGTGATAGAACTTTGGCTAACCACATCGCAAGATACCAATACAAACATATCAAGTGAAAAAAATATAATATTGCGAAGTGCCAATGTCAATGGTAGGCGAGATTGTGCACGTGGGCGAGATATCCGCCAAGAACACAGAAAGCGAGCGTTTGGAGCGTAACATTGCTCTGTACCAAGGCAGCACAATTTGAAATTATCATGGCTGTCTATTGAGCTGAGCCTGAGATCCGGGCTGCAGCGGCAACAGTCTTATGTTGAGATATTGAACTTGACATTGTCTGCATGAGGCTCGAGCATGCCCATAAAGTGGACGTTGCGAAAATGCGCATCTCATGTCCCCTTGGACCTCGAGAGACCCTTGGTTTCTCTGCTTGCATGCACTGCTTTGCCTGCCCCTGCCCTTCGTTGCTGCTGCTGCTGGGAAAGGAAATATTCTTGCGGACGCTTCCTGTTCTTTCGGTGACGTGTTTTCACAATGCGGTACCATTGCATCGACGAGTTGGCCCATCTCGTACCCCCATCTTCTCACCTTCGTGCTTCTAGACCAGCATATACCTTTTGTCTTTGGCACCTCACATGTTGCTGTCGCTGGTCAGCCTCAATTGTATTTCCTTTTTGGGCGGGGACTAATCCACATGATGCAACGAATCCCTTCACGCCGTATCGAGTTCGAGTTGAAAGTTGGTCTGCCGGCGACGTCTAGTTGCAAGCCATGATCTAAATCGTCGTCTGATGGTACGCTTGATTGAGTGGTGTCATTCGTGGAACACAAAATCATCGGAAGTTTCTGTGATGAAGTTTGGAGAAGGTACGTTCTGCACGCTTTTCAATATTCTGACAAGGGTATTGATCGGAGATCTAGTTGGGGGACACAGTTCATGATGAAATACTTTTTTCCCACCTGTTCACTCCAATCCAAAAATCATTTCAATTATCTTTGCATGTTCTCTGAGTCATGTTTGTGCCATACCACCAACCCTGGAAGCGAAGATATACCTTACAGCCGGATCATATCTAGTGGTCGCCGGCGCCATCTTGAAGTTTGGTCCGCTCCTTCCTTCCACCAGCAACGACTTTCAACCCACTTTTACACCACAGCAAAAACGACCTTCGACATAGCTTCGATCTCGACACCATCATCGGTATTTCCTAATCCCCTCCTGGCCAAGCGGAGGCCGCAAGCGATCTCTGAAGTATCTCTCCTTCGCACATTCTTTTGTCTTTATCCACATTCTCTGGGGCCTTTTGCGGGCATTATGCTTCCTGGGGAGTGAAGAAGACCCGAATATCAGCAAATACCTCGCTTTTCGCGCGAAAATCGCTCCTTATTCCAGTTCTACAGCATATTTCAGTACTTCTCTACACGTGATATCAACAAATTCGAGCGACACGATCAAAAAACGACTTCGAGGGGGTAGGACTCAAGAACTGCGACGGACTGGTGGATGATGGCGGGCCCTGGCAACAGGCTGCCAGGTTCGGGCTCGATTTCATCGGATTTTATCGCACATACCGATTCCTCAACTTCGACACCATCACCTCCGCACGCAATCGCGAACCCAGCGCTCCTCTTTACCGGACCACGGTACAACAGCACAAGCCAACATGTTTCACATTACTATGGGAATATTCCAACAAGGGGATACCATCCAACCTGCACAACGGATATCATACAGCATGTGGACGGTTTTTTCATGGCCGATTCCAGTCTACGCAAGGTGGTCGAGAGATACCCAGAGCTTCTGCAAAAAATCTCGCAAGCAATTGATAATGTGGTTAGCTGGGAATTCAAACAAAACCCCTATATGAATCGGTATGTTAGGAAATTGTCTCGGCAGCATTCGCTCATGTATCCAGGCTCGACCGCGCCAATATACTGTTTCGCGAAATCACAGCGGCGGACTACCATCCCTTGGTTGTATGCGCTTTCAAGATCCCCCCTCTGCGTGTCCAAAATAATACCATTGAGCTATTTCTGCTTCAATGCCGCCAAGAACTCTTTGCACAAATCTTCAGTTGGGTTGACACACCCCATGATACACATCACTTGCTTCGGAGAATGCTGTCTTGGATTCATCTTTCGAAGAGGCCACTGTCTGCCAGGGAACTTCAGGAAGCGATGAGATTCTCCCTGTCTGATTGTCAACCACCATTGCATACTTTACATACATTTCAAGAGCTCAACTTTCTCGGTGGCGGGTTCATTCAATTTCGGGAAGCGACAAACGAAGTCACAATACCAGAAGGCTTCAGACAGTCCATCGGAAATTACTTCGGCAGATATGGGGGTGACTATGGCGGATATCACGACCGTATGTGTTTCGTCTGCTTGGATTACATAAACCGCGCGATTGGATTTGCCAGCTCTGGTACTGACGCCATATCTCTGGAGCATCGACTTCAGCTCTTTCCTCTCTTGGCCTATGCAGTCGAGAACTGGCACTATGATGTTCAGCCAACGACAGGATACATGAAAAGAGCTGCTGCGTACCTCCGGGACGACGAGATCATCAGAATCATGATGCAAATCCAGCGCAAAATTCAGTTCGAATCCCAGCCGGACGGGGTCAGCAGCCAAGAGCTGAGCCAGCGGCACCGCTGGGATACCACGAGGTTGAATTACGCGGTGTCAATCGGGAACTATCATCTTGTGGAAGCGTTCCTGATTTGTGGTTGCAATCCGAATGGAGAAGCTGACCATCAACCACCGCTTATTTCTGCTGTCATGAACAGGCATTCGAATATAGTCCGACTGCTTGTGGGCTATGGCGCGAACGTCAGCATAGTCGATTTCGCTAACCGGACTCCACTTTACCTTGCAGTGTTTCAGAACGACTTTGCGACTGTCCAATATCTCCTCTCTACACGTGCACGTGGAGATTTAAACCATCAGATGGAGATGACGGACAGAATGACACCTCTAATGGCAGCTATCTGCAATGGAAACCTTCAAATTGCCGAAATACTTCTTCATGCAGAGCCACAAGTCTATCTCCAGGCTTGTGATGGACAGACAGCTCTCTCATACGCTCTCCCGAAATCCGAATTCCGGAAGCTGGCAATCAGGATGTTTGAACTGGGAGTCAGAAAGGAAACTTGGACCTCACAATCGATGGCTGACATCACCCTTTATGAGGCTATCATCGAAATCACGGATCGTGCTGTTCGCAATCAGGTTACGGCTTGTCTTTGGAAGATCGACGAAGCACTCCGTACACAGGGTCCATCTGTTGACTACGAAAAGTGGTCAGAGAGCTTTGTGCGCAAGTTTCTGGATAATGTCACTGCAGATAGTGATCTAACTGCGATTAAGAAAGCTGTTGCAGAAGAGCGCCGGAGGCTGAAAATGATGTTACCTCTGGGCAACAATCTTCGTCAAAGGTACATGCTTCGCCGTGCTGTCGGCATAGGGGCTTTTTCAGGTGCCTGGGAAGCCATGGATCTGGTGGAACGGAAATTCGTCGCTGTCAAGTTCTTGCTGGACCCAAAAAATACCAGCAACTGTGATGATGCAGCCAAAGAGCGCAAGTTCATGCGGGGAATGAACCATCCCAACGTACTGAAATGCCTGGACTTCATGACGACTCAAGGTGTTCCCGTCAATATCACAGAGTTCGCGTCCCAGGGCGATCTGTGGCATTATTTGAGGAAACATTGTCGCTATGGACTTCCAGATGCGATTGCAAAGATAATGTTTCGACAGATCATGGAAGGACTGATTTACTTGGTAGGCATTCCCCGTGTTCGTTCCTTTCCGTGCTATTCTGATATGCATCAGCATGCCCAAGACGTGGTTCACAGCGATCTCAAATCACTGAATATTCTGGTGTTTGAGAACAACCTCGTCAAAATAGCCGATTTTGGTAACAGTAAACGGATTCCGGCAAAGGATTATGGATACGTCCATCAGGTTCCGTGCACGCCAACACGTATGCCCCAACATGTGCTCTTGCATACATATCCCTTCGAACCAGGACCAACTAACACCATTGCAGACATCGCACCAGAAGCAATCGACGACGAAGAAGCTAGTGAAGAATGGATCCTCGCCAAGCCCTGTGATGTTTACTCCGCTGGTGTCTGCCTTTACGAACTGCTCGCAGGAAAGGAACCATTCAACACACCTGGCAGCGAGACAGATTACGAGGAGCTCTATCGACAAATTCGCGAGGGTGACCTCCGATTTGACAACTACGTTATGTGGGGAACGCACGACGATCTTGCAATGCACCTCCTTGCTCGAATGATGAACCTCGATCCCAAGAAACGACCAACAGCCGAGCAGGTCCTGGCCCATCCTTGGCTTACACCAAATCCTGCGAGACAGAACATGTTGGATACGTTCGGTTTACGAGAACCTCATGCTCGGAAACCGACAAGCTTCAATGCCCATCGGCCAGAATGGATCACGCCACCCCCAAGGACAAGACGTGGGGACCACTCTTACAGTGAGGGACTGGACGAGGAATTTAACCTGTTTGCTCCACCATCGCGTAGGAAGCGTGCGGATGCCTGCCTCAGCCAAGAGTTAAATGACTTTCGAAAAGAGTACGATTTCTCGGTTCATCCGCCGCGACTGGGATATTGAGCTTTCATCCAAGTATCCGGCCTCCTCTGATCCTTCTCTGGTCTTGGATCGTCGTTTATTCCTCGGTGTCCATGTTTTTGCTTTGAGGTCTCAATGTTTGGAATTTTGTTGCGGTTGCTTGGGGTTGGAAGGCTGATTTGGAGCTTGATGGGAGGTATGGTTTGAATATGTTTTATGTTTACGTGCTTTATGTTTACGCGCTTTATGCTCTATTTGGTGGTGGTATTAGGGGTGGTGTGTTGTACGACGCGCACGAGAGAATGCTTTTCATTCTTTTTTGGCCGGAGGTAGCGAGGTCTTGAGACAGGCTTTCGCAGAGAGCGATGTCTCCACAGCTTATTGTCCAGGGGGCTGTTATTTAAGAGCGGTAGAGCGTTCGCGTGACTTGGGTCAATAGCGACGATACCCCAATGTAGTTTTGTTCTTTGCAATTGGAATATGCCACATGAATACGTTTGTGACAGTGACAGTGACAGTCAACCTAACCTGGATGCAACGAAACTCAGCCTGCTATGTCTTAGATTCCTGTGTGAGTTTGATTTTTGCCTCATTGCTCGCCATCAATGGTTTGGTCCCCATGCCTTGGGAAGCAAAAGAGAGCCATCCTTTCAATTCCTTGACACCACAAAGCAAATATCAGAAGTCCCAGCCCATTTGCCAAATTCCATCCCAACCAAACATCCAGCAACGCCAGAATTTATATCCGTCTCCAGTAACACCCTTTATTCCTCCCCACCAGCAAGCGCAATACAACTAAACCTCAAATCCCCACCACCACTCCTCTTCTCCATATCAATCACCCTCCCAATCCCCAACTCCACCCCCCTCTGACTCAACAGTCCCTCCTCCCCCAAAAAGCCCCTATTCAAAGGCCCCATCCTACTCCCCTCCAACTCCCACAAACACCCGTCATCACCCTTCACAAACGCCACGAAATGCTGGCCCAATCTATCCCCTGCATCTGCACTCGGCGCACTCGTATCGCCTAGTTCCGCAACACTCTGATGTGCTGAGAGGAATGCGTCGTTGTCGTATAGCATCTGTGCGCGCTCTTCCATTTTGAGAGGGATTGCGGCGTCGCGGATCTGTAGGGCGAGGGAATTCGGCTGGAGGTGGTGCCGTGCGGTGCCGTTGATGAGGCAGTGCAGGAGGCCGATGGAGCCGCAGGCGTGGCCGATGGTTTGCTTGAACCAGATTATAGGTTCTGAAGGGCCGGAGAGGGAGTATGGTTGGAGAGGGGCGTCTTCGGACTGGCGGTTGGCGTCCCAGGCTGGTGTGAGGGGGAGGATTACGAGGAGGGCGTGGATTGGGGTTGGGATCAAGGAAAGGAGATCAGGGTCGGAGAGGGAGTAGACGTCGTGGAATTGGAGGGTCGGTGAGAGACCGAGTTTCGACGAGAGGGCATTCATTACTTGGGGGTTGTTTTCTGCTGGAGTGTTAGAGATGGAGGAGGGGAGATGGGGATGGATGGGTAGGGGGGACATGCCGAGAACTGTGACGGTCTTTTTGCCGTTGTGGATTTCGATTGGGATGGGCATGGTGGGCGAGTCCTCTGTTGGAGAGGCAAGTATTTGGATTGTTTGGTTCGAGAGGATGTTGGTGTTGTTTCCACAAGGAGAGAAGAGGAGCACGGAGATGTTAAAGAGAGCGAGCCTTGCTGACGAGGCTGGAGGTGGGGCAAGGCAGCGGCGAGTGCGTCACGCAAGGCTGAGTGAGGTGAAGACAGCTCCTGAAAGTTCGATTAGTACCGAGCAATATGCAAGGTCAGAGAATCAAAATAGGAAGTCGGAACCATCGCGTCCTTCTACCGGGGGGACATATCATGTGTAAGTAAGTACACTGAGTAAAAGAGACTCTTAAACGGGAAGAAGGAATATTTGGTCACGTGTAGCATTGCTGTTAGACATCTAGCCACCTAGCAAATGTGAGAATTACACTGGCCTAGTTGAAAAGAATATCAGTTTTGAGAAGTCGTTGCAAAAAAGGTTAGACTCAACAGCGGTTGTTTTTTCTCGTCGTCACTAGGTTATCCAGTCTCCATTTCGGTCCGCACTCTTCAATCGACGAAGCTGTTCCAGGAATCAAATCAGATCACAACCCTATTCCTTAAAACAACACTGTGAAAGGGAGCAAAGCAATGGCTCTGACTAAATTCTGGACTTTGTTTGCAATCAGGCCACTAAGATCTAGGATTGCAATGATTGTTTGTTTATTTCCTACAATTTAAGCGAGCTTGTCAACAGTTCAAAGGGCGCTGATTAACAAGTGACATCATTTAGTGACTTGAAAAGGAAGTCAACGGCAAGAACTTGTTAAAGCTTCACGAATGTCAGAGTACCGCCTGTACCAAAGTCTCAATTTCAGATGCTTTCTTATGATCACGGGGGAAAAAATAAGTTAGTTGCAAAAAATTGTCGTACCTTGGTATAGTGGTGGATACAGTTGCCGCACTCTCTTGTGGATTGTATAAGGATATGGATTCTATCAGAATATGGATTCTATAAGGATATATTGTCTGGGGGAAAAACATGACGTGGGAGTTTTGAAGAGACGTCCAACTGGGAAGTCTAGTAGTCCGTTCTGTATTGTGGTGACTCAATGATCATCGACCATTTCTCGATCTATGCGCAAACGACAAAGAATCACGTCGCTTTGTCCAGTCTCTTCTTCTGGATCTTCATATGCCGATTGTATTCCTCTGGAATCGAGGAACTAGCATCGGCGACGACTGCGACAAAGGGAAGACGATGTAAGTTGTTTACACAGATATGCCGTGGTGGCTCAGGAGAAGCTAGGGAACTCGGTGCACGAGGTTTCCCCAAAGCGTGTTCTGGAAAAGGTTCTTCATGTGTAATCCCACATCTCGCAAAATCCTCGATGAGGTCGAACAAGCTACCTCCATAATCTTCTGCGCCCACCTTTGGCCAGAGACCTAGAGTCTTGGAGTCTTGAATTTCTTCATGAAGTCCGCAGACACGCCTCTATAGGGCGCGATTTGAGGCTTTCCACACACGTCACAGCCCGGGCTAGTGTAGAATTCCAGGTTGTTATATGCTATCTCGAGGAATATACCGATGGCTCGGAGTCGACCCTTCAGGATGTGCTCCAAGATTTCCAGGGGCAGAACAAGGTCAGGAGAAACCACTTTGCGATGCGTGTCCAGCAAGGCTCCTGACTTTGTGACCCGGAGACTGCTAGCGACGCGATTTGCTACCATCTTGAAAGCCGCCTCGTCACCAAAGACCGAGGCTATCATCAAGGATTCCAGTTTCCAAAAATACTCCAACGAACGACCAGCAACAGGCTTGGAGAATCCTCTCCAGATAGGCTTGGCAAGCTCAACGCATTCGTACCTATCGCAAAGTACGGCCACATGGTAGCTGCGCGCCGATGGCGTTTCTGCAGGGTGTTGGGTGGGTCTCTTGCCGTGAGCAATATCCAGGAGTATTTTGAGAGCTGGATAGCTATCCTCGGTAAAGTCTATGGTTTGAAAAGAGGGCGATGAGTATTGCGGAGAGCCTTGCGGCAAGGTATCGGAGCCGGGGTCGATGAATCTGGTGCTTCCCCATGGTGGATAGAGGAAGTTTCGCCAGACTGGAGATGCACGGCACAAGGCAACCGATGATGCAGTATCTGTGACTATGGCTGACCTTACGGGGTCAGTGTACGTGAAAGTTATATCGCCTTGAGGCGTTTGGCTAGAAGTTGGATTTGTGCTTGCGGATGCCATGTTGAAGACTTGGTTGCGAATTTGCGTCCAAGTTCAAGATGCTCCAACCATATTCTTTGTAATAGACTACGGGTACTTATAGATCTGTACAATGAAGTATCGTAGTTCCCAAGACTGTTCGGTTACATCTAATTCGTTGATCAGCGAGGAATGCATGGGCAATCGTGGACTAAGCTCGCATTGTTCCAGTGAGAGGACAATGCTTTTACTGACAATAAATGCAATGTAATATGATAGCAAGTAACAAGAGGTTAGCTGAGCTCTAACCCTGAGAGGATTATCACAAAGACATGTTCCCGACAACAAAGGTTGGAAAGTACTATGTCCAGGACTCGTCTTCAAACAAATTTTGGAACCAGCTATGAAATTTGCTACTCGAACAAATAGGTGACAAGAATGACCTTATGATTAGCTGACATAGACCCAGAACCATCCAAGGTCTTGCCCATCCCTTTTGGATAGCTTTCTTGTTTTCGTAAGGTAAACACTATCGCTCGATGGCATACCAAGTGCCGGGCAGGATTAACAATCTGCAACAGATGATAGAACCTAAGTCACACATCTTCTAGTCTTCGTATAGAGGTCTTGGGCAGAACCCCGGTGCTCGAGGTCGCTCACGAGCGAGCCGGATCTATATTGAAGTCTTTATCCACTAGCTCAAATCTTCGCTAGGCTCGAGCCTTCGGACTTCCGAATAGGGGAAAGTATGCTGATCCATCCTCACTAAAACTCAAATTATGTTCTCAGCACTAAATTCAAGAGCCTCCGCACTAGTGCACTCTTAGCTTCGCAAATGGATTCCGCAAACGTTAAGGGATATGCAACGACTATTTTCGTGGTCCCAGATCATCAAGCAAGCCACCCATATCACTCGCTGTCAGGGTCCTGCCAAGCCCACAGCCAGTTTAACTCAAGATCAAGAATGGTTGCCTGATTAGGTAGGAGAAGTCGAATGCGGGGTGGAAAGAAACAGCGGGCCGGTCCCGTTGACCTGAGCTGTAGGGTATGAACCTATGCGGATGTCCTTATTCCGAGATCCGGATTTGCATGAACGTGTCAAGAATGTCACTCGGAATACTTCATAGACTTCCTATTCGATCAGCTTTCTTAACTGGTTCATCTTTCTCTTTCCAACTCTGGACAATCCGGCGACAGAAGTACTTTTTCTCGGCCTTTGACGGGGTAAATTATGCTTCAAGATCTAGGCACAAGCTTTGAAGAACTGTAGATCTTGGTCATCTCTCCTTGAGTAGTAAGATTGTTTGAGCAAGCATCCGGAGCATCTTGATACCTACGATATCGCTGTCGCCTTCCATTTCAAGTTTTCCTCGTCGCCAGAATAAGAATGGCATCACGGCAGTCTATTTGTGACACCGAACTCACTGTCATTAAGCCTCGTTCCGTTCAAATCGTGAACGTTTTCGACTTACGAATGCCCCAAGAAAATCAACTCACTGGGTGGCAAGTGTCGTTTCTCTATGGGTCACGGATGCAAAGACTCAAATTTCGACTATTATGTGCCATGACTTGGTCACCTATACGAGAGCTAGACATGATTGTCAAAGAAACGCTCACAAGTTCATCCTCGTAGGGACCTAACCGGACTGATCCCAGCATGAGACAAGAAGATACTGATCTTAAAAATCTCAGAACTTAGTAGCTGAGCCTCTGTGTGAAGCTGAGATCCATTATCTCCTCGTTGCCAGCAAGTCAAGTAGATCGTAATGTCTGCACTAGTGTCAAGTCCAATCGCATTCGCAAGCTCCCTCGGCGCTACATTTCGTGGAATCATCTCTCCTCGGAATACCCAAAAGGATTGTTTATACGTGAAGATTGAAGCAATGGAAGCCATTCTTTGAGATGGTTGAGAAGAAGTGGAAGAGCAAAGGAGAAGCTTCAGGGCGTTTTAGCAACATCAAAAAAGGATATATACCCTGAGTATTTCCCTCAACAGCTTTCGTTTCTCATCAGCTTCAGCATCAACCATCCACAAAACACATACAACGCCTCAAATACTCCATACAAGACTTCAACAACATTCATCATGCAATTCTCCGCTGTCACCTTCATCGCTTTCGTCGTCACAGGCGTCGTCGCTGCACCTGCCGCCGACGAGATCTTTGCCCGTGCCAACTGCAACGATATCGTAAGTCATAACTCTGCTGACTTCTCCATCAACTGCTTCTGGGCACCTCCAAAATAAGACTGGTACTAACTTGTTCATCTTTTCAGATCCCAGCTTGCAATGGAGGCACCATCTCTGGTCAGGCTGAATGCCGATGCTCTGGCCAAGAAGCGCCTTGCGATCTCTGGCACTGCCCTGGCCCCGCTCCCAATGTTGTAAGTCCTGTTCCTTCCATGATATCTAATGATCATGTGCTGATGAACTCGTTCCACAGGCTGTCTGCGGCCAGTGCAACACCGGATGTGTCTGGATCTAAGTGATTGACTTGACTGACGGGCGATATTCGACTCGACAGGGTTGGCGAAGTACGTGTCATCTTCACGTGGTGGTATTTTGCTTGACCTGTCTTTACTGGATTGCTTTCCTATGGCTCTACAGTAGTTTAACAATGTGCAAGAATCTTACTTAAGGAACGATAGATTTCTATCTTCTTCTTCTCGTTGCGTACCGTGACGATGATTCTTCTCTTCTTATATTTACCCATGACTTTGAGACGGTCTTGTCAGCGATGCGGTTCATGAACACCTTAACCCGACTTCGAAACCTTCCCCTTGCGATCTATCCCAACGTTCAAAGACATGCTGAACTTCTTTTCAAATCTCGCTAAGTAATATAAACTCCACCCCTGAGAGCGTCATATGTCGCCATTCTTGATTTCTAAGTCGATCCCGGCAAATCGGGATGCACGTGACGTCAACGACCCCTCCACGATTTACCCATCTCCGTCCTCGCTTCTCCCGATCTCAAAGCTACACTACATACTTACACGTCAACAAGAGAAAGACTGTGCATCCAAATCCTCTCTAGTGCTCAAGGTTCCTCTTTGCAGCCGTATTCACTGAAAAGCACGTCCAGTGTTGTCTCATCTCCACGACTCTGTCAGCGCCGTTCAAAATCTCCATCAGCATCTCAGACTCACAACGCGGGGCTCCTGTCAATCTGAGATCAAAGCCTCAGATAAGATAATGCGTTTCCTGCATTGCGTATTCCTGGCTGCCGGTATCTTTGCCTCACTGGCAACCGCGCAGGATGCTCAGAAACACCTCGGCCACCCGATACAAGAAAGTCTTCAGAATGAACCATCACCGAACACCGTACCAAAGAATTTCGCAGCAATACTGCCATCACCTCTAGCCCAACTCGTGGTCACTTCAAGACCATATCCACAGTGCGGAGATAATGAAATCATCATCAAAAACCACATCGTGGCAATCAATCCTGTCGATTGGAAGATCCAGTCCCCGATGGGTCGGAACTTCAACCTCACATACCCTGTCATCCTTGGGGAAGATGTGGCCGGTGAGGTCGTAGAAGTCGGCTCGGAAATCAAGTCTAAATTCTCGGTGGGTGATCGAGTAATGGCTCATCCTCTTGGTCTAGGAAATGGTGCTGCATATGGCGGATTTCAGCTTTATCCTGTACTGAAAGCGGCCACTGTGTCGAGAATCCCCGATTCCATCACTTTCAAAGAAGCGGCTGTTCTTCCGTTGAGTATCTCAACGGCTGCAGCTGGTCTGTTTATGAAGTCTACATTGGGTCTAGAATATCCTTCTGTGGATGCGGAAACTTCTCAGCGAGCGAAAGGCTCAACACTGCTGTTATGGGGATGCTCCTCTTCAGTTGGGAGTTCCGTCGTCCAACTCGCGACAGCAGCTGGGTACTCGCTTATCACGACGGCTTCACCTGGGAATTTCAGGTACTGTAAGGCGCTTGGCGCTGATCAGGTGCTAGACTATCATGACGTGGACATTGTGGAAAAGTTGATTGGCCATCTCAAAGGGAGGAAGGTGGTTGGGGCATATGATGCTATCGGCTCTGAAGTCACGGTTCGACAATCTGCAACGATTCTGCATGCACTCGGAGGTGGGAAGATTGCCAGCGTTGGGCTCGCACCGGAAGTATTTTCTGACGTCAAAGTTTCTCGTGTCTCGTCAGGAAACATCGTAACACAAGAGCCAGAGGTTGCCGAACAGATCTGGGGTGAATTTGTGCCTTGGGCGTTGGAGTCTGGGAAATTAGTTGCCAGACCCAAGGCACTTGTCGTTGGGAAGGGGTTGGAGAATGTACAGGCAGGACTGGATAGACAAAAGGAAGGCGTAAGCGCTTTGAAAATTGAAGTTGTACTCAACTGAGCCAAATCGAGACGCTCTTTGGTCTTGGGATGCTCCCCCGAATAGTATTAAGAAGGAAAGGAAAAGGAGTAACTGATAGCTCAGATCATTTCTAACGCTTCCGTGTGAATTAATCTGGTCTTCAATCAAATAGCTTCCTGAGCAACATAGATTGGTATCACGTGATAGCCAGCAATGTCTTCCTCGAGATTTCGTCGAGAAAGTGTACGAAGATGCCTCTATCTATTTACAATCCAAGAAATACAATGTCCAATGGTATCCGGTCCTCTCCCGCCTCCCCATTTCTAACGCCGAAACCAAAATATTTACCCTCCCTACATCCGAGGCACAGTTCCTATCATCTGACCAATCTCCTCCCCACCACCCCAAAACCCCTGCATGGCTGCATGGCATCAACCATCCACAACTCTTCTCGAGACCCAAGAAGAAACTTTGTTGCACATCGCACTTTTCACGTCTGATTCGATCTCAATAAACGAAGCCTACACACCTCCTCATTGGCTCGTCGTGCTGAAGAAAATACGTTGCGGCACGTGATTGGTGCTTAAACAGTTCACCGCCCCTTTTCTTTGGTCGGGGAGGACGAATCGGGCTTTTATGTGCTTGAAAATTCGGGAGAAGGGAGTTTGGGGTTAGTGTTGACGTTCTTGTATCGCTACATTGACAGTAAAGAACGGATATAGAAGGTTCGAAAGTGGAGAGAATGTGGGGATTCGAGAATGTGGTACTCACTCGCTTGTCGAAGGATGACAGTTCCTGTTCAGTTGGTACTGAACCAGTAAGACAAAACCCGCTTGGAAGAAGTGAAGAATGGCTAGAATCGCCACAAACATAAATTTGACTAGGTTCTGACTATACCTACGGAGAAAGTAGAGAGCATGGCAAAGTGCAGTATGTCGACTGCCCCTGAACAACTCGCTTGGAACCGCACACATCTGTCTGGGTTTCCAGCGCCTCATCAAACCCTTGTTCGAGGTATCAAGCACGAAGTGATGATATTAGCCCTGAATAATAGTACTCATATACATTCTACAAGCCAGATGTTGATAAATTCCTTCGCTGAATAGCTGTGCGTAGACAACAGAAACGCCACAAAGATCCCAGCAGATCAAAATACAGTATTTTATACCTGCAGTCCGTTCACACCCCTCACCAGATCTCCCACATGTGGCTGACTGTCCCTCCTCTCACTTGATCCCACGGGCTTTCTCGCCGTTGCACTCCTTCTTCTCTCCCGCATTCGCTTTAAGGCTTTAGTAGCTTCGCCCTCCGCATTACTTGCAATTTTGATGTTGCTCACCTGATCGTCTTCAACAACCCTTCCGTGATTGAAGTTCTCGCCGAAGTCACCAACCACATCGCCGTCATCCTTGTACCTGCCGTCAGACATAGGAGCCAGGGCTGAAAGGCCAGGCAGCATGCCCCCGGAACCATAGCCCGAGTCCCGGAAAAGCAGGGGCTCTTCGTCTCTGGCGCTGCGTACTGGTTCTAAATTGCGAAGACTATCTTCTAGGAACTGCTGAGGGTAGGCGTTGTAATCGCCAAAGCCAGCATTGATTGTTACAGGTTGTGTTCGCCCAATCGCATCCTCAAAGACAGGTGGATGTCGCCAAACAAACTCGGTTCTGGGATACCCTTCCTCGGTCATGTACTCCTTCTTGCTTGTGAGTATTGGCTCGGTGAAGAGGTTCTTCAAACTTCTGGATGTCTTCACAGTATGATTTGAGGCGCGGGAATTAGCTCGAGACCGAGGTTTTGGATCTCCGCGAGCAAGACCGATGACTGGAGCTTCGGCGCTTTCATACTCCTCGGGATTTGCTGGCTGATGGACAGGATATTGAGTTAGAGAGCTAGTGCGTGACCGTGAAGAGTAGGGTCGTTTGGACAGTGACCAGGTCCGATTCATACTACCAGTGATCTTGTGCTTTGGGACTTGAGACTCTGGGATCTCAACAAGTGTTTTGCCATCTTTACTCTGAACGTAGTGCTTCGTAGGTAGGAATTCGGTGTCGAGCACTGGGAGAATATGATGTCGAACTTCGTGTGTATGTATCTCGCGGAAGATGCGCTCTTCGTTGATCTCGTGTCGAACAGGCGTGACGTGCTCGTGGGTAACGGCTAGTATTGCGCATTAGCATTCGCTTTCTTGCTAATGCTATCTGTGGATGTTATAGAGGTTGGAGTGAGAGGCCAATTTGCGGGGGGAAATGACACCGGAAGCTCAATGTCATGAGGGGATGAGTGCAATGGGGACAATCCCGGCGTGGCAGAGAAGGAGCGTGTAGAGGTCCGCGACATCACAGACACAGGACGTGGCCGCTTCTCAGAGATGGAAGGAAGAGGAGGTGGGGGTGTACCGGGAAGTGTCTTAGTAATAACGTCTGTGTCCACCGTGTTGCTCAAGTCAACCACTCCATCCAGATTTGGAGGAACACTGGAGTTCTCGAGAATCATTCCCTGTCGTTTGTTGGTCTTGCTCGTGTATGGAGACCGTACAGAATGATCTGTATGATCCGTCTGGATATTGTTGCCAGGGCGATTGCTGACGTTTGGGAAAGTAGAATAGCTTACTGAACCACTCTTCGACTTCTTGTGCCCATTTGTGACCTTGCTTACAGGTGGATGAACAGGGCTTTCATTGGTGATGGGCATTGCAGGCATTCGCTTGACCGTGTGGTTGACAGGGGAAGTAGGAGTGTGCTTGTTGTTCATTTGCGGCGGCGGCGACTTTGGTTTGCGCACTGGAGCTGCAACTGATGGAGGGTCTTGAGCAACATTTTCGTTTTCCAAAGTCTCATTTGACGGCTGATTAGGATGCAGAAGTTTCCGTATGCTGTTACGCATGATGGCTTGGTGCTCGTCAAAATACTGAGCGGTATTCGAGTGTGATAGCGGAGACAAAGCTCTGTCTCGTCGATCATGCGAGAGATGAACCTTAGATGAGAGTCGATCACTGTCCCGAGATCTGCTAGGGGTGGACGCCACCACAGGCGTAGTCTCATTTCGAAGAGGGTGTGTTCTAGGCGTCGATGTTGTGGACCGAATAGAGGGGGAGTTCCCGTGGCTTCTTAATGGTATGTCGTCACTCGGACCGTCATCACCCATTACATGACCCAAGGCAGATGAAACTCTGGAATGTGCCCCAGCGCCTGCCACATCTGTGATAGGTCTCTTTTTCGGGGCATAGACAGTCCTCATGTAGCTGAATTGTGGAGAATTCAAGTCCAGTTGTGTATGGCTTCCCGCCCCGAAGCGGTCAATATTTCGGTCCGCCACGTCCTCACCATAATTTCGTACTCCCGAAGCCTTAGTCCTGTGTTTTGAAGTCTCTGGCCGTATGCTCGAATGTGCTTCCAGCAGGTCGACATAAGATCTATGGGAGGAATTTGATATGTTCCGGTTGTGTTGTGCAAAGGGTGGTGTAAATGTTGCTGAGGTGCCTGAAGTTTGCCCATTTCCCTTCTTCGGTTGGTATGCCTGTGGTTTCGGTGTGGCAGAGGGCGTGGGCAGAGGAGGAAGAGGTGGCTCGACTGTTGATCTGATAGAATTACGCCTTTCATTTCGGCTGAAGATATTGGGAGGTGATTTTGTAGAGAACCCAGATCGTGTTCTGCCCGCCCAACTCCCACTTCCAATTATGCTATTTCGCTTACTGCGTCCTCCATCCGCCGTACCATCATTGGGTGCAGTTCGTGGTCTGTCGATAATGTCTTCTCGATACCTGGGAACATCAGGGGCCGCAGCTACACTGGTTTGTCGCCGGGCACTAGAGGTATCCCTCTGCGCCCTCGAGCGCTGTATTTCCTCGAGCACATTCGGTCCATTTCCTGCTACTGGATATGAACCCTTGACAGGCGGATCCAAGGCAATGGCAGAGTCGTATGAGTGACCTTTGACACGGTGGTTCGGAGTTCCTGTCGATTTGGACGTGAAAATGCTCCTGAGAATTGAGGCCATCGCCAAATTCAGGGGTAGGTGGGTTCACCCAGCGCCGAGGACGCAGGAGTGGGGGATCCACGCAGGGAGTTGATTCGCGTAAGGGGTATGCGGCGGGTCTGAGCTGCTCTGCTACGACCTCACTCCTCACAGCAAAAACTGCGGTCAGCCCGGAGATTTCTTTCTTGATGACATCGACATTCAGATCAAAGAGTAAGGAAAGAGTTTGCAGTCGTTGAGACTGGACGAGACACAAGCCCTCCTCTCGACCCTGCACCGCCAAAGTTTATTTAGTGAACTCTAGGCCACGGACCTGCGTGCACCCGGCTCTGTTTGGCTTGCCGTGCAGCCACTGACCTCGACAGAACTCTACACTGAGGGGAACTGCGCTTCCTCTTTCAGCTATCGGGTAAGGGGGCGTTTGCTAGCTCTAAGCCGGATATCTTCATCGTGCTACGAGTGGCTGCGTGAGACCCGAGTGAGACCCTCTCACTTGTAGAGCCGCGCCCATTTCGGCATGGCGGTTTTCTTTGGACGGCTTGGAGGTGTGGCTTCAGTGATATCCACGATTGACCTCATCAGATAAACCCCGCGAGATGTAGAGCTTTTTGAGGACATGATGTGGAATCAGAGCTGCCTCGTAGGTTTTCAAAAAAAAAAAAAAAATTCATTTCTTCTCACTGCTTTCATCGTACTCCGAGAACTACTGGGTCTACCATTGCGCTGTTGCATGTCGTGTGCATTTTATTCTTGGACTCGCTTTACATATGAATTCCTGTAATGTCCAAATTCGGCTTGGCTGGGGTGTCACTAACGAGAAATATTCGTGGCACTCCCTCACGGGAAGACGTTTGTTATTTTCTGCAATGGGCCTAGATTTGTATGGTACGAGGAGACTTTTCTGATCTCAGTCTAGACCAATTGTCGATCGACAGTCGCGTACCGACCAAAGTGTGCTGACGTATGAGCGTATGTCAACAACGCAGAGAGCAGACAGCAATGCTGTACGCATGGTTTTGACCACCACCAACGCTTCGACCAGGCGTCATCGTTCTAAACCACACCAGAACTGGACAGCTATATTGTCACAAAGGAATGAGCTGGTCTCGCGATCTGCGGACAATGCGGTTGTGGCGTCCATCACAATTCGAATTCCAGATTCTCACCTGTTTGACCCAATTTTGCAATGGGCTCTAGAGCAGTAAGTCATGGATGTAAGGTATGCCAGAGCACGACGGAGTTGACCCATAACTTCCATTTGGTGCGGCCAGAAAAAGGTTGTGGGTGGAGACACAAACGCATGCATAAGAGTACTTTTGAAAATCCTGGAAGGCCTGGAAGAGAAATCAAAAATTCGGCGAATCCACAAATAACAGAAGTCCTATGAAGTATCAAGGACATATCAAGAAGAAGCACGTCCTCCCGTTCCGCGTGAGAATATGCGGGGGACGCGGCATTGGCACTATGATGCAATTGTTTTAATGGTGGCGAAAGGGAGAAATCCCATCCAGATCTCGATGGTCCGTTTTCTTTTGAGACTTCTAACACACAAATCGCATAGTTCTGGAACCCCCGACATGTCTCAGATCATATGCCTGGACACAGATCTTTCGGTAAAAGACGACATGCATGTCCATGCCATGCCCAGCTGAACAACAAGCAATTCGGCTTCAAGGGTCCTCGCTCATTGCACAGGAGAAAAGCTCCTCGTCATAATCCTCGCGGTGATCGTTTTAGGCGTCAGGGTTGTTCTCGAAGATTGCTTCTGTTGATTGGGTACCAAAATCTAGTTCTCCAATTGGGGCTTCACTCCTTCATCCTTGTCAGGCATGCAAGTCATCCGTCACATAGACGCCGAGGCCATGTATTTGAGCGCCAGTTATGGACTTTGATCATATCTCAGGGCTCATGCGGAATTCCAAACCATACCGTCAGATTCTCTCATTGCTCCTACCTTGAAATTGACGGTTCCAACCCAAAAACAGGGCAGATGTCGGAAGTCAATTGCTCCAAACTCGGTTCACCCTCGACGTATTGTCGCATGCACCCGTCATCAATATGGAACCTTACTGCTTCCGTTTGGCAACCTACTGGAGGTCTCCACATCTTGAGCTTCAACAAGGCGTGCACTGCCACAAGTCTAGTATTGCTTTGCCGCTTTGGCTCTAGATTTGACCACACGTCAACTATTTGCTTCTTCCGAACTACCACTGTGAGGAATGCCGTAGCTGGCCCTGATGATGTAGTTTGCTACCCCACTATGAGGGGCTGCACAAGCTACGTAATTTGGTTCTGAGGCTGGTACAGTATATTACCTTGAGAAAATCCCAAGCACACTTCCTTTTAACATACACTCAGATTCATTCCCTCCAAGACTCTCTACACCAAAACTCCAAAAAATCTATACTATCACCCAAATGGACAAGGCAAAGGCAGCAGTTGGAAGCTTCCTCCACAAGGATGGAAAGCATGATACCACAGTCCACGAGGTAAGAGACCCGCTAGCCCATTACTTCGGAACGACTATTTACACTTTACAGACCGTCAACCCTGCTGTCACTCAAGAGAACGTCACACGCACCCAGCATGAGAATGTCACCACAGCTGTTGACAGAGAGGTTCACCAAGATCACCACCACACCTCCGTTCAACCTATCAAGGACCGCGAGGTTCTCCCAGAGCAACATAACCACCAGATGGCCGGCGTTGAGACTCGTAACTTGAAGCACGGCAACGATGAGCACGTCAAGGAGCGTCTCGCAGCTGAGCAAGCCCAATTCAAGAATGCTCGTACTGTCGGAGATACCCAACACACCTCTTCTGCCAATCCAACCATTGCTGGCGAGCACGTCCACCACCACGTCCATGAAAACATCCAACCTGTAATTCAGAAGGAGACCATTCAGCCCTCTGTCGTCCACACTACTGTGCCCGTTCATGAGGTGCACCAGGTATGTGCCATTCAGCTAGTTTATTTGTTGACTTGTACTGACATGTCACAGAACGAGGCAAAGCACCACACCGCCACCTCTCTCCCCGCTGTCACCATGGACGAGTTCAAGAAGCAAGGAGGACACCTCTCTGGCCGTGATGAGCGTACCGATGCCTTCGCAGGCGAGCCTCGTTCTGTTGGCGGAACTCTCGGCGGAGCTGGTGCCCACGGTACTACTTCCTTGACCGAGAAGGATGGTCACCACAAGACCCAGGATACTCATGGCACTCACTCTACCCACGGCACTGGCGCTGGCGTCGGTGGTACGGGTCTCGGGTCTTCCACCTCTCACTCTTCTTCCAACACCACTGGAGCTAAGCCAGGCTTGATGGACAAGCTTAACCCAAAAAAGGATGCTGATGGTGATGGAAAGGCTGGCTTCATGAAATAGATGTTCTCATGACAATATCAGCATTGGGAACCAAAAATGTACATAGAGATGTGATAATTCTTACCGTGTCCTAACGAAAATGTATTATATGTCACTCAATGTCCATTTCAAGATGATGTCTTGGCTTGATTTTGACGAAATTGTCATCGTCTACGGATCTTTCATATTCACACGATGTTATACTCCGCGAGCTTCAGAAGTCCAACAGGTGTGGTCGAAGGAATTCCAACGTGTCAAGACGCTGCTGTGACATTGGTGGCCAATGGTGCCACCATGTCTGGATATCATCCTTACGTTTATGACCTCTGGTACCACAGGCTTTCGGCGCCAATATTTTGGATCGCGCCAAGCCAATACAAGCCCACTGCACATGAAGTGCAGTTTGTAATCTCGACATGCAACGTCAGATCACGACACAGATTCGACCATAAAATGGTCCAGTTCTGGGGAACTTGAAAGTGACGTTAGGGCGGTGCTTCCGACAGAAGTCTAGACGACCCTAGACAAGACTTAAGCTTAAAATTCGCACCGTCTTACCTAGTAACCGAAAACATGGCAAGTAGTACCACTCTACTCTAATAACAGTCAAACTCAAAAGCTTAAGTCGGATCTTCGGATACAGTCTTGGACAAAATGACGACTCTGCGACTGTTTTTGATGGACTTTAAAACCTTCTTCGGAGGATTTGGTCGACCCGTGCAAGATGGCACGAGTATCTGAGGACATGTGATATCAAGTGGCTTTGTGGCCAGCACAGACAATGGGTTTGGGCCCTCACTATTTTGTGAGGCATTGTTGTTTGTGCTGGAATGCTCAACGGAAGTGAGAAGTAAAGTGAACTTTTAGTAGCTGAGCATCGTACAGCCGGAATAGGTAGGGCAACAAGATTCCGAAAATGTTATCGTAAGCGAACCCTCATTTTTTTTTTGAAGGGAGCTTGTCATGTCATTGAAAAGAGTTACGGGATTGCTCGCTTGATTGTTTTCATCGCTTCACATGTAAGGGGGGTGTAATAAGGTCACGTGTACCCCAAGGCGCCATTGCTGCTTCGAGGTGCTAGGGATTCTGTAGCAAGTCTTCTATCTCATCACTTATGCCCCATCTCTACTATAATCCATGGTGCCCATAATTAGGAAATGGTGAAGACCTCCATTATCAGGTGACTCGCTCTTTGACCTCTCCGAGCCCAGACATATCTTCGCTTCGCAACTCCGACCCCTGAATCTCTGTCAAGCGTCACAGCACTTCGATCGCATTCTCTCGACACCCTCAGATTATCCGTACTGGCACTCCTAGGGCTCGTCCTCCATTTTTCCTGTGACCTGCGTCGATCGCGGACCATGTCGCGGCTGAACGCAACGGCCCATCGCTCCGTTTCCCCTTGATCTCTGGGCCTTGTTCTGACCTCAATATACTCCACCCTCCCCCGCATCAACATGTTTATCCGTGGAAATACGTTGCCCCGCTTCCAAGCCCGGCATACCACTCGAACATCCAATGCCATCTCCCGACGAGGCTCTTCGGTGTTTCGGCGCCGTTGAATTAAGTACCAGTATACTGATCGCCCTGGATCGACTTCATTTATCCTCGGCGAGCTTGCCTCGACCTCAAATTTTAAAGTCATATGTCCTACTTGGTATATCTTGGGGATGCAATGCTACCAGACTAGCCTACTGCGCAAGCTGTCCTCAAGATGAGGTGCTCGATGAAAGGCGAGGCAAGGGTAAAGTCGATATAAAGTCGATATGCTGCTCTGATATTCTTCCTCTCGTCTGTTTCAATTCGCTTCTCCACGACACTCCTTTTCGGCATGCTTTACTCTACTGTTCTGGCTGCCTTGACTGGCGCTAGCATTGTTACAGCAGCTCCAAGATGGCCCAATGGAACCAACACGACGGATGTCAACCCCTTTCTCGGCAAGAACTACTTCGCAAATTCATTTTATGCTGGTGAACTCAATGAGACAATTGCGGCCTTCCTGGCAAAGAATGACACATTGAATGCGGCACGAGCACACACTGTCCAGAATATCGGAACATTCGTCTGGGTCGCCACAGTCTCTGGCCTTGTCAACATCGAGAACACAGTCAAGGGAGCACGAGCCGAACAGAAGCGGACAAAGAAGAAGCAAATTGTACAATTGGTCTTGTACGATCTGCCTGATAGGGACTGTTCCGGCGGCGAATCTGGTGGAGAGTTCAGATCAGTCGACAATGGTCTTGAGCTTTACAAGCGAACTTTTGTTGATCCATATGCCGCCGCTGTCAAAGCTGCATCGGATTTAACATTCGCTATCATTTTGGAGCCAGATAGTCTGGGGAACGTCATCACGAATCAGAATGTTCCATTCTGTGCCAATGCTACTCCAATCTACGAAGAGGGTATTGCATATGCCATCTCCAAATTGCAAGCCAAGAACGTGCATCTGTACATCGATGCAGCACATGGAGGATGGTTGGGATGGGATGACAATCTGCCAAAAGGTAAGCACTCTTGCCCTGACCAAATCACTTTGCCATTACTAACGCTCCTACAGCTGCCGCCGAATTCGCCAAAGTCGTTTCTATGGCACAGAACATGACAGCCGGTGCCAAAATCCGAGGTTTCGCTACCGACGTCTCAAACTTCAATCCTTATATCGCCAATCCTCGTGCAAACTACACTGAGTGGAGCAAATCCTTCGATGAGCTCAACTACGCCCAATCCCTCGCACCTCATCTGACAAACAATTCGCTCCCCGCACACTTCATCATCGACCAAGGCCGCAGCGGCCTGCAGAATACGAGGACCGAGTGGGGTGAGTGGTGCAACGCAAAGGCTGGATTTGGTATTAGACCGACCACAGAGACGAACAATTCGATTGTTGACAGCATTGTTTGGGCGAAGCCTGGCGGAGAGTCAGATGGTGCTTGTGGGCCTCTGATCAATGGAAAGGGTGCGCCGAGGGCCGGGCTCTGGTGGAACGATTATGCGATGGAGTTGGTGAAGAATGCGGAGCCACCGCTCGAGCCTACGTGGGCGAACGCTGGACATTCATACAGACATTGAGTTGTTGCAGTTCCGGTTGAAAATTGTCTGGCCGCTGTCATGGTAGAGACCTGTATATATGAATGGTTTAGAGGTTGGGACTGTACATATTGACTGGTTCTTGAGAAAAGCCGAATACTTTCATTAACATAAGGATGCACGATTCCTGAGTCGCATAAGATTATCTCGAAGCAATTACTTTACTTGGCCGAATTGTAGCATTCCGAGTGAGCAACGATGGTTTCCAGGGAGGGGAATAAGTTTTCTCGAATGCATAAATTATCCACTCATGTGCAGCTAGCTTGGAGCTCACGATTATCACGTTTCTAAAGTTCATTTACCTATTGCGGACAATGTCTGCAGAGCGGAGTGGCTCGTAATGAACCCCGTGCTCACCTCAGACCGAACCCAGCACATCCGTATACAATTTAGTCCGAGTCGTAAAAATAAGCTTCAGGGTCTTGCTTCCGCTTTAAACCAGGGTGGAAATCCTTTCAATGGAATTTAAGAAGCACGGTCCGGACGGGAAGGGGAAGATCATGAAAATACGCACTTGGCGAGTCGCTGAGGGGCAAGTGCCAACCCCGCATTTCAATTCCGGCATCTCTAAATATAAGCTTTTAATGTGAATATATTTCGAAATATCTCTGATAAACCGATGTCTGTAAGTCGACAATTCAACAGACAAAAAGCAAGAGTCAAAATGACGGTAGGGGTGTGTGCTTCCGTTCAAGTGTAAATCATTGCCTCGACAACTCAAGTCGCATTGCCAAGACATACAAGAAGTGGAATGTACGAGTAATGTGCGCAAACAAATTTGTAACATCTCGTATTGGTATAGTCTTACTTGCATTTAGCTAACGCGAAGGAATTCCGCGAAATGCCTCGCAGGATGGTTTTGGGGCACTTCGAAGAAGATATAGAAGAGGAACCTACAGGACATAACATCAAAGGAATCAGCAACAAAATAATCCACTTTCCGAATTCTATAAGAGTCCGTGATTTACCATTCAATTACTGAAATTAAAACACAGAAAAAAGATGAGGCACTTCACTCAAGCACTAGGTGTGGGAGCGATTCTCGCTAGTGTTGTCCATTCTCTTCCGCAAACCTCAACAGCAACAACCACCGCCTCAGAACTCCCATGCAAGCTCCTCCCCCTCTTACATATCTCTCGTAGACCACAAGACTCTGACATATGCACACAGCATGTACACCCCTCCTTCAACAAATCCAGCCCACCAACCCATGGGCCGAACCGTGCCCACAACCAATATCATTTACGGTCAACGACTTTCTCCTCAAGAACAACACAATCTCCTTGAAAGTCACCTATGACTCCGACGCAGGCATTGATCTCATTTGTCCGAATCGGGTACAGGATTACTACGAGAGTTATAGCGATGGAGTGTGGGACTTGAGCTGCGATGTTGATGGCTTGGCAAGGGTCATCACTGATGGGAAGGGCTGGGTATGGGTTGGACAGAATCATTTTTGTGATTATTTCACTGGGTACATACTAGTCACATTTCGCCTGAAGAATTTTATCATATTCTTGCTTCTGGGATTTCTGGCTAATTTGAGGACAGGTGCAAAGGCAGAACCGCAACGTCCTCCCGCGGCCCCTCGACCGTTGCCATTCAAGGAAATTTCACAACCCTTGCTTCCGAGTTGACGTGTGTTGAAGACACTGAGTATGTCTCCCATCACCGGCAGAGATTCGCTACTGACACTCCACAGCGGAACGCAAACTTGCACACTAACCAACCCTGAATTCAAAATTCCTGTCACGGGATATTCGGAGGGACCGTGGATCCTGGGATATGGTGCGATGGCGCTGGATGGAACTTACTTACCAGACTGTGGGGAGAGGAGACCGCCCTGGGTGGAGGATCCAGAGACTTGTGATGAAACGAAGTGAATCGAGATAGGCGTGTGAAATGGTTGGGTAAGTTAGTGATTAGAATGAGGTGGGCTAAACGAGAAGGGTCAAGGATACCTGCAGGCGAGCGAAATCCACATCAGATAGGGTAGAAGACGAATCAATTCCTTGACTAGAATAGTCTTAAAATTATATTTATCATTGTATCGCTCTACCATTTCTTATGACAGATTCTCCTTCGAGCTCGCTTACTGAAGCTTCATACAATCAACGTAGCGACTCGTCCCTCCTTACAGCCAAGAAAGTCAAACTCCAAAGTTGCACGATATTACTCTCCGTCGGACTAACCCCAGCAGGAGGAGGCAGCTGCCCGAGATCAATATACTCGAACTTATCACTCCCCGCATCGTACGTCCAGCTCCAGACCTCCGTGCTCAAATTCTCGCTGTTCGCTTCGATGACATCCCAGAGTGCGTTGTACGCCTCTTTCACATTGTTGTGGACTGTGTCATCGGTGCAGAATTCAGGGATAGAGGGTGAGGAACAGCGAGCGAGTTGGAGCTCGAGTCCTTTAGCCATCATAGCGAGCTGCCATGACCAGACGACTGTGCCGTGGTAGGCATTTGTGGTCCAGTTCGCTGCGTATATGGGATTGTCTCCATATGCGGGGTTGGCGACGAGCATGCCAACATCTGTCAACAACCCGGCTGGGAAGCGCCGACGGATACTGTTTGCAGTGGCGTTGATGAAGGTGGTGAGTTGAGACTGGTTGGTGGTGTTGAGCATGAAGAGATGGAAACAGGTATCTGTGTTCATCACGGCTACATTGGACAGATTGTTGTTCCCTTCCAGGGCGAGGCCGTAGTATTTCACGTCCGAGTCTATGGTCGAAGATTGGGATGGTAGACCTTCTGTCTCGGACGATGAAGCATATGCCTCAACTCGCTCACGAGCTGTCTCGGCAGGCAGGGAGACTTCGAAGAATTGGAGTGTGGAATCTTCCCAGACTTGAGCATATAAGTCGATGAGTGTGGCGTTAAAGTCGAGAATCCCTGCAGTGGCGAGTTTGGCGATTGATCGTAGAGCTGCTGGAACCAAGGCGGCATTGACGTCGAATGGGATCTTTCCGCCACCAATACCGTACGTGCTGTCTCGCCACTCGCCGACGATTTCGTTAGGCTTTAAGCGGATAAGATTGTCAATTGTTTGGTTCCCGGATGCTGCAAATGGAGCAGAGCTGGTGACGACTTTGTTGGCGCTGATTTGGGCCAGCTCGCCGTACGTCAGGTTTGAGTTTTCGGGTAAGATAGTGGATAGTGTCCTAGGAATGATAAGTGACTTGAATACGAATGGAGGGATAATAATTACGCGAGAAAGTCCTCTGTGCGTGCTGAGCCCTCAGTGTTGCGTAGGAAGTAATGCTCCATCAAGACAGGGAGGAAGTAGTCCGTATCGATCTGTGGAATTAGCATGATGGCCACTCGATTTCGCATCTGTGCTAACCATTTTATAATCACAAAGAGGAGCCGTGCTTGTTATGTTGTTTTGTAGGTTCAGCCATGTCGCGTAGTCGCTGGTTTAGTTATTACCTTATGCAAAGTTTCCTGCGGGATGTTACTCACCCAATTGTCTCTTCATGACAGACTGATCCGTCCGTCATGTTGATTCTCTCCAAAACCCCAGCGATCACGGCCTCCAAGGCCCCACCTTCACCTGTGCTGAGAACAGGCTCGAGTAATAATGCAGCGATCATCGAGTCTCGCCCGAAGTACGTCAAGAACCTCCACGCTCCAGCTGTGAGCTTTGTTGTGTACGAAAGGAAAGAGAGCGACGTAGTCTGATCAGGTGACTGGGTAATCAGATCTGCCGATGCTGGACTCAGAACTTCTTCCGCACTCAATCCTGTCAACTGTGGATAGTTGAAGGAGGCATTAAATGTATACGTGCCAGCTGGAATTGTGACGGTGGTGTTGTCCAGCTGAATGGATTGATCTCCGCTACTCAAGGAGATTGTTGTGGTGGTGATGTTATCAAGCCAGAGTCGGGTAATCTCCACCCCATTGTCGATGCTGGAATAGTTCAAAGCATTTTGGATCCCATCTCGAAGCAAACTTGGACCTTCGACAAAGTCTCGAATAGTCCGAATGCTGCCAAGAATTGTCACTGACAGAACAGCTGAGGCGTTGAACTCGACCTGTGTGCTGATTCCAACCGTTGCATTTCCTCCCTCGGAGCCATCATAGATGGGTGAGAGGGGAGAACTGCCAGTTGTGTTGACAAGATTGATCCCCAAAGTTCCATTAACACCATCCTCTGGCTCGAAATAGACAATGATACCGCTATTTCCACCAGGCCAAGCAACGATGATGCGGGGTCCGATGACTGTCAAGTTGCTGTTTGGTTCCGGTGATGTCACGACAACCTGAGAGGCCGAATGACAGTCTGAATAGAAGTAATTTCGATATGGCAAGGAGTCAAGTTCTAGAGTTGTCGCCTCGGTTGAGCATGTTGCACCTGGTACCGAGCCAGAAGTCGTCGGTGAGCCTGAATCTGCCGATGAAGGGGCAAATACAAGACGCCCTTCGGAGCATCTATAAAACATAAGTCTGATGCTGTGATTTCCTTACAAGTTTCTAGGAAGTTTTCTCGGTCACTTACGAGTAGTTCTCTGGAAGATAGCAGTCGGGTCCACATCGTAGCGTTGGCTCCCCATCTAGAACAGGACAAAGGAAGTCGGAATCATAGCAAGTGTACTGCACAGCATTAGCCAGTCTGGACTTCAACGTCTGTAGACAATAACAAATACCTCGGACGGCGAATAGAACGCATCACCACATGCTTGCAGATCTTCAGTATACTGTCCAAGCGAGAGGCCTGCGAGGACGCTGAACACTAAGATACCCCACTTGGCGAGCATGTTGACAACGAAACAGTCGGCTGATGTCAAGTATTATGTGCAGTATATATATCTGACATGGCCGCCGGTCATCCCTACATATAACGTCAAATATCGGATGGCAGGCCTTTCTTCCCACTTCTCCATCCCGTCCGCCGACGTCATGGGCAGACATTGCTGACCCGCCGAACACCAGAAGGTCCGAATGATGTTAAGTACGCCATCGCCAAGGATGAAGATGACTGGATATCTCTCAGAGTAGGTCAAAAGTGGGAAGCTTGAATTCAGGAACTGGGAGCTTGGTGATGCGGGGTCGGTTTGGAGTGCGGGGAAGAAGACAGAGACGGGACGAATGATTCAAGGGGAGATTGACACGCTGAAGACGCTATGAAGGCGCTAAGCGAGACACTTCTAGTGTGAAAAATTTGAGCGGAAAGTTCGGCGTGGAAAGTTGGAAAGATGATCAGGTCCCTAGGAATAATAAATCAATATTTTAGAATCTGGCAACTATCTCGGATGAGATTTCGGGCAATGATTATGGTAGGAAGTGCAGATACCGAGTCCGGTTCGGATTTCGACTCGTATTCTCTGGAAGAGTACACATGAAGCCTAAACCACACAGAGAATAGTGTCTGCAATTGCCGAAGAGACGTACTACAGGCTTCTCCTGCCCTGGGTCTCCTCTTCCTTTATTTTTCCGACATCCCTGAACTGCCATCACACGTTCCATCAACCTCAACCTCAACTTAAGGGTATTTTCTTCCGTCGACATTTGCAGTGTTCTAGAGCCCCATGCACTCCTAAATACAAACTATCGTATGCGGAAATCCAGAAGAAGTAAAGTCATGTCAGACGGTTGCGACATTCAGGTCATGATCGTCAAATGCTCAACAACCCCGCAGGTTGACATAATATCAAGGGATATCATTCTCGATGCAATACGGTGGTATTCTACCCATGAAAAGTGGGATTAGTGTTGTTACAGACGATGGTAGGAAGTATTTCCATTTTGTTATCGCATTTGCTATCCTGTCGTTTATCGCTTCAAGGCGTACAGTTCCTTTCGTCCAAAGACCTCAAAGTCTCGTCTCATGATGAAAGACCTTTTCTGTTTGTATTCCCTTTCTCTCCTCACTCAGGCGAGTGCACAGATCGACTACTCACAGTATGTAAACCCCTTCATTGGTGCCGAAGGGCCAATATCAGGGTACGCCTTTGGCGGGGGAGATATCTTCGTTGGAGGACCTGTCCCCTTCGGAGTCGCCAAAGTAGGACTCGACACCTACGAAGACAACATCACTCTCTCAACTCTGAATGGCGGCTACACGCCGAAAGGAAAGGTCACAGCAATCTCAATAATGCACGAGTCCGGAACAGGAGGATTTCCAAATATGGCATCATACCCCAGATGCCGCTAACAACAGTGGACGCACCTGTCAACCTACTGGATAATCAGAATTACTCGCAGGCGCGAGTTGGGACCGATACTGGACGACCGGGATATTTCAAGACTCAGCTTGAGAATGGAATTACGGTCGAACTGTCAGCTGCTCGACACTCGGGCATCATGCAGTACAGCTACCCCGCAGGGGAAAAGCACGTCGTGGTCGATGTATCGCATTACCTCCCTTCTCAAGGCGGCGGATATAGCGTTCAGTACTACATTGGAGGCGAGATCCATCTTCAGAACCATGGAAGGTATACTGGTTATGGGACATATGGAGGAGGATGGAATGAGGGAGCTCCTATGACCGTCTTCTTCTGTGGTGACTTTGACACCCCGCCAAACCAGGCACAAACATTTCGAGAGAGGAACACCGATCCGATGCCCCGTCAGCATACATTTAGTGATGCTGGAAACCCATAGGCGATTCTTAGAAACGCCAGTGAGTACGCTGGCCCGTTTAATGATCGAGTCGAAGCTCTCTTCACCTGGTCGAATTCATCGTCATCCACAATCAGATCACGTGTTGGGATCTCGTTCATCTCTTCTGACAAGGCCTGTAACTCCAAGAACGAGGAGATTCACACCCACGACCTAAATGCCACCGTGTCAGCTGCGGTGCAAGAATGGAACCAAGACGTCTTCAGCAAAGTCCGGGTCTCGACCGACCCCTCCGCCAATCATATGAATCTTGTCCTGTGACTTCTACACGCTCTGGGATATCTTCCGCAATACCGTCAACTTGTACCGTCTGCTGCAGCCGACATATTACGAAGGCATGATTCGATCACTCATTGACACCTGGCGCTTCGAAGGATTCATGCCAGATGGTCGATCTGGTAAGTACAATGGTCTTGTTCAAGGAAGTAGCAATGCCGATAACTTTCTTGCCGATGCTTATGTAAAGGGGTTGAAAGGCGCCATTAACTGGACAGCGGGGTATGAGGAAATGAAGAAGGATGCAGAGGTGCAAGCGTACAATACCTAGAACTATGACAATCCCACTGCCAGTGTCAAGGAAGGTCGTGGTGCATTGTATGACTGGATTCCTCTCGGCTATGTCTCCGCGGATAGAAGTACACGTGCAGTCTCCAGGACGGTTGAGTACGCACTCAACGATTTCGCTTTCAGCCAAGTAGCACAGGGAGAGGCACCCGAGGACATCCAGAAGTACCTCAACAGAACTGCAGGATGGCAGCACATATGGGGCCATAACGTCACTTTGATGAATTCCACCAAGTTTCTGGCTCCCCGATTTGCAGATTGGTCGTTCAATTCCACTGGATATACTCCTGCGCTGTGCGGAGGATGCGAATGGTCAGATATCAGTTATGAGGCTACGCCTCTCGGTATGTTGAGTCTCCATGCTATCTCGTGACATTTAGAATGAAAGTGGAGAATTGCTGATCGAAATAGAATACTCCTTCGTCGTCCCGCACGATACCGAGACTCTGATCCAATTAATGGGTGGCGCCACCGCATTTGAGTCTCGCCTCGACTATATCTTCCAGCCGAACACTTCCCAGCAAAACCTCGGAGCAAATGGCGCTGGCATCGACACCATTATGAACATCGGCAACAAACCCGATTTTGGGATTCCCTACCTGTATAATTATCTCAATAAACAGTTTAAGAGCGTAGAAGGGAATCGGCAATCAGCGAACCGGTATTTTCATGATGCGCTGTACGGCGTCCCTGGCAGCCGTGATGCGGGGGCCTTGAATAGCTGGCTTGTGTGGCAGATGCTGGATGTCTACGGGGTGGTTAATCAGGATGTATATTTGATTGAGAGTCCGTGGTTTGAAGACTTGAATATGACGATAAACGGAGACCTTACGTTGAGGATTATGGCGACGAGTGACGGGAACAGTACGTCGAGTGCAGGGAACGGGTTTGGACGGGAGGGGTATTATGTGCAGAGTGTGAAGATCAATGGGAAGCAGTGGGGTAGGAATTGGTTTGTGCATGGGGATATTATGGTTGAAGGCGGGACGATTGAGTTCGTGCTTGGTGACGAAGCGAAGGTATGGGAGAGTGGTGAGGTGCCCCCAAGTCCTGGACATGTTGTGTTGTGAGGGTACGGTAAGCGAGAACGCTCGATATCTACGACTGACCTATAGCATTGCGGCCGATTTCTCCTTCATTGATGTCGGGCCATTGAGATGGAAGTTCTGGAAGAGCACTGGATGCAGAAGTAATTCCTACTGTACATAATTGCAGGACTCTTCAAGTGCCATTGCTCACCGCCGAACCTATGATAATGCCATGCCATGTTATGCATCAAGCTTCTACTTGCTTGTCCTGATCTCTGCGTTTAAAGGCTCGACCGCGACCGCTCCCGATGATTATTACGAACGACTAATTCAAGTACATTCCTCAGCGGCAGGTGTCGATCCATTCGTGGCCGCACCACCAGTCGCAGCACCAGCATCCAGACTAACGCATCCTCCAGTGCTGTCTTCCATGAAAAGGCCACCGTAGATGACACCCTCATCAATACCAGATGGCTGGAATCCCTCCTTAGTGACATCCTGGATGCCTTCGCCAGTCGGCTTCTTCAACGCGCCGAAGTGGTATTGACCTTGGCCGCTGATGTCGTTCGTGACGGGGCCGTTGACAACTGCGAGGGGCGAGGCGTCGGTGGAGTAGAGGACTGTGGTTGTGCTGTTGGGAGTGTCAGTACCATCACACCAGGAGACGATAGCGTCGCAGAAAAAGCAACATACTTTGCATCAAAATCCAGCGTAATACCAAAATTATGGAACACATCCGGGGTGAAGCTTGCATTGAAGAGATTCACCACTGGGTTCGCATTCACATTACCCACCAACACCAAGAGATCTGGGTCCTGACCAGCTGGCTGTCCTGCAATCGTGCCTGTCTTCAGGACGAACTGGTTGGTGCTGAAAGAAGCATCCTCGAGGAACACAAGCTGGTATTCGTGCGAGGTGTTGAGAGGACGAGCATTATCCTTTCGGATGGAGAAATGCAGGGTCTTGACGCCAAGAGTTGAGGAGTCGGTGCCATTGTTGGTGTCAATTTGGAGTTCGGCGCGGCGGAATCCAGTTTGGACGTTGGTTGCTGAGGGGGCGAAGATGGATTCGTCGGAGAGAGTTACTTCGTAGGCAATGGTGTTACCGGCGGCGTCAAACTGTTCATAGTGTTAAAATCAAGTTCCTCTAGCCAAGAGTTTGAGTGACTTACGAGCGACGCGGGAACATCTGGGATCTTGATGAGTTGGCTGAATGTCAAGTTGGCACCTTTGACAAATCCAGTTCCGAAGGGACTGGCTTCAGTATCGAATAGCGCTGGAGTGCTACCAGCTGGGACTCGCCCATCGAATGCAAGTGGGCAGTTTTGCGCGGCGGCGACGGAAGCCAGTGCCAGCATGGAAGAAGCATAAGTGGATCTCAAACCCATTTTGAAAGAATGTCTGAACAGTGGTAAAGAATGTATATGTTTGGAAGAAAAGGAATGTATAAACAAAGAATGTGATTGGCACGATACAAAAAGGACTTGAAACTCTGGAGCAGAAGAGAGGAAAACAGACGAAGGATTCGTGGGGATGGAGAAGATAAATACCTTAAGAGGTTGATTATGGATTCCGGACTCGGAGACTTCGGCATAGCGACGATCGAGTGGATCCTGGCGCATTCGTCCCATTTCATCTCTGGGGAAAGTTTATTTTGCGGTTGTCGCAGCATAGACTTTTCTAGACGGTATCAAGTTCAGGAGGTTTCATCTGTTAGAGTTGCGCCAAGGGGGTACTTAGCGAGGGGCAGGACTAGGTGGCTTCGGCCGAGCAAGCGATTCGGTGATGTCGGTCTGGCGTGCATGTGCAGGGTTGATCGATACAGGTACCGACGGATAAAATAATGAGCGGCGCCATCTTTGGATGGGGCATTGGAGGGCTGGATCCCGAAAAAGGCAAAGTTGGAACCGTATGCAGGAACGGTCCTGGAGAGCTTCGGTCGTACGAAACATCATGAGTTTCAGAATGCTAGAATAAGAAGAACTTGGGGATGACGAGACGAATTTGTGGTTCAAATGTTGGTAATCATGCTCGTATTAAAAGTCAATATATACGAGGGGGGGTAGAAGAAAAAACTTTGTTTGCGCCAGTCGTGTCCTGTCATTTCTCCCAATTAATCGACCATCAACCTTCGCTTCGCTTCCTCCTCACTCAATCAAATATCGTAATCGTGACACCCTCATGTGTATTACGCCAAGTTGCGCATACAATGTAATCCCACCTCGAAGCTTGGTCGGCCTGTTAACGGAAGATCGTGGACGTGACTGTGACCACCCTTGGTGTCTTCGGGACGCATTGGTGGTACCATTCTTCGCAAAATTTAGAATGCGCCCAGCTTTTATGAAATTTCTTAGGAGTTCACATACCATTTGAGCTCTTGCACGACGCCGTTGAGGTACAGCTGGTGCATCCAGACCAGTCCCGGCCTCCACATTGGTTGTACACAGGAAGTGGGCAAGTGGTGATCTGAGCAGATGTGGCCCCAACGGTAACGGTAACGACCGCAGTGGAGGTATACGTGGTAGCTGGACGATTTGTTGGCCGATTGCGCCAGGTATTCCAGTTCCCCCAAGAGTCATCATCGGAAGTGGAGGACGTACGAGCAGGGCCGCCAGATACGGTAACGTATGCGGTCGAAGTAGAGGTAGACAGAGGAGTCACCGTGACGGTCACAATGGTAACGGTACTGGTCACAGTGACGACAACTTGCTAAGGGGGAAGAATGGGTTAGACGACATGTTGGATATTATGTGCATGGGCGAAACTTACCGAGGCAACTGAGCTCGCCAAAGCGAGTATTGAGGCGATCGCAAGCTTTGAGAAGAGCATTGTGAAGATGTTGAGCTTCTCGCTTTGTAGTTTATGGTAGGGATGGTACGTACAGGCAATAGTATAACGATAGAGATGCGAAGGAGAGAGGGAAGCTTGCCCTTTATATATGAATCAAGTAAGATCGAATCACCTACCCATCAGACCTTGTCTCTTGTTCTGCGGCCCATTTGGGACTGACACTGAAGAAGTCAACCTTGAACCGGGCCATGGAGCTCTCGATACCAGATTTCGGATCCATAGGCACGCGGCAGCGGGCTCTGACCAGCAAGAATCAGACGCCATCGATACTGATAATAGCAATGCGCAAGCCTCTCGTACAATTCCAATATACAATCGGCGAGGAGCGACAAAGAATATTGTCAACAATCTGTACAGACGGGACGATATACAATGCGTTGATACTTTGACATTTAGGCAAACAGAAACAGTTGTCGGACGGCAAGTCTGCCATATGATACTGGGCCATCGGGGCCAGATTCGGAAATGTAGTATGGGAAACCAAACATCGTGAATGATATCTCCAAGCATGCCTATAATATTGGGCCATGGTCAAGAAGTGGAGGTTGAATACCAACAGGAATCACACGCGGGATAGGATGTGATGGGACGAACGTATCCTTGGGAATGGGATGACTGATCGACACAGGGGGGAGGGTCCCTTGTCAAGCATATAGCCTATCACTTCCCACGCGCGTCGGGTGTCGCAATAATATACGACCCCAGAGTTCGTGATCCCAAATTCATTTGAGATCCAAAAATAAGAAGCGGAGATGCGAGACGACGACCCGGACGAACTCTCCCGTGAATTTGATTGCGCGAGATTATGCAGGAATAGTGAAGAGTGATTATAGCGACCATCGTTCGTTCTGTCCAGCCGCACGCCATCAACAGAGATAGGAAGAAATCAACAGTGACAAATGTCCCCTTGGCAGCTGGACCTGCTTCGACATTTCCTTAGGCTTTCAAGTACAAGTCTGTAAACAAGCCCATATCCGCAGGCCGGAGGTACGGGAAACATATTTGACAGAAATAGAGTGCTGAACAATAGAAAGGATATTGAGGCCCGGAGAAAGGGAAACCAGAGATACCGAGAACGGGTGAATGTGCGGATCGCGCTCGCGACTGAGCCCATATTCGTCACGCCGTCAAAACACGGCTGGAACTGACTATTAGGTGCGATCATGCGGAAGACAGAAGCCAGGTGAGAATCGATGGAAAGACTTCAGACCTAACAATAGAACAACTCTTGTGCTCTGCCAAATATGTCCGATCGTCGCGAAGGGAATCAGGTGATGAACCGACATTATGGCATTGAGATCCTGTACAGAATGTTGGTCGGCGTGTGCGGAAGAATGGGAATGTTGAAGAGAGAGGGGATGGCGGGAGAAGTGACCTTCGACGGAGCGGAACAGCCATCTGCCGATTGAGCTCATGGCTCGGTCTTGCAGCCCTGATGTCCTGCGGAGAGACTGGTCGAGTTTGCGACTGTGTTGGCCAGCATCAAATCAAGGCAGCTTTCGTATTCTGCGAGACAATCATCGACATGATATGAGTTATGAAATGGGAATCTTACATTCATATGCTTCATCAGACACGGTTCTAGCTGTGTAACCCCTCCCAATCAACCTCCTACAACCATTCCCTCACTCCATCCAGCCGTGGCCGGTAGCGGCGACGGCAAACAAAACTGGCCGAGAGACACGCCGAAAGATGACGACGAAGGATTCCAGGGTTTGTTGAAACTTGGCAAGGGCTTGGGGTAGTCGCCTTGTTGTACTTTGCTGACAGAGTTGTGCATAAATAGAACATAGAACTGCCCTGCGCAGGTCTAGGATATTTGGCCGCTACCTTCGAATACACTGGCGAATGCTTCCGAAGTCGACGACAACCTCCCCCGGTACCACATCTTTCCTCTGGACATACTCTCAGCAAAAACCCATATGCTTCAAGTAGAGTCCAATGCTTAGTGTTGAGCAACTGTGGGAACGGAGAAGTTGGCCAACCTGGTCGTGGGGAAACAATATCCACAAGACGTTACGGACGCTCAGTTACGCTTGATGATGTCAGATCAGACTGATTGCACTCCAGGAAGAGGAGAAAGTCTAGCGTACCTCAGGTTTTGAACCCGCCAGGGATTGTCTGTTGCATTCCTGTGTTGTCTTTGTATGCTGTAAAACAGCTGTAAGCCCAATTTTTGAATCCTGCTCAGTGGCCGTCCAATCTATAAGATTGTTGTGATTGATGCACTTGGATGAACCTCTGGAAAGCACAGTTGGGGCAGCGTACTTCGTTGAAAATTGATATGCCGCATGTTTATTACATTGACGCAGATGCGATGGTCCACAGCCAGACATCCCGCCGCTACTTTCGGCATGCTGTTGTAGAATCAAAGCAATACTATATCCAATCTAGTCCTGTTCTCCTTACCCTGTTATTAACGCACATCCTTTCTGTCGTCGTTCATTTTCGCTGAGAGAAACAAATTCCTGCGCCTTTGACAGACCTTCTGGCCGCCACACGGCGTTGCGGCATGGTAACACTGAAGCCGCATCAATACGACGAACGGAAAGTATGTTTTCCTCTATTCCAACATTCCTGGCAAGGCAGCCATTTTCGTATCTTGCAATAGTGGTCAAGCCTTCCTACTCCGAATTCCATGGCGTGTTTGCGGTTTCGATAGCCGAATAAGTTCACATAGTAAGGCTCGCATCTACCTTAGACAAGGGCGCAATATCTCAACCTGTACGACTGTCTACTAATATCCAATGCTAGGCTAGGACTCGGGAAGGGGGTGTGGTGAGTGGCCAGCGTCTCTTCCTAATGCATCGCAACGGCCACGCCCGCTGAGCCAATTCCATGTCGGCTCAGGTACGACATCTTTCATCGATCTTTCTCTCCTAATCTACTTCTTCTCTGATGCAAAGTTTCGGTTCCCAATTTTGAGTACAGCGTTTATGATTAGCTTGAAAAACTCAAGTTGGCCATGTCGCTCATCGCGACAAGCCTTTATTTCGCGGCTTCCATCGGCGCCGCGCCAACCCAAAACCTCACAGCCTTGCACAAAACCATCGCTCCAGCATGGGTGAACGAGCCTCCAGAGCGAGGAACCTGGAGAATACTCTATAGCTGCACCTTCACTCTAATTCTCTGTGTCTACACGGCAATGCATCTCAATATTCCAGCGCATTACGATTCAAAACGGAGAGCTCGGCGAAGATTGGCGAAGTGAGTTGCCATCGCAATATTTAGCCCGAAGGTCAACGTCTACGTTTCCTTTGAGCAATGGTATCTGGCGAGACAATTCTTGAACACGCTGAGGAGTTTTGCTGACAGAAACACGGACGAAAAATTCCAGGTACGTTTTGAGTCTAATTGTCTGCTGAAGCTAAACTTCAGCAGAAATGGTACAAAGCTGAACCAAACGACTCCCCATTCGACATGGCCTACGCTCATTATATTCTTATGGGAGGCTTAGTTGCGAACGTTGAAGAGATCCATAATACATTCAAGATCATCACTCTCACTACAGACGGAGTCCTCTGGTTGGCATACCATGACCACTTCTGCCGTGTTAGCCGCGGCGACATAGAAGATAAGAGCAAAGGTGACTTCCTAGCAAAAATGCTCGTGTGTGTACAGGTTATCTGTGTAGTCGGCCAGGCCGTCGAACGCAAAGCTGCCGGATATCCAATCTCACTCCTTGAGGTACACACTATGGTGCATGTCGTCTGCGCATTGATCATGTATGCACTGTGGTGGAAGAAGCCACTCAACGTCCAGAGACCGACGAGAGTTCATCTTGGACTGGGCGATGGCCTGGAGTCCCTTGCTTTCGGGATTCAAGTATCGGTTGATTACGGGTTTAGCTTCCTGCGTGACTCCCGCGTCCAGTCGCCTTCTCTAGGACACCCATTTGTCTTCCAAAGTCCTACCATCGAAACCTCTGATTACTATCATACACCCATGAAGACGTCTCGAGGAGAATTGCCACTTGAACGAGCTCAGCCAAGGTTTGCCTTCTACAGAGGCCTCGAACCAACTCAAAGTCTCGAAAACAAATACCGGATCGATAAAGATAAAAACGCTAATGGCGTACCTGTCTTGACTCACACCAATCTGATGCGTGCAGGGGACGGTGGTGCTCTACAATATGATTTCCCAAGACCAGTGGGGGCATATTTTACGCCCGTGGTCAGGAGACCGTTTGCTCCCTTCTCTCGGGTCAGAGCTTAGATTGTGGTATAGGGTGAGGGGTAGGTCCGGATTTTATGATGAACTACGACTCGCATACGATTTATGGATCGCCTATCGCTGTGTCCCTGTCGCAGAAAGATGTCAACAGACTACAATTGGCTTCCAGATTTGTCAAAAAATCAGCTTCAGAGCAACTTCTAACCACACTAATGACAAAGCGATTTACGAGACAGAATGCGCCACAAATCTTTCATCACTTGATATTCAAGATCTCCGGTCTTGGGATTACCCCAATCCTTTGAGTAGCTTTTGTCACAGAGCGATCAACTCGCGATGGCGTTTATCCATCACCTCCTTTGATCTCCGCTATACTATGGTCCCCGGTGGGAAAGTTTGTTCCAGGACAAAATCAAAATTCAAGGCGGCGAAGAAGTCTGCGAAATTTCGTCAAGGCTATCGGTATCAGCCTCTTGATAGTTTATATTGCTGCTCGCATCTATCTTGTCATCGAGTCATTCATATCTCTCCGACACGTCCCAATAGGCGTCTACAAATCGCCGCCTTTCAACTTCTTTGGCAACATTCCGCATCTATGAGCCTGACTAAAGAGGCCCGATCAGCAATTTACGTTCCAATGAGAATAGGCAGAGAATTGGGTGAAGTGTAGTGAGTCATTTCAATACCGGGTTCCTCTGTCGATCCTGTTAGAAGGGATCGAGAATAAACGGTAAGAGCGTCGAGTCATCATATGTATCTCATATCTCTGTGTTTGATCCATGATAGATAGACCCTCAAAAGTACGAAAGTAGTCCCACATAGTCTCTTATATTTTGGTCTTAGATTATCAGAATTTGACTGATCGTGGAAGGCTATGAGCTGAATTCAGCAACCATCTTCTGTACCGGTTCATGGCTATCATTTCTACATGTCATAATGTAATCTTTGATCGAAACATCACGGTAGTGGGTCAGTTTCTATACCTCCATATATGGTCCGCACCCCTGTTTAGTTGTCTAGCGTCTTTTGAGGACATTTCTGTTCTTGTGACTCAAACCCTTTTCTTCTATGTCAAGCATCTCATCAACATCCTGGGTCTCTGAAAACGTGGCTCTCGATTGGGGATTTCTTATGAACTCTGAATATCTGCAAGAGCAGCAATTGTATCATCGACAACGCGCTTGAAAATTAACCCGGGAGCGGGACCATTGCAAGAATACAAGACTTCTCCCAAGGTTACCAGAAGGTCGGTTAACCGAGAAAATGACGAAACAGTGGATTGTACCGCCAAATTCGAACGATTTCCTGCCTTATAAAATGGCCAACACAAGATACCTATTGCGAGTCTATCGCTTACTCAAAGCAACCTAGCAGGCTTTTAGAAAGATATAGAAGATAATGCGTGGAAATGCATAGTGACATTGAGTGATGTCCATGATATATGTATGATTATTACTGAGTCTCAGTTCAACAGGTTGTACATGGCGTTATCGAATTTCTCAACATTAGCCACCGCGATAAACAGAATCCCGCCTGATTTTCAGCGATTCTCAGTCTAGTACAACAAAACCACCCCTAGGAACCTCGTCCGCCTAGTATTGGCTCTTGCAGTTCTCTGGTGCATCGTGGTCATCAGAGCACCAAACCTTGTTCCACCCGTCCTTCTTGCACCAGTCGTGACCCTTGTCTGCAGACGAAGTCAGTAAAGCCGTGACAGGCAAACTGCCAGGAGAAATCTTAACTTACTATATGTGGTGTACTCGTTCTTGCTCTTGGAGCACCATCCGTGCTCGGGTTGGTAGCACTTGGGTGGGTCGTATGGAGGATACTCGCACTTCTTCTTGTAGTCGTCCCACTTCTTGCCGTATGGGCACTCTGGCTCTGGGTAGTTGCACTTGTGCTTGAACCAATCGTATTTTCCGCCGGACTTGATGCACTTGAGAAGACCGAGAGTGCGGCCTTCGAGAGCTGCCTCGGGCTCTGGGGCGGGCATGGCTGTGGCGCCAAGTGCCAAAAGGGCGACGGTGAGGATATTTGTGAGTTGCATGTTGAGAGTTGTGATTGTGTTGTGTTCGAGTGGGACTTTTGAAAGGCTGATGGAGAGTGAAGAAGATTCATGGGAGGGGCAAGAGGGGTTTATATACCTGGATCGCACTTGCTAGAGTTTGTAACAACCACCAAACAGAAGACTAATCATTTCGCCTAGTGGTAGCTCTGGCCAAGTTGCTACATCTGAGACCATCGAGATCAACACTACCTTCACGCTCATAATTCTCTCAGTTGTGCATTAGTCCAAGGGACGATCGCTCTAGAAGTTGTTCTCAGCTCTTTGATCATCAGGGCAGGCTTTAAACTAAATTGAAGCAGCTGGGCTTTGGTTGAGTGTCGAGAAAGCAGGATGCTAGCTATGTCATCGTAGGCAGATGTATAGGACTGAACTGGCCCAGCAACCAAACTGTATGTGTTGGCAGACTAATTTACGACAATCGAGTGAGGTGCATCTGACCGTGCATAAAACTACCAAATTGTATGGCAAGATTTGTCAAATAAACGCCCTTGGAGTTCAGACTCGAAACAATCACGATTGTAAGAGCTTTTCATTCCGCGATTGAAGCCATTATTGGAAGTTCGTCTGACGTTGACAAAACATTGAAGTATCTCGAAGCGGATCATATGAATGTTACATTGATTCAAGAGACTACGAGGGCATGAAGAAGTCACTATGGCCTTGTTGTTACTCAAAACAAAACCGCAAGATCAAACTATATCAGCCCGATGAATTGGTATAAGGTTAAAATAAGGCCAAGTCTACCCCACTTTCAGCCTCCAGCGTTACCTAAAGAACTTTCGACCAGGCCAAATCGGAACAGAGCAAGAATCGGCAGCGTAAGGTACGGCGCTTGTAAATGAAGCGGCTCACATGCCAAGCTATCTAGGAGAAAAATCGCGCAAAGTAAGATTGGTACTTTCATTCTCGCCGAATCCATGCCCAACTTCAAAATATGCATTCATTGAACTGGTACAAGTGGCAAACGAAATCTCCCGGCCATAAATGACCGAACGTTCAGAGTAGCTTTTCTGAACGGATATAGCCACATTCAAGCCGAACAAGATGTCCTCGCCCAAAAAAGGTTGTTTGTTGACTATCGCTTAGCACGAAAGCGGGTCCTTGGCAAGGAGAATAGATCTGCGCTAGAAGTCTTCACCCCGCATCCAACTGCGGAGACGGGACGACTAGCCTATTATATGGAATCTGAATCGTCAAAATCAACCGAACTTTTAGTAAGTGCATCAAATTAGCACGAAGGTCGAGCCTTTAGACCTGCATCTGGAGCCCAAATATCTCCGTCGCATGGCTAAGGATCGGTTCGGATTCCGAGAACGAATTGGACCTTTGTCTCCGCATACTAGACAGGTCTGGAGAGCTATATCGTCAAGACTCTTTGAATGGCCGCATGTATATCAGCAACTGCAGGCGTCAACTGTGACTTGGCATTTGACGGTCCCAAATCTTCGTATTCCTGGTGCAGCTGATGCACGCCTTCGAGAACTTCGAGCACCATCCAGACTCAGTAGCTGAGGCAATTCCTCGATCGAAGATGGCTCATGATCAGATTTAACGATCCTCTCTAGGCAGAAATCACAAGAAAAACAAAAGCTGAAGCCATGACGTTCCGGAACGCAAACGTTAAAAGTGGTACCATACAGTAATCGGACTTTTGAACGAATGGCAACTCATACATCGCAGGTGTTAAATCAAAAGGAACAACAACAGGAAACAAAAGGGGCTCAGCCAAAGACGAAACACCGTCCTTGCAAAAGACGATCTCAAGCTATAGATCTGCATCTCAGCCTCTCCCGAGTGTCTGATATCATGCATCCATCCAAACTATTGAAGCTTAACCTGCATTTAGCCCGAATCTCAAGCCGGGTGCCTGGCCGAAAGTTTCGGCCCGCCAATAGAACAATAGCATATGGACCGACCACGTGCTGCGCCGCGAATATGCTCCGATCTGACCCTATGTAACCCTCTTGGTATAGCGAGGGGTACATGGAATTTCGAGTCTTTAAGTTTCATAGTGGTCCTAGTCTTTGGAGGCACCGTATGCAGAGAGCACAAGTAAATTTATGTAAGTTCAACGGCAAAATCCGTACTCTACCGGTAGCTTTGTGTCATAGCCACATCGTCATATTGGATTGAATGTTAGACCAAAGCGAGCGGAGCATTTCTCCTCTTCTATATCTTGGTTGAGCACTGGCCTTCAAGGTTCAGCCCAAGACCTAACAAAATATGCCGCCAAAATCTCGTCCAAGGAACCCACAGCAGTTCGCAATGGTCGTGTTATCGTACTTGCGCCCAAGCTGATCGACAAAGGTCCGTCAACCCCCAATATTCATATTCTCACGATTCTGCTGACTACTGTTCCGATCTCCGTGAGCCTCACTCATTCCATCCTCTCAAAGGCAAGATCTCCATCATGCCCATCCCCCGCCTTGGCCATCCAAAGAAATCACTCAGGGGGCCCACGTGTGAGCCCGTCGCTTTCCCCTCTCTGATCCATCCGGATTTACTTCCTCTTCCCCATCTTTTCAACCCATACATTTGCAATTTCCCAATTCGGCATCCAACCATAACAGCTCAGACTTTAAGTTAGAAGCTAAGTCAATGATGGGCAGGGCACTCCCGTTCTCTGTCCAGAATGTCCGAGTTGAAGAAGGTAAGTCAGTGGCGACTCATCTCCCCCTCCTCAGCCCTCAGCCCTCAGCCTTGGCACACACACTGTCGAAGCTAACTTGGTGGAACTTCCTACCTTCCTAGCTCATTAGCTTCCCATTCCTAGTTTCCTATCTAGCTCGGATAGCAAGTCTTAACGACATCCAGATACCCCGGTCCAGTCCAGTCCAGTCCATGACTACCACTAAGCTGAGCCTGCTCGGCCTATCGATTTAGATTCCAAGAAAAGTGAGCTGTTCGAAAGAAAATTCTGGGCTCGGTAGGAGTATTTCTGCTGCCTACATGCCCACCGGAATTCGAGTGGAGAATTCGAGAGGTGGTCAAGTAAAAAAAAAACAAAAGAAAAAACGAGAAAATGCAAAGCGAATGTCGTGGGTGGAAGTTATGAATTCCACTCTGATTCGAAAATGGAAACGAGACTAATGGGATACGGTAGTTCAAATCGAGGAAACATTGCTGGGAATGCTTGAGTGTATACATGTATCGGACTTCCACCTTGATGAGCACGTAAATGTAAACAGGAGACTACGGATATGTTTTACACAATAAACCCCCGTCAATCACCGCTCAAGGAGGCAGCGAGTGATACAAGAATGGACACAAATGATCCACAGCCAGAAACCTTAATGACAATCGACCCCATTTCTCCACACTTCGAAGACCAGCTTGCAAAGTAGCAGGCAGGGTTTAGTCGACAGAGTGTGATACAACTCCGATTCATCAATACTTCATGCTAGTTAATAGATATGTAACTTTTTTTCCTGCTATTATTCCCATCGCCCCAGAAAATGATAACCAAACCCCACCTACGCCGAAGCGAGATCCCGGATCCCAACGCATGCAGTCCATTCTATATACTTCTTTCTTTCCCACCACTCCTATCTATACTATCTATGGCGTCATGACCAGAGCCAACAAAGCCATGCGTGTGTACAAGCCATATCTCATCTGTAAAGCATTAGTCAAGACGTCCAAACAATCTGAAGTGAAGGGGAAACAAACCTGTCTAAAGTACGCCGCCCTTTCATCAAAATCAACTTCTTCCCCAATCTCCCTGTTCCTAGGAAGGGGATGCATCACGATCATCGTACTCTTCGCATTCTTCAGCGTCTTGTTGTCAACGATGAAACTGTCCTTCAAGCGCTCGTACTCCTCCAAGTCATCGAAGCGCTCCTTCTGCACACGAGTGCAGTAGAGGACATCACTGCGGGCGACGATTTCAGGGGTCAGCTCGGTGCTCTCGACGATTAGTTGGCCGGGCTTGGACTTGATCAACTCGCGGATCTCGGATGGGATGGCGAGGGCCTTGGGCGAGACGAGTTGAATGTTTACATCGTAGTGTTGGAGGAGCTTGACGAGAGAGTGGACCGTTCGGCCGTAGCGGAGGTCACCAGTAAAGGTAATGGTCAGACCAGTAACAGTTCCGAGCTCTTCCCGGATAGTGAACAAGTCGAGGAAGGCTTGGGTGGGGTGTTCCTTAGCTCCATTGCCACCGTTGATGATGGGTACTGGGGAGAATTTGGCTGCGGTGGCAGCACTGCTCTCTTCCGGGTGGCGGAGAACGATTGCATCACCATAACAACCCAGTGTGCGGATGGAATCGGCAAGAGACTCGCCCTTCACGGTGCTGGAGTGGGATGTGGTGATGGCGACGGTCCGTCCACCAAGTCTTTGCATGGCAGCATCAAAAGAAGCAGACGTGCGAGTGGATGGCTCGTAGAACATGGTCATGAGGACGCGACCTTTCAAGATGGACAAAACACCTTCTCGCTGAACACCCAGGCGCATCTCCTGTGCAACAGTGAACAGAAGATGGAGGTCTTGACGGGTGAACTGGTTGACGGACAAGACATGTTGATTCTTGAATGGTGATTGACCAAGTAAAGATTGAAGAGATGGCGAGATAGTAGGCTGAGGGTAGAGTGGTGGTCCAAAGTCTTCTGCGACGGCCGAGACATTCTTTGGTGACTGAGCAGGAGCAGAGGCACCGTCGAGGAAGCGAGCTCGGTTGGCTGCACGCATGGCAGGTGCTCCGAGCATCGAGAGTCTTCGTCCATGAGAACTGTCTGGTCTTGGTCCCATGGCAGGAGATCCAATAGCCTTGACGAGTGGAGATGCAGGAACAGCCAAGTGGGCATCGATCAAGTGCGAAGACATGTCCTTGCCATCAGCACCATCGTAACAAGGTTCGCCATCCAAGCAAGCGGTCTTCTCCTGGAAGATGACTCTCTGGACTGAACCGCGAACAGTCTTACCGACCAAAGGAGACCAGACCGAGCCCTCAGAGACAGTGTAAGGACGATCAATCTCGATCTCAACAGAAGCTCCGATCTGCTCATGAAGCTCGAAGATCTCCTTGGGATTGTCATGAAGACGTGCCTTGATATCATCGACAGTCAATCTGCCATCTGCAACAGCCGTGAACAGGAGAGGAACAGTATCGGCGATACCAACAGCGGCGTTGATTGGTTGCTGAGCAGCAGTTGCGAGTTGATACGGAAGGCTGCCGACGGAGAAGACATCAATGATACTGATGTGTTCCCAGAGAACCTTCTGGTCTTGTGCTGTGGGCAGGAATTTAGCTTGCGGGAAATCGGCTTGCGACAGGAACAATGAGTACACTGAAACATCGCAAGTGACCTTCAAACCTTTCTCCTTGGACAATGCAATCAGCTTAATATCGTCCTTGGTTGTGACGCTGGTGACGTGAATCTTTCGGCTGTGAAGACTGGCAAGCAGAAGGATGGAGGCTAGATCAGTCATCTTCGCATCTGTAATGATAGGCTTGAAGCTTGGCCATGCCTCGAAGTGAGCAGTCATGGCTGCGACTTTGCTGATGTTGTCCGAAAGGTGATTGAATGGGATAAATAGTGACCCAACCTCCCCAGTTACTTGGCTGATCTGGTCTGCGTTGGAAGACGTAGCTGCGACAGAGAAGTTGTAATCACAGCTGGCTCCACGCTTACTGTTTAATTGGGCAGTCTTCAATGCACGAGCGTCGGTGACTGACCCTTCAAGACCAAGCGGCATGATGCGGATCATGGTGAAACCAGCTGCAATCGAAGCTCGAGTGACAGCCTGGAAATCATGGCTGCCACGGGTAGCAATACCAGGAACAAAAGCCGCGATGTTGATGAGACCAGGCAGGACAATGGTTCGATGGCTGGTCTGGGCATCAATGGAGCTGATATCCATATCGAAGTGGCGGGCAATGGCCTCGATGAGGATCTTGGCATTTTTGACGTTGGTGACCAGAGGGGTCTGGTAGTCAACAGCCATTCGTCTAGTTCGGTATCCCTTACTCATGTAATTCGCAGGACGTCTGTAGCGATTGCTTGATGGAAGGTTGATGTACAAGTCGATCATGTTGTTTGCCAGATGCTGAGTCAAAGAGTATTCCGACTTCTGGTCATCCTCGTCTTCTCCGAGAATCTCGAGGTATTGGACTGGAACATCATGCTCTTGCAAGAAATCGGCAGTACCAGCAGTTGCGAAGAGCTTGTAGCCCATCTTCTGCAAATTGATGACAGACGGAAGCATCTCCTTCTTGTCCTTGTATGAACCGATGGACAGCAGGATGTTTCGATTTGGCAACTTGAATCCAGTAGATATCAACGCCTTGATGTATGCTTCATACTTGTCAACACCAAAGCATGCGACTTCTCCAGTGGAGGCCATCTCAACACCAAGAACAGGATCTGCGCCAGAAAGACGGGAGAAACTGAATTGTGGAACCTTGACACCGACGCAATTGGGAGGCAGCTGAGTTGGTGGATACTCGAGGAATGGAACTCCCATAATCGCCTTCGTAGCCATCTCGATCAAGTCGACTCCCATGACCTTGGACACGAATGGGAAAGATCTGGATGCTCGAACATTACATTCGATGACCTTGATGTCGTTGTCTTTGGCGATAAACTGAATGTTGAAAGGTCCAGTAACATTCAGAGCATCACCAATCTTGCGTGTGGCCTCTTCGATCCGTTTGATGGTGGTAAGCTCCAAGTCCTGTGGTGGCAGGATAAGGGTAGCGTCACCAGAATGGACTCCGGCATTCTCGACATGCTCGGAAATGAAGTGGCCAACCATCTTTCCATCTTTTGCGACGGCATCCATCTCGATTTCCTTTGCGTTCTCGATGTACTTCGTGATCACAACTGGATGCTCTCTCGAGACCTCAGCAGCCTGTTGAAGATATGCCTCCAAATCCGCCTCAGAGTAGACAGTGTTCATAGCAGCTCCCGAAAGAACGTATGACGGACGAACAAGCACCGGGTAAGAAACCTTGGTACAGAACTCCTTGGCCTCCTCAAAACTCGTCAACTCTTTCCAGGTAGGTTGATCAACACCGATTCTGTCAAGCATACGGGAGAACTTGTAGCGATTCTCGGCGGTATCGATCATTTCTGGCGAGGTACCGAGAACCTTGACATTGAGACGATGGAGAGGTAGGGCAATGTTGTTTGGAGTCTGACCACCCATTGCGATGAGGACACCGCCTGAGTTCTCGAGTTGATAAATGTCGAGGATAGTCTCGAGGTTGATGTTCTCGAAGTAGAGTCTGTCTGCTTCGTCGTAATCAGTACTCACGGTCTCGGGGTTGTAGTTGACCATGACAGTCTTGAACCCAGAGGCACGCAGAGTGCGGATGGCTCGGACTGAGCACCAGTCGCTGTCTAAATTAGCATGATATGTCACAAGTCCAGAGGGGAACTTACAATTCCACACTGCTACCGATTCTGTAGACGCCAGATCCGAGAACCATAACACCATGGTCGTTGAAGTCGACGTCACTCTCAGAACCGTTGTAGGTCATGTAAAGATAATTGGTGTGGCAAGGGAACTCAGCGGCCACAGTATCAATCTGCTTCACAACCGGCACGATTCCTGCCTCAATTCTCAACCGTCTCACAGCCAACTCGTTCGAAGACCAGAATTTGGCCAATTGACGATCACAGAAACCGAGCTGCTTAGCTTGACGAAGCAGATTGGGCGTAATGGTGCTAGCGTTGAAGGTTCTCATCTTGGCGCCAAAGTCGTTGAGACCCTTCAGTCTGCTCAAGAACCACTTGTCGATCTTGGTCATCTCCCAGATCTTGTCGACTGTGTACCCGGAGTGCATGGCATTTGCAATGGCAAAGAGACGCTGGTCAGATGGGGTTTGGAGCTCATCGTCGATGGACATCAGAGCTTTGGTGTCGTTGAAACCAAGGTTGTGGAAGTCAATGGCTCGGATGGCTTTTTGAATGGCTTCCTCGAAAGTCCGACCGATACTCATCACTTCACCGACACTCTTCATGGAGGATCCGAGCTGAGTCGACACACGAGTGAACTTCTTCAGATCCCATCTGGGCATTTTCACAACGACATAATCCAAAGATGGCTCGAAGCAAGCGCAGGTGACTTTGGTGACGGAATTGGAGATCTCGTTGAGTGGGATGCCCAAACCGAGCTTGGCGGCAATAAAAGCCAAAGGATAACCGGTGGCCTTGGATGCAAGTGCCGAGGATCGGGACAAACGAGCATTCACCTCGATAATGCAGTACTCTTTGGAGAAGGGATTGAGCGCATACTGAATGTTACACTCTCCCACGACTCCGAGGTGGCGAATGACATTGACTGCTGTGGTTCGCAGCATGTTGTAGTCTTCATCCGACAATGTCTGAGATGGCGCAACGACAATTGAGTCTCCGGTATGGATTCCAAGGGGATCGAAGTTCTCCATGTTACAGACTGTAATGCAGTTATCTCTGCAATCACGAACCACTTCGTACTCGATCTCCTTCCATCCCTTCATACTGCGCTCGATCAGAACCTGGGGACTGGCAGCGAAAGCCTTGTTGCATAGGGCAAGCAATTCCTTCTCGTTATCGGCGAACCCACTGCCGAGTCCACCCAGGGCATATGCGGCTCGAACAATAACTGGAAATCCGATGTCCTTCACCACACGCATGGCTTCTTCGGTGGTATTGGCCGAAGCAGATTTGGCGCATTTCTCGCCAATAGATTCCATGCTGCGCGCAAACAGCTCACGATCCTCGGTTGTGATGATGGTATCAATAGGCGTACCAAGCACCTTGACTCCAAGCTCTTCGAATTCATCTCGGAGCTGAATACCAACTTGAAGTGCGGTTTGACCTCCGAAGGTGACGTAAATCGCATCTGGTCGTTCGTGAACAATTACCTTGCGAACGAACTCGGCTGTGACTGGCAAGAAATAGACCTTATCCGCCAAGCCTTTCGAAGTCTGAATTGTCGCGATGTTGGGATTGATCAAGACAGTGTAAATGCCTTCTTCCTTCAAAGCCTTGATTGCTTGACTTCCAGAATAATCGAATTCTCCAGCCTGGCCGATACTGAGACCACCAGACCCGAGAACCAAGACCTTCTTCACATCGACCTTAGGATTGAGTCTGGCGTTCTCCTCGGCGTCTCCGCCGGGAAAGTGTACTGGCTCCAACAGAAGCTGTGTGTCCTTCAGTGTGCTGACCACGGTCTGAATGAAAACATCGAAGAGGAACTCTGTGTCGCATGGTCCAGGAGTGCTCTCGGGATGGAATTGCACACTGAAATACGGTCTGCTAGTATGGCGAATACCCTCGTTGCTACCGTCGTTGGCATTGACGAATAGTTCTGACCAGTCGTTTGGCAGGGTGTCGGCATCGACTGCGAAACCGTGATTCTGGGATGTGATGTGACATTTTCCAGTCACCATGTTGGTGCAAGGTATGTTGTGCCCACGGTTTCCAAACTTCATCTTGAGAGTGCTTGCACCAGCAGCTCTGGCTAGCAATTGATGTCCCAAACAAATACCGAAAATTGGTGTTCTGTTCTCTGCCATTGCTGAGGAGATGTGCTTGACTGTCTTGGCCATCATGGCTGGATCACCAGGACCGTTTGAGATGAAGAGACCATCGTAGTCTTTCCCAGCAAGAGTTGGGAAGTCATAATCCCAAGGGCAGACCAAGACTTCCACGCCTCTGCGAAGCAAGCATCTCAATTGATTGTACTTCAGACCGACATCCAGGCACAATATGCGTATAGGGCGGCCAGATGGGTGCTTCAGGGCTGTGGACGGGGCGGGGGTATATAGTTTTGGTTCGCGGATCGAAACTGTAGAGCAACGATGTTAGCCCTGCAAACTTCCAATGCCACTCATTGTCGTTTCAGGGACCTGAAAATTGAAGAGCAAGCTTACCATCCGCAACCAGGTTTTGGGCATTTGGGTTGATCCAGTCAATTGTCTCGAAAGATGCCCTCCAGTTGTCGCCAATCTCGTTGGCGACTGTGCCATTGGTCATCCCATTAGAGTGTCCGTTAGAGACGCCCTTCTTCTCTGCCAAAAGACGACCCAGCATGCTTCCCTCTTCGCGGATGCGCTTGGTCAATGCGCGAGTATCAACACCATAGATTGCAGGTACTCCTTGTTCCTTCAACCAAGTGCCCAAAGACGATGTTGCGAGGTAATGGGAGTAGGCCTCTCCCGCGTAGGAAGCAACAATCATTCCGGAGATGTGGATTTGGGAAGCCTCGAAATGTGCTGGCAGATCCTTGAGAAGCTCGTCCATAGTTTCCCTGGAAGGGACACCATAGTTGCCGACAAGAGGGAATGTTATGACCAAGATTTGACCACGGTAGGAGGGGTCTGTAATAGACTCGGGATAGCCCACCATACCAGTCTGGAAGACCAATTCGCCAGCAATGCTCTTCCCTTCTGCTCCGAAGCTGTAGCCCTGATAGACGGATCCATCCTGGAGCTCTAGGGCCATGAGGCTATCCCCATCGAGCTGGGCCGTTACGGGGCGAAATTGTGACGGCATGATGAGGTATTGTCGCGTCAAAGTTCGAGGATTTGGGACTTCCCTGGGCAGGAAACTTGCGATTCGATCCTCTTACTTGATTTTTGCTTGCTCCCTGTATGTTTCAATGTTCGCTTTTGTATAGAAGATTGAGAACAAGAGAGAGGCGGGTGAGGGAGAGAGGGAGAGGAGAGGAGAGGAGAGAAGGAGAGGGAGGAGAAAGAAAAAGATTGAGTTTCTCGAGACTCGACCCGTATGGTTGGTAGAAAAAATCGAGCGGGAAAAATGTTCGTCCTCCGCCGGCGGGGTCGTTAAGCTCTGATTGGCTTAGCTTTCGCGTTAGTGCCGATTCAATTCATTTGTGCCTGCAGATGCCGCGATGACGAATCATGAGCCCAAATTCAACGAGGCTGTTCTGGGAGGCTGTCTCGAAGTTGTACACAAATAGAGATTTGAAGAGGAAGAATTCATTCTATTTTCAGTCTGCTAAGAAATCTATTCTGAAAGATATATCCCTTGTAGTTTATATGGGATACTTTTGTACTTCGATCGTTGCCCACGATTCGCAATCATCGATAAGGCTGGATCACCAAGTACATACAGACACAGCCTTGCATCTGTAGTAGGAGTGGGATGTGGAAGGAAGTATAGAGACAGGTCACTTACTAACATGTTATAACAACGCGCCCTTCGCATTCTACAATCGGACTACACGTGTTTGCTCTCCTTGAAAGATTACAGTAACGTTTACTGCGTATGCTGCGTTTGTCTTCACGGGATAAACATCTGCAAGACATATTGCAGGGATAAGAGGTGCTGGGAATAGCACTGAATTCCAGCCTCAAGTACCACCATACCACCGTACCACAGACCCCTCCATCCAGGTAAAACAACATCCCGATAAGAACAGGCACAGTATATCTTCATCTTCACATTCCACTGCATCGAGTCAGCTGAGACTCTTTATCTTCAAAGCGATGCTGGCGGTGAGCGATTCCCAGGTGCACGACATCCAATGATTGGCTGCAAAGCTCTCAGATCGGCAAAGTCCTTGCTGCACTCCGCATGGGCTGGCCTGGCTGGCCTGGCTTCGATTCATGATGGCTGCATCCATTCCAACACCGTCATCCACATCCTGCATAATCAGCATCATCATGTGCCCGCCGCCTGCGATAAGCAATTGATCTCGTCCAGGCATTTATGAGGCTATTCCCACGTTCCCCCAGCGGTGAGTGAAGGCAAGGAAATCTTGCGATAAAATTTCGTGATCGACAAGGCCGAGGATGAGCCATTGCACCCATATTTATTTCCCGTAGTTTTTATTTACTTTGCTGGGGTTGCACGCACATGTTTACGCCGCATTGCCCAGTCTACTCTTGCGATGCTGCATTCTCTTCCCCGCTTCAACAGCATCAATTGTCGTTGAAAGTCTGACCGTAGGCAAGAAGGCCTGGGAGGTATAGGAGGAATATTCGATCCATTCGTTCTGGGAACATGTTATCTTCACTGCTTCGACCAAAGAAAGCACGTCGACGCGTCGAGGAGTCGCCGCTCTTCTCTTCTCCATACGCTGGACATGCCGCTGCAGACTTTACCGAGGATGACGATGAGGACGAGCATACAGAGGAGGAGGATAATGATCAGGGCGATGAAGAAGAAGGGGAAGAAGGCATGAGTGAGGGGGAGGAGGGCGAGGATGGAGACTCGCATTCGCCTCTTCTGCCAATATTCTCTGCTGCGCATCTAGGTTGGCATTTCTACTATCCTCATACCATGAAGAAATTTCCCTTCATGCCTTGCTGCTACGAAAATCTGCTAACCATCTCTGCTGCCCAGATGCCCTGCCAGTATACAACCTTACGCACGCGATTCGAATCATCATTGTCCCAAGGACCGAAACGACACTGACATGGGACCAACTTCGATCACCACAAGTCTCCCAATTCCTTGTGAAACCGATGCAGCAACAGATACGAACATCTCATTTCTCTCGAGCGACCTTATATGCGTTGATGGCGAATTGTCTGCAGTTTCAGAAGGAGAGTCAAGCAAATCCCGGCAATGCAGGCAATAGTCGCACGAGAGCGATGGTATGCGAGTTGATCGCGATCAAATTGCTGAAGGAATACAACACTCGAGAACTGATCGACGCGCTGTCTTACGATTTCTTTCCCCTTCAAGGACTTGCAACACCTGTTACAATCACATCGGGACAAAATGGAGGGCCAAAACCAAGACCAGCTGCTGCCCGGATCTCGACCCTGGAGGTTGCCATCAGAGCTTCTGCGAAACGATTCCTGGCACATCCTCTTGTAGTACAACAGTTGGAAGCTATATGGGCGGGTACAATTGTGTTCCATTCGGCGGCAGACAATCTGCATCGAACACAGCCAGCAACGCCAACCCAGGACCTAAGACGTGGAACGGATGGGAGCACACCATTGATCAAAATATCAGACCAGCAAGGTGGGTATGGATCGATGCATTCGCCCAAGTCGCCGAGCAAGCCATTTCTACAACACCAAGAGCAGGCAGTCCAGTCCAGGAGAACCGTCACCCTCTACGATCCAAGAGATGCCTCTCTATTCAAGCTGTCGAGACTCAGAGTACCTCGATATCGGCAATTCTTCTCCACATGCTCCTTATTTATACTACTATGTCTGTTTGTCGCGGTTTTGGCGCAGAGATCGGTGGAAATTACTACCTTGGAAGTCATCTTCTGGTTCTGGAGCGCCGGGTTCATGCTCGATGAAGTAGTGGGATTCAACGAACAAGGATTCGGTCTTTACATTATGAGCTTCTGGAATGCCTTTGATCTAGGCATCCTTTTCCTCCTCTCGGTATACTACTGCATGCGTCTGTATGGAGTTCTACTGGTGGGTGTCGGACGGCATCAATGGAATAGCATGGCTTACGATGTCCTCGCCACGAATGCTATTCTTCTCTTCCCTCGCCTGTTTAGCGTCCTCGACCACTACCGATACTTCTCCCAGTTGTTGATCGCATTCCGTCTCATGGCTGTCGATCTTGTGGCAGTTTTTGTCCTGATCCTCATTGCCTGCAGCGGCTTCTTCGTCGCCTTCACTCTGTCATTTGGTGAGGATGAGTATGATGCTGCCGGCGTGGCATACAAGATCTTTCAGATCCTCATGGGCTTCACTCCCGCTGCCTGGGAAGCCTGGCCCACCTACAATCCGCTAGGCAAAGCTCTATTGGTCCTCTTCCTATTTATCTGTCACTTCCTGGTTGTCACAATCCTGATTACAGTGCTTACAAACTCATTCATGGCAATTGTTTCGAATGCTGATCAGGAGCATCAATTTGTCTTTGCAGTCAACACAATCAGCATGGTCAAGAATGATGCCTTGTTCTCATATGTCGGTAGGTTAATCCTCTGCTGGTTGCATACTGTCGAGATCGTTGTGCTTCCCACATTTCACACACATTCAGAACGCGATTCGCTAACGCAGTGGTCATTTAGCTCCCAGTAATATCTTCGCCTGGCTGCTGACACCTCTACGATTCATCATTCCATTCCGATCTTTCATCAAGGCCAACAGAACCGTCATTAAAGCCACACATTTCCCGCTCCTCTTCACCATCTACGCCTATGAGAAGGTCTTCCTTGCCCGCTCTGTCTTCGAGCCCCTGGATCTGGTCGAAAACACCCGCGGTGCTGGCAAGAGACTTGTATCCTTCCAAGATGCCAAGATGGCGTTGTTTAGTCCTAGTGTTCGAATGCGACAAGCATCCGTGGCTGGTGGGTATCAGAACGATAATGCCCTCGACGAGGTTTTCAGACTCGCCCCTCGGCCCGAGACATTACGAGCTGACCGCAAACACTTCGAAGAACGACAGACGCGTAGTGTTGTCAACAATTGGATGGAGGAGGGCGTTGATGCAAGCCCGCCTCAAGAACAGGATCGCTCCATTGTCGACCGACTTGAGATGAGACGCAAGGCAAGAAAGGCAACCCTTCTGAGACAACGTGGGATCTCTGGGACCAGATCGGTGGCTAGTGATCCGGCGGAGTTCATGTCAAGGAATGGCTTCCATGACTATGGCACTGATACCAGGAACGAAGACACTCAGGAAACAGAGGATGATGGAGATGACGAGCTGAACACGCATGATGGCGAAGAGCTGGAGAAGCAGACGACCCGATCCAGGAGCCATGGCGCGACATCCTTCAAACCTGACCACACTGAGGGTTACTTCTCTGCCCAATTAACGAATCGCATGACCGCGCCTCCACTCTCCTCGTCCGCGGCTTCGTCACGAAAGCACCTGGCACCGCCAAGGACGTCCCCACCTCAGCAACGTCGTTCTCATGATCGGACAATGTCGACAGGGACAATCCTGTTCAATCCTGTCGAAGGCAGTCAATCTTCTGCATCACCACCAAAGTCTCGACCTTTGACGGCCAAATATCGCTCAACGACCAATACAGGTACACATACCCCAACTGGTCTGAGCGGTCATCAAACGCCAAAGCAAGCCCACGGACCACCCAAGACAAAGCCACGACCCATCATGCCAGGCCGCCAAAACTTTCAGTCCGTGCCGAACTTCAATCTCGACACCCAGCTTACAGGAAATGTCACCAGAACTCGACAGATCAGACATCGACGATCTAGCCTCGACATGGGAATGTCAGACATGGGACTCGACCACAATGCCCCAGGCATGCTAGGCGCCGTGCCGAGTTCCTTCGCAACACAGATGGCCATGGCAACTGGAGGATTGAAAGCCTTCCAAGGCAGTCGAAGCAAGGAAGCCGAGACCGAGAGGATGATGGGACGGCTGATGCTTGCTCGTATGAAGACTCTCGAAGAAGGTTTCGCGGAAGTCGTCAGAGAATTTCGCGGTATGCGGACGGCAGGTAACAGCTCTGTTGAGAACGAAAGCGTCATAGATCATCGAAGAGAAAAGGGGAAGGGAAAGGAGAAGGAAAAGCAGCCACCACGGAAGCGCAAGGGTTTGCCGCGCTCAACGAGTGAAGTCGACTTTGCTACAATAGACCGGGGTAGAAGTGGAGAGCGGAAAGAATTGCCTGTGGAGTACGCTGAGGGCCAGCACACGCCCGAGGCTGAAATACTGCGAAGATACATATCGAAAGGGAGTTCGCTGTAGATTGTTGGATGGCGGATCATTGTACCTGTTGCATAATTTGGAGTTAGCGGCATTTGTTTTCACGTGGATCTGGGTCTGGAATTTTGTCTTCGGTTCGTGTCTTATTGGATGTGTTATTGGATCTGTATTTATGCTCTTGTTCTGTTTCCATCGCAAATATACCACTCTGCGTCTCTCGAACTCATCATCGTCCTTCGCGTGTCGTATTCGCAGTCCCTGCAGGGTGTCTTGATCTGAGCCAACCCACCTTCGCCTATCGAATATGAACTGTTTCTATGCCGACCCCGGCCACTTCATTTCTCCTGATTGGACATCGAACACGAACCGTAGTTTCGGAATCAAACATTTCACCTTTCGAGCGCGTTGCCAGGCGAGACGCGGGCGACGGTCCAACATTTGAGCCACAACTGACAAATCAGAGACTTTCCTCAGCCAACTCGCTTAGCGTTTAGCCGGCAAGGCTCCAGCTTAAGGATCCAAGTATACCTGTAAAGACAAGACTTGACAGTCTCATGGTCCTCTTCTGCTAACATTCCTTCTTACAAAATATCAAAGATCATTTTTCCCCTTTACAAATAAGATGGGCGCCTTTGCATTTTGGTGGGGTATCCTCACGGGTCTCTTCAAAAGCAAGACCAAAACCGACACTCTCTCGCCATCCCTATCGTTCGTAGGCCAGTCTGTCCTCATTACAGGAGCTACCAGCGGACTTGGTCTTGAAGCGGCAGTCCATTATGTCAATCTCGGTGCTTCGTTTGTCATCATCACTGCGAGGACTCTGTCGAAGGGTACCAAGGCGAAATTCGACATTGAGAAGAGAACGGGAAAGAAGGATGTTGTAACGGTGATGGTATTGGATATGGATACATTCGCGGGCGTGAAAGTCTTTGTGAAGCAGCTTAGGGCGGATGTTCAGAAGATGGATATTGTTCTCCTGGTATGTCGATCTCCTGGGCAATCTAAGCACTCACTCGGCCTGTGACATTGACGCGAAGTAGAATGCAGGCGTCCATAATTTTGAGTTCCAACAGTCGCCAGATGGCTGGGAACAAGACATCCAGGTGAATGTCCTGTCCACCACCATTCTAGGTCTACTCATGATACCCTGGTTACGAGAAATCAAACAGCCTGGCCGAGTCCAACATCTGGGCTTTGTCGGCTCCAGCTCACATTACTTCCCCGACATCTTGACATTCCCTAAACAGGGCGTCTTACAACATTTCAACCAACAGGAGCATTGGGTGTCAGGCCTGCACAACTACGCAATCTCCAAATTGCTCTTCCATTACGGTGCTCTCCAACTTGCAAAGCTGGCTGTCGATGACGACGGAAAGTATGAATTTCTTTCCCACGCCCACTCCAATCTGACTGTATCTCGTCACATCAGTACGGCTGACATATCCAGCCCCTCCCCCATAGTCAACATCGTCTGCCCAGGCATGATTCGCACCAACATCGCCCGCGGTTTCGCCAATAAAGGGACCTTCTTCAAACTCATCGAAGCACTGTTCATGTACATCCGATGCAATCCTGCGGACGTGGGAGCTAGATCCCTTGTGCTTATGGGCACGACGACCAAGGAGGAACATGGAACGTTTAGAAATCCGATGTTAAGCAGGGAGGAGTATGATTTGTCAGTTGAACCCTTCTTCCGTTCTTGTTTCTTGCCTCTGTTGTTGAGTTGAGAGAGAATGGAGAACAACGCGGAAGTACAGTGACTCTGACTCGTAGTAGGAAGTCTGCGCCAATGTTGACCAGTCCAGAGGGAAAGAGGATGCAGGCTCGGGTTTGGAAGGAGATTATCAGTATCTTGGTGGAGCCTGTACCGGAGGTTGAAGATATTGCTTGGTAGTGATTGAGTTCTGCGCGGGGTCAAAGGAGACTGACATTCGAGTTGAAATCCTGGATTCTTCGAGCATTTCGTTCGATTCGAATCGATGTGGTTGGTGTAGTGGCTTCCAAGGCGGTGGATCGGTTACGTTATTTTAATTCAAATGAAACTCAGAGGAATGTACTCTGCGAGACTCTATGAGGGAATCAATGGTAGTTGGGGCTCGTACTAAGTACTGTGAATCTGTTGTTCGCTTCTTTTTGATCACTTCGTGCCAATTTCGCAGAACGGAACCTACGCACCGATTTTGACAGATAAAGACGAATGAAAGTTGTATCGCTACAACGGATTCTTCACGCGCAGACTTTCATCGTATAACCGCTTGTGTCCTCAGTTTACTCACGCACATTGACTTGGAGCTTACTTCCATTTCGCTTAATTGCGGCGAATACGCGATCAGAAAGCATAAATATACCACTGAAGAGACATTTGGAGAAGATCAACTGACGTCACGCATGTACAACTACTCCAAGCCTTGCGCAGAAGGTCATTTGGAACATCCTATGTATTGCATCTCTTGGCCCTATGGGCTAGGGTGTTGTTTGAGCAACCCCACGCGACTATGTAATCGCAATCTTGCCAGAAATTTCGGAGGGTGCTCTACTGTATTAGTTCATCAAAGATCCTCAATTAGGCCAAAAGTTCCGAACCAAAACTGCGTTTGGACCTCATCCGAAGAAGTTTCGAGAGTGACTCGTCTGGATGAATCCTCCAGGAATTCATAAAGTACACGATTTGAATCACCACGGATATTATTACTAGTTTGAAAAGGTGTAAGATGGATTCCGAGTACTAGAAGCTACTGGGAGAGGAGTGTTTCCACAAGCTAGAGCGTCACAAGTGCGTCGGCGAATTTGGCTTCATGCGCACTTAAGTGACAATTATATCAGGCAGCAGAGAGTCCGGAGCATCCACGTTGAGGCAAACTATATCTACCATGATTCGATTGTAGAATTATGGGGAGATTGAAATAGGCAACTTTTCATTAAAAGTGCGTAGAAACACATCTGATGTCCGATGACCTGCACATCAAGTCCCACAGTACAACAGCCTATATTGATCGATGCCATGGTTTGAGGATAGTCAACAGCATTCTTAGAGGTCTCAATCCAGCACTTATATCACCAGAATCCCCCTTCGAAAGTGATCCAGCCATTCTTCGTTGGACTTAACCTCACAATCTGGAATCGATATCACATTACATCTCATTATACATTATGAAGCTTTCCAATATATCCGTTGCTATTTCCCTGACGGTCCTCGGCTCAGGACTTGCAGCTGTTCGTAGCCCAACCGCCGAGACTCTTACTGGACAAGACCTGTCTTCCAACGCTCTCGCTCGAGGCGCCAAAGCAGAGGTTGCTGTTTTATTCGAAAGTGACAAGCACTGCGACACTGTTCACGTCGCCACTTGGGTCGGCTGCTGGTGGCTGCCCACCAAGACTGCACCTGGAACAGACTTGGTGAAAAGATCGACGGCGACACAAACAACATCCCTTTCGAATGCTATATTAGATGCAAGTCGACTGCCATCGAAGGCATCCCGTAAGATGGAAGCTAGTGACCAAGTCTCTGTGCTGCTGACACAAGCAGCGCTTAGTACTTCACCCGAAAATACACAAACATCCGTCACGGTGGCTGCTATGTCCAGTAGGCGATCCATGACATTAACGGCGCAACTTTGAACCACGGCAGGATGCTGACATCAAGTTACAAACAGTGGATATTATACAGATAACAATTGCCGTTCAACTGAGTCAAACGTTAACTTGTACCATTGACGTAAATTTTAGGAGGGAATGCTCTTTGAATTTGACGCTAACAGTTCCTGCAGCTGGCAGCAATCGATTGCCAAAGTGTGGTTGGCACGCGAAAGATGACAGAGATGCTGATTGCAATTAAGTGCTGATGATGAAAAGCAAGAGTTGGTGTCATATTTTTTGAAGGGATCTTCTTTCCCATCTTGCTTGCAACATCTTCATTCCACGCTCAATGCTGTTTTATTGCCACTTTTGATAGTCTTACATACTGTAACATACACCATAAAGGATATCCCCAGACTCGGCACAGATCCAGTGGTTATTTACTCATTGTGTTCATCTGGTCAATGTTCATGAGACTATCCCACTCGGACTGTGATAAAGGATTAAACTATAACCAACAAGGAGAGGCAAGAGTAACAACTTGCCCACGCCATAGTGGATGGACCAAGCCATTGCTCCGGCTGCAGACGTTCGCTGAGAAGATTCATCTGATCAGAAATTGACCAATCTCGGGACTCTGAGAGAGGGTCTGTTAAATCAAAGGCGTTATACTGGTTTGGAGATGGCACAGCTCTATGTATGCGTTAGGGTATGAATGAAAACAGACGATTACATTGGCTAGACGTACAGCAAAAATCGTAGAATTCGTGATGTCTTGTCGCAGATTCTGCTCCTGCCAGCCAGCTTCTCGAACCTGCACATCGTCTCATCCAATATTCTTCTGAACTTCTGATATTGTGGCTTGTATATTGGCATTAGTAAAGCAACAGCCAGAACGGCAGCTGGGTGGAAAGCGTGAAAGCTTCCGAGGCCATTGGTGTACCACATATAGGGACGAAACCTGTGGGTTTCAGAGAGACTTTTGTGGATGTCTGACATAGCTTCAGCCGAAGCAATGCACCTGATGTGTGACTCGTTCGTTACCTCAAGACCAAGGATCGACTGCGCAAAAAATGGCCGATGGAGGAGGAGGAGTAATAACTGGTGTGAGTATGCATGCAAAATGTGAAGATGCACTGTATGTTGCGGCGGTAGCCCTTCAAACGTCGAATCCGCCAAGTAGCGGTTTTCCCAGGTCTCTTGAGCAGTACAAATTTGTTCACTGCAGCAGGATCAGCTTGCTACGCAAACCCTATTTCGCGAGAAGTTTGAGGAGCGGAGGCTAGCGAATATTAAGGAGAAGGATCAGCGCAAAGAGGAGCGTCGCCTGGTGAATATTCGAGAGAAGGAAGCTCGTGATCGAGCTGCCTATGAGGCCGCTGGTAGAGCAAGGGAGCAGAGCCAATTGCTTGCTCGTCAGCAAGACGACCAGCGTCGTAGGGAGAGGGAGGCCGGGATCAAGCTGGTTTACGGCCCTTGAACGTCATAAGGCTGCTGTCAAAACAGAGAGGGCAAGAAAGGCGGAGGAACGTAAGGTGGCTGCGGAGCGGAAGCAGGCCTTACGTAACCGAAAGGATCAGCACCGCCGGATAGAGAAGCAGAGACGAGAGGAGAAGACCTCGCATCCAGCGAATGTCCCCTCAAGCATGGTGTCATTGCTCAACAATCGCTTGATAACGCATCTGTGAGGTACATGAGGTGACTCGGGAGTTTGATGTTACTTTGGAAAAAGTCACTGATCAATAGGCGGCTTTGAGTTTGCAGCAGCCAGTCAATAGCTTACTTAGTTTGAACAGACGCGTTTGTGTCTTTCTCGATTGAGGTACGGAGGTAACGATTCAAGGCATATCTATTGTGGCAAAGAAAAACCTATCAGCACTATCTTGCTGAAACATCCCGGTATGCAATTAACGGCAGTAGGATTAAGCCTGAAAGAATTCCGGCCGGCGTACCACTGCCAACTTCGGGTAACTGACACGTGAAGCTGGCTCCTAATCACGGATTATCAGATTCCTGGCCTTCTTGTTTGACTCCTGAATCCCACCGACTTGGCCCAGATATCCTATTCTCTTATCAGTTCTTCTCTAAAGGCTCAAGCCCATGGCCGACATTTAGACTTGGGCAAGCCGACTACGCCGAGAGACCTTAACGATCAGCTTGCCTTCCAAGTCTGCGATACCGGAACTCTTCGTTCTAGGTAAACGATTCAAATGATCCATGCCCTCTGTTGTAGTTCGATGTTCAAAGTTGTACCTTGAGAAAAGAGATGCCACTACTTTGTAAATCTCAGTAGTTACAATATTCCTACCGAGACAAGCTCGATGTCCTGAGCCAAAGGACATCAAATATTGTGAGCTGTTGTTACTCTCCTCTAGCCATCTTTCGGGAATGAATTTGTCGAGATTGTCCCCAAATTCGCTAGCATCGCGGTGCAAGACATGATTGCAGATGCTAACATCCGTTCCAGGAGGGACAAACTCGCCTGCGATGGTTTTGCCGCCTGGAGGGACAACGCGCATCAAAGGCAGCACGAAGACCGGTGATATCCTGAGGTTTTCCGTCACGCAAGCTTGTAGGTACGGCAAGTTGACAACGTCGCTATATGCATAGCATAAGTTGTCACCTTGTCTTTTCACTGTCATGATCTCGTTCTGCAAGCGTTGTAGAGAGTCCTGGTTGTGGAAGAGGTGCCATAGGAGCAGAGTGATGGTTGCGGCCGTTGTGTGCGAACCAGCAACGATGAAGCCAAATGCTTCTGTCTGGATGTCTTTGATGTCCAAAGCGTTTCCTTTAGAATCTTGGCCTTGGTCTAGCTCTTGTAGCAAGCGACCAAGGAGGTCTTTCCTCTGAGACTGGCTTTTCATACGTCTCTCGACCGAGGCAACAGCCAGCTGTACATATCAGTATGTGCAGGAATTTGACTACTTTCTGAACCTACCTCTCGAAGACCTGTCCTACCCTTGATCATTTTCTGTAGAGCTGGGATAGGCAGGTAGGGCACAACCTTGTTGATATATGGAATCAACCACGGCAAATGGCCAGATGTTGTTCCCAGCAGTACCTTCATCGAAATAGTCAACCTCGATTGCAAACAATCATCAAGGAAACACTCTGTAGGCAACTTACATGTTCTCGAACCGGTGGCATCAAAGTCGCATCGCCGCTTTCCAACACACCGAAAGAACCAGAAAAGGCTAGCTCGCCGAGCACATCCATCACGAAAAACGCTATCCATTCCTTGAGATCTATTTCTTCCCCAGTCGCAGCAGCTTTGTCGAGACGATGTAGCAAATGTCGAAGGCAGCTATCCATGAAGGGTTCCATACCTGCAACCGACTGTAGGGAAAAGCCATTCGAGCAAGCTTTGCGTCGAGTAGAGTGCACCTCTTCATCGCGAGCGCCGAAGAGATTGGGTCGTAGTGCTGTGAACGCATCGTAGAAAGAGCTACATGCCTCGGTCAACTCTCTGCGCACTCAACCCTAGTCGTTTGTCAAGGTTAGAAGCTACTATATACCTCTTGGTAAATGCCCTTCCTGAGCCATATATCGCCTTCACAGCCGACGCATCACTGAAGTCCAAATGATTAGGTCCGATGCGAACGATTTTTCCATGCTTTCGGTGAGCCTCGAGCAGGACGTGTTCCAGGTCGCCGACGTATACGTGATATACTTTCCACAGATTTGTGAAGGAGGCAGAGAATGGACCGGGGAAGAGGGCCAGCCGGTGGAAAAATCGGGCATGTATGACAGAAGCGGTGATCCAGAGACACAGAGCAACGAAAGAACAAGTCGGCCAGCCAAGATATAATAGATGCCATGCATGAATCGTTACGGTCTTGTTGGAATCTTGCGGGAAGACTGACATGGTGGTAGAGTAGAAAGGCCAGATCGATGTGACAATGGTTCTGCACTGAGAGGATTTGTCACTAGAGGCGTTCATACGTATGAAAAAGCGAAGGTGCATTCCTCTCAGGGGTGGTGTGGTGTCTTTATAGGGCAGGTCGGTGGTGTGGCGGCCATGGGTCAATTTTAACTTTCTTCTGAGGGGTCGCATGATGTTTACTTGCGAAAGTAAGCGACCCCACAAAGTTCCGGCAGATGTTTAGGACACATGTTTGGTTCGAGCTTCCTTAATTGTGGGATCGAAGACCACCACCCTCCGGCAAAGCTGCGCCTGCAGGTGGGGTACACCAAAAAGCAAGAGCACATCAAAAAGCAAGATTTTTACAGGTAAAACGACTACTTTTGATGTATCGGAACTCGTAACTGTGCAAATTTGAAAATACTAATTAATCCTCAGATAATTATCACGATATTGATAAGATGACCATATCAATTCTCTTTGTCCTTTAACTCCCTCATATTCACACTCTTTACTCGCATATCACGAATATACAAGTCGTAAGGCGACTTAAATACAATTTATTGAGGCTCGAGAAGTTGATCGGCAAGGTTAGGCAAAGAAAAAGGCAACTCTTAGGCTGGAAGCTCTCGATACGTTCAAAAGAGTGGCGCAAAACAATTCGGCGACTTAAGAGCACAATAAGAGTGAATTATAGAGGAGTGGCTTTGAGAAAGTGAGAAAGATGTGGTTGATATAGAAGAGCAACGACGGCTTCGCGCGAAGGCTCTAGGGGAAAAGTCATTTCGTCGCTCAACGTAAGCAAAACCAAGCCCAAAGATACATTGCAAGAGCATTGGGAAATTGGGAATTCAACTGTCCAGTTGAAGGATCTGTATAGGCTGCAAGTATGCCAGTACCAGGAATATGGATCATTGCGTAAGACAGATTGAAAGCCCCGTACGAAGGGAATACGGTGGCGCCAAACTTGAGACCTTAGCATGTTTGCGAGTCAATGTCACGGTGCAGAATGGAACTTACTGTGTTCCCGCTAACGAACTCCATGATCCCAGATATGAATTGGCATATACCACCGAAGAATATAAGAACACCTATCAGAAAATTTGGTGTAGCAATGCCACGAACTTGCACGCCATAGATGGAGATAAGAAAGATTCCTTTCATGCCGTCAGCTTGGCATTGTGATCGCGGCCTATGTAGACATAACTGTAGCAAAGGACAACAATCCTAATGGAGCTGGATTGGCCAGTCTTCGATGAACCACTGGTAGAGAAGGCTGATCTGTCGTCTGTATGACCCCTAGCGGTCTGAAGCCGCTGCAGCTATGCTACATTTCCACTGTTGGCATTCTCGATCTTGGAGGCATGGTCATAAGTCTCGCTATGGTGCGACATTGTGTACTGGTGAGTTGACTGGCGTTTAGAAGCGTTATCTCAATGATAGTATTGGAACTGGGTTGTATCTGCTGCAAAGAGGAAGAACGCTCATCTTTAAGAAGCGCACACCTCTCCTTGATTTAATCTAGATGTATTAGTGCTCCTCTCAAACGCCTTTTGGGCCATGAGCCGAAGACCTTGGCCAAGAGCTGAGATACTTTATGTTTAGTGCAGCGCGAGCGCCACGAAGTCTGGAGTAGACCTAGAGTGAGGACGTACAACCTTACTAGTATCAGATCGAGGCGTGGATTGCATGCGGGGAACTGAATACTGCCATTTCCCCATCCGTGCTCCCTTGCTTTTTCCAGGATAGTTCATCAAGAATGCAGCGGTTGAGTCGGAGAAGAGTTCGACCTTACATACCTCGAAGTTCTGAGCGGAGAAGCGAGGGGCCGTAGGAGGGAAGAGGACGGGGAAGGCGGCGATGTCGCGGAGATGGCGGAGATGGTGGATCTCGCGGATAGCAAAAGCAAAACACGGGGAGCTCGCTTCCAAACTTTGGACCTAGGGGAATGATGCAACGCTGCGGGGCAAAGCTGTGAGTGCGCGGTGGGGTCGAGCTCAAAACTTCCAAAATATTCTTTCCCATCTGTTAAATCGCAATCCTTTGTCCAGAACATTTCTTCTTCTGTAGTGAAGTCCCCTTTTTCGAAGTCAATTATCGAGCTGTTCTAACTCCTCATCCTCAACCTCAAAAGACCCTCCATGATCATGTCGTCAAATGGCCAGACAAATGGCTCGCACGCATCGTACACGAATTATGTGGTATACGAAGACTCGAAGCACGCTGGCCAAACTCGAGTTGGACATCTCGATATCGAAAATTCCACTATTCAACTGTTAGGGTTAGGGTTAGGGTTAGGGTTAGGGTTAGGGTTAGGGTTAGGGTTAGGGTTAGGGTTAGGGTTAGGGCTAGGGTTAGGGTTAGGGTTAGGGTTAGGGTTAGGG